>JAESGW010000041.1_pt1 | contig 401884 bp, 349 predicted proteins | sample 9269791 | NCBI WGS metagenome assembly JAESGW01 (sample SAMN16773120, study PRJNA677053) | algae metagenome | isolation source: Aphanocapsa lilacina HA4352-LM1 and co-occurring heterotrophs from near cave... | place: USA: Maniniholo cave, near Haena, Kauai, HI | collected 2009-07-28
TTCGCGGACCATCCTCACCGCCTCAAGCTTGAACTCGCGGCTGAACTTCCTTCTTTGCATTGTGGACCTCCGATAGGTGGAAACACCTTGTCTCGGTGTCCACCAAACCGGCAGCAGGCCAAGCCGGTCGATGTGCTGGCCGCGCTCAAGAGGATCGAGGCGCGCGGGAAATATGAAACGGCACGTCGTGCCCGTTCCTTCGCGAGCAGGGTGTTCCGCTACGCTGTCGCGACGGGGAGGGGCGAGAGCGATCCCACCGCCGTATTGCGGGGCGCGTTGATTACCCCGCGCGTCACGCATCACGCAGCGCTCGTGGAACCGGACGAGGTCGGCGCGCTTTTGCGGTCGATCGATGCGTATACCGGGAACGCCATCACGCGGCTTGGCTGTCAGATCGCGCCGCATGTGATGGCCCGGCCCGGCGAGATGCGCAAAGCGATATGGTCTGAAATCGACCTCGAGAAGGCCGTCTGGAACGTTCCCGCGGACCGCATGAAGATGCGTCGCCCCCATGCCGTGCCGCTGTCGCGACAGGTGCTTGCCTATCTGAGACAGCTCCACACGCTCACGGGTCCCGAAGGATTCGTCTTCCCGGCATTTCACACATTCCGCCGCCCGATGAGCGAGAACACGTTGAATCAGGCATTCCGGCGGATGGGTTATGCCGCCGGTGAAGTGACGGCTCATGGTCTTCGAACGACGGCTTCGTCGCTTTTGAATGAGAGCGGCAAATGGCACCCGGATGCCATCGAGCGCTCGCTTGCGCACGCAGATGCCAATGCAATCAGAGGGACCTATAATCGTGGTCGCTATTGGGACGAGCGTGTTGCCATGCACCAACGGTGGAGCGACTATCTTGACGCGCCGCGCAGCGGCGAGAAGGAAACGATCATCGCGCTGATGGCAGCCTGAACCATGCCGCAGGCGAAAAGTGGAGCCGATTCCAATGCCCCCGATATCAGGCATGGCAACAGGGCCACCGTGAGGCGACTTCGTCTTAAGCCATTGAATTATGGGGTCGATGGTGCCGCTTACAGGACTCGAACCTGTGACCCCATCATTACGAATGATGTGCTCTACCAACTGAGCTAAAGCGGCAACGAGGGGCGCCTCTACCAGCGTGTCGGCGCGAAAACAAGCGTCGTGGCGCACTTTCCCTCAATGACCGCAACAGACGGTTTGCGACCGCATTCTACGGCAATCGGATAGCGAGCGATCGAGCCGTTTTCGATTTGAAAGGTTGTCGTTTTCGAACGACCGTTGCGGGACCCGGTCGCCTTTGTCGCCGCCGACCGGGTCGTCATTTGGCGCGAGGTCTCGAATTCGGATCGGCACATTGCGATCGAAATCGATCCGAGGGCGAAAGGGAAGGCCGCGATCAAGGTCATCGTCAGGCCAGAGAGATGGGCCGACTGGGGGCGCTACATTCCGACCCCCATGCAGTGGCAGGACGCAACCGTCGTCAGCAGCGATCAGATATCGCAGGGCATCGTTCCACCACGCGTTCGCGATTGGCTATTTCGCACGGAATGAAGGCATTCAAGAGCATGACTATGGCAGGGACGAGCGTCCGCTTATCGCGTTCCGCGCCCAAAAGCGGCCTGACCGCAACCGGCCACCGCGCGCCGCTATCGACCCGGCCAGCCGGGGTGGAGTTCATCGATGACATAAGCGTGCGTCGCTTCGCCGCCGGCGTGACTTTCGACGATGTGCGGGTGATCGGCGGGCAGGTTGGCATGATGATGAGGGACTATCTCCGGGTCTGACTGCGGCCAGATTAGGACCGCGAGCAGGGTTCCGGCCACCGCCAGCGCTGCGCTGGCAGCAAGGGCCGCGCCCATGCCCCAGCCCGCGCCGACTTGGCCCGCGAGCGGATAGGCGATCAGCCAGCAGATATGGCTGAGCGCAAATTGAGCGGCGAACAGCGCGGGGCGATCCTCGGACCCTGACGAGCGGCGCAGCAGGCGTCCGCCGGGCGTGATGCTCGCGGCATAGCTCAGGCCGAGTGCGAACCAGCCCGTGAGGATGATGGGCCAGCGTTCTGCGGGACCGGACAACGACCAGGCGGCCGCGAGCGCGGCGAGGGTGGTGGTCATGAAGACAGCGGCGCCGATCATGATGCGCCGGTCTGCGATACGGTGAAGGAGGCGAGGGAGCAGCAGCGCGGCGACCATCGAGCCGCCGCCGAACGCGGCGAGGGTGATCGCGACGTCGCTCTGGCCAAGGCCGAGCGCGCCGCGGACGAGCACGGGCGTATTGACGATGACCATCGCGCTCGCGGCTGCGGCGGCCAGCGTGACCGCGAGTAGCCCGCGAAGACGTGGGGTCTTGAGATATTGCCGCGTGCCGCGCGTCGTCTTGTCCCAGATGCCGCCCGTCTGCGCTTTCGCCGCTGCGCGCGGCAGCGTCACCGACAGCACGAGCAATGCCGAGGCCGCGAACCCGATCGCCGTGCCCGAGAAGAGCCAGTGGAAGTTCATGATGCCGAGCAGCGCGGCGGCGAGCATCGGGCTTGCCAAGCTTTCCATGTCGTATGCGAGACGTGAGAGCGACAGGGCGTTGGTATAGTCCTTCTCCTCGGGAAGGACGTCCGGGATCGTCGCCTGGAAGGTCGGGGTGAACCCTGCCGACGCCGATTGCAGGATGAAGATCAGGAGATAGACCTGCCAAATTTGATCGACGAAGGGCAGCACGAGTGCGACGGCGCAGCGCACCAGGTCCATCGCGACGAGGAAGGTCTTGCGCGGCAGGCGGTTCGCATAGGCGCCGACGATCGGCGCGATGCCGATATAGGCGACCATCTTGATCGCCATCGCCGTGCCGAGCACGGCCCCGGCGTCGGCCCCGGCGATATCATAGGCGAGAAGACCCAGCGCAACCGTCGCGAGGCCCGTTCCCACGAGCGCGATGATCTGCGCGAGGAAAAGGTGACGGTAAGTACGGTTCGCGAGCACGTCGAGCATGATGATCTTCCTTGCCGGAGCCTCCGGACGGTCATGCCGGCCGGAGGTCCGAAGCTGCGTCAGACGACGCGGCGGATGTCGGTATAGGCGCCTTCGGTGCGCAGCGTAATCGTCACCGGCGCGCCCGAGCGATTGCGCCAGAACCAGCCATGCTTGCCGTCGAAAGCAGCGACGAGTACGCCTTTCTCGCCCGCAGTTTCCTTGCCCTTGCCATAGCCGTGGTAATCGACGCCCGGCGCATCGCCGTGGGTGTCGAAATTGACGCGGCCACCCCCGACCGACCAGTGGAACGACAGCTTCGCGCCATTGGTCATGGTCGCCTTGATTTCGGCGCCCTGTCCGGGCGCGAGCGTAAGCTTCATGGTGTCGGTGCGCTGCCCGGCCTCCGCTGTCTTCGGCGCGGGGGCGGTCGCGGCTGCGATCGCGGCAGGTGCCGCGCCCGCCGCTTCGGCTGCTGCATCCCGCGCGGCTTCCTCGGCAAGCTGGGCCTTGATTTCGCCCATCTGGGTGAGGCCGAGCTGGCGGCCGATGCCCGTCGGGTCGATCGCATATTCGCTGGGGAGGACGACCGAGACAAGGATCGCACCGGCGGCGACGATCGCGAGCGCGGTGGCGCGGAGGAGCTGGCCGGTCGTCGGCAGGTCTTCGAGCTTGGGACGTTGGGAATTGAACATGATGATTTTCCTTTGAATTAGCTGATGGCGAGGCCGGCGAGCTGGTAGCCAACGAGCACGAAGCCCGCGGTCATCAGCAGCACGTTGGCGGCGAAGGCATGGCGCATGAAACTCGGCGTGCGGCGCCAGTAACCCATGAGGATCAGGATGGCGCCGAGCGCGAGAAGCTGCCCGATCTCGACCCCGATGTTGAACGCGAGGAGGTTCGGGATCAGCCCCTCTTTGGCGATCTCGAACTCGAGGATCTTCGTGGCGAGCCCGAAGCCGTGGAAGAAACCGAAGATCAGCGTCGCGGCCTTGGTGCTTGGCTGGAAGCCGAACCAGCGCTGATAGGCGCCCAGATTGTCGAGCGCCTTATAGACGACCGACAGTCCGATGATCGCATCGATGACATAGGCGTTGGCGCTGATCCCGGTTAGCACGCCGAACAGCATCGTCGTCGAGTGGCCGATCGCGAACAAGGTCACATAAAGGCCGATGTCTTTCATCCGGTAGAGGAAGAAGATCACGCCGAAGAGGAAGAGCAGATGGTCGTAGCCGGTGATCATATGCTTGGCGCCGAGATAGACGAAGGGCCAGAACAGGATGCCGCTGCTTTCCTGGATATAGCCCTTGTCGCCCTCTGCGACATTATGCGCCGAGGCATCGACGCCCAGCGCGAAGAAGAAGAGGAGAAGGCTCGCGACAAGCAGCAGAGTGCGCATGGCGTTGCCGGGTGGAGCGATGGAACGGATGAGCATCGAAGGGACTCCTGAAAAATCGGGAAGGGTGCCCCGCGCGCCGCTTGGGCGCACGGGGCGAGCGGTCAGGCCGGAAAAGGCCTGGCCGCTGGGGGCTCTTGTGTGTCTTCCTTGGCGCGGCGGCCGTGCACCATGCGGTAGAGCGCCGGCAGCACGAGCAAGGTGAGGATCGTCGAGGAGACGATCCCGCCGATCACCACCGTCGCAAGCGGACGCTGGACTTCGGCGCCCGCGCCGACGTTGAACGCCATCGGCACGAAACCGAGGCTTGCAACGAGAGCGGTCATCAGCACCGGCCGCAGACGGGTCAGCGCGCCTTCGCGGATCGCATCCTCGAGGTTCGCCCCGCTCTCGCGCAGCTGGCGGATGAAGCTCAGCATCACGACGCCGTTGAGCACCGCGACCCCGGAGAGGGCGATGAAGCCCACTCCCGCCGAGATCGACAGCGGCATGTCGCGGATGAGCAGCGCCGCAACGCCCCCGGTGAGCGCGAGCGGCACCCCCGAAAAGACGATGCCCGCATCCTTGCCCGACCGGAACAGCGCGTAGAGCAGGCCGAAGATAATCAGCAGCGCCGCGGGCACCACGACCTGGAGCCGCTTTGCCGCCGAGATGAGCTGTTCGAACGTGCCGCCATAGCTGATCCAATAGCCGGGCGGCACCTCGACCTCGGCCCCGACCTTGGCCTGCAGCTCCTCGATGAAGGAGCCGAGGTCGCGGCCGCGGACATTGGCGGTCACCACGACGCGCCGCTTGCCATCCTCGCGGCTGATCTGGTTGGGGCCGATCACGACCTCGACCTTGGCGACATCGGCGAGCGGCACGAAGCCGCGCAGCCCCGCATCCGGCGCGGCGCCCATCGTGACGTCGGCCGAGGGGCCGATGGCAGGGAGCGGAATGCGGAGACGGCCGATCTCATCGACCCGCTCGCGCATCGTCTCGGGCAGGCGCACGATGATCGGGAAGCGCCGGTCACCTTCGAAGATCTGCCCCGCCTGCACGCCGCCGATCGACACGGCGACGACATCCTGGATGTCGCCGACATTGAGGCCGAAGCGCGCGAGCGCGGCGCGATCGGGCGTGATCTGCAGCACCGGCAGGCCGGTGACCTGCTCGACGCTCACATCCTGCGCCCCCTCGATGCCCGAGGCGACCCCTTCGAGCTGCTGCCCGATCTCGAGCAACGTATCGAGGTCGTCGCCAAAGACCTTGATCGCGACATCGGCACGAACCCCGGACAGAAGCTCGTTGAACCGCATCTGGATCGGCTGGGTGAATTCGTAATTATTCCCCGGGATCTTCGCGACCGCGGCCTGCAACTCGCGAACGAGCTGGTCCTTGGGCTTCCTCGGGTCCGGCCAGTCCGCCCGCTCTTTCATGATGATGAAGGTGTCGGCGACCGATGGTGGCATCGGATCGGTCGCGACTTCCGCCGTCCCGATCTTCGCCACCACCCGATCGACCTCGGGGAATTGTTTGATCCGCGCCTCGAGCGCGGTCTGCATCTGAACCGCTTGGCTGAGGCTGGTTCCGGGGATGCGAAGCGCGTGGAGCGCGATATCGCCCTCGTCGAGATTGGGGACGAACTCGGACCCCATCCGGCTTGCGGCGAACCCTGAGATCAGGACGAGCCCCACCGCGCCGGCGACGAATGCTGTGCGCAGGCGCAACGCCTTGTCTAGCGCCGGTGCATAGAGCTTGCGCGCCCAGAGCATCAGCCGGCTTTCCTTTTCCTCGACCTTGCCGGTGACGAACAGTGCGATCGCCGCGGGCACGAAGGTCAGCGAGAGGATCAGCGCCGCGGTCAGCGCCATCACGACGGTGATCGCCATCGGATGGAACATCTTCCCTTCGACCCCGGTAAGCGCGAAGATCGGCACATAGACGAGCGCGATGATCAGCACGCCGAACAGCGAGGGGCGGATGACTTCCGAGGTTGCCGAAGCGGCGAGGCTGAAACGCTCGTCGCGGTCGAGCAGCCGCCCGAGCCGGTGCTGCGCCTCGCCGAAGCGGCGCAGGCAGTTTTCGACGATGATCACCGCGCCATCGACGATCAGGCCGAAGTCGAGCGCGCCGAGGCTCATCAGATTGCCCGAAATCCCACCGCGCACCATGCCGGTGATCGTCATCAACATGGTGATCGGAATGACCGCCGCCGTGATCAACGCCGCGCGGACGTTGCCGAGCAGCAGGAACAGGATGACGATGACGAGCAGCGCGCCTTCGAGAAGATTCTTCTCGACCGTCCAGATCGCGCGCTCGACGAGATCGGTGCGGTCATAGATTGCCACCGCCTTGACGCCGGCCGGAAGTGCCTTGGCTGCCTCTTCGAGCCGCTCCGCCGCGGCGCGTGCAACGATCCGGCTGTTCTCGCCCGCGAGCATGAACACCGTGCCGAGCACGACCTCCTTGCCATTCTCGGTCGCCGCGCCGGTGCGCAGTTCCTCGCCCATGCCGATGTCGGCGACGTCGGCGACGCGGATCGGCACGCCGTTCCGGTTGCTGACGATGATCACGCCGAGCTCGTCGGAGCCTTCCGCCTGTCCCGGGGTACGGACGAGATATTGCTCGCCATAGCGTTCGACATAGCCCGCGCCGCGATTGTCGTTGTTGCGCTCGAGCGCCTGCACGACATCCGACAGCGTCAGCCCATAGGCCGAGAGCCGCGCCGGGATCGGGGTCACATGATATTGGCGCTCATAGCCGCCGATGCTGTTGACCTCGGTGACGCCCGGCGTGTTCCGCAGCTGCGGCCGGATCACCCAATCCTGCAGCGTCCGCAGATCCTCGGGCGTATAGGCCTGGCCGTCGGGCCGCTTCGCGCCCGGCTCGGCTTCGAGCGTATACATGAAGATCTCGCCAAGTCCGGTCGCGATCGGGCCCATCTCGGGCGCGACGCCCGGCGGGAGCTGCTCGCGCGCCGATTGCAGCCGCTCGTTGACGAGCTGGCGGGCAAAATAGATGCTTGTGCCGTCCTCGAAGACCGCGGTGACCTGGCTCAGGCCATAGCGCGACACCGATCTTGTATATTGCAGCCCCGGCAAGCCAGCGATCGCCGTCTCGACGGGAAAGGTCACGCGCTGTTCGGCCTCGAGCGGCGAAAAGCCCGGCGCCTGGCTGTTGATCTGGACCTGGACATTGGTGATGTCCGGCGTGGCGTCGATCGGCAGCCGCTGGAAGCTCCAGACGCCGACCGCGCAGAACAGAAGGGCGACGGTCAGCACCGCCCAGCGAAAGCGGATCGCCCCGGCGATCAGCCGTTCGAGCAAAGGAGCCTTGCCCGGCGGGGATGCGCTATCAATGGTCATGGCTGGCCCCCGATTTCTCGATGTCGGCGCGGATCAGGAAGGCGCCGTCGACGACATAGATTTCGCCCGGCGCAAGTCCGCCGAGCACCTCGGTCCATTCGGGGGTGCGGCGCCCGATTTCGAGCATCCGCACCTCATAGGTGTTGCCGACCTTGGCGAAGACCACCTCGAAGTCGCGGAAGCGCTGGATCGCCTTGGTGCGCACCGCGAGCGGCGCATTGCTCTGGGCGACCGCGAAACTTCCCTCGACGCCCATTCCGGGCCGGAAGGTGCGCGACGCGGCGGGCGGCAGATGGACATGCGCCATCATCGTCTGGCTGGCGATGTCGGCGGTCGGCAGGATCGCCTCGACCACACCCTGAAAACTGCCGTCACCCGACAGATTCTTGAGGCTGACCGGCTGGCCGACGCGCACCCGCTCGGCGTCGCGCGGATAGACGAAGAATTCGGCATGGAGTTTCGTCGGATCGGCGATGACGAAGAGCGCGCGGTCGCCGGTCGTGTCGCCGACATTGACATTCTTCTCGACGATCGTGCCGCTGATCGGGGCCGTCACCGTATAGACCTGAAGCGAATGGCTCGATTCCACTCGTGCCAGCACTTGGCCGCGCCGGACTTGCTGGCCGAGCTTGCCATTCAATCCGACGATGAGGCCGGGCAAGCGCGCGCGAACATCGGCCTTGCCTTCGGGGGTGATCTCGATCCGCCCGCCCATGTCGATGAGGTCGCTCACCGTCGCCGGCCCGGCCGCCTCGACCGTGACTCCGCCAGCCTTTGCCGCCGCGGCGTCGATGACCGTGCGGCCTTCAAAGGATGGATAGGACCATTTGTGGTTTCGCCCGCCCTCCGAGGCGGCCACGCGAACGTCGAAGCTGTGCGGTTCGGTGACGACGCCGCTGCCGCGCAGGAAGTCTTCTTGCGGGGTGAAGCTGAATCGATCGACCTTGCCCCCGAGGCGGCCGAGTTCGATCGTCAGGTTGATATCGGACGGCTTGACTGGCCTGTCGCCCCGATAGCCGTAGACGCGGAACTCGGGATCGACCCCATCTTCGAAGATGGTGATCTCGAGCGCGAAGTCGCCATCGCGAAGCATCCGGCCGCGGTGCGGGCCACGTTCATATTCTCCGGCCGCGGCTGCGGTTTCCTCGCCGCCCTTCGTTTCGGTGGCGCCATTCCCGCATGCGGCGAGAAGGCTAAGGGCGATGACCGACGCCGCCCCACATAGATATTTGGTCATCGAACAGTCTCCATATTCGCGAGCAGGGGCGCATGACGGCCGGTTAGCCGGTCGAGCCGCACGCCCAGAAGGTGAAAGCGTCGCAGCAGTTCGACGCGGCGCGAGCGCGCCTCGCCCAATGCCGTTTGCGCCTGGCTGAATTCGAGGAAGGTGAAGGCGGTGCCGCCGCGCGCGAGGCCGTCCTGGATCAGCCGGACTGCGCGGCTGGCGCTTGGCAGCACCTCGGCATCGATCCGTTTGATTTCGGCCGCGATCAGGCCGCGGTCGGCGACGAGCCTGTCGATCTCGCGATCGACCTCGACGCGCGCCACGGCGATGTCCGCTTCGATCGCACGCTGCTCGGCTTGTGCCCGCACGACATTGCCCCGGTTGGCCCCTTTCGTGCCGAGCGGGATCGAGCCGCCCACCATGATGGCGAAGTCATTTCCTTCGCCGAAGTGACGAAGCCCGACACGGCCGCTCGGATCGGCGATATTGCCGGTCTCGGCGAGCCTGACCTTCGCTTCGGCCGCCGCGCGTTCCGCCGCGAGCACTGCGACATCGGCGGACTCGCCGGCAGGCGGCACGGCGATTTCGTGCGTCTGGAAAATCGCCGGATCGAGCTTGAAATCGCCGCTCCCGCCCCACCATGCCGCGAGGTTCTTGCGCGCGATGCGCGCGGCTTCGCGCGCCTGTTCGAGTGCGATCTCGGCCTGCGCGACGTTGGTCCGCGCTCGCTCGGCTGCGAACCACGGATCGAGCGCGCCGGTGACGCGCTTCACGACGTCGAGTTCGACACGCTGGAGGTCGGCGAGCCGCGTTTCGGCGACCGGGATCGCCGCTTCGGCGGCAAGGGCATCGACCCACGCTGCCTGAACCCGCGCGAGGCGATCGAGCAGGCGGACGCGGTTTTGTGCGCCGACCACGGCGACATCGGCGCGCGCGGCGCCGATGCGGGCCTCGCGCTTGCCGCCGCGCTCCCAGGTTCGCTCGTACCAGCCGGTGGTCTGCGACCGGTTGAGCGGCGAATAGGGACCGGTGCCCGCGAAATCCTCGAAGTCGGCGCCAACGACATCGCGCGGCCGGACGTCGGCCTGCAAGACGGCGGCGTCAGCGGCTTCGAGGCGCGCGGCGTTGGCGGCGATGGCGGGATCGCGTGTCACGACCCGCGACAGCGCCTCGTCGAGACTTAGATTTTGCGCCCATGCGGGCTGCGCGGCGGCAGCCAGCAGGACACCTCCGCAGAGCATGGCTCTGCGGGCGGCACGCGCGCCGGAGCGCGCTCGAGATTTTGAAAACATGTGATAGCAGCCTCGCTGAAAGGCGTGGAAACATCCCACGCCTCGTCAGAGGGCGCGGGAACTCAGGCGTTCAGCGAGGTGGTTCTGGGCGGGCGTTCGGGGCCGATGGATCGCAGGCCGGCAACATGTCGGTCCTTTTCGGCCACCTGCAAACGGGAGGACGATAAGATCGTCGGGGCCGTTGCCGCATCGGGAACGAGCAGATTGGGACCGTTATCGCCATGATGATGGTGCCCGCCCGAGGCGGGATCGTTTGGTCCTTCGTCGCCATCGGGCGCATCATCATGGTGATCGAAGCTGTCATGAACGACATCGACGGAAAAGTCGGCGTCCTCCTTATGATCGTGCGTCATCATGAAGGACGGCGCATGCTCAAGCTGATTCGCGGCCTTGGCGGGAATCGTGGCCGCGTAGAGCGTCATGAGCAGAGCGCAGAGCGACAGGATCAGACGGTCCGGCAGAGAGGAACGCGGCTTCGGCATGCGCCCGCGTGTAACTGCGCGGCCCTGCATTGACAAGCGAAGCGCCAAGGATCGCGCCTCCTTCGACTGTCCTGCCGACGACCTCATGCGCTTTGCCGGGGTTCATGCACCCCGATCGTGAGATGGGCGATCCCGCTAATATGGATCAGTTCGCGCCGAAGATCGGCTGAATCGATCGCGCCCTCGACTTCGACAATCGCCGCATTGGCCTCCGGCCCCACACGCCACACGTGAAGGTCCGTGAGACGAACGTCCCCGAATTTTCCGACCCGGTCGCGGATCGCCTTGTCCATTCGCTCATTGGTCCGATCGAGCAGAACGGCAGCCGTGTCGCGCATCAAGGACCAAGACCAGCGTGCGATCACGACCGCACCGACGATCCCCATCGCAGGGTCCATCCAATGGAGGCCAAGATACCGCCCTGCGAGAAGGGCCGCGATCGCGAGAACCGACGTCAGTGCGTCGGCAAGGACATGTATATAGGCCGAGCGCAGATTATTGTCGTGGCCGTGGCCATGATCGTGACCGGGGTGATGATGATCGTCCTCAGGGTGCGCATGTTCGTGATGATGGTGATGATGATGGTGATCGGAACCTCCCGTCAGCAGCAGCGCGCTCACGATGTTGACCAGGAGGCCCAGCACCGCAACCAGCGCGGCATTGCCGAAATCGACGCGCACCGGGTCGATCAATCGCATGACGGATTCGCTCGCGATACCGAGCGCGAAAATGCCGAGAATCAGCGCCGATGCGAAGCCGGTCAGGTCGCCGACCTTTCCGGTGCCGAAACTGAATTTGGGATTATTGCGGTGTTTTTTGGCATAGCTATAGGCGGCCGCCGCAAGGCCGAGAGCACCGGCATGGGTCGCCATGTGGAAGCCGTCGGCGAGAAGAGCCATCGAGCCGGTGACGTAGCCGGCAATGATTTCGGCGATCATCATCACGGCCGTAAGGCCGACTACCCAGAGCGTTCGTTGGGCGTTTCGATCGTGGGCTGCGCCCAAAAAGACGTGATCATGTGCCGGATATTCGGCGTTTGTCGAAGCAGTCATGCGGTCTCGCCTATTTGGAATATCGACGGATGACGGCAAGCAGGTCGTCTGCGCCAGCCGCGCGCTCCTCGTGGGAAAGCCCATCCGCAGCAACGTGCGAGGTCAGGTGCTGGGCGATGATTTCGTCCAGCAGCCCATTCACCGCCCCGCGCACGGCAGCGACGCGATGCAGCACCGTTGCGCATGGCGCGTCGGATACCAACGCCTTCTCGATGGCTGAAACCTGTCCCGCGATGCGCCTTACTCTTGCGACAAGCTCGGAATCGTTTTTCAAATGGCCCATAGCATACCAGGGTAGGGTATATAGCGTCAGAGCGCAATACTCCAATCTCTACGGAAGCTGACCGATGATTCTGGCGAGGTCGGTGGACGCGCATTTGGGTTTCTGGTCGATCTGAACCTGGAAGAATCTGACCGACGGGCAAGAAAGGGGGGGGCGCAGGCCGAGGCTCGCCCATTTTGCCCGTCAGCCCTTGGGTAGTAATCTTGCGCGGCGCCACGCGCTCATGGTATCTTGTTGATCTTCGTGACCGTGCCGGCCTTGCCGTCCCAGTCGAGTTCGAACGCGATCTTGTCGCCGACCTTGATGTCCTTGAGCAGGCCCGGCTTCACGGCGAAGCTCATGGCCATTGGAGGCCATTCGAGTTCGGCGATCGCGCCATGATCGAGCGTGACCTGCCCGGCCGTGGTGTCGATTGCGGTCACGCTTCCCGTGCCCTTGCCATGCCTGATTTCGTCCGGCATCGCCACGGCGCCGACATCCTTGGCTGGGGCGGCCGTGTCTTGGGCCGGTTTCGAGGCTTCGCCTTGCTGGCCGCAAGCCGCCAGCCCTGCGGCGAGCGCGAGGCCCAGCGCTATCGTGATGGATTTCTTCATGTCGTTTCTCCTTCAGGTTGAACGTCTTTGTGCCGGCGCCGCTGCATGAGCAGATAGGCGGCGGGAATGATGAACATCGAGAGCAATGGCGCGGTGAGCATGCCGCCGACCATCGGCGCGGCGATCCGGCTCATCACCTCTGAGCCGGTGCCGGTGCCGACGAGGATCGGGAACAGGCCGGCGAGGATCACCGCGACGGTCATCGCCTTGGGCCGCACGCGTAGCAGCGCGCCGTCGCGGACCGCGGCCTTGATGTCGCCGTCGTCGCGCGCGGCGAGCGCCTGCTTGAGATAGATGAGCATGACGACCCCGAACTCGGCAGCGACGCCGGCGAGCGCGATGAACCCGACCGCGCTCGCTACCGACTGGTTATAACCGAGCAGATAGAGCAGCCACAGCCCGCCGGTGAGCGCGAAGGGAAGGCTCGCCATGATGAGCAAGGCCTCGTCCCATCGGCGGAAGGTCAGATAGAGCAGGACCAATATGATCGCGAGCGTGACCGGCACGACGATCTTCATCCGCTCGGTGGCGCGGACGAGGAACTCGAACTGCCCGGTGTAGGAGATGCTGACGCCGGGGGGCAGCTTGACGTCGCGCGCGATCGCCTGCTGGAGATCCTGCACCAGCCCCTGCAGGTCGCGGTCGCGGCTGTCGACATAGATCCAGGTCACCGGGCGCCCATTTTCGCTGCGCAGCATCGAAGGGCCGTCGCTGACTTTCACGCTGGCGACGGTGCCGAGCGTGATTTGCTGGCGCGACGGCGTCAGGACCGGCAGGCTCGCCAATTCGCCGAGGCTGTCGCGTAGCTCGCGCGGATAGCGCACGCTGATCGGATAGCGCGCGAGGCCCTCGACCGTCTGGCCGATCGTCTCGCCGCCGATCGCGCCGCCGACGATTGCCTGGACATCGGCGACGTTGAGGCCGTAGCGCGCCGCTGCGGCGCGGTCGATGTCGACATCGATATAGCGGCCGCCGGTCAGCCGCTCTGCCAGCGCCGACGCGACGCCGGGTACGGTCTTGACGACAGTTTCGATACGCTTCGCGGTTCGGTCGATCCCGGCAAGGTCTGAGCCCGCGACCTTGATACCGATCGGGCTCTTGATCCCGGTCGCGAGCATATCGATGCGGTTGCGGATCGGCGGAATCCAGAAATTGGCGAGGCCGGGGACGCGGACCCGTGCATCGAGCTCCTCGATCAGCTTTTCCTCGGTCATGCCGCGGCGCCACTCGGCCTTCGGCTTGAAGCGGATCGTCGTCTCGAACATCTCGATCGGCGCGGGGTCCGTCGCGCTATCGGCGCGGCCTGCCTTGCCGAACACGCTCTCGACCTCGGGCACCGTCTTGATCAGCCGATCGGTCTGCTGGAGCAGGCTCGACGCCCGCGCCGCCGAAATTCCGGGAAGCGCCGAGGGCATGTAAAGGAGATCGCCCTCGTGCATCTGCGGCATGAACTCGCCGCCGATCTGGGTCATCGGCCACAGGCTGGTGGCGAAGACGAGGCCGGCGATTGCGAGCGCCTTTTTCGGCCGGTCCAGCACCCAATCGAGCGCCGGGCGGTAGGCATGGGTCAGCCAGCGATTGACCGGATTGGCCTGTTCGGCAGGAATCCGGCCGCGGATCAGCCAGCCCATCAACACCGGGACGAGCGTGATCGACAGGATTGCGGCGGCTCCCATCGCATAGGTTTTGGTGAAGGCAAGCGGCGCGAAGAGCCGCCCTTCCTGACCCTCGAGCGTGAAGATCGGGATGAAGGAGAAAGTGATGATGAGGAGGCTGAGGAACAGCGCTGGGCCGACTTCGGCGGCGGCGTCGGTGATCACCCGCCAGCGTTCGGCGCCCTTCAATTCCTCGCCCGGATGATCGCGCTCCCAATGCTCGAGATGCTTATGGGTATTCTCGATCATCACCACCGCGGCGTCGACCATCGCGCCGACCGCGATCGCGATTCCGCCCAAGGACAATATATTGGCGTTGAGGCCTTGCAGCCGCATGACGATGAATGCGATGAGAATGCCGAGCGGCAGCGTCAGGATCGCGACCAGCGCCGAGCGCGCGTGCCAGAGGAACAGCGCGCAGACGAGCCCGACGATGATGAATTCCTCGACGAGCTTCGAGGTCAGATTATCGACGGCACGGTCGATCAGCCCGGAGCGATCATAGGTGGTGACGATCTCGACCCCGGGCGGCAAACTGCGCTTGAGCTCGGCGAGCTTGGCGCGCACGCCTTCGATGACTTCGCGGGCATTCTTGCCCTCGCGCATCACGATCACGCCGCCCGCGACCTCGCCCTCGCCGTTGAGTTCGGCGATGCCGCGCCGCGTGTCGGGGCCGATCTGGACCGTCGCGACGTCGCCGACCGTTACGGGAATGCCGCCGCCAGCGGTGCGCACTGGAACCGCGCGGAAGTCGTCGAGCGATTTGAGATAGCCGCTGGCGCGGACGATATATTCGGCCTCGGCGAGTTCGAGGCTTCCGCCGCCGCTTTCCTGGTTGGCGCGTTTCAGAGCGTCCGCCAGCTCGGTCGCGGTCACGCCGAAGGCGGCAAGTTTCTGCGGATCGACGATGATCTGGTACTGGCGTACCATGCCGCCGATGCTCGCGACCTCGGCGACGCCGGGGACCGATTTGAACTCGAAACGGAGGAACCAGTCCTGGAGGCTGCGCAGCTCGGCAAGATCGTGGCGGCCACTCTTGTCGACGAGCGCATATTCATAGATCCAGCCAACGCCGGTCGCGTCGGGACCGAGGCTGGCGCGCGCGCCCTCGGGAAGCCGGCTCTGCACCTGGCTCAGATATTCGAGCACGCGGCTGCGCGCCCAATAGGGATCGGTGCCATCGTCGAACAGCACATAGACGAAGCTGTCGCCGACGAAGCTATAGCCGCGCACCACGCGTGCGCCCGGCACCGAGAGCATCGTTGTCGTGATCGGATAGGTGACCTGGTCCTCGACGATCCGCGGCGCCTGGCCCGCATAAGTCGTGCGGATGATGACCTGTACGTCGGAAAGATCGGGCAGGGCATCGACCGGCGTTGTGCGAACCGCGACGATCCCGAGCAAGGTGAGGATCAGCGCGGCCGCGACGACAAGGCCACGCGCCGCCACCGAGGCACGGATGATCTTCGCGATCATTGCGCCGCATCCAGCGGCCGGACCTTAAGGCCGGTCAGGCTCGCCTCGGAATCGAGCAGGAACTGGCCCGATGCAACGACCTTCTCGCCGGGCGCGAGGCCGCGCAATATCTCGGTCTTGCCACCGGCTTCGCGTCCGGCGACCACTTCGGCGGGATGATAACGTCCGTCGCCCTTCTCGAGCATCACGATGCTGCGCGTGCCGGTGCGGATCACCGCTTCGCTCGGCACCAGCAACGCCGGCTTGGAATCGCCGCCGAGCGCGACGCTGGCGAACATGCCGGGGCGCAGGCGCCCGCCGCGGTTGGCTAGCTCGATGCGCACGGTCAGCGTCCGGCTGTCCGCCGCCGCGGCGGGGAGGATCGCGACGACCCGGCCGGCGAATGGCTCGCCCGGAAAGGCGGTGAGCGTCGCGGTCGCGCGCTGGCCGACCTGCGCCAGACCTGCCTGCGCTTCGGGGAGCGCGGCATTGAGCCACACCGTGCCTAGACCCGAGATTTCGGCGAGAGTCTGCCCCGCGGCGAGCGTCACGCCCGCGCGCGCGCCCAGCGTCTGGACTACGCCGCCGATCGGCGCGCGGACGGTCATCCGGCCGCCGGTGCGTCCGGTCCGGTCGACTTCGGCAATCACGCCTTCGGGCATGCCCATCAACCGTAGCCGCTGGCGCGCCGCCGCGGTGAGTTCTGGACGTCCGAGTTTCTTGACGCTCAGATATTCGGTCTGGGCGCTGCCCCATTCGGGCAATTGCAGGTCGGCGATCGGGGTGCCGGCGCCGATGACGTCGCCGGGTGCGAGGCGATAGACGCGCTCGACGAAGCCGCCCGACCGCGCTTGGACGATTGCGACGTCGCGCTGGTTGAAATCGACACTGCCATTGACGTTGAAGGTCGCGGCGAGGTTGCCCATTTCGGCGGCGACGACGCGGATTCCGAGGCTCTGCCGCGCTGCGGGATCGACCGTTATGCCGGGGCCGGTGCCAGAACCACCAGCTTCATCGGCATATTTGGGCTCGAGCTGCATATCCATGAAGGGCGACTTGCCGGGCTTGTCGAACTTCTGGTTCGGGAACATCGGGTCGTAATAATAGAGGACCTTGCGCCCGCCGGCCGTGGCTTCCGCCGGCGACTGACTGTCCCCGCGCTGTCCCAGCCAGTATCCACCGCCGCCCGCGATCAGCACCGCGGCCAATATTCCGGCGCGCCAACGCGCCGCAGATGTTGCATCGGTCATCGACCTGCCTCCCCATAAATATAATTGATCCGGATCGCGTCGCGCGCGACCTCGGCTTCGCGTGCGAGCGCATCGACTTCGGCTTCCGCGAGCGTGAGCGTCGACAGAAGCGCAGTCCCGAGGTCGAGCTTTCCGGCGGCGTAACTTGCAAGGTCGAGCTCGGCGCGTTTCTTCGCGAGCGGCACGAGCCGCGTGCGTGCATTAGCGAGCTGCTCATGATGCATGCGATGATCGGCGAGATCGGCATCGAGCGCCGCCGCGATGTCGCGCTTGGCGGCTTCGCGGTCGAGCCGCGCGCGCGTCGCTTCGCTGGCGCGGGCGGCGATCTTCGGGTCCTGCCGCTTTTTCGTGAAGAAGGGCAGGTCGACCGTGACCCCGACCGTGACGAGATCGCCATAATTGGGCTCGCGCCGCCCATAGGCCGCGTTGACACTCCAGTCGGGGCGCTTGTCGGCGCGCGCGAGACCGGTTTCGGCATCGGCCGCGATGGCGCGGGCGTCGAGCGCGCGCAGCCTTGGCAGGGCGTCGATCCCGGCGCGCAACCCTTGTTCGTCGATCATCTGCGGCGGCAAGTCGCCGAGCGTGTCGGCCGCCGCGTCGCCGGTAAAGCGCGCGAGTTGCGCACGGGCGCGGGCGATTTCGGCGGTGAGCGCGCTGCGGCGATCATTGATCGCAGCGCGAAGCTGATCGGGTTCGAGCGCCTGCGCCGGGCGCGCCGCACCGCTGGCGAGCCGCGCCGCGACCGTCGCTTGAAGGTCTTCGAGGCCGGTATCGAGCAGGTCGAGTTCCCTGAGGCGCTTCTTGGCATAGAAGAGATCGACCCAGGCCAGCGCGGTCGCGAGCCTGATGTCCTGCGCGGTGACTGCCTCGTCGGCGCGGGCGATTCCGATGTCGGCCTGCGCGCGCGTTGCGCGCGCGCGTCGCTTGGCGGGGTTCGGAAAATCCTGGCTGATGCCGACGACTTGCATCGTGAAATCGTCGCGATTGAACCGGCCTGCATCGGGACCCGTCACCGGAAAATCCTGCAAGACGACATTGAGTTTCGGGTCGGGCAGCCGGTCGGCAGCGATCGCCGCCGATTGGGCGGCATCGATGCCGGCTTCGCGGCCCTGCAGTTCGGGCGCCTCCGATGCCGCGCGGGCGAGCGCCGTATCGAGCGTCATCGGCTCGGCATGCAGCGCCGCGGGAATCGGGATCAGTAAAATTGCCGCAAAATATATGCGCATATGTCCCCCTCTTTCTAGACAGGCGGGAATGTCCCCCGGCACGTCGGCCGGGGGACGGAAGCCATCAACCCTTGGAGGGCGACATGCGCTGTCCGGGCATGTCGTGCATGCAGCCGGCGGCGTCGGTCTTCATCATGGCGCAGTCGCAGTTCGCCATTTGCCCGGGCTTGTCTGCGACCCACACGCGAACCCGCGTGGTGGCGCCCGACTTGTTCAGGCCCGGGACCTGCCGCGATTGCCATTCATAGTGCCCGTCCGCCTCCTTGGCGAAGGAGGGCACGGTGGTGAAAGCCGCAAGCGCTGCGGCCATCGGAATGATCATCTTCATGTTGAATATCCTCGGTTGAAAAGCAGAAGGACACGCGGCGACAAGGGTCGCCGCGCATCGCGCGTTTCAGCCGAGGAATAGGGGCGGGTCGGGCTCGGGGCCGAAAGTGCGGCCGCGCAGACGCGAGACCGGCAAGCGGCCGGTTGGTGTGGCGCTGTGATCGCTTGCTGCCAGAATGGCAGCAGGCGCTGCGGTCGCCAGCGGCAGCGCGCAGCCCATCTTGGCGATGCAGTCGAGCGTCAGACCCTTGCAGGGCGCCTTGTCCTGGGACGTGTCGATGCCCATCATCTCCGCGCATTCGTCGCTCATCGCGGGTGCGGAAATGGTCGTCTCCGACGCCACGGGCATCGCCGGTGCCGAGGCGAATGCCGCCTCCTGGGCCAAAAGGCCCAGCATCGCCCCGAAAAGGAGCAAAAGGGAAAGCCAGCGCTTCACGGTCGAAACATGATCCTTGTCCAACTTGCCGTCAATTCGAAACTGGGAGAGCGGTACACGTCCATGCACTATAGCATCCGTACCATGGTACGGAGTAAAGCCATTAGGTAAGGTGCCGATTGAAATGAGGTGGCGCCAGTACAGCCCATTTCCGCGCGTCGCGAACGCAGAAGCCGATGTGGTGCCTTGATTGCCTGGACGTGGCAGGCCAGTCTGGCCAAATTCTGTTTCTGAGGTGGTGCAAACATGGATGTGCGTCAAATCGTCGTCGAGGACGCGCCAGCCGTTCAGGCCATTTACGCACCCTATGTAACTGCCACCACCATCTCCTTCGATGAAGTGCCGCCGGACATAATGGAGGTTGAAAGGCGCATCGTCGCCATAGTGCCGCACTATCCCTATCTGGTAGCCGAAGTGGATGGGCGAGTTGTCGGTTACGCCTACGCCTCTGAGCATAGGACCCGCGCGGCATATCGGACATCTGTCGATGTAGCAGTCTATGTGGCGCCCGGCGCACAACGAAGCGGTGTAGCGCGTTGTTTATACTCTCGCCTGCTGCCTGCCGCAGCCAGCTTGGGTTATCACGCCGCTTTTGCCGGCATCGCGCTTCCAAATGAGGCGAGCGTCGGGCTGCACGAAGCGATGGGCTTCGAGCCAGTAGGCATCTACCGCGAGGTCGGACGAAAATTCGGTGCCTGGCACGATGTCGGTTGGTGGCAACGATTGCTGTGATCGATGTTCGGAGAGCTAGCGCGAGGTGGAAGCAATCGAGCCCAAAATCGCAGCCACGTTTGAATTCCGCCCGGCTTCTACAACCGTTTCGTCGCGCTCTTTCCGCTCCGAATAGCGGTCGACGAGCTGCTCGGCATGGCCGCGCGTCAGTACAGTGAAGCGCACGAGTTCCTCGGCGACATCGACGATCCGGTCATAATAGCTCGAAGGCAACATGCGGCCGGCCTCGTCGAACTCGGCGTAGGCTTTGGCGACGCTCGATTGGTTGGGGATGGTGATCATCCGCATCCAGCGGCCGAGGATGCGCAGCGTGTTGACGCTGTTGAACGATTGCGACCCCGCCGAGACCTGCATCACTGCGAGCGTCCGGCCCTGCGTTGGGCGAAGTCCCTTATAGGCAAGCGGCAGATGGTCGACCTGCGCCTTCATGATTCCGGTGATCTGCCCGTGGCGTTCGGGGCTGCACCAGACCTGGCCTTCGGACCACAGCGAATGATGGCGCAGTTCCTCGACCGCTGGATGATCATCGTCGGCGATGAGGTCGGGCAGTGGCAGGTCCGACGGATCGAAGATGCGCGTCTCGCAGCCGAAGAGCCGAAGCAGGCGCGCGGTCTCCTCGACGACGAGCCGCGAATAGGAGCGTTCGCGCAAAGACCCGTAGAGGAGGAGAATTCGCGGCGCAGCATCGAGCGGCCCGAGACCGAGCGCCGGCTGGGCGCGGATAAAGTCGAGGCTCAGTGCCGGGAGATGGGCCGGGTCGGTGAGCGTGCGCAGGCGGGAGAAGGTCGTGGGCATCAAGTTCAATCTTTCGTGGGGGTGGATGCCGGAAACCAGCGGCGCCCGAACCAGAAGGCGACGCCGACAAGCAGGATCAGAACGGGGACCTCGACGAGGGGGCCGATGACGGCGGCAAAAGCGACGGGCGAAGCAAGCCCGAAGGCGGCGATCGCGACGGCGATCGCAAGCTCGAAATTATTGCCCGCGGCCGTGAAGGCGACGGCCGTCGTGCGCGGATAATCGGCCTCGATGAGCTTCCCCATCCAGAAGCTGATGACGAACTGGACGACGAAATAGATGGTGAGCGGAATGGCGATACGGACGACGTCGCCCGGAATGGTGACGATCTCGCCGCCCTTTAGGCTGAACATGGCGACGATCGTGAAGAGCAGCGCAATGAGCGTGATCGGCGCGATGCGGGGCAGAAAGCGCGTCTCGTACCAATCGTTGCCTTTGGCGCCAGCGAGCCATTTGCGGGTGAGATATCCTGCGGCGAACGGGATACCGAGATAGATGAGCACCGCTTCGGCGACGGTCCAGAAGCTGACGTCGATCACGCTGCCTTCGAGCCCGAAGAGCGGCGGCAAGATGGTCAGGAAGAACCAGGCATAGACGCTGAAGAAGAGGATCTGAAAGATCGAGTTGAAGGCAACGAGCGCTGCGACATATTGATTGTCGCCTTTCGCGAGCTGGTTCCACACTATCACCATCGCGATGCAGCGCGCGAGGCCGATCAGGATCAATCCGGTCATATATTCGGGCTTGTCCGACAGGAAGAGGACCGCGAGCGCGAACATGAGAACAGGACCGATGATCCAGTTCTGCACGAGCGAGATCGCCAGCACGCGCTTGTCCTCGAACACCCGCGGCAGTTCTTCGTAGCGGACACGCGCGAGCGGCGGATACATCATCAGGACCAGGCCGATCGCGATCGGGATGTTGGTCGAACCCCAGGACAGGCTGTCGATCGCGGCCGGCAGGTCGGTGAAGACCGAGCCGAGCAGCACGCCGAGCGCCATGGCGAGGAAGATCCACAGGGTCAGATAGCGATCGAGGAACGACAGGCGCTCCCGTTTGAGTTCTGTCATCGCCGTTCCTCAGGCGCCGACGCGGTTGCCGGCGGCGTCGATCACCTGTTCGCCATCTTCTTTGGCGAAGGCGCCGCGCTGCCGCGCCGGGATGAGGTCGAGCACCTCCTCGGAGGGGCGGCAAAGCTTCACGCCGAGCGGCGAGACCACCACCGGCCGGTTGATGAGGACGGGATGCGCCATCATCGCGTCGATCAGTACTTCGTCGCCCAGAGCCGTGTCGCCGAGACCCAGTTCGGAATAGGGCGTGCCCTTTTCGCGGAGCAGTTCGCGCGGGGTGATGCCGGCGCGATCGATCAATTGTTCGAGCAGGGCGCGCGACGGCGGCGTCTTCAAATATTCGACGACATGCGGCTCAATGCCGGCGTTGCGGATCAGCGCGAGCGTGTTGCGCGACGTCCCGCATCCGGAATTATGATAGATGATGATGTCGGTCATGGAGCCAGTCTCCCTCAGCAGCAGGCGAGTTCGGCGAGCAGCGGCTCGCACAATTCCGCCCGGCCTTGGCAGCAGTCCTTGGCAAGAAAGAGCATCAGGTCGCGCAACGTGTCGATCTTGGCGCGTTGAATGATCTGGCGCCCATCTTTCTCCGATCGCACGAGGCCTGCTTTCGCGAGCACCGCTAAATGGGTCGAGAAGGTGCTTTGAGACAGGCCGGACGCTTCGACGAGTTGGCCGGTGGAGAGTCCTTCGGGCTCATGCTGGACAAGCAGGCGAAAGGCTTCGAGGCGCGTCGGGTGCGCGAGCGCCGCAAGGGCGGGCAATGCCAAATCCATATTCATGCATCGGCTTTATCCGATGAATTGGCCTGCGTCAAATCCTATCGGGAATATCCGATGGAATAGCGCGATTGAGCGATCCCCTAATCGGACTATAGGTTGATGATGGTTCGGGAAAGTCAGAGCGAGATCCCCATGCGGATCGTCATCGAACAGCCCGTCGGGGGCGTTCTCCACAGCTTGCAGGCCAAGGACGACCATCCGCTCGATCCGAAATGCTCGAAAGCTGGCGAAGCGCTGACGTTCGATTTTCTCGTCCGCGTCGGCCCCGGCGCGAAATTCTTTGGTGATCAGGTGCGGCGTGAAGGCCCCGAACGCCGGTTTGTTTATATTCGTGTCGGGCAAGCGGCGGGCGACCCAGAATCACCTTGGACGCGGCGGATGAAGATCGACATCCATGACATCGAGCCGGAGCTATTGGACGCGGCCGTGAATGACGCGCGGCGCATAGAAATTTCGATCATTGGCACAGGCAAGGACGGCACACCCGCCTGTGCAACGGTGCGACCGACAGGACGCCGCCTCGCGTAGCGCTCTCAGGCTGGCAAATTTCTATCCGTCACGTTGCACGCGATGTAGCAATGCGCTATGAGATTTCGCGAGCGTTGTTGAGCTTTCCAACACTCGAACCACTCCACTAATTGTTGACGCGGGCCATTGAAGGGGCCATCATTTTGTCTGCCGAAGAGAAATAAATTTCTTTTCAAAATCATAGACTTAACTATCGATTCCTCTTCTGGCACCATTTACCCCTCTCATGGCGATCTACGCCGCCCGATCGGGCAATATGCCGCCAATCGGCTGGAACTCGCACGATCCGTCGATCCGGAGGCGTCCGAAAAGCTGCTGGTGGCGACGAATGGGCTGCAGGATCGCACGTGGGCAGTGACCGTTTCGGCGGTAAAGCCCAACCGCGACGAAACGACTATGATCGGGCAACAAGTTGCCGGATATATTCCCCGAGCGTCGTCAAGCCCCGGATCGGTCTCTCGTCATAATCGAAGCCGTCGTCGAGGCTGACCGCCGTCATTCGCGCGTATGACTTGGCCGCAGTGTCCGAAAAGCCAAGCTTGCGATAGGCCGCCTCCCACTGATCGCGTGGCGTCACGACGGCCTCGACCGGGCGGCCGAGAGCATCGGCGAATGCCTGCGCCACGTCATTCGAGGAATAGCGATCGGGTCCTTCGACATAACGGACACCCGCATCATCGACCGGCGACAGCAATCGATCCGCGGCAGCTCGCCCGAGATCGCGGGGTGCTGCCATCGGAAGCGCCAGATCGGCGGGGAGCATGGTCTGAAGCTTTCCCGTTTCGCGTATTGAATCGAGCTGCTCGTCCCAGTTGCTGAAATAATAAGGCGCGCGGTTGATTGCCGCGGGAATTGTTTGGCCGCGCAAACCTTCCTCCAACCCCCACAAGATGTTGAGATCGCCGATATGGTCACCCGGCTGCGCCCCGGCGGTGGATTCCGCGACAATCTTCTCGAGGCCGGAACCGTCGAGCGCGGCGAGGATATTGGCGACGGTGCTCCGCTCCACCTTGTCGGTATCGGCCCTTATGTCGGCCGGCGGGTTGAGGAGGAAGGCGCGGCGTCCACGCCGGAGAGCCGCGCGCAGCGAGGGTACGTCGTTTACGTCGGCTTCGATGATCTCGGCCTTCGTGTCGCGCCATGTATCGGCATGATCAGGATCGTGCGTTACGATCGCCAGCGGTTCACCCCGCGCCAGGAGCGCTTCTGCGACCGCCGATCCGACATGCCCGGTGGCGCCCATGACAATATGCATCGGTCTTCTCCAATCGTCTCATCCTTGCCAACGGATGACAATGTGGATGGTTTCCGCGCCATAGGGAGGATCGAACGCCCGCGGTTTCGTCGCGATCTCCGAAATCCTCGCGGCCATGGAGCATCGCAAACCGCTTGCGGTCCGAGGCAGGACAGGCGCCCGCGCGTCAGACGCCGCGCATGAGACCGGGGACGAGCGGAGCGAGTTCGCGCGCCAGAAAACCGATCGGACCGACCGTCTCCGAAAGCCGGCGTCCCGCCTCGCCATGAAGCCAGATGCCCCACGCCGCGGCCTGCAGCGGCGGGAGGCCCTGCGCGCCGAGCCCCGCGATCAATGATTGTGCGGAGGCACAGGACGACCACCTGATGCGCGACGATCATCACGCGGCGGCCGCCATAATGGAGCGAGACCGTATCGAGCAGCGAGCGCAGGCGCAGGATGACGTCGCACCAACTCTCTCCGCCGGGCGGGCGATGATAGAATTTGCCGAGCAGGCTGCGAAACTCCGCCTGCTCAGGATGTGCCGCTTCGATGCCGAAACGCGTGAGACCGTCGAGGATTCCGAATTCCTTCTCGCGCAGTCGCTCGTCGATGCAGATGCGCTCGTCGGGAGGACATCCGCCCGCTTCGCGAAAGATTTCGGCGGTCTGGACTGCCCGGACATAGGGCGAGGCGAGCATGATGTCGGGGCGACCATCCTCTTCGCCTGCTGCAAACCACTCGCCTAGCGCGCGCGCCTGTTCCTTTCCCAAATCGGACAAGGGGACATCGACGTCGCGGTGATCGAGCAGGATGCGGTGCGCACCCGATGCGTCGGCGGCATCGCGTGCGACATTGCCCGCGCTCTGGCCGTGACGAACGACCCAGAGGACCGAGGGCCAGCGCGGCGTCATGCGATAGATGCGATCGAATGCATCTCATGCAAACGCCATCGCCGCCCGTCGGTTGCGTTGCTGGCCGAAAGCGAATCACCCTATCACAGCAATGATGACTGGCTCTACTTCCCTTTGCCCAAAAGGCTCGCCCAGACCGACAATCGCAAGATGGGCGTCGTTTGGGGTTTCGCCATAGCCGGTTGCAACGATGATGGGCAGGGCGGGGCGAGGTGGCCGCCGGCCATATTCGGCCAACGGCTCCGGCAGGGTATTGATGATCGGCGCCAAGCCTTCCAATATTGCGGCATGAGCAAGCAACCCGATGGCATCAAAGGGCTGCGCCGGTTTCTCGATTCCGGGCAGCAGAGCGACTGGATAGAGGGAAGGGGCGCGCTGCCCGACGCCGGCGAGCGGGCGGAGTCGCTTGAGCAGCGGTTCAAATATGCCGCCCGTTTTCAAAAGCTGCTGCGATACGCGCAGGCGCCGGACGTTCTGGCGATCCTCGGGCTGTATGGCCGGACCTGCATTCCCGTGCCGCGGACGACCGAACGCTATTACTGGTCGGTATCCTGTCTACCGTCGACTTCGGACAAGCCGCTGGTTCGCGTCAATGCGAGCTGGATGGAGCTTTTCACGCTCTATGCGGACGGCGACGATCTCCGCTCGCGGTTCATCGTCCATCTTTCGGACTTCACGACCGATGGTTCGCTCGCGCGGGAACGGCTGGACCAGGACCTTCTCGAGCGTTGCGTCGGGGGACCGGGCGATGTCGGCCATTTCTTCCCGCGTGGAGCGGATATTTTCGGGATCAGGATAGGCGGCTCCGCATCGATCCGCAGCTTCCTTGCATCCACGCCAGCGTTGCGCGCCATCCGCCGGTTCAATTCGACGCACATGAACCGGGGCAGGAACGCCTATCAGGCGAGCCACTCCTATAGCGTTGCGGATTATATGCTGGGCGATAGCCCCTGATCGGCGCCTCGGGAGATCCCGGTCCCCGTCCTTTGGTCCGTGCGCCCGCGCTGCACCCGCCGCAAGCAACCCGGCGCGCTGCCCGGCGTTTGGAAGGCAGCGCAAAGGAGGCCCGACATGAATTCGCCCGAGGAGCAGCGATTGCGGCTATCCGGTGGAACCGACCTCGTCTTCACCGTGGTGGGTGACGCTTCGCATCCGGCCTTGTTGCTCCTGCATGGTTTTCCGAGCTCGTCGCGCACCTTCCACGATATCATTCCCGAACTCGCGCGCGTCGCCCGTGTGATCGCGCCGGATTTGCCGGGCTTTGGCCAATCACCGCCGCTGGCGACGTCGACCTTCGATGCCTTTGTTGCCGCCATCGAGGAACTCCTCGATCATCTGGGGATCGGCGAGCACTTCATCTATCTCCACGATTGGGGCGCGTCGGTGGGCCTTCCCCTCGCGATGCGATCGCCCGAACAGGTGCTGGGCCTGATCATCCAGAACGCCAACGCGCATCGATCGGGCTTTGGGCCGCTGTGGAAAGACACCCTCGCATACTGGGAAAATCCGACGCCGGAAAATGAAGCGAAAGCGACGGTGCACCTGACCTTCGAATTCACGCGCGAACAATATGTCGGCGGATTGGCCGACGAGGTTGCCGCGACGATCGCGGGCGAGCCTTGGGTAGAGGACTGGCGCGTGATGAACCTGCCCGGGCGGATGGCGGTGCAGCGCGCGCTGATCGCCGACTATGCAAATTATGTCGAGCGCTTCGATGCCATCGCCGATTATCTCCGGGCAAGGCAGCCGCCGGCGCTCATGCTCTGGGGACGCCACGATCCCTATTTTGAAATCGCCGAGACGGTATCGTGGATGCAGGATCTGCCGCGCATGGAAGCGCATGTCTTCGACGGCGCGCATTTCCTGCTCGAAACGCATGCCGCCGAGGCGGCCAGACTGATGACAGCCTTCATCGGGCGTCTGCCCGACCCGAAAGGAGCGATGCGATGAGTTTGCAAGACCGGCTCTACGAAATCGAGCAGGGTTTCTGGCTCGAAGGCAAGGAGCATTTCCTGACCCATGTCGATGACAAGTGCCTTCTCGCTTTCCCGCAGGCCGGGGAGATGCACGGCGTGCATTCGCGCGAGGATGTCGCGGCAACGGCGACCAGCTCGAACCGCTGGCGCGATCTCTCGATGAACGATCGCCATTTGCTGAGCGCGTCCGACGATTTCGCGATCATCAGCTACAAGGCCGAGGTGACGCGGGCCGACGGCGAGCCTTACGCCGCGCTGGTGAGCTCGGCCTATGCGCGCCGGGCGGATGGATGGAAGCTGTTGTTTCACCAGCATTCGCCGGTTTGAGCGGGCGAGGGCTATTCCTTCATTCCGAGCACGAGCCACGGAACGCCGAATTTGTCGGTTACCATGCCGAACCGAGCGGCCCAATCGACCTTGCCGAGCGGCACGGTCACGGTCCCGCCGTCACTCAGCGCCGCAAAAATCCGGCGGGCATCGTCGGCCCTTTCGCTGTGCAACGCGATATTGAAACCGCTCATCGGAACCCACTGATCCGCGGGAAGGTCGTTGCCCCTGAGCAGCGAATCGCCGATCCTGATCTCGGCAAACCGGATCTGACCGGCGTCCGCCGCGGTCGAGCCAGGCGGCAGCGCGATGTCCGCATGCTCCGCGAAACTGTTCATCACGACGATCTCGCCGCCGAGCAGGTCTGCATAGAATTCGAACGCCTGTCGGCATTGCCCGTCAAAGGCCAGTTGCGGTGCGATATTCATTGGCTTCTCCTGTCGATGCCAGCGTTGCGATCTCCGATCCGGCGTGAAAGGCGCGGCCGGCAATCGTTTGCTTCAGGAAATGTCACGGTGACGGGACGGGATTCTCCCCCGCCGAGCGAAAGGGGGGCATTCGACCGGCGGCGCGATTGCGGGCGATCTGGTGCTTGAGCGCCGCGGCCACGTGCAGCGCGAGGAGCGCGAGGGTGACGAACACCAATAGCTCGTGCACTCCGCCGAGCCGTTCGCCGGCATCCTCCGAAATGCCCGGGATAAGCGGCAACGGGATGCCGCCGAGCAGCGGGGTGGTCGTCTTCCCTTCGGCGCCCGCGCCGCCCGACACCGCCAGCAAGCCCGTGAGCGGGAGCGCGATCAGCAGCAGATAGAAGGCGCGGTGCGTCCACACGCTCGCGATGCGTTCCCAGCGGGGCAGCTCGACAGGGAAAGGCGGCGGCGGATACGCGAGGCGCCAGACGAGACGGACGAGCGCGAGCACGAGGATCGTGGCACCGAGCGTCTTGTGCAGCATGAAAACCTCACCGCGCGCCGGGCCGCGCTCCATGTCGGCAAAGGTAAAGCCGATGATCAGCTGGGCGACGACGATCAGCGCCATCAGCCAGTGCAGCAACACCGCGCCATCATTGTAGCGCAAGAGCCGTTGTTGCGGCGTGGCTTCGGGAACGCTCGCCATTCCCACCGAACGCGCCGGGACGGCGAACGATCCACCGGGCGGACCGCGCACGGCAATTGTCCGGATCCGGCCGGGGCGAACGAGCCCGCGCAAGGTCGTGCGCGCCGGGACCGCCTTCAGCCTGTAAGTCGTTATTTTTCGGGAGTTAAGTGGTGCCGCTCAGGACTCGAACCTGTGACCCCATCATTACGAATGATGTGCTCTACCAACTGAGCTAAAGCGGCAACGCCGGCGCCTCTAACAGTGCGACCGGGTGATGACAAGCGCCCTCTGGCAATTGTTTTCCGTCGTGCACGGCGATTTCGTCGGGCGCGGGCGGCGCTACAGGCGGACCGACGCCCGCAGCTCGCTTTCGGCGCCGTCGGACAGGAGGAATGTCATAACTGCCGGGGTTCGAGCCGTCATGCGTGCGAATCGGGATGCCGCAAATCCGGCGCGCGCGGCCGCTTCGGGTCGCCCTGCGGCATTGTGAAATGGTGCGGTAGGCCGGGTCTTCGCGAGGCGCAGGCGGCGCGGTTCAGTCGGACGAAAAGTTCAGCGTTGCGAGGGCGACGATGAACAGCAGCACCATCGCGGTGAACAGGGCGGTGAGCACGGTGAAGAGAAAGGCGCTCAAGGGTCGTGCGGTGACAAACGCGTCCGCCGTAGCGGTCTGGACGATCCCGCCGGTTTCCTTGTCGTGCGGCGCCTTGAGCAGCGCCGCGCTGATCGCGCTCGCCGGGACGGGGGACAGGAATTCGCACCCGAGCGACCGGCCCTCTTCGCGGACGACGCGCGCGGGGGCGGCGCCCAGTTCGGGCAGGATCAGGATGAAGGTCTCGCCGAGCGCAAAAAAGGCATCGGTTTCGATCAGGAGTCCGGTTCGCGACAGGTTGCGGATGATGACGGCGGTTTCCTGCGTCGACGAATGCGCGGCGGCGTCGAGGCGGAGCGTGCGGCGCTCGGTCCTCCGGCGGTCGGTCGCTTCGGGCGGACTTGCGATATGTGCCAGCAAGGATCTCACCTGCGTCTCCTTGGCGAGCATTTATCGGCTGACAAGCTTAATATTGGATTGCTGTACCGCCTTTCGGCCAAGGACAGGAAGGCGCCCTTCGGCGAGCGGGATTGGAATCTTGTTACGTAGTCGGGTTTAATTATTTCCCGGTTGGCCAAGTAGGGAATCAGTCGACGAACACTAAGGCTGGCTGCGATTCTCACTTGAGGCGCGCAAAATTGCGACAAGCCGATGCTTTTTGTGGTCCGGATCGGGACAGTAAAAGATGTCTCCCGCAGCCGCTGCCCTTCCGGACGGCCCCATACATCATATTGAATATTTTAAATATTTGCTTCGGCAAAATGGCGGTAATCCGATAATTCATGCGGCCAAAATTCGGATAACTAAAAATGTGTTAACGTGCTTGCGGAGTCTGAAAGAACCATGCTCTCCTACATGAGTAGGGGAGTCCGAGTCGTCGGACTGATGGGTCGCACTGAAATTTGAGAGCTTTTGCTGTGCCGTTTTCGGCGCAGGGTGCGGCGCGTTCGAGGGAAACAGACATGGATGCTTTTGACAATCCGGCCCGGGGTGGAGTGACGGGTTCGCAGCGCGATGGCGCGCCGACCGACCAGGCGAACGAGGCAGTTGGAGGCAGTGAATTCCTCGCCATGGCGGCAAAGGCGACCGCGGCGGCATCGGCGATACCGATCATGATCCAGGCGATCCTCGTCCCCGACGCGAGTGGACGTATCGTCCTGCCGGCCGGCGCGTCGATCGACGACATCACCGTGTCGGGCAACGACCTCATCGTCACCCTGCCGAACGGACAGCTGTTCATCATTCCGGGCGGCGCGGTTGATGTTCTCGCGATCGTGATCGACGGCGACACGATTCCCGCGAGCACCGTGGCGCAGCTCCTCGAAAATCTCGATGACCTGAACCCCGAGGCCCGTATTCTCAGTTCGGGTGGGAATTTCGCCGATCCCGAAGGGGCGATCCAGGACCCTTACGCGCTCGGCGACCTGCTGCCCTATACCGAGCTCGCCTTTCCGCAGCCCGAAGACCGCGAACTGCTGCCCGACGTTCCCGATGAAGAGCCGACGATTTCCATCGTCACCCCCGACCAGCCCGCCGGGGCGCTCGACGCGACCTCGAGCGTCAATGAAGCGGGGCTTCCGGCGCGCGGCAGCGAGCCAGCCGGCAGCAACAGCGCGGCGACCAGCGAAACGGTCGCGGGATCGATTGTCTATGACGCCCCCGACGGCCTGACGTCGATCACGATCAACGGCACCGTCATCACGACGGTCGGCCAGGTCGTCACCACGCCGCTCGGTCAGCTGACGATCACCAGCCTGACGCCGGGCAATGTCGGGTACAGCTACACGCTGACCGACAACACCAACGCGAACAACAACCCGACCGATATATTCAATGTCGTCGTTACCGACAGCGACAGCGACACGGCGCCCGCGCGCCTGACCATCTCGGTCGTCGACGACGTGCCAACCGCGCGCAACGACACCGACCAGTTGGCGGGCGGCACGCGCGGCCCCGAAACAGGCAATGTGCTGACCGGCGCGGGGACGACGAGCGGCGCCGCCGGCGCCGACACGCAAGGCGCCGACGGCGCGACCCTCACCGGCATTCGCGGCGCGGGCAGCGAGAGCTTTTCGGCGCCCGGCACGGTGCAGGGGCAATATGGCACGCTGACGATCGGCGCCAGCGGCAGCTATAGCTATGTCCGCAATCCGGGCACGCCGGGGGGCGTCAACGACGTCTTCACCTATCGCATCGCCGATGGCGACGGCGATATGTCGACCGCGACGCTGACGATCGCGATTGGCGACGCGCCGACCACGATCACCTTCGTTCCCGGCGATGGGGAAGGCGACGCCGGCACGATCGTACGCGAGGCCGATCTGCCGGCGCGCGCCGGCGAAGCGCCCGGTTCGCAGTTCGACGGCGACGCGGCCTCGACCAGCGGAACAATCACCTTTACCGCGACCGATGGCGTGGGCAGCGTGACGATCGCAGACGTGACCGTCACGCCGGGATCGCTGCCGCAACAGATTGTCAGCGATGCGACCGGAACGCTGGTCATCGCCGGCTATGCCTATAATGCGCAGACGGGCCAGGGGTCGATCACCTACGTCTACACGCTGAAGGACAATGTTCTTGACGGCGATGGTTCGACCGTCAGCTTCGACTTCACGATCACCGATCTCGATGGCGATGCCGCTTCGGATACGCTGGACATCGACATCATCGACGATGCGCCGACCGCGCGCCCCGACGTCGACAGCGTGACCGAGGACGGCCCGACGGTCGCGAATGGCAATGTGCTGACCGGGACGGGCGGCAATGACACGAACGCGACCGACGGTGTGGCCGACGTGCAGGGCGCCGACGGCGCGACCGTAACCGCGGTCGCCGGCGGCACGGTGGGCGCGGCGCTGGCGGGCGCCTATGGCACGCTGACGCTGAACGCCGACGGCAGCTACAGCTATGTCCTCGACAATGCGGCGCAGCCGGTGCAGGGCCTCGCGGCCGGGCAGACGCTGACCGAGACCTTCACCTACACGATCACCGACGGCGACGGCGATACGTCGACGACGACGCTGACGATCACGATCAATGGCGCCGATGACGGCATCACGATCAATGGCATCAACACCGAAGGCGGCGATCTGACTGTCGATGAGGATGATCTGGCCGATGGTTCGTCGCCCGACGCGGCGGCGCTGACGCAGGCCGGCAGCCTCTCCATCTCGACCCCCGAAAGGCTGGGCAATGTAACGATCGGCGGCACGCAGGTCGTGACGAACGGCGTCTTCACGCCGGGCACCGCGACGAGTCCGCTCGGGCTGGTCAACATCACCGGCTTTACGCCCGTCACGGGCGCCGACGGGTCGGTGATCGGCGGCACGTTCACCTATAATTATGTGCTGGGCGACAACACGTTGACCCACGGCACGCCGGGCGAGGACAATGTCACCGACAGCTTTGCGGTGATCGTCACCGACAGCGACGGATCGACCGGCACAGACAGCATCGACGTGCGCATCATCGACGATGTGCCGACCGCGCGCGCCGATGCCGACAGCGTGAGCGAGGACGGCGGAACGGGGGAAAGCCCCCCGACCGCCGACGGGAATGTCTTGACGGGCTTGGGTGGCGGCGACGCCAATGCGACCGACGGCGTCGCCGACACTCAAGGCGCCGACGGCGCCGCGGTCACCGCGGTGACCGGCGGCACGCCGGGGCAGGCGTTCGCGACCGCATATGGCGCGCTGACGCTGAATGCCGACGGCAGCTACATCTATCTCCTCAACAATGCGGCGCAGCCGGTGCAGGGCCTCGCCGCCGGCGAAACGCTGACCGAGACGTTCACCTACACGATCACCGATGGCGACGGCGACACCGCGACCGCGACGCTGACGATCACGATCAACGGCGCCGACGACGGCGTCACGATCAATGGCCTGAACGCCGAGGGCGCCGAGGTCGTCGTCAACGAGGATGATCTCGCCGACGGCTCGTCGCCCGACGCGGCGGCGCTGACCCAGCCGGGCAGCTTCTCGATTTCTACCCCCGACGGGCTGGGCAATGTGACGATCGGCGGTACGCAGGTCGTGACAAACGGCGTCTTCGCCGCAGGCACCGCGACGAGCCCGCTCGGGCTGATCAACATCGCCGGCTTCACGCCCGTTCTCGGCGCCGACGGGTCGGTGATTGGCGGCACCTTCGCGTATGAATATGTCCTTGCCGACAACACGTTGACGCACACGAGTCCCGGCGAGGATTTCGTTGGCGACAGCTTCGCGGTGGTCGTGACCGACAGCGACGGGTCGAGCGCGAACGCCAGTCTTGATGTCCGCATCATCGACGACGTGCCGACCGCCAACCCCGATGTCGACAGCGTCAGCGAGGACGGTGGGACGGGCGAAAGCCCGCCGACCGCCGACGGCAATGTGCTGAGCGGTTCGGGCGGCAATGACGCCAATGCGACCGACGGCGCGGGGGACGTTCGCGGCGCCGATGGCGCGAGCGTCACCGGTGTGACCTTCGGCCAGACCGCCGGGACGGTGGGCACGCCGCTCGCCGGCGCCTACGGCACGCTGACGCTGGGTGTCGATGGCAGCTATTCCTATGCGCTGAACAATGGCGCGCAGCCGGTGCAGGGACTTTCGGCCGGCCAGACGCTGACCGAAATCTTCACCTATACGATCACCGACGGCGACGGTGATCCGGCGACGACGACGCTCACGATCACGATCAACGGCGCCGACGATGGCGTGACGATCAATGGCCTGAATGCCGAAGGCGCCGAGCTGTTCGTCGACGAAGACGATCTGCCGGTGCGTGCGGGCGAAGCGCCGGGTTCGGACACTACCCCCGACGGGGTGACCGACAGCGACAGCTTTGCCGTGTCGACCCCCGACGGTATGGGCACGGTGGTGCTGACCAGCTTCAACGGTGTGCCGCTCGGTGCCCCGCTGACGCTCGTGGTTGCCAATGGCGCTTTCACGCCGCAGTCGGTTGCGACCGCCTATGGCACGCTCAACGTCACCGGCTTCACCGCGGTGACCGGCGCCGACGGATCGGTGATCGGCGGGACGTTCACCTACAGCTATACGCTGACCGACAACCGCGCCGACCATCCCGCAGCCGGTCAGGACAATCGCACCGACAGCGTCGGGGTCACCGTCACCGACACCGACGGGTCGAGCGCCAGCGCGACGATCGACATCCGCATCACCGACGATGTTCCCGACGCGATCGACGACGGCACGACGCAGACGATCGAAAATGGACCGGTCACGATCAACGTGCTCGCCAATGACGTGCAGGGCGCCGACAGCGTCCAGCCGTCGGCGGTGCAGCTCGTCGCGGGCTCGCTCACCGGCACCGGCACGCTCGTCAACAATGGCGACGGCAGCTTCACCTACACGCCCGGCGCGCAGGAAACCGGCAGCATCAGCTTCCAGTACCGGATTACCGACGGCGACGGCGATACCGACGTCGCCACCGCGACGATCACGCTCGTCGCCGATTCGGCGCCGCAGATCGGCAAGCCCGCCGACGTCACCGTCGACGAGGACGGCCTTGCGGGCGCCAATGCCGACAACGGCCTGCCCGGCGAGGTGACCTCGACCGGCAGCGCGAGCGCCAACGGCACTATTACCGTCGATTTCGGCAGCGACGTCCCGGCGACGCTCGCGGGTTCGCTCGTCCTGGGCGACAGCGCCGCGCTCGACACGCAGCTGACCGTCAACAATGTGCCGGTGATCTTCGACAAGGTCGGCAATGACCTTGTCGGCTCGGTCGGCGGCAATGAAGTGATCCGGATCAGCCTGACGACCGCGACCACGGGCCCCGGCGCGACGCAGGTCACCTATGGCTATACGGTCACGCTGTCGCAGGCGATCGACCAGGCAGTTCCGGGCAGCGAGGATAGCGATTTCCTCGCGGGGATCGGCTTCACCGTCACCGACAATGACGGCACGACCGCGTCGGGCGCGTTCGGCGTGACGATCGTCGACGACCTGCCGACGCTGAACCTTTCGGATACGCCGACGACCGTCGTCGAAGGCGCGACCGCGACCGGCACCTGGACGCTCGATCGCGGCGCCGACGGCGTCGCCTCGGTCAACGTCAGCTTTGGCAGCGGCAGCGCGACGCTGTCGCTGGCACCGGGAAGCAGCGTTTCGATCACCCAGCCGACGGGGGTGCTGACGGTCAACGCCAACGGTACTTTCAGCTTTGCCGCCGCGGGGAACCAGAACAACACCACGAATCCGTCCGCCAGCTTCACGCTGTCGGCGGTCGACCGCGACGGCGATCCGACGTCGGACAGCCTGACGATCGCGATCACCGACGGCGCGAATCCGCGGAACGTCTCGCCGATCACGCTGACGGTCAACGAAGCGGCGCTCGCCGACGGCAGCAACCCGGCGAGCCCCGCCGAGGTCAGCAGTGGCGACCTCTTCCTTACCGCGGGTTCGGACGCGCTTTCGGGCTTCGCCTTCACCGGCGTCGGCGGGCTTGTCGCCAACCTCGACGGCGCGGGCACCGACCTCTTCTGGTCGATGGCGCCGGGCGGGCAGACGATCATCGGCTCGCTGACGTCGGGTGGCCCGGCCGCGATCACGATCAGCCTGACGGCGCCCGTATCGGTCTCGCCCGGCACTTCGGGACTCGCGACGGTTACCGTCACGCTGGCCGACAATCTGCCGCACGCGCTGGCGATGGCCGCGCAGACGCAGGCGCTGGGCACCGTCACGGTGCAGGCGACCGATACCGATGGCGATCTCGCGACGGGCGTCGTCACCGTGCAGGTGACCGACGACGTTCCCGCGGTGACCGCGGTCGCCGCAAGCGCCAATGCGCTTGTCGTCGATGACAGCGACCTTGCGACCAATGCCACCGCCAATTTCGGCTTCGGACAGCCGGGCAGCCTGTTCAACGTCGCGTTCAACGCCGACGGGCCGGCGGCGGTCAATTCGATCGTCTACGCGCTCGACGTGAAATCGGTGGGCGTCGCCTCGGGCCTTGTCGATACCATCACCGGCCAGTCGGTGGTGCTGACCAACGAGGCCGGCGTGGTTGTCGGCCGCACCAGCGGCAGCGGCGCGGTGGTTTTCACCCTGTCGGTCGATGCGAACGGCACGGTGACGCTCGATCAGCAGCGTCCGGTCTTCCACTCGCCCGATACGGGTCCCGATCAGGCGACAGGGCTCGGCGCCGCCGACCTGATCACGCTGACCGCGACGGTGACCGACAGCGACGGCGACCCGGCGAGCGCGACGGCCAATATCGGCGGCGCGCTGACCTTCAAGGACGACGGCGTCGATATCGACATCACGGTCGTGGGCGAGGCGACTATCCTGCTGACGACGCAGGATGGCGAGACGATCGGGGCGGCCAGCGACCTTGCCGTGTCGACGGCGAATTTCAGTGGCGCTTTCGCTTTCGCCAACGCCGATTTTGGCGAGGATGGTGCGGGCAGCATCACCTGGAACTACGCCCTGTCGTTGTTCGGCATCGACGGCGCGGATTCGGGGCTCGACAGCAATGGCGCGTCTATCTTCCTCTATAATGTCGGCGGCGTGATCACCGGTTCGACCGCGGCGAACGCCGGCGCGGTCAACGCCGGCAATACGATCTTCACGCTGGGCGCCAACGCGGCGAACGGCACGGTGACGCTGACGCAGTTCGCGCAGATCGACCATGCCGGCCCCGGCGTCGACAGCGATTTCGAAAGCCAGCTCGCGGTGCTTGCGGACAATCTGGTTCGTCTGACCGGTACCGTGACGATCACCGATCGCGACGGCGACACCGACAGCGCGACGCAGTCGATCGACCTTGGCGGCAACGTCCGCTTTGCCGACGACGGCCCGGTCCTCGACATCACGCTGAAGGCGGGCGCCGAACTGCGCATCGACGAGACCAACGGCGTCACCGCCGCGGGCACCGAGGTCGACCCCGACGCGACCGGCAGCCTCGGTTCGGCGACGATCGCGATCGCCGACCTCTATACCGTCAGCCTCGATGCGGGTGCCGATACGCCGGCCGCGTACAGCTATGCCTTCGTTCTCGGCGGCGCGAACCCGGCGAGCGGCTACCTGATTTCGGCGACCAACGAGGTGATCCGCCTCTACCAGACTGGCCCCGGCACGGTCGAGGGCCGCGGCGAGACGTCGGGAAATGTCGCCTTTACCTTCACCGTCGCCGCGAACGGTACGGTCACGATGACCCAGCTCATCGCGATCGAGCATGGCAATACCGCGAGCAACGACGAAACATCGCCCGGAATGAGTGCCGGCGCGCTGTTGCTCCAGGTCACGGCGACCGATTTCGACGGCGATTTCAGCCGCGATACGGTCGATCTCGGCAGCATCGTCCGCATCGAGGACGATGGCCCGTCGATCACCAATGTCGCGGGTTCGGGCAGCGTCACGCTCGACGAAACCGGCGGGCTCGACACCAATGTCACTTCGGCGGCGGCGGTCATCACCGCGAACCTAAATTTCGGTGCCGATGGTGCGGCGACCACGAACAGCGTCGTTTACGGCCTGTCGCTGGCCGGCAATGGCACGACACCCCTGACGACCGCGCTCGGCGACTTCGCCATTTCGCTCGTCGCGACGTCGGCGACGACGATCACCGGCCGTTACACCGACGGCGGCGGCGTGGAGCGCGACGCCTTCACCGTCACGATCAATGCCGACGGCACGCTGACCGTGTCGCAATTCGTGGCGTTGGAGCATCTGCAGGACGGCAACACGCCGCTTCACAACGATGCGCTGACGCTGAACGGCCTGGTCACCGCATCGGTGACGATTACCGACAGCGACGGCGACAGCGTGTCGGCGACCAGGCAGGTCGGTGGCCAGGTCACTTTCCTCGACGATGGTCCGTCGGTTACCGCCACCGCGACGGGCACGATCGTCCTGAACGACGAAAGCGCGACGAGCAGTCTCGTCTCGACCCTCGATACCGGCATGATCGTCAAGGGCGACGACCCGAATGTCGGCGGCACGGGGGCGATCAGCATCGCAACCTCGGGCACCGCGATCATCACCGCCACCCCCGTCTATGGCGCCGATGGGGCCGCGGTGACCGGTTCGCTGACCTATAATATGTTGCTCTCGGCCTCGACCTCGGGGCTCACGATCACTGACGGGTCGCCGATCAGCCTCGTCTACTCGGGCAATTCGATCGTCGGCCGGGTCGGCGGCAGCGGGGCCTTTGCGGGCCAGGCGGCCTTCGCCATCGCGATTGATCCCGACACCGGCGTCGTGACCGTCGAACAATATCTGTCGCTCGACCATCCGGTCGGGACCGATCCCGACGACACGCTGCAGTTGATGGCGAACACGGTAACCGTCGGCGTCACCGTGAGGGACAGCGACGGCGATGTTGCTTTCTCGAACGTCATCGATATCTCCGGGCAGATCCGCTTCGACGACGACGGACCGACGGTCAGCGCCGTCGCGGGCGGCGCGAGCGTAACGCTCGACGAGACCGGCGGTTTCGACACCGTGACGTCGGCGACCCCGGTCATCACCGCCGCCTTCGCCTATGGCGCCGACGGCCCCGCCGCGACCGGCGCGACCACCTATGGCATCGAACTGACCGGCGGCGGCACCAGCGCCGCCAGCGGTCTCGCGACCGCGGTGGGCGATTTTGCGATCACGCTGTTCGAAACCTCGGCAACGACGATCGTCGGCCGCTACACCGATGGCGGCGGCGTGGTTCGCGACGCCTTTACCGTGACGATCAACGCCGACGGGACGCTGACCGTGACACAGCTCGTCGCGCTCGAGCATCTGCAGGACGGCGGAATTGCGCTCCATAATGATGCGCTGACGCTGACCGGCCTGATCAGCGCCACCGTCACGATCAAGGACGGCGACGACGACACCGCGACCGGCAAGACCGAGATCGGGGACCAGATCACCTTCCTCGACGATGGCCCGACGGCCAATGCCGACACGAAATCGGTCGCCGAAGGGGCGACGGCGACCGGCAATGTCCTGACCGACAACGCCGACAGCTTCGGCGCCGACGGCCCCGACGCGACGACCCCCGCGGGCGGTGTCGTCGGCGTGCGCGTCGCGGGCGGCGACACGACCACGCCCGTCACCACCGGGACCGGCACGGCCATCACCACCGCACTCGGCACGCTGACGCTGGGTGCCAATGGCAGCTATACCTACGTCGCCAAGCCGAATGTGGTGACCGGCACCGCGACCGACAGCTTCGTCTATACGATCCGCGACGCCGACGGCGACACGTCGATGACGACGCTGACGATCACGATCAACGATTCGGGACTGGCGGCGTCGAGCGACAATGTCATCGTCGACGAAGCGGCGCTCGCGACCGGCAGCAATCCGTCGGCGACGACCGAAGTCGCGACGGGCACGATCGCCGATAATGTCAGCGGCGGCACCGGGCCGTTCACCTATATGCTCGTCGGCAGCGGGACCGGCGCGCACGGCACGTTCGTCCTGAACCCCAACGGCGGTTATACCTATACGCTGACCAGCCGGATCGACGGGGTGACCGCCGACAACGGCACGAACACGGTCGACAATGCCGAAACCTTCACCGTCCAGGTGACCGACACGAACGGCAACAGCGTCACGACGACGGTGACCGTCGACGTGATCGACGATGTGCCCACCGCGCGCGCCGATCCGGCGATCGTCGTCGCCGAGGATATCGCAGGAACGGTCAGCGGCAATTTGCTCGACGACGACACGCAAGGCGCCGACGGCGCGACCGTGACCTCGGTGACGATCGGTGCGACGACGACCGCGATCGCCGCGACCGGCAACACCGTCATCACGACCGCGAACGGCGTCTACACGTTCAACGCGGCGGGCGTCTGGACCTTCGACCCGAACCCGGTGAGCAATGCCGCGGCGGTGAATGCCGGCTTCAGCTACACGATCACCGACGGCGACGGCGATACCGCGACGTCGACGCAGGCGATCAGCCTGACCGACGGCGCCAACCCGATCGGCGGCGGATCGATCACGCTGGCGCTCGACGACCAGAATCTGGCCGACGGATCGACCCCTGCCGGTCCGGATTCGGCCAGCGGATCACTCGCCTTCACCCCGGGTTCGGACGCAATCGCCTCGATCGTCTTCGCGAGCAGCCTTGCGGGTCTCGGCGGCGGGCTGACCTGGGTGCGCGTGTCCGACACGCAGATCACCGGGTCGGACGGTGCGCGGCTCGTCGTCACGCTCGACCTCGTGCGCAGCGGCAACAGCGCGAACGTCACCGCGACGCTTAACGACAATTATGACAGCCACCCGACGGTCAATGTCGACGATCTCGTCAACCTCGGCTCGGTCGGCGTCGTCGCCACCGACGCCGATGGCGATCAGGCGACCGGCACGGTCAATGTCACCGTTTCCGACGACCTGCCGACCGCGACGTTGACCGCGACCAACGAAAGCAGCGTGCTGCTGACGACGCAGGACGCCCAGACGATCGGCGCGGCCGTTTCCGACACCGCGACGTCGACCGCGAACTTCGGCGGGGTATTCTCGCTGGCGTCGGCCTATGGCGCCGACGGGCCCGGCACGACGACGCTCAGCTATGCGCTCGGCCTCGTCATCGCGAACGGGAGCCTCGCAGGCCTTGCGAGCAATGGCGTTGCGATCCGCCTCTACACGCAGCCCGACGGCTCGATCGTCGGCTCGACCGCGACCACCCCGGCGGGCGTCAATACCGCGAACACGATCTTCTCGCTCGCCGCCAATGCGACGACGGGGGCGGTCACGCTGACCCAGTTCGCCGAAATCGACCATGTGGCGAACGGTGACACATCGGCGCCCTATGACGACCAGTTTGCACTTCTCGCCGACGGTCTCGTCCGCCTCAACGGTACGGCCACGATCACCGACGCGGATAATGATACGCGGACGAGCACCGCCTTCGTCGATCTCGGCGGCAATATCCGCTTTGCCGACGACGGCCCGTCGATCGCGATCGGCGCGCCGCTTCCGACGCTGACGGTCGATGAAACGAACTTCGCGGCGAACGCGGTCAGCGCGGCGGTGTTCACGACGAACTTCGGCGCCGATGGCCCCGGAACGGTGACCTACGCGCTCGGCATCAACGCGGGTTCGACGGGTCTCGTCGATACGGCGACGGGGCTGAATGTCGTGCTGACCCTCGTGGGCAACCAGGTGGTCGCGACCGCGGGCCCGGGCGGTGCGACGGTTTTCACCGTCGCGGTCGATGCCAGCGGCAACATCACCCTCGACCAGCTCCGCGCGATCGCGCACGACACCGACGGCGGTCCGGGCGCGGCGCACGACGACGCGAAATCGCTCGCGGCGGCAAATCTGATTACGCTCACTGGTACGATCACCGACGGCGACGGCGACAGCGCGCAGGCGACGATCAACCTCGGCGACCGGCTGACGTTCAAGGACGACGGCCCGACGGTGACGGCGGATTCGGGCACGACGACCGAGGCGACGCTCGATTTCAACGCGGCCTTCGTGCTCGACTTCTCGGGCAGCATCGACACTGCCGAACTGAACCTCATGCTCAACGCCGTCCGCGACGCCGGGCTGGCGCTGTTCGGCAGCTCGAGCGGCGATGTGTCGATCCGGCTTGTGGGCTTCGCATCGACCGCGACGAGCTGGGGGCCGTTCACCGACCCGGTCAGCTTCGTTCAGCAGATCGACGCCCTCAATCCGTCACAGGGCGGGACGCGCCCGCTCAACTCGAACACCAATTTCTCCGCCGGTATCAACGAGTTGTTGAATGTCTACGCGGCCGATCCGACCGCCAGCAACCAGGTGTTTTTCCTGAGCGACGGCAATCCGAACGAAGGGACCGGATCGGGCAACGCGCTCAATGCGACCACGGCGGCGGCGTGGAACAGCTTCGTCAACAACAATGACGTGAACGTCACGGCGATCGGCGTCGGGAACGGCATTAACGACGGCCCGCTGCAGGATATCGACGTCGATGGCGAGGGCGAAATCCTTCGCGCCGACGATTTCGACGATCTTGTCCAGACCTTGCTTGACGCGGTGGTCGCGCTGCCGGTCAGCGGCGACCTCGATGCCAACGACAATTTCGGCGGCGACGGCGGCCGGATCCAGTCGATCACCGTCGGTACCACCACCTATACATGGGACGGCAACAACACGATCACGCGCACGGGTACCGGGCCGGGCACGCAGGCGGGTAACAGCATTTCGGTCCTCACGCCGCAGGGTGCGACGCTGACGCTCAATTTCGCGACCGGGATATGGACCTATGCGCCCGACGACACGCCGACTCCGGGATCGGAGCTGTTCAACTACACGGTGATCGACCGCGATGGCGACACGGCGGGTTCGACGCTCACCGTGACCGTGGTCGACGGCGGCGGACCTGGCGGCGGGACTATCGCGAACCCCGATATCGTCATCACCAACGCCAGCGGTTCGGGTGCAGCGATCCAGATCGCCGAAGCCGCGCTGCTCGCGAACGATCAGGCGGGCGCCGCGATCACCGGGGCGGCCAGCAACGTCACCGATGCGACCAGCGTGACGCGCGGCGGCGGCAACTTCACCTTCACCGACAATGACGCCGACGGCGGCAGCTTCTTCTATGACACCACGCCGACGGATACGGCGCGGGTCACGGTCAACCGCGCGCAGGCGGGCGAAGCGCAGCTCGACGGCACCAGCGCCAACGACATCCTTATCGGCCGCGACGGTGCCGACGACACGCTCGTCGGCAAGAACGGCAGCGACTATATGTATGGCCTTGGCGGCAACGACATCTTCAACCTCGCCAACGGCAATTTCGGCGCGGGCGAATATATCGACGGCGGTGCCGGCAACGATGCGATCGTCCTGACCAACCAGACCACGATCAACTTCACCACCGGCACGATCGTCGGCGTCGAAACGCTGACCGGCAGCGGCAGCAGCGATACGGTGACGATGTCGGCGCAGCAGTGGGCGGCGCTCAGCACGATCAACCTCGCCGGCGGCGGCAGCGACGCGCTGACGGTCAATGTCAGCGGATCGGTCAATATCTCCGCGGCCTCGGCCACGACGGTCAGCAACACCGAAACGGGCAGCCTGACCGGCAGCGGCGGCGCGGATACGATTACCCTGACGGGGGCCCAGCTCGACGCCATCCTGATCGGTTCGGGCACGATCAATCTGGGCGGGGGCACCGACACGATCGTCCTCACCTCGACCTCGAACGACCTGAACGGGCTGAACGACGCGGGCCTGTCCAGCGTCGAGGCGATCTCGGCCGCCGGGGCCACCGCGGGCGTGAAGGTCAACCTCGCCAACCAGAGCGAGGCCTTCGCCGTGACCGGTTCGGGGTTTGCCGACACGCTGGTCGGCGGCACCACGAACGACACGCTGACCGGCGGCGCGGGGGCGGACCAGTTCCGGTTTCGCAGCACCACGAACGGGACCGACATCGTCAATGATTTTACCGACGGAACCGACAAGATCGGCTTCCTCGACACGGGATCGACGGGCAGCGGCAGCGTCAATTTCGGTTCGACGGCCGGAAGCACCGCGGGGACGCAGCTCAATGCCGCCGACTTCGTCACGCGGATCGGGATCACCAACATTGCGAGCGCCGACGATGCGAAGGTGATCCGCATCTCCGCAGCCCAGACGAACGCGCAAATCACCGGCGACGTCAGCGCCAGCAGCAACCCGCTCGACTCCTACGTCCTCGTGTTCAACTCGACGACCGGTCGCGGCGAGATCTGGTACGACACCGACTGGGATAACACCGGCAATCGCGTCAAGGTCGCGACCCTCGACAATGTCACGACGCTGGCGCAGCTCAACCAGATCGGAGCGGACGACATTGTGGCCTATAGCAGTGCGACGGATCCGGTCATTCTCGACCTCGCCGGCGACGGCTATGCGTTCGGGGCGTCGGCGCTGTTCGACATGAACGCCGACGGCATCGTCGACCGGGTGACGTGGAATTCGTCGAACGACGGCATCCTCGCCGTCGATTTCGACGGCAACGGGACGATCGACAGCGGGAGCGAAATCTTCACGCCGGGCTTCGGTGGCGGCAAATTCGCCAACGGCACCGAGGCGCTGGCGTCGCTCGACGACAATGGCGACGGCTTTATCGATGCGAACGACGCCGCCTTTGCGAAGCTGCTGGTCTGGCAGGACGCGAACGCCGACGGCGTGAGCGACGCGGGCGAGCTTTCGGGCCTCGCCGATCATGGCATCGCCTCGATCGCTACCGGCGCGGCGCATGCCGACGAGACGATCGACGGGCAGGCGGTCACTGCGCGCGGCAACTTCACCCGCACCGACGGGTCGACCGGCGAATATATCGAAGCGCAGCTCGATACGCAGCTTGGCACGCGCGGCGCCGCCCGCGACGCCGCGGATATTCAGCGTTCGCAAGGCAACCAGGCGCTGACCAGTTCGCTGGTCGCCGCTTCGCTGGTGGCGATGGTCCACGACGTCCGGCAGGATGGCGGCACGTCGGCGGAATTCGCGGCCGAGAAGCTGTCGGTCGTCGCGCAGGACGCGATTGGCGCCACGTCGGCGACGGGCGATGCGCGCGCCGAGGCGCAATCGGGGCCCGCCGGCGCCACGGCGATGGAATCGAGGGAAGCGGCGACCGCGATCCATTCGCCTACGCCGCACGCCGACGATGCGAGCCCCGCCGCGATCGACGATGCGGACGACCGCGGCACGGCCGAACCCGCCGATCGGTCCGGCACCGGCGCGCCCGATTCGCTGTTCGACATGATCGCCGACCGGGCGCCGTCGCATGCGGGCACAATGGATGGCCTGCTGTCGCTCGGCGCCGCCCCGGCGGCCGCTGGCGGCGACGCCGCGGCGCATGATCCGGCGGCGCAAGCGGTGCTCGCTGAAGTGCTGGAGGATGGCAACGCCATCGACGACATCATCGATGCCGTCACGGGCCGGGCACCGATGCAGGTCGCAGCCAGCGAAGCGCCGGCTTTCGACCTTGCCCAATTCCTCGACCAGAAGGTGGCCCCCGCCGCCGCCTATGCGCCGATCCAGCCACTGGAACAGTATCTCCACAGCATGGCGGCGGCGTGAGCGGACATTTTTTCAGGACCAGTATTGCTTAGTGGGAGGGCGACAACAGCATGGCACATCATTCGGCAAATTGGGCAGCGGGGGCGATTGCCGCGCTGGCTTTCGCCCAGCCCGGAAGCGCATTGGCGCAGGCGCTCGCCGATCGACCGGTCGGCGAGCTCAAGACCGAGGTCCGAACCCGGTACGATGCGGCTCTGGCCATGACGACCGATCGTTCGGTCGTTGCCGCCAACAGCAACGCCTATACCTGGGCTTCGGAAGCCAAGGTCCATTGCGGCATCGCGCTCGGCTTCCTGAAATCGAACACGAAGGATGCCGAGAGCCTGCGTCGCTGCGATTTCGCCTATGGCATGATGACCCGCGGTCCGCAGCCGGCACCCGAAACGCCGCTGGTGCCGCCCCCGCCGCCGCCAACCGAAAACTGTCCGCCAGGGGTCGCCTCGACCTTCTATTTCGACTGGGATTCGACCGCTGCGCCCGCCGACTCCGGCCAGTCGATCGCTTTCATGGCCGAAAACCGCGCGCGTTGCGGCTGGCGCAGCTTCACCGTCGTTGGCCACACCGACCGGTCGGGCTCCGATAAATATAATGACGGCCTCGCGCTCCGCCGCGCGCGCGTGATCGCCGACATGATGGGCGGCGCGGGCATTCCCGCCGATGCCATCGCCGTGTCGGGAATGGGCGAGCGCAAGCCGCGCATCGAGACCGTGGACGGCCAGCGCACACCGGAAAACCGGCGCGTCGAGGTCGAAGTGAATGGGGGACAGTGATGAAAGCGCAACATAAGCTCGCAGGCTTCGCCTCGGCACTCGCCATATCCCTTTTTGCCAGCGCGGCTTTGGCCGAGCCGACGACCATGCAGAACGTCATGGCGGTCGCGATCGATTCCAATCCGCAGATCAACCAGGCCGAAATGAACAAGCAGGCGATCGAGTTCGAACTCGAACAGGCCAAGGGTCTGTACCTGCCGCGCGTCACGCTCGAGATGTCGGCGGGGGTCCGCCGGCTCGAAAATTCGACGCGCCGCAACCTCGGCATCGCCGACGAAGAGCTTTATCCGCTCGAAGCATCGATCCGCGCAGACCAGACGCTGATCGATTTCGGCCGCCGTCGCGGCGAAAAGCTCCGTCAGGCGGCGCGTGTCGATGGCGCGGCGCTACGCGTGGTCGAACGGTCGGAATTCATCGCCCTGCAAACCGCGCGGCAGTATCTCGACGTCCTGCTGCAGCAGCGGGTCGTCGCCGCGGCCGAAGATAATCTGGGTTATCACACGCTTCTGGTGAAAGACCTGACAGGCGGCGCGGCCGCGGGATCGATCAGCGTCGCCGACGTGCAACAGGCGCAGGAACGCGAAAAGGCCGCGAGCGTCCGCGTCGCCGAAGCGAGGGAAGCACTGGTCAACGCCAGGATCGAGCTGCTTGCGCTGAGCGGCCTTCAGGTCGACGAGGTGCAGATGCCGCCGGCGATGGCCGAGAAGCTTCCCGTCAGCCTGAGCGAGGCCGTCGGTCTGACGCGGTCGCGGCACCCCAAGGTGCTCGAAGCGCAGGCCGACGTCGACGCCGCCAATGCCGAGGCGAAGAAGGCGAAGGGCGATTTCTTCCCGACGATCGGCCTCGAACTGTCGGGCCGGATCGGCGACGACATTGACGCCTTCCGCGGCGAGACGAACGACCTGCTGGGCCGCGTCGTCATGCGCTGGGATATTTTCGACGGCGGGATCAACCGCGCGAAATATCAGGAGATGGTCCGCCGCGCGAGCGAGAGCCGCTTCCGCCTCCACGAGGCCGAACGCAATGCCGAAGCCGACACGCGGCGCGCGTGGAATAGCCGCGAAACGCAGACGGCGGTGTTCCGCGACCTTGTCGATCAGAGCAGGTCGACCGATGCACTGCTGGGCTCCTATCGCGAGCAATTCACGATCGGTCGCCGTTCGCTGCTCGACGTGCTCGATGCGCAGAACACGCGCTTCAACGTGCAGGTCCGCGCCGAAACCGCGCGCTTCTCGGAGATGTTCGCCGTCTATCAGGTGCTGGCATCGACCAACAGCCTGCTCGAGGCGTTCAACCTGACCGCGCCCGAATCGCGCCGCGTCTATGCGCGCGAGCAAGCGGGCTATGGCCCGCCCGCTCCGGCCGAGCTGCAACGTCGCCGTTACCCGCAATAAGATATCAAGGATTTGATTCCAAAAGAAAATATCAGCATGTGGCAGGATCAATCCTCGATTGCGCGTATCGGTAAGGAGGGGCCGGGCGATCCGCTGATCGCCTGCATCCTCTTTGTCGCGCAGCATTTCGGCCAGAATTTCCAGCGCGGCGCGCTCTCGGCGCTCGCGCGCGACGAAAGGGGATTTCTTCCCTTTCATCAGGCCGAAGCCGCGCTCGACCTGTGCTTCATCAACAACGAGCGACTCTACGCGCGCAAGGTGCGGAACCTTGCGCGCGACCTGCCGACGATCGTCCGCTGTACCGACGGCGGCTGCGCGGTGCTGGTCGAAGCGAAGGATGAACAATATCTCGTCTGGGAACCGGGCGCCGACGCGCCGGTCTGGGCCGACGAAGCAGCGGTCGAAGAGACCTACGCCGGACAGGCGGTCGCCGTCGCCGCCGATCCCACTGCGATCCGCGCGGAAGAACGGCCGTGGGACGAGGTCGCGAAGCGCCACTGGTTCTGGAGCGAGGTCCGGCGGATGCGCCGCTCCTTCTATCCGGTGCTCGGCGCCGCGTTGATGATCAACCTGCTCGGCTTCGCGCTGCCTTTGTTCACGATGAACGTCTATGACCGTGTCATCCCGAACAAGGCGGTATCGAGCCTGTGGGTTCTCGCGGTCGGCGCTTTGCTCGCCTTCGCCGTCGAATTCACGCTCCGCCTCGCGCGCGCGACGCTGCTCGACGACCTCGGCCGCGAGCTCGATGTCAAATTGTCCGAGAAGATATTCTCGAAGGTGCTGAACATGCCGCTGGCCGATCGCCGTGGCAGCACGGGTATGCTCGCGCGGCGCGTCTCCGAATTCGAAACCATTCGCGACTTCTTCGCCTCGACGACGATTGTGCTGATCGTCGACGTCGTTTTCCTCGTGCTCTTCCTCGTCATGATCGCGGTGCTCGCGGGCTGGCTCGCGCTCGTTCCGCTGACGATCATCGCCGCGATGGGCGTCGCGGGATATTTCCTGCAGCGGCGCATGGTCCAGGCCTCGCTCGACAATCAGGCGGACGCGAGCATCCAGCATGCAATGCTCGTCGAAGCGATCGGCGGTGCCGAAACGATCAAGAGCTGCGCCGCCGAAGGGCAGGTCCTCGGCCAGTGGCGCCGGATGGTCGATGCCAGTGCGCGGACGCAGGCGACGATGCGCCGCACGGGGGCCGCCGCCATCAATCTCGCGACGCTTGGCCAGCAATTTTCGAGCCTCGCGCTGGTCGTTGGCGGTTTCTACCTGTTCGACGCGGGCAGGATTTCGATGGGGGCGATCATTGCGATCGTCATGCTCGCCGGCCGCTCGATGGCGCCGGTCGGACAGCTCGCTTTCCTGATGACGCGCGGCCGCCAGGCGCTCACGACGATGGCGAGCATCCAGCAGATGGTCGAGGGCGACGACGAACGCCGGATGGGCAGCAGCGCGCTGAACCTGACGATCGACAAGGGACATACCGCCATCGAAGGCCTCTCCTTCACCTATCCGGGCGCCGCGGCGCCGTCGCTGACCGACATCAACCTCAAGATCGAGGCGGGCGAACGGATCGCGATCGTCGGCCGCGTCGCGTCGGGCAAATCGACGCTGGGGCGCCTGCTGTGCGGGCTCTATGCGCCCGAGGCGGGCAATATCTTCATCGACGGCCTCGACAGCCGGCAATATTCGCCGATCTACCTGCGCTCGCAATTCCGCTTCGTCGGACAGGATGCGGTGCTGTTCAGCGGTTCGATCAAGCAGAATATGCAATATTGCGCGCCGTCGGCCTCCGACGCCGAACTGCTTGCGACGCTGCAGTCGATCGGCGCCGATCGTTTCATGGGCCGCGACGAAACCGGGCTCGACCGCGGGACGGGCGAGCGCGGCGGCCAGCTTTCGGGCGGCCAGCGCGGTTTCCTCACCATCGCCCGCGCGCTGGCTTCGCCCTCGCGCCTGCTGTTCCTCGACGAACCGACCGGCGCGATGGACACGCAGAGCGAGCGGCTTTTCATCGAGGCGCTCGATAGCGCCGTCGCGAAATCGCAGACGGTCGTGATCGCCACTCACCGCGAGGCGATCCTGCAGATGTGCGACCGCATCATCGTGATCGACGGCGGACGGATCGTCGCCGACGGCCCGCGCGCCGAAGTGCTCGCGCGATCGACGAGGGAACCGACATCATGATACCGGAGCTCAATATCGGGCGCGGCGGCGTCACCGGCGCCGAGGCACCATGGGCCCACGGACGGCAGGGGTCGTCGAAGAACCTCAAGCTCGTTCTGCTGGGCTTTGCGCTCGTTGCCGCGGCGATCCTCTTTGCGTCGTCGAACGATCGCATGGCGCGCTTTGTCGAAGGCATCATCGCGAGCTGGACCGCGGACCCTGTCGAAACTGCCAAGGCGGCCAAGAAGAAGGTGATCGCGAAACTGATCACCGAAACCGAGACGGACTCGATCGTCCCCGCCGCCGGGGGCGCCGACGCCGTGGCGCGCAATGCACTGCTTCCCGTTTCGACCTTGCCGGTCGAGGCCGCGCGGCCGTTTCTGATGCCGACGATCTCGCTGGCGCAGGCGACGAACGCGCAGCGCTGCCTGACGCAGGCGATCTATTATGAGGCGGCGACCGAGTCCGACGCGGGCAAGGCCGCGGTCGCGCAGGTCATTCTCAACCGCATGAAACACCCCGCCTATCCGGACACCGTCTGCGGCGTGATCTATCAAGGCAGCGCGCGCCCCGGTTGCCAGTTCAGCTTTGCGTGCGACGGTTCGATGCGCCGCCCGCCGGTGCCCGCATTGTGGCGCCGTTCGGCCGAAATCGCGCGCGCGGCGCTCTCCGGCCATGTCGAAACGAGCGTCGGCATGGCGACACATTATCACGCCGATTATGTCCTGCCGCGCTGGGCGCCCAAGCTGACCAAGATCGAACAGATCGGCGCGCATATCTTCTATCGCTGGCCGGGTTCGAGGGGGAAGCCGGGGGCCTTCTCCGACGCTTATGCCGGCGCCGAATGGATTCCGGCGTTCAGTCAGCTCTATCAGGGCGCCGCCGCCGCGGCACTGCCGGGCGAGACGATCGCGGTCGAGGGCGTGCCGCCGCCGCGCGACCCGACCGACCGCCGCGCCGACAACGACGTCGGCGGCCGCGTTGATGTCACGAAGGGCTGGGTGCCGAACATTCCCGACCCGGCCCAGAGCAAGTCGCGCTTCGACAGTCTGACGAGCCAGCAGGGCGCAGCGGCCGCGCCCGAACCCCAGCCCGGAACATAACCATGGGAATCGTGAAATTCTGGCAGCGCCTCCGCGGAAGCGAGCAGATCATGGTGGCGGCAGCGGCGGGTTTCGTCCTGTTCCTGCTGTGGGCGAGCATCGCGCGCGTCGACGAGGTCTCGCGCGGGCAGGGGCGTGTGATTCCCTCGTCCAAGGTGCAGATCATCCAGTCGGCCGAACCCTCGACGATCCGCGAAATCCTCGTCCGGTCGGGGCAGACGGTGAGCAAGGGCCAGCTGCTCGTGCGCCTCGACAATACGACGTCGCAGTCCGAACTCGGCCAGCTCGAAACCGAAAATGCCCGCCTTGCGCAGCGCGCCGCGCGGCTTGCGGGCGAAGGCGGCAGCGGGGCCGGGTGCGCCGGCGCCAATTGCGGCGACGAAGCGCGCCTTGCCGAAGTGCGGCGCTCGTCGCTGCAAAGCCAGCTCGCGGCGCTTTCCGCCAGCGTCGAGCAGCGCCGCCGCGATATGGGCGAAGCGCAGGCGACCGCTTCGTCGCTCGAAAGCAGCCTGCGCCTCGCGCGCGAACAGGTCGCGATGCTCGAACCGCTCGCGGCGAAGGGCGTGGTGCCGCAAACCGAACTTCTCACCGCGCAGCGCGAGGTTGTCGACATCCAGGGCCGCCTCGCGGCGGCGCGGCAGGCGATTTCGCGCTCGCAGGCCGCGGTGCGCGAAGCGGGCGCCGAAGTGTCGCGCGCGCGCTTCGACTTCCAGCAGGAGGCGCTCAACGAACGCAGCCAGCTCACGACCAAGATGGCGGTCAACGAGGAAACGATCCGCGGCGCCGAAGGGCGGCTGGCGCGCTCCGAAATCCGCTCGCCGACGCGCGGCGTCGTCAACGACCTGCTCGTCAACACGGTCGGCGGCTTTGTGAACGCGGGCGAGCAGATCATGCAGGTCGTGCCCTTGGGCGACAAATTGCTGATCGAGACGCGCGTCACGCCGCGCGACATCGCCTTCATCAAGGTCGGCGATCCCGCCAATGTGAAGGTGACTGCCTATGACTTCTCGATCTATGGCGGGCTGAAGGGCCGCGTCGTGCGCGTCTCCGCCGACAGCATCTATGACGAGGTCGAACGGCAGGCTTATTTCACCGTCGTGGTCGAAACGACGAACAGCTATCTGACGTCGAACAGCCGGCGGCTCCCGATCACCCCCGGCATGCTATGCGATGTCGAAATCGTGACGGGCAAGAAATCAGTACTGAGCTATTTGCTCAAGCCGGTCTTGAAGGTGAGCGGGTCGGCCTTGACCGAACGCTGATTGTTTAGTGCCAGCGTGAAGGATTTGCGCGACGCCGGGATCGGGGTCGCGAAGGGCGCCGGCTGCGTGCCGCGATAGGCGTGCACCCAGCGCTGGTTTCCGCTGAACGACAGCACCGGCCGGACCGAATTGGCCTGACTCCCGTCGTAGAGGCGGTCGGTCATGTTATCGAGCACGACCTTCCCCGTGGCGGTCTGCACGAGCAGGAAGGCGTGATCACTGTTCGCCGCAAGGTCGCGGAGGAGGACGAGCTTCATCCGGTCGGCATCGACCCCGGCCGCGCGCAAAAGCTGCATCTTGAGGATGGCGAAATCCTCGCAATCGCCGCTGCCGCGCGCGATCGTCTGTTCGGCGGTCGCCCAGAAGTCGCGCTGACGGTAATTGCGGTCGTCGTTCACATAGGCGATCTCGCGGTTGACCCACTGGTTGACGCGCGCGAGCAGGTCGGCCTCGCCCATACCCGGCGCGGCATTTGCGCGCCGCAACTGCGCCTGCATCAGTCCGGCCGGCGCGGCGCGGCGCACATGGTCCCAGCGGCCGTCGAAGCGCGTCCGCTTGACCGGGATCGCCCGCGTGCCGAGTTCGGCCGTCGCATCATGATCCGCGGCGGCGGCGGCGAGCGCATCGCCGGTCGACGGCGGATTGCGGAATGCGGCATCGCAGTTGCGGACGTCGGACAGGGTGATGGAGATCGCCCCGCGGCTCGCCGGCTCCAGCGTCTGGCGCGCCGGGAAATCGACGCGGTTCGCGGTGACCGGCGCCGGGTTGGCGAGAGGGGCCGTGGCGGCGGTCGGCACGCCCTCCTGTTCGGCGCGAATGCGATCGAGCGCACTCGGCACGCCCCCCGACAGGACGCTTGCGGCACCGGGACGGCTCGTCGGCGCATAGGCCGGCGCGACCGGGCACGGCGCCTTGCTCGCCCGCAGCGGCCTGTCGTTGACCAGTTTCGACGAGGCATGGGCCGCCGTCGGCGTGAGCGCGGCGGCCGCCATCGCGATCGAAACAGGAAGCCATCGCGACTCGCCAGCGACAAGATGGGCGTGCTTTCTCATGCTGCCGCATTTGCCGCGGCGGGATGAGGATAGGTTTCATGGCAATAGTAAACAAAGCGTTCAGCATGTTATGCAGGAGAGCATGATTTGGTCGCGGTGACTGTCCCGATTTGAATATTGTCGTTCGACCCCGATGGTCAGTCCTTGCCCAGCGGCAATTCGGTGGTCGCCTTGATTTCGGAGAGCGCGACCGTCGAATTGATTTCCTGTATCCCGGGCAATTTGCTCAGCTGGTCGAAGAAAAAGCGTTCATAGGCGTCGATGTCCCGCGCCACGATGCGCAGCATGAAATCGGTGGTGCCCATCAGGACATAGGCGTCGAGCACCTCGGGAAACCCGCGGATCGCCGCGCTGAATTCGTCGAGGTTGGCGCGGCCGTGCGCATTGAGCTTCACCTGCGCGAAGACATGCGCGTTGAGCCCGACCTTGCGCCGGTCGACGATCGCCACGCGCTTCCTGATGAAGCCTTCGCGCTCGAGGCGATCGATGCGGCGCCAGCAGGGCGACACCGACAGCCCGACGCGCTCGGCGATCTCGGCCGTCGTTTGATTCGCGTCGCGCTGCAATTCGCGGAGAATTTTTATCTCGAAAGGATCAAGGTCGGTCATTTATTCCTCATAACGCAAACTTCGGGATTATTATATCCCGGATTTGGCCCTTGTTTCCGAATTGCGATCAAGATTGCCCAAGGCAAAGATGCGACAACACGCTTTCCATCCAAGGAGAGTGTTTCATGGTCGTCCGTCTTGCCCGCCTGGCTCCGCCGCTCGAATGCGTGCGCCTTTATGATCTCGAGGCGGGTCTCGACGGATTCATTGCGATCCACTCGATCGCGTTGGGGCCGGGGGCGGGTGGGTGCCGCCTGTGGGCTTACCCCGATATGCGGCAGGCGCTGGGCGACGCGATGCGGCTCGCCGAGGGCATGAGCTACAAGAATGCGCTGGCGGGGCTGCCTTTCGGCGGAGCGAAAGCCGTGCTGCGGCGTCCCGAAGGCGAATTCGACCGGGTGGCGCTGTTCCGTGCGTTCGGCCGTGCGGTCGAACAATTGGGCGGCCTTTATGTCACCGCCGAAGACGTCGGCACCTCGGTCGCCGACATGCAGGAGGTCGCCAGCGCCTCGCGCCACGTCGCGGGCCTGCCGTCCACCGAAGGGCGCGCGGGCGGCGATCCGTCGCCCTGGACTGCCAGGGGCGTCTTCGAATCGATGCAGGTCGCGGCGGAATTCGCGCTCGGGCGCGGTCTTGCCGGGCTGACGGTGGCGGTGCAGGGAACCGGCAACGTCGGCGCCGACCTCTGCCGCCGTCTCGCCGACGCGGGCGCCGACCTCGTGATCGCCGATCCCGGCCCGGCGCGGCGCGACCGGTTGAAAGCCGTGCTCGGCGCGCGGGTCGTCGACGTGTCGGACATCGCGGCGGTCGACGCCGACATCTTTGCACCCTGTGCGCTCGGCGGCGCGCTCGACCGCGAAAGCGTCGGCAAGATGAAGGCGAAGCTCGTGTGCGGTGCGGCGAACAACCAGCTCGCTACGCCCGATGTTGCGGCGCTGCTGCTCGAGCGCGGGATTGCCTATGCGCCCGACTATGTCGTCAATGCCGGCGGGATCATCAATGTCTCGGCCGAATATCTGGGCGAGGACGCGGGCGACGTGAAGGTCCGCGTCGCCGCGATCGCCCCGCGCGTCGGCGCGCTTCTCGAACGCGCGGCGCGCGAGGGGCGCTCGCCCGCACTGGTCGCCGACGAGATGGCCGAAGAGGTTATCGCGGGCGCCCAGCGCAAGGCAGCCTGATGCATCGCTTCCGGATCGACGCGATCCTCGACCCGCAATCGCTGCTGCGCGTGACCGGCTATTTCGCGCAGCGATCGATCGTGCCGAACGAAATGAGGATGCACGTCCTGCCGGACCATATGCGCATCGAGGTCACAGTGCGTGATCTCGATCCGCGGCAGGCGGCGACCATCGCGGCAAAGCTCGGTGAAGTGGTCGCCGTGACCGGATCCGAGCTCGAGGAACTCGCCGCCTAGAGAGCGATGGCGGCCCGTAGCGAACGGAGCCAAGCTCAGCTACGGGCCGCAACAGTATCTCTACTGCTTTGGTAGAGTGACAGCGGGGCGCTGGTTTGGCCAGACAGGGCCGGTTCGAAACAGCGCAGCAACCACACCGTTCATCGCCCGATATGCCCAGCCAGCCGACCCGCAAGGGACTCATCATCCGCCACGTCCCGCACGAAGGGATCGCGGGCTATCGCGAGCCGATCGAGGCGGCGGGATATGAATTGGCGCGCCTCGACGTCGCGGACCCCGATTTCGGTGCGGTCGACCTTGTCGAACCCGGCCTCCTGATCATGATGGGCGGCCCGATGGGGGTGTATGAACAGGACCGGCATCCGTGGATCGCGTGCCAGATGCGGCGGCTGGCCCGCCGGCTCGACGCCGGGCGGCCGACGCTCGGCGTGTGCTTCGGCGCACAGATGATGGCGGCGGCGCTCGGGGCGCGGGTCTATCCCGGACCGGCGAAAGAGGTGGGATTTCATCCGCTCAGCTTCGCCGACGCCGGCTCGCCGCTGCGCCATCTTGCCGATATTCCCGTCCTTCACTGGCACGGCGACACCTTCGACCTGCCCGATGATGTCGAGCTGCTGGCGTCGACCGCCGGCTACCGGCACCAGGCCTTCCGCCGCGGCCGCAATATCCTCGCGCTGCAGTTCCATAGCGAAATGGGGCTCGATCCGCGGTTCGACGAATGGCTTCGCCAGTGGCCGGACGCGCTGGCCGAAACGGGGAGCTGCGCCGACGGGATACGCGAGCTTCATCGGCGGTTGGGTCCGCCCGCGGTCGCGGCAGGACGCCGCATGATCGCCGAATGGCTTGCCGGCCTGTCGGAATGAGCGCGCCGCGCCGAACTTCAAGTTTTTCTTTGGGCAACGCTAGGCGGGCATAGCTTGCCTCGCCCCGCGGTGCGTGCAAGGGCCACGCTGATGATCGACGGGAGATGAAGGCGATGCAGTTCGACGTGGTGATTGTGGGTGCGGGTCACGGCGGCGCGCAGGTCGCGGTTATGCTGCGCACGCAAAAGTTCGAAGGTAGCATCGCGATCATCGGCGACGAACCCGAGCTGCCCTATGAACGCCCGCCGCTGTCGAAGGAATATTTTGCTGGCGAGAAGGAATTCGAACGCATCCAGCTGCGTCCGGCCCGATATTGGGACGAGCGCGAGGTGACGATGCTGCTCGGCACGCGCGTCGTCTCGGTCGATCCCGTGGGTCACAGCGTCACCACCGATGGCGGCGCGACGATCGGCTACGGCAAGCTCGTCTGGGCGACGGGTGGCGCCCCGCGCATGTTGCCGATCCCCGGCGGCGACCTTCCCGGTGTGCAGGGTGTGCGCACGCGCGCCGACGCCGATGCGATGAAGGCGGCGTCCGAAACCGCGGGCCAGATCGTGGTGATCGGCGGCGGCTATATCGGGCTCGAAGCGGCGGCGGTGCTGCGCAAGGCGGGCAAGAAGGTCGTGCTGCTCGAAGCGCTCGATCGCGTGCTCGCGCGTGTCGCGGGCGCCGACCTGTCGCGCTTCTACGAAAAGGAGCACCGCGATCATGGCGTCGACCTCAGGCTCGGCGTGTGCGTCGACGCGATCGAGGGCGAGGATCATGTCACCGGCGTTCGCCTGGCGGACGGCGAGGTCATCCCCGCCGACCTCGTCATTGTCGGTATCGGCATCGTCCCGGCCGTCGAACCGCTGGTCGCAGCGGGCGCGGAAGGCGGCAACGGCGTCGTCGTCGACCGTTTGTGCAAGACGAGCCTGCCCGACATCTACGCGATCGGTGACTGCGCCGCGCACGAAAACGCCTTTGCCGAAGATGCGGTCATCCGCCTCGAATCGGTACAGAATGCCAATGACCAGGCGAATGTCGTCGCCAAGGGCATCGTCGGCGATGAAGCGCCCTATCATGCGATCCCCTGGTTCTGGTCGAACCAGTACGACCTCAAGCTCCAGACCGCGGGGCTCTCGACGGGACACGATCGGGCGGTGCTGCGCGGCGACCCGGCGACGCGCAGCTTCTCGGTCGTCTACCTCAAGGCCGGCAAGGTGATCGCGATCGATTGCGTCAATGCGACCAGGGATTATGTCCAAGGCCGCATGATCGTCACCGCGGGTCTCCATGCGACGGCCGGGCAGCTCGCCGACACCGAAACCCCGCTGAAGGCGCTGCTTCCGGCCTGACGCCCTACCAGCGGATTGTCACCCCGACCGTGCCGCCGTAGCGCCGGCTGCGCGGACCATCGGCGTCGAAGCCATAGTCGCCCTTCACATGCACCGCGACGCTTTCGCCGAAGCGCGCGACGATCCCGGCGCCGATCTCGGCCTCGGTCCGCCCGAGGTCGGTGCGGATCGGGTCGGTACCGAAACGCGTGCTCTGGTCGCCCGACAATCCGTGCCACAGGCTGGCGTGGAGATAGGGCTGGAAGCCGCCATATTCGCCCTGCAATCGCAGGCCGACGCGTCCGGTGAGCGAATCGCCCGCGGCGAAATCGATCGTCGAGAAGGCATCGGCGCGATCATCGAGCTTGATCCGCTGCCACACAAGCTGCGCTTGCGGCTCGATCGTCCAGCGGTTCGACAGCGCGACCGGGTAGCCGGCTTCGAGCGACGCGGCCCAGCCGGTGCCGTCGATGTCGATCGCCTCGCCGGTGCTCGCGGCGCTCTTGCCGTCGAACCAGCTGTGCATCACCACGGCGTCGACATACCAGCCGCTTTCGCCGACGAGCGTCGCATAGCCCGCGAGGCTTGTGGCCTTGACGTCGATCTGGCCTACCGTCAGGTCGTTCCAGCCGATCGCGCCGCCGCGCACCGTGCCGTCGGTCGATGCGCGCCCGACGAAGGCGCCAAGGCGGATGTCCGTTCCGCCATCTTCGCCCCAGCCGGCGAAATCCTGTCCGATCTGGAAGCCCGAGAGGTCGCCGTCGAGCGAGGGCGCGACGTCGCCGTCCCATTTGATATCGCTGTTTTCGGCGAAAACCCGGCCCCAGGTCGACGGGAGCACGCCGCCGCCGCGCAGCAGCGCCTGCTCGCCGCGGCGTTCGTGGAAGGTGCCGAGCGTGGCGGCGGCGAGGTGATGCGCGACCGGTACCGGGGCGACGAAGGCCGCGACTTCGGGGCGATAGAGCGGAACGACTTCGCCGGCCTCGGCAACGGCTGGCGTCGCGCCCGGCGTCGGAGGCTCCACCACGACGTCGGGATCGGGCGAGGGAACCGGCGCGGGCTCGGCCGGCGGTTCGGGCGGCGGTGGCGGCGCCTCGGGCGCGGGCGCGGGGGGCGGCGCCGGGGTCGGCGGCGGGGGCGGGTCGGTGACGGTCACCGGCGGCGCCGGGTCGACCGGATCGGGATTGGCCGGCGTCGGCTCGGGCGGCGGGGGCGGGGGATCGGGCACGGGCGGCGGCGGGGGTGCCGGCGGCTCGGGCGGAAGGGGTTCGGGCGCGGGCGCGGGCGGCGGGGTCAGGACCGGCGGTGCGGGCGCGGGTTCGGGCGGCGGCGGGGCCGCGGGTGCGGGGGGCGGCGGCAAGGTCGAGCGCAGATACCAATTCTCCCCTGTGCCGGTCGCTGTGCCGCCCCGGAACAGGAAATATTCATAGGCGCCGACCGCGACCCGATGGTTGAGCGCAAAGGCGCCGCTCGCGGTGGTGCCCCCATTGATCGCCTCGACGACAAGGATTCCGTTCAGCGCGGTGACGGCGCCGGTGCCGCCGGCGTTGAGCACGGTGACCCCCGTCGTGCCCGATGCGCTGCCGCCGTCGATCACCAGCTTGTCCGACCGCGACCCATCATCGCCCAGCACCGTGTCGATGAGCAGCAAGCCGCTGTCGCCGATATAGTCGCCGCGCACGGTGAAGCTGTCGCCCGGCGTGTTGCCGCCGTTGGTCAGGTCGATCCGCCCGGCGTTGACCAGCGTCGCGCGCTGGCCCGCGGCAAAGGCGGCGATGCCGCCCTGAAGCCCGCCGCCGAAGATCGTACTCGACGCGTCGAGTTCGAAGCGGCCGGTGCCCGTGCCGGCATCGCCGAGCGTCAGGAAGCCGTCGAAAGTCAGCTCGCTATCGTTCGTTGCTGTAATGGTTTCCCAGCCGTCGAATCGCGCGACACCGCCCGTCGTCACATTGTCGAAAACCAGCGCGTCGGTGCCTTCGCCGCCCGTGATCCGCGGCGACCGGCCGAGATTGGCGGCGGTCAGGTCGGCGAGGCGCGCGCTGTCGTTATCGCCGCCCATGTCGATCGTACCGTGCACGACCCCGCCGCCGTCCCAGACGAAGCGGTCGGTGCCGACGCTCATCAGTACGTCGCCGCCCACCGATCCACCCGTGACCGTCACGCTGTCGGTGCCGCCCGACACGCTGATATTGCCGCCGATCGTCCCGCCGGACAGGATGATCGTGTCGTTGCCGAAGCCGGTGACGAGGTTGCGGTCGATCGCGCCGCCCGACATGTCGAACAGATTGTCGGCGAGCTTCATATTGACGCGGCCGATGCGTCCGCCGGTCATCCGTGCGACGTCGCCATCGTCGAACGCGTCGACGATGCGGCCGCCCGACATGAGGAAGGTATCGAGCGCGCCGCCCTGATTGAGGACATTGATCTCGCCGCCCGTCATCACAAAATCATCGAGGCCTTCGCCCTGCTGGACCTGTCCGGTGACGGTGCCGGCGCTGATCCGGAAACGGTCGTCGCCATTGCCTTGATCGACCGAGCCGTTGATGCGTCCCGAATCCATCGCGATCGTATCGGCGCCGGCGCCGAACGTCACATTGCCGGCGATGGTGCCGGTTCCGCCGGCGGGGAGCGTCAACTGGTTGTTGCCGCCCGGATCGTTGAGGCCGCCGGGCGAGGTCCCGCTGCTGCATATATATGTGTCGTTACCGGCGGTGGGCGTGAAGACGCATTGGGCGAGGGCGGGGGAGGCTTGTCCCAGTGCGAGGCCGGCGACCGTCGAAAGCAAGGCGTGCTTTCGGTGCAAGGTAAAGGGTACCGGTTTCGGCGCGGGGATCGCAGACATAAGACATCACTCCCGTTTCGGGTCAGCGTGCCCCCCTGTTCGTGCAGGCTATAAACCGAATATTGCCAAATTGCTAAGCATCGATCGGCGGTTCGTCGCCGAGCGCCTTTTTGAGCGTTGCCTTGATATTGCGGAGCAGACGGCGCAGCGCGATGATCACGATGACGGCGGCGACCGCGAGCAGGATCGCGATGACGATCGCGATCGGCGGATAGGCGATGGCGAGCGCGAGCAGGCCGCCCGTGGCGACGTCCTCGCCCGTCGACACGACGGCGTTGCTGAAGGGTTCGGGGCTGACGTTGACGACCGCGCGGGTGGTGGCCTTCGCACCGTGGCTCAAGAGCGCGCCGCCGCCGCCGAGCAGGAAGGCGACGACCTGCCACGCCGGGTCGGAGGAATCGACGAGCGCCAGCGCGAGCAGCGCGCCGCCCAACGGGCGGATGACACTGTGGACCGTGTCCCAGATCGAATCGACCCAGGCGATCTTGTCGGCAAGGAATTCGGCCAGCGTGCCGACGAGGGCCACGCCGAGGACCCACGGGTTGGCGAGCACCTGCAGCGCGGCAAGATGCTCGGGCAGCGGCAGCCAGCCGAAGTGCATCGCGATCCCGGTCGCCAATATGGTGAGGTAGAGCCGCCAGCCGGCGAGGAGGCTCAGACTGCCGGCGACGCCCAAAATCTCGACGATTCCCAAAGCCCTGCTCCCCGTCGTTGATCCCTCCTACATCTTGCACCCGCCGGCGCGCGCCCGCAATGGCGAGATGACAAGGCGGTGCGGCGCGGTTATCGCCTGTGCCATGACCCAGAATGTTCCGCCGTCAGCCCCGCCCGAGGCCTTGCCCGACGGCGCCATTCCCGCCGCGACCCTCGTCATCATGCGCCCCTCCGAAAGCGGCGGGGCCGACGAGATATTGATGGTCAAGCGGTCGACGACGATGGCGTTTGCGGCCGGCGCGGTCGTGTTTCCCGGCGGTCGCGTCGATCCCGACGATTATCTGGTCGCGCGTCGGCACGGCCTTGGTGCCGATGAGGCCGACGGCGCCGCGCGCGTGGCCGCGCTGCGCGAGACGCTCGAGGAAACCGGGCTCGCGGTCGGCTGGCCGGGGCTCGCGGAAGACGAGGTGGCGGGGGTGCGCGAGGCGCTGCTCGCCGGGACCTTGCTCTCCGACATCCTGACAGCGCGGGGTGACCGAATCGCACTGGAATCGTTCGTGCCCTTCGCGCGCTGGTGCCCGAACTTCAAAGAGGCGCGGACCTTCGATACGCGCTTCTACGCGGTGGCCGCGCCGCCGCATGGTCACGAACTGACGGTCGAGGAAGCCGAACACAGCCATATTTTCTGGGCGAGCGCGCAGGACACGCTGGCGATGGCCGACCGGGGCGAGGTGTCGGTCATTTTCCCGACCCGCCGCAATCTCGAACGCCTTGCCCAAGCCGCCGATTTTTCCGGTTTCTCTGCGCATTCCAGCCAGTTCCCGGTCGAATTGATCACCCCATGGATCGAGGAGCGCGAGGGGCGGACGCATCTCTGCATTCCGGCGCATCTGGGATACCCGGTCACAAGCGAATGTTTCGACCGTGTCCGCCGCGGATAAAGGGCGTTTGGACGGACAACTTTTTCCCTATTTAGCAATTTGCTAAGAATTGGCGGGCTAGGGCAAAACGTCGTTGCAATTGCTGAAGCCTGTGCCTAAGAAGGCCGGGCAGAAGCAGACCGGGGGTTTTTCCTTGGTGTGATTCGACAAGACTAATCCAGTGGACGGAGAAAATGATGAACCTGCTTAAGAAGGCTGCGATCTCTCTCGCAGCGACCTCGATGATCGCGGCGCCGGTTGCGGCGTCGGCTGCTCCCGCGGCCCGTGCAGCTTCGGCCGTTGATGGCCAGAGCGAGCTCGAAGGCAGCACCAGCTGGATCATCGCTGTGCTCGCTCTCGTTGCTGTCGTTGGCGGCATCATCATCGCGTCGGACAACGACGACGATTCGCCGACCAGCCCGTAATCGACGGCTGATCGATACCGATACCAAAAGGCTCCGAGCTCCGCTCGGGGCCTTTTGTGCGTCTGGGGCCGACGATTTGCGCGGGGCCCATACGGGGCGTCTCCCGGCGCGGTGATCGCACCGCCGCCTCGCGCAAATCAGGGATCGATGTTCCGTATGGCGCGTGACCGCGCGAGCGGGATCGCCTGCCGCGCGCGATCCGTTGCCGCACCGTCGACGGGCGCAAGCCGGATCACATAGCTTTCGTTGCCGGCGCTGCCCGTCGCCCCGGCATCGGCCCCCGCATCGGCAAGGATGCTGCCCCACGGATCGATCGCGAGGCTGTGGCCATAGGTCTGCCGGCCGTCGGCATGCGTGCCGCACTGCGCCGCGGCGACAACGTGACACGCCGTTTCGATCGCGCGCGCGCGCATCAGGACATGCCAGTGCGCCTCGCCGGTCGACACGGTGAAGGCGGCCGGGATCGCGATCAGCGTCGCGCCGCGGTCGACCAGCGCCCGATAGAGTTCGGGAAAGCGCAGGTCATAGCAGACGCTGAGCCCCAGCCGTCCCAGCGGGGTGTCGGCGACCGCGAGCGCGTCGCCGCCGGAATAAGTCGCCGATTCCTGCCAATTCTCGCCCGAAGGCAGGGTGACGTCGAACATATGGACCTTGTCGTATCGCGCGCGGATGCTGCCGTCGGCGGCGATGACATGGCTGCGGTTGACGCGCCGTTCGCCGTCGTCGGCGAGCAGGGGCATCGACCCCGAATGCAGCCACAGCCCGTGTTTCCGGGCCATGGCCTGAAGCGCGGCGGGCCAAGGGCTGTCGGCCTCGCGCGCGATGTGCGCAGCCGATCGCGCGCGGTCGCGGTCGAGCAACAGCGACATTTCGGGAAGGAACGCCATCGCGGCGCCGCCCGCGGCGGCTTCGCCCATCGCGCGGTCGATCGCGCGCAGATTGGCGGCGGGGTCGATGCCGCTCGTCATCTGGATCAGCGCGGCAAGCGGCGCGGCGGCGGGCGAGGCGGGTATGTCCATCGCATCTGGCTAAGCCGCCCACACGCCGAGGACAAGCGTGGAAGGCAGGCGCCTAGAATAGGCATCGTGACAGTTCAGTGGCCAGCAAGGTTCGAAGGCGATAAGATGGGCCAATGTCCTATTCTCCCGCGCGCCAGTCGCTTCGTTTCGCCCCTTCGCTCCTCCTCGCCGGTGCTGCCGCGCTGCTTCTGGTACCGCTTGCGGCCGACGCGCAAACCGGCGCTCCGGCAGCCACCACGCAAAGCCAGGCGAAGAACAGCGACTGGCTCTACGTCGGCAGCGACATTCCCCGCGACACCGCGTGGCAGTTCGGCGTCCTCCCCAACGGCGTGCGCTATGCGGTGCGGAACAATGGCGTGCCCCCGGGACAGGTGTCGATCCGCGTCCGCATGGACGTCGGCTCGATGTTCGAGACCGAAGCCGAGCGGGGTTATGCGCATCTTCTCGAGCATCTGACCTTTCGCGGGTCGGAACATATTCCCGACGGCGAGGCAAAGCGCATCTGGCAGCGGTTCGGCGTCACTTTCGGCAGCGATTCGAACGCGCAGACGACGCCGACCCAGACGGTGTACCAGCTCGATTTGCCGAGCGTCACCGCGGCCAACCTCGACGAAAGCATGAAATTGCTGTCGGGCATGATCCGCGAGCCGCGCATCTCGGAGCTGGCGGTCGCCGCCGAGCGCGGCGTCGTGATGTCGGAACTGCGCGAATCCGACGGGCCGCAAAAGCGCATCGGCGACGCGACCAACGCGCATCTCTTCGCGGGCCAGCTGCTCGGCGACCGTTCGCCGATCGGGACCACCGCGTCACTGGGCAAGGCAAGCGCGACGTCGGTCGGCGCTTTCCACGATCGCTGGTATCGTCCCGACCGCGCGGTTGTCGTCATCGTCGGCGACGCCGATCCGGCCGTGCTCGCCGGGCTGGTCGCGAAATATTATGGCGACTGGAAATCCGACGGCCCTAACCCTGCCGACCCCGATTTCGGCAAGCCCGACCCGGCGAAGCCCGCCGCGCGCGAGATCGTCGAGGCGAACCAGCCGCTCGCGCTGACGCTGGCGATGGTGCGGCCGTGGAAGAAGCGGATCGACACGGTCGAGAATACGCGGCGGCTCTACCTCGAATTCATCGCGCAGGCGCTCGTCAACCGCAGGCTGGAGAATCGCGCGCGCAGCGGCGGCAGCTATCTCGTCGCGACGGTCGAACAGCAATATGTCAGCCGCAGCGCCGACGTGACGATGGCGTCGATCGTCCCCTTGAGCGACTGGAAGGCGGCGCTCGCCGATGTGCGCGGGGTGATTGCCGATGCGATCAGGACGCCGCCGTCGCAGGCCGACATCGACCGCGAGGCGAACGAGATCGAAGCGTTCCTCCGCAAGGAACTCGAAAACGCGCGCAACGAACCCGGCGCGCGGCTTGCCGACGACATGGTGCGCGCGGTCGACATCAACGAAACCGTGACGAGCCCGCAGGGACAGGTCGACATGTTCAAGGCGATCCGCGCCTCGGCGACGCCCAGGGTGATGCTCGAGATCAGCAAGGCGATCTTTGCTGCCCCCGTGACGCGCGTCGTGCTGACCACGCCGACTGCGGCGGGCGGCGACGCCGCGGTGCTCGCGGCGCTGAAGGCGCCGGTCACCGCACGCGACGACCGGCTGGCCACTCTCAAGGCCGATTTCAGGCAGCTGCCCGCCATCGGCCGGCCCGGGACGATCACCTCGACCAACAGCATCCTCGGGCTTCGCGCCGAACGGATCGAATTCGCCAATGGCGTGACCGCGCTGGTGTCGAACAACAAGGTCGAACCCGGCAAGGTGCGCGTCAATGTGCGCTTCGGCACCGGTAACCGCAGCGTCGCCGCCGATGCGCCGAACCTGCTGTGGACCGGCGATTACGCGCTGGTCGCGAGCGGCATCGGCCCGTGGGGGCAGAACGAGATCGACCAGCTCACCAACGGGCGGCAGATCCAGATGAATTTCGCGATCGACGACGATGCGTTCGAGCTGTCGGCCGAAAGCAAGCCCGCCGATCTCGCCGACCAGATGCGGCTGATGGCCGGAAAGCTGGCGCAGCCGCGCTGGGACCCGGCGCCGATCGAGCGGCTGCGGATCGGTTACCTCACCGGATACGACCTCAACGACGCGACGCCCAATGCGGTGCTCGACCGCAATCTTCGCGGCTGGCTGACGAACAATGACGCGCGCTGGGCGGCGCCCGACAAGGCGCAGATCGAGGCGCTGACGCCCGCCGCTTTCCGCGCTTTCTGGGAACCGCGGCTCGCCAGCGGGCCGATCGAAGTGCAGATTTTCGGCGACCTCGAAACGGTCGATTACAGGAAGATCCTCGCCGAAACGCTCGGTGCGCTGCCGCCGCGCCAGACCTTGGCACCGCCCGGCGGCCAGCGCGTCGATTTCGCCAGACATGTGACGGCGCCCGAGATCGCCTATCACCGCGGCGAACAGGGGCAGGCGGCGGCGATGACCGCGTGGCCGACCGGTGGCGGCCTCGCCAGCCCGCGCGACGCGCGCGGGCTCGAAGTGCTGGCGGCGATCTTCAACGACCGCCTCTTCGACCGTCTGCGCGCCGAGCAGGGGGCGAGCTATGGCCCGGTCGTCGACAGCCATTGGCCGACCGGGTTCGACAGCGGTGGTTATCTGCTCGTCGGCAGCCTGCTCGCGCCGAAAGACCTCGACCGCTTCTACGGTATCGCGCGCGACATTGCCGCCGATCTGGTGGCGCGTCCGGTCGGCGCCGACGAGCTGACGCGCAACGCGGTGCCGATCCGCGAGCAGGTCGCACGCGCGTCGACGGGCAATGTCTACTGGATGTTCCTGCTCGAAGGTGCGACGCGCGACCCGCGCGTCGCCGCGGCCGCGCTGTCGATCCAGGACGATATTTCGGCGGTCACTGCGGCCGATGTCCAGCGGCTCGCGCGGCAATATCTGACCCCCGCGCGCCAATGGTCGCTGGCGATCCTGCCGAAAGGCATGACGCTGGCCGATGCGGCGGCGCTGGGCGCCGCATCGCCCGCACCGGCGGCGGGCGGGCGCTAGGCGCCTCGCTAGACCACCGGCGGGCGTGTCCGGCGGATGCGCGGCTCGTGATCGAGTTCGCCCTTGGTCATGATGTCGTGGCGCATCTTCGCGCGGACGTCGTGGATCGACGCGATCACCGGCCCCATCGCGACCCCCAGGTCGATGAGCACCGCTTCGGCGAGTTGCAGCGAGCTTTCGAGCGTTTCGGGCACGGCGTCGTTGGCGCCTGCGCGATAGAGTGCCGCGGCATGGTCGGCGTCGCGCGCGCGGCTGATGACGGGCAGGTCGGGATATTTCAGCTTCAACTGGCGCGTCATGCGCAGCTGCTGCACCGGATCGTCCATCGTCAGTACGATCGCATTGGCGCTTTCGATACCCAGCCGGTCGAGACTGCCGGGGCGTGCGACGTCGGCGAAGCGGACGCTGAAGCCGTCGCGCCGCGCCGCGGCGACGGTGTCGATGTCGGCGTCGACCGCGATATAGGGCCGGTCATGCTGGCGCAGCAGCTCCGCGATGGTGTGGCCGACGCGGCCGAAGCCGACGATGACGGTGCGGCCCTCGGGCGTTTCCTCGTCCTGTGCGTCGCCGGTGCGCATCTCGATGCGCCGCGCCATGTCGTGGCCGATCCGCGCCAGCAGCGGTGTGATCGTCAGGCCGATCGCGGTGACCAGCTGCCAGAATTCGGCGGTCGTGCGACTGATGATCTGCGCCTGCAGCGCGGTCGCGAGGACGATGAGGGTGGTTTCCGACGGGCTGGCCATCAGCAGGCCGACCTCGGCGGCGGTGCCGCGCCGCGCGACCCCGGAAAAGCGCAGCAGCGCGGCGGTGACGACCGCCTTGACGAGCACGACGCCGATGACGGCGGCGATCAGTTGCGGCCAGAGCGCGGCGATCGTCTTGAGGTTGAGCCCCATGCCGACACTGATCAGGAAAACCCCGAGCGCGAGACCCTTGAACGGTGCGGTGATCGCCTCGACCTCGTTATGATATTCGGTTTCGGCAATCATCAGACCCGCGAGCAGCGCGCCGACGATCGGTGAAAGTCCGACGGCGGCGGTCGCGAGCGCCGCGACGATGACGACGAGCAGGCTAGCGGCGAGGAACAGTTCGGGGTCTTTCGCGCGCGCCGCTTGCGCAAAGATCCTCGGCAGCAGGAACCAGCCGCCGATCGCGAGGCCGGCGACGACGACGACGCCCTGCCACAGCGTCGTGAGCAGCAATTCGGCGCTGTCGCCCGACGCGGCCGGCGACAGCGCGGCGAGAATGAAGATGATCGGGACGAGCGCCAGATCCTCGAACAACAGCATCGAAAAGGCCGATTTCCCGACCGCCGATTTGGTGCCCGCGATCGGAAGCACCAGCGCGGTCGATGACAGCGCGAGTGCAATGCCGAGGCCATAAGCGGCGGCGGGCGGCAGATTGCTGGCGAGGAGCAGCGCGGTGCCGAGGATGAGTCCGCATAACGTCAGTTCGGCCGCGCCGATCCCGAACACCAGCTTGCGAAGCTGCCACAGGCGGCGGAACGACAGTTCGAGCCCGATCGAGAAGAGCAGGAGGATGATGCCGAACTCGGCGAACAGGCCGATTTCCTCGGCCGAACCGATCGTGACGTGGCGCAGCCAGGGATAGTCGCCGGTCAGCGACCCCAGCCCCGACGGGCCGACGAGCAGGCCGACGAGGATGAAGCCGATCACCGGCGATATCTTGAAGCGCGCGAACGCGGGGATGATGACGCCCGCGGCGCCCAGCACCACCAGCGCGTCGCCGATGAGCGAGGTTTCTGTCTCCGATACCATAAGGGCCGACCTTATGCAGGCCGGCCCCGATTGGCTAGACGTCTAACCCAACCTTTCTGGTTGTTTTCAGCTACCCATCTTGACTTCGAGATTTTCGACGATCGCCTCGAAGAAACCTTCGGTGGTCAGCCAGTTCTGGTCGGGACCGATGAGGAGCGCGAGATCCTTCGTCATCTTGCCGCTTTCGACCGTCGCGACGCAGACCTTTTCGAGGTCGTCGGCGAATTTGATCAGCTCGGCATTGTCGTCGAGCTTGCCGCGATGCTTGAGGCCGCCGGTCCACGCGAAGATCGACGCGATCGGGTTGGTCGAGGTCGCCTTGCCCTGCTGGTGCATGCGGTAGTGGCGCGTGACGGTGCCGTGCGCGGCTTCCGATTCCACGGTCTGGCCGTCGGGGGTCATCAGCACGCTGGTCATCAGGCCGAGCGAACCGAAGCCCTGCGCGACGGTGTCCGACTGGACGTCGCCGTCGTAATTCTTGCAGGCCCAGACGAACTTGCCGCTCCATTTGAGCGCCGAGGCGACCATGTCGTCGATGAGGCGGTGTTCGTAAACGATGCCGAGTTCGTCGAACTGCGCCTTGAATTCGGCGTTGAACACTTCTTCGAACAGATCCTTGAAGCGGCCGTCATAGGCCTTGAGGATCGTGTTCTTCGTCGACAGATACACCGGCCACTGGCGCGCGAGGCCATAGTTCAGGCTGGCGCGCGCGAAGTCGCGGATCGAATCGTCGAGATTGTACATCCCCATCGCGACGCCCGACGTGGGGAACTGGAAGACTTCCTCGTCGATCAGCGTGCCGTCCTCGCCCTCGAACACGAGGCGCAGCTTGCCGGGGCCGGGGACGCGGAAGTCGGTCGCCTTATACTGGTCGCCGAACGCGTGGCGGCCGACGACGATCGGGTCGGTCCAGCCGGGGACGAGGCGCGGGACATTCTTCATCACGATCGGTTCGCGGAACACGACGCCGCCGAGGATGTTGCGGATCGTGCCGTTCGGCGACTTCCACATCTTCTTCAGGCCGAATTCCTCGACGCGGGCTTCGTCGGGGGTGATCGTCGCGCACTTCACGCCGACGCCATGTTTCTTGATCGCGTTCGCGGCTTCGACGGTGATCTTGTCGTCGGTGCGGTCGCGTTCCTCGATGCCGAGGTCGTAATAATGCAAGTCGATGTCGAGGTAGGGCAGGATCAGCCGTTCGCGGATCCATTGCCAGATGATCCGGGTCATTTCGTCGCCGTCGAGTTCGACGACCGGGTTGGCTACCTTGATCTTGCCCATGCTTTCAGCCTTTTTCCTTGGGGAGTCGGAGTTGCAGCGGGCCTTAGGCAAAGCGGGGCGATTGATCAACTGCCCCGTCGCAACCGGCTTCGCGCGCTGTGGCAACGATCGCGGTGCCTTATCCATTGTCAGTATAGAAGCGGCACCCTAGAAGAACGGCCATGTCCCATATCATATCCTCGAACCGCCCCGGCGGCGGTATCAAATGGCACTGGCCATCGGTTCATCCCGAAGGGCGCAAGTTCCTGTTAATCGCCGGCATCGTGACGCTCTGCTTCTGGCTGCTCGGCTGGGACATCCTCGGCTGGCTGATGCTCGGCGTGACGATCTGGGTCGGCGCCTTTTTCCGCGATCCGGTGCGCGTGACCCCGGCCGGCAGCGATGTGATCATCGCGCCCGCCGACGGGCTCGTCACCCAGATCGCCGAAGTGCCGCCGCCGCCCGAAATCGCCGGAGCCGACGGGCTGGGCGCCGCGCCAATGCTGCGCGTGTCGATTTTCATGAGTGTCTTCGACGTCCACATCAACCGCACGCCCGTCGCGGGCACGCTGCGCAAGCTCGTCTATATTCCGGGCAAGTTCGTGAATGCCGACCTCGACAAGGCGAGCGAAGAGAATGAGCGCCAGCATTTCGTCGTCGAACGCGCCGACGGGGTGCGCATCGGCTTCACCCAGATCGCCGGGCTCGTCGCGCGGCGCATCATGCCCTTCGTCACCATGGGCAACGAACTCACGACCGGCCAGCGCGTCGGCCTGATCCGTTTCGGCAGCCGCGTCGACGTTTACCTGCCCGCGGGAACGACCCCGCAGGTGCTGCTGGGGCAGCGCACGCTGGCCGGCGAGACCGTCGTCGCACGGATCGGTACCGCCGAGACGATCGAAGGCATCGGGCAATAAGGTGGCGGACAGCCCGGCGATCGACGAGGGACAGGTCGCACCCGACGCGGCGGGGCGCCGCATCGCCGGGCTCAGCCTGCGCGCCTTTGCGCCCAATGCGATCACCATCCTCGCGCTCTGTTCGGGGCTGACCGGCGTCCGCTTCGCGATCGGCGGCGAATGGGCGGCGGCGGTGACGATGATCATCGTCGCGGGGGTGCTCGACGGGATGGACGGGCGCATCGCGCGGCTGCTGCGTGCGCAGAGCAAGTTCGGCGCCGAACTCGATTCGCTGTCCGACGTGATCGCCTTTGGCGTCGCGCCGGCGATGATCCTCTTCCTGTGGTCGCTCGCCGACGCTCCCAAATTCGGCTGGACCGCGGCGCTGGCGCTCGCGGTGTGCTGCGCGCTGCGCCTCGCGCGCTTCAATTCGCGCATGGATGCCGATTTTCAGCCGCACAAGTCGGCGGGCTTCATGACCGGCATTCCGGCGCCCGCCGGCGCGGGGCTGTCATTCGTCCCCGTCTATCTGTGGCTGGTGACCGGCAACGACCTGTTCCGCGAATGGTATGTCGTCATGCCCTGGGCGCTCGGGGTCGCGATGCTGATGATTTCCGCGATCCCGACCTACAGCTGGTCGTCGATCCGGCTCCGCCGCTCGTGGCGGCTGTTCGCGCTGGCCGGCGTCGGCCTGCTCGGCGCGGCACTCGTCACCGCGCCGTGGCAGACATTGCTCGCGGTGTGTGCGCTCTACCTCGTGCTGCTGCCGTTCGGCATCGCGAGCTATGCGAAGGTCAGGCGGCGCGGCTGAGCGCCGGCTGCATGCGAACGGCGGCGCGGACGGGACGCGGCGCATCGCGGCGCGCCGGCGAACGGCGCAGCGTCACTTTCTGCGATGCGGGTCCGGGCTGCGGCGCAGCGCCGGCAGGGAAGGCGCCTTCGCCGAGCAGCGCAGAGAGAATCGCATTCTCGTTAGTCTTGAGCATGGCCAGGATCACCGTGACGCCGAGGCCGGCGGCGAGGGCGAAGAGAAGAGCGGCTGCGACCTGAACCATGAACTTGTCCTTTCGGCTTTCGTATGCGAAACCTTTTGTTAACCAGCGACGGTTTCCACGGTCTTTTCGTTCCATGTTCCCGTTTTGTTCTCAACCATTTTGCGACGAACGGAGTCGATTTGTCGCCGGGTTGAGTCTGCTGCCCCGTTCGGTTGAACCCGAAAATGCACGCGCGGCCCTTGCTTTTGGCGGCCAAGCCCGCTAACGGGCCGCCCATTCCACATGGAAGGCGCACATAACCGGTGCCGGGAACATCCCTTCGCGGATGCCTCGGTTCTTGCTTTCCAGAGGACTAACCGGAAGGAGAAAGACTATGGCGGCACCTGTCGTCACGATGCAGAATCTTATCGAAGCTGGCGCCCACTTCGGCCACCAGACCCACCGTTGGAACCCGCGCATGAAGCCGTATATCTTCGGCGCGCGCAACGGCATCCACATTCTCGACCTGTCGCAGACCGTGCCGCTCTTCGCGCGCGCACTCGACTTCATTGCGTCGTCGTCGGCGGCCGGTGGCAAGGTCCTGTTCGTCGGCACCAAGCGCCAGGCGCAGGGTCCGATCGCCGATGCGGCGCGCGCTTCGGGCCAGCACTTCGTCAACCATCGCTGGCTGGGCGGCATGCTCACCAACTGGAAGACGATCTCGAACTCGATCAAGCGTCTCAAGACGCTCGAAGAACAGCTCTCGGGCGACACCTCGGGCCTCACCAAGAAGGAAGTGCTCAACAAGACGCGCGAGCGCGACAAGCTCGAAATGTCGCTCGGCGGCATCCGCGACATGGGCGGCATCCCCGACGTGATGTTCGTGATCGACGCGAACAAGGAAGAGCTGGCGATCAAGGAAGCCAACGTCCTTGGCATCCCCGTCGTCGCGATCCTCGATTCGAACGTCTCGCCCGACGGCATCGCCTTCCCCGTTCCGGCGAACGATGACGCCGCGCGCGCCATCCGCCTGTACTGCGATGCGGTTGCCCAAGCGGCAACGCGTGGCGGCCAGCAGGCCCGCGCCAACCGCGGCGAAGATCTCGGCGCCGCGGTCGAACCGACCGCCGAACCCGTTCTGGTCGAAGAAGCTGCCGCTCCGGTGACCGAGGACGAACAGGTCCCGGCCGAAGCCGCCGCCGAAACCGAACGTCAGAGCGACGCCTGATCGCTCTCGGGCATGACGGGACGGCGCGCTGCTTTAGGTGGTCGCCGTCCCTGTCATCCCTCTGACTTATCGCCCCGCCATGCGCGCGGGCGTCCCGCGGGCCAGACGGGCTCGCCCCTTTTGAAAGGATTATCCGATGGCTGAAATCACGGCCGCTCTCGTCAAGGAACTGCGCGACCGCACGGGCGCAGGCATGATGGACTGCAAGAAGGCGCTCGCCGAAAACAACGGTGACATCGAAGCGTCGATCGACTGGCTGCGCACCAAGGGCCTCGCCGCCGCCGCCAAGAAGGCCGGCCGCGTCGCTGCCGAAGGTCTTGTTGGCGTCGCCACCGACGGCAACCGCGGTGCGATGGTCGAAGTGAACAGCGAAACCGACTTCGTTGCGAAGAACGAGCAGTTCCAGGGCTTCGTCCGCGACGTGACGCAGGTCGCGCTCGCCGGCAGCATCACCGACATCGACGCGCTGAACGCCGCGGCCTACCCGACCGGCGGCACCGTCGCCGAACAGCTGACGCAGAACATCGCAACGATCGGTGAAAACCAGTCGCTGCGCCGTTCGTCGATCGTCACGGTGAACTCGGGCGTCGTCACGGGCTATGTCCACAACGCCGCCGCGCCCGGCATGGGCAAGATCGGCGTGCTCGTCGCGCTCGAATCGACCGCCGGCGCTGACGTTCTCGAACCGCTCGGCAAGCAGCTGGCGATGCACGTCGCCGCCGCGAACCCGCTGGCGCTGAACGGCGACGACCTCGACGCCGACCTCGTCGCGCGCGAACGTGCGATTGCCGAAGAAAAGGCGGCCCAGTCGGGCAAGCCCGCCGAAATCGTCGGCAAGATGGTCGACGGCGCGATCGCCAAGTACCGCAAGGAAAACGCGCTGCTGTCGCAGCTGTTCGTGATGGACGGCAAGACCCCGGTCGCCGAAGTCGTCGCCGCTGCCGGCAAGGACGTTGGCGCGACGATCACGCTCAAGGGCTTCGTCCGCTTCCAGCTCGGTGAAGGCATCGAGAAGGAAGAAAGCGACTTCGCGGCGGAAGTCGCGGCGGCCGCTGGCGTCTGACAAAAGAAGCGCGCGATTGCAGCGCTGCGGCGCCGCAGTCCGCTTGGCAATGGCGCGTACTCTGACTAGGGTGCGCGCCATTCGCTTATTCATCGATTACATGAGGTTCCCCCGACGATGGCACTGCCCGGCATGAAACGCATTTTGCTGAAGCTGTCGGGCGAGGCGCTGATGGGGCCGAGCCCGTTCGGTATCGATCCCGAAACGGTCGCCAGCATGGCGGCCGAGGTCAAGGAAGCCAAGGGCCGCGGGCTCGAAATCTGTCTCGTCATCGGCGGCGGCAACATCTTTCGCGGCATGGCGGGCGCCGCCAAGGGCATGGACCGCGCGCAGGCCGACTATATGGGCATGCTCGCGACCGTGATGAACGCGCTCGCGATGCAGAATGCGCTCGAGCAGCTTGGCGTCGAAACGCGCGTCCAGTCGGCGATCGAGATGGACAAGGTGTGCGAACCCGTCATCCGCCGCCGCGCCGAACGCCATATGGAAAAGGGCCGCGTCGTGATCTTCGCCGCCGGCGTCGGCGCGCCCTATTTCACCACCGACAGCGGCGCCGCGCTGCGCGCCGCCGAGATGAAGTGCGACGCGCTGCTGAAGGGCACCAGCGTCGACGGCGTCTATAACGCCGACCCCAAGAAGGACCCGAGCGCGGTCCGTTACGACACGCTGAGCTATGACCGCGTGCTCGCCGACAATCTGAAGGTGATGGACGCGAGCGCGGTGGCGCTGTGCCGTGACAACCATATCCCGATCGTCGTGTTCAACATCCGCGAACCCGGCAATCTGGCGCGCGTGCTGGCAGGCGAGGGTGTTTCCACCATCGTCGGCGATGCCGACTGAAAACATACCCGCCGACGCGGCCTGACCAAATCAAGAGAGGAAAGACAGATGGCGAAATATGACAAGGCCGACCTCGAGCGCCGCATGCACGGCGCGGTCGAAGCGCTGAAGAGCGACCTCGCGGGCCTTCGCACCGGCCGCGCGCACACCGCGCTGCTCGATCCCGTGACGGTCGAGGTCTATGGCAGCCACATGCCGCTGAACCAGGTTGCCTCGGTCAGCGCGCCCGAACCGCGCATGCTGTCGGTGCAGGTGTGGGACAAGTCGAACGTCGGTCCCGTCGACAAGGCGATCCGCTCGGCGGGCCTCGGCCTCAACCCGATCGTCGACGGCCAGATGCTGCGCCTGCCGATCCCCGAAATGACGCAGGAGCGCCGCAAGGAGCTGTCGAAGCTCGCCGGCCAATATGCCGAAAAGGCGCGCATCGCCGTGCGCAACGTCCGCCGCGACGGCATGGACAACCTCAAGGCCGACGAGAACAAGAAGGAAATCAGCGAGGACGAGCGCAAGCGCCACGAAACCGAGGTGCAGAAGCTGACCGACGCGACGATCGCCGAACTCGACGCCGCCGCGACCGCCAAGGAAAAGGAAATCCTGGGCTAGTGCTCGTGTGCGCTTACCTCTCTTCCGTTCGGGCTGAGCCTGTCGAAGCCCCGTCCTTTTCTTCCCAAAGAAAGAACGGCCCTTCGACAAGCTCGGGGCGAACGGGTTTTTAGGTTTCTCCGGTGTCTGAAAGCCATCACGGCGCACGCCATGTCGCCATCATCATGGACGGCAATGGCCGCTGGGCCAAGAAGCGCCTGCTGCCCCGCGTCGCCGGTCACAAGGCCGGGGTCGAGGCGGTGCGCACAATCGTGCGCGCGGCGGGCGACCTCGGGATCGAGGCGATGACGCTCTATGCTTTCAGTTCCGAAAACTGGAAGCGGCCCGAGGAAGAGGTCAGCGACCTGATGGGGCTGATGAAGCGGTTCATCCTGTCCGACCTCGACGAATTCGCGGCGAACGACGTGAAGCTGAAGGTCATCGGCGACTGGCGCGCGCTCGCACCCGATGTCGTCACGCTGATCGAGAATGCGCTCGAACGCACGTCGGGCAACAAGCGGACGACGCTGGCGGTCGCGCTCAACTATGGCGCACAGGACGAACTGGTGCGCGCGGCCAGCGCCGCCGCCGCGCAGGGCGAAATCACCGCCGGGGCGATCGAGGCGAACCTCGACACCGCCGACATGCCGCCGCTCGACCTGCTCATCCGCACCTCGGGCGAGGTGCGGCTGTCGAATTTCCTGCTCTGGCAGTCGGCCTATGCCGAGCTCTATTTCACCGACATATTGTGGCCGGACTTCAAACCGGCCGATCTGAAAGCGGCGCTCGACCATTTTGCGCGCCGCGATCGCCGTTACGGGGGACTTTGACGCATGGCGGCAGCGGGCAAATCGGACCTGTGGGTGCGGATCGGATCGGCGATCGTCCTGTTCGCGATCGCGGGCGCCGCGCTCTGGTTCGGCGGCATCGCCTTCGGCCTGTTCCTCCTCGTCGGCGGCGCGCTCGTTCTCGTCGAATGGTTCGCGCTGGTGAAGCGGATGACGCTCGCCGGAGGCAGCAAAACTGCACTCAATCTTCTCGGCCCGACCCTCGTCCTCGGCGCGATGGCGGGGCTCTGGTTCATCCGCGACCATCTGGGCGTGACCGCCGCGCTCTGGGTGTTCGGCATGGTCTGGGCGACCGATATCGGCGCCTATTTCGCTGGACGCGCCTTCGGCGGCGCGCGCCTCGCGCCGACGATCAGCCCGTCGAAGACCTGGTCGGGGCTGATCGGCGGCATGATCGCCGCGCTGATCGCCAGCGCCACCATCGGCGACCGCGCGGGCATCGTCGGCGTCCCGCTGTGGATCGGCCTGTTCATGGGGCTGCTCGCACAGCTCGGCGACCTCGCGCAAAGCTGGATGAAGCGCCGTGCCGGGGTCAAGGATTCGGGCAAGCTCATTCCGGGGCACGGCGGCCTGTTCGACCGCGTCGACGGCGTGCTTCCGGTGGCGCTGCTGCTCGGCGCGCTGGCGTTTGCAGGGCAGATTGCCGTGCGGGCGGGGGGCTGAGATGACGCAGCGCCGCCTCTCGCTGTTCGGCGCGACGGGATCGGTCGGGCAATCGACGCTCGATCTGGTGCGGCGCGACGGCGAGGCGTGGGCTGTCGGGGCGCTGACCGCGAACAGCGACGTTGGCGAGCTGGCAAAGCTGGCCAAGGAGTTCCGACCCGACATCGCGGTGATTGCCGACGAAGCGCGCTATGGCGAGCTCGCCGAAGCTCTGGCCGGCACGGGCATCGAAACCGCAGCGGGCGCTGAAGCACTGGTCGAAGCCGCGCGGCGGCCGACCGACCTCGTCATGGCGGCGATCGTCGGCACCGCGGGCCTCGCGCCCACCATGGCAGCGCTCGAGGCAGGGCACGACGTCGCGCTCGCCAACAAGGAAGCACTGGTTTCGGCGGGCGAGCTGATGACGGCTGCGGCGCGCGGCTCGGGGGCGACGATCCTGCCCGTCGACAGCGAGCATAATGCGATCTTCCAGTGCCTCGCGGGCGGGCGCATCGATCAGGTGCGCCGCATCATCCTGACCGCGAGCGGCGGCCCGTTCCGCACGATGAGCGCCGACGACATGGCGCGCGTCACCCCCGCGCAGGCGGTGGCGCACCCGAACTGGTCGATGGGCGCGAAAATCAGCGTCGATTCGGCGACGATGATGAACAAGGGCCTCGAACTGATCGAGGCGCATCACCTGTTCCCCGTCGGGCTCGAGCGGATCGAGATCCTCGTCCACCCGCAATCGGTGATCCACAGCCTCGTCGAATATATCGACTGCTCGACGCTCGCGCAGCTCGGATCGCCCGACATGCGCATTCCGATCAGCAGCGCGCTCGCCTGGCCGCAGCGCATGGCGACGCCATGCGCGCCGCTCGACCTCGCGACCATCGCGAGGCTCGATTTCGAGGCGCCCGACGAGGTGCGCTTTCCCGCGACCGCGCTCTGCCGCGCCGCGATCGCCGAGGGCGGCGCGCGCCCCGCGCAGCTCAACGCCGCGAACGAAGTGGCGGTCGCCGCTTTCCTCGCCGGCCGCATTTCCTTCCCCGCGATCGTCGACACGGTACGCCGGGTGATCGATGCAGAGGCCCCCGCGGTGCCCGCGTCGCTTCAGGACATATTCAGCGTCGATGCCGCATCCCGCGCGGCTGGCCAGCGCTTTGTGGAACAATGTGAACATGCTTGAGACCCCCGGTTTCGCCTTTACCGTCCTCGCTTTCCTGCTCGTGCTCGGCCCGCTCGTGTTCGTGCACGAGTACGGCCACTATATCGTCGGGCGCTGGTGCGGGGTGAAGGCCGACACCTTCTCGATCGGCTTCGGCCGCAGGATCCTCGGCTGGACCGACAAGCGCGGCACCGAATGGAAGATCGGCTGGCTGCCGCTCGGCGGCTATGTCCAGTTCGCGGGCGATCGCGACGCGGTCAGCCAGCCCGACGCGACCTGGCACCAACTGCCCGCCGCGGAAAAATCGCACACATTCCCCGCGCAGCCGGTGTGGAAGCGCTCGCTGATCGTCGCCGCCGGTCCAGTGACCAATTTCCTGTTCGCGATCCTGATCCTTGCGGGCTTTGCCTGGATGGGCGGCAAGCCGGTGACCCCGCCCGTCGCGGGCGGAATCGAGGCGGGATCGGCGGCCGCCGCGGCGGGCCTGTGCACCGGCGACCGGATCGTGACGATCGACGGGCGGCCGATCGAGACCTTCGGCGACATCCCGATGGCGGTCGCGCATCGGCCGGGCGAGGCGATGCAGGTGCGCGTCCTCCGCGCCGGGAGCGAGCGCACGGTCGTGCTGACCCCGCGGCTGATCACCGAGAAGGATCCGTTCGGCAAGGAATATGAGCGCGCGATCATCGGCCTCGCGCCGCCGGCGCCGCAGTTGCAGCCGGTGTCGCTGCTCGAAGCGCCGGCTGTCGGACTGCACCAGACCTGGCAGATCGTCCGGCAGACAGGCGAGGTGCTGGGCCAGTTCCTGACCGGGCGCCGGTCGATCAAGGATATGAACGGTCCGGTCAAGATCGCCGAGGTTTCGGGGCAGGCGGCGACGCTGGGGCTGGCGTCGCTGATATTCTTCATCGCGCTGATTTCCATCAATCTGGGGTTCATCAACCTCTTGCCATTGCCGATGCTCGATGGTGGTCATTTGCTATTCTATGCCTATGAAGCGGTCCGCCGGCGCCCCGCGCCGCTGCAGGTGCAGGAATGGGCGTTTCGATTCGGCTTTGCAGCGGTTGTCACGCTGATGCTGGTCGTAACTTTCAACGATTTGGGCTCATTGGGCCTGTGGGACCGGATCGCGCGCTTGATTGGCTAGCGAGTATGGGGCAGGGAGTTGCGCTCGAACCCGCGGTCAGGCGGGTTTGTCGCTTTCGAGTTATTTTTTCGGGATGAACAGCGTGGCTTCACACAAATTCTCGGCGCGGACACAGCTGTCGGCCCTCCTCTTGGCAGGTACGATGCTCAGCGCACCGGTAATGGCGCAGCAGGTAGCGCCGCCGACCGTTCCCGCGCCCGCTCCCGAAGCGGCGCCAACCGCGACGACGGTCCAGTCGATCACCGTGGTCGGCAACCAGCGGCTCGAGGCGCAAACGATCCTGTCGTACCTGCGCCTCCGCGTCGGCCAGCAATATGACCGTTCGGTGCTCGATCAGGCGCTGAAGGATCTCGCCGCGACCGAATTGTTCAAGGATTTCCAGATCACGGACAACGCCGGTGCGCTGACGATCGAGGTCACCGAGAATCCGGTGATCAACCGCGTCATCCTCGAAGGCAACAAGCGCCTCAAGGAAGACAAGATCCGGCCCGAGATCAAGCTGGCGCCGCGCCAGATCTTCACCCGCTCGAAGGTCCGTGCCGACGTCGCGCGCATCATCGAGCTCTACAAGCGGCAGGGCCGCTTTGCCGCGACGGTCGAGCCCAAGATGGTGTCGCTCGACCAGAACCGCGTCGATGTCGTGTTCGAGATCAACGAGGGGCCGAAGTCGAAGGTCCGCCAGATCAACATCATCGGCAACGACAAGTTCAGCGACGGCGACCTCAAGGATGAAATGGCGACGAAGGAGTCGCGGTTCATGACGATCCTCTCGTCGAACACCAGCTACGACCCCGACCGTCTCGCTTATGACCAGCAGAAGCTGCGCCTTTTCTACCTGTCCAACGGCTATGCCGATTTCCGCGTGATTTCGGCGGTTGCGGAACTGACGAGCAACAAGCAGGACTTCATCATCACCTATGTCGTCGAGGAAGGCGAACGCTATAAATTTTCGGACGTCGACGTGAAGAGCGAGATCCGCGACTTCCAGCCCGAGATGCTGAAGAAGCTGCTGCCGATGAAGACCGGCGACTGGTATGATGCCAAGCTGGTCGAGGACACGGTCGAAAGCCTCAGCGAAACCGCGGGCCTGTTCGGCTATGCCTTTGCCGACATCAATCCCGAATTCCGCCGCGACCCCGAAACGCGGACGATGGCGATCACCTTCAACGTCGGCGAAAGCCCGCGCACCTATGTCGAACGGATCGACGTCAACGGCAATACGCTGACCCACGACAAGGTCGTGCGCCGCGAATTCCGCCTGAACGAAGGCGACGCGTTCAACAGCTTCGGCATCAAGCGCACCGAGAACCGTATCAACAGCCTCGGCTATTTCCAGGAAAATCTGGAAATCGAGCGCAAGGAAGGCAGCGCGCCCGACCGCATCATCCTCGAAACCAATGTCGAGGAAAAGCCCACCGGCGAATTGTCGCTGTCGGCGGGCTTCTCGTCGATCGAGAATTTCCTGCTGCAGGCGTCGATCCGCCAGCGCAACTTCCGCGGCCTCGGCCAGCAGCTCCAGGCCTCGGTCAATTATTCGAGCTATTCGAAGTCGATCGAGCTCGGTTTCACCGAACCCTATCTGTTCGACCGCAACATCTCGGTCGGCGGCAGCGTCTATCGCCGCGATCTGAACTCGTTCAACTTCATCAACAACGACCGCCGGACGACGTTCCAGCAGGTCACGACCGGCTTCCAGCTCAACGCCGGGGTGCCGCTGACCGAATTCCTGTCCTTCTTCGCGCGCTACAGCCTCAACTACGACGATGTGACGCTCGACAAGTCGATCTATTATTTCGGGAACGAGTGCGACCCGCTCGTCGCCGGCCGCTATCTCTGCGACGCGATCGGCACCCGCACCACGTCGCTGATCGGCTATACGCTCGCCTATGACGACCGCGACAACCGCATCCGCCCGACGCGCGGGCAGTCGGCGTCGATCAGCCAGGATTTCGCGGGACTCGGCGGCAGCGTCAAATATGTCCGCACCCGCCTCAACGCCTCGAAGCATTTCAATCTCGGCAGCCGCTTCATCCTCAACCTCTCGGCCGAGGGCGGGTATATCTATCCGTTCGGCGGGCGTCCGACCCCGACGAGCGACAAGGTCCGCCTGACCGACCGCTTCTTCCTCGGCGAACCGCAGATGCGCGGTTTCGACATTCGCGGCGTCGGCCCGCGCGTGATCCGCTATGGCGTCACCTATGATCCGACCAATCCGGTCGTCGATACGTCGAACGACAATCGCGGGCAGATCGACGACGCGCTCGGCGGCCGCGCTTATTATCAGGGCCGCCTCGAACTCGACATTCCGCTCGGCAGCGGCGCGAAGGAACTGGGCCTCCGGCCATCGATCTTCGTCGATGTCGGTTCGGTGTTCAGCGTCAAGCGCCCGACGCTGACGACGCTCGCCGATTTCCGCGATCCCGCCGACGGTTTCACCAAATTCCTGTGCCGCAACGCGACCACCGGCGTGACCAGCTTCGCCACCAACACGCCCAACCCCGACGGCACGCCGTCGGGCAAGTTCCAGACCTGCGACACCGCGAACGGCTTCTCCTCGCTGGCGCCGTTCGAGGAACGCTTCTTTGGCGACACGTGGATGCCGCGCGTCTCGATCGGCGCCGGGGTCAACTGGAATTCTCCCTTCGGTCCCTTCCGGATCGACTTCGCTTACGCCCTTCGCAAAGAAGAGGGCGATGATACCAAACGCTTCTCATTCAACGTAGGAACCCAATTCTGATGAAGAAAATTCTTGTCGCATCGGCGCTGGCGATGGCCACGCTGTCGGTTTCGCCCATCTTGTCGGCTCCCGCGATCGCGCAGGCGAAGGGCGTGGGCGTTGCCGACGTCCGCGTTGCCGCTGCCCGCTCGAACGCCTTCCAGACCGCCTCGACCCAGATCGAGACGACCTACAAGGCGCAGATCGATCAGCAGCAATCGCGCGGCCAGACGCTGCAGGCCGAAATCAACGTCCTGATCGCGAAATATAACGAAGAGGCCAAGAAGACCCCGCAGAACCAGACGGCGTTGCAGGCCGCAGCCAAGGCGGTGCAGGACAAGCGTAAGGCGGCCCAGACCGAACTCGGCCGGATCAGCGCGCCCGTGGATCTCGCCATCGCTTATGTCGAAGACCAGATCAGCGTCCGCATGAACGAGGCGATCAAGGCCGCGATGACCGCTAAGAAGATCGACCTGCTGCTCAACCCCGACGCCGTGCTGGCGCGCGAAAACAACGTCGACATCACCGACGCGGTGGTGACCGAACTGAACCGCATCCTGCCGAACGTGTCGATCGCGGTTCCGGCGGGTTACCAGCCGGGCCAGCTCGTCCAGCAGCGCAACCAGCAGCTGATGGACGCCGCGCGCGCCGCGCAGGGCGGTACGCCGGCTCCGGCGCCGACGGGCACCCCGCCGACGACCCGCTGACGCAATGACCGACGGGGGAAATATGGACGGCGCCATGGGCCCGGTGGATATCCGCCGGATCCTGACGCTGCTGCCGCATCGTTATCCGATGCTGCTCGTCGACCGGGTGGAATCGATGGTGAAGGACACCTCGATCCACGCGGTCAAGGCGGTGACGATCAACGAGCCTTTCTTTCAGGGTCATTTCCCCGGTCGGCCGATCATGCCCGGCGTCCTCATCGTCGAGGCGCTGGCGCAGGCCGGCGGCATATTGGCGGTCGAATCGCTCGGCCTCGGCGGAACGGGCAAGCTCGTCTATTTCATGGCCATCGACGGGGTGAAGTTCAGGAAGCCGGTCGAACCCGGCGTCCTGCTCGACCTCCACGTGACGATCGTTCAGGCGAAGCGGAACATCTGCAAGTTCGAGGGACGGGCGATGCTGGGCGACGCCCTCGCCGCCGAATGCCAGTTCACCGCGATGATCGCCGATCCGCCAAGCGACTAAGCAAGGCTTGCAAAATCAGGCATTCACCGTTAGGGGCCACCGCTTCGCGAACCCCATAGCGGGGAAAGCACAGACTCACGCGGCTGGTCGGTAACCAGCGGCACAGGAGCCACGACATGAAAAAAGACATCCACCCCGCGTACCACATGATCACGGTCAAGATGACCGATGGTACCGAATATCAGACGCGCTCGACCTGGGGCAAAGAGGGCGACACGATGACGCTCGAAATCGACCCCACCGCACACCCGGCGTGGACCGGCGGCACCGGACGCATGCTCGACGCGGGCGGCCAGGTCGCGAAGTTCAACAAGCGTTTCGGCGGTCTCTCGCTCAAGCGTTGATTGCGCGAACTCCTGCGAAGACGGGGGTCAGCTCAAAACCTTTGCAAGCGCGCTTTGCCAACCGGCAAGGCGCGTTTTGCGTTTCGCGGCACCCAGCGCGGGGGTGAAGCGCGTCGCGGTGCCGCGCATCGCCTTTGCCGCGCTCGCCAGGTCGGGATAGAGGCCGGCGCCGGTCGCGGCGAGCATCGCGGCGCCGAGCGCGGTGCTCTCGACGAAATCGGGCCGTTCGACCACCAAGTCGAGCACGTCGGCCAGATCCTGCGCCATCCAGTCGTTCGCCGCCATCCCGCCATCGATGCGAAGGTCGGCCCAGTCGACCCCGTCGGCGGCAAAGGCCGATTTCAGGTCGTGTGCCTGATAGGCCTGCGCCTCGAGCGCGGCGCGCGCGACATGCGCCTTGCTGGTCGCAAAGCTCAGCCCCGACAGCGCCGCGAGCGCATCGGGCCGCCAGTGCGGCGCGCCGAGCCCGGTGAGGGCAGGGACCAGATAAACCCCGCCATTGTCCGCAACCGACCGCGCCAGCCCCTCGCTCTCGCCCGCGCTCGCGAGCAAGCCGAGCCCGTCGCGCAGCCATTTGATCAGGCTGCCCGCGACGAACACCGATCCTTCGAGCGCATAGGAACGCAGATCACCTTCCTGCACCAGCACCGTCGCGAGCAGGCGGTTCGCCGACACGGGACGCGTCGTACCGCTCGCCGACAGGATGAAGGCGCCGGTACCGAAGGTCGCCTTGGTCTGGCCCGGCGACAGGCACGCCTGTCCGATCGTCGCGGCCTGCTGGTCGCCTGCCATGCCGCAGATCGGGATCGCGCCGCCGAACAGCGCCGGATCGGTCGTGCCGACGGTGGTCGTGCAGCCGGTGATTTCGGGGAGCAGCGCCATCGGCACGCCGAGCAGGTCGCAGAGTTCGCTGTCCCAGCCGCCTTGGCCATTGATGTCCATGAGCAGCGTGCGCGACGCATTGCTCGCGTCGGTGACATGGACGCCACCGGTCAGGCGATAGACCAGCCAGGATTCGATCGTTCCGACCGCGAGCCGGTCGCCGGCCGCGCGAAGCTGCGGCCAGTTCTTCAGCGCCCAGCCGATCTTGGTGCCCGAAAAATAGGGATCGAGCAGCAACCCGCTCTTCGCCTGCGCCATGGGCTCATGGCCAGCCTCTTTCAGCGCCGCGCAGTCGGCGGCCGAGCGCCGGTCCTGCCACACGATCGCGCGCGCCAGCGGCTCGCCTGTCGTGCGGTCCCAGAACACCACCGTCTCGCGCTGGTTGGTGATGCCGATTGCGGCGATATGGCTCGCTCCGCCCGCGTGCGCGATCATCTCGCGCGTGCACGCGAGCGTCGCGTCCCAGATTTCGGCCGCGTCATGCTCGACGAGCCCGGGGCCGGGATAATGCTGCTGGATCTCGCGCTGCGCGCTGCCGAGCGGGGTGCCGTCGGTGCCGAAAAGCATCGTGCGGGTCGACGTCGTGCCCTCGTCGATAACGATGATTTTCTCGGCCATATCGCTCTCCCTCTTTTGCCCGTGATGCAAAAAGAAAGGCGCGCCGACAAGCTGCGCGACACTAACATTCGTAATCACCTTGCAAAATTGCGGCGGCTATGCCATATATTGTGCAGCGCAGCATGGCGGAACCTTCCGCCGTAACCACCGGCAGCGTGATTTTCCCGCCCGAATCAGGCGCGGGACGAGCCGGACCAGCGCTTTGTCCCCAGAGGCACCCTTTCACGCGGGTCGTTTCGAACCCGCGGCCGTGCGCCGTCCGTTCGATACGAACGGATGCGCCTGCGCGTCGCCCTATGTGAGTATCTTATGACGACTTTTAACGACTTTGGCCTGCACGCCGACATCAATCGCGCGCTTGCCGCCAAGGATTATACCGTCCCGACCCCGATCCAGGTTCAGGCGATCCCGCCGCTGATGAAGGGCCGCGACCTGTGCGGTATCGCGCAGACGGGAACCGGCAAGACCGCCGGTTTCTCGCTGCCCTCGATCCACCACCTTTTGACCTATCCGCATCGGCCGACCCCTCGCGGCTGCCGCATGCTCGTCCTCGCGCCGACGCGCGAGCTTGCCGCGCAGATCGCGCAGAGCTGCCGCGACTATGGCCGCTTCACCAAGCTCAGCGTCACGACCGTGTTCGGCGGCGTGCCGATCAACAAGCAGATCCGCGACCTTTCGGGCGGCGTCGACATCCTCGTCGCGACCCCGGGCCGCCTGCTCGACCTCATCGACCAGCGCGCGCTGCGCCTCGACGACGTCGAAATCTTCGTCCTCGACGAAGCCGACCAGATGATGGACATGGGCTTCATCCATTCGCTGCGCCGCATCGCGAAGCTGCTGCCGTCGCGCCGCCAGAACCTCTTCTTCTCGGCGACGATGCCGAAGGAAATCGCGCATCTGGCTGAGCAGTTCCTCGAGGATCCGGTGACCGTGTCGGTCACCCCGGCGGCGACCACCGTCGAAAAGATCCGCCAGTTCTCGACCTTCGTCGAGCAGAAGGAAAAGCAGGCGCTGCTGCACTCGGTCGTCGCCAGCGAAGATATCGACCGCGCGCTGATCTTCACCCGCACCAAGCACGGCGCCGACCGCGTCGTGCGCCACCTCGCGGGCGCGAACATCAAGGCGATGGCGATCCACGGCAACAAGAGCCAGTCGCAGCGCACCCACGCGCTGCAGGCGTTCCGCTCGGGCGACATCAAGCTGCTCGTCGCGACCGACATCGCCGCGCGCGGTATCGACGTGTCGGGCGTCAGCCACGTGATCAACTTCGAGATCCCGAACGTTCCCGAGCAATATGTCCACCGCATCGGCCGCACCGCGCGCGCCGGCGCCGAGGGCAAGGCAATCAGCTTCATCGCGCCCGACGAGCGTCCGTATATGCGCGATATCGAGCGTGTCACGCGCAGCAAATCCGAACCGATGCCGCTGCCCGAGAATTTCAACGAGATGGTGCGCAACCTGCCCAAGCCGGCGCAGCCGCCGCGCGATACCGGCAGCCAGGGCCGCAACCCGCAGCGCCAGCGCGAAGACGCGCTGCGCGGCCGTGACGGGGGCAAGCCGCGCGGTGATCGCGGCCCGCGCCGCGACGGCGCGCCCGCCGGCGAAGGCGCCGAAGGCCAGCGCAAGCGCCGCTTCCGCCCGCGCAACAAGAGCGTCGGCGCGCACAAGGGTGCGGTGAAGCGCGTCGGTTGACGTAGCCTACCCAATCGTTACCTCTCCTAGCCCCTCCTCTTCAGAGGAGGGGCAGCGAGACTAGGGAGCTTTGCTCCTTGGTCGCAGCGGGGTGGTGCCTGCGAGATCGCGCAAGGCCGCGTTCACCACCCCAAACCCCTCCTCTGAAGAGGAGGGGCTTAAAAAGAGGGAGTGGTGAATGACGGACGGCGCAGGCGCAGCAACACCAACCGAAACCCGGCAGAGCGAGCGCAAGGTCATCCTCGCCTCGTCGCTCGGCACGGTGTTCGAATGGTATGATTTCTACCTTTACGGCCTGCTCGCAACGGTCATCTCGGCGCAGTTCTTTTCGGGCGTCAACGAAACCACCGGCTTCATCTTCGCGCTCGGCGCCTTCGCCGCGGGCTTTGCCGTAAGGCCCTTGGGGGCGCTCGTCTTCGGGCGCATCGGCGATCTCGTCGGGCGCAAGAACACCTTCCTCGTCACCATGGGGCTGATGGGCGCGTCGACCTTCCTCGTCGGCGTGCTGCCCAGCTATGCGTCGATCGGGGTCGCGGCGCCGATCCTGCTCGTCCTCCTCCGCCTCGTCCAGGGGCTCGCGCTGGGCGGCGAATATGGCGGCGCTGCGACGTACGTTGCCGAACATGCGCCTGAGGGGAAACGCGGCCTCTTCACCAGCTTCATCCAGACCACCGCGACGCTCGGCCTGTTCGCGGCGCTGGGCGTCGTCATTGTCATCCGTTCGGTCATGGGCGAGGCGGCGTTCGCCGACTGGGGCTGGCGCATTCCCTTCCTCATCTCGGTGATCCTGCTCGGCGTCTCGCTGTGGATTCGCCTCCAGCTCGAGGAAAGCCCGGTCTTCAAGCAGATGAAGGAGGAGGGCACGACGTCGAAGGCGCCGCTGACCGAAGCCTTCGGCCGCTGGGAGAACCTGAAATGGGTGCTCGTCGCGCTGTTCGGGGCGGTCGCGGGGCAGGCGGTCGTCTGGTATTCGGGGCAATTCTACGCGCTCTTCTTCCTCGAAAAGACGCTGAAGGTCGACGGCGCGACCGCGAACATATTGATCGCCATCGCGCTTGTGCTCGGCACCCCCTTCTTCATCTTCTTCGGCTGGCTCAGCGACAAGGTCGGGCGCAAGCCGATCATCCTCGCGGGCTGCGCGCTCGCCGCGATCACCTATTTCCCGGCGTTCCAGATGCTCACCGCCGCCGCCAATCCCGCGATGGCCAAGGCGCAGCAGAACGCCGCCGTCATCATGGCGGCCGATCCGGGGGCCTGCTCGTTCCAGTTCGATCCGATCGGGCGCAACAAGTTCGAAGGCAGCGGCTGCGACGTCATCAAGTCGACGCTGGCAAAGGCGGGCGCGAGCTACACGGCTTTCACGCGCGAACGCATGACGGGCGATCCTGCGCGCGTGCGCATCGGATCGCGCGTCCTCGCCGCGCCCGATCCATGGCGCCTTGCCGAAGAGGATCGTGCCGGTGCGATCGCCACCTTCCGTTCGGACCTCGAACGCGCGCTGGCGGACGCGGGCTATCCGGCAAAGGCCGATCCGGCCGCGATCAACAAGCCGCTCGTCGTCGCGATCCTCTTCTACCTCGTGCTGCTCGTGACGATGGTCTACGGTCCGATCGCCGCGTTGCTCGTCGAACTCTTTCCCAGCCGTATCCGCTACACCGCGATGTCGCTGCCCTATCATATCGGCAACGGCTGGTTCGGCGGTTTCCTGCCGACGACCGCGTTTGCGATGGTCGCGGCGACGGGCAACATCTATTACGGCCTCTGGTACCCGGTGGTCGTCGCGGTGATCACGCTGGTGATCGGCCTGTTGTTCCTGCCCGAAACCTTCCGCCGCAAGATTCACGAGTAGGTCTGGCCTTCTCTCTCCCCTGAAGGGGGAGAGGATAGTCCACGCATTGACCTCACGCCCCCAAACGCTAGGGTTGCCGCAGCCTTGAGGGGGCGTGATGACAACGACCATCGACGATGACGAATTTGAGGCGCCGCCGCCGCGGCGTCCATTGCTCCGGCGTAAGCGGGTCCTGATCCCGCTCGCGCTGCTCGTTGCGATCGTCGCCGGCTTCCTCCTGCTCCTGACGCCCGACACCGACCGCGACGCCATGATCGCCAAATATGGCGGCCCGGACGCGACTTTCGCCGCGGGTCCCGCCGGCCAGCGCATCCATTATCGCGACCAGGGTCGGCGCGACGCCCCCGCAATCATCCTGCTGCACGGATCGAACGCCAGCCTCCATACATGGGAACCGCTGGTGAAGCGCCTCGGCGGCACCTACCGCATCGTCACGCTCGACCTCCCCGGCCACGGCCTCACCGGGGGCACCCCCGACAAGGATTACAGCGCCGACGGCATGATCGCGGCAGTCGACGTCGTCGCGGCCAAGCTGGGGCTCGATCATTTCATCCTCGGCGGCAATTCGATGGGCGGCTGGGTCAGCTGGCGCTACGCGCTCGCGCAGCCTGCGCGCGTCGACGCGCTGTTGCTGATCGACGCTGCGGGCATGCCGCTGCGGCCGGGCGAGAAACGGCCCGAATCGAACGTCGGCTTCCGCGTCCTCGAATATCCCTTCGGCCGCTGGCTTGCGACGCGGATAACGCCGCGGATGCTGGTCGAACAGTCGCTGCGCGGCTCGATCGAAAAGCAGGTGATCGTCGATGATGCGATGATCGATCGCTATTGGGAATTGCTGCGCTTTCCCGGCAATCGCGCGGCGACGGTGCTGCGCGCGCGCATGGATCGCGAACCCGCGATGGCGGCGCGTGTCGGCGAGATCAGGGCGCCGACCTTGATCCTGTTCGGCGACAAGGACCGGCTGATCAACCCCAGCGCGGCAAAGACCTTCAATGAACGCATCGCGGGGTCAGAGGTCGCGATGCTGCCGGGTATCGGTCATCTGCCAATGGAGGAAGCGCCCGATGCCACCGCTGCGGCGATTGCCGACTTCCTCAAGCGGCGGCTCGTTTCGCTTCCGCCGGCTGATCCAGAAACGCGCTGATCCGCGCCGAAATCGTTGCGGCGTGCGTGAAGGGAAAGAGGTGCGATCCCGGCACCATTTCCAGCACCGCGTCCTCGATCTGCTCGGCGAGCATCTCGCCATAGCAGGCGGGCATCACGCCATCCTGCTCGGCCATCAGCACCAGAACCGGAAGCTCTTTCAGCGCCGACAGGAAAGCCACGCTGCTCCACCCCGCCATCGCGGCGCTCTGGTAAGCGATGCCGAGCGGGGTCGCGGTCTGGACCCTGAGCCCGCTCGTCAGCATGTCGTCGTCGAACATCGCCGCCCATCCGATCCCGGGCGCCCCCATGACCGGCGTCGTCGCCATCAGCACCAGCCGGCGGACGCGACCCGGAAACTGGATCGCGATCTGCTGCGCCAATGCGCCGCCCCAGCTGAACCCGGCGACGTCGATCACCTTATGGCCAAGGCGGTCGGCGATCTCCATCACCACCGCGGCGATCGTCGGCGCGCCATAGGGCAGCAGCGCGTCGGGCGAACCGCCGACCCCCGGCATGTCGAGCGTCCACACCTCGCGGCCGTGGATCTGCGCGAGCAGCGGCGCGGCGGCGGCGATATCCGCGCCGATGCCATTGAGGAACAGGAGCGGCGTACCGGCCGTCCCTTCACGCCAGCGCGCGACGCGCAGGCTCAGGCCATAGACATGCTCGGTGCTGATGGCCGGGCGGCCGCTGATCCTGCTCATGGCGGCTGCCTTCGCATATCCTGGCGGCACACGAAAGGCCGCGCGCGGCTAAGCCGGCTGTTTTGCGGCGGCCGCCACCTGCTCGTAGCGGAGGCAATCGAAAATCTTCGCGCCGGCGAGGAATACCGACCCGGTACAGGCAAACAGCAGCAGCTTGCCGCCGAACCCCGGATATTCATGCAGATAGGCGGCGCCGCGCGCCATCGCGCCGACGGCGAGGGCATAGATGATAAGGCACGCTTCGAGGCGGGTCTTGATGACGAACAGGCGTCCGATTTTTTTCAGCATCACCATATCCTAAGCAAGAGCCATGCCATCGGCGCAAAAGCCGGATTCGGCGCGCCATGTTTATGGTAAACTGTAAGTTAATCCGACAGAAGAGGGAAGGGAGCCGAAGGAGAGAGCGTTCGGCCTCCTTCGAGGTCAGCGCGGAGCGCTGTTCAGGAAATCGGTCATTGAAACGGGGCTCGGCGCGATTCCGTTCCGGTGCAACAGGGCATCGGCGTTGCCGTGATGATAGATGCCATGGGTGGCGACATAGAGCAGGATTTCGCCGCGCGTCATGCGCCCGGGCGTGCCGCTGGTGAAGGCGAAGTCGATCGCTTCGTCTTGCGCCCCGGGCGCCAACGCGTCGGCATAGGCGACATACCAGTCGCGCATCTCGCCCGCACGCTCGTGCAGCACCGCGAACGATGGCAGGTCGGCCGAGGCGACCGCGCGATGATTATGCGCCCGCCCGTCCAGATGGTGGCGGAAAATATCTTCGACGACATGGACATGGTCGAGGATGCGCCGGATCAGCGTCAGGTCGTCGGCCGCGATCCGGTCGGCTTCGCGCGCGACATATGCCTGGAAGCCGTCGGACGCCCAATGTTTGTAGCGCGTCATCATGGCATGGGGAGAGGGGGTCGGCCTGTTTTCCTTCTGCTTGGGGGGCTTCAGCAACGCGGCTTGCGGGCCCGGTAGATCGAGATCGAGCCGGTCGCGGTGGCGAAAACATCGGTTTCGGCAACCTCGACGAAACCGGCATCGCGCATCAGCGCCGGCATGACGCCGTCGGCGTTTGGCTGGGTATCGGTGAAGCCGTCGACGTACTGGACGACACGGAACAGCACGCGCATCGCGATCGTGCGTTGCAGGCCATAATCGGCGATCAGCAATTCTCCGCCCGGTGCCAGCGCCGTAAAGATCGCGTCCAGCCCGGCGACTTTTTCGGCCATCGGAATCTGATGGAAGACCAGGCTGGAGGTGATTTTCTGCACCGGCCGGTCGGCCGGCAGTGTGGCGAGGTCGCGCAGATAGCCGCTGCGCACATCGGCCGCGATCCCGGCCTGGCCCAGCTTGGCGCGTGCGCGCTCCCTGATCCGTTCGTCGGGGTCGACCCCGATCAGGAAGGCGCCGGGTGCCCGCTGCCCGATCGACGCGAGAAAGGTGCCGGTGCCGCATCCGGCATCGACGATCGTTTCGCCATCGCGTGGTGCGAGCCGCGCGAGCAGCGCCGGGCGCCATCGCGCTTCGCGGGTCAACAGGCGGACGATCGGATCATAGAGCGCGAGGACCGGAAAGGCCGGGGTGAATGCCTGCGCCCGTGCGGCGCGCTGGGAATGGGTGGGTGATTGCATATCCAGAATTTGCGAGCTATCGCTCACATTGTCTACTCGCATTGAAAACAGGAGCGGCCATGGCGCGCACCATCCCGACCCTGCCTCGGAAATCCGCGGTGCAGCGACGGTCGCAGGCGACGGTCGACGCGTTGCTCGAAGCGACCGCTCGCGTTTTGACTCGCGAAGGTTATGACCGCGCGAGTACCAACCGCATCGCCGCGGTTGCGGGCGTCAGCGTCGGGTCGCTCTATCAATATTTCCCGAACAAGGAGTCGGTCGTCGCCGCGCTTGTCGCGCGCCACAATCGCGAGATGCTCGACCTGCTGCGACGCGGGCTCGAACAGGTGGCGACGCTCGAACTGGAACCGGCGATGCGCGAACTCGTGCAGGCGATGGTCGCGGCGCACCGCGTCGATCCGGAGCTCCACCGTATCTTCGACGAACAGGTGCCGCGCATGGGCGCGCTGGCCGAGGTCGCGGCGATCGAGCGCGAAATCTTCGTCCTCGTCCGCGCCTATCTCGAGGCGCGGCCCGAGGTCGCGGCGGCCGACCTCGACCGGGCAACCTTCATCTGTGTCACGACGGTGGAAACGCTGACCCATGAAATCGTCATCCGCGAGCCGCGCTTTGCCGATTCCGAAATCACGGCTTTTGTCGATGACATCACGCGGATGGTCGTCGGCTATCTTCGCGCCCCTTAGGGCTCTAACCCGACCGCGCGAACCAGATGACGTGGCGCGGGCCCTTGCCGTTGGATCGTGCGCGAACGCCGACTTCTTCGACGCGGAAACCCGACGCACTCAACCGGCGTGTAAAGCGCGCGTCGGGCGCCGCTGACCATATCGCAAGGATGCCGCCGGGCTTCAGCGCCGCCTTCGCCGTCGCCAGCCCCGCGGGTGAATAGAGCCGGTCGTTCGCGGGGTGCGTCAGGCCATCGGGCCCGTTGTCGACGTCGAGCAGGATCGCGTCGTAGCGGCGCGTCGCGCCCGCGATGACGGCCGCGACATCGCCGACGGCCAGATCGACGCGCGGATCGTCGAGGCAGCCTGCCGCGAGTTCCGCCATCGGTCCGCGGGCCCAGTCGACGATCGCGGGGACCAGTTCGGCCACGGTGACCTTCGCATCGGGCCCGAGCGCGGCGAGCGCGGCGCGCAGCGTAAAGCCCATGCCGTAACCGCCGATCAGCAGATGCGCGGCGCCCGGGTTTTGCAGCCGGTCGCAGCTCATCACCGCCAGCGCTTCTTCGGACCCGCTCATCCGGCTGTTCATCAATTCATTGCCGCCGATCGCGATGATGAAATCATCGCCGCGCCGGTACAGGCGCAGCTCGCCGCCCCCCGGAATCGCCGCCGTGTCGATCAGTTCGCGTATCTTCAAGCGATGTCAGCCGAGTTCGCTGAGGTCGAGTTCGGCGAGCAGCGCCGCGCGCGCCGTCCGCACGTCGCTTGCGAGCGCCGTCGATGCAAGGTCGCAGGGGGCGATCGCCTCGGGCCAATGCTTCGCGACGATACCTGCGACCCGGTCGAGCTTCGCCGCGTCGGCAAGGAAACGCGGATCGACCGTCGCCGGATCGGCGACGATGCGCAGTCGCAAACAGGCGGGGCCGCCGCCGTTCGCCATCGACTGGCGGACGTTAACGGGCAGCAGGCGGCGGATCGGGCCGTTGCCCGCGACATGCGCCTCCAGCCAGCTCCACACCGCGGGCGTGTGCTGCGCCTCGGTCGGCAGCACCAGCCCCATGCCACCGCCATCGGGCAGGCTGACGAGCTGGGCGTTGAACAGATAGGATCTGATCGCGTCGGGCAGGGTCACCGCGCTGGCGGGCACTTCGACGATCTCGACCGCGGGGAAGGCGGCGCGGATTTCGGCGTGCGCCGCGTCGCGATCCTCGAACGCGGTTTCGTGCGTGAACAGCACATGCTCGTTCGCGACCGCGACGACGTCGTTGTGGAACGCGCCGCCCTGAATCGCGGTGTCCGACTGGCGAATGAACAGCGTCCGTGCGGGATCGAGCTTGTGTTTGCGCGCCACCGCCTTCGACGCGTCGCGATGCTGGCGCGCCGGGAAGCGCCCGCCGCTCAACCCGTAGACGAAGATTTCGACGCCTTGCCCCTCATGCCCGCTGCACAGCCGCATATGGTTCGCTGCGCCCTCGTCGCCGAAGGGGGCGGGGACGGGTGCGTGCACCGCAAAGGCGGGATCGGCAAAAGCGAGGCGGAGCTGCGCGAGCGTGCCCGGCCATTCGTGGCTGCGGTGCGGCATGGTGACGAGGTTCGCGACGGTCAGATGGCATTTGCCGTCGGCGCTGTCGGGGGCGGGGGAGACGGTCGCGGCGTTCGCGGCCCACATCGACGAAGCCGACCAGGCCTGCGCGCGCAAATGCCCCTCGGCCTGCTCCGGCGTCGTGCCGAGCGTTTCGAGCCACGGCGCATCGGGGCGGTCCAGCGGCATGAAAAAGCCCTGCGGCAGCCCGAGCGACAGATTGTGGCGCATCTTCTCGATGCCTTGCAATGCCGCGGCGCGGGGTTGCGACACGTCGCCGGCGTTGGTCGCCGACGCGATATTGCCGCGGCTGAGCCCGGCATAATTGTGGCTCGGGCCGATGATCCCGTCGAAATTGATTTCGGTGAGCATGGTGCGCTTTATCGTCCTCTTTCTAAGTCCCCCCCTTCAGGGGAGGGGCTTTAATTACCGCCCGATCCAGCTGATGTTGCTGCCCTTTCCGACACCCAGCAGCTTCGCTGCTTCACCGTCGATCGTCCCGTTGGCGCCGACCGTGCCGAAACAGCAGTGGAAATCGGCGAGGCGGCCGGTTGCGATCAGCGCATCCTCGCCGCCTTCCGCGATTCCCGTCACCTCGACATGTTTTGCATCGCGGATGCTCGCGACCTGATCGGTGCGCGCGGTCATCGTCGGGCCGCCGTCGAAGATGTCGACATAATTTTCAAAGGCGAAGCCCTCGTTCTCGAGCATGCGCATCGCGGCGCGTCCCGTCGGGTGCGGTACGCCGATCACGCTGCGCGCATGCTCGCCCAGCATCGCGATATAGACCGGATGCTTGGGCATCAGGTCGGCGATGAACTGGTTGCCGTGCACCGCGTTGAACTGGTCGGCTTCCTGGAAGTTCATCCCGAAGAATTTGCCCGCGACCCCGTCCCAGAAGGGCGAACCGCCCGCCTCGTCGATCACCCCGCGCAGCTCGGCGAGGATGCGGTCGCCGAAGCGCGCGCGATGGCGCGCGATGAACAGATAGCGCGAGCGCGCGAGCAGCAGCCCGAGCCCGCCAGCGCGCGCCGCGGGGTGCAGGAAGAGCCCGCCAACCTCGCTCGCGCCGTTGAGGTCGTTGCTCAGCATCAGCACCTGCGCGTGGAAGGTGCGGCCGAGCTGTTCGCTATGCTTGCTGTCGGTGCCGATGCGATAGGAATAGAAGGGCCAGCGCTGGCCGACCTGCCCGAAAATCTGGCAGGTGCCGCGCACTTCGCCGCTGTCCATATCTTCGAGCACGAGCAGGTACAGCTCGTCCGACGGATATTCCTTGTCGCTCGCGAACGAGGCTTCGGTACGCTCCAGCTTGGCACGCAAGGCATTCTTGTCGGGGGGCAGGTTGGTGAAGCCGCCACCGGTCAGCTTCGCCATCTCGTAAATGCTCTGCAAATCGCCCGGCTTGGCCGCCCGGATCACATAATTCACACCGTCCCCCGTTCTGCTATTCTTATCATTGTCAGTGCCGACAGCTGCGCGCGCTCGGGCAGGCTGCCGGTGATCAGAAATTCGTCCGACGAATGGATTGCGCCGCCGCGCGGGCCCATCGTGTCGACCACCGGCACGCCGCACGCCGCGATATTATTGCCGTCGCACACCCCGCCGGTCGCATTCCAGCTGATCGGCGGCAGCCCGAGCGCGGCGCCGCAGTCGCGCACCAGTTCGAAAAGCCGCGTCGCGGCGGCGTCGAGCGGCTTGGGCGGACGGTTGAAGCCGCCGTGGACATGGCAATGCACGTCATGCTCGCGCGAGATTGCGGCGACCGCGTCGCGCATCGCGGCCTCGGCGGCCGCCATCGCGTCGGGGGTCGACGGGCGCATGTTGACGCGCAGGATCGCGCTGTCGGGCACGATATTGTTGGGGCCGCCGCCGTCGATCTTCGCCGGATTGACCTTGAGCGTATCGGATTTGAGCGCGCCAAGCCGCAGCGCGAGATCGGCGGCGGCAAGCAACGCGTTGCGCCCTTCCTGCGGGTTGCGCCCGGCATGCGCCGCGCGGCCATGAACGATGATCGAGAAATTGCCGCTGCCCGGCCGCGCCCCCGCGAGCGTGCCGTCGGGCAGCGCGGGTTCATAGGTGAGCGCGGCGGTCTTGCCCTTCGCGAGTTCGGCGATCAGCCGCGCCGATGCCTGGCTCCCCGTTTCCTCGTCGCTGTTGATCATCACGTCGTAACCGATGCGACCGCTGAGCGGCGACGCCTCGAGCGCCGTCAGCGCCGCGAGGATCACCGCAATGCCGGCTTTCATGTCGGCGGTGCCGGGGCCGTTGAGCACCCCCTCTTCCAGCCATTTCAAGGTCTGGAACGGATGGTCGGCGGCGAACACCGTGTCCATATGCCCGGTCAGCAGAAGTTGCACCGGCGCCTCGGGCCGCACGCGCACATGCAGATGGTCGCCGCGCTGAATCGTGTCGACCTGCCCCGCGCTGTTGACGCTTTCGACCGGGTCGGCCGCGACCAGCCGCGCCTCGCCCGGCAGCGCCGAAAAGGCGTCGGCAAGCTGCCCCGCGACGACCTTCAATCCCGCGAGGTTGCCGGTGCCGCTGTTCACCGCCGCCCATTGTTCGACCTGGCGCAGCATCGGCGCATCGGCGGCGCGCTCGAGCGTCGCACTTTCGGTTGTCGTGACGGATGTGACGGATGTCATGCGCCGGCTATAGACGTGCGCAATGCCTTTTGGCGACCCCCGACGTCGCCGTTTCAGCCGGCCTTCGCGGGCGGCGCCGGCGGCCGGAGCAACGGCGCATAACCGCGAAGCTGCAGCGCCTTGCGCGGCGAAAGTTCGCTGGCGAGCTGGTCCAGCAACTGCTCTGCCCGCGCTGTCTTGCCCTGCGCAAAAAGCGTTCGCACAAATTCGATCCGCGCGCGTTGCCGCACGTCGAGATTGCCGAAAGGGTCGAAGAAGGAATCGATCCGCGCCCGGTCCTTGACGCCATCCCAGCTGAAGGGCTTTGCTGCAGCGGCATCGTTCGCGATCGCTTCATACTGCCGCGCCGCCGCGGGCAGGGCCATCTCGCCGGTCAGCACCGCATGGCGCGTCTGGAACAGCTTCGCCTCGGGCGAGGGTGTCGGGCCCGCGAAATCGGCCAGCACGCGCCCGACCCAGTCGCGGTTCATGACACCGGTCGCCGCCTGCATCCCGAGCAGGTTGAACGACAGGATCGCGGCGCGATGTTCGGCCGTCGTCGCGGCGCGCACGGCTGCGTCGTCCGGCCGGCCGAAGGTCGCGGGTGACACGAGATCGATCGCCGGGTCGCCGCGCAGAATCGCTTCGATGTCGGGCTTGTGGAAATAACCGACGACGACGAGCACGGTCTCGCCCTTTCGCTTGTGCGCGATCGCGCGGATGCGCTGCGCCTGCATGAAGGTGCGATAGAGATAGAGGCGGCGCGGCAGGTCGCGGTCGGCGCGCGGGGCGGGTTCGCCCGCCCATTTCTGCGACGGGGCCAGCACCGCCGGATCCTCCGCCGCAAAGAAGTCCCAGTCGAGAATCTTGCGATCGGGAAATGTCAGGAAGCCCTGGAACCCTTGCGCCTTGCGCACTTCGAGCGGGGTGTCGAGGTCGAGTCCGAAGCCCAGGAGCTGATCGTCCATCGGCGGCATCCAGTCGATCGGGCAAATTTCGGTGCCGCTCTTCGCGGCCCAAGGCAGGATGATTCCCTGCACCTCATAGGTGAATTCATAATAATCCTGCCGCGATGCCTGCTCGGGTGGGCGTTCGATGCAGACCGCCGCGGGCTTTACGAGGTCGAGCCAGGCCGCGAGCTTGCCGGGCTGGTCCTTCTCGGCGACCAGCTGCGCGGTGTGATCGACGCCGAGGATCGCGACCTTCGTCTGCGTTTCACTGGCCTGGGCAACGGACGGAACGGGTGCGGCGAGCAAAAGGACAAGGCAGGCAAGGAGGCGTCGCAGCACAGTGGATTTCCCTCGGGCGAAGAAGAGGATGACCGCATAGCATGCGTGCCTGTTGTGGCAACGCCCGGCAGGGCGGGTGGCGTTGCGCCCGCGCAGACCATTTGCCGTCACGATGCGGTAAATCACTGCCGCTGCCCGGGCGTTCGGGTAACGACGCCGAATCGCAGGCATTAACCGAAAGTTGGAAACCGCTTCGTTAGGTTGGCCGAACCGATAAGTGAGGGAGCCGATGACTGCCGCCTTTGTGCTTGGCATCAATATGTCCGTCGCTGGCATTTTTGCCGTCGCGTTCGCCGTGGTCGCGGCGACGAACCGCGACGCGCGCGGCGCGCGATGGCTTGCACTTGGCTACGGCATGGGAATCGTCAACGTCGGCCTGGAATTTCTTCTGACACGGCAGGCCGATCCCAACCCCGTTGGCATCGGCATTTTCCTCGTTTTCCTGCTCGCGCTCAGCTTCGCGCTGATCGGCGTCGCGCATCATTATCGCGTGCGGCCGCCGTGGGGCGTGATGGCCGCGATCTGGGTAGCCACCATTCTCGCCGTGCCGGTGATCTTCAGCATGACCTATGGCTCGATCGGACGGCTGATGCTCTATCAGCTTCCCTATTTTGCGATGCAGGGCCTGCTCGGGCTCGTGATCTGGCGCTCGGGCCGGCGCCAGGCGCTCGATCTGCTGCTGATCGCGCTCCAGGTCATCGCGGCGCTCATCTATATCGCCAAACCCTTCATCGCTGCGATGGTAGGGACGGCGAGCGCGCCGCAAGGCTATATGGCGACGACCTATGCCGCGATTTCGCAAAGCGGGAGCGTCGTCACGCTCATGGCGATCGCGCTCGTCATGCTGCTTGTGATCATGCGCGACACGACCGCCGAGATGGTGGCGCGTTCGGAAACCGATCCGCTTTCGAGCGTGCTCAACCGGCGGGGGTTCGAACATCATGCCGAACTGGCGCTGATGCGCGGCGAGGGCGCGGCGGTGCTGATCGCCGCCGATCTCGACGATTTCAAGAAGATAAACGACAGTTTCGGCCATGCAGCGGGCGATGGCGTGATCGCGCATTTCGCGGCGATGCTGGTCGATGCGGCACCCGCGGAAGCGATCGTCGGCCGCGTCGGCGGCGAGGAGTTCGCCGTCCTGCTGCCCGACGCCCTGCTGTCCGACGGACGGCTTTACGCGGAAACCGTGCGTCTCGCCTTCGCCTCGGCGCGATTGCCGGTGCTCGGCGTCGATCGCAGCTTCACGGCGTCCTTCGGCGTCGCCCAGCGAACGTCGGACAATTCGCTGTTCGAATTGTCGCGCCGCGCCGACGCCGCGCTCTATCGGGCCAAGGCTGGCGGGCGGAATCAGGTTCGCGTCGCGCTCGGTGAAATGCCACCCGTGTCCGCCGTGGGCGCGGCCTGATTTCAGACCGCGAGCAGCGGCGTATCTTCCTCGCGCGGCGGCGCGGCTTCAAAGCCGGGCAGGGGATCGAACTCGTCTTCGCTGAGCTCGATCGACGCGAGTCCGCCGAGCTTGAAATGGCCGAGCCGGGGCTCCTCGTCGGATCGCCAGCTCTTGTCGAGGTTGAGCGCGCTGATGAACAGGTCGCCGCGCCGCTCGAACAAAAGATGCGGCGCCAGCCTCAGCACCTGGCCGTTATAGTGCGCCGTCACCAGCCGTTTGCGGGCGATGGCTTCCATCAGTTTCAGTCGTGTATCGTCCATGTGTCCGGAGTCGTTCTGGGGAGAGGTCGTTTTCGTTGTGCGTTGCAACGTAAACTACCCGGCCCGCATTGAAAAGCGCCCATTGCCAATCGAAACCAATCGCGGCATAGGGCGGCGGCCCTTTCCTCCCCGGGTCCACTGGCGCAGCCGCGCCGACCAGAGGGTGCTATCATGTCCGAATTTCTCGACCGTTCCGGCCTGTCCGTCGATTCGCGTCTGGCCGATTTCATCGAGCGAAGCGCGCTGCCCAGCACCGGGATCGAGGCCGCCAAATTCTGGGCCGATTTTGCGGCCTTGCTGGGAAAATTCGCGCCCGAAAATGCCGCCTTGCTGGCGAAACGCGAGGATTTGCAGGCGCAGATCGATGCCTGGCACGAAGCGCGCGCGGGCCAGGCACATGACGCCGCCGGCTATCAGGCGTTCCTGCGCGAGATCGGCTACCTTGTCTCTGAGCCCGCGCCGTTTGAAGTCGGCACGCAGAATGTCGACCCCGAGATCGCGACGATGGCGGGGCCGCAGCTCGTCGTGCCCGCACTCAACGCGCGCTTCGCCCTGAATGCAGCAAATGCACGCTGGGGCAGCCTCTACGACGCGCTCTACGGCACCGACGCGCTCGACGCGCCGCCGGCGAGGCCCGGCGGCTATGACGCCGACCGCGGCGCGGCGGTGATCGCGCGCGCCAAGGCTTTCTTGAACGAGGTCGCGCCATTGGCGGTCGAATGGGAAGATGTCGTCGACCGTGCCGAGGTGGAGTTGTTTGTTTGTGGCCACGACCAACCGGTAGCATCGACCGAAAAATCAATCCTGTTCAGCCACAACGGGCTGCATATCGAAGTTGTTTTTGACCGCGAACACCCGATCGGGAAGACCGACCCCGCCGGCATCTGCGACGTTGTAATTGAATCGGCACTCACGACCATCATCGATCTTGAAGACTCGGTCGCTGCCGTAGATGGTGAGGACAAGGTTCTCGGCTATTCGAACTGGCTCGGCCTGATGCGCGGCGATCTCACCGAAAGCTTCGACAAGGGTGGCAAGACCGTAACGCGGGTGATGGAAGCGGACCGGAGCTGGACCGGCGACCTTGGCAAGCCGTTCACGCTCCATGGCCGCAGCGTGTTGTTCGTGCGCAACGTCGGCCATCTGATGACGACCCCGATGATCAAGTTGCCGATCGGCGCCGAAGCGCCCGAGGGCATCTGTGACGCGGTCATCACCAGCCTCTGCGCGCTCCACGATTTGAAGGGCCTCGGCACTCTCAAAAACAGCCGCGCGGGCAGCATCTATATCGTCAAACCCAAGCAGCACGGCCCCGAGGAATGCGGCTTCACCGACCGGCTGTTCGACGCGGTAGAGGAGATGCTCGGCCTCGCGCGCCACACGATCAAGGTCGGGGTGATGGACGAGGAACGCCGTACCAGCGCCAACCTCGCCGCGTGCATCCACGCGGTGAAGGACCGCATCGTCTTCATCAACACCGGCTTCCTCGACCGCACCGGCGACGAGATTCATACCTCGATGCGTGCCGGTCCGATGATCCCCAAGGGCGAGATGAAGGCGAGCGACTGGATCGCGTCCTACGAGGACCGTAACGTCCGCATCGGCCTCACCTGCGGCCTCAGCGGCAAGGCGCAGATCGGCAAGGGCATGTGGGCGATGCCCGACCTGATGAAAGCGATGCTCGACGCAAAGGTCGGCCATCCGAAATCGGGCGCGAACACCGCGTGGGTCCCGTCGCCGACCGCGGCGACGCTGCACGCGCTCCACTATCATCAGGTCGATGTCTTCGCGCGGCAAAAGGAAATCGCGGGCGAGGCGGTGCCGGCGCTCGACCGGCTGCTCAACATCCCCGTCGCCACGGGGCGCAACTGGAGCGAGGCCGAGGTCACCCGCGAACTCGATAATAATTGCCAGGGCATCCTCGGCTATGTCGTGCGCTGGATCGATCAGGGGGTCGGCTGCTCGAAGGTGCCCGACATCGACGATGTCGGCCTCATGGAAGACCGCGCGACCTTGCGTATCGCCAGTCAGGCGCTCGCCAACTGGCTGCTCCACGGCGTGTGCACCCCCGAACAGGTCGACGCCGCGCTGACGCGCATGGCGGCAAAGGTCGACGCGCAGAATGCCGACGATGCGCTCTACGAAAAGCTGACCCCCGATGGCATCGCATATCAGGCCGCACGCGCGCTGATCTTCGAGGGCGTGACCCAGCCGTCGGGCTATACCGAACCGCTGCTGCACAAATACCGGCAGACGAAAAAAGGCGGCTTGACGCGAAAGGGGATTGCGGCGCGGAGTGACGACAACTAGAACATAGGTGGAACAAATAGAGGGCTCACTTATGTCCGCCGCCGTCGATCCCGCTTATCGCCATTATCCCAAGCACGCCGGCTTTCGCGAACGCGTCGAAGCCGGGGGCGCGTCGCTCAAGCTCTATCACCTGACCGCCGCCGACGCGCCGGTGCCGGATGATGTGGCAAGCCTCTGCGCCGACTGGTTCGCCGGACAGGCGTCGGCGGCCGTGGCGCCGGGCGATTGCGGCTTCGTCATCCTCCATCGCTGCGGCGCCGATTTCTATTTCCTGCTCGTGTCGGTGTGGCGCGGGTCGAACGAACTCTGGGAAGCCGTCTGGTACCGGCACGGCGACATGCCAGCCTTCGCACCGTTCGATTCGGCCTATCCGCCGGCGGCGGGCGCGGTCCGCCCGACCTTCTGCGTCTGGGAACTCGGGATCGTCGCGCACGAGAGCGCGGCGTGGGGCCGTTATCTCGCGTCGCCGCGCGACGATGCCGCGCGGTCGCGCTGGGTTGATGATATCTTCGAAGGCGCTGTATAGGCGCCGCTCGTTTTACAGGAGTTTTGACGTGCAGATTGCGGTGCTGACCTTCGACGGCTTCAACGAACTCGATTCGTTCGTCGCCGCGGCTATCCTGAACCGTTTGCGCGGGCAGGGCTGGGCGGCGCACATCACGTCGCCGACGCCGCAGGTCACGTCGATGAACGGCGTGACGATCGAGCGCCAGCAACCGCTCGACTTCGTGGCCAAGGCCGACGCGGTGATCATCGGCAGCGGCGTCAGGACGCGCGAGATCGCGGCGGACCCGCTGATGCTCGGCCGTATCCGGCTGGACCCGTCGCGCCAGCTGATCGGCGCGCAATGTTCGGGGACGCTGCTGCTCGCGAAGCTCGGGCTGATCGGCGCGCTCCCGGCGTGCACCGACCTCACGACGAAGCCGTGGGTGATCGAGGCGGGGGTCGAGGTGCTCGACACGCCTTTCATTGCGCACGGCAATGTTGCGACCGCGGGCGGCTGTCTCGCGTCGCAATATCTCGCGGCGTGGATCATCGCGCGGTTCGCCGGGACCACCGCGGCGGAGGAAGCGCTGCATTATGTCGCGCCGGTCGGTGAGAAAGAGGACTATGTGACGCGCGCGATGGCGGCGGTGCAGCCGTTCCTTGCGGAAGAAAATCTCGCGCGCACCGCGTAACTGGCGATCCCGTACAATACAGCTTGCTCCAGGCTGCTATCATCCGGCATTTTGCGGCGTGCGCAAACTGGGGGCAGGGCGATGACGGCACCGTTCAATTTCGGGCAACTCGAATTTCTGAAGGCGCTGACCGAGGCGCTGTTTCACGAAGCCGATATGGCGATTTCGGCCGATCAGGTCGTCGCCAATATCTGCGACCTGTTCGCGAAGGTCGGCGGGACGAAGCTCGACGAGATCCGGCTGTCGCTGACCGCGACCGAGATCGTGCTCGGCGGCCCCTTCTTCACCGAGGACGATGTCGCGGGGCGTGCGGAGACGCTGGGCGACCGGCTGCAGAACAGCCAGATCGACCTGTTTCAGGACATGGCGCGGCTGCGCGGTGTCATCTACGCCTGCTATTACGGCCATTGGCAGCCGGGGCTCGAACCCGGCGACCAAGGGGCCAACGCCAACAATCCGGTGCACCGCCAGATTGGTTTCACGCTCCCCAAATTCCGCCAGCGCGGCAGCTATGATGTGCCGCTGGAACCGGTCCGCGGGCGCGAGATCGACCCCGCGCATATCCTCGATGCGTCGACGCTCGAGGACGAATATGACGTGATCGTCATCGGCTCGGGTGCCGGCGGCGGGGTCGCGGCGTATAATATCGCGGCGCAGGGCTATAAGGTGCTGATCGTCGAGGCGGGGCCTTTCTATCCCAGCCACGCGATCACGCATCACGAGCTCGACATGATCGCGAGACTCTACAAGCATGGCGCGCTGCAAACCTCGACCAACCGTGATTTCGTCGTGTTTCAGGGGCGCTGCGTCGGCGGATCATCGACGATCAACAACGGCATCTGCCTTCGCGTCAACGAGGCGGGACGCACGCATCCCGACGCGAGGGATGTGCTCGCCAAATGGGCGAGCATCGGCGCGCCGATCGATGCAGCGGCGTTCCACGCGAGCTATGACGCGGTTCGCGACAAGCTCGGTATCGCGCCGATCGAACCGCGCAGCGGACGCCACAATGGCCCGCACCTGATCGAGGGCTGGCAGGCCTATGCCGCGGGATCGACCAACCCGCGCGACCAGCGCGCGATCGCCGACTGGTTCGCCAAGAATTTCGGCCCGCCGAACACTCCCAGCGCGTGCGCTTATTGCGGCTATTGCAATTCGGGCTGCGCCTACGGCCGCCGCATGGGGATCGCGCAAACCTATCTGCCCGAGGCGTGCCGCGATTTCGGCGCGCGCATCCTGCCGGACACCAAGGCCGAACGGATCGTCTGGCAGACCGCGTACGACGGGCGGCGCGAGGCCGAAGCGGTGAAGCTGGTCCTGCCCGACGGGTCGAAGACATTGGTGCGTGCGCGCGTCGGCGTCGTCGTCGCGGCGGGAACGATCGCCTCGTCGAAGCTCCTCGACCGCAGCGACATCGACGGCACCGGCTATCAGGTCTCGCTCAACGTCGCCTCGCCGGTCGTCGCGCTGATGCCCGACGGCGTCGGCGGCGACGCGTGGGACGAGGACCAGATGTCGAGCTATGTCGACTGCGGCGACTTCCTGCTCGAAAGCCATTTCCAGCCGCCGATGTCGATGGCGTCGCTAATGCCCGGCTGGTTCGGCGACCATGCGACGCGCATGAAGAATTTCGGCCGCGTCCATTCGGCGGGCATTCTTTTTCCCGCTGACCGGCGCGGGCAGATCGTCGACGGCAAGCTGAAGTTCAGCCTCGACACCAGCGATGATCTGCCGGTGCTCCGCGATGCGATGGCGACGCTGACCAAGGTGCATTTCGTCGCGGGCGCGCTCGAATGCTATCCCGCGCTCGCGAAGGGCCAGAAAATAACGCCCGACATGGATATCGACGCCTTTTTTGCGCAAGCGATCCGCGAACAGGACGATGTCACGCTGTCGAGCAGCCATCCGCACGGCGGCAATGCGATCAACGAAGATCCGCAATATGGCATCGTCGACCCCGACTGCCGCGTTCACGAAACGACCAATGTGTTCGTCACCGACGCGAGCGTCTTCCCGAGCTGTATTCGCGTCAACGCGCAATGGACGACGATGGCGATGGCGCAATATGCCACGGGGCGCGGCGATCCCTTTCGCTGAAGCGCAATCGCGCCTACATGGCGCCCCCATGTTCCAGGTTGCCGCCCTCTACCGCTTCGCACCGTTTGCCGATCCCGCCGCGCTGCGCCAGCCACTGATCGAACTGTGCGCCGGGCATGGCGTGATGGGCACGCTGCTGCTCGCGCGCGAAGGCGTCAACGGCACCATCGCGGGCGCCGCGGCGGGCATCGCTGCGGTGATCGATCATATCCGCGCGCTCCCCGACTGCGCCGAGCTCGACGTGAAGTATTCGACCGCCGCCGCCATGCCATTCCAGCGGATGAAGGTGCGGCTGAAAAAGGAAATCGTGACGATGAAAGTGCCGGGGCTCGACCCCGCGCGCTGCGCTGCGCCCTATGTGGATCCTGCCGACTGGAATGCGCTCGTCGAAGACCCCGACACCGTGCTCATCGACACGCGCAACGCTTTCGAAGTCGGCTACGGCAGCTTCGCGGGCGCGGTCGATCCCGGGACGAAGAGCTTTGGCGAATTTCCCGACTGGTGGCGCGCGAACGCCGGAAAATTTGCGGGGAAGCGCGTCGCGATGTTCTGCACCGGCGGCATCCGCTGCGAAAAATCGACCGCCTTCCTCCGCCACGAGGGCGTCGAGGACGTCGTCCATCTCAAGGGCGGCATCCTTGCCTATCTCGAACAGGTGCCCGCGGCCGACAGCCGCTGGCACGGCAGCTGCTTCGTCTTCGACGAACGGGTGAGCGTCGGGCACGGGCTGGTCGAGGTTGGCAGCAAGTCCGACTCCGACTGAGCCGTCAGGCAACCGTCAGCGTATAGGTCACCCGGTAATCGCTGGCATCGCCGTCGAGCGTCTTCGTAAAGGTCCCCGGCGCATCGCCGAGATCGATCGTCCCGATATTGTCGCTGCCGCCGATATCGTCGAACTCGCGCAGCTGGAAACTCACCGGCTGGTCGAACTCGAAGCTTTGAGGCACCGCCCAGCTCTCACCCTTCCTGATCGAGAATATCTCGCTCTTGCCCTCGGGAAAGCGCTGCCCCGTATTGAAGCGCAGGAACAGCTGGTCGGGCAGGCCGAGCCCCAAGCGCCCTGTCAGCTTGACGCATTCGACACGTATGTTCGACAGCGTGAATTTCCGCGCCGCGGGCCGCGCCGCGGGGGCCGGCTCCTTCATCGCGACCATCGTCACGGGCGGGATGACCGCACCGGGATCCTTCAGCAGGCGGTTGATATTCTCGCCCGCTTGCCCGGCATATTTGCCGGCCGGAAATTCGGCGAGATAGGCGCTGAAGGCGCGGACGCTGTTTTCGGCCATCGCACCCTTCCATAACAGCTCTTCCAGCCCGCCGCGGTTGCCCGGCGCCGGCGTGGTCGCCGGTGCCGTGCGCGGTACCAGATAGACCGGCGTCCCGGTGATGCTCGCGCTGACGAAGGGCCGCTGGCTGCCGCCCGTCGCTTTCAGCACATCGTCGCGGATCAGTCCGCCGAGCAGCTGCACCGGCGTATCGGGCTGCGGCAGGCGCTTCGCGAGCGAGGTCGCAAAGGGCGAATTGCCGCTCGTGCCGTCGGCCGCGGTCTGCCCCGGTGCAGCGGCGAAGATAACCAGTACATCGTCGGCTTCAACCCCGGCCAGCCCGTTTTCGACCGCGCGCGTCCCCGACCGCCACGAGCGTCCGAAGGGATTGTTGCGGCACGAATCGAGCACCACCATGCGGATCTGCGCGCCCGACACCGACTCCATCAACCGGTCGAGATTGATCGCCTCATAGGGCAGGTCGAGATCGGATTTCAGCTGTGCGTCGGTCGGGATCAGCCAGTTCTTGCCCTGCGCCTCGATCCCGTGCCCGGCATAATAGACCATCGCGACCTCGGCGCCGTCGGCCTTGGCGCGGAAATCGCGCATCGCCTTCTGGAAGTCGTTGACCGCGAGGTCGGCGGCGACGGTGACATCATCGAACCCCGCCTGTCGTGCCGAGGCGGCGATGATCCTGATGTCGTTTGCGGGGTTCACCAGCCGGCCGGTGTTCGCATAATCGCCGTTACCGATGACCAGCGCGACCTTGCGCGCCTCGGCGACCGACGGCGCGAAGAGGAAGAGGGCGGTGAATGCGATAAGCCAATATCTCATCATCTCGATATCCTCTGGTCAGGAAAGCGTGCGGGCGGCTCCATATTCGGCCCAGCCGAACAGGCGCGGCGTTTTCGGGATATAGGCGGCCCCCTGCCGGTCGACAGAAAACCCGGCCTTTTCATAAGCATCGCTGATCGGCCGCGTCAGATGGCAGTTGCCACCGATGCGCTTCCATAGCGGCTCGATCCGCCGCTGCCATTTCGCGACCCCGGCGTCGGGCGCGGCGCCATGTTCGAGGAACAGCGCGGTCCCGCCGGGTTTGAGCACGCGGCGGATCTCGGCGAGCACCGCGGTCTGGTCGGCGACCGAGCACAGGGTGAAGGTCGTCACGACCGTATCGAAACTTCCGCCCTCGAACGGCATCGCCTCGCCGACGCCGCCTTGAATGTCGGCGGGCATCCCGCGCGCGGCGGCCGCGGCGCGGCTCATCGCGAGCAGTTCGGGCGAGGGGTCGAGTCCGGTGAAGCTGTCGATTTGCCCCGGCCGGTAAAATTCCATGTTGATCCCGCCGCCGCAGCCGAGTTCGAGCACATGGCCGCGCGCGTGCGGCACCACCTTGCTGCGCAGCTTCATGATCTGCCCCTGCGAGCAGGCGCATTTGATCAGCCGCGGCACCCCATGACGTTCCCACCAGCTCGCCATTCGCCAGTCTCCCCTTGGCGCGGAAGGTGACCCTTGCTAGCGCGGTTGGCAACACCCATCTGTGCCTGCCCGCACAGCCTTTGAAAGATCGTCATGCCCAGCGTTCATCACACCAAGATGCTTATCCTCGGTTCCGGCCCCGCCGGCCTGTCGGCTGCCATCTATGCCGCCCGCGCGGGCATGATGCCGATCGTTGTGCAGGGCCTGCAACCCGGCGGCCAGCTGACGATCACGACCGACGTCGAAAATTACCCGGGCTTTGCCGAGGTGGTGCAGGGCCCGTGGCTGATGGAACAGATGACGGCGCAGGCGACGCATGTCGGTACGAGCATGATATGGGACACGATCGTCGACGTCGATCTGTCGCGCCGCCCGTTCAAGCTCACCGGCGACGGCGGTGACGTCTATATGGCCGAAACGCTCGTCATTGCGACCGGCGCGCAGGCGAAATGGCTCGGCGTGCCGGGCGAGCAGGAACTGGGCGGCAAGGGCGTGTCGGCGTGCGCGACGTGCGACGGCTTCTTCTATCGCGGCAAGAAGGTCGTGGTGATCGGCGGCGGCAATACCGCGGTCGAGGAAGCGCTCTACCTCACCAACCACAGCGACGATGTGACCCTGATCCACCGCCGCGACCATCTGCGCGCCGAGAAAATCTTGCAGGACCGGCTGTTCGCCAATCCGAAGATCAAGATCCTGTGGAACAAGCGCGTCGACCGTTTCGTCGCGGGCGAGGGCGTTTCGGGGCTGGTCGGCGTCGACCTGATCGATACCGAAACCGGCGAGGCGAGCCACGAGCCGACCGATGGCGGCTTCGTCGCGATCGGCCACAGCCCCTCGACCGAACTGTTCAAGGGCAAGCTGCCCCTGGACGACGATGGCTATCTGCAGATTACGCCGGGCACCTCGCTGACCGCGATCCCCGGCGTCTTTGCCGCGGGCGACGTCGCCGACAAGGTGTATCGCCAGGCGGTGACCGCCGCCGGCATGGGCTGTATGGCCGCGCTCGACGCCGAACGCTTTTTGGCCGAGGCCGAATATCACGCGATGGCGGACGCCTGAACGGTCGGTGGCGGCCGGAAGCAGGCGCCCCGCTACCTACTTCGTCATTCCCGCGAAAGCGGGAACCCAGCGAGCTGACGTTGCTGCTGGGTTCCCGCTTTCGCGGGAATGACGAATGTTAGGATTGTCTACGCCACAACAGATATCTGGGCACGCAATTATCGTCCCAATATGTCCAAAATCCGCTCAGCCAACCATGCACCATCGTCGCCGGCAAAGCTGTGCGACGGGCTGGCGAGGCGTTCGACGGGAAGGCGGCTTAGCGCCGACGGGCAACTTTCCGTAAAAGCCTGCGCGGTCCGGTCACCAGTGGCGAGCAGGATCGTCGCGGGCGTCCCGAGCACGGCTATCGCACCGTCGATCCGCGCCGCGAGACTATCGGGCGCGGCGGGGGCCGCGGGAGCCTTGAGCGCCGAAAGACCGCGGAACAATTTGCGGAAATCCACCTCGCCCTTGATCAGTCGCAGAAGGCTCTTCGGGTCCTTCAATCGCGACAGATAACGCGCGCGGATCGCGGCGGCAGGGGGCAGCGCGGGCTCGTCGGCTTCTTCGGCCCCGCCGTCATAGGTCCATGGATTGGCGACGATCAGTCCATCGAGCGCCAGCGGCTGATGAAGCAACAACGCGCTCGCCGCATCGCAATTACCGAAGGCAAAGATGCGCGAGACATGCGGTGCCGCCTCGCGGAACGCTGCAATCGCGGCGGCGATATCGGGTCCACTGCTCTCGAAGCCGCCGTTCGCGCCTTCGCTGTCGCCGATCCCGCGCCGGTCGAAACGGAACACCGGATGGCCGGCGCCCGCGATCCGCGCCGCGAGCATCGCCATGCCGCGATGCGCGCCGCTGCGGATTTCATTGCCGCCCGAGACGATCAGCAGGCCGGTGCTGCCCGCCGCGTCGTCGAGGCTTGCGGCGAGCGTTGCGCCTTCGCAGGCAAAGCTCAGCTGATGCCGCATGTCTTGCTCCATACGGATATGTCTGCGGCGATCGCGGCCGCCATCGCGCTATCTTCGCCCGGCTCGGCGCGCAGCCAGAGCGGCGTGCCCGCGATGCCGTCGGCGCCGAGGCCGATGCTGCGCAAAGGCTCCACCGCCCGCGCTTCGCTGGCGCCGAGCTGTCCGATCATCGCGGGCGACAAGAGATTGCCGGCAAGCAACAGCGGTGCGGTCTGCGCCTGCTCCTGCAAGGCTTCGAGCGACGACGTCAGCCCGGCCTCGCGGTCGGCGCTCACGCGTGCGCGCATCAGGGTGCGGAGCAGCGACGCCCCGCCGACGGGTGCGAGCCGCCACCAGGCCGCGGCTTTCGCTTGATGATCAATCAGCGCGCCGCCGCGCACCGACGCCATGACGACCGGCCCGTCGACCTCTGCTGCAACGGCGGCAAGGGCATCCTGCCAACGCGCCAGATCGACACAGGCGAGCGGAACAAGGCTCTCATTCTGCCCCGGCAGGTCGGCCAGCACCGCCGCAAATCCCTCGGCCGCCAGCGCACGCATCGCGAGCACCAGCGTGCGGCGCGTGCGGTTCGCTTCCTCGAACAGCGGCGGGACGATCAGGATGGTGGCGCGGGGTACGCCCGCGGGGTCGATGCGCAATCGATGTTCGCTCATGCGCGCATCGGGGGTCAGCCGGTCACTTTGCGCAGCGAAAAGGCGAGCAAATTGCCGTAGGTTTCAAAGATTTCGCCCTCGATCTCATCATCGTCGATGAGGATGCCCAGCCGGTCTTCCATTTCGGTCAGCACCGTCGCGACCGCCATCGAATCGAACTCGGGCAGTTCGCCGAACAGCCCGCTGTCCCCGGTCAGCGCGGCGGCGCGCGCTTCGCCAAGGCCAAGCACGTCGGCGAGCAGGGCGCGAAGGGTGGCGTCGACGGAGCTGCTATCGGTCACGATTCTTTCCTCAACACGGAACGGGCAAATGCCGTCAATGCCGGCCCCCATGCCGCGACGCGCGCCGGATTGAAAGCCTCGATGCGCCACAGCGGGTCGTGGCGGTTCATCCAGTCGCGCTTGTACCCGTCGTTGCCCGTGCCGAAATCGACGCGCTTCACGCCGTCGACCTCGATGACATGGCGGAACAGCGCGGCGGACAGCAAAGTGCCCGGCGAGGCTTTCAGACTGTCCTCGACATGCGCGAGCTTGTGGATGAAGGCGGTGCCGTCCTCGACGGTCCAGAACTGTGCCGCGACCGGCGCGCCGCCGATGCGCGCGATCCCCATGCGAAACGTTTCGCGCGCGCTCTCGGCCTCGGCAAAGGCGCGGAGGAGCGCGGGATTGCCTTCCTCGGGTTTCCAGCTCGCGGAGTAAATTTCTTCGTAGGCGGCCCAGCTATCCGGATCGAAGGTATTGAGCAGCCGGATATCGACGACGCCCTTCTTCGCCTTGCGCTGGACGGTGCTGCGCAGCGCGCCGGGCCGGCTCGCCCACCAGCCGTCATGGTCCATCTCGCCGAGATCGAGCCAATGCCGGTCGCCGGCCGGCGTCGCCTTTACCCACCAGCCCGCGCCGCGCAGCGCCGCGACAAGCCCGTCCGGGTCGATCACGGGATAGAGTGTCAACCGGGCGGCCCTTTGACGAATGTTGGCAAAAAGCGCACGGAGCGCGGCCTCCTGATCGCCGTCGCCGTCGAAAAGCGGGCGGATCGAAAAGCTGTACCAATTGGTAAGGCCCGCCAAATCTCCCGCGGTCTCTATCCGCAGCGGCAGCCACGCGCGCGTCGTTCCGGCGTGCCCCCGCGCATCGACGCGGCCCTCGCCCGCAAAGCCATGGGCTTCGAGCAAGTCGAACCACGATGCCCGGTCGAACGGCGACGCGAAGCCGCCCGCGCGCGCCGTGGCGGGCGGCCGGTCATCATTAGCCTGATCTTCACCGTTCCCTTGCATGGTGCGGCCCTCTATCACTTCACTCCTAACAGCCGATGACCAAAGCCGAAAACCCATCTTCGCGTCCGATCGACCATCTCGCCCTTTGCGGCGCGCCGGACGCGGCTGCGCTGCTGATCGGCGGCGGGGTCACGACCTTTGCCGACCTCGACGCCGGCGTGGGGCGGCTCGCCGCGTGGCTGCTCGAACAGGCAGGCGGGCCCGGCGAGCGCGTCGCGAGCTGGAGCGCGAAGACGCGCCTCGCCTGCCTGATGCCGCTTGCCGCGGCGCGCGCGGGGTTGATCCATGTGCCGGTCAATCCGCTGCTCAAGGCGCCGCAAGTCGCGCATATCCTGTCCGACAGCGGCGCGAGGCTGCTCGTCACGGGCGGCGCACGCGCCGCTATGCTCGGCGAGGGCCTGCCCGGGGATTGCGCGCTGCAGGATTTGAAGATCGGCGAAGAGGTGATCGATTCGGGCGGGCAGGGGCTGCCGCCGTCGATCGCCGAGCCGCGCGATCTCGCCGCCATCCTCTACACCAGTGGTTCGACGGGGCGGCCGAAGGGTGTGATGCTCAGCCACGCGAATCTCTGGCTCGGCGCCGAAAGCGTCGCTTCCTATCTCGAGATCGCGCGCGAAGACCGGGTGCTCGGCGTGCTGCCGCTCAGCTTCGATTACGGCCAGAACCAGCTATTCTCGAGCTGGTACGCGGGCGCGGCAGTCGTACCGCTCGATTATCTCACCGCGCGCGACGTCGTGAAGGCAGTGGCGCGGCATCGGGCGACGACGCTCGCGGGCGTGCCGCCGCTCTGGGTACAACTCGTCGAGGCCGAATGGCCCGCCGAAACCGCGGCCTGCCTGAAGCGCCTGACGAACAGCGGCGGCGCGCTGACGCCCTCGCTGATCGACGCGATGCGCTCCACCTTTCCCGATGCGGACATCTATCCGATGTACGGGCTGACCGAGGCGTTCCGCTCGACCTGGCTCGACCCGTCGCTGGTGGCCGATCATCCGGCCTCGATGGGCCGTGCGATCCCGCACGCCGAGATTTTGGTATGCCGGCCCGACGGCACGATCGTCGCCGACGAGGAACCGGGCGAGCTGGTCCATTGCGGCCCCTTGGTCGCCCAAGGCTATTGGCGCGACGAGGAACGCACAGCGCAGCGTTTCAAGCCCGCGCCGCGCGCGTCGCACTATGGCGGGATGGCGGTGTGGTCGGGCGACACGGTGCGCCGCGACGCCGACGGCCTGCTCTATTTCGTCGGCCGCGACGATGCGATGATCAAGACCGCGGGCAACCGCGTCAGCCCGACCGAGGTCGAGGATGTCGCGGTCGCGTCGGGGCTGATCTACGAAGCGGTGGCGTTCGGGGTGCCCGACGCGCGCCTCGGCGCGGCGATCATCCTCATCGTGCGCGGCAGGGATGGCGTCGCCGACGAAGACGCGCTCGCGGCCTGGTTCCGCCAGAATCTGCCCAATTTCATGCAGCCGCAGGCGATCGAATGGCGCGGCGCCTTGCCGCGCAACCCCAATGGCAAGCTCGACCGCGTGGCGATTGCCGCCGATTGGGCCGGGAAGGTGACGGCATGAAACCGCTAGGCCCGATCCCGCCCGGTTTCCGGGCCGACCCCGACGGCATGTTGCTGATCGGCGGCGACCGCGCCGAGGCGCTCGCCGACGTGGCGGGCGACACGCCGCTGTTCGCCTATGACAGCGCGATGCTCACCGCGCGCGTCGCCGAATGGCGCGCCGCGATGCCCGCCGGGCTCCAGCTTCACTATGCGATGAAGGCGAACCCCTATGCGCCGCTGCTCGCGTTCATGGCGCAGCTGGTCGACGGGTTCGACGTCGCGTCGGGCGGCGAACTCAAGGCCGCGCTGGCGAGCGGGATGGCGGCTGGAGACATCAGCTTCGCCGGACCCGGAAAGCGCGACCGCGAACTCGAAGCCGCGATTGCCGCGGGCGCGACGCTCAATCTCGAATCGGCGGGCGAGGCGGAGCGCGCGCTGTCGATCGCGTCGCACCTCGGCATTACGCCGCGGCTCGCGGTGCGCGTCAACCCGGACTTCGACCTCAAGGGCTCGGGCATGAAGATGGGTGGGGGCGCCAAGCCCTTCGGGGTCGATGCCGCCGACGTGCCGGGGCTCGTGCGGCACCTGATCGATGCCGGCGCCGATTGGCAGGGATTCCACATTTTCGCGGGATCGCAGGCGCTTGACGCTGCGGCGATCGCCGAAACGCAGGCGCAGACCGTTGCACTCGCGGCGCGGCTCGCGAACGACATCGGCCGCGCCCCGCCGCTCGTCAACCTCGGCGGCGGCATGGGTGTGCCCTATTTCCCCGGCGACAAGGCGGTCGATGCCGCGGCGGTCGGTGAAGCGCTGGCCGCGACGCTGGCGACGCGCGATCCGGCCCTTGCGGACAGCCGCTTCGCGATGGAGCTCGGCCGCTGGCTCGTCGCCGAAGCGGGCGTCTATCTGACCCGCGTCGTCGACCGCAAGGTCAGCCATGGCGAAACCTTCCTCGTTACCGATGGCGGCCTCCACCACCAGCTCGCCGCGAGCGGCAATTTCGGCACCGTCATCCGCCGCAACTATCCGATCGCGGTCGCCGGGCGCTTCGGCGCCGAGCTTGAAGAGACGGTCTCGGTCGTCGGCTGTCTCTGCACCCCGCTCGACCGCCTCGGCGACCAGGTGGCGCTGCCGCGCGCAGGGGTCGGCGATCTGATCGCGATCTTCCAGGCAGGGGCCTATGGTGCAAGCGCGAGCCCGGCCGCCTTTCTGGGACAGGGACCGGCGCGCGAAATGCTCGTCTGACGCATCGAAAGCTGTTCCTTATCGGGACAGTTTTCGCAGGGTGCGGTCCAGGCTTATGTCAATACTAACATTATATTCACCCTTTTCGCGCAAGGGTGGAAGCTGACGCAATGGCTGTCGCCGCGGAGTTTCCGGACCGCGGTTTCCCTGACGGCTCGAAAGGTTGATGGATTATGGCTTCGTTCCCCTCGCTCCGCATCGCGCGCACCGCGCTCGTTTCGGGCATCGCGGCGACCGCGCTCACGGGCTGCATGGGCGCCGGAAGCGGCGCGCCGCAGCTGCCGAGCGCGACCTTCGTCCAGAACCAGGAAGGCCCGGGCGAGGAATATATTATCGGCCCGCTTGACGAGCTGCAGATCTTCGTCTGGCGCAACCCCGAACTCGGCGGCAAGGTGCAGGTGCGCCCCGACGGCCGCATCACGACGCCGTTGATCACCGACATGCCCGCGGTCGGCAAGACGCCGACGATGCTGCAGCAGGATATCAAGCTCCAGCTCAGCCAGTATATCACCGATCCGATCGTCAGCGTGATCGTCACCAGCTTCAACAGCACCTTCTCGCAGCAGGTGCGCATCGTCGGCGCGACCGAAAAACCCGCGTCGATTCCCTTCCGTGCCAATATGACGGTGCTCGATGCAATGATTGCAGTGGGCGGGCTGGGCGAATATGCCGCTGGAAACAAGGCGCGACTCGTCCGTTTCGATAAAGGCAGCGGCAAGCAGCAGGAGTTTGGCCTGCGGCTCAACGACCTGATCAAGCGCGGCGACATCAAGGCGAATGTGCGGCTGCAGCCCGGCGATGTGATCATCATTCCCGAAAGCATGTTCTGACCGCAAGCCGCCAACCAACCATCTCCCAAGGATCGATTTCGAGCGATGAACAGTCTTTACGACGAATTCCGGGTGGCGTTGCACAGCGTCTGGACGCGCCGGTGGCTCGTGCTGGCGGTGGCGTGGGGCATCTGCATCCTCGGCTGGCTGGCGATCGCGTCGATCCCCAACCGCTATGACAGCCGCGCGCGCCTGCTCGTCGACATCAACGAAATCCTGCCCGACGAAGCGGGCGGCGGCGGGCGTCCGCAAATCGACCAGATCCGCGAAACACTGACCAGCGCGCGCAACATGGAAAAGGTTGCGGCGACGACCGGTCTGCTTCCCGCCGGCGCGAACGAGCGCGAAAAGGCGGGTGCGGTCGCGATGCTGCAAAAGAATATCAAGGTCATCCCGCAGCAGGACAATATCTTTGAAATCACGTCGAGCGTCGGGATCGGCAGCCTGTCGGACGCCGACAATGCGAAGCTCGCGTCGGGCGTGCTCGACAGCCTGATCACGGTGTTCCGCGACGACCAGCTGCGCGGCGGCCGGATGAACGCGCGCGAGGGGCTGAAATTCCTCGACGCGCAGATCGCCGACCGCGAAAAGGCGCTGCGCGAGGTCGAAGCGCGCCGCGCCGCGTTCGAAGCGCAGAATATCGGCCTGATCCCGGGCGGCACCGGTTCGCCCGCGCAGCGGGTCGAAGCCGCGCGCGCCGAACTCGGCCAGATCGATTCACAGCTCGTATCGGCGCAGGCACAGCTCGCCGCCGCGAACGGCCAGCTCGCCTCGACCCCCCAGTCGATCCCCGGCGGCGGTGGCGGTGTCGGCGGCGGCGTCGCGCGCCAACAGCTCGCCGGCGCGCAGGGCGAGCTTTCTTCGATGCGCGCGCGGGGCCTCACCGACGCGCATCCCGACGTGATCGCGCTCAAGAGCCAGATCGCTTCGCTGAAGGCCATCGCCGACCGCGAGGGCGCGGGCGGTGGCGGCGGCGGGATGCAGAACCCCGCCTATGCCTCGCTCGCCGCGATGCGCGCCGAGCGTCAGGCAACGGTCAGCGCGCTGTCGGCGCGCAAGAGCCAGCTGATGGGCGATATCGCCAGGATCACCACGCAACAGATCCAGAACCCCGGCATCGCCGCCGAATATGACCGGATCAACGGCGAATATACCGCGTTCAAGGCGCAGTATGACAAGCTGCTCGCGCAGCGCGAACAGGTGCGCATGCGCGGCGAGGTCCAGACCGAAACCGACGCGATCAAGGTCGAACTGCTCGATCCGCCGTCGAAGCCGACGAGCCCCGCGGCGCCCAACCGGCCGCTGTTCCTGACGCTCGTCCTGCTCGCGGGAATCGGTGGGGGGATCGGTGTCGCATTCGGCCTGTCGCAGGTGCGCACCAGCTATTCGACCGCCGCGAAGCTCGAGCGCGCCAGCGGCCTGCCGGTGATCGGGTCGATCACCGAAGTCGTGACGCCCGAGCGCCATCTCGACCGACGCAAGAAGCTCGTCTGGCTCGCCGGTGGCGGGGGTGCGCTGGTCGGCCTCTACGCGCTGCTGCTCGTGGCCGAATTTATCCAGCGCGGCATGGTGGCGTGACGGGGGACGATGACATGAACGATCAACGCAAAGTCAAGCGCCCGCCCTCGCTCCTCGAACGCGCGGCCGATATGTTCGGGCTCGATCCCGCGGCCAATGCGCCGACGATCGACGTATCGAACCTGCCGCCCGAACCCGAGAAAAAGGCGAAAAAGGCAAAGCAGGCCGGGCCCGCCGCCGAAACGCTGCTGCCCGAAACTCCCGAGCCCGTCGTCGAGGCCGCCCCCGCGGTCGAAGCGGCGCCCGCGCCCAGGCCTTCGCCACGCAAGGATGTCGCGAGGGCGGCGCCCGCCATCGTGCCGACGCGGCAGGGAACGATCGACCGGGAACGCCTCGCGGCGCGCGGCATGATCGTGCCCGGCACGCCGGTCACCGGCATTTCCGAAGAATATCGCATCGTGAAGCGCGAGCTGATCCGCAACTTCGGCGGCGCGGGCAATCGTCCGATCCTGCCGCGCGGCCACCGCGTGCTGATCGCATCGGCGAACCCCGGCGAGGGCAAGACCTTCTCCGCGGTCAACCTCGCGCTCAGCCTTGCGGTCGAGGCCGATCACGATGTGCTGCTGATCGACGCCGACATCGCGAAGCCGAGCGTGCTCGAGGCGCTGGGACTGGAAGACGGCCCCGGCCTCATGGACGCGCTGGCCGATCCGCACCTGCCGCTGGGCGACTGCCTGATCCAGACCGACATCGCGGGGCTGAAGGTCATGCCCGCAGGCACCGGGCACATGCACGACACCGAACTCCTCGCGTCGGCGCGGACCGAAACCTTGCTCAGCCAGCTCGAAGCCGGCGCGCCGGGGCGTATCCTCATCCTCGATTCGCCGCCGGTGCTCGCGGCGTCGCCCGCGGCAGTTCTCGCGGGGCATGTCGGGCAGACGATCATGGTCGTGCGCGCCGACGAAACGCTCGAATCTTCGTTGCGCGACGCGATCGGCCTGATGGGCGCGTGCCCGCATATCCAGCTGCTCCTCAATGGCGCGAAATATTCGCCGGGCGGCCGCCGCTTCGGCACCTATTACGGACAGGGAGGCGCGTGATGCGCACCGCGACCACCACGCGCCATGCGGCGACGCTGGCGGCCTTGTTGCTCGCCGGCACGGCGACGGGCGCGCAGGCACAATTTTCGGGCGATCCGGGTTCGTCTGGCGCGGGCGAAGCGCCTTCGGCGGGTGCCCCCGCATCCGAACCGGGCCGCGCGGCCAAGCGCGCCGAGGGGCACCGCACGCAGCGTCAGGTCGACGTCAGCCCCTATCTGGAAATCGGCCAGGTCCTGACCGCCGACCTCAAGAATGGCGGCGACGTGCTTACCTATACGACCGTCGCGGCCGGGGTCGACGCCGCGATCGTCACACGCCGCGCCGAACTGGCGGCGACGCTGCGCTACGAACATCAGTTCGGCTGGGGGCGGCAGGGCGATACCGACGTCATCAGCGGCCTCGCGCGCGGGCGGATCGAGGCCGCGCGCGGCCTCAATCTCGAAGGCGGTGCGCTCGCGACGCGCACCCGCGCCGACGTGCAGGGCGCCGACAGCGGCCTGTTCATCGGCGACGCCAGCAACGTCGCGAACCTTTATTCGGTCTACGCCGGGCCGACCTTTACGCGGCGTATCGCGGGGCTCGATGTCGGGGCGGGCTATCGTTTCGGCTATACGAAGGTCGATGTCGAAGAGCCCGCGATTCTGGCGCCCGGCGCCCGGCCGCAGGATATTTTCGACAGCTCGACCAACCATGTCGCCTGGGCCAGCGTCGGCGCGCGGCCGGGCGACCTGCCCTTTGGCTGGCAGGTGTCGGGCGGTTACGAGCGCGAGGATGCGAGCCAGCTCGACCAGCGTTACGAGGGCAAATATGCCCGCGCCGACGTCACCGTGCCGATCGGCCCGACCGTCGCGTTGCTCGGCGGCGTCGGGTACGAGGATATCGAAATCGGCCAGCGCAATCCGCTGGTCGACGCCAATGGCGTGCCGGTGCGCGATTCGAACGGCCGTTTCGTCACCGACAAGTCGAGCCCGCGCCAGCTGTCGTTCGACACCGACGGGCTGATCTGGGACGCCGGCGTGATGTGGCAGCCGAGCCGCCGCACCTCGCTCACCGCGCGGGTCGGCCGCCGCTATGGCGATACCATCTACACGGGCAGCTTCGCCTATCGCGCCGACCATGCGACGACGATCCAGGTCGGCGTCTATGACGGCCTGTCAAGCCTCGGGCGCGGCCTCTCGGGCGGGCTCGCGGCGCTGCCGACGCAGTTCGATCCGACGCGCAATCCGATCGGCGGCGGGATCAATCCCTGCGTCTTCGGCCAGCAGGGCGGCGGATGCCTCAGCAACCAGCTCGGCAATGCGACCGCGGCACAATATCGCAGCCGCGGCGTGCAGGCGACGCTGTCGTCGCGCTTCCGCGGCTGGAGCTATGGCGTCGGCGTGGGGTACGACCAGCGCAAGCTGCTCGTGCCGCGGCTGTCGCCGATTGGCAGCCTCAACGGCACGAAGGACGAAAGCTATTATCTCTTCGTCTCGGCGGGCCGCCAGCTCGACGTCGATTCGGACTTCAGCCTGTCGGGCTACCTCAATTATTTCGACAATGGCGCTCCGGGTGCGAGCGACGTCCAGTCGGCCGGGCTCTCGGCCGCCTATTCGCGGCGCTTCTGGCGCGGTCTTACAGGGACCGCGGCGGCGAGCCTCAACGCCTTCGATCAGGAAGGCTTCAACAGTCAGCTTATCGGTTCAGCTTTGGTGGGACTGCGTTACAACTTCTGACCAGGCAACGGGAATTCAAGCGATGTACGATCAGTTCTATGGTTTCACCGGGCGTCCGTTCCAGCTGACGCCAGACCCGCATTTCTATTTCGAAAGCGGCACGCACCGCAAGGCGATGTCCTACCTCGGCTATGGCCTCGCGCAGGGGGAGGGCTTCATCGTCATCACCGGCGACGTTGGCGCGGGCAAGACGACGCTCGTCGGCCATCTGATGAACACGATCGACCCCAACCGCCTGACCGCGGTCAAGCTGGTGTCGACGCAGGTCGAGGGCGACGACCTCCTCCGCCTCGTCGCCGAACAGTTCGGCATCGAGTGGGAAGGGCAGAGCAAGGCCGAACTGCTGCGCTCGATGGAGCAATATCTTCGCGAACAGGCGCGCGCCGGCAAGCGCACGCTGCTGATCGTCGACGAGGGGCAGAACCTCGCCATCTCGGCGCTCGAAGAGCTGCGGATGCTGTCGAACTTCCAGCTCGGCGGCCACTCGCTGCTGCAGATATTCCTGCTCGGCCAGCCCGAATTCCGCCAGACGCTCTTCCACTCGCCGACGCTCGAACAATTGCGCCAGCGCGTGATCGCGACGCACCACCTCGACCCGATGGAGCCCGAGGAGGTCGAACCCTATATACTCCACCGCCTCGGCAAGGTCGGCTGGACGGGCAACCCCAGCTTCAGCCCCGACGCGTTCGAGGAAATCTTCGATTACAGCGAAGGCGTGCCGCGCAAACTGAACGTGCTGGTCAGCCGCCTGCTGCTTTACGGTGCGGTCGAGCAGATGAACCGCATCACCGCGCAGAATGTGCGCTCGGTGGTCGCCGAGATCGAGGCCGATCGCGGCATCGACGCGGCGACGCTTGCGCCGCTGCCGGTCGAAGAGGTCGTTGCGGCGGCCGCGACCGCGGTCGCGCCGACCCCGGCACCCTTCGCCGCCCCGGCGCCCGCGAACGAAGCGCCGCTCGAATGGCCGCGACGTGCGGCGCCACCCGCCGCCGACGCTCCGGCGCCTTTCGCGGCGCCCGCCGAACCCGCGCAGGTGGCCACACTGGCGACGATCGACGTCGAAGACGATGTGCTCGAGCTCGCGCCGGAAGCGGTCGAAGCGCCGGCGCCCGCCGCCCCCGCGATCGATCCCGCGAATCTTGTCGCGCTCGAAACGCAGATCGCGTCGCTCGAGGAACGCCTTGTCGAACAGGATGCCGCGCTCCGCCGCGTGCTCGATTTGCTGATCGAATGGGTCGAACGCGATCCGGACAATGCACCCAATCCGGCGCACTCGCAGACCTGGGCTGCCTGACAAGCCGGCGCGGATCCGTTATCCTGCCGATGAAGGTGAGGAAAAATGCAGAACGGCCTGTCGGTCGATGTCGAGGACTGGTTCCAGGTCGGCGCCTTTGAGCGGACGATCGGCCGCGCCGACTGGGACGGCCTCGAATGCCGCGTCGAGGCGAATTGCGACGCAGTGCTGCAGATTTTCGCCGATGCCGGCGCAAAGGGCACGTTCTTCACGCTGGGCTGGATTGCCGAACGCTATCCCGCGCTGATCAGGCGCATCGTTGCGGCGGGGCACGAACTCGCCAGCCATGGCTATGATCACAAGCGCGTCTTCAACATGACGGCCGGCGAATTCGCCGCCGACCTCGAAAAGACGCGCGCGATCCTCGAAGATGTCGGCGGCACCGCGATCACCGGCTATCGCGCGCCCAGCTTCTCGGTCGACCAGCGCACCCCGTGGGCGCACGCCGTGCTCGCCGAACAGGGCTATGCCTATTCGTCGAGCGTCGCGCCGGTCGTTCACGATCATTATGGCTGGCCGCAAAGCCCGCGCCATGCGTGGCGGCCGCTGCCCGACAGCGAACTCGTCGAATGGCCCGTGACGACCGCGCGCTTTGCGGGGCGGACATTGGCCGCGGGGGGCGGTGGCTTCATGCGGATGCTGCCCTATGGGTTCACGCGCTGGGCGATCGCGCGGATGAACGAAGAGGGTCACCCGGCGATTCTCTATTTCCATCCGTGGGAAATCGATCCCGGCCAGCCGCGTGTGGCCGACGCGCCGATCAAATCGAAAATACGTCATTACAGTGGCTTGTCGGCCATGGCTGGCAAGCTCAGGAAGCTGCTCGCGGATTTCGAATGGGAGCGTGCCGACGCCTTGCTCCCCGCGCAGCAGCGGCGCGCACAGCCGTGGCGCGCCGCGGCGTGAAGGCGCAGACGCATGCCGTGAACGATGGTTTTTCCGGGGCGCCGCTGTCCGACGCCGCGGCGTGGGATGCTTATGTCGCGGCGCATCCCGACGCGACGCCGTTCCACAGCCGCGCGTGGTGCGAGGCGATCAGCAGGGCGACCGGGCATCGCTGCCACCTCGTCACCGCGCGCGATGCCGGCGGCGCGCTCACCGGCCTCCTCCCGCTCCACCATATCCGCTCGCCTTTGTTCGGGCAGGCGCTGGTGGCCAGCGGCTTCGCGGTGGGTGGCGGCATTCTCGCCGATAATGCGGCGGTCGCAGCAACGCTTACGCAGGGCGCGGCCGATATGGCCCGATCGCTCGGCGTTCCGTCGGTCGAACTTCGCGGCGGCCCTCTTCCCGACGGCGAAGGCTGGACCCGCGAGGACGGCGTCTACGCCGGCTTCGCGCGCGACCTCGCCGCCGACGACGACGCCGAACTCCTCGCCATCCCGCGCAAACAGCGCGCCGAGGTCCGCAAGGCGCTCGAAAGCGGCCTCACCGTCACCACCGGCCGCTCCGAACAGGACCGCCGCGACCATTATCGCATCTACGCGACGAGCGTCCGCAACCTCGGCACGCCCGTTTTTCCTAAATCATTGTTTTCATGCGTAATTGATGCCTTCGGCGACGACGCCGACATCCTCAATGTGCGCAACGATCGTGAAGTTGTCGCCAGCGTCCTCAGCCTCACCTGGCGCGGCACCGTCATGCCCTATTGGGGCGGCGGCACGGCCGATGCCCGTCGCCTCCGCGCCAACGAGCTCATGTATTTCGCCCTGATGCGCCACGCCCGCGAACGCGGCTGCACGCGCTTCGATTTCGGCCGCTCCAAACTCGGCACCGGCCCCTTCGCCTACAAGAAGAACTGGGGATTCGAGCCGCAGCCGCTCGCCTATGCGCGCTGGCTTGCTCCGGGAGAGGTCGCGCGCGACACCAACCCGAACAGTGCCAAATATCGCCTTCAGGTTGATCTTTGGAAGAAACTCCCGCTGTGGGCGGCAAACCGGCTCGGCCCGCTGATCGCCCGCGGGCTGGGGTAGGCTTTGGGCTGATGGCCGAGATACTGTTCCTCGTTCACCGCGCGCCGTGGCCCCCCGACCGCGGCGACCGGATCCGCAGCTGGCATATGTTCGAGGCGCTGGCCAAGCTGGCGCCGGTGCATGTCGCGGCGCTGGCCGACAATGATGTTGATGCCGCGCTGGCGCGCGACAAGATGGCACCGCTTTGCAAGAGCCTGGCGGTCGAAGTGCGCAAGGCATCGCGTCCGGTTGCGCTCGCGCAGGCGGTGCTGAACGGCGAGCCGGTGTCGAACCGCCTGTTCTGCAATTCCGCGCTCGCGCACCACGTCGACCGACTGATCGGCCAAGGCACGGTCACCCATATCGTCGCTTTCTCGGGTCAGATGGCGCAATATCTTCCGGCCCGTTTCGATGGTCCGGTGCTGATGGATTTCGTCGACGTCGATTCGGCGAAATTCGCCACCTATGCCGAGCAGGACCAGCGTCAGCCGCTGCACTGGGTGCACGCGCGCGAAGCCCGGATGCTCGGCGCCTGGGAGGCCGACGTCGCGCGCCGCGTCGACGCCAGCCTGTTCGTCAGCGAGGCCGAAACGGCGCTGTTTCGCAGTCGCAGCGGGCTGGGCACCGGCAAGGTGCGCGCGGTCGAAAACGGCATCGACACCGATCGCTTCGATCCGGGCCTCGCGTTCGATCGGGTGGGGACGGGCGAGGGACCGCTTGCCGTCTTCACCGGCCAGATGGACTATCGCCCCAACATCGACGCGGTGCGCTGGTTCGCGGCCGACATCCTGCCGCTGATCCGCCAGCGCCACCCCCAAGCGCGCTTCGCGATCGTCGGCCGCGCGCCGAGCGACGAGGTGCGCGCGCTCGAAGCTCTGTCCGGCGTCACGGTGACCGGCGAGGTGCCCGACGTTCGCCCGTGGCTCGCCGCCGCCGACGCGGTGGTCGCACCGCTGTTGCTCGCGCGGGGGGTGCAGAACAAGCTGCTCGAGGCGATGGCGATGGCGCGGCCCGTCGTCGCGAGCGCCGCCGCCGCGACGGGAATCGACGCTGTGCCGGGCGAGCATTTGCGTGTCGCCGACGGTCCGGAGGCGATGGCGGACGCCGTCTGCGCGCTCTTCGACGACCGCGCCGGCGGCGCCGCGATGGGGCAGGCGGCGCGGGCGCGGATGATCGCGCGCTACGGCTGGGACGCCCGCCTCGCACCGCTTGGCGAACTGCTGGGATTGCTCGCATGACCGGCTGGACGCCCTGGCAGCGCCATCTCGCCGCGCTCGCGCTGCTCTCGGCGGCCATCCTCACGATTTTCTGGCGCGACGCCGCCGACATGGCCGGCATCTGGTGGCACAGTTCGACCTTCACGCACTGCCTGCTGATGGTGCCGATGATCGGCTGGCTGGTGTCGCAGCGTATCGCACTGCTGCGCCCGCTGATCCCGGCCTTCTGGTGGCCCGCGCTGATCTGGATGGCGGGGGCGGGGCTGGTGTGGCTCGTCGGCGAAGCCGCGGGAGTCGGCTTGTTCCGGCAGCTCGGGCTCGTGCTGATGCTGCAAGGCGCGGTGGGCGTGGCGCTCGGCGAAAAGCTGGTGCGCGCGCTGCTGTTCCCGCTCGGCTATGCGCTGCTGCTCGTGCCGTTCGGTGAGGAACTGGTGCCACTGCTCCAGACCTTCACCGCGCATATCAGCGTCGCGCTGCTCCATTTGTCGGGCCTGTCGGCGGAAATGGAGGGTGTGTTCATCACGACGCGCGCGGGCTTCTTCGAAGTCGCCGAGGAATGTTCGGGGGTCAATTTCCTGATCGCGATGCTCGCTTACTCGGTGTTCGCGGCGCATCTTTGCTTCAGAAGCTGGCCGCGGCGGATCGTCTTTGTCCTGGCCGCGCTCGCGACGACGATCGCCGCCAACGCGCTGCGTGCCTATGGCACGATGGTCGCCGCCGAAATCTGGGGAATCGAGGCGGCGGGCGGGATCGACCATATCTTCTATGGCTGGATCTTCTTCGGTCTCGTGATCCTGATCGTCATGCTCGTCGCGCTGCGCTGGTTCGACCGGCCGGCGAACGACGCCGCGGTCGACGTCTCGGGACTGCAGGGCGCACCACGCTTCGCGGGGCCGGCGAAGGCGGTGCTGCCCGCCGCGCTGGCGCTGCCGCTGCTGTTCGCCGGCTGGGCGTCGTTGGTCGGTGGCCGGTCGGCACCGCTGCCCGCGACGATGGCGATCACCGCGCCGCCGGGCTGGAACGGGGTCATCCTCGAACGCCCGATCTGGTCGCCGCGCTTCGACGGCGCCGACCAGATCCAGATCGTGCATTTCGTCGATGGCGCCGGGCGGTCCGTGACGGTCGCGATCGGCGGCTATGAACGCCAGGCCGAGGGGCGCGAGGTCGTGGCCTTCGGGCAGGGCGCGGTCGACCCCCAAAGCAAATGGGCGTGGAGTGCGTCGCTGCCTGCGGTTTCGGGCGCGAGGACCGAACGCCTGCTGCATCCCGGCCCGGTGCTGCGCGACGCGGCGACCTGGTATGTCGTCGGCGGCAGCGTGACCGGCGATCCGCGCCGGGCGAAACTTGCGGGGCTTCGGGCGCGGTTGCTGGGCGGCGATCCGCGCGCACTGTCCTTGATCATATCGAGCGCGGAGCGCCAAGGCGGGCTCAATGCGATCACCGATTTCGTTTCCGCGTCGGGCGGAGTCGATGCAATGGCTGACCGCGCGCTGAAAACGCGTTAAGAGCGGTTCCTATATGTGTGGGATCGCCGGCATCTATCATCTGGAAACGGCGAAACCGGTCGATCCGGCGCGGCTGCGCGCGATGCTCCAGCCGATGCAGCACCGCGGCCCCGACGGATCGGGCGAATGGACCGCGCCCGGCGTCGGGCTCGGTCATTTGCGCCTCTCGATCATCGATATCGCGGGCAGCCCGCAGCCGATGGCGAGCGACGACGAACTCGTCACGCTCACCTACAACGGCGAAATCTACAACTTCCGCGAATTGCGCGCCGAGTTGGAGGATCGCGGGCACCGTTTCCGCACCAGCGGCGATACCGAGGTCATCATCGCGGCCTGGCGCCAATGGGGACCCGATTGTCTGTCGCGCCTCAACGGCATGTTCGCCTTTGCGATCCACGACCACCAGCGCGGCTGCCTGTTCCTCGCGCGCGACCGGCTGGGAGTAAAGCCACTCCACTTTGTCCGCCTGTCCGACGGATCGGTGGCCTTCGCGTCGGAACTGAAGGGCCTGTTGCGCAATCCGCTATTGCGGCAGGAGGCGAACCTCACCGCGATCGAGGATTTCCTCGCTTTCGGTTATGTCCCCGACGACAATTGCATCGTCGCGGGCGTGGAGAAGCTCGCCGCGGGCCATTATCTGATGCTCGAACGCGGCAAGCCGGTGCCCGCACCGACGCGGTGGTGGGCGCCCGATTTCTCGAAGCGCATCCGCGCGGGCGAAGGCGAGGCGGCCGAGCATCTCGTCCACCTGATGCGCGCCGCGGTCACCGACCGCATGGTCGCCGACGTGCCGCTCGGCGCCTTCCTGTCGGGCGGGGTCGACAGCAGCGCCGTCGTCGCGCTGATGGCCGAGGCGAGCGCCAGGGCGGTCAAGACCTGCACGATCGGTTTCGACCAGGCGGCGCTCGACGAAACGGCGTATGCGCAGCAGATTGCCGAACGCTTCGCGACCGATCACCGCACGCGCACCGTGTCGTCGGGCGACTTTGCGCTCGTCGACCGGATCGCCGATCAGTTCGACGAACCCTTCGCCGACGCCAGCGCGCTGCCGACGTACCGCGTGTGCGAACTCGCGCGCGAAGAGGTGACGGTGGCGCTCTCGGGCGACGGCGCCGACGAGGCTTTTGCCGGTTATCGCCGCCTTGTCTTCCAGCATCAGGAGGAAAAGCTGCGCGGGCTGATCCCGGGCTTCCTGCGCCGCGGGGTCCTCGGGCCGTTGTCGCATGTCTGGCCGCAGATGGACTGGGCGCCGCGCCCGCTGCGCGCGCGCGCGACGCTCGCCAGCCTGTCGAAAAGCGGTGCGGAGGGGTATGCCGAGGCGGTCGGCGTAACCGGGCTCCAGCAACGATCGCGCCTGTTCAACGACGCCGCGCATCACGCGCTCGGCGATCATGTCGCCGAGACGCGATACTGGAAGGCAATGGCCGGGGCGCCGGCGCGCGAGCCGCTCGACCGCGCGCAATATGCCGACCTGATGATCTGGCTGCCCGGCGACATCCTGACCAAGACCGACCGGATGAGCATGGCGGTGAGTCTCGAAGCGCGCGAACCCCTGCTCGACTATCGCCTGATCGAATTCGCGGCGAGCCTGCCCGCGTCGATGCGGGTCAAGCGCGGGACGGGCAAGGCGATCATGAAGCAGGCGATGGAACGCTATCTGCCGCACGACATCCTCTATCGCCCCAAGATGGGGTTTGTGACCCCGGTATCGCACTGGTTCCGCGGCCCGCTTGCCCAGCAGGCGAAGGCGCTCGCGACCTCTTCGACACTCACGCGCTCGGGCTGGTTCGACATGGCCGAAATCGAACGGATCGTCGCGGCGCACCAGTCGGGGCGGCGCGACCATGGGCGGCTGATCTGGCAATTCTTCATGCTCGAAAAATCGCTGGCGAAGCTGTTCGGGATCTGAGACGATACATCCCCGCCCGCTTGCGGGAGGGGCAGCGAGAGTTGCGAACTTGTTCGCTACTCGCAGCGGGGTGGCTGCTCAGCTACCGAAGCTCGCTTCGCTCGCGCCCACCCCTGACCCCTCCCGTATACGGGAGGGGAACAGCGGAATCGCCACCCGTTTTTAACGCTTGGCTGCTAGGCTCGCTCCCGATGACGGTGCATCCCGCCTTTCCGATCGATAACGCCGAAGCCGCACCGCTGACCGTGCGCGTCGTCGATCCGCTGTCGCTGTCGGACGATCTCGCCGCGGCATGGGACCGGCTGGCCGACCAGGCGAGCGAACCCAATCCCTTTGCCGAACGCTGGTGCCTGCAATCGGCGCTGCACCTGCTCGATCCCGAACGGAGCGCGCGGCTGGTGCTCGTCCGCGACGGCAGCGACGGGCCGGTGATCGGCATCATGCCGATCGCGCCCGCTTCGCATTATGGCCGCCTGCCGCTGCGCCACGTGACGGGCTGGGCGCACCCCAATCATTTTCATGGGGCGCCGCTGGTGCGCGCAGGTTTTGAAAGCCTGTTCTGGTCGATTCTGCTCGGCTGGTGCGACGCCGCGCCGTGGGCGCATACGCTGGTGCAGGTGCCGCGATTGACCGAGGACGGCCCGCTCCACCGCGCGCTGATCGACGTTGCGCGGGTGCGCGGCGGCGAGGCGGAGGCGGTGCACCGCGAAGAGCGTGCGCTGCTGGAAAGCGCATCGTCGCCCGAAGCCTATTGGGATGCCGCGGTGCGCGCGAAGAAACGCAAGGAACTGCGCCGCCAGGCCAATCGCCTGGCCGAGCAAGGCGCGGTGCGCTTTCGTCGCTGGCAGCCGGGTGAAGCGATCGACCGCTGGATCGACGCCTTCCTCGACCTCGAGGCGCGCGGCTGGAAAGGCCGCGCCGGATCGGCGCTCGCGAGCCATGGCGACACCGAGGCGTGGTTCCGTGCGATCCTGACCGGCGCGGCGGACGCCGGCAAGCTCGATATGCGTGCGCTCGATCTCGATGACCGGCCGCTCGCGATGCTCGTCAACTTCCTGTGCCCGCCGGGCGGCTTTTCGTTCAAGACGGCATTCGATGAGGATTATGCGCGCTTCTCGCCCGGCGTGCTGCTGCAACAGGCGAACCTCGACCTGCTCGACGACGCGCGGATCGACTGGGTGGACAGCTGCGCCGCGCCCGGGCACCCGATGATCGACAGCGTATGGCGCGAGCGGCGCGCGCTCGTCTGGGTCAATGTTGCCTTGTCGGCATCGTCCGACCGGTTGCGTTTTGCCGTGCTGACGCGGGCCGAGCGTTTCTGGCGGCGCTGGAAGGGTGCTGCGGCGCCCGAAAATGAGGTAGAGAGTCCGTCATGACCGCGCACCAGCCGATCGCCCGGCCCGTATTTCCTGCCGAAACGCTCGCGCGGATGGCGGCGCTCTATCCGTTGCAGGCGGGGCTGCTGCATCATCATTTGCCCGATCACCCGCTGCTGTCGCTCGAGGCTTTGGCACGGCTCGGCGAAAGCCTGCCCGCGGGCGAGGTCGAATATAATCCGGGCAACGTCCCCATCGGCATCCGCCCGGAGGATATCCCCTCGAACGGGTTGTCGATCGGCGAGACGATCCGCACGATCGACAGCAACGGCAGCTGGGCGGTGCTCAAGAATATCGAGAATGTCGACGCCTATCGCACGCTGCTGATGGACCTGCTCGGCGAACTGGAACCCGTCGTGACCCCGCGCACCGGTGCGATGCTGACGCCGCAGGGCTTTATCTTCATCTCGTCGCCCGGATCGATCACGCCCTTCCACTTCGATCCCGAGCACAACATCCTGCTGCAATTGCGCGGGACGAAGGTGATGAATGTATGGCCCGCGGGCGACGAGCGTTTCGCCGACCGCCGCGAGCATGAACGCTATCACGCGGGTGGCCACCGCAACCTGCCTTGGCAGGACGCCTATCATGATGCCGCGCAGCGGGTGCCGCTCGGTCCCGGCGATGCGGTGCTGATGCCGGTGATGGCGCCGCATTTCGTCGCCAACGGCGATGCCCCGTCGATTTCGCTGTCGATCACGTGGCGCAGCGAATGGAGCTATCGCGAATCCGAGGCGCATGCCGCCAATGCGGCGCTGCGCCGTGTCGGTTTCGACCCTGCGATGCCGCCTCGTTGGCCAAGCTATGCGTGGTTCCGGTCAGTGGGCTGGCGCGTCGCGCGCAAGCTCAAACTCGTGTCGTAATACCGGCTTCCAAAACACAGATGACAGATTGCTTTCAATTGACGCAAATTGCGGTTATGGGCGCGCATCCTTGAATTTCGAGCCCATAGAGGACTGATGGCGAAAGAAGAACTTCTGGAAATGCGCGGCCAGGTGGTCGAACTGCTGCCCAACGCGATGTTCCGCGTCAAACTGGAAAACGACCACGAGATTCTCGGCCACACGGCCGGCAAGATGCGCAAGAATCGCATCCGTGTTCTGGTCGGCGACGAAGTGCTCGTCGAACTCACGCCCTATGACCTGACCAAGGGTCGGATCACCTATCGCTTCAAGTGAGCGGCGCGGCGATCATGCCGGCCTTGGTGCTCGCTTCTTCCTCGCCGCGCCGGCGTGAGTTGCTGGCGCGTATCGGCGTGGTTCCGGTGCGCATCGCATCGCCCGACATCGATGAAACCCCGCTGAAGGGCGAGCGTCCACGCGACTATGTCGCGCGGCTTGCAAAGGGCAAGGCGCTCGCGGTCGAGCGCGCGGTGGACGAGGTCGTGCTCGCGGGCGATACCACCGTTGCGGTCGGGCGCCGTATCCTCGAAAAGCCCGCCGACGGCGGCGACCTGCGCCGCATGCTCGGCCTGCTGTCCGGCCGGCGGCACCATGTCTATTCGGGGCTCTGCGTCGTCGGAACCGACGGCAAGCCGCGCGTGCGCGTCGTCGATACGATCGTCGCGTTCAAGGCGCTGAGCGCCGCCGAGATCGACTGGTATGTCGAAAGCGGCGAGGGGATGGGCAAGGCCGGGGGCTATGCCATTCAGGGCCGCGCCGAAACCTTCGTCCGTTTCCTGTCGGGCAGCCATTCGAACGTCGTCGGGCTGCCGCTGTTCGAGACGCGTGCGCTGCTCTCCAGCGCCGGAATCGCGCTTGGCTGAGTGGCTTTACGAGGCCGGGATCGGCGAGGCGCGGGCCGCGCTGGTCGAGGATGACGCGATCGTCGAAGCGCGGATCGAGCGCGAGGGCGAGGGGCCGCGCCCCGGCGCGATCCTCCGCGCGCGGCTCGTCGAGGCGGGGCGGGGCGGAAAGGGCGCGCTGGTCGCGCTCGACTGGCCGGGCGCGCCGCAGGCGACCGTGAGTGAAATCCCTCCGGCAACGTCGGTCGGCGCATCGCTGCTGGTCGAAATCACCCGCATGGCGCTGCGCGAGCGGGCGCGCGACAAGCCCGCGCGCGCGCGCCTCGCCGAAGCTGGCGCAGCCATCGCAGCCGGCCCCGACCTGCGCGCCCGTATCGCGGCGACCGGTATTGCCGTGGTCGACGTGCGCCCGACCGACGCCGACCGCCTCGAGCAGGCGGGGTGGAGCGAGTTGATCGATTGCGTCCGCACCGGGCATTGGCCATTCGCGGGCGGGGCGCTGTGGGTCGATGCGACGCCCGCGATGGTGCTGATCGACATCGACGGCGAGGGCGATGCGCTGGCGCTGGCCAAAGCGGGGGCAAAGGCCGCGGCGGCGGTGATCCGCCGCTGCGATATCGCGGGATCGATCGCGATCGACTTCCCCTCGCTGCCCGATCGCGCGGGGCGGCAGGCGGTTGATGCCGCGGTCGACGCCGCGCTGCCCGGGCCGTTCGAGCGTACCGCGGTCAATGGCTTCGGCCTGATGCAGATCATCCGCCGCCGCGACCGCCCCTCGCTGATCGAACAGGTCCGTTTCAATCCCGTCGCAACCGACGCCGCGCTGCTGTTGCGCCAGGCGGAACGCGCGGTCGGGACGGGCGTATTGACGCTGACCGCACGGAGCAGCGTGATCGACCATATCGCGGCACAGTCGGGCTGGGTGGAGGCGTTGCAGAATCGCACCGGCCGCACCGTCAGCCTCGTCACCGATCCCGCCGCCAAAGGAGCAGGCCATGCCCAGTAAATCGCCGCGCTGCCCGCTCTGTGGCAAACCGCGCGTCGCCGAATTCAAGCCCTTTTGCAGCCGCGGTTGCCGTGACCGCGACCTCCTGACCTGGTTCGGCGAAGGCTATCGCGTGCCGGCCGATCAGGCGCCCGACCGCACCGCCGACGACGATCGTTTCGACGAAGGATGACGTCCGGAAAAAGGGCAAAGAAAGGTGCTGGACAGGACGCAAAGCCCTGCCTATAGCCGCCGCTCGCCAGCGCGGCCGACCGGCCGCCACGGTTTGCCTGGGTAGCTCAGTTGGTAGAGCATGCGACTGAAAATCGCAGTGTCGGCGGTTCGATCCCGTCCCCAGGCACCACTTTCCTTACAATCTGATCTGGCTCTTTTTATGACAGGCCTGTTACGTCTGCCGTAGCGTAAACTGTTGCTTTTGTGCCACTAATCGACAGAAAAGCCCGGGATTCTCGCGCGCGCGCGTTGACGCGGCGGGGCGGTGCGTTAGACCGGTCATTCACTGCCGGGCATCTCCCGATAAGCCTTTGGCTGCGTCTCGGCGGTTTTGGAGAGAGAGACATCATCATGACTTTGCGCAACATCCTGTTGGGCGCCACCATGCTGTGCGCCGCCACCACCCCCGCCTTTGCCCAGGATACCGCCGCACCGGCCGACAGCGCCGCGACCGGCGATGTGACCGATTACGGCAACGACATCATCGTCACCGCCAGCAAGCGTTCGCAGACGCTGCAGGACACCCCCGTTGCGGTTTCGGTCACCTCGGCTGCCGCGCTCGAAGAATCGCAGATCCGCGACCTCATCGACCTGCAATCGTCGGTCCCCAGCCTGCGCGTGTCGCAGCTCCAGTCGAGCGCGAACACCAACTTCATCATCCGCGGCTTCGGCAACGGCGCGAACAACGCCGGTATCGAACCGTCGGTCGGCGTGTTCATCGACGGCGTCTATCGCTCGCGCTCGGCCGCCCAGATCGGCGACCTTCCGAACGTCGAACGCATCGAAGTGCTGCGCGGCCCCCAGTCGACGCTATTCGGCAAGAACGCCTCGGCGGGCGTCATCAGCATCGTCACGCAAAAGCCGCAGTATGAATTCGGCGGCTCGGCCGAAGTCACTTATGGCAATTACAACGCGATCACCGTCAAGGGCGACGTCACCGGCCCGATCAGCGACACCGTCGCCTTCTCGATCGGCGGCAGCTACAATCGCCGCGACGGCTATGCGCAGGACCTGAAGCTCGACACCGACGTCAACGACCGCAACCGTTGGGGCGTCCGCGGCCAGCTCCTGTTCGAACCGACCGACGCGCTGTCGATCCGCCTGATCGGCGACTATGACAAGATCGACGAAAATTGCTGCATCGCGGGCAATGTCATCGCCGGCCCGACCGTCGCGATTACCGATTTCCTCGCTGGCGGGCCCAGCGTCGACCGCAACAATCCCTTCTCCTACGACGTCTACAACAACTTCCTGTCGTCGAACGAGATCGCGAACTACGGCGGTTCGGCGCAGATCGACTATGACCTCGGCAATATGGCGCTGACCTCGATCACCGCCTATCGCCAAGTGCGCGCCGACACGAACCAGGATTCGGATTTCACCGCGGCAGACCTGATCGGCGAGAAGAGCGACTATGTCGACATTGACACCTTCACGCAGGAAATCCGCCTGACGTCGGACTTCGACGGTCCGCTCAACTTCCTGATCGGCGGCTATTATTTCAACGAAAAGGTCGACCAGACCAGCGCGATCAAGTTCGGCAGCGATTTTCGCGACTATGGCGATGCGCTGATCCGGGCGGCGAGCGGCAACGCGCTCAACGTCGGTATGCTCGAGACGACCTTCGGGGCGCTCGAGGGCAATCCGGCAAAATATGCCGGCACCTTCTTCAAAGCGGGCACCGGGCTCGACGAGGGCTACAAGATGAAGAACGAGGCCTTCTCGATCTTTGGCACCGTCGACTTCGAGGTCACCGACCGCCTGACGCTGACCCTCGGCGGCAACTACACCAAGGATCGCAAGCGCTTCTCGACCAATGTCGTCAGCAGCGACGTGTTCTCGGGCATCAACCTCGACGCGGCGGCCTATACACCGTTCCGTCAGGCGCTGCTCGTCGGTCAGGGTGTGCCGCCTGCACAGGCCGCGGTCCTCGCCGCCAACCCGACGATGACGCTCCCCGACGGGCGCAGCGCGAACCCGCTGGCGGGCCTCAAGGCGTTCCAGTTCCTGCCGCCCTTCCTCAACATTCCGAACGCTGTCGAAAGCGGCAAGACGAACGACGGCGACTTCTCGTACAGCGTGCGCGCCGCCTATGAGCTCACCGACACGGTCAATATCTATACGACCTATGCGACGGGCTTCAAGGCGAGCTCGGTCAATCTGTCGCGCGACAGCCGCCCGCTCGCTTCGGACCTTGCAGCGATCACTGCGGCGGGCTTGCGGACCCCGAACCTTGTTGCGGGTTCGCGCTTCGCCAACCCCGAAGAATCGACCGTCTACGAGTTCGGCCTGAAGGGACAGTGGGACGTTGCGGCGGTGAACGTCGCGGTGTTCAAACAGTCGATCAAGGGCTTCCAGTCGAATGTCTTCACCGGCACCGGCTTCGCGCTGGCGAACGCGGGCAAGCAGTCGACCTTCGGCATCGAGTTCGACGGTTCGGTGCGTCCGGTCGACGGCCTCAACCTGACGCTCGCCGCGACCTATCTCGACGCCAAGTACGACAGCTTCGTCAATTCGGCGTTCGGCGACATCTCGGGCAGCACGCCCGCGGGTATCCCCGACCTGTCGCTGTCGCTCGGCGGTACCTATACGCATGAATTCGCGGGCGGGACGAAGGCGATCGCGCACGTCGACTACAGCTATGAAAGCCCGGTCCAGATCGTCGAAGGCCTCGGCGGTTTCCCGGCGAGCGTCGCGCAGAATCTGAAGCGCGAAGTCAACTCGCTCAACGCGTCGTTCACGATCCGCCTGACCAACGGCCTCGACGTCGGCGTGTGGGGCCGCAACCTCACCAACGCGCAGTATCTGACGACGATCTTCCCGGCCGTCGCGCAGGCGGGCAGCGTCTCGGGTTATCCGAGCCAGCCGCGCACCTATGGCGGCACCGTCCGCTTCAAATTCTGATCGGAATGGCCGGAGCGGTTGCCGCTTCGGCCACCCGGACAGCAGATGAAAAGAAACCCCGGTCTCTCCTGTCGAGAGACCGGGGTCTTTTTTTCGGCGTTGCCGCCGTCGGTTTAGAACTTCACGCCGGCCGCGATGCCATAGCGGCGCGGTTCGAGGGTGAAGATGTTCGTGTAGTTACCCGACGACTGGTCGGTGATGTAGAGGCCCGTGACGCTGTTCGCGTCGAAGACATTCTGGATGAAGCCCTTGACGTACCATTTGTCGTCGGCGCCGTTCAGCTGGAGCTGGGCGTTGACCTGGGCATAGCCCTTGATCCGGTTGACGTTGCCGTTGAAGATGCTGCCATAGCTTTCACCGGTATAGGCCATGTCGACGCGCGGGACGAGCGTCATGCCGTCGTCGCCCAGCCGCATCGTATGCTGGATGCCGGCGCTGAACTTGTAGTTCGGCGCCTGCGGCAGCTGGTTGCCCTTGATGTTGACCGGAACGCCCGCGGAGAAATATTCGATCCCGCCAAAGGCAGCCGGCGTCAGGCCTGCCGCCGCGAAGGCCCCGGCGGCCGCGGCTTCCATGACCGAACAGATGCTGAAGGCGCCCGTGGAGGCGATGCCGCCGTCGGCCGGGAAAGAGGTGGTCGGCCGCAGACCGGCGCCCGCCTGTACCCCCGGGACAAAGCCGCCGTTGATGACCTGCTGGACCCCGTTCACAAAGGCGTTGACCCCTGCGGCGTTGCCCGTGCGCGACGCGACGGCGCAGTTGGCGGCGTTGGTGATGTCCTTGATGATCACGGCGTCGGAGCGGCCCCCGCCAAAGTCGCGCGGGTTGCTGGTGAACTTGTCTTCGGTCACCTTGCTGTGCAGGTAGCTGAAGCCCAGATTGACCACCACGTCGGGATCGGGCCGCACGATCGCCTCGGCCTCGAACCCGTAGATGTCGGCGCTGACATTGTCGTTGACCGCCGTGCGCGCGACGATCTTGCTGAGCTGCAGGTCCTTGTACTTGTAGTAGAAGGCCGTCAGGTTCAGCTGAAGTGCGCCGCCGTCGAAGGTGTTCTTCGACCCGATTTCAAAGGCGTCGACCTGTTCGGGCTTGAACGATTCGGGCACCGCGAAAATCGGCTGCAGCGGCGGGTTGATGCCGCCCGATTTATAGCCGCGCGAATAGGAGGCATAGAGCAGATTGTCGTCGGTGACCTTGAAGTCGAGCACCGCGCGTCCGGTCAGCTTGTTGAACTTCACCGTCCGTGACTGGATGATCTGGTTGCCCGGCGTCCCCGGATCGGCGTCGAAGGACCCGACGAAGGGTGAGTCGAAAACGCTTCCGGTCCCGCCGTGCGGCGCGAGGAAGCTCGCCAGCGTCGACCGCGCCTGCACGCTCTTCCTGTCGTTGTTGTAACGCAGCCCCGCCGTCAGCTTCAGCCGGTCGCTGAACTCGAAATAGGCCTCGCCGAACAGGCCGTAGGATCTGATCTTCAGATCGTCGGTGTTGTTGCGGAAGAAGGGCGTGGCGAGGAAGGAGGGCGGCAGCGGACCGCCCGCCGCCGGCGGATTGGTCGCCGCGGTGAACGCGCCCAGCACCCCGGTCAGATAATCGATCGGGAAGGCGTTCACATAATAGCTGTTCTCGGTCAGGTGATAATCGGCATAGATGCCGCCGACGAGGAAGTTGAACGGGCCGTCGAGGTCGCTCGACAAAATGCCTTCGACCGACCAGCTGCTGTTATACTGGTTCGACCGGTCGAACTGCAGCGACTGGTCGCTGCAGATCTTGTTGCCGCCATAGGCGCCGTATCCGCTTTCTTCCGCCAGCGACGTACAAAGCTGGCCGGTCGGGCCGTTGGGAATGATTGCCGCGGCGACGGGCCGGAAATAGGCCTGAAGCGCCGGGCCCAAGGCTCCGTTTGCGGCCGCCTGCAACGTCGCGAGGCCGGTCGCGTAGAGCCCCCGGTTGCCGATATTGCTGTTATAATCCTGCGACGCGTCGAGCTTGATCTTCTGATACTGGCCCGACACCTGCAGCGACACGGGGCCGAAATTATGCTCGATCTGCCCTTGCAGCGTCAGTTCGCTGGTGAAATAGCTCGGCGTATAGGCGGTGTTCACCGTCCGCGGGTCCGACGGGATCGTCGTGTTGGCATAGACGTCGGGGCCATAGAGGCTGCCGAGCGCGAACGCCTGCGGAATGCCGCGGATAGCGAGGAATTCGCGCGAGGTCAGCGCGGCGGTGAAGGTCGCGTTGCCGTTGAAGGGCGCGCTGTCGAGGCGGCTGTTCAAACAGCCGAGAATGCCGGTCGGGTCGCGCTGGCAAAGCTGTTTCTGGATGCGCGTGCGCTTGTCCCTTTCGTGGAAATAGGACGCCATCAGGTCGATCGTCGTGTCGTCGCTGGGCTCCCAGCGCAGCGAACCGCGGACCGAATAGAGATCGCGGTCGTCGATGCGCGTGTCGAGGAAGGCGTTCTTCGTATAGCCGTCGCGGTTGAGATAGATGCCCGCGACGCGCAGGGCCATGGTGTCGCCGATGGGAATATTCACCATCGCCTTGCCCTTCATCGATTCATAATTGCCATATTCGGCCTCGGCGGCCGCTTCGAACGTTCCGAGCTTCGGCTTCGCGGTGATGACGTTGACCACGCCCGAAGTCGCGTTGCGCCCGAACAGCGTGCCTTGCGGGCCGCGCAGCACTTCGATGCGTTCGAGGTCATAGAATTCGGTTTCGAACAGGCGCGTCGAAAACAGCGGGTCGCCGTTCAGGTGGATCGCGGTCGCGCTGTCGCAGGTCGTGCCGACGCAAAGGTCGCCGATCCCGCGGATCGTGAAGCTGGCGCCGGTGAAGTTGGTCTTGGTGAAGGTGACGTTGGGCAAAGTCAGCTGAAGATCCGACGGGGTCTTGATCTGCTGGGCCTCGAGGGCTTCGGTCGAGAAGGCGCTGACCGCGATCGGCACGTCCTGCAGACGCTCCGACTGGCGCTGCGCCGTGACGACGATTTCGCCGCCGAAAGCATCGCGTTCCACATCATCCGCCGCGTCCTGCGCAAATGCCGGCGTCGCCACCGTCATTGCAAGGATCGAGGTTCCGATCAGTGCCTTGAACTTCATCTACAGCCTCCCTTTTTCGATCCCGCGCGCTGCGGGGCCGCCCAATTTCAAATTGTGGTAAGGGGAGGGGAATCGACCAGACATGGCAAAGGGCATCGGGCCGGGACGGCCGAACGCCTGTGTGTATCCCACCTGCCAGCTGTGCTGGTCATCGTCCTCTCCCACCGGCGTCGGGGAATACGCCGGCCTCTCCGGATCACGACCCGCTTGAGCGAGTTCTGTAATGCAAGGTGAAGGTGCGCCGAGTTGACGAAAGCGTCAAGTCACTTGTTTGGCCCAAAAAAGGACGCGAAACTGCGCCTCTTCCGAAAGTGAAAAAGCCAAGATTCCGCAACGTAAAGTTGATGGGGGAGGACAATTTCTTCCTGTCCGCCTCTTGCTTATCGGCGCAGGGACGTCGAAATGTGCGACATGATGGCAACAGTGAAAGCGTGACGATGAGCGATAACGGGCAAGAGTTGGGACCGGACGGCAAGGTGATTGTCCCGGACCATGTCGCGGCTGCCGTGCGGACGCTGATCGAATGGGCGGGCGACGATCCGGAGCGCGAAGGGCTGCTCGATACCCCCCGCCGCGTCGCGCGCGCGTGGAAGGAATATTGTTCGGGCTATGCCGACGATCCGGCGCTCTACCTGTCGCGGACCTTTGAGGAGGTCGGCGGCTATGACGAGATCGTCCTGCTGCGCGACATCCCGTTCCAGTCGCACTGCGAGCATCATATGGCGCCGATCACGGGCAAGGCCTCGATCGCCTATCTGCCGCGCGAACGCGTCGTCGGCATCTCGAAGCTGGCGCGCGTGCTCAACGGCTTTGCGCGGCGGTTGCAGGTGCAGGAAAGGCTGACCGCCGAGGTCGCGCGCTGCATCTGGGACAATCTCCAGCCGCAGGGCGTCGCCGTGGTCATCGACGCGCAGCACGGCTGCATGACCGGCCGCGGCGTGCGCACCCCCGGCGTCGGCATGGTCACGAGCCGCTTGCTCGGCTGTTTCCTCGAGGACCAGAGCAGCCGCAAGGAAGTGCTGAGCCTGATGGGCTATTGAGAATGCCCTGGCGCGGTCGGCGGAACCACAGCTTTCGCGCACGGCTTCGTGCCTTTCAGGAAATGCGCGGCGAAAACCCCGATCCGGGTTTCATCGCCGACCTCGAATTTCTCGAGAATCGGGATCTTGATCTTTCTGTCCGGCTGGGCGGATTGCTTGCATTCAATGCGCTGGCGATCACGATCGGCACGCATCCGGTCTCGGCTAGCCCGGGCGCGCCGCTCAGCCTCGATGCCGCGACCCAGCCCCTGCTGACCGTCGCCAGTATCGCGGGGATTGCGCCGCTGATCCTGTCCAGTTTCCTGTGCCTTCGCGCGCTGCTGCTCGGCGAAGAGTTCGATAGCGATGGTCTGGAAAAGGCCGACGGGCTGCGTCAGCGTCTGTTCGCGGCCTTCACCCATTGGATCGATGCGCAGGCGCGGCTGTTGTCCGCGGCCGTGCGCTGGACGATCGCCGGCGGCGCGCTGACCCTTGTCATATGGGTCTGGATCCTCGGCGCCAAGATGGCCTGATCCGGCCCCCGGTCGCTGCCCGGAAGAAAAACGGCTCCGGAACACTGGTTCCGGAGCCGTTTTGTTGTCCTCGCGAAGAGGCGGGAAGGGCTTAGGCCTCTTCGCCCTCGTCCGCAGCAGCTTCGGGAGCGGCTTCCGAAGGCGGCGTCGCGTCTTCGAATTCGTCCTCGCTGTCGGGTTCCAGCGCCGTGGCGACGGCCTCGGCCTGCTCTTCCTCGAACATCGCGGCGATGACGTCGATGCCCTGCTTCTGCATTTCGGCTTCGTCGGGCGAACGCGCGACGTTGACGCCGACGGTCACAGCGACCTCGGGGTGCAGCTTGACCTTGACGTCGACGAGGCCGAGCGACTTGATCGGGCGCTCGAGCTCGACCATCGACTTGGTCACGCCCTCGACGCCGTCTTCGACGAGCGCATCGACGATGTCACGGACCGAAACCGAACCGTACAGCTGGCCGGTGTTCGACGCCTGGCGGATCAGGACGATCTGCTTGCCGTCGATGTCCTTGGCGCGGCCTTCGGCGTCGGTGCGACGTTCGGCGTTGTCTGCCTCGATCTTCGACCGGTTCGCTTCGAACAGCTTGCGGTTGGTGTCGTTCGCGCGCAGCGCCTTGTTGTTGGGCAACAGGTAGTTGCGGGCAAAGCCATTCTTGACGGTGACGACATCGCCGATACCGCCCAGTTTCTCGATACGTTCGAGCAGGATGATTTCCATCGGTCCGCCCTCCTTACTTCACAATGTAGGGGAGCAGGCCGATGTGGCGCGAGCGCTTGATCGCTTTCGCCAGCTCGCGCTGCTTCTTGGTGGACACCGCGGTGATCCGCGACGGGACGATCTTGCCGCGCTCCGACAGGTAACCCTGGAGCAGGCGGACGTCCTTGTAATCGATGACCGGTGCGTCCTTCTGGCTGAAGGGGCAGGTCTTGCGGCGGCGGAAAAAGGGTCGTGCCATGGTCGTTTTCCTTATTCTTCGCCGTCGCGGTCACGGCCGCGGCCGCCACGACGTTCCTGCTTGCGCATCATCACCGACGGACCCTTTTCGAGTTCGTCGACGCGGATGGTGAGCCAGCGGATGATATCTTCGTTGATCGCAGCCTGACGCTCGATCTCTGCGATGGCTTCGCCCGACACTTCGGCCGACAGCATCACATAATGACCCTTGCGGTTCTTCTGGATCTTGTAGGCGAGCTGCTTCAGACCCCAGGTTTCGGTCTTGTGAACCTGGCCCTTATACTCGCCGATGACGTTGGTGACGGTTTCCGCCAGCGCGTCGACCTGAGCCTGGCTCAGGTCCTGACGCGCGATAAAGACATGCTCGTAAAACGGCATGGTGCGCTTCCTTCGATTTGGCCGATCGCTGGTCCCGCGCCAATCGCGAAACCCCTCCGGCTGTCGTCTCGCTTCACGTATTGGTGCAAAGCAAACGGGGCGACAGGCACGTGGCCTCGCCCCGAATGGACGCGCCTATACAGATTCGCGCGCGGAAATCAAGCGCGGACGGCCAGCTTTTCCAGCAATTCGCGCCCGAACTCGGTCAGCGTATCGTCGCGCGCGCCGAGGATCAGGATGCGGTCGCCCGCCCGGGCTTCGTCGAGCATCGCCGCGCCGCACGCCGCGCGCGTGGTCAGGTGCACCGCATCGCCGCCGCCCGCGACGATGTCGGCGACCAGCGCCTCGCTGCCGATACTGCGGTCAACGGTGCCGCCGAAATAGACCGGGTCGCAGATGAACAGCCGGTCGTCGGGGCGCATGCCCTTCGCGAAACTCGCCGCGAGTTCCTTGCCCATCTGGCGGAGCGGACCATAGCCGTGCGGCTGGAAGAAGAGCAGGGCGCGGCCCGGAAGCTCGGCCACGGCGGCGAGCGTCGCGGCGACTTTATCGGGGTTGTGCGCGAAATCGTCGATGACGGTGACACCGTTCGCCTGGCCCAGCACTTCATAACGGCGGGCGAGGCCGGCGAAATCGGTCAATGCCTCGACGGCCTGTGCGACGGGGACGCCGGCCGCATGCGCGGCAGCAATCGCGGCGAGCGCGTTCGCGGCATTGTGGCGGCCGGGCATGCGAAGCTTGACCTGATAGGCGGTGCCATCGGCACGGACGGCGAAGCGGCAGCCGTCGGGCAGCGCCTCGAAATCGCTGCCGCGGATCGTTGCGGCATCGTCGAAGCCAAAGGTCACGGCATTGCGCCCCGACAGCAGCGGCAAGGACTCGGGATCGTCGATGTTGACCACCGCGACGCGCGCTTTCGCGGCGAAGTCACCGAAAAGCCGGTGCAGTTCGGCCAGGCTCTTGTGATCGAGGCTGATGTTGGTGACCACCGCGACGTTGGGCCGATAGAGCGCGATCGAGCCGTCGCTTTCGTCGACCTCGCTGACATAGGTCGCGGCATCGCCGACGAGTGCGCTGGCGAAGGGCGTGTCTTCGCCCGCGAAATTGCGCATCACCGCGCCGTTCATCACCGTCGGCTTGCGGCCCGCGCTTTCGAGGATCCAGCCGATCATCCCGGTGACGGTCGACTTGCCGCTCGTCCCGCCGACACCGATCGCGTTGCCGGCGGCGTTGAACAAGGCTGCGTTGAGATCGGCGCGTGTCATGCGCGGGAGGGCAAGCGCGTTCGCGGCGGCGATATCGGGAACGCTGTCCTCGATCGCCGCCGACGCAACGAGGATCTGGCCGGCGGTGACGCCGCTGCCATCTTGCGGGAAAAGCCGGATGCTGCGGCTTTCGATCCAGCCGAACTTGTCCGCAGACCGGCCTTGGTCCCGGCTGCGGTCGGACCCCGAAACCGAGGCACCGCGCGCCGCGACGATCATCGCGAGCGGCAACATGCCCGACCCGCCGATGCCGCAGAAGAAATAGGATTTGTTTTCGGCCATCGCGGCGCGATATGGCTTTGATGGCGGGTTTGCAACCGCGCCCGCCGCAATAACCGCTCGTACCGGGCGGATCGAGGAATCAGCCCATCCATGCGTATCGGTATCGTTGCTCCGTCGACCCCGATCCTGCCCGACGACGCCGAGGCGGTGCGCGCGCTTGCCAGCCTCGGCTACCCCGACATCGAACTCGTCTTCGACGCGCAATGTTTCGCGGTGCACGGCCATTTCGCGGGCGAGGACGGACATCGTTTCGCCGCGCTGGTCGAGATGGCGAACCGCCCCGACATCGACGCGGTCTGGTTCGCGCGCGGCGGCTATGGCGCGTGCCGGATTGCCGAGGATGCGGTCGCCGCGATGACCGATGTCGCGCGGGGCAAGGCGTTCCTCGGCTATTCGGACCAGGGCAATCTGCTCGGCGCACTCTATCGCGAGGGTTTCGATCATGTCGCGCACGGGCCCATGGTGGCCGATATCCGCCGCGAGGGCGGCGACGCGGCGGTGCTCCGCGCGCTCGACTGGCTCGTCGCGCGCGACCCTGCGGCCTGCGAGCCGGGATTGCAGCATGGCGCGCGCCACGCGGCGTTCAACCTGATGACGCTGTCGATGCTGCTCGGCACCCCGCTCGAACCCGACTTGTCGGGGCATGTCCTGCTTGTCGAGGAGGTGAGCGAATATCTCTACGCGTTCGACCGCGCCTTTTTTCATATGGCGACCTGTCTGGCGCCGCGCGGACTCGCCGGCATCCGCCTCGGCCGCGTCAGCGACATTCCGGAAAACGACCGCCCCTTCGGCATGGAGGCCGGGGACATCGCGCAGGGCTGGTGCGACCGGACCGGCATTCCGTGGCTCGGGCGGGCCGATATCGGTCACGATGTGGCGAACAAGGTCGTGCCCTTCGGCTTGCATCGCGCGGGGTGAGGGAATAGGCGCGGGCCAATTCCAGAACACATCAGGGGACGCAATATGCGCGCATTCATCTTTCCGGGTCAGGGCAGCCAGTCGGTCGGCATGGGCAAGGCACTGTCCGACGCCTCGCCGGTCGCGCGCGAGGTGTTTCAGGAGGTCGACGACGCACTCGGCCAGAAATTGTTCCAGCTGATGAGCGAAGGTCCCGAGGACCAGCTTACCCTCACCGAAAATGCCCAGCCCGCGATCATGGCGAACGCGATCGCGACCTTGCGCGTGCTCGAAAGGGAAGGCGGCGTGACCCTGTCGGCCAAGGCCGATTATGTCGCGGGCCACAGCCTCGGCGAATATAGCGCGCTCTGCGCCGCGGGCGCCTTCGACCTCGCGACCACCGCCCGCCTCCTCAAGACGCGCGGGCAGGCGATGCAGGCCGCGGTGCCCGTCGGCGTCGGCGCGATGGCGGCGCTGCTCGGCGCCGATATCGAGACCGCGCAGAAGCTTGCGGACGCCGCCGCCGAGGGCGAGGTCTGCACCGTCGCCAACGACAACGACCCGTCGCAGGTCGTGATTTCGGGCCACAAGGGTGCGGTCGAGCGCGCGGTGGCGCTGGTCAAGGATTATGGCATCAAACGCGGCGTGCTGCTGCCCGTCTCGGCACCCTTTCACTGCCCGCTGATGCAACCCGCCGCCGACGCGATGGCCGAAGCGCTCGGCGCCAGTCCGCCCGCCGCGCCGCTGGTGCCGGTCGTCGCCAACGTCACCGCCAGCCCTGTGAGCGGCCCCGATGCGATCCGCGACCTGCTCGTGAGCCAGGTCACGGGCCGCGTCCGCTGGCGCGAAAGCGTCGGCGCGATGGAGGATATCGGGGTGACGCACTTCGTCGAATTCGGCGGCAAGGTCCTCTCGCCGATGGTCAAGCGCAGCGCGTCGGGCGAGGTCGAGACGGTCAGCGTGATTTCGATGGACGACATCGAAGCCCTGCTCAAGACGCTCTGACCGACGAATAGAGCTTTTCTCTACCGAAGAGATAAAGTATCATCGCCTTTCGGTTCAGGCCGGGGAGAGGGCGATGGACGGGTTCACGCGAATTTGGGCTTATGGTCAGTGGGCGCTGGTGGCCGGGCTGCTGGCGGCACCGCTCTGGGTCGGCGCGTCCCCGGGCGCGTCGCAGCAATTTGCCGCCACCACGCAGGGGAGCGGGCAAATGCGCGCCTTTGCGGGAGAAGCCGAATTCAGGGCCTTTCTCGCCAAGCGCCTGAAACGGGTGCAGGAGGAAGCGAAAGCGGCCGGGAACGTCGTTTATGATTTGGCGGAGCCGGCCGCGCTGGAGGTCCCCGCGCCCGGCGTAGATGCTGCTGCCGCCCCCGAGGAGCGAACCGCGTCCGACGGCGACGGCATCACCAATGTCCAGACCGCGGGGGTCGACGAGGGCGGCATCGTCAAGAAACAGGGCGACCTGCTGATCGTGCTTCGCCGCGGCCGGCTCTTCACCATCGACGCCGCGGGCGGCGGCATGCGGCCGGTCGCGGCGGTCGATGTCTTTCCCGGCCAGAGCGACCCCGACGGCACCTGGTATGACGAAATGCTCGTCAGCGGCGATACGGTGGTCGTGCTCGGCTATAGCTATGCGCGCAATGGCACCGAAGTGAACCGCTTCCGGCTGTCGGACGACGGCAAGCTTGAGTGGCGCGACACCCATTATCTGCGTTCGGGCGACTATTATTCGTCGCGCAACTATGCCTCGCGGCTGATCGGCGACAAGCTGATCTTCTATGCCCCGCTCTATCTGGAAACCGATCCGGGCAACAGCCTGCCCGCGCTCGCGGTGTGGGAAAAGGGCAAGGTCGGTCGCTTCAAGCCCTTCGCGACCGCCGGGGAAATCTACATGCCCGAGCCGGCCTGGCGCGATGACCGGCTGTCGGGCGAGATATTGCACAGCGTGATGATCTGCGATCTCGGCGGCGACGGGATGGATTGCGACGCGAACAATGTCCTCGGCGGCTGGGCGCGTAATTTCTATGTCTCGCAGGACGCGGTCTATGTCTGGACGGGATTCGGCCCCGAATGGGGCGAAGGCGCCGACGACAATCGCGCCATGCTTTATCGCATTCCCCTCGACGGAAAGGCGCCACAGGCGGTCGAGGTCGCTGGCATGCCGCTCGATCAATTCTCGTTCCGCGAGGAAAAGGACGGCTCGCTCCACGTGCTGACGATGGCGGCGGGCGGCGGCGATGCGATGTGGCAGGCGGAGGCGAACGACAAGGGCGATATGGCGTTGCTGCATCTCGCCGCGACGCGCTTCGGCAATGGTGCGGAGAAGGTAAGCGCAGAGGATTATCGCGTGCTGCCGGGTGTCGAGGGCTGGGAACGGCAGAACCGCTTCGTCGGCGACTGGCTGCTCTATGCGGGCGGGCGGGGTCATCGCGATTTGCGGAAGGAGGATGCGAAGACAGCGCCGCTCTATGCGGTGCCGCTCAATGGGGGAGCCGTCGTGCCGCTCGATCCCGGGCATGGTGTCGGGCGGATCGACATCATGGGCCGCGACGCGATCGTCGTGGGATCGGGCGAGGGCAATGCGCTGGTCTTCTCGACGGTTGCGCTCGGCGCGCGCCCTGCCCTCGCGAGCCGCTTCCGTTTCCCCGCGGCGGGTGAGGGCGAGAATCGTAGCCACGCCTTCTTTTACCGACCCGATCCCGGCAGCGACGGCGACGACGGGCTGCTGGGGCTGCCGGTGATGCGCGAGCGCGACGGCGGCACCAGATATCTCGGCAGCGCGGCATCGATCCTCTACCTTCGCCGCGACCAGCGCGACCTGTCGCTCGCCGGCACGCTCGATGCGCGGCCGGGGAAAGGCGAAGATCATTGTCTCGCCTCGTGCGTCGACTGGTACGGCAACGCGCGTCCGGTGTTTTTTGGCGGTCGCATCTTCGCCCTGATGGGCTATGAGCTTGTCGAAGGCCGCTGGCAGGCCGGGACGGTGCGCGAAAGCGCGCGCATCGACTTCACCCCGCGCCGCCCGACGGGCCGCTAGAGACGAGCTGATAGCAGTTCACGCGGAGCCGCGGAGACGCGGAGGAGGGCGGGTGCAGGATATAGATGTCGTGAGCGGCGACGTGCTGAACTTGTCGCTTCGCGTCCACCGGGATCTTGGACCCGGCCTGTTGGAAAGCGTCTACGAGACCGTCCTTGCGGGGAAGCTTGCCAGCATGGGATATGATGTCGAGCGGCAAAAGCCGATCGACATCATGTTCGAAGACATGCGCTTTGAGGCTGCATTTCGAATCGATTTGCTCGTCGACCATCGGCTATTGGTCGAAATCAAATCGGTCGAGCGATTGAACCCGTCTTATGGCAAACAGCTCTTGACGTATCTTCGTCTCACCGGCCAAGCGGTCGGCCTGCTCATCAACTTCGGCGGTGCAACGCTCAAGGAAGGCGGGCGTCGCGTCGTCAACGATCATAAACCCTCCGCGTCTCCGCGTCTCCGCGTGAACCGGTAAATCAGGAGTTCCCAATGTTCGATCTCACCGGCATGACCGCCCTCGTGACCGGCGCCTCGGGCGGTATCGGCTCGGCCATCGCGCAGGCGCTTGCGGCACAGGGTGCGCGGCTTGCGGTTTCGGGTTCCAACGCCGACAAGCTGAACGCTTTCCGCGATACGCTCGGCGGCGACCATGTCGCGCTGCCGTGCAACCTCGGCGACGGCGCCGCGGTCGATGCGCTCGTGCCGTCGGCGGTCGAGGCGCTGGGGCAGCTCGATATTCTCGTCAACAATGCCGGTGTGACGCGCGACAACCTGATCATGCGGATGAAGGACGAGGAGTGGATGGACGTCATCCGCATCAACCTCGAAGCCAATTTCCGCCTCGCGCGCGCCGCGGCGAAGCCGATGATGAAGGCGCGTTTCGGCCGCATCATCTCGATCACCAGCGTCGTCGGTGCGACGGGCAATCCGGGGCAGGCCAATTATGCGGCGTCGAAGGCGGGCGTGACGGGCATGACCAAGGCGCTGGCGCAGGAGCTTGCGAGCCGCGGCGTCACCGCGAACTGCGTCGCGCCGGGCTTTATCGCCACCGCGATGACCGACGACCTGCCCGACGCGCAGAAGGAGGCGCTCAACCAGCGTATCCCCGCAGGCCGCATGGGCGAGGGCAGCGATATCGCCGCTGCGGTCGTCTATCTTGCGTCGAAGGAAGCCGGATATGTCACCGGCCAGACATTGCATGTGAACGGCGGGATGGCGATGCTGTCCTGAGCGACCGGTCTCTCGAGGGATGAAGGATTCGCCTATGGTGAAGGGTTTGATAGCGGGTGCTGCGCTGGCGTTTGCGGCGCTGCCGGGCGCCGCCCTGGCACAGGAAGGCGCGAAGTTCGACTGCGTCGTGACGTCGGTGCCGGAGGGTACGAAGAACTCCCTTGGCGCGTCGATGGCCGGTGGCGGCGACGACGCGACGCGCGAAGCCCTGTTCCGGCAGCTCGCGACGATCACCGACGATTGTGTCGCGCGCCACGGCATCGCCGCCGAGCAGAAGAGCAATTATTTCGACTACAGCCTCGCGAGGATTTCGCGCGAATGGCTCGTCGGCGATATTTCGAAGCTCAACCTGTCGACGACGGTGGTCGACAAGGCACTCGATTTCGGCCCGAATGGCGCGAACCCCGATTTGTCGGGCGATATGACCGAGGATCAGATCATGAAGATCGTCCAGGCCTATATCGAAAGCGGCGTCGACATCGAAAAGGTCGACGGCGCGGCGTGGGAAAAGGTCGGCGCCTATGCCGCCGCGACCTCGATCTACTGGAACAAGCGCAAGCAGCTGCCGTTCTGAACCGGAACGGGCCGGATCCGGTGAACCGGACCCGGCCCGCGGGACGAGCGGAGAGAGGGGTTAGAAGCTCGCCCGGGCCGTGAGACGGAAGTCGCGCCCCGCCAGCGGTACATAATCCTTGGTAAAGCTCGCATGGCGGCGCGCCTCGACGTCGAAAATATTGTTCGCCGACAGGCTGAGCGTCAGATTCTTCGTATCGGGAAGCGGGCGCCAGCTAATCGAGGCGTTGACCAGCGTGAAGCCGTCGGTCGGCGTCTCGAACTGCGCGGTGCGCGTCTGGTCGTCGGTCCATTCGACCTCGACGCGCGCATCGACGCGCTCGCCCTGCGCTTCGAGCCCGCCAAGGATGCGGAGCGGCGGGATGCGCGGCACGTTGCGGTCGAGACCCGCGTTCTTGATCTTCGCGCGCGTCATGTCGGCCGTCACATCGCCGACGATGTTGAACCCGCCGATCTGCGCCAGCCGTGCGCTCGCCTCGGCCTCGAAGCCCCAGACACGCGCATCGCGCTGGAAATACTGGAAGACGGGCAGCTCGTCCTCTTCCGCCCCTGTCGCGGCCGAATAGATGAAATTGTCGAACCAGTTCGAATAGCCGGTCAGGCTGAGGTTGAACGCGTCGGTCTTGAGCTTGAACGAGGCTTCGGCGCCCCAGTTGGATTCGCGCTTCAGGTTCGGGTCGCCAAGCTCGAAGCTCTGCGTCGCGATGTGCGGACCGTTCGACAGCAGCTCCTCGGCCGACGGCGCGCGCACCGCGCGCGATACCGAGACGCCGAATTTCGCGCCCTCGAACAGGTCATAGGTTGCGCCGAGCGCGCCCGAGAAGCTGTCGAAGTTGCGTTCGAAACCCAGCGTCTGCGCGCGCACATTGGTCTTTTCGTACCGCGCCGCGGCTTCGATGCCGAGCGGGCCCATCGTATATTCCTGCAGCGTGAAGAGCGCGAACTGATCGGTCAGGTTGCGCGGCACGAAAGCCTCGGCGCCGATCGCATTGAAATCGCGGTGGCTGTACTGCACGCCGCTCGCGCCGCGCCAGCCGCCGCGGTCGTTCTGCGCCAGCTCGATCCGGCCCTCGATGCCCTGGTTGGTAAAGACGGTGCCGACTTCGTCGCCCTCGAACTCGGTGTGCTTGTAATCGGCAAAGCCCGCGCGGATGCGCAGCTTGTCGAAAAAGCCGTCGCCCAGCTCGACTTCGCCGCGCAGGTCGGCGCGCCACTGCTTCATGCCGATCGTGACGGGGCCTTCGCCATGCTCATGACCGCCTTCCTCTTCCTCGCCGCCATGATCATGCGCGGTGTTGGGGCGGTCGGGCACGCCATAATTGGTGTCGAAATAGCCGATTGAAATGCCGAGCTGGCCGCCGTCGTTGATCAGCGACAGGCCGCCGCCGGCGGTCCAGGTCTCGCTTTGTGTGTTGTCGATCTTGCCGCGCTTGCCCGCCTGTGCCGTCAGTTCCGCCGCTTCGTCGAGATGCCCGTCCTCGACCGCATGTTCGGCGAGATGGAGCAGGTCGCCGCGAATGTCGGGGGCGTAGACGAAGCCGCCGCTCCGCATGTCGCCCGTCTTGCGCCAGCTGCCGTCCACGTGCGCGACGATCTGCGGGCCCAGCGCGACGTCGATCGAACTGCCGATGTTGCGGTCGTTCGCCGCGGTCGCATAGCCGCCGATCGCGTCGATATGGACATGGTCGGCGGGGACTTTCCGGGGGATCCGGCGATCGAACAGGTTGACCGCGCCGCCGATCGCCTGGCTGCCGAATAGCAGCACCGCGGGGCCGCGCAGGATTTCGACGCGCTCGACGGTCAGCGGATCGATCGTGACGGCATGGTCGGCGGAGGTGTTCGACGCGTCGATCGACCCGATGCCGTCGGTCAGGACCTTGACGCGCTCGCCCGAAAAGCCGCGCAGCACGGGGCGCGATGCGCCGGGGGAGAAGCTGGTGGCGGATACGCCCGGCTGGCGCGTCAACGTGTCGCCGATCTGACCGCGCATGTCGCGCGCCAGTTCGTCGCCTTCGAGCACCGACACATTGCCGAGGATGTCGAGGCTGCGGACATAGGGCGCGGTGACGACGATCGGCTCGCCGGTATGCACGTCATCATCGTTTCCCGCCGCGGCGCGATCCTGCGCAAAGGCGGGGGCTGCGAGGAAGAGGGCAAAAGTGAAACCGGCAGAGCAAAGCAAACGCATGAGGGGAGAGTCCTGTTGTTATGGCGACCTGTCGGCGCACCCAGTAATGATATACTGTTACAATGACAAGCTCAATAGCCGGCGAAAGCTGCCGTTCGTCGGACGCCGATGCCCGTTAGTCGACAAACGCCGATCATCGGCGGGGCAAGCGAAGCTGTCTTGCGAGGCCGCGGGCGCCGCCCTAGATCAGGGTGCATGACTATTGCTGCAAACAGCCTCGACCTCATCGGCAACACCCCGCTGGTGCTGCTGAAAGGACCGAGCGAAGCCACCGGCTGCGAAATCTGGGGCAAGTGCGAATATGCCAATCCCGGCGGTTCGGTGAAGGATCGCGCCGCGCTCTATATCGTCCGCGATGCCGAGGCGAACGGCAGCCTGCGCCCCGGCGGCACGATCGTCGAGGGGACCGCGGGCAACACCGGCATCGGGCTCGCGCTCGTCGGCAATGCATTGGGCTACAAGACGATCATCGTCATGCCCGACAACCAGAGCGCCGAAAAAATGGCGACGATCCGGGCGCTCGGTGCCGAACTGGTGCTCGTCCCGCCCGCGCCCTTCGCCAACCCGGGCCATTTCGTCCACACCTCGCGCCGCATCGCCGAGGAAACCGACAATGCGATCTGGGCGAACCAGTTCGACAATATCGCCAACCGCAAATCGCACATTTTCGGCACCGCCGAGGAAATCTGGGAGCAGATGGACGGCCGCGTCGACGGCTTCACCTGCGCGGCGGGCACCGGCGGCACGATCGCGGGGACCGGGCTCGGGCTGAAGGCGCATGATCCGGACATCGTCATCGCGCTCACCGATCCGCACGGCGCGGGGCTCTACAATTATTACCAGTGCGGCGAACTCCGGGCCGAGGGCAACAGCGTCGCCGAGGGGATCGGCCAGAACCGCATCACCGCCAACCTCGACGGCGCGCCGATCGACACGCAGTTTCGTATTTCGGATGCCGAAGGGCTTGCCGTCGTCCGCGCCCTGCTCGACGAGGAGGGGCTGTGCCTCGGCCTGTCGTCGGGGATCAATGTCGCCGGTGCGATGGCGCTCGCGCGGCAGCTGGGTCCGGGCAAGCGCATCGCAACCATCCTGTGCGACAGCGGGTTTCGCTATCTCTCGACGCTCTACAACCCCGAATGGCTGGCGAGCAAAGGTCTGGAGGCAGCGGCATGAGCGGGATCAGGATCGACAACAGCCCGGCGCCCCCGCCGCAGCCGGCGCCGCCACCGCCCGTCGCACCCGTGAACGACACGATGCGGCGCTTGCAGATCGGCATTGCCGGGGTGCTCACGGTGCTGCTGCTCGTCGGCATGGCCGGGCTGATCGGCGAGCGTGCCCGCGAACGCGTGGAAGGCGATGTCGCCGCCACGGCCGAGGTCAAGATGCCCGGCGACGAAGAGAAGAGCAGCGGCGCGCCACTCGAAGAGCTCGGCGTCCAGGCGGTCCAGCCCTCGTCGAAGGATGAAAATGCGGCGACCCCGGTCAAGGTGCCGCAGGCGGCGCCCTCGGCGGCGACCGTTCCCGATCTCGAACCCGACCCCGCACTCCAGCGCGCGCGCCAGTCGAAGCAGTGACGGCCGCCTCGCGCCGGCCGATGCTGGGCGCCTTCACAACGGTCGTCACCATCGTCGGCTTGGCCTGGATCGCAGGCGGGCAGGCGCTGCTTGGCCGCATCGACCCCGCGCTCGCCGTCCCGCTGCTTGTGCCCCCGGCGCTGCTTCTTGCCTGGTGGAATCGCCGCGAGGCCGCGGCCGTCCGGTGGCGCAGCGGCTTCTATAGCCTCGCCTTTCTGGCCGCGACGCAGGGGCTGCTCGGCTTCTGGCTCGCGGGATCGGCGGCATGGCTCCAGCTGCTCCTGACGGCCGTCGCGGGGGGCATCGCCGCGTTGCTCGCCGATTGGATCGTGCAGTGGCGCCCGCGGATCAAAGTCATGCCCTGGGTGACCGGGTTGGCGCTTGCCACCGGCTGGTTCGTGGCCGGGCACGCGCTGCTCGCGGCGCTGTATCGCCCGGCCGTTGCCGCCAAGGCGCCCGCGGTCACCATGCTCACCGGCCTGCCGCTGCGCTGGTCGGCGGGCGGAGATATCGCGGCGATGATCGCCGAAGGGGCCAATGACGACCCCGCGCTCGCACGGTTGACCGCGGCGGGGCCGGTGTCGCTGGTCGACAGCCTCGTCGATCATGTGCCGCCGCCCGGCGGAGCGCTGCTGATCGCGCATCCCCGCGCGCTGGCGCCGCAGGAACTGGTTGCGATCGATGCCTTCGTGCGCGGGGGCGGCCGGGCCGTCGTGTTGGCGGACGCACTTTCGGGCTGGCCCGGGCGCCATCCGCTCGGCGATCTGCGCAACGCGCCGGTGACAAGCCTGCTGACCCCGCTGCTCGATCATTGGGGTGTGACGCTGGCGGCGGCGCCTGCCGACGAGAGTGCGGCGCTCCCGGCCGATGTCGACGACGCGCGCTTGCGCCTGTTCAGTGCGGGGCGCTTTGACCGCCTGCCACCGACCTGCCGCGCCTTCGCCGACCGCCATGTCGCGCGCTGTTCGATCGGTGCGGGTGAGGCGTGGCTCGTGGGCGATGCCGACCTGATCTTTGCGCCGCTATGGCGCCCGCTCGTCCCCGGCGCGGACCATCTGCGGCAGGCGGACACGATGGAGTGGCTGTCCGCGCGCCTGTGGCGGGGCGCAGGGAATGCCCCGCTGCGCCCGCTCTGGATTCGCGCCCGCGCCCTTTGAGTCGGCGTTTTCGCCCCAATTCACCCCGATCGAAGCTTGTCCCACGGCGCACTCTTGCGCCGTGGGACCGGTATTTACCCAATTCAGAGCGCTTTTTGCGATAAATGGGGGTTAGATTCCCTATTTCACCCCAAATTACCCCTTTCCACCCCGATCTATAGTTGATAGTCAGGAATCGGAGAGGGGCAATCTCCACCCGGATCGAACCAACTGGAATCCTGCGATTCCGGGGCCGGGAAAGCGTTGCCCGGTGGCACGGATACGGGGGGCAGAGCGATGGCGATTGTGACGCCCGGCCAGTATGCGGGCACCAGTTTCGCCGCGATCGATGGCAAGGGGCGGATCGCCGTCCCCTCTCAGTTCCGCAACAATGTGCCCCTCATTGCGGACGGCCAGCGCGTGCTCTGGGTCGGTTTTCACGAAAAGCTGCCCTGCCTCGTCGCCTATGGTCAGGATCAGTATGACCGGCTGAACGGCGAGATCGAGCGTGACCGCGAAACCGCGCGGTTGCGAAACCTCGACTTCGACGAGGACGCCGAGTTCAAGAAGCGCTTCAGCTACACCGAACCCTATACGCTCGACGACAGCGGTCGCTTCCTTCCCAGCTTCATCCACCGCGACCGCGTCGGCGATGCCGGCGCGACGGCTTTTGTGGGCTCGGGCCGCCGGCTCGAAATCTGGTGGTTGCCGACCCTGGCCGAATGCGCCGATGCCGATCCGGTGCTCCAGCGCCTCGCGGCGTCGTGGGATGCAACGAAAGGGAAGGCGCGCAAGTGACCGACCTTCCCCCCGAACTTCCTCGGGATCCCCGTCACGATCCGGTCCTCCGTGAAGAAGTCCTCGCCGCGCTCGCCATCGCCCCCGGCGAGCGGCATGTCGATGCGACCTTCGGCGCCGGCGGCTACACGCGCGCGATGCTCGCCGCGGGCGCCGACGTCATCGCCTGCGACCGCGACCCCGATGCGATTGCCGAAGGGCAGGCGCTCGTCGACGAAGCCGGCGGCAAGCTCACGCTGATCCACGGCCGCTTCGGCGAGATCGACCGGCTGCTCGCCGAGCGCGGGATCGACGCGGTCGACGGCATCACTTTCGACATCGGCGTCTCGTCGATGCAGCTCGACCAGGGCGAGCGCGGTTTTTCGTTCCAGAAGGACGGCCCGCTCGACATGCGCATGGCGCAGGAGGGCGAAAGCGCCGCCGACTGGTTGAACAGCGCCGACGAGCATGCGATCGCCGACGTGCTCTTTCATTATGGCGACGAACGCCAGTCGCGCCGTGTCGCGCGCGCGATCGTCGCGGCGCGTCCGCTGACCCGTACCGGCGAACTGGCGACGGTGATCCGCAAGGCGCTGCGTCATCCGCCCGGCGCGCCCAAGGATCCGTCGACGAAGAGCTTTCAGGCAATCCGTATCCACATCAACGGCGAGCTCGACGAACTCGTCGCGGGGCTCAACGCTGCCGAACGGCTGCTCCGCCCCGGCGGCCGGCTTGCGGTCGTCAGCTTTCACAGCACCGAGGACCGGATTGTGAAAAATTTCCTGCGCGAACGTAGCGGTGGCGATGCCGCGGGTTCGCGCCACCGGCCCGCGCCGCTCCCTCTGGCGCGGGCCGCAACCTTCGAAACCCCGGCACGCAAGGTGCGCCCGGGCAAGCCCGAAGAGGCGCGCAACCCGCGGGCCCGCTCGGCGACGCTGCGCAGTGCGATCCGGACCGCTGCTCCGGCCCATTCGACGATGAAGGAGGCAATGTCATGCTGATGGCGGCCCGCAAGCTTCAGGGGATCGGCCTGGTCCTGCTCGTGCTCATCTTCGCGATGATGCTGTACCCCGTGTCGTTGAAGGTCGCGGCGACGCGCAGCGAACTGACGCGCATCGAACGGCAGATCGACCGGACGCGCGACAATATCCGCTATCTCGAATCCGAACTCGCGGTGCGCGCCTCGATGCGCCAGCTCGAACAGTGGAACGCCGATACCTTCGGCTATTCGGCGCCCGACGCCGGCCAGTATCTTGCCAGCGAACGCCAGCTCGCGTCGCTCGACCGCCTGCCGCGCGCGCGCGGCGCCAACGAAGTCGCGCCGGTGCTGATGGCGATGGTGTCGCCGGTCGGCACTCCCGCGCCGGTCAAGGCGGCGGTCGCTCCGAAAGCCGTGGCCGAAAAGCCCGTCCTGATCGCGCAGGCCGATATCCGCAGCGACACGCCGCCGCGGATGGCGCCGACGCGCCGGCGCGAACAGCTCAAGATGATCGAGGACCAGTTGCTCGCCGAATCGACGCTCGCCGATCTCAAGCGCGCGGCCGCGGCCGAGGCAGCGGGAGGAAAGCCCGGTCGATGAACACGCTGGTCGTCCGTCCGACCCGGGTTCGTACCGCTGGTGTGCGGCAGCAGATCTTGCTGACCGCGCAGCAGCGCTTGATGATCCTGATGCTTTTGTTCGCGGCGGCCTTTTTCCTCGTTTCGGTGCGCCTCGTCTATTTCGCGCTGTTCGACACGTCGTCGAGCCGGGGGGCGGCGACCGCCTTCATCCCGGCGCGCGCCGATATCGTCGATCGTAACGGCGTGCCGCTCGCGCGCACCATCGACGGTTATTCGATCCGCGTCGTCCCGTCGAAGCTGCTCAACAACCGGCAATATCTGGCCGACGAGCTGCACAAGATTTTCCCCGACACGCCGCGCGAGGAACTGCTGGCAAAGGTCAGCGGTCCGCGCCCGACTTATATCCGCCGCCGCGCGCTGCCCGACCAGGTCGCCGCGGTGAACGCGATCGGCGACGTCGGGTTCGATTTCCCGCGCGAAAAGGAGCGTCTCTATCCGCAGCTCACGCTCGCGGCGCATGTGCTCGGCTTCACCAACGCCGACGGTCATGGCGTCACCGGCGTCGAAGGCGCGTTCGACCAGCGGCTGATCGACAGGGCGACGCGCGGCGAGCCGCTGGCGCTGTCGATCGACGCGCGTGTGCAAGGGGTGCTCGAAAGCGAACTGAGCGCGGCGGTCGCCAATCTCGAGGCGATCGGCGGCGCGGGCATCATTCTCGACGTCCACACCGGCGAAGTCGCGGCGATGACCTCGCTGCCGACCTTCAACCCGAACAAGCTGACCGGCAGCGACCCCGCGACGCGCCGCAACGCCGTCACCTATAATCTCTACGAACTCGGTTCGACCTTCAAGCCGCTGTCGATCGCCGCCGCGATCGACGACGGCGTGGTGACGAACATGGCACGCCGCTACGATGCGTCGGCACCGCTGCCGATCGCCGGCTTCCGTATCCGCGACAGCCACCCGGGGCGCTGGTACAATGTGCCCGAAACGCTGATCGAAAGCTCGAACATCGCGACCGCGCGTATTGCCGACGAACTCGGGCGCGAGAATCTGGAACGGCTTTTCCGCAACCTCGATTTCGACAAGCGCCCGCAGATCGACCTCAAGGAGCGCGCCTTCCCGCTGTGGCCGAAGGACTGGGGCCGCGTGACCACGATGACGACCAGCTATGGCCATGGCATCGCGGTGACCCCGATGCACCTTGCGAGCGCCTATGCCGCGCTCGTCAACGGCGGCATCTATCGCCCCGCGACGCTGATGAAGCTTGGCGACAAGGCCCCGCCGCAGGGCCGCCGCGTGTTCAAGGCGGCGACCAGCGCGCGGATGCGCCAGCTCCTTCGCCTCATCGTCTCCGACGGTACCGGCAAGCAGGCGAACGCGCCGGGTTTCCGTGTGGGGGGCAAGACGGGTTCGGCCGAAAAGCCGGGCGCGGGCGGGTATCGCCGTCATTCGCTCGTCTCGACCTTCTCGGCGGCTTTCCCGATGGACAATCCGCGCTATGTGGTGATCGTGATGATCGACGAGCCAAAGGGCAATGCGTATAGTTCGGGCCAGCGCACCGCCGGCTGGACCGCGGCGCCCGTGGTGCGCAAGGTCGTGACCCGCGCGGGTCCGATGCTCGGCGTCTTCCCCGACGAAAGCCGCGACGTCGATGTCTCCGAACTCACCCCCTTGCTGCGGAGAAACGAGGAAACGCACTGATGCGTCTCGCCGCGCTGCTCGACGATCAAGGGCTGGAGGGCAGCGATCCCGTCGTTACGGGACTCGCGATCGATCATCGCAAGGTCGCACCCGGAACGGTCTTCGGCGCTTTCGTCGGCGAAAAATTCAACGGCGAGGATTTCATCGCCGCCGCGATCGAAGCGGGCGCGGTCGCGATCGTCGCGCGCCCCGAAGCGAAGGTCGAGGGCGCGGTGCATGTCGCCGACGCCAATCCGCGCCGCGCCTTCGCGCACATCGCCGCGCGCTTCTTCCACCGCTTTCCTGCGACCTGCGTCGCGGTGACGGGGACGAACGGCAAGACCTCGACCGTCGAGATGACGCGCCAGCTCTGGCGCATGGCGGGGTTCAACGCGGCGTCGATCGGCACGCTCGGGATCACGACGTCGCTCGACAGCGCCTCGACGGGCCTCACCACGCCCGACATCGTCACCTTCCTGTCGAACATGTCGGGCCTCGCGGCGGAGGGCGTGACCCATGCCGCGTTCGAGGCATCGAGCCACGGGCTCGACCAGTATCGCACCGAAGGGCTGCCCGTGAAGGCAGCCGCCTTCACCAACCTCAGCCATGATCATCTCGACTATCATGGCACGATGGATGCCTATCTCGCCGCCAAGCTGCGGCTCTTTTCCGAAGTCGTCGAACCCGGCGGTTCGGCGGTGATATGGAGCGACGACGAATATTCACCCGCCGTGATCGACGCGGCGAAGCCGCGGGGTGTCCGTCTGCTGACCGTTGGCACGAAGGGCGAAACGCTCCGCCTCGTCGCGCGCGCGCCGACCCAGCTCGGGCAGTCGCTCGTCATCGCCGCGGGCGACCTCACGCAAAAGGTCGATCTGCCGCTGATCGGCGCCTATCAGGTCGCCAACGCGCTGGTATCCGCCGGGCTCGTCATCGCGACGGGCGGCGACGTCGCACAGACGCTCGGCAATCTCGCGCGGCTCCAGCCGGTGCGCGGGCGGCTCGAACGCGCGGCGATCACCAGGGCTGGCGCCCCCGTCTACGTCGATTACGCGCACACCCCCGATGCGATCGAGGCCGCGCTCGACGCGCTGCGCCCGCATGCCGGGGGGCGCCTGATCCTCGTCTTCGGCGCCGGCGGCGACCGCGACCAGGCGAAGCGCCCCGAAATGGGCAAGGCCGCCGCCGCGAAGGCCGAGGTGCTGATCATCACCGACGACAATCCACGCGGCGAAGATCCCGCGGTCATCCGCGCCGCGATCGCCGCCGCCGCGCCGAACGCGCAGGTGATCGGCGACCGCCGCGCCGCGATCGCCGCCGCGATCGCCGAGGCGCGCGCCGACGATATCATCTGCATCGCGGGCAAGGGCCACGAACAGGGGCAGATCGTCGGCCGCGGCGACGACATGCGCGTCATCCCGTTCGACGATGTGATGGTCGCGCGCGAGGAGGCGGCATGAACCCGCTCTGGACCGCGCGCGCGATCGCTTCGGCCACGGGCGGCACCGCCAGCGCCGACTTCACCGTCCACGGCGTCGCCTTCGACTCGCGCGAGGTGACGAAAGGCGACCTTTTCATCGCGATGAAGGGCGAGGTCGCCGACGGCCACCAGTTCATCGACAAGGCGATCGCCGCCGGCGCCGCGGGTATCGTCTGCGAAAGTGCGATCGACCACCCGCACGTCCGTGTCGCCGACAGCGCCGCCGCGCTGAACGCGCTCGGCATCGCATCGCGCGCGCGCAGCCACGGCCGGATCATCGGCGTCACCGGTTCGGCGGGCAAGACGGGAACGAAGGAAGCGCTGTTCGCGGCGCTCGAGCGCTTCCGCCCCGGCAAGGCGCACCGCTCGGTCAAGAGCTACAACAACCATGTCGGCGTTCCCTTGAGCCTGTCGCGCATGCCCTCGACCGCCGATTACGGCATCTTCGAAATGGGGATGAACCATGCGGGCGAACTCGCCGACCTGACGCGGCTGGTGCGTCCCCATGTAGCCATCGTCACCACGATCGCGCCTGCGCATATGGAGTTCTTCAGCGGCGAAGAGGCGATCGCCGACGCGAAGGGCGAGATTTTCGAGGGGCTCGAACCCGGCGGCACCGCAATCGTGCCGTTCGACAGCCCGCATTATGCAAGGCTGCGCGCGAAGGCGGAAAAGCACGCGGCGCATGTCGTCAGCTTCGGCCTGAACGAGGGCGCCGACGTGCGTGCGGTCGACTGGCTTGCGGACGGGAAGGACGGTTCGCTCGTCACCGCGCAGGTGCAGGACTCGCTGCTCTGCTTCACCATCGCGCAGGCCGGCGCGCATTGGGTCGCCAATTCGCTCGCGGTTCTCGCCGCAGTGAAGGCCGTCGGCGGCGACCTTCCGGCGGCCGGACTCGCCTTTGCCGAGATGGGCGGGCTCACCGGTCGCGGCGCGCGCCACCGCGTCGCTGTGCCCGGCGGGCATATCCTCGTCATCGACGAAAGCTATAACGCCAATCCCGCCTCGATGGCGGCGACCATCGACCAGCTCGGCGCCGAATCCGCGGACCGCAAGGTTGCGATTCTCGGCGCGATGAAGGAGCTCGGGCCGGGCGGAGAGGCGTATCACGCGGGCCTCGCGGCTCCGCTCGTCGCGGCGGGAGTGCAATTCGCCCTGCTTGTCAGCGAAGAGATGGCGCCGCTCGCCAAAGCGCTTGAGGGCCGCATCGATTTCGAGCATGTGGCCGCCCACTCGGCCGCGGTAGGGCGGCTGAAGGACCTGATCCGCGCGGGCGACGCCGTGCTGGTGAAGGGGTCGAACAGCGTCGGCCTGTCGCATGTCGTGACGGCGCTGACCAACGGGGACTATTGATGTTATATTGGCTGGCGGAATGGCTTGGCTTTCCGGGGGCTCTCAACCTCATTCGCTACCTGAGCTTCCGCTCGGGGGCCGCGGTCGCGACCGCGTTGATCATCGGGCTGTGGATCGGCCCGCGCTTCATCCTGATGCTGCGGATGCGGCAGGGGAAGGGACAGCCGATCCGCGACGACGGCCCGCAAAGCCATCTCGCGAAAAAGGGCACGCCGACAATGGGCGGGCTGATGATCCTCATTTCGCTGATGATCTCCGCCCTCTTGTGGATGGACCTGTCGAACCGCTTCGTCTGGGCGTGCCTGTTCGTCACCGCGGGTTTCGCGGTCGTCGGCTTCCTCGACGATCTCGACAAGGTGACCAAGGCCAGCCATCGCGGAATTCCCGGCCGCGTGCGGCTGCTGATCGAATTTGCCATCGCTGCGGTCGCGGTGCTGCTGATCGTCTCGCGCACCGGCACCGACCTCTACCTGCCCTTCTTCAGCGGCATCGTGGTCCCGCTCGGGCCGCTCTATTATGTCTTCGCGATGGTGCTGATCGTCGGTTTCGGCAACGCGGTGAACCTCACCGACGGGCTCGACGGGCTCGCGACCTTCCCCGTGATCATCGCCAGCCTGACCTTCCTCGTCATCGTCTACCTGTCGGGTAATGTGAAGTTCGCGGGCTATCTCGGCATCCCGCACGTCCCCGGCGCGGGCGAGCTGGCGGTCTTCGCCGCGGCGATCATCGGCGCCTGCCTCGCCTTCCTGTGGTTCAACGCGCCTCCGGCCGCCGTCTTCATGGGCGACACGGGCAGCCTCGCGCTCGGCGGCGCGCTCGCGACGATCGCGGTGACGGCGCAGCACGAACTCGTCCTCGTCCTCGTCGGCGGGCTGTTCGTGGTCGAGGCGCTGTCGGTGATCATCCAGGTCTTCTGGTACAAGCGCACGGGCAAGCGCGTGTTCCGCATGGCGCCGATCCACCATCATTTCGAACAATTGGGCTGGCCCGAATCCACCGTCGTCATCCGCTTCTGGATCGTCTCGATCGTCCTCGCGCTCGCAGGGCTCGCGACCTTGAAACTCCGGTGATCACCTCGCGCGTCTTTGCCGGCCGCCGCTATGCGGTGCTGGGACTGGCGCGCTCGGGCCTCGCGACCGTCGAGGCGCTGATCGCCAGTGGCGCCGGCGTCACCGCGTGGGACGACCGCGAAGAAGCGCGCGACGACGCGATGGCGCTCGGCGCCGATATCGGCAATCCGCTCGAGATCGACCTGATCGGCTTCGCGGGCGTCGTCGTGTCGCCCGGGGTGCCGCTCAACCGCCACCCGATCGCCGCGCATGCGCGCGAGGCGCATGTCCCGGTCATTGGCGACGTCGAGCTGTTCGCCGAGGCCCAGCGCGACCTGCCGCCGCACAGGGTCGTCGGCATCACCGGCACCAACGGCAAGTCGACCGTCACCGCACTCATTGCGCATATGCTGGAGAGCGCAGGCGTGCCGACGCTGATGGGCGGCAATATCGGCCTGCCGATCCTCAGCCGCGAGCCGCTTGCGGAAGGCGGGGTCTACATTCTCGAACTGTCGAGCTACCAGATCGACCTCTCGCACAGCCTCGCCTGCGATATCGCCGTGCTCACCAACCTCAGCCCCGATCATCTCGACCGCTACGACGGCTTTGCGGGCTATACGGCATCAAAGGCGCGGCTCTTCGGGCTTCAGCACCGCGATCAGGTCGCGGTCATCGCGGTCGACGACGATCCGTCGAAGATGATCGCGAGCCGCATCAACCACCGCCTGCACCGCGTCTCGGCGAAGGATATCGATTCCGCCGATCAGGCGCGCTGGCCCGCGCTGCAGGGACCACACAATGCCCAGAATGCCGTGTGCGCGATCGCCGTGTGCCGCGTGCTGGGGCTGAATGACGAACAGATCGAGCGGGGGCTGGCGACGTACAAGTCGCTGCCGCACCGCATGGAATTGGTCGGCGAAGTCGGGGGGGTCAGCTGGTTCAATGACAGCAAGGCTACCAACGCGGCTTCCGCTGCACCGGCGCTGGCGGCATTTCCGCCGGCGCCGGACCAGCGTCTTCACTGGATTGCCGGCGGCAAGGCCAAGGGCGACGGACTCGCGGCGTGTCATCCATGGTTCGGCCATGTGAAGCGCGCCTATCTGATCGGCGAGGCGATGGAGCCCTTCGCGGCCGAGATCGGCGACGCGATTCCGGTCGAGCGGTCGGGGGATATGGCGACCGCGGTGAAACAGGCGGCCGCCGCGGCGAAGCCCGGCGATATCGTCCTGTTGTCGCCCGCGTGCGCTTCATTCGACCAGTTCAGGGATTATGAACAGCGCGGCGATGCGTTCCGCGCCGCGGTGCAGGCGCTCGGGGCATGAGCGGGGGGGACAATATGGACGCGACCGAAAGGCCGGTGATCGCCACGACGACGCGGACGACGAAACGCCGCGGCCCGCGCCTCAGCCGCGCCGACCGCACGCCGCTCGGCCTGTGGTTCTGGGAAATCGACCGCGTCCTGCTGCTGCTCGTGTCGATCCTCGTCGCGATCGGGCTCGTCGCGGTCGCAGCGGCGTCGCCGGTGGCCGCGCAGAAACTCTCGACCTCGACCGCGTCGCTCGACCCGCTTTATTATTTCTACCGCCAGCTGATGTGGGTGATCGTCGGCGTGCCCGTCATGCTCGCGGTGTCGATGCTGCCAAAGCCGCAGGCGCGGCGCTTCGCCATCTACGGCACGATCACCTTCCTCGTCCTGCTCTTCCTCGTGCCGCTGATCGGCACCTCGGTGAACGGCGCGCAGCGCTGGCTCGGCAGCGGCGTGTTCCGGCTCCAGCCGTCGGAGTTCCTCAAACCCTTCTTCGCGGTGTCGCTCGCGTGGATATTGTCGCTGCGGCTGCATGACCAGAGCTTGCCCGTCGTCCCGCTCGCCGCCGCACTGACCGGCGTCATCGCGCTGCTGCTGATGGGCCAGCCCGACCTCGGGCAGACGATCATCTTCGCCGCGACCTGGTTCGTGCTCGTCCTCGTCGCGGGTCTGTCGATGCGGATCATGGGGATGCTCGCCGGCGCGGGGGTGGTCGGGATCATCCTCGCCTATTTCTTCTATCCGGTCGCGCAGCAGCGCATCAACATCTGGCTGTTCGCCGAAGGCGACAGCTTCCAGGTCGACAAGGCGCATGCGACGCTGACCGCGGGCGGGCTGATCGGCACCGGCCCCGGCGCGGGGCTTGCCAAATTCCAGCTGCCCGAGGCGCACACCGACTATATCTTCTCGGTCATCGGCGAAGAGTTCGGGATGATCGCGTGCATCGCGATCGCGGTCCTCTATCTCGCGATCATCGTCCGCGTCCTCGTCCGCCTGCTCGACGAGGAAGACAGTTTCCTGATATTGGCGGTTGCAGGTCTCGTCGCGCAGTTCGGCGGACAGGCGATGATCAATATGGCGGTGAACACGCAAATCTTCCCGTCGAAGGGGATGACGCTGCCGTTCATCAGCTATGGCGGTTCGTCGTTCATCGCTTTGTCGATCGGCATGGGTTTGCTCTTGTCGCTGACCCGCCGGAACCCCTATGCGGCTCGGGTATCGATGACCCGAAACTGGAACAAGAAATGACCGCAACACGCCACTTCCTTCTCGCCGCCGGCGGGACGGGGGGACATATGCTGCCCGCTTATGCGCTCGCGGGCGAGCTGATTGCGCGCGGACACCGCGTTGCGCTGGTCAGCGACGATCGCGGGCTGAAGATTCCGGGAGCTCCCGCCGAACTCGAAACGCACGTGCTTCCGGCAGGGCGGGTGTCGGGCGGACCGGTCGGCTGGCTCAAGGCCGCGCTGGCGATCCGCAAGGGACGCCGCATGGCGATCGACCTGATCCGCGATTTCGATCCCGCCGTCGTTGTCGGTTTCGGCGGCTATCCGTCGCTTCCCAGCCTGCTCGCCGCGGGGGCGATGAAGCGGCCGCGCGTGCTCCACGAACAGAATGCCGTGCTCGGCCGCGTCAACCGGCTGATGGCGCCGCGCGTCGATGCGGTGGCGGTCGCCTATCATAATATCCAGCGCTACCCCGAAGGGCATGAACTGAAGAAGCATATCACCGGCAATCCGGTACGCGACGAGATCGTCGCGATCCGCGACGACGGTTTTCCGCCGCTGCCCGAGGACGGCATCTTCCGCCTGCTCGTCGTCGGCGGTAGCCTTGGCGCGACGGTGCTCAGCGAAGTCGTGCCCGCCGCGATTGCGATGCTGCCGCGCGCGTTGCTCGACCGGCTGCAGGTCGTGCAGCAATGCCGTGACGATGATATCGAAGCGGTGCGCGCCAAATATGCCGAGCTCGGCGTCGCCGCCGAATGCGCGTCCTATATCAAGGATTTCCCCGAGCGGCTGCGCTGGGCGCATATGGTCATCGCGCGCGCCGGCGCTTCGACCGTCGCCGAACTCGCCTGCGCCGGGCGGCCCGCAATCTTCGTCCCCTATCCCGGCGCGATGGACAATCACCAGACGTACAATGTCGTCGACCTCGTCGAAGCCGGCGGGGCGATCGCGTTCCAGCAGCCCGACTTCACCCCCGCCGAGGTCGCGAAGCATGTCCAGCGCATGGCGCTCGAACCCGGCGCGCTCGAAGAGGCGGCCGGGCGTGCGGCAAGCTGCGGGCTTCCCGATGCGACGCGTGACCTCGCCGACCTCGTCGAATCGCTCGCCGCACCGCCGATGATGGACGTGATCCGCGTCGGGGCATCGTCGGGCCAGCGTGCGGCCGCAAGCGGCATGGCTTCTGCCCGCACGGGAGATAAATGATGCGCGGCGTTGCGACCGATATCGGCACCATCCACTTCATCGGCATCGGCGGCATCGGCATGTCGGGCATCGCCGAGGTGATGCACAATCTGGGTTATCAGGTGCAGGGCAGCGACATCGCCGATGGCTATGTCATCGAGGGTCTGCGCAAGCGCGGGATCAAGGTGGCGATCGGGCACGAGGCGTCGAACGTCGACGGCGCCCAGGTCGTGGTGACCTCGACCGCGGTGAAGCGCGGCAATCCCGAGGTCGAGGCGGCGCTCGCGCAGCGCATCCCGCTCGTCCGCCGCGCCGAGATGCTCGCCGAGCTGATGCGGCTCAAATCGACCGTCGCGATCGCGGGCACGCATGGCAAGACGACGACGACCAGCCTCGTCGCGGCGCTGCTCGACGCGGGCGGGATCGACCCGACCGTGATCAACGGCGGCATCATCAACAATTACGGCTCGAACGCCCGCCTTGGTGCGTCGGACTGGATGGTGGTCGAGGCCGACGAGAGCGACGGCAGCTTTCTGCGCCTCGACGGCACGATCGCGGTCGTCACCAACATCGATCCCGAGCATCTCGACCATTATGGCAGCTTCGACGCGATCAAGGACGCCTTCGTCGAGTTTATCGAGAATGTGCCCTTCTATGGCGCCGCGATGCTCTGCCTCGATCATCCCGAGGTGCAGGCGATCATCCCGCGCATCCGCGACCGCCGGATCATCACCTATGGCTTCTCTGCCCAGGCCGACGTGCGCGGGACCAATGTGGTTCCGGGCCCCGACGGCAACCGCTTCGACGTCGTCGTGCGCGACCGCGACGGCAACAGCCGCACGATCGAGGGCATCCATTTGCCGATGTCGGGTCGCCACAATGTCCAGAACTCGCTCGCGGCGATTGCGGTGGCGCTGCACATGGGCGTGTCGGACGACAAGATCGTCTCGGGCTTCAACGGCTTCGCCGGGGTCAAGCGCCGCTTCACCAAGGTGGGTGAGATTGCGGCAGGTGAGGGCGTTGTCACCGTGATCGACGACTATGCGCACCATCCGGTCGAAATTCGCGCTGTCCTGTCAGCCGCGCGCGAGGGCGTCGGCGCGGGCCGCGTCGTCGGCGTTGTCCAGCCGCACCGCTTCACGCGCCTGCGCGATCATATGGACGATTTCCAACAGGCGTTTAACGACGCCGACATCGTGCTCGCGCTGCCCGTCTATGCCGCGGGCGAAAGCCCGATCGACGGCGTGTCGTCGGATGCGCTGGTCGAAGGTCTGCGCGACCGCGGTCACCGCCAGGCGAATGTCGTTGCCGACGCCGGCGCGCTCGCCTCCGCCATCGCGGCGAGCATCGCCGCGGGCGATCTTGGCGCAGGCGACAAGATCATCTGCCTCGGCGCGGGTGACATCACCAAGATGGCGGCGGGTTTGGCCGCTGCGGTCGAGGCGGCATGAGCGCCGTCGAAACCCTTCCTGCCGTCCGCGGCAAGCTGACGGCCAAGGCGCCGCTGGCACCGCTCGTCTGGTTCAAGTCGGGCGGCCCCGCCGACTGGCTGTTCGAGCCCAAGGACGCCGACGATCTTGCCGATTTCCTGCGCGATCTCGATCCCGCCGTCCCGGTGATGGCGCTCGGTCTCGGCTCGAATCTCATCGTTCGTGACGGGGGCTTTCCGGGCGTCGTGGTCCGGCTCGGCAAGGCCTTTGCGAAGATCACAGCTTCGGCTGACAAAGGCGGCGATCGCTACATTACCGCCGGTGCGGGTGCGCCGGGAATCTCCGTTGCATCCGCTGCTCGCGATGCCGGGATTGCAGGCACAGAATTTCTTCGCGGAATCCCCGGTACAGTCGGCGGAGCGGTGAGGATGAATGCCGGCGCTTACGGGCGCGAAGTGCAGGATATTTTGGTGAGCGCCGACGTGGTCCTCCGCACAGGCGAAATCAAAACGCTGCTCAATTGGCAATTGGAGTACACTTACCGTCATTCCAATCTGCCCGAAGGCAGTATCGTTGTTTCGGCGGTCTTTCACGGCGTCGAAGGCGAGCCTGCGGTCATCCAGGCCGAAATGGACCGCATCTCTGCAAGCCGCGAAGCCTCGCAGCCGCTGCGCTCGAAAACCGGCGGCTCGACCTTCAAGAACCCCGACGGGCATAAGGCATGGCAACTCGTCGACGAAGCCGGTTGCCGCGGTTTCGCCGTCGGCGGGGCGCAGGTCAGCGAGAAGCACACCAATTTCCTGATCAACACCGGTGAGGCGACGAGCGCCGACATCGAGGCACTCGGCGAGGAAGTCCGCCGCCGCGTGAAGGACAAGAGCGGCATTGAACTGCAATGGGAGATTCAGCGCGTGGGAGTGGCGAAGTGAGCCGGGGTCCGTGGCATGTCGCCGTCCTGATGGGCGGCTGGTCGGCCGAGCGCGAGGTGTCGCTGATGAGCGGGGGCGGCGTCGCCGACGCGCTCGAAAGTCGCGGCCACAAGGTCACGCGCATCGACATGGACCGCGACGTCGCGCTGCGGCTGGCCGAGGCGAAACCCGATGTCGTGTTCAACGCGCTCCACGGCGTTCCGGGCGAGGACGGGACGGTGCAGGGCATGCTCGACCTGATGGGGCTCAAATATACGCATAGCGGCCTCGTCACGTCGGTGATCGCGATCGACAAGGAATTGACGAAGCAGGCGCTGGTGCCGCATGGTATCCCCATGCCGACGGGGACCATGGTCGACAGCGAAAGCCTCTTTACAGTCGACCCCTTGCCGCGCCCCTATGTGCTGAAACCCGTCAACGAAGGCTCGTCGGTCGGCGTCGCGATCGTCAAGGACGACAGCAATTACGGCAACCCGATCGCGCGCGAAGCCGTCGGCCCCTGGCAGGAGTTCGACCGGCTGCTCGCCGAACCTTTCATCAAGGGGCGCGAGCTGACCGTCGCGGTGCTCGGCGACACGGCGCTCGCCGTCACCGAACTGCGCGTCAAGTCGGGCTTCTACGACTATGACGCCAAATATACCGACGGGCTGACCGAACATGTCTGCCCCGCCGACGTCCCCGCCGAGGTGGCGCAGCGGATGAAGGATCTGGCGCTGCAGGCGCACCGCCTGCTCGGCTGCAAGGGCGCCTCGCGCTCGGACTTCCGCTGGGACGACGAACATGGCCTGACGGGCATCTTCCTGCTCGAGGTTAATACGCAGCCGGGGATGACGCCGCTCAGCCTCGTGCCCGAACAGGGGCGCGCCGTCGGCATGGATTATGCCGAACTCGTCGAACGCATCGTGGGGGAAGCGTTGTCATGAGCAAGACACAGATCAAGCGAGGGAAGGCGCCGCCGCGGCGCCCGTCGCGCGCGCCGAAAAAGCGCAAGACGATCAAGACGTCGCGCCTCAACGCGGTGATCAACGCACTGCCGATCAGCCCGCAGCGGCTGCAAAAGGTCGCGAACTGGACGATCGGGCTCAGCCTGTTCGCGGTCGCCGGGATCGCCGCGCACGCGACCGGCGTGACCGCCAAGGTGCATGAGGAATGGGCGCAGGCGGTCGGCCGCGCGGGGTTCCAGGTCCGGAAGGTCGAGGTGGTCGGCGCCGACCGCATCGACCGGCTCAAGGTCTATGACATCGCGCTCGCGCAGAAGGACCGCTCGATGGCCGCGGTCGACCTCGAGGATGTGCGCGGCGACCTGATGCGCTACGGCTGGATCAAGGATGCGCGCGTGTCGCGCCGTCTGCCCGATACGCTCGTCGTCGATATCGTCGAGCGCACCCCGGCGGCGATCTGGCAGCATAACAATCGTCTGTCGCTGATCGACGAAAAGGGCGTCGTGCTCGAACCCGTCACCGTCGCGACGATGCCCGACCTGCCGCTCGTCATCGGGCCGAAGGCGAACCAGCGTTCGCAGGACCTGGGTCGCCTGCTGACCGAGGCGAGCAGCCTCAAGGAATTGCTTGCGGGCGCGACGTGGGTCGGCAACCGTCGCTGGGACCTCCGCTTCCGCAGCGGCGAGACGCTGTCGCTTCCCGAAGGCGAGGCCGAGGCGAAGGCCGCGCTCGCCAAATTCGCGCATATGGACGGCGCGAACCGCCTGCTCGGCCGTGGTATATTGCGCTTCGACATGCGCGACCCCGCGCGCTTCGTGCTGCGCCTGCCGCACGAAGGGCAGGTGGCGCCCGCGAAGCTCGACGACGCGCGCGCCGCGGTTGACGCGGTCGCCGAAGCGTCGGCGGAGAAGGGATAAGCCATGGCGCCGCCGCGCATTGAAAAGATCATCACCGCGCTCGATGTCGGGTCGTGGAAGGTGTGCGCGCTGATCGCCGGACAAACTGCCGACGGCCAGCTTCATGTGCTCGGGACCGGGCAGCGCGAGAGCCGCGGCGTCCAGCGCGGCTATGTCGCCGACATGGAACAGACCGAGCATATCGTGCGCGAGGCGATCGAGCAGGCCGAACGGATCGCGGGGCTCAATATCGACGACGTCTGGGTCGCCTTCTCGGCGGGCGGCCTCATCAGCGACGTCGCGCCGATCGAAAGCGAGCTCGGCGGCCACCGGATCGAAAAGGAAGACGTCGACGACCTGCTCGCCGCGGGCCGCGCGGGCATCGATCCCGAAGGCCGCATGATCCTCCACGCGCAGCCCGCGCTCTACACGCTCGACGGGCTCAACGGGGTCAAGAACCCGATCGGGCTCCACGCCGACCGGCTCGGCGTCGATATCCACATCATCATGGCCGACGGCGCGCCGGTACGGAACCTCGAAGCCGCGGTGCGGCAGGCGCATCTCGACGTCAACGCGGTCGTCGCCTCGCCGATCGCGGCGGGGCTCGCCTGCCTGTCCGACGAGGAACGCGACCTTGGTGTCGCGCTCGTCGAACTCGGCGCGGCGGTCACCACCGTCTCGCTTTACGCCGGCGGGATGCTCGTCGAGATGGCGTCGCTGCCCTTTGGCGCCAGCGACATCACCGACGACATCGCTTCGGCCTTCGGCATCCGCCGCAGCCAGGCGCAGCGGCTCCAGAGCTTTTACGGTTCGGCGTCGGCGAGTCCGCGCGACAATAACGAGATCATCGAACTCGAACCCGGCGCCCCGACGAACGGCGATTCCCCGCGCATCACCCGCGCGCAACTCGTGTCGGTGATCCGCCAGCGGCTCGACGCGATGATGGGGGAGATCGGCCGGACGCTGAAGGACCTGCATTTCGTCGGCCCGATCGGGCGTCAGGTCGTGCTCGTCGGCGGCGGCGCCGACCTGAAGGGCATTGCCGATTATACCCAGAGCGCGCTCGGCCGCGCTGCCCGCGTCGGACGACCGCGTGGCTTGCACGGCCTGCCCGATGCGCATAGCGGCCCCGCTTTCGCGACGCTCGCGGGTCTGGTTCTCTATGCCGCGTCGGACCCGGTCGATCTTCGCGATCTGCCGATGATGGCGCAGGATGTCTATCGGCCGGCGGGCACGTCTATCCTGCACCGCCTGATGGCCGCACTGAAAAGCAGTTTTTGAATGCCGAGCGACGAAAAGGTTAATTTTTTGGGTGATTCCCACGTCACAATAGTGCAATGCGGGTGCAGAAAACCGGGCGGGCGGACACCCGCCCGGTCGGGTCGCAAGGTTGGGGAAGCGGCACCTGTCCGCCGCTGCAGGGAGACTATTTGATGAGCATCAATATTGGCCCGCCGCAGGTCGATGAGCTGAAGCCGCGCATCGCGGTGATCGGCGTCGGCGGCGCGGGCGGCAATGCCATCGCAAACATGATCGCGGCACGCGTCGAAGGCGTCGATTTCGTCGTCGCCAACACCGACGCGCAGGCGCTGAACGCTTCGCCGGCCGAACGGCGCATCCAGCTGGGGACGCAGATCACCCAGGGGCTGGGCGCCGGTTCGCGGCCCGAGGTCGGCCGCGCGGCCGCCGAGGAAAGCATCGCGCAGGTCGAAGAGGCGCTGAACGGCGCGCATATGTGCTTCGTCGCGGCCGGCATGGGCGGCGGCACCGGCACCGGCGCGGCGCCGGTGATCGCCAAGGCGGCGCGCGACCGCGGCATCCTGACCGTCGGCGTCGTGACCAAGCCCTTCACCTTCGAAGGCAATCGCCGGATGCGTTCGGCCGAAGCGGGCATTGCCGAGCTGCAGGACCATGTTGACACGCTGATCGTCATTCCCAACCAGAATCTCTTCCTTGTCGCCAACCCGAACACGACCTTCAAGGAAGCGTTCACGATGGCCGACGAAGTGCTCCAGCAGGGTGTGCGCGGGATCACCGACCTGATGGTCATGCCCGGCCTCATCAACCTCGACTTTGCCGACGTGCGCAGCGTGATGCGCGAAATGGGCAAGGCGATGATGGGCACCGGCGAAGCCGAAGGCGACGGCCGTGCGCTCGAAGCCGCGCAAAAGGCGATCGCCAACCCGCTGCTCGACGGCGTGTCGATGGCAGGCGCGAAGGGTGTCATCATCTCGATCACCGGCGGCGAGGACATGCGCCTGATGGAAGTCGACGAAGCCGCGAACCATATTCGCGAGCTGGTCGATCCCGACGCCAACATCATCTGGGGCAGCGCGTTCAACGACAATCTCGACGGCAAGATCCGCGTGTCGGTCGTCGCCACCGGGATCGACGGCAGCGGCGAAGCGGCAACGCAGGCTTCGCCGGCGGCGCGCAGCTTCTCCTTCGCACCCGCGCGTGCGGCGGCGCCCGCGCCGGTGGCCGAAGAGGTCGTCGCGCCCGTGGTCCAGGAAGAGCCGTTCGTCGAAGCCGCGGCGCCCGAAAGCCATGATCCGGCTCCCGGCTTCTCGCTGGGCGATCCGGCCGAGCCCGAAGCGCCGGCGGCTGCTGCCGAGGAAGAGCCGATGGAATTGTCGCAGGTCGCCGCGACCTATGACGATACGTCCGACGAACTCGTGCTCGGTGCGCCCGAAGCGCCGGTTGCCGACTATCGGTCCGCGGGGCCCGCGCCGGCAGACGAATCGTCCGCGCGGTCGGTCGGTGGCGGCACCCTGTTCGAACGCATGTCGCGGCTGTCGCGCGGCGCCCCGGCGCCCGAAAGCGAAGATGGCGGCAAGGAGGAAGGGGTCGATATCCCGCGCTTCCTCGGGCGTCAGAACAACCAGTAACAGGGCCATCGAGCGGCCGCCCGCCGGGCACGGCAGGCCGGGAATCGGGATGATTTGCCCATGCGGCAAGCGAAAATGACGGCGAAGCCGGCGCGCGCACGGTATATGGCCTGCGCGCTCGGTGCGCTGTTGCTGTCGGGCGTCGTCCTGTCGCCCGTCCAGGCGATGCAGGCGACCCCGCCCGATGCGGCGACGAGGGCGGCGATGCAAAAGCGGACGGCGGCGCGCACATTGCTGTCGTCGGCGCTCGCGCGGATCGCGTCGAACAGCGGCGACACCGCCGCGCTGCTCGATGCCGGCCGGGCCTCGATCGAGCTCGAGGATTATCGCGCCGCGGTGGGTTTCCTTGTTCGCGCCGAACAGGCGAACCCGCGCAACGGCGCGGTCAAGGCGGCGCTCGGGTCGGCGATGGTCCATATGGAAAACCCGACCCGCGCGCTCGATTATTTCGGCGAAGCGCAATTGCTGGGCGCGTCCGAGCGCCTGTTCCTTGCCGATCGCGGGCTCGCGCGCGACCTGCTCGGGCAACAGGATGCGGCGCAGCGCGACTATCAGCTCGCCTTGTCGACGGCCCCCAGTGACGAGCTGACGCGGCGCTACGCGCTGTCGCTCGGGATCAGCGGCGACGCCGACCGCGCGATCCAGATGCTGACGCCGCAGCTCCGCGCGCAGGATCGCAGCGCTTGGCGGTTGCGCGCGATGATCCTCGCGATGAACGGGCGCAATGGCGAGGCGACCGAGATCGTCAACGCGACGATGCCGCCCGCGATGGCGCAGAATATTCTGCCCTATCTGACCCAGATGGACCGGCTCAACCCCGCGCAACAGGCGGCGGTCGCACATTTCGGCCGCTTTCCGAACGGGCAGCTCGGCCCGAAACGCAAGCCGGTTCAGGTTGCGGCCGCCGCGCCGCCACCGGCGCCGCCCGCCGCAACGGGCAGGCGCCCGGCAGCGAACGGCAAGCGGCAACCGGTCACGCCGACGCCCGCACCGGTCGCCGCCACGCGCAGGCCCGATCCGGCACCGGTGGCACGCCCGCCGGCCGCCGCTGCGAGCACGCCCGCCCCGGCGGCCGCGACATCGACCCCGCCGCGGTCCACCGCCGCGGGCCCGCCGGTGCTCCAGTCGCCGTTCCGGCAGACGATACGCACCGCGGCCGCATCGCCTCCGCCGACTGCGCCGCAGCCCGCCACGCCGGCTCCTGCTCCCGCTCCTGCGCCTGTGGCCGCGGTTTCGGCCGCGCCCGAGCCGATCGGCGCGGCCGTCGACGCGAACAAGGGGCCGGTCGGCCCCGGCTTTTCGATCGCCGATATGGGCCGGTCGTCTCCAGCCGTTTCGACGCCCGCGCCGTCGCCCGCCACGATCGCGCCCGCTGCGTCCGCTCCGCCGGCGGGAACCGCCGCCGTCCCTGCGCCAGCCGCCGTTTCCGCGGCGCCGCTCGCGTCGCTCGCCGACATTGTGGGATCGATCGAAATCCCCGCCGAGGAACTGGCGCGGCCTGACAATGCGATCGGCGCCGACACGCTGGCGAAGCTGCTCGACGACAAGCGCAAGGCCGAGGCGGCCGAGTCCGCGAAGCGCGAGAAGGACGCCGCCGCGGCGAAGCTCAAGGCCGAAGCCGACGCCAGGGCGAAGGAAGAGGCGGCGGAGAAAAAGGCCAATCCCGCGCGCATCTGGGTCCAGGTCGCGACCGGCGCCAATGCCAGGGCGCTCGCGACCGACTTCGGCAAGTTCGCGAAGAAGAGCCCCGCCGTGTTCAAGGGCAAGTCGGGCGCGACAACCGAATGGGGCCGGACGCGGCGCCTGCTCGTCGGTCCTTTCAAGGACCGCAAGACGGCGCAGGACTGGCTTGCCGACTACAAGAAGGCGGGCGGCGACGGCTTCCTCTTCAACAGCGAGGCGGGGCAGACCGTCGATCCGGTCAAGTGAGCGTTGCTGCTTGCGCCAGCGATCCCGCGCGCAGTCGCGGGCGGCTTTATGACGAGCCCGGCCGCGTCGTGCGTGGGCCGCGCGACGTGTTCCAGCGCGACCGCGACCGCATCATCCATTCGATCGCCTTTCGCCGCCTGCGTCACAAGACGCAGGTGTTCGTCGCCCCCGACGGCGACCATTATCGCGTCCGCCTGACGCATAGCATCGAGGTCGCGCAGATCGGCCGCGGCATCGCGCGCGCGCTCGGGCTCAACGAGGATCTGACCGAGGCGCTGTGCCTCGCGCACGACATCGGCCATCCGCCCTTCGGCCACGCGGGCGAGGATGCGCTGAAGGCGGCGATGGCCGCGCATGGTGGCTTCGATCACAACGGCCATACGCTGCGCACGCTGGCGCGGCTCGAATGTCCCTATCCGCGCTTCGACGGGCTCAACCTGACGTGGGAAACGCTGGAGGGGCTTGCGAAGCATAACGGCCCCGTGACGAACCCCGGCTGGGCGCTCGCCGAGATCGACGGCGATTTTGCGCTCGACCTCGGCAGCCATGCCAGTCTCGAGGCGCAGATCGCGGCGGTCGCGGACGATATCGCCTATGACAATCACGACATCGACGACGGGCTGCGCGCGGGGCTGCTCGATCTCGACCAGCTGATGGAACAGCCCTTCGTTGCCGCCAATTTTCGCGCCGTCGAGGGCCGGTTCCCCGGCGCACCGCGCGACCGGCTGCTCCGCGAACTCGTCCGCGACCAGATCGGCGTGATGGTCAACGACGTCATCGCCGCGACCGAGGCCAATGTCGCCGAATCCGGCGTGGCGAGCGTCGAGGAGGCGCGTGCCGCCGGCCGCACGCTCGGGGGCTTCTCGGCCGGGCTTGCTGCCGACGAGCGCGAGCTCAAACGCTTCATGTACGCCAATCTCTATCATCATCCCGAACAGGTCGCCGCCGCCGAAGGCGCGAACGAGGTCGTCGGGTGCCTGTTCGCCGCCTATGCCGACGACCCGCGCCTGATGGGCGAGGACTGGTCGGCGCGCGTGCCGCCGGAAAATTGCGCGACAGTGCGCCATATCGGCGATTATATTGCCGGTATGACCGACCGCTTTGCGATCGACCGCTACGCCGAAATCTTTGGGCGCGACGCGGTGCCCGCGGCGCTGGCGCATGCCTGACGGAACTCTATCCATTTCCCGTTTGTGCTGAGCTTGTCGAAGCACCGTCCTTTTCTGCCGACCCTGGAAAGAAGAACGGCCCTGCGACAGGCTCAGGGCGAACGGCTTAAAGGGAGGCCATGATGGATTCAGCACCGGGCATTCTCGTCATCGGCGCGACCGGGCTCGTCGGGCGCGCGGTGATCGAACGCTTCGGCGCCGCACCCGTCGCCGTCCTCGCGCGCCGCGCGGTCGAAGGGCTGGCGCCGCATCATACCGCGCTGGTCGCGCCGTCGGACCGCTGGGGCGACATGATCGCCGCCGAAAGGCCCGGCGTCCTCATCTGCTGCCTCGGCACGACGATCCGGCAGGCGGGATCGCAGGCCGCCTTTCGCGCCGTCGATCACGATCTCGTCCTCGCCGCCGCGCGCGGCGCGAAAGCGGGCGGCACGCCGCACATGATTACGGTGAGCTCGGTCGGTGCCGCCGCCAAAAGCGCCAATTTCTACCTCCGCACCAAGGGCGAGACCGAGGAGGATCTGCGCGCGCTCGGCTTCGACCGGCTCGACCTGATTCGCCCCGGTCTGCTCCGCGGTAACCGGCCCGGTCCGCAGCGATTGGGCGAGGGGCTGGCGACGATCGCGGCGCCGCTGACCGACGCGCTCCTCCACGGGGCGTTTCGCCGCTATCGCTCGATTTCGGGCGATACGGTCGCCGCGGCGATCGTCGCGCTCGCGGCACAGGGGGGATCGGGCGTGCATATCCACGAAAACGACGCGATCCGCGCGCTCGCCGATTGACTCCGCAAAGGGGCAGCGCCAAGGCTCGCAGCGTCTGTCGGAGCCTCGCAAGAGATTCGACCGGCCGCGCGGGAGAGCGTGAGGGCAGGGCAACCGGCGCCTCACCACCGAAGGAGCAACCGCCCCGGAAACTCTCAGGTCAAACGGACCGCGCAGGCTGGAACGGACACTCTGGAAAGCGTTCCGGCCGTTTCGCCGGAACCACCGAAGGGGTAACTCCATGCCCGACCCTGTCCGGGCGCGCATGGAGGAAAACTCTCAGGTTCCCGTGACAGAGGGGGCATGGCGAAGGGCGCGGCGATGGGCCGCGCATACGCTATGCAACCGCGGGAGACTGGCATGACCGACACCGAATTGACAGAGGGCGAAGCGGCGATCGAGACCGCGACGCTGCCGCTCGACGCCTGGCACCGCGCGAAGGGCGGCCGGATGGTCGAATTCGCCGGCTACTGGATGCCGATCCAGTATGAAGGCATCATGACCGAACATCTCTGGACGCGCGAAAATGCGGGCCTGTTCGACGTCAGCCATATGGGCCAGCTGCTCATTTCGGGCGAAGGGCTCGACGATGCGCTCGAAGCGGTGCTTCCGGGCGATGTGAAGAGCCTTGCCGTCGGGCGGATGCGCTATTCGCTCCTGCTGGCCGAAGATGGCGGGATTCTCGACGACCTGATGCTCAGCCGCTGGCCCGGCGGTATCTATATGGTCGTCAACGGCGCGGTGAAGTGGGACGATATCGCCCATTTGCGCGAAAATCTTCCCGACGCGATCACGATCAACCATTTCGAGGAGCGCGCGCTGCTCGCGCTGCAGGGACCCAGGGCGTTCGATGCGCTGAAACGGCACACGACCGGCGAATGGGATCTGGATGTCCTTCGCTTCATGATGGGCGGGCCGTTCCGGATCGGCGGCGTCGATGCCTGGATCAGCCGTTCGGGCTATACCGGCGAAGACGGGTTCGAGATTTCGGTCGATGCCGATCAGGTCCGGCATGTCGCCGATTTGCTCTGCGGCGAACCCGAAGTGAAGCCGATCGGCCTCGGTGCGCGCGACAGCTTGCGGCTCGAGGCGGGGCTCCCGCTCTATGGCCATGATCTCGATCCGTCGATCGATCCGATCGAGGGCGACCTTTCTTTCGCGATCCAGAAGCGCCGCCGCGAGGATGGCGGCTTTCCGGGCGCGGCGCGCATTCTCGGTCACCTCGCCGACGGCAGCCCGCGCAAGCGCGTCGGTCTGCTCGTCGACGGCAAGCTGCCCGTTCGTGAAGGCGCCAAGCTGTTCGACGGCGAGGACGAGATCGGCGTCGTGACCTCGGGCGGTTTCGCGCCGAGCGTCGGCGCGCCGATCGCGATGGGCTATGTCCCGCGCGACCACGCGGTACCCGGCACCGCGGTCGCCGCCGAAGTGCGCGGCAAGCGGGTGAATTGCACCGTCGCTGCCATGCCCTTTGTTCCGCATAATTATGTTCGTAAAACAGGAGGTTGACTGATGCCGCGTTATTTTACCGAAGAGCATGAGTGGATCGACGTCGACGGCGATGTCGCGACGGTCGGCATCACCGACTTCGCGCAGGGCCAGCTTGGCGACATCGTGTTCGTCGAGGTTCCCGATACGGGCACCGAACTCAGCAAGGGCGGCGATGCGGCGGTCGTCGAATCGGTGAAGGCGGCAAGCGATGTCTATGCCCCGGTCGATGGCACCGTGACCGAAGGCAATGGCCAGCTCGAGGAAGATCCGGCGCTCGTCAATTCGGACCCCGAAGGCGAAGGCTGGTTCTTCCGCATGACGCTGGGCGACAAGAGCCAGCTCGATGGCCTGATGGACGCCGCGGCGTACAAGGCCTTCTGCGACGCGCTTTGAAGGATTCCCCTCCCGCAAGCGGGAGGGGGGAGATAATGTGACCACAACCGCCGCCCTTGCCGAGTGCCGCCTGATGGTGGCGACGCCCATCTATGAAGGCGCGCAGGGCACCTATGTCCGCGCGGCGCTCGACCTTGCGCTGCGCGCACAGGCGATGGGCATGGCGGTGCGGTTCGAATTCATCCTCTACCAGCCGTCGATCACGCGCGCGCGCAACATGCTCGCCGCGATGTTCCTCGCCAGCGACTGCACGCACATGCTGTTCGTCGACGCGGACATCGATTTCTCGCCGGATGACGTCTTTTCGATGGTGCGGGCGATGGATGCGCATGGCGAAGTGGGGGTACTTGGCGCGGCCTATCCGCGACGGATGGTCAATTGGCGGAACGTCGCGCGCGCGGTTGAACTGGGTCTTGCAAAGGATAACCCCGCCGACCTTGCGCGTTATGCGGGCGAATTCGCGCTGCATTTCCTGCACCCGGACCAAAGCTTCAAGATGACCGACCTCGTCGAACTGTCGCGGCTCGGAACGGCGATGATGCTGATCCGCCGTGACGTGCTCGAAGGCGTGCACGCCGCATTGCCCGACCTCGTCTTCCGGCCCGATCCGGCCGAGCGGCAGGCGCATGGTGTCGGCGAGCTCGAACCTTCCTTTTTCTGCCCACTGATCGAACCCGAAAGCCAGGCCTTGCTTTCGGACGATTATGCCTTTTGCCGCCGCGCTCGCGATGCGGGCTTCCGGATATGGCTCGCGCCCTGGGTCCGCACGACCCATGCGGGCCCGGCTGTCTTTTCGGGCACGCTTGCCGACACTGCTCAGCTTTTTTCTTCAAATCCAGCTTCTTCTCCGGAGTAGTTCATGCGTTACCTCCCTTTGACTTCCGATGATCGCGCGGCGATGCTCGCGACCATCGGCGCATCGTCGATCGATGACCTGTTCGTCGATGTCCCCGCCGAGGCGCGGCTCGATGGCCCGATCGCCGGCCTGCCCGACCATGCGAGCGAACTCGCGGTCGAGCGCCACATGGGCGCGCTCGCGCGCCGCAGCCGCGCCGCGGGCGAAGGGCCCTTCTTCCTCGGCGCCGGCGCCTATCGCCACCATGTGCCCGCCAGCGTCGATCATCTGATCCAGCGCGGCGAATTTCTCACCGCCTACACCCCGTACCAGCCCGAAATCGCGCAGGGTACGCTCCAGATGCTGTTCGAATTCCAGAGCCAGGTCGCACGGCTGCTCGGCACCGACGTCGCCAATGCATCGATGTACGACGGTTCGACCGCTTGCTGGGAAGCGATCGTCATGGCGCGGCGCATCACCAAACGTGCGAAGGCTTTGCTCTCGACCGGCCTCCACCCGCATTATCGCAGCGTCGCGCGCACGATGGCCAAATATACCGGCGATATGCTCGTCGACGGCGACCCGAGCCTCGAGGCCGGCACCGACTGGGCGGCGCTCGCGGGCAGCATCGACAAGGAAACGAGCTGCGTCGTCGTCCAGTATCCCGATATCCTCGGGCGCATCGACGATATGACGAAGCTCGCCGAAGCCTGCCAGGCGGCGGGCGCGCTGCTGATCGCGGTCGTGACCGAACCCGTCGCGCTCGGCCTGATCAAGGCGCCGGGCGAAATGGGCGCCGATATCGTCGTGGGCGAGGGGCAGTCGCTCGGCGTCGGGCTTCAGTTCGGCGGGCCCTATGTCGGCCTCTTCGCGTGCAAGACCAGATATGTCCGCCAGATGCCCGGGCGCTTGTGCGGCGAAACCGTCGACGCCAACGGCAAGCGCGGTTTCGTGCTGACGCTTTCGACGCGCGAACAGCATATCCGCCGCGAAAAAGCGACGAGCAATATCTGCACCAATTCAGGTCTTTGTGCACTGGCCTTCAGCATCCATATGACCTTGCTCGGCGAAGCCGGCCTGCGCCAGCTGGCGGCGATCAACCATGATCGCGCGAAGGCGGCAGCGGCGGAACTGGCAAAGGTGCCCGGCGTGTCGGTGCTGAACAGCAGCTTCTTCAACGAATTCACGCTGCTGCTGCCGACCGCGGCGCGGCCGGTGATCCACAAGCTGGCCGAAAAGGACATCCTCGGCGGCGTCTCGCTCGGCCGCCTCTACCCCGACAACACAGGCCTCGAGAACGGCCTTGTCGTCGCCGTAACCGAAACCGTGACCGCGGCGGATATTTCCGCCTTCGCCGCTGCCTTGAAGGAGGTGCTGGCATGACCGCGCTCAATCGCGCCGGCTGGCGCCCCGAAATGAATATCGCCGGCGGCGCCGACGACAATGTCACCTTCACCGGCAATCGCGCGCTGATGCTCGAAGAGCCGCTGATCTTCGAGATCGGCGGCAGCGAGACGACCGGCGTCGACTTCGACGAAGCCGCGCCCGCCACCGACCTTGGTGCGCTCGCACGCACCGCGCCGATCGGCCTGCCAGGCCTCAGCGAATCCGAAACGGTGCGCCACTACACGCGCCTGTCGCGGCAGAATTACGCGATCGATCTCGGCCTGTTCCCGCTCGGCAGCTGCACGATGAAGCACAACCCGCGCCTCAACGAAAAGGTCGCGCGGATGCCCGGCTTCGCCGACGTCCATCCGCTCCAGCCGCAGGAAACGGTCCAAGGCGCCTATGCGGTGATCCACGAGCTCGCCGAATGGCTGATCACGCTCACCGGCATGCACAGCGTCGCGATGTCGCCCAAGGCGGGCGCGCATGGCGAGCTCTGCGGTATCCTGTGCATCAAGGCGGCGCTCGAAGCGCGCGGCGAGGATCGCCGCGTGATTCTCGTCCCCGAAAGCGCGCACGGCACCAACCCCGCGACCGCGGCTTTCGCGGGCTTCACCGTCGAGGATATTCCGGCGACCGAGGAAGGCCGCGTCAACCTCGAAGCCCTGAAGGCGCGGCTCGGCCCCGATGTTGCGGGGGTGATGATCACCAACCCCAACACGTGCGGCCTGTTCGAGCGCGACATGAAGGCGATTTCGGACGCGGTCCACGCCGCGGGCGGATACGTCTATTGCGACGGCGCGAACTTCAACGCCATCGTCGGCCGCGTGCGCCCCGGCGACCTCGGCGTCGATGCGATGCACATCAACCTCCACAAGACCTTCTCGACCCCGCACGGCGGCGGCGGCCCCGGCTCCGGCCCGGTCGTGCTGTCCGAGGCGCTCGCACCCTTCGCGCCGTTGCCCTTCGTGACCAGGCAGGACGATGCATTCCGCCTGATCGAGGAGGAAAGCGCGGGCGAAGATCATCCGCAGACCTTCGGCCGCATGACCGCCTTCCACGGCCAGATGGGCATGTTCACGCGCGCGCTGACCTATATCCTCAGCCACGGCGCCGACGGGCTGAAGCAGGTCGCCGAGGATGCTGTGCTCAACGCCAATTATGTGCTGCGCAGCCTGACCGACGTGCTCGATGCGCCCTTCGCGGCGTCGGGTCCGTGCATGCACGAGGCGCTGTTCAGCGACAAGGGCCTCGCCGAAGGCTTCTCGACGCTCGACGTCGCCAAGGGGCTGATCGACGAGGGGTATCACCCGATGACGGTCTATTTCCCGCTCGTCGTCCATGGTGCAATGCTCGTCGAACCGACCGAGACCGAATCGAAGGCGGTGCTCGACCAGTTCATCGGCGCGCTGCGCAGCATCGCCATGCGCGCAAAGAACGGCGACCCGGCGCTCAAGACCGCGCCGCATTTCGCCCCGCGCGCGCGCCTCGACGAGACGCTCGCGGCGCGCAAGCCCATACTCGCCTGGGAGGGCTGATGACCGAACCGGCGCCCGGCCCCGACCGCCCCGAAACGCGCTCCGGCGCCGGGTGCGTCGCGGCCGGCGCGCTGTTTGCGATCGTCGCGATCCTCGGCTGGCTGATCGCGATCACCGCTTACGGTCTCGTCGTCGAGCAATGGGCGATGATCGCGGTCCGCCGCGAGTTCAGCTATGACTGGGTCTTCCTCTGGGCGCCGCTGTTCGCGATCGGGCTCGGCCTTGCCACCGCTTTCCTTGTCTCGCGGCGCGCGTCGGCGGCGCGAATGACCTTGCTGATCACCGTCACCGGCGCCATTGCCTTGCTGGCCGGCGTCGTGCTTTTCGGGCTCGGCGGACTGATCTGACGGGGCGGGGGAGCGCGCGATGAGCTGGGACAATATCTTTCTGCTGGCCAATTACTGGGCCTTCGCGGGCTGGATCGCGCTCGCCTTCCTGCCGCGCAGCCCGAAAACCTTGGCGGCAATCCTCTATGCCGGCGTTTTCCTCCTGTGCCTCGCCTACACGGTATTGATCGTCGGTTTCCTGACCGGCGGAATCGACCCCGGCGGCGCGAGCGGTGCCGACTTCACGACGCTGAAGGGCGTGATGAAGCTGTTCGACAGCCCGGGCGGCGCGACGATGGGGTGGATCCATTATCTGGCATTCGACCTGTTCACCGGCATGTGGATCGCACGCGATGCCGACCAGAAGGGCTTCAGCCGCATCGTCCAGTTTCCCTTCCTGTTCCTGACGCTGATGGTCGGTCCGGTCGGGCTCTTCGCCTGGCTGATCGCGCGCGAACGCCGCGCGCGGGCGCAGGCGAGAAAGTGACGCCGCAGCCCTGGATGCCAGGGGACGGCGCGCCAGCCGCCAAGCGCCACGCCCCCGCGACCTTGCGCAACCGCGACGCGATCGCTGCGGTGCTGGCCGACTGGCTGCCCGAAACCGGCACCGTGCTGGAGGTTGCGAGCGGATCGGGCGAGCATGTCGTCCACTTCGCCGCCGCCTTTCCGCATCTGGACTGGCAGCCGAGCGATCCCGATCCCGCCGGCCTGACCTCGATCGCGGCGTACCGCGCCGAAGCCGGTCTTGCGAATATCGCGCCGCCGCGCGCGCTCGATGCGTCGGCACCCGAATGGCCCATCGATCGCGCCGACGCGGTCCTGTGCATCAATATGGTCCACATCAGCCCGTGGCAGGCGACGCTGGGCCTGTTCGCCGGCGCGGCGCGGCTGCTCGCCGCGGGCGCGCCGCTGATCCTCTATGGCCCGTACGTCGAACCCGACGTCCCCACGGCGACAAGCAATCTGGCCTTCGATGCCAGCCTGCGCGCGCGCGATCCGGCGTGGGGGCTGCGCGATACCGACGTCATTAAAGGCGCTGCCGCCGACGCCGGTTTCGTCTTCGTGGAGCGCCGTGCCATGCCCGCGAACAATCTGATGCTGCTGTTCCGCAAGGGTTAGGAAATGTGTCTTACGGGGTCAGGTCCAGACGTTCGTACCGCAAAATGCCCGAGCGTTTTTTCATCCGGCTTCCCGTAGAATACTCCAGGTGCGCCGTCAGCGTGTAGCGCTCGACCATGAAAAACTTGTCGCGGTCCTTCGCGGGAACGTACAGGCGGTTCTGGATCGACCGCAGCACGACATCGGCCCAGCCGGTTGTGCCCCGGTTGCGAAGTATTTCGACATTTTCGACGCGGCCGTTGTCGTTGACCCAGAAACCAATGTCGACCCACCGGTCCTCGACCGATTCCATCTGCATCTGGTTCAGCGTCGATCCACCGGCCTGCGTCCGTGCGGCTTCCGCTTCATTCCGGTCCAGCGAGGGCGCATGGAGCAGGACAGGGCGATCGGCCCCGCCCTGGGCGATGAATTCGGTGATCAGGGCGTCGGTCGTATCCTGCCGGCCCATTGCCCGATCCAGCCGCGTCAGAAGCAACCGGCCGAGCAGCGCATATTGTTCCGCGCCGGGCGTCGGGTTGGCAACAAATTCTCCTATTTCCCGGCGGGCCTTGTCGAAACGCCACCGATCAATCCGGTTCGATTGCGCCTGGAGAATCAGCACGGACAGATGGCGGAGCCGCGCGAGCGCCGCGATATGCGGACGACCGGTCTTCAGCGCATAGGTTTCGACATCGTGATATTTGTTCGATGCTTCGTCCGGATAGCCCATTTTCAGGCGCGAATCCCCTACCTCCAGTTCCGCTGCCAACGCGCGAGAATCTCCGGCAGGGAGATGCTGTTTCAGTGTGTCGCGCATCTCGCGCACACCGATGCGATAGGCGCTGGCGTCGCCCAGATGCTCGTTCACCGTGGCCTGCGCGCGTAACAGGTCGGACACGCCGACCGGATGCGTCGCCCTGAATTTCCGGTTGCGGTCGAGCGATTTGTTGAGCGTCTGCCGCGCGTCCTTGTAATCGCCTGCGATGAACTGGTTTTCGGCGTGGACGAGCGTCGCGCGAATATCGTCCCCGGGCGGACAGTTGCGCGCGAGGCACGCCTGAAGGTCGGTTTGGGTTTGCGATAGCGGGCGGCCGGTAACGATGATCTCGGCATCGGGCTCGGCCGCTGCCGGGGGGGTGATCGTCAGGGCGGCAACGGCAACAAGCCATGATTTCATCACTTTGACCTCCCCGCCGAACTATAGACGGACGCGAGGGTTTGGCAATCGATCGGCCGCCGTGCGGGCCAATTCGGCCGGAAGGTCGGAACTGGCACTCGTGGCAGGGGCACATCTGCGCGCTTTACGTTGCAGGTATAGCCGTTAGCCTTGCCTGAAGCGCGCCGGAAGACGCGATTCGAGGAGAGAGAGCCGATGGGCCGCGACGTTTCGGAGCTGTTTACGTTCGACGAATTCCTGACCCATTGGGCCGGCGAGCGCCCCGACCGGGTGGCGCTGCGCGAAGAGGATCGCGTCTATACCTACGCCGAGCTCGACGACCGGACTGCGCGCGCAGCATCGGCTTTGATCGCGGCGGGGCTGAAGAAGGGCGACCGCATCGCGTGGATCGGCAAGAACAGCGATCTCTATTTCACCCTCTTTTACGGCGCGGCGCGCGCGGGCATCGTGATGGCGCCGATCGGGTGGCGCCTGTCGCCCGCCGAATGGGCGTTCATCGTCAATGATACGCAGGCGAAGATCGTCTTCGCGGGGCGGGGGTTCGATACGCTCGCCGAACAGCTCGCCGGCAAGCTCCGGAACGACCCCGCGATCGTCGGCGCCGCCGATGCATGGGCGATGATCGAAGGCGCGACGCGCGTGCCCTTCGAACCCTCGGGCGCCAACGACGCGGTGCTCCAGCTCTACACCTCGGGCACCACCGGCAATCCCAAGGGCGCGGTGCTGTCGAACCACAACCTCTTCGCGCTCCGCAAACATTCGAGCACCCTCGACCTGCCCTACACCAAATGGGAGGATGACGAGGCGGTGCTCGTCGCGATGCCGTGCGCGCATATCGGCGGCACCGGCCTCGGCATCATGGCGCTCGCATCGGGGCTCCCCGGCATCATCCTTGCCGAATTCAACCCCGAGGGCGTGTTCGACGCGGTCGAGCAGCACGGCGTCACGCGCTTCTTCATCGTCCCCGCGGCGCTCCAGATGCTGCTGATGCACCCGCGCTGCACCAGCGTCGACTACAGCCGGCTCAAATATATCCTCTACGGCGCCGCACCGATCCCGCTCGAACTGCTGCGTCAGTGCATCAAGGTCTTCGGGGCCCAGTTCATCCAGGCCTATGGCATGACCGAGACGACGGGCACGATCTCGATGCTGCCGCCCGAGGATCATGATCCAGCGGGCAATGCGCGGATGCGTTCGGCGGGCAAGGCGCTTCCCGGGGTCGAAATCGTCATCCTCGGACCCGACGGCGAGCCGGTTCCGACGGGCGAGGTGGGCGAGGTCGTCACCCGCTCGTCGAACAATATGCTCGGTTACTGGAACCTGCCCGACGCGACCGCAAAGACGATGACCGACGACGGCTGGATCCGCACCGGCGACGCGGGTTACCTCGACGCGGACGGCTATCTGTTCATCCACGACCGGATGAAGGACATGATCATCACCGGCGGCGAGAATGTCTATCCGGCCGAGGTCGAAAGCGCGATCTTCGGTCATCCCGCGGTGCAGGAAGTCGCGGTGATCGGCATCCCCGACGCGAAGTGGGGCGAGGCGGTGAAGGCGGTGGTCGTCGCCAGGCCGGGTACCACGGTCGAGGAATCCGACATCATCGCCTGGGCGCGCGAGCGTATCGCGCCGTTCAAATGCCCGCGCAGCATCGACCTGATCGACGCGCTGCCGCGCAACGCCAGCGGCAAGATCCTGCGCAAGGACCTGCGCGCGCCCTATTGGGCAGGTTATGAGCGGATGGTGAACTGACGGTCAGCGGTCGCCACAGTCTCCATCAATCGTCATCATCGTCGCGTTGCCAGCGGCGATCGTCACCGCGATAGCGTCGCCGGTCGCCGCCGCGATAATCGCGCCGGGCTTCGCGATAGACGCTGCGGCGCTCGTAACGCTCGCAATAGCCATCCTCGCAATAGGTGTCGACGACACGCTCGCGCGTGACGCCGTTGTTCGACGAGTTGTTGGAACTGGTGTTCGACGATTGATTTGCCGCTTCGGCGGAGGTTGCGGTCAGCAGGGCGGCAATCAGCAGGGCATATCGGGCCATCGTTTAACTCCCGGCCGGTGGAGCCCCGTTTTTGCACGACGAACCGGTATGCACGATGAACGCGCCGGCCGATGCGAGGCGTCTGGCGCGAAAGGGGGGCGGTTCGTCGAGAGGCGGTGGCGTGAGAATGTGAAAGCCAACGCGTCGCGCGCGACCTAAATTCGCCCCACATCCGGCCTTTCGCGCGACCTACACCCCAGAAAGGCCGATGCATTTTCCTCGCTGGCGCTGCCATGCGCGAGGAACATGGGGGGCTCCATCGGACGGTGGAGCCCATTCTTGTTGGTCCGGAGCAACGGGCTGCTCCCGCTCTCAGGCCGGCGATGTATCGCCCGCGATTTCTCCGGCGAGCCAATCGCGGAACCGCAGCATCGCGTCGCTTTCGCCGCGCGACATCAGGCGGGTGAGCCAGTAGCGGCCCGCGTCGACCGTGATCGCAAAGGGCTGGACGAGCGTTTCGGCGGCGAGTTCGCGTCCGAACATCGACGGCGGCGCGAGCGCGACGCCGAGACCCGCGGCCGCCGCCGAGGCCATCAGCGCCGAGCTGTCGAAAACCGGGCCGCGCAGCACCGGCGCGGGCACGGCCGCAGCGCCGAACCACAGCGCCCATTCGTCAGAGCGGTATGAGCGCAGCAGTCGTTCGTGGACGAGGTCGGCGGGCGTCTTGAGCCGTGCTGCGATCGCGGGCGCACAGACCGGCGCCATCGGCGCGGCGAGCAGCGGCTCGGCATGGGTGCCGTGCCACGCGCCGTCGCCGAAGCGGATCGCATAATCGAGCGCCTCGCCAGCCAGGTCGACGCGGTTGTTGTTCGTCGAGATGCGCAGGTCGATCGCGGGGTGCGCACGCGCGAAGCGATCGAGCCGCGGGAGGAGCCAGCCGGTCGCGAAGGTGCCGACGACTCCGACCTTCAGCGCTTCGCGGAAGCGGCCGTCGGCGTATTGATCGAGCGTCGCGGCGACGCGGTCGAACGCATCGGCGACGACGGGGACGAGCGCGTGCCCCTCGTCGGTCAGCGCGAGCCCGCGCGGCAGCCGGTGGAAGAGGCGCGTGCCGAGGCGGCGTTCGAGCTGCGCGACCTGATGGCTGACGGCGCCCTGGCTGACGCACAGCTCGATCGCGGCGCGGGTGAAATTGAGATGCCGCGCCGCGGCCTCGAAGGCGCGGAGGGCATTCAAGGGGAGCTGGGCGCGGTCCATGGGGCCTCCTGCATTGTGATATGGCCTCCCCCGTCATCCCGGACTTGATCCGGGATCCATTGGCCCGACGGCGGCGCGCGTGGACCCCGGATCAAGTCCGGGGTGACGAACGCTTGGGGAATGCATGAAATATTCTCATGGCTTTGTCGAGAAATCATGCTTTGTGGACGGCGCCCGAGCGAGGCATCCCGGCGGGGAAGGGAGACCGATATGATCGTGATGATGACAGTTGCCGCCTGGCTGGCGGGCGTAAGCCATGTGCCGCTGCCGCTCGTTCAGGAGGCGAATGCGCAGGTGGCAGCGGGCGGGGTGGCGCCGGGTGCGGAAGATCCTCTGACGAAGCCGATTGCGGCTTCGCGCGCGGCCGAATGGCTGGCGCCCGCGAAGCCCGAGAAGATTTTCGCAACCAGCTACCTCGTCGGTTTCGGGGGGCTCAGCGTCGCGTTGATCGACACCGGCGCCGGGCTGGTGCTCGTCGACGGCGCGCTGCCGCAGGCGGCGCCCGCGATCCTCGCCAATGTCCGCAAGCTCGGTTTCGACCCCAAAGACATCAAATTTATTCTGAGCACCGAGCCGCATTACGACCATGGCGGCGGGCTCGCCGCGCTGGCGCGCGATACCGGCGCGACGGTGGTCGCGAGCGCGCGCGGCGCCGAGGGACTGCGCGCGGGCGCGCTGGCGAAGGACGATCCGCAACTCGGCTACGGCGGCCGCTGGCCGGCCGTGACGCGTTTGCGCGTGATGAAGGACGGCGAGGTGCTGAAGCTCGGCAATGCTGCGATCACCGCGGTCGCGACGCCCGGCCATACGATGGGCAGCATGAGCTGGCGCTGGCAGGCCTGCGAGGGCGCAGCCTGCAAGGCGATCGTCTTCGCGTCGAGCCTGAACCCCGTGTCGGCGGACGATTATCGCTACACCGCGCAGGCGAGTGCGCCGATCGTCAAGGGGTTCGAGGCGAGCTATCGCAAGATGGACGCCATGCCCTGCGACGTGCTGATCGCGGCGCATCCCGACAATGCGGGTCCCGGCAGCTATAACGACAGGCCCGGCGCCTGCCGAGCCTATGTCGACCGGTCGCGCAAACTGCTCGCGAAACGGCTGGCCGCCGAGAAGGCTGGCGCGAAGTAGCGTTCATTATCGGCGCCTTTTCAATCTTGTAAGCCCCCATAATCGCGCTAGGATCACCCCGGTTTCGAGCGCGGTGACGGGGGCTTGCACATGCTGAAAACGGGTGTTTTTCTTGGCCTTTTGGCGATGGGCATGGATGTCTCGATGCCGCCGCCACGATTTGGTCCCGACGGACAGCCGAACCGCACGCTATTAAGCTGGATGCCGGGCGAGGTGCAGTGCGACGGGGCGCAGGTCGGCCATGTCATGCTGCGCCGCCCGCTGGGCGAGTTGAGCTTCGGCGTGCCCGCCAAGGCACCGTCGATTTCCTATACCTTCGAGACCGATGCCGCGGGACGGCCGCTGTCGATCGCGCGCGACAACGGCGCATCGACGCGCTTTTCCGGCGACGCGGCGCCGGCGCTCGCCGCGAGCCGTTTCGCGGCCGGGGCGCGCAAGAATTGCCGCATCACCTATGTCGGGCAGGCCATGCCGCTCCGCGATGCGCCGGTCGAGGATCTGGTGTCTTATTCGATCACACCGACCTCGGGACGGCTGCCGAAGGAGGGATGGGACCGGATCAAGGCCGCGGGCGATTGTATTGCCGCGCCCTTTCCGCAGCCGCTGCTGCGTGCTTTCCCGGATTTCGACAGGCTGCCGGGTACGCCGGGGGTGCGGGACTGGTCGCTCGTCGCCTATGACACCGACGGCAAGGGCGCGCCGGTGGGAATGAAAACGCTGTTCGGCACCGGCAACAAGGCGCTCGATGCCGCGGCGCGGAAGGCCGTCGGGGATTCGCGTTTCACGGGCGGCGCGCGCACGGGGTGCCGCTATCCTTACTGGAAGGCGCCCGAAACATTGACCGCGCCGCCGGCCCCCGCCGAGAAGGACGCGCGTCCCGCGGGCAGCAATTGTCCGGCGAAGACGCGCTGGAATCGGCCACTGGCGACACAATTCCCCGAACCGTGGCGGCGGCGCTCGATCGAAGGATGGGCGATCGTCACCTATGACATCGCGCCGTGGGGCGGTGTCGGCAATGTAAGGATCGTCGCGGCGCAGCCCGCCGCCGACTTCGGCCATGCGGCATTGACGATCGTCCAGAATGCCAGCGCGGAGCCGTCGCCGCAGGGCGCGACCGGCTGTATCGAGACGGTCCGGTTCGCGATGGGGCGCCGCACCGCGCCCGTGATGATCGAAGAGCCGGGCGGGATGGAGATTTTCTGAGATCGGGCGAGGTGGGCTGAATGTCTCCCGCGGCGTCGCCACGGGGAGGATCATTCGTCAGTCCGCCACCACCAGACAGGCCTGTCCGCTCTTGCTTACCGCGGCGCAGAAGCTTTCGGCCTCGCCCTTGTTCGCGAAGCCGCCGGCCTGCAGGCGGGTCAGCTTGCCGCTCCTGACCAGATAGGGTTGGCGGCCCGCGAAGGCGGGGTTCTTCTTTTCGAGCGATGTCCAGAGGTTGCGGGCGTTCGCCTCGACGCCGAAGGCGCCGAGCTGCGCACGCCACGGGCTGGTGCCGTCGCCGCTATGGACGCGGACGGGTGCCGGCGCGGGCGTGGCGGCCGTCGTCGCCTTGGCCGGCGCGGGCCTGGGTTCGGCCGGCGCCCTTTTTGCCGGGACGGGCGCGACCGTGGCGGGCGCGGGCGGAAGCTTGCCGCTTTCGGGCGGCGCGGCGTAAGTCGTGCCCGGCTGGCCGGTAGCGGCCACGGCGTCGGCGGTCGCCTGCGCCGCGACGGCGGCGGCGGCGCTGGCGGCGGGCGAGGAGGGCGCAGCGGGGCGCGGTGCCGGGGTTGCGGCGATCACCGGCGGCGGCGTGTAGCTGGTGCCCGGGGTCGACGCCGGCACGCTCGCGACCTTCACCGGCGAGGCCGGCACAGGCTTGGCCGCGGCGGGCGGGGCGGCGGCGTTCACCGCGGCGAGGCGCGCGCGCTGTTCGTCGCGTTCGATTTCGGGGATCATCGCCAGCCCGCGCTGGCGCTGGTCGAGCGGGATCAGATTGTCGAGCTGGGCGAGCCGCGCCGAAGCGATGCCGAGCCCCGCGTCGCTCGCGCGCTTGGTCAGCGCATAGGCGCGCGGCCAATCCTTCTGCGCGAGGTCGCCGTTGAAATGCGCGGTGCCGAGGACATATTGCGCGCGCGGTTCGCCGCGCGACGCCGAAGCGAGGATGAAGGGCATCGCCTCTTGGCGCCGGTTCGCCGTGAAGAGCACGAGGCCGAGATTATCCTCCGCCTGCAAATGCCCCTGTTTCGCCGCGCGGCGATACCAAGCTTCGGCCTGCACCATGTCGGCGGGAACGCCGCGGCCCAGCTTGTACGCCTGACCAAGATTGAATTGCGCGTCGGCGTCGCCCGCGATCGCCAGCGGGCGCCATTCGGCGACCGCGACCTGATAATTGCCCGCCTGCCAGGCATCGACGCCGTCCTTGACGTCGGCATGGACGGGCGCCGCGAACACAGATGCCGCGATCAGCGGCGACGCCAGCAGGGCGATGGTGCGGAATGAACGCATCTTATTCTCCAATGACTTGCACCACATGACAGCGGTCGCAGTCCCCGGATGCTTCATAGCGCCAATTGGCTAACACGGCGTTAGCGACAAAAGCGGGCGCACCGAAACTGATCCGTTTCGGGACAAGTTCATCTTAGGCCGCTGTTTACCATAAGTGCGAGGGAGTCGTTCACTCTCTTTTTATCATCGTTAACCCAATTTTAGCGCCCCGCATGGCATCCCCTCGCCGAATATTGGATTTCCGAGGGGGTAACGCAGTGCGCGTATTGGCATTGGCTTCACAGAAAGGCGGGTCGGGCAAGACGACGCTGTCGGGGCACCTCGCGGTGCAGGCGCAGCTCGCCGGCGCGGGCCCCGTCGTGCTGATCGACATCGATCCGCAGGGCTCGCTCGCCGACTGGTGGAACGAGCGCGAAACCGACCTCCCGGCGTTCGCCCAGACCACCGTCGCGCGGCTTGCCTCCGACCTCGAAATCCTGCGCCAGCAAGGCTTCAAGCTCGCGGTCATCGACACCCCGCCGGCGATCACCATGGCGATCCAGAGCGTGATTTCGGTCGCCGAGCTGATCGTCGTCCCGACGCGCCCCAGCCCGCACGACCTGCGCGCCGTCGGCGCCACCGTCGACCTTTGCGAACGCGCGGGCAAGCCGCTGGTGTTCGTCGTCAACGCCGCGACCCCCAAGGCGAAGATCACCAGCGAGGCCGCGGTCGCGCTGTCGCAGCATGGCACCGTCGCCCCCGTCACGCTGCACCACCGCACCGATTACGCCGCGTCGATGATCGACGGGCGAACGGTGATGGAGGTCGACCCCAACGGCCGCTCGGCCGACGAGATCCGCCAGCTCTGGACCTATATGAACGATCGCCTCGAAAAGAATTTCCGCCGCACCGTATTCGCCGCGCCGATCCCGACGCAGGGCAATTATGGCGCGGTCCGCCCGATGGGCGGTGGCTTCGGCCGCCGCATCGCTGGTCAGTGACGGGAGCGGGAACCATGGGCGAACCCAAACCCCTCGCATCGCTGAGCGCCGGACTGCTCGCCCGCAAGGGCGGCGCGCGTCCCGCCATGCGCCGCCAGCCGCTCGGCAGCGGCCCCGCACCTCTCAACAGCGGCGGTTACGACGACCTCGGCTGGAACGACATGGGCTATGATGTCGACCCCGACCAGTCGGGCGAACCCGCGCGCATGCTCGACCTGAAGCCGCTGCTCACCGGTTCGGTGCTGGCGCATAATGTCGAGGCCGAACATGCGGTCGACGAGAGCGCCGGGCACGAATTCGATCCGGGGTTTTCGGACGACTTCAATGGCCCGACCGACGATTATGGCGCCGACCAGTTCGAGGCCGAAGCTCTCGAAGCACCCGAAGTGCCCGAAATCGTCCGCCAGCAGGAATCGCTGATCGAACGCGTCGCCGCGGTGGCGCGCAAGGTCGAGGCGCGTCCCGAGCCGAAGCCGAAGAAGGAAAAGGCGCCGCGCGCGCTGCGTGCCCGCGAAAAGGCGGCCTTCACGCTGCGCCTCGACGCCGAACGCCATCTGCGCCTGCGCCTTGCCAGCGCGGTGACCAACCGGTCGTCGCAGGTGATCCTGACCGATCTGCTCGACGACTATCTGTCGTCGCTGCCGGAAATCGACGCGATGGCGAGCCGTCTGCCGGCCGCGCGACCGTCGCGCCAGACGCAGCGCTGAACGACCAACAGGGGGGATCTGTCATGAACCGCAAGATGTTGATGAGCCTGGCCGTTTCGGGTTTCGTCCTGAGCGTGGCCACCGGATGCAGCGGCATGGGCAAGATGGCCGATGCGCCCTCGCGCGCTGCCGGCAAGCCCGCGGTCGCCGCCAGGTCGGCCGACGAGGCGCGCGTCGCGCTCGAGGCGGGGAAAGCCGGCAAGGCCGTCAGCCTCGCCGAAGCGGCGGTGGCGGGCAGCCCGCGCGATGCCGGTTATCGTGCGCTCCTCGGGCAGGCCTATCTGAACGACGGCCGGTTTGCGTCGGCGACCGCCGCGCTCACCGAGGCGATCGAACTCGGTGCGACCGACAGCAACACGATCCTCTCGCTGACGCTGTCGCAGATCGCACAGGGCAAGAACGCCGATGCGGTCGCGCTGCTGACCCGGCATCGTGACACCGTGCCGGCGTCGGACCTCGGACTGGCGCTCGCGCTCGCGGGTGACAGCGAAGGCGCCATCTATGTGCTGAGCGAAGCCGCACGGGCCGAAGGCGCCAGCGCGCGCACGCGGCAGAATCTGGCGCTCGCCTTCGCCCTGTCGGGGCGTTGGGCGCAGGCGCGTATCCTTGCGTCCCAAGACCTGTCCGCCGCGAAACTCGAGGCGCGGATGGGCGAATGGTCGAAACTGGCCGAACAGCCGAGCGCGCAAATCCGCGTCGCGAGCCTGATCGGCACGAAGGCGCAGCAGGACGCCGGCATGCCGGTCCGCCTCGCGCTCGCCAATTTCGGTGAAACGCAGATGGCCGCGGCCGCACCGGCGGTCGAACTTGCAAGCGCCGATCCGGCGCCCGTCGCCGCCTACGCGCCGCCGCCGCCGGTGCTTGCGGATGCAGGCAGCGCCATTCGCAGCGTCGAGCTTCCGATGCCCGAACGCGGCGCCGACGGCGTCGTGCCGGTGACCGAATTGCCGCAGCCCAAGCCGGCCGGCGAAGTCATTCTCGCCGATGCGGCGCCCTATCGCGCGGCCCCCCGCGTCGCGGGCGAGGGGCGGATCCGGCCCGCGCAGGAACAGGCGCTCGAGCTGGCAACCGTGCTGATTCCGAAGGCGATGGGGTTCGATGCGAAAAAGCCCGATGGCTGGGCCGTCCAGCTTGGCGCTTATGACAGCCTCGGTATCGCCAGGGAAAAATGGGGCACGCTGAAAAAACGCAACGCGATGCTCGCGAGCTTCCCGGCGTCGAGCCATGCGGCGAATGTGAAGGGCCGCACCTTCTATCGCCTGACGGTCAACGGTCTCGCGACGCGCGCCGACGCGGCGAGCCTGTGCAGCCAGCTCAAGGCGCAGGGCCAGACCTGCTTCATCCGCGCGATGGGGGGCAGCGAAAGCATCCAGTGGGCGGCGAAGGGCCATGCGCTGCGCCTCGCTTCGCGCTAGGAGATTCTGCTAAATACGGGGGGAGGGGCGTGGTCGCGAGACCGCGCCTCTCTGTTTTCGGGCGTGTGCGGCCCATGGCCGGGCGGATTGCGGAAGCCCGGGGTGGGCCTGGCCCACCCCGCGCATCTTACAGACCGTCGAGGCCCTTGCTGACGAGGATGTTCACCGCAACGCGGCGATTCTGTGCCTTGCCTTCGGGGGTCGTATTGTCTGCCGCCGGGTCGGCTTCGGCCATCCCGGTGGGGGTCAGCATGCGATAAGGCTTCCAGCCGCACGCCTGCTGAAGGTGATTGACGACGCGGCTTGCGCGCTTTTCGCTGAGCACCTGGTTGAGTTCCTGGCTGCCCGTCGAATCGGTGTAGCCGACGACCAGCAACAGGGCGTTGTCCATGCCCTCGGCCTGGTTCGCGGCGCTGCAGAGATCGGCTTTCGCCTGCTCGGTCAGGACGGCCTTGCCGGTGTCGAAGTTCACGTTCGTCGTGCCCTTGACATTATACTGGTCGATATCGCCCACGCGGCCGCGCAGCGCCTCGGTCGCCGCCGTCTGTTCGGCGAAGCGCTGGTCGGTACCGGTATGGATCATCGATGCGGTCCGGAGATCCTTGCTCTTGAGATCGACCTGGCTCGCCACCAGTCCGCCGTCCCACTGCAATGTGTCGACGCTCACCGGCAGGCCGTTGAGCAGCGAATTCGCCGCGAGCTTGTCGCGGTCGAGGCCCAGGAACCCGCCGCTGCTCTTGATCTTGGTATAGTCGGCGATTGCGATCGCCGTGTTGTTGCCGTCGGCGGTCGTCACCTGCATCCGGCCGTCGCTGCGCGCGGAGATGATGCCTTCGACCTTGGGACCCTTGGTCATCTGGTCGGGCGAGGGCAACGTGGCGGTGACGGTCGCCATCGGCTCGGCTTCGGTCGTGTCCTGCTGTTGCGCGGCCAGACTGCCCGCTGCCGGCCCGGCCAGCACGGCCAGCGCCAACAATGCTCCTGAACTCTTGAAAACGGCACCCATACGCTTCTCCTTCTATTGGATAGACAGGGCCGCGCGCGTTCACTGGCCCTTTCTCGCAGATGGACTCCCGGTCAGGTCGAAAGTTGCGCGGGTCGTCGGGCCTCTTGCACGGCGTGCCGACAAGACGCGTGTGAAAGCGGTCGCTCAGCCCTTTTGCCGTTCGCGCGCCCGTAGGAAGCCGTCGCGTGCCATGCATCGCGCCAGCCAGGCCTTTGTCGCGTCGCCGAGCAGATCGTCGGCGCCAAGCGTCGTCGCAAGGAAGGCCGCATAGCCGATCGCGATATCGGCGATCGTGAACCGCCTCGCGACAAGCCATTCGCGCCCGTCGGCGAGCGCGGCTTCGATGCTCTTCGCCCGCCCGCCAAAGAAGGCCCTGTAATCCTCGACCGCCTGCGCCAGCCGCCGTTCGGGCACTTCGACGCGCGTGTAACGGATCATGATCGCAAGCGGGAAGGTCAGCGTCGCGTCGCTGCGGTGCAGCCAGTTGCGCCACGCCCAATAATCGGCCTCGTCGCGGCGGACCTCGATCGGCGTGCCCTCGGCAATGCGTTCGCAGATCGCGGCGGACTCGGTCATCAACTCGCCATTCTCGACCCAGCCGGGAATGGTCATCAGCGGATTGATCGCACGATAGTCGGGCTCGAACGCGCGCGGCGGGAATTTCAGCAGGCGCAGGTCGACGTCGATCGCGGCTTCCTCGACCGCCCACAAACAGCGCAGCGAACGGGCGTCGGGACAGTGGTAAAGTATCGGGCGCGAATCCTTTTGCGTCATGCGGCAACCTCCTTCGGCCGGTCGATATGGCGGCGATGCTCGCGCCAGGCGATGAACAGGCCCGACGCGACGATCAGCGGCGCGCCGACCCACGTCGTGTCGGCGGGCAGGGTTCCAAAGAACCACCAGCCCGCCGCGATCGCCCACAAGAGGCTCGAATAATCCATCGGGATGACGACCGACACGGGTGCGAGGCGCAGCGCGCCGGTCAGCGACATCTGGACGATCGCGCCGAGGAAACCGAGCCCGACGAGCAGCAGCCATTCATGGCCGTCGTGCGGGGTGATGACGAAGGGCAGGGCGATCCCCAACGGGATCATCGAGAGGAGGCTGAACCAGAAGACGATCGTCGCGGCATTTTCGGTCCGGCCGAGGTCGCGCACCGCAATCGTGATCAGCGCGGTCATGATCGCACCGCCGAGCGCCACCAGCGTGCCAAGACCATGCTCGCCGCCGAACCCGCCCGCGAAGCTCGCCGCAGGATCGAGCACGACGAGCACCCCGACGAAGCCGATGATCACCGCGCTCCAGCGCTGCCAACCGGTCGCTTCGCCGAGCAGCAGCGCCGCGAAGATGACCGCGAAGATCGGCACCGACAGGCTGATCGTCGTCGCTTCGGCCATCGGCAACAGGATCATCGCGCCGAAATTGCACGCCATGCCGGTCAGGCCCATCAGCATTCGCCGGCCGTGTGCGCCGATCCGGTTCGTCTTCAGCGACGCAAGGCCGCCGGTCGCCATCACCCAGACCAGCAGAAAGGGCAGGACGAGCGCCTGCCGCCAGAACAGGCTTTCGACGACATGGACCCCCGCGGCGTCGATATATTTGACGAGCACGAACATCAGCGACAGGCTGATCATCGCGAGCAGCCGGAGCCCGATCCCGCCCAGATAATTTTGCGGAGCCGCCGTCGATCGGGGAGCGGAGGGGGCAGGGGTTGGTGCGTCGCTCATGCGAAATTGCGCATATCAGCCCGGCCCGCACGTGCAACCCGTCATCCCTCTTGCCCCGCTCCCCCAATCCGGCTAGTGGCGCACTCCGGCCTAGGGGTATAGCTCAGTTGGTAGAGCATCGGTCTCCAAAACCGAGGGTCGTAGGTTCGAGTCCTACTGCCCCTGCCAGGCCGTTTCAAAGAGGCCACGTCCTCCCCGCGCCGCGGGTTCCAAGTCCGGGACGGCCCGGCAGTCCCTGAAGGAGGCTGCCATGGCCTGGGTATATTTGACGATCGCCGGAATTTTCGAAATCGTGTGGGCGTATTCGATGAAACAGTCCGAGGGCTTCACGCGCCCCGGCGCGACCGCCGTTACCATTGCCGCGATGATCGTGAGCTTCGCACTGCTGTCGCTGTCGATGAAATCGCTGCCGCTCGGCACCGCTTACACGATCTGGACCGGGATCGGCGCGGTCGGTGCCTTTCTCGTCGGCATCTTCGTCCTCGGCGAACAGGCGAATGCGATGCGCATCGGCGCGGCGATCCTGATCGTCAGCGGCCTGCTGCTCATGAAGCTGTCCTCGCCCGCCTGACCGGCGCACCATAGCAGCGAGGCAACGTCCTCCCCGGCGCATCGATCCTTCGAGGGGCGGGTGCGCCGGCATCAGGTCCGGGACGGCCCGGCGACTTCGAAGGAGGCCGCCGTGCTGTCCTTATCCGTGTCCGGCGCCAGTCTGGCGCCGTCATCCGCGCTGCTCGTCGAATATCTTCCGATCCTCATCTTCATGGGGGTCGCGCTGGCGCTGTCGCTGCTGTTCGTCTTCCTGCCGATGGCGGTGTCGCGCTTCACCGGCGCCCACGCGCCGGACAGCGAGAAGCTCTCCGAATATGAATGCGGCTTTCCCGCCTTCGACGCGCCGCGCAAGCCGTTCGACGTCCGCTTCTATCTTGTCGCGATCCTCTTCATCATCTTCGACCTCGAGGCCGCCTTCCTCTTTCCCTGGGCGGTGGTCGTCCTCGACCTCGGCTGGGAAGCGTGGGGCGCGATGATGGTGTTCCTCGGGATCCTGACGATCGGCTTCATCTACGAATGGAAGAAGGGCGCGCTCGACTGGGACTAGTCGGCTTTCATCACGAAGGCCGGCCCCAGATCGATCGTGCGCGCCGCGTCGCCCAGCGTCAGCGCGACATTGGCCTTGCCCGCGGGGTGGTCGCCGCCGGCGATGCCCTTCACATGCACGAGCTTCCATTCGCCCGACAGCGCGACCCGCCCCGCGACGATCGGGGTATAGGGCGCGCTGTTCTGCTGGATCGCGGCGCCGAGATCGGCCGGGGCGCCGCTGCCGCCGTCGGCGAGCCGGACCCAGAAGGCGAGGATCAGTCGGTCGCCCTTCGCGATGTCGCCCTTGATCGGCACCGATGCACCGATGTCCCACGCGTTCGCCGGCCTCGCGGCGATCGTCACGCGCATCGCCGTGCCGCCCTGCACGGCGCCATCCTTGCGTGCCTTGTGCGTCTGGCCAGGACCATAGACGGTCCAGCCCGCGGTGGGCTCGTTGAGCAGCAGCGGCGGCGGCTCGTCGGCCCCCTGAGCCGGAACCGCGACGACGATCGAAAATGCCAGCAAAGCGGTACGCACGATGGTCATGGTCTCTCCCCCTCCACGAGTCGATTGCATGATCTTATAATAACAATTAAGTGATCAATCTAATACCAATTGTCCGAAGGGGAACGGCGATGCGGTTTGCGATGCGATGCTCGATCTTGCTGCTCTGCGCGGCACTTTCGCCAACATCGGCGGCAGAGGAAAGCGCGAAGGGCGGTTTCGAACTGGTATGGGCCGACGAATTCGACGTCGACGGCCCGCCCGATCCCGCAAAATGGAGCTGGGATACACACGCCAACAAGGCGGGCTGGTACAACAAGGAATTGCAATATTATGCCGCCGATCGCCCCGAAAATGCCCGCGTCGAAAACGGCCGCCTGATCATCGCCGCGCGCAAGGAGGCGCTCGCCGACCGCGCCGACCATGGCGGTCAGGACTATACGTCGGCGCGGCTGATCACGAAGGGCAAGGCCGAGTTTACCTATGGCCTGATCGAGGTGCGCGCCAAGCTGCCGTGCGGCAAGGGATCGTGGCCCGCGATCTGGACGCTCGGCGCGAATGGCCCCTGGCCCGACGGCGGGGAGATCGACATCATGGAACATGTCGGCAAGACCCCCGGCGATGTGTTCGGGACGATCCACAACCGCTCGACCGCCGGCACGTTCGGCAACGGCGGCCAGATCCGCGTCGCGGACGCGTGCGAGGCTTTCCACGACTATCAGATGCTATGGACCCCGCGCGAGATTCGCTTTGCGGTCGATGGCAAGCCCTATCACCGCTACGCCAATGCCGGGACGGGCGCCGCGCAATGGCCGTTCGACCAGCCACAATATCTGTTGCTCAACCTCGCGGTCGGCGGCGCGATGGGCGGCGAGGTCGACGACGCGATCTTCCCGATCCGGTTGGAGATCGAGCATGTCCGTGTTTACAGGCAAAAGCCGCGCGCCGCCGGGGCGGGGGAGTAAGGCATGCTGCAGAGCGCTCTGATACGACTGTTCACGGCGGCCAGCACGACGCTGCTCGCGCCCGCGGCCGTATTCGCCGGAGAGCCGGGGCCGCCCGCCGGCTATGAACTTGTCTGGGCCGACGAATTCGATATCGACGGCCCGCCCGATCCCGCGAAATGGATGTGGGACACGCGCTTCAATCGCAGCGGCTGGCACGGCGGCGAGCGGCAATATTATGCCGCCGACCGTCCGGAAAATGCGCGGATCGAGGGTGGACGGCTGGTCATCACCGCGCGCCGCGAATCGCCGTCGGACCTCGCCGATCATGGTGGGCAAGGCTATACGTCGGCACGGCTGACGACCGAGGGACGCGCCGAATGGTCGCGCGGCCTGATCGAGGTGCGGGCCAGGCTGCCGTGCGGTGCGGGACTATGGCCGGCGATCTGGACGCTGGGTACGGCGCTGCCGTGGCCCGACGGCGGGTCGATCGACATCATGGAATATGACGGCAAGGCATCGGCGGTTACGGGAACGGTGCACAATCGCTCGACCGAAGGAACCACGGGGCACGGCGGTCGCATGCCTATCGCCGATGCGTGCGCGGCTTTTCACGATTACCAGCTCGTCTGGACGCCGCAGGAACTCCGCTTCGCCGTCGACGGCCGGCCCTATCATATCTATCCCAATGCCGGGACCGGCGAGGCGCAATGGCCGTTCGACAAGCCGCACCATCTGATCCTGAGCCTTGCGGTTCGCGGCGCCGACACCGCGATCGACGCGCGCGCGTTCCCGGCGCGCTTCGAGATCGAGCATGTCCGCGTCTATCGGCAACGCGGGTCAGCGGCGGTCGACGGCGCGGGTGACAAGCGCGGCGAGTAGGCGATGGTCGGCGAGCGACGGGTGTCCCTGGCAGCCGCCGAGATCGAGGCCGGCAAAGCGCAACGCGGTGACCCGGCCGGGCAGGCTGGTCCGTAATCCCGCCGCGACCCTTTGACCTGCGGAAAAAAGGCGTCGGATCCCATCAGGATGAAGCGCGCTTGCGGCTGGCGGCCGGCGAGGCTCGAAACGAACGCGTTATAACGAGCTCGATACGCTGCTTCGAGTGCGCCCGCGTTGGTCCACGGCTCTCCGGCCCTGAGCGCGGTCGAAAAGTCATTGATGCCGAGGTTGATGACGATCACATCGGGCCGCCAGTCCGCATCGTTCACCACGGGCGCGACAGCGCCCGGGATCGCGCGCGGATAGATCGCCGGCAGGCTTTGCCCGCGGGCATTACCGTCATAGTTGCGAACCATGCCGAAACCCGAAAAGGCGTTGATCCGGTAATCGGCATCGAGCGCCTTCGCCGCGAGCGGCCCGAAGGCGAGGCTGGTGTCGGTGCGGTCGTGGACCTCGGCAGCGGTGCACTTGGTCGTGGGCGAGCTGTTGCCATAGCCGACGGTGAAGCTGTCACCGATAAATTCGATCCGGCGCGTGCGGGGGCGTGGTGCGAGTGGCTTGCCCTCCGCCTCGAACGCGATGAAGCGGCTACCTCCGGCCGGGGTTTCGGTGAGCTTTTCCAGCCGCACGACATGATCGCCCGCGGCCAGTGCCGCGATGGTCGTGTCGACCGGGCCGGGCGCGCGAAACACCGCCTGCTCGACGCCGTCGATCGACAGGCGAAGGTGATCGGTAGGGGCGTCGAACCGTACCCGCACCGCGGTGCCGTCGAACCGGCCTTCGAGATAGACGCCGGGCCAGCCGAACGACAGGCTTCCGTCGGGTGCCGGGACGACACGGCCGCCGCTGTGGACCGGGAGAACTGCCCGCTGGGGCTGCTCCGCAGGAGCGGCGCCAGCGAGCATCAGGGCCAGCAGCGGGAAGACCGCCGTCCTAATCACGCAGGATATGGAAAATGCCGGGTCCGGGCTGGGTGACGCCGCGCGCCAGCCGTGCCAGCGCCCTGTCGTCGACGCGCGCGGCATCGGCCAGCTCGACCCGGAACCGGCCGTGCAGTGTCTGGACCGCCTGCACATTGACATCGCCGCCGAGCGCGTCGAGCAGGTCGGCGGGAAGCGTGGATGGCCCGGCGCGCCCGGTCGCGGGCTTGCTGACAATCGCAGCCAAATTGCCGCCGCCACCCGCCAGCACCCCGCGGATTTCCTCGGCGACCAGATCGGCGATGGGCCCGAGCACGACCTGTGCCGCATTTTCCGACGGGCGGATGATCCCCCGCGCGCCGAGCGCCGAAAGCGCGGCGTCATCGACCGCGGTCTGGTCGGCGACGATCAGCCGCAGGCGCGTGGTGCAGGCATCGACGCTCACCAGATTCGTCGCACCGCCCAGCGCCGTGACAAAGGCATCACCGCGTGCGCTCCCCGCCGACTGGACCGCGGCTTCGGCGACATCGCCCTTCTCGCGCCCCGGGGTGGTGAGATCGAAGCGACGGATGAAGAAACGGAACAGACCATAATAGAGGAGCGCGTAGACGGCCCCGATGGGCAGCAGCATCCATGGCCGCGTCGCGAGGCTGAAGTTCAGCACATAGTCGAACAGCCCCGCCGAAAAGCCGAAGCCGAGCTTCACGTCGAGCGCATTCATCAGCGCCATCGAGGCGCCGGTGAGCACCGCGTGGATCGCGTAAAGCACGGGCGCGACGAACATGAAGGTGAACTCGATCGGTTCGGTCACTCCGGTCAGGAAGCTGGTGAAGGCAAGGCTGAAAAGCATCCCGCCGACCGCCTTGCGTCGCTCGGGCCGCGCCTCGTGATACATGGCGAGGCATGCGGCGGGCAGGCCGAACATCATCACCGGGAAAAATCCGGCCATGAACGCGCCTGCGTCGGGGTCGCCCGCGAAGAAGCGGCGAAGGTCGCCGGTCGCGCCCTCGAAATCGCCGACGACGAACCACGCGGCGTTATTGATGATATGGTGCAGCCCGGTGACGATCAGCAGCCGGTTGAGCGCGCCATAGACGAAGAGGCCGATCTCGCCCGAGGCCACGACCGCACGGCTCGCCGTATCGATCCCGCCGCTGATATGCGCGTAGCTGTAGCCGACCAGCGCCGCGAGGAGCAGCCCTGCAACGCCGCTCGCGATCGGCACGAAGCGGCGGCCGCCGAAAAAGGCGAGATATTCGGGCAGCGCGATCGTCGCGAAGCGATTGTAGAAATGGCCGCCGATCAGCCCCGACAATATGCCGACGGGCACCTCGAGCCGGTCGATCAGGCCGACCGCCCATTGCTTCGCCGTCAGCGCCGCCGCGGCCTCGGGAAGCCCGGCGCCGATGTCGGGCGGCGGGGTCATGAAGGTCTGCGCGCCATTGGTCGTGACGAAATAGCAGACCACCCCGGCGAGCGCCGCGGCACCGTTGCCGTCGCGCGCGAAGCCGACCGCGACGCCGATCGCGAACAGGATGCCGAGGTTGTCGAAGATCGCCGCGCCCGCGGCCGAGATGAAGGCGATGTCGAGCAGGTCGGGCTGGCCGATGCGCAGCAGCAGGCCCGCGATCGGCAGCACCGCGATCGGCAGCATCAGCGCGCGGCCGAGCGGCTGGAGCGTTTCGAGAATCCTCCTCATCGCCGTGTCTCCTCGAATGCGCGGGCGAGCGCGCGAACTTCGGCCGCCGACTTGCATTGCAGCGTGAGTTCGGCGTGCGCGCGGGCCTCGACGAGCGTGAGGCCGCGCACGATCTGTTTCGCTTCGGCGACGAAGCCGGGAACCGCCGAGAGTTCGGTGACGCCGAGCCCCACAAGAATCGGCAGCGCCGCGGGGTCGGAGGCGAGGCCGCCGCACACGCCGACCCAGCGGCCGTGGACGGCGGCGAGGCGGCAGGTTTCGCCGATCATGCGCAGCACCGCGGGGTGCATCGCGTCGACTCCCGCCGCGACCGCCGGATTGCCGCGGTCCATCGCGAGCACATATTGGGTGAGGTCGTTGGTGCCGATCGACAGGAAATCGGCCTCGGCGGCGAGCAGGTCGGCGGTCATCGCTGCGGCGGGTGTTTCGACCATCACCCCGACCTCGACCGGCTCCGTGATCCCCGTCTCGCCGCGCAGCCGGTCGACGAGCGCGCGCACTTGCCGCAGTTCGTCGAGGCTCGCGACCATCGGGATCATGATCTTGCACTGGCCGACAGGGCCGGTGCGCAGGATCGCGCGGAGCTGTGTTTCGAGCAGGTCGGGCCGTGCGAGCGCGACGCGGATGCCGCGCTGGCCGAGCGCCGGATTTTCTTCGTGCGCGATCGGGATATAGGCGGCGGGCTTGTCGCCGCCGATGTCGAGCAGCCGGATGATCACCGGCTTGCCCGCGAGCGCGTCGGCGATCCCTTGATAGGCGGCGTGCTGCTCGTCCTCCGACGGCGCGGTGTCGCGATCGAGAAAGAGGAATTCGCTGCGCACGAGCCCCGATCCTTCGGCGCCCTGCGCAGCGGCGAGTGCAGCGTCCTCGACGGTGCCGATATTGGCGAAGACTTCGATGCGCGTGCCGTCGGCGCTGTGGCACGCATCCTTTGCCGCCACCTGCGCCGCTTCACGCCGGGCATCGCGCTTCGCCAGCCGCGCCGTGAACGCATGGGCGTCGGCGGCCGACGGGTTGGCGGTGACATGGCCGAGTTCGGCGTCGAGCAACAGCGGCGTGCCGTCCTCGACCGCGCCGAGCGCATCGCCCATCGCGACGAGTGCGGGCAGCCCCATGCCCGCACAAAGGATCGCGACGTGCGAGGTCGGGCCGCCGCGCGCGAGGCAAAGGCCGGCGGGTTTCGCTGCCGCGAGCGTAACGAGCTGTGACGGCAGTAAATCGTCGGCGACCACGATTGCCCCGGTCGGGACCGCGGCCCCTTCCAGCGGGGTGCCGGTCAGCGTCGCCAGCAACTGCCGCTCGATATCGACGAGGTCGTCGACGCGCTCGATCAGATGCGCGTTGCCCGTCGCGCGGATCGCAGCGATCTGGTCGTGGATCGCGCCGCGCCAGGCAAAGCCCGCGCTGTTGCCCGCCGCGATGCGGCTTTCGGCGGCGGTGAGCAGTTCGGGGTCGTCGATCAGCGCGAGATGCGCCTGCATCACCGACGCGACGCTGCCGCTTGCGCTGTCGGCGCGGGCGGCAATGCTTGCGCGAACCTCGCCGCGCGCGGCGAGGAGCGCCGCGCGCTCCTCGACCGCGCCCATACCCTCGCGCGCAACCGCGATTTCGGCCTGCCGCAGCCGCGCTGCCGACCCCATGGCGAGGCCGGGGGACGCGATGACGCCACCGATCTGTCCCGCACGAAGCGATGCGACGGGAGCGGGCGCAACCGATGCCGCCGCAGTCTTGCCTTCGCCCATATCGGTCGCGAGCAGCGCGACGATCGCCGCAAGCGCCGCCTCGGCATCGTCGCCGCGTGCCTGCACAACGACCTCGTCGCCGAACGCCGTGCCGAGCGCCAGCAGCGCAACCGTGCTGCGCGCGTCGCCGCGCTTGTCGCCGTTCAGCAGATGCACCTCGGCCTCGAAGCGGCGCGCGGTCTCGCCGATCCGTGCCGCGGGGCGCGCGTGGATGCCGTGCGGCAGCGACAGCGTCACCGCCTGCTCGACCACCGTGCCGTCGTCCGACCGGCGGCGCGCTTCGGCCTGCACGGGGACGAGCGTCATCAGCGCCTCGCACGCGCCGATCGCGCAGTCGGTGGTGCGGCGGCTGATCGCAAAGGCCTCGGCGTTGGTGACGATCACCGGGGTGATCAGGCTGGTCGCGGCCAGCGCGACCGCGTCGAGGTTGAAACGGATCAGCGGATCGCCGCGCGACACCGTCTGCCCCACCGCGACAAGCGGCGTGAAACCTTCGCCCTTCAGCATCACCGTATCGAGCCCGACGTGGATCAGCACCTCGGCACCCTCGGCGCTGCGCAGCGACACCGCGTGCCCCGCATCGTGCAGCGTCACGACCTCGCCATCGAAGGGCGCGACGACCGTGTCGCCGAGCGGCTGGATCGCGACGCCGTCGCCCATCATCCGCTGGGCAAAGACCGGATCGGGAACGCTGTCCAGCGTCGTCGCCCATCCTCTGAGCGGAGAGGTGATGATCAGGCTCATCGATTTAATCCCCAAAACTTCCGCCGCTTGTTTGTGCGGCTTATGTATCATTGTGCGGCGTGAGCCAGGTCCGTTGCGGGTTCGGGGACGATCTGTCCTCCGATCCACGTCGCGCGCGGTTCGAGTCCGGCGTCCAGCCACACCCAGTCGGCGCGCTGCCCCGGCGCGATTGCGCCGATGCGGCCCTCGAGCGACAGGAAGGCGGCGGGCGTCGCGCTCGCCATCGCCGACACGTCGGTCACAGGAAGGCCGGTGACCTCGACCGTCTTGCGCAGCGCCGACGCCATGTCGAGGTGCGTGCCCGCGAGCGTGCCGTCCTCGAAGATGCAGACACCGTCCTTCACTGCGATGCGCTTGCCCTGCAGCGTGAATTCGCTGACGTCGGTGCCGACGCTCGGCATCGCGTCGGTGACCAGCATGATGCGGTCCTTGCCCTTCGCGTGGACCGCGAGCCGCACGACCGCCGGGTGGAGATGGACGTCGTCGACGATCAGCCCGCACCAGCTGTCCGAATCAAATGCAGCCCCGACGGCGCCGGGATTGCGGTGGTGGAGCGGTGACATCGCGTTGAACAAATGCGTGAAGCCCGAAAGCCCCGCGCCGATCGCGCGCTGCGCCTCGTCATAGGTCGCGTCGCTGTGCCCCGCGCTGACGATCACGCCGTGACGGACGAGGGTGCGGATGTCCTCCTCGTCGCACAGCTCGGGCGCCAGCGTCAGCATCACGCGCCCGCGATGCGGCGCGGTGAGCGTTGCGAGAATGTCGGTGTCGAGGCGGCGGATGCGATGCGCTTCATGGATGCCGCGCTTCACCTCGTTGATGAACGGCCCTTCGATATGGATGCCGACAACGCCGGGCACGCCCCGCTCGATCGCGGCATCGACCGCGGCGAGCGCGGCGGCGATCTGCGCGGGCGTGTCGCTGATCAGCGTCGGCAGGAAGGCGGTGGTGCCGAAGCGGGCATGCGCCGCGCCGATCGCGGCGATCGCCTCGACATCGACCTGGTCGTTGAACAGCACCCCGCCGCCGCCATTGACCTGCGTATCGACGAAGCCCGGCAGCAGCCAGCCGCCATCGAGGTCGATCTGGCGGTCCGCGGGCGTGTCGCCGGCGGAGGATACGGCGGTGACGGCACCATCGGCAACGGCGATATCCGCCGCGCCGACGGCGCCGTCCGGCAGTGCGACCCGGCCGTTGTGGAAACGAAAGATCATAGCGTCTCGGTAACCTTGTTGAGATGCGGAGGCGAGTCGGGGTTATGGCCGCGTGCCAGCGCCAGCGCGCTCGCCATGCGGTAGAAGCTCTGGATCATCAGGATCGGCTCGATCGCCGGATGCGCCGCGATCGCCGGCAACTCGCCGCCTTCGGGGTCGGCAAGCAGGACGGTTGCGCCCCGGCCGCGGAATTCATCGGCGACGGTGCGAACGCCGGCGGCGGCGCGGTCGGTCCCGCCGAACGCGAGGACGTGAAAGGCCGCGCCGACGATCGCCATCGGACCGTGGCGCACTTCGGCGGCACTGAAGCTTTCGGCGTGGAGCCCCGAGGTCTCCTTGAACTTGAGCGCCGCCTCCTGCGCCACCCCCAAGCCATAGCCGCGGCCGAGGACGAACAGGTTGGTCGCCCCCCGAAAGGCGCCGACCGCGGGCGACCAGTCGAGCGCGAACGCCTGCGCGAGCTGGGCGGGGAGGGCGGTCAGCGCGGTGTCGAGCGCCGCGTCTTTCGCCCACGCGGCAACCAGCGCCGCGATGGCGGCGAGCGAGGCGATATAGGATTTGGTTGCCGCCACCGACCGCTCGACCCCGGCCGAAAGCGGGATGACGACATCGGCGAGTCCGACGAGCGGCGAACCGTCGGCATTGACGAGCGCGACGACGAAAGCGCCGGCGTCGCGCTGTTGTTCGACCGCGGCGAGCAGATCGGGGCTCTTCCCCGACTGCGACACGGCAAGGCACAGCCGGTTGCCCGCAACGGCGGGTGCATCATAGAGCGATGCGATCGACAGTGCCGCCGACGCGGTCGGCGTTCCGGTCATCGTTTCGATCAGATATTTGGCATAGGTTGCGGCATGATCCGACGATCCGCGCGCGCAGGTGACGACGGCGACGGGAGGGGAAGCGCGCAGGCGCTGGCCGATTGCGGCGAACGCCCCGCGATTCGCGGCGAGCATCGCTGCGACCGCTGCCGCTGCCTCGCCGGCTTCCTGCTCCATCAGCGTCTGTCCGTCACCCGCGGCATTCGGCGTCATGTCATCTTGTCTCCGGATCGGTGACATGTCGCCACTCGATGCATTGGTACTATATAGGTTATATAGGTCTCATCAAGAGGTATGTTTTGGAAATCAGATTTTGATGATCCAGCCCTTGCGGCGCAGCCATTCCATCGCGCCCCAGATGAGCAGCATATAAAGGATAACGGGCAGCAACGAGGCGACCGGGTCGCCCAGCGCTTCGCGCAGCGCGCGGAACGGCAGCAGGAGCAGGTCCCAGGTCACGACGCCCGCGGTCACCTGATGCAGCGTGTACGCCGCGATCGCATTGGCGCCGAAGGCAAGCATCGCGGTTGCCGCGACGCCGGGCTGACGGCCTTCGCGGTCGAGCCAGTGGTGCAGCAGCGCGAGCGCGAGGATCGTGATTCCGCTGGTGACGAGCACGAAGCTGCTCGACCATATGTCCTTGATGATCGGGAAGGCGAGGCTCCATACGCCGCCCGCCGCGAGCATCGCGGCGCCGACGATCGCAAGCTGGCGCCCGGCGGGGCCGTTGCGGCGAATGAGCATCTCGCCGATCGCAACCCCGATCAGGCCCTGCGCGATCGCGGGCAGCGTGCCGAGAATGCCTTCGGGATCATAGCCTTCCGGCCCCTTCACATAGAGATGATTGCCGAGGAAAAGGCGGTCGACCGACGCGATGAAATTATGCCCGCGAACCCAGATATCGGTCGCAAGGCCGTCGAGCGAGGGCAGTAGCGCAAGCGGCCAATAGGCGGCGAGGATCGCCGCGGCGATGATCATCCGTGCACGCGCCCCCGCCAGCAGGAACAGCAGCGCGCAGGCGCAATAGACCAGCCCGATTCGCTGCAGGACCCCGAACAGGCGCCAGTCGCCCGACGCGAAGCTGGTGAACCAGTATAGATTGCTGAGGATGAAGCCGAGCAGGAGCAGGCGGCCGGTGCGGCCGAGAATGTGGCGGCGCTGCGCCGAATCGAGTTTCGCCTCGCGCATCGAAAAGGGGATCGCGATCCCCACCATCGTCAAAAAGCCGGGAAAAACGAGGTCGGCGAGCGTGAGTCCGTCCCAGCCGACGTGCAGCAGGATCGGCGCGACATCCGCCTCTGCGCCATATTTCATCGCCGCGGCCGAGTTCACCAGGATCATTCCGGCAACGGTCAGCCCCCGCAGCACATCAAGTGAAATCAATCGCATGGCTTTGCCTCCCCCGGTCGCTGCCGCCCTCGCGGCCAGCATCTTTGCACTGCCATAAATTTGCAATGGACAGCGTGCTGGATTTGTAGTCTATTGGTAATAGTCCAAGGACGCAATTGGTCTTATAGAGATTGTGGGAAGGCAATCTGGACCGGGCTGGATGGGGGAAAATAAAAATGAACAAGGGGCCTGCCACTACCAATCGACTTCGCCGCGGTCTGCTTCAGGGTATCTGCGGCGCCGCGCTGGCGAGTGCGATCACTCTCCCTGCTGCGGCGCAGGACGGCACCGCGCCGGTATCGGCCGATGAGGAAAACCCCGACGACATCGTCGTCACCGGCATTCGCGCCAACCTCGAATCGGCCCAGGCACGCAAGCGCGGCGCCGATACCGTCATGGAATCGATCGACGCCGACGACATCGGCTCCTTCCCTGACAAATCGGTCGCCGAAGCGTTGCAGCGTGTTCCCGGCATCACGGTCAACCGCTTCGCGGGCACCGACGACACGGCGCACTTCTCGGCCGAGCCCTCGGGCGTCATCATTCGCGGCCTCAACCAGGTGCGCTCCGAATTCAACGGCCGCGACACGTTCAGCGCGAACAGCTCGCGCGGGCTCAGCTGGCAGGATATTTCGCCCGAGCTGCTGGGCGGCATCGACGTCTACAAGAACCAGACCGCGGACCTGATCGAGGGCGGTATCGCCGGTACGGTCAATTTGCGCACGCGCGTGCCGTTCGACCAGGATGGCCGATTGATCTCGATCTCGCTCAAGAACACCTATGGCGATATCGCGAAGAAATCGACGCCCGAAATCTCGGGGATCATTTCGGACCGCTGGCAGACCGGGATCGGCGAAATCGGCCTGATGCTGAACGGCGCCTTTTCGCACGCGATCACCGCGAGCCAGGGCATCCAGTTCGACCGCATGGCGATTTTCGGCGGCGTGTTCGGCCCGGGGAAGAAATATATCCCGAGCGGCATCTTCATGCGCGACAATGAATATGACCGGAAGCGTTACGGCATCGCGGCGGCGTTCCAGTGGCGGTCGAACGACGGCGACATGGAACTGACCGGGCAATACAACCGGTCGCAATATAACAACAGCTGGCGCGAACATGCGATCTATTCGAGCGCGTTCAGCATCTATGGCCAACCCAGCGATTACATGGTCACCGACCCGACGCTGGTCAATCCGCTGACGGGAACGGCGCCCTTCACCTTCGATAGCGATGGCAATTTCCTCACCGGCTGGTGGTCGGCGCCGCGCCCCTATGTCGGCGAAGGCAACGCCAATCTCGGGCTCGGCGTCAACGAGAATGGCCAGGCCTTCTTCAATCGCTGCTATGGATGGGAAGGCTGCGTTCCGCAGCAACGCGCGCCGCAGGTCGATACCGCGGCCAACGCGCTCAAGAACAAGCAGATCACGCAGGACTTCGGCCTCAACTTCCGCTGGGACGTCGCCGACAGGCTGCGCGTGACGCTGGACGGCCAATATGTCGACGCGAGCGTGAGCAACTATAACGCCTCGGTCACCGCGCGCTCGTTCGCGAACACCTATGTCGACCTGACCGGCAAATATCCGCGGCTCGAATTCCGGCCGACGCAGGCGGAGAATATCAACCTCTCCAATGGCGGGCTGAACAACCCCAACAATTATTTCTATTACGCCGTCACCGACCACACCGAAGACAGCGACGGCCAGGAAGTCGCGCTGCGTGCCGACGTCGAATATGACGTCGATTCGGGCTGGCTCGACGCGATCAAGGTCGGCGCGCGCTATGCCGACCGCGATCAGACGGTGCGCTGGGGCGCATATAACTGGGCCAATATCTCGAACACCTGGACCTTTACCCAGGCGCCCTATTTCAACATCGACAAGCCCGTCTATCCGGCGGGCAGCAACGGGCTCCATACGTTCAGCGGCGATTTCTTTGCCGGCAACCAGATCAACCACAACAGCTTCGCCTTCTTCGACATGGACATGTTGTCGAACCGCGAGCAGCTGGCGGCGGCACTCGGGCGCCCCTCGATCGGCGTCGGCGACTATTTCCCGGTCTGTTCCGGCGCGGGCTATCGTGCGGGCGAGACGGTCGAAAAATCCTTCGGCTGCTATTTGCCGAGCGAGGTCCACCGCGTCAGCGAGCGCACCGTCTCGGCCTATGCGATGGCGAAGTTCGGCGGCGACAGCCTGGCGATCGGCGGGGTTCCGATTTCGGGCAACGTCGGCGTGCGCCTTGTCTGGACTCGCGACGACACCGTGGGCGCAACGACCTTGCCCAATCCGTTCACGCCGGCCGGGCTGCTTTGTGTCCGCGGCACCGATCCCGGCACCGGGCTGCCGACCGCGTCGTCGGGCTGCGTCGTGACACAGAAGGAAATCTCGTTCGGCAATGGCGCCACGGTGGCCGACATTACCAAGGTCAACCATTTCCACGCCTTGCCCAGCTTCAACATCAAATTCGACCTGACTGACAAGCTGGTGTCGCGCTTTGCCTATTCGCGCGCGATGTCGCGGCCCGATTTCGGCCTCTTGCGCAACTTCCTGACGGTGAATCGCCTGACCCCGAACCTCAACGACCGGTCGGATCCGAACGTCACGCGCGATGCAGCCGGCAACGCCATCGCCTATGACTGGCAATATACCGGTCAGTCGGGCAATCCGGGGTTGAAGCCGATCACCGCCGACCAGTTCGATCTGACGCTCGAATATTATTTCGGCCGATCGAGTTCGTTCACCGCGACGGGTTTCTACAAGAAATTCTATGATTACATCCAGGCGGGGTCGTTCAATGTCGACGTCACCAACAATGGGGTGACCGAGACGGTTCGCGTGAACCGGCCGATCAACGGCGCCGGCGCGAGCATTTATGGCGCCGAATTCGCCTTCCAGACCTTCTTCGACTTCCTGCCCGCGCCGTTCGATGGTTTCGGCGTCCAGGCGAACTATACCTATGTGAAGAACGACGGGATCGAGACGGTCAATCTGACTAACGAAACCGCCGGCGGCACCGCGGGCGGCGGCATCAGCTACGACACGTCGACGGTGAAGGCCAAGGCGCTGGAGGGCATCTCCAAGCACAGCTACAACCTTGTCGGCATGTATGAAAAGGGGCCGGTGTCGGCGCGTGTCGCCTATAACTGGCGCTCGAAATATCTGGTGACGGCGATCGACTGCTGCGTCGGCTTCCCGATCTGGCAAAAGAGCACGGGCTATCTCGACGCCTCGCTCCGCCTCCGCGCGACCGAGCGGATCGAGTTCATCCTCGAGGCGACGAACCTGCTCGGCACCGATACCGTGCTGATGCAGCAGGTCGACTCCGACGGCCTGCTCAAACCGAACGCGTGGTTCAAGAACGACCGGCGCTACCAGCTCGGCGTGCGGCTGAACTTCTAAAGGGGGAGCGGCGCCAGTTCCTGTTTGGGCTGGCGCCGGCTTTCTCCAACGCTAAGCTGGGTCATGATGGGGGACAAATTCGATCTGGTGATTGTCGGCGGCGGGACCGCCGGCTGGATGTGCGCCGCGGCGTGCGCGGCGAAACTCGATCCTGCGCGTTTCCGGGTGCGGCTTGTCGAATCCGAAGAGATCGGCACCGTCGGCGTCGGCGAAGCCACGCTGCCGCAGATGAAGGATTTCAACGACTTTCTCGGGCTCGACGAGGTCGAGTTCATGAAGGCGACGCAGGCGAGCTTCAAGCTCGGCATCGAATTCGTCAACTGGGGCCGCCAAGGCCACAGCTATGTCCATCCCTTCGGCACCTTCGGCCGCCCGATCGGCGAGGCCGATTTCTTCAGCTACTGGATCCGCGCGCACCGTGCCGGGACCGCGGCGCCGTTGTTCGACTATTGCTTCCCGATCGTCACCGCGCTGCAGAACCGCTTCATGCTTCCGAACGGTGACGGCAGCGACGTGCGCAATGCCTTCGCTTATGCCTATCACCTCGATGCCTTCCTCTACGCCCGCTATCTGCGCGGCTGGGCCGAAGCGCGCGGGATCGAACGCGTCGAGGGGCGGATCGTCGGGGTCGAGCAGGACGGCGAAACGGGCAATATCGCGGCGGTGACACTGGCGTCGGGGACGCGTGTCGCAGGCGATCTGTTCGTCGACTGCTCGGGCTTCCGCTCGCTGCTGCTGGGCGCAACGCTCAGCGTCGATCTCGAGGACTGGGCGCACTGGCTGCCGTGCGACAGCGCGCAGGCGGTGCCGTCGGTGCGCTCGGCCGATTTCACGCCCTACACCCGCTCGACGCGGCGCAAGGCGGGCTGGCAGTGGCGCATCCCGCTCCAGCACCGCACCGGCAACGGCTATGTCTATTCGAGCGCCGACATCTCGGACGACGAGGCCGCGGCGACCTTGCTTGCCAACCTCGACGGCGAAGCGCTCGCCGAGCCGCGCGTGCTGCGTTTCAAGGCGGGCAAGCGCCAGAAGGCTTGGGCGAAGAACTGTATCGGCATGGGGCTTGCCGGCGGCTTCCTCGAACCGCTCGAATCGACGAGCATCTACCTCGTCCAGATGGCGATCATGCACCTGCTGACGCTGATGCCCGACAGCCCCGCGATCGCCCCCGCATTGCCCGCCGAATTCAATCGCGTGATGGACGTCGAATATGATCGCATCCGCGATTTCCTGATCCTCCACTATATCGCGAACGAGCCCGACGCGCCGCTGTGGGAGCGGGTGACGGCGATCGACCTGCCCGATACGCTCGCCGACAAGATCGCGCGTTTCCGGCATCGCGGCCATGTGCAGGCGTATCGCGACGGGTTGTTCGGCCCGCCAAGCTGGCAGGCGGTTTTCGTCGGGCAGGGGATCGAACCGCTCGCCGCCGACCGCCTCGCCGATGCGCTGCCCGCCGCGACGATGGACGAGCGGCTGTCGAGCCTCGCGGCGACGATCGCCGACGCGGCCGCAACCGTGCCGTCGCACGCCGACTTCATCGCCCGCTATTGCCCGGCACCCGCGCCATGACGAACCCGGTGCAGCAGGTCGTCGTCTACGGCAGCGGGATCGCGGCGGCGATGGCGGCGCTCGCGGTCAGCCGCGCTTTCGCCCGGCTCGGCGCCGCGGTGACCTGGGTCGATACGGGGGAGGCGCCCGCACCGCACGCGGCGCTGGTCGCGCCGCCCGATCTGGCGACCTTCCACCGGCTGCTCGGCATCGACGAGGGCGCGTTGATCGCGGGCGCCGCCGCGACGATCAACATGGGGCAGCAATTCGCCGGCTGGTCGGGCGGCGACGAGGCCTTCCTCCATGCCTATGGCGATGCGGGAAGCCCCTTCGCGTCGCTGCCGTTCGTCCAGCACTGGACGCGTGCGCGGGCGGCGGGGCTGCGCGTCGGGTTGGAGGATTTCTGCCTCGCCGCCGCCGCCGCCCGGCAGGGACGCACCGGCGCGCCGCGCGACGCCGCGACGCGGCAGGCGGTGAAGCAGGGCTGGCACCTCGATGCGGCGGGCTATGCCGGGCTGCTCCGCGCCGCGTGCGAAGGCGCCCATATCCGGCTCGTCCCCGGTGCCGGGGCGGTTCCGCACGCAAGCGGCACAGGACTCGACCGGATCGACCTGACCGATGGCGAGCAATTGCACGCCGACCTGTTCATCGACGCCGGCGGCGCGCTGATCGCGGCGCTCGATCCGGATGGTGCCGTCCAACACGCCGGTTTTTGTGACCGCATGATCCGCGGCTCGGCGACCGCGTTCGATCCGCTGCCGCTCTACAGCCGCGTCGCCGCGCACCCCGCCGGATGGCTCACGATGATCCCGCTGGCAAACCGGACCGCCGTCGAGTTCGCCTATGACAGCGGGCTGCTGTCCGATGCCGATGCGCCGGCCGCGCTTGCGGCGACGGTGGGGCGGCCGGTCGAGGCCGCTGCGCCCGCGCCGCTCGAAACCGCCGCGCGGCCGCTCCCGTGGGTTGGCAATGTCGTCGCGGTCGGCGCCGCGGCGGGCGGCGCCTCCGCGCTCGACGGCGGCGAACTGCTGCTGCTCCAGCTTGCGATCGCACAGCTTGTCCTGCTTTGGCCGATCGATCGCGCCGCGGTGCCCGAAGCCGATATCTACAATGAGGAAATCGCGGGCGCCCGGGCGCGCGTCGCCGATTTCACCGCACAGCATTTCCGCCTCAACGGCCGGACCGGCGAACCCTTCTGGGATGCTGCCCGCGCGGCCCCGATCTCGCCCGAACTCGCGGCCAAGATCGACCTGTTCGCCGCGCGCGGCATGTTCGCGCATTTCAATCACGAGGCGCATGTCGAGGATAGCTGGGCGCTCGTCATGGCGGGGCACGGCGTCGTTCCGTGCAGCTTCGATCCGCAGGCGCTGCTCGTCGAGGATCAGGCGCTGATGGCCGAATTCCAGCGCCAGCTTCGCGCCGTCGCGAGCGACGTCCACGACATGGAAAGCCACGCCGAAGTGCTGCGCCGGATGCACGGGTGAGCGCGCGCCAGCGCCCGGTCCAGCGCATCGTCATCGTCGGCGGCGGTAGCGCCGGCTGGATGACCGCCGCGGCGCTCGGCCGCGCGCTGGCGGGGCAATCGCACATAATCACGCTCGTCGAATCAGAAGCCATCGGCACCGTCGGGGTCGGCGAGGCGACCGTGCCGCCGATCCACGAGTTCAACCACTATCTCGGCCTCGACCAAGCCGAGTTTTTGCGCGCAACGCACGGTACGATCAAGCTGGGCATCCAGTTCGACGGCTGGGGTGGGGCGGAGCACCGCTATTTCCACCCCTTCGGCTATCTCGGCGTCGAGATGTCGGGAATCCATTTTCACCATTATTGGCTGCGCCATCTCGCGGCGGGCGGCGATGCCGATCACGGCCCCTATAATCTCGAGACGATGGCCGCGCGCGAAGGCCGCTTCGCGCCGATGACGCGTCTTGGCCCGGTGCATCACGCGGTCCATTTCGACGCCGCCGCCTACGCCCGTTATCTGCGTCGCTATGCCGAAAACAAGGGCGTCGCCCGGATCGAGGGCAAAGTCGCCGACGTCCGCCTCGATCCCGAGGACGGCTTCATCACGGCGGTTGCGATGGAGGATGGCCGGACGATCGACGGCGATCTCTTCGTCGATTGTTCGGGCTTTCGCGGCCTGCTGATCGAAGGCGCGCTCCGGACCGGCTATGCCGAATGGGGCCACTGGCTCCCGTGCGACAGCGCGGTGGCGATGCCGTGCGAAGGCGCGGGCGATCCGTCGCCTTTCACGCGCTCGACCGCGCGCGAGGCGGGATGGCAATGGCGCATCCCGCTCCAGCACCGCGACGGCAACGGTTATGTCTATTCGAGCGCGCATCTGGAGCATGACGAGGCCGAGGCGCTGCTGCGCGCACGCCTCCCCGGCGCACCGCTCGCCGACGCGAACCGGCTGCGCTTTTCCGCAGGGCATCGCAAGGCGATCTGGAACCGCAATTGCGTCGCGATCGGGCTCGCGGGGGGCTTCCTCGAGCCGCTCGAATCGACCTCGATCCACCTCATCCAGACGACGATCATCCGGCTGCTGGCGCTGCTGCCGCGCGACGCGATCGACCCCCATGTCATCGCGCGCTTCAACCGCGACGCGCTCCATGAGTATGAGACGATCCGCGATTTCGTGATCGCGCATTATGCGCTGGCGGGCCGCGACGACACGCCTTTCTGGCGCGATGTCGCGGCGGCGGGAATGCCCGACAGCCTCGCCGAGCGGATCGAGGCGTTCCGCGCGACGGGCAACATATTGTTCGAACCCGGCGACCTGTTCGGCCCGACGAACTGGTATGCGGTGCTGACGGGGCAGGGGGTGCGGCCGCAAAGCTGGCACCCGATCGCCGACGGTCTGTCCGACGAAGAGCTGACGTCACGCCTTGCGACGCTGCGCGGGCGCGTTGCCGGGCAGCTCGCCGAGCTGCCGCCGCACATCGAGTTTTTGCGGCGGCTCGGTTAGCCGTTCAGTTCGGCCACGACGTCATAAGCATCGCCGCGATAGAAGCTCTGGGTGAATTCCGCCGTGCGCCCATCGGACAGGAACCCACGCCGTTCGATGAACAGGCCCGGCGTGCCGGGCTCGATCTCCAGCATGTTCGCCTGTTCGGTGGTCGCCGCGATCGCGCGAAGCCGCTGGAGCGCGCGAACGGGCAGATGTCCCGCCGCCTCCAGCGCTTCATAAAGCGACGCGCCCACCGCATCGACCGACGGCAGGCAATAAGCCGGGATCGTCGCAACCTCGAGCGCCATCGACGTATCGTCGGCGTAACGGATGCGATGGAAGCGGTAGACGAGCGAGCCTGGCGACAAGCCCAGCGACAGCGCTTCCTCGGGGGTCACCGCGCCGGCGGTCTTGCTCACCCATTTGCTGTGCGGCTTGCGTCCGCGCGAGACCATGTCTTCCGAAAAGGAGGTGAGCTTGGAGAAGCTCTTCTCGACGCGCGGCCGGGTGACGAAGGTGCCCGCGCCGCGGCGGCGCGTGACAATGCCGTCGCCGACGAGCCCGTCGATCGCCTTGCGCACCGTGATGCGCGAGACGTCGAATTCCTCGGCGAGGTCGCGCTCGGTCGGGATCGCCTCTTCGGCCTTCACCACCTGCCCCTCGATCGCGTCGCGGAGGATCTTCTGCAGTTGCAGGTAAAGCGGTGTCGGGTCGTCCTTCTGGAGCGGACCCACGCGTTCGATCAATGACAAGGACGATGCTCCACACGGTTGCCCCGGCATGCCGGTCGATAAGACCAGCCATAACGCAACATGTGTTGCATTGGTATCCTTACGTCAACCTTGTTGCGAATTATTCGCGTAAAAGTCCGTGGGTTATCGCTTTGGTCAGCACAAGGTCCGGGGTGTCCTGCGACAGCTCCCATACCATCACGCCGCCCGCCTTTTCGGCGGCAAGGTGCGCCTTCTTCGCGATCGTCGCGGGACTGTTGTGCGTGATATAGCGGCACCCGGCGCACCGGTCGCCGATCACATCGGCTTTGGTCGCATTTATGCCATGTGCCGCGGCGAGGTCGCGATAGGACCAATTTGCCTTCTCGCCGCCGAATCCATAGCCGTAGAAGGGCACGCCGAGGACGAGTCGCTCGCGTGCGACCCCGCGCGCCAGCCACAGGTCGAGGTCGCGCGCCGCCATGGCATAGCTGCTATGCTCGGCGCCGGCCTCGCCCCACCCCGGGCCGATCGCGTCATAGGACATGACGTTGACGAGGTCGAAATAGGGAATCGAGCTGACCGGGATCATCCCGCCCTCATAGGATGCGGTGGCGCAGGTCAGCAGCTTGCCGCGGGCCTTCATCGCCTCGGACAGCGCCGCGATGAACGGCGTATAGTCGCCCGCACGGTCGATTTCGGTGAGCAGCTGCCCCTCGATATCGATATCGACCCCGTCGAGCCCGAGCGTATCGGTGAGTTCGACGAGCGCAGCGACCGTCGCCGCGCGGCGGTCGGGCGCGAGCAGTGCCTTCCAGTCGCCCGAACAGCTGGGGATCACGCCGCCCGCGGTCGAGATCAGCACCTTGGCGCCGCGCGCCTGCAACCGCGCGACGGTCCCCCGCAGCGCGTCGACCGAAAGATTCGCGCCGGTTGCATCGCCCATGCATGTCATGCGCCCGTCGCGGATAAAGTGCCCCTCGGCATCGGGGTTGGCAAAGGAGAGGTTGTAATGGGTGAAGGACTTGAGGTCGGTGCGTTCGATCGACATGTCGAGCCCCTTGAACGCCGCGAGATAGCCGACCACAACGGGGCGCTGCGATCGGGCAGCGACCGAATGAGCCGACAATACTAATGTAAAACCAATCAGGATTGACGCGATGAAGCGAAAAGCGCGAATATCTGCCATTTTGCCATTTATCCTTTCAATTCCGTCGAATCCGAAAGGCGTTGACCCGCCCGCGACTGCATGACAAATTAGATACAAATTGTCGAGCGGGAGAAAAGGCATGCGGGCTGCGGGATGGATGACGATGGCGATTGCGGCACTGGCCGCGCCCCAGGTGCTGGCGGCGGAAGCGCCTTCGCAGGCGTCGTTCGACCGTCTTGCCGATACGCTCGGCTACCGGCTTACCATGGTCGATAATGGGCCAACTTGCCCGGCCGCGATCGACGGCTGCTTCCTGTCGACGATCACACTGACGGTGCCCGAGACGCTGCCGGCCGACGTGCCGACGACGGGGCTTTCGCTCTATTTCAGTTTCGTCAATCGCCTGCCGCTTGTCGAAAGCGACATCTTCACGCACCGGCTGGTCAACGGCGACGTCCAGCAACTGGTGCTGAAACCCGGCGTCACGCTGCGCCCCGGCGCGAAGCATGAAATCAAGCTGTGGGGCGTCGGGTCGAACTTCTCGAAGGCGTTCGGCATGCCCAACGCCTATCTCGTCGCCGACGGGCTGAAGCCGCGCACGATCGCGGCGACGCGCGCGGTGATCGACCCCGAGACGGGTCTCGAAATCCTGCCTTTCGTCGCGCCGATGACCGACGAGGCGCGGCTTGCGACCAAGAGCGCCGCCGACAAGACGCGCTGGCTGACCGCCGAGCGCGCTTTCGATGTACAGGCCGCACGGGTCGCGCCCGAGGCAAGGGGCGTGGCGATCCTGCCGAAACCGGCGAAAGCGGTGCAGGGCAAGGGAGCGGTAGACCTCAGTCGTGGCATCGCGCTGACGCTGACCGGCGTCGAACGCAGCGTGGTTGCGCCGGCGCTCGCTTCGCTGGGTGCAAAGGAAGGTGGCGCGCTGCCGCTGATAATCCGTATCGACCCCGCTGCGGCAGCCAAGGCGGAGAGCTATATCCTCGACGCCAAACCGTCGGGCATCGCGATCACCGCGCACGACGCGGCGGGCGCAAGCCATGCGTTGCGCTCGCTCGCGCAGCAGGCGGCGTTCGAGAAAGGAAAACTGACTCCGCTCCACGTCGAGGACGCCCCCGAATATGGCTTTCGCGGCCTGCACATCGATCTCGGCCGCAATTTCCACAGCCGCGACGAGATATTGAAGCTCGTCGAGGCGATGGCGACATACAAGCTCAACAAGCTGCACCTTCACCTCGCCGACGACGAGGGCTGGCGCATCGAGATCGCGGCGTTGCCCGAGCTTGCCAGGGTCGGTTCGAAACGCTGCCATGATCCGTCCGAGCAGACGTGCATCCTGCCACAACTCGGTGCCGGACCGGAAGGGACCGGCGGCGTCAACGGCTACCTCACCACCGCCGACTATGTCGCGATCGTCAAGGCGGCGGCGGCGCGGCAGATCGAGGTGATTCCGTCGATCGACATGCCTGGCCACAGCCGCGCCGCGATCAGGGCGATGGAGGTCCGCCACGCCCGCCTGACCGCCGCGGGCAAGAAGGCCGAGGCGGACCGATATCGCCTGATCGACCCCGCCGACACCACCGAATATCGCAGCATCCAGAATTACAGCGACAACACGCTGAACGTCTGCCTGCCCGCGACCTATCGCTTCGTCGATACCGTCGTCGATGCGCTCGCCGCCATGCACAGGGAGGCCGGCGCGCCGCTCAGGACCTTCCACCTCGGCGCCGACGAAACCGCGGGGGCGTGGGTCCAATCGCCCGCGTGCAAGGCGATGATTGCCGAGAATGGCGGCGACGCGGGCAAGCTCACCCCGCGCTTCATCGAGCGCGTGACGGCCAGCCTCGCCGCCAAGGGGCTGCGCACCGGCGGCTGGAGCGACGGCATGGGCCACACCGAAACCGGGGCGATGCCGAAAGCGCCCCGTCTGGTCCAGACGAACATCTGGGGCGTGCTCCATACCGGCGCGATCCGCGAGGCGCATGACCAGATGAACCGCGGCTGGGACGCGGTGCTGTCAATCCCCGACCTCGGCTATTTCGATATGCCCTATGCCCCGCATCCCGACGAGGGCGGCTACGACTGGGCGTCGCGCGGCGTCGATCCGTATCAGGTCTTCGGCTTCATGCCGGACAATCTGCCCGCCAACGCCGCGACGATCCGCAACATCCGTGCCGAGGGCAAGGCGATCGAGGACAAGCCCGTACTTCAGCCCGGGCACCGCGTCGCCGGGCTGCAGGCGCAGCTGTGGAGCGAAACGATCCGCACCGACGCGCAGGTCGATTATATGCTCTTCCCGCGCCTGCTCGCGCTCGCCGAACGCGCATGGGCCCCCGCGCCATGGACTCCTGCCTATCAGGCGGGCGCCAGCTATGAATGGGGCGACAGCCGTGTCGATGCCGCAAAGCTGAAGGCGGGCTGGCAAGATTTCGCCGGACGCGCCGCGGCGCAGTTCCCGATGCTCGAAAAGATCGGTGTCGCCTATCGCGTCGCACCGCCGGGGGCGCGGATCGCGAACGGCAAGCTCGAGGCGAACAGCATGTTCCCCGGCACCGCGATCGAATATCGTGTCGAGGGCGGCGCGTGGACGCGCTATGCCGGGCCCGTGGCGGTCAGCGGCGCGGTCGATCTGCGCAGCCGCTCCGCCGATGGCAAGCGTTCCAGCCGGACGGTTCGGGTCGAACCCGCCCGGTAAGGGGCAGGGAGGTCGCGTGAACGGGGCGTTGGACGAAATCGACGGGAACGAAGCCGCCGCGATCACGCGCGCGATCGAGGCGGCCGATCGCCCCGTCATCATCCGCAGCATCGCGGCAGACTGGCCCGCGGTCACCGCGGCGCGTGCTGGCGACGATGCCATCGCTGCTTATCTTGCCGCGCGCGACAACGGCAAACCGCTGACCGTCCTCGTCGGTCCGCCCGAGACCCGTGGCCGCTATTTCTATTCGGACGACATGCGCGGGGTGAATTTCCGCAGCGAGAAGATGCCGATGGCGACCCTCGTCGCGCAATTGCTCGCGCTGCGCGGCACCGCCGACGCGCCGAGCCTCTACGCCGGATCGACCCCGACGCCCGAGAGCGTCGCAAGCTTCGCTGCCGAAAATCCGCTGCCCGTCGACACCGGCGTGACCCCACGCATCTGGGTCGGCAACAACAGCCGCATCGCGCCGCATTACGACATGGCGGCGAACATCGCGGTCGTCGTCGCGGGCAAGCGGCGCTTCACCCTGTTCCCGCCCGGGCAGATCGCGAACCTCTATGTCGGCCCGGTCGAACGCACGATCGCCGGGCAGCCGACGAGCATGGTCGATCCCGATCATCCCGATCATGCACGCTACCCGCTTTATGCCGAGGCCGAACGCCACAGGCTGGTCGCCGACCTCGCGCCCGGCGATGCCATCTATATGCCGCCGATGTGGTGGCACCATGTGCGCAGCGAGGGCGCGCTCAATGTGCTCGTCAATTACTGGTTCGGGCAGCGGGAGGACCGCTTTCCCTTCGCCGCGCTCATGCTCGCGATGCACTCGATCCGCGAACTGCCCGATAGCGAACGTGCGGCATGGCGCACCTGGTTCGACCATTATGTTTTCGGCGATGGCGCGAAAGGTGCGGTCGATCATCTGCCGCCACACGCGCAGGGCGTGCTCGGCCCGCCGTCGGCGCAGCGCGACCGGATGATCATCGACTATGTCGTCGGCTTTTGCCGCAGCGGCTGCAGCGGCTAGGCCGCCTTCATCCACACGGCGAGCGCAAAGCGCGTCGCGCGCGCGGGCAGGGTGCGATGCGGGGTGAAGCGGTCGAGGAACAGCGCCGTGCCGGCCGGGCAGTCGGGCTGCACGCGCGGCAGGCCGGCGAGCCGCCATTCGGGAATTTCGAAGCCGTCGTCGCCCTGTGACGCAAGCGGCGCCGGCTGACGCCCCGCGGCGACCTCCAGCCCGCCGCTTTCCGGTCCCGCATCGCTCAGCGGGATCCACGCGGTCACGACGACCTTGCCGCATCCGGTGCCGTCGTCGCGCGCGACGTCGCTGTGCCAGGCGTGGCGCTGCTCGGGGAAGCAGGCGATACTGGCGCGAACGCGCACGATCTTGCCCGCCAGCGCGCGGCCGCTCAATTGTTCGGCCGCCTCGATCAACCGCGGATCGTTCGCCAGCGCCTGCAACCGCTCACCGCGATGCGCGTCGGTGCAGACCGCAACGCGCAGCAGGTTCGCGACACTGCGTTCGTGCGCGTACACGCGGTCGATCCGCTCGTTCAGCGGGGCGTCGGGGCAGCTTTGATTGAAAGGCAGGTAGAGCGCGCGCGACACGCGGTCGATGTGCTCGGCGATATCGGCCTGCGCTGCGCGAACCAGTTCGGGGTCGAAAAGCGGCACCGCAGCATAGCCTTGCCCGGCGAACAGCACCTCGTCCGTCACCGCGCGCGCCCGAACAGCGTTATCGTCGGCCATTCGCCGCCAGTCTGGACTTCTGCGTCGATGCCATAGACCGCGCGCAACCGCTCGGCGGTCAGCACCTCGGCGGGCGTCCCGTCGGCGACGATCCGCCCGCCGTCGATCAGCAGCAGCCGATCGCAATAGCGCGCCGCGAGTGTCAGGTCGTGCAGCACCGCGATCACCAGCGCGCCGCCCGCCGCTTCGGCGCGCAGCATGTCCATCACGTCGATCTGGTGCCCCGGATCGAGGCTCGCGAGCGGTTCGTCGGCGATCAGCGCCGGCGCTTCGACCGCGAGCGCGCGCGCGAAGAGCACGCGGGCGCGCTCGCCCCCCGACAGCTCGGTCGCGATCCGGTCGCGCAGGTCGAGGACGTCGGCGCGTTCCATTGCGCGTTCGATCGCGGCGCTGTCGACGTCCGAAATCCGCGACATCGGCGCAAGGTGCGGCAGGCGTCCCAGCCCGACGAGCCGTTCGACCGTCAGCGGCCAGTGGAGCGTCTGCCCCTGCGGCACATAGGCGATCCGCCGCGCCAGCTCGGCGCGCGGCATCGCCGCCACATCGATCCCGTCGATCCCGGCTGTGCCGCTCGCGGGCACCAGTGCCAGCATCGCCCGAGCGAGCGTCGACTTGCCCGCGCCATTCGGGCCGACGATCCCGGTCAGCGTGCCGGGGCCGAATGCGGCGCTGACGTCGTGCACGACGGCGCGGCGGCCGAGCGTCACGCCGACATGGTCGAGGGTCAGGCTCACCATAGCCGTCGCTCCCGCATCAGGTGGACAAGGAAGACCGGGACGCCGAGGAAGGCGGTGACCACGCCGAGCTTGAGCTCGTTCGTCGTCGGGATGATCCGCACGCCGAGGTCGGCGAGCGTCAGCAGCGCCGCGCCGCCGATCGCCGAGGGCAGCAGGATCGCCGAGGGGCTGCGGTCGGTGAGCGGGCGGATCAGATGCGGCACGATCAGCCCGACGAAACCGATCGCCCCCGTCACGGCCACCGCGCCGCCGACCCCGATCGCGGTGCCGATCAGCAGCCGCAATCTTGTGCGCCCCAGGTCGGTGCCTAATGCCTGCGCCGCATCCTCGCCGAGCGTCAGCGCATCGAGCGCCCGCCCGTTCCACAGCAGCATCGCACTGCCGATCGCGATGCACGGCAGCGCGATCCAGACATGGTCGAACGAGCGGTTCTCGAGGCTGCCGAGTAACCAGGTCATGATCTCCATCGCCGCGAACGGGTTGGGCGACAGGTTGAGCGCGAGGCTCGTCCCCGCGACCGCGAGCGTCCCGACCGCGATGCCGGCGAGGATCAGGGTCAGCGGGCTTTCGGCCTTGCCCGAAAGGATGAAGAGCAAGGCAAGCGAGAGGAGCGCACCGCCGGTGGCGAGCAACGGCAGCACCACGACATGAATTTCGGCCAGCCCGAAATAGATCGCCGCGACGCCGCCGAGCGCCGCGGCGTTCGACGTGCCGAGCACCGACGGCTCGGCGAGCGGATTGCGCAGATAGCCCTGCAACGCCGCCCCCGCGAGCCCGAGCATCGCACCGACCGCGAGCGCGAGGATGGTACGCGGCAGACGCAGGTCGAAGAGGATGATCGAGGCGACCTTGTCGTCACTTCCCGTCGCGGCGGCAAACAATCGCGCGACCGACAGATCGACCGCGCCAAACAGCAGCGACCCGACAGTGGCGGCGAGCGTCAGCGCGGCCAGCGCCGCGATCAGCGACCAGCGGGGCAGGGCGAAGCGGCTCATCGGGCCTTTCCTTCGAAACGCGCGATCTGCGCCGCCATGCTGCGCGCGGCCTGCGTATAGGCAGGGCTACCACACACCGTCCACGCCTGCGGCACGCTGATGCGCGGGATATCCTTCAATGCCGGATGATGCAGCATTTCGCTCCCCTGGTCGGTGACCTTGTCGGTCGCGCTCTCGACGATCAGATAATCGGGCTCGGCGGCGACCATCTCCTCGAGGCTGAGCTGCGACAGCGGCGGCTTGCCCAGCTTGTCCGCGAGATTGACGAGGCCGACGCGCGTCATCAGCTCGTCGATCAGCGTGCCGGTGCCGGTCATATAACCGCGCCGCTGATAATAGGCGGCGACGCGGCCCTTGCCCGGTTTGGGCAGCCCCGCCAGTTCGCCCTCCATCCGTGCGATCAGCGCCGTGCCGCGCTCGGGATGGCCGACCGCCGCGGCGGTTTCGCGGATCGACGTGTAAATTTCGTCGAGGGTGTTCGCGGTGTCGAGGTCGAGGAGCGGATAGGATTGCTCGGGCAGCGCCCGCAGCGCCGCGCTGCGGCTCGCGGGCATACCGACGATCAGGTCGGGTTCGATTGCCAATATCTGCTCGGCCGAATTGCTGAGCAGCGGGATGCCGCGCGCCTTTGCCGCCTCGCCAGACATTTCGGCGTCGGTCGCATTTTTGGTCAGCCCCGCGATCTGCGTGCGGTCGGCGAGCGCGAGCACGAGCTGGTCGGCGCACAGGTTGATCGACACGATGCGCTGCGGAATCGCGCGCGCTTTCGCGGGCGGAGCGGGTGCTGCGGCCCACAAGAGGCCCGCGCCACCGAGTAAGGCAGCCAGCGCCAAAAGGCCGCGCCGCTGCATCAAAACTCGATCCCTCGCTGCGCCTTCACATCCTGCTCGCGGAACGGATGCTTGACCTGCGCCATTTCGGTGACGAGGTCGGCGGCGTCGATCAGCTCCTGCGGCGCGTTGCGGCCGGTAATGATGACATGCGTCATATGCGGCTTCCCTGCGATCGCTTCGAGCACTTCACCGACCGGCAGATAATCATAACGCAGCACGATGTTGAGTTCGTCGGCGATCACCATCGCATAGCTTGGATCGGCGATCATCCGCTTCACCTCGTCCCACGCTTCGCGCGCCACCGCGATGTCGCGCGTCCGGTCCTGCGTGTCCCAGGTGAAACCTTCGCCCATCGGCTTGAATTCGATCAGTTCGGGAAAGCGGTCGAACACCGTTTTCTCGCCCGTCGCCATCGCGCCCTTCACGAACTGCACGACGCCGACCTTCATCCCGTGCCCGATCGCGCGGATTGCCATGCCGAGCGCGGCCGAGGTCTTGCCCTTGCCGGGACCGGTATGGACGATGACGAGACCCTTTTCGACCGTCTTCGCCGCGACCTTCTTCGCCTGCGCTGCCTGGATCTTCTTCATCTTCGCCGTATGTTCGGCGTCGGTGCGCGCCTTCATCAGAAGCTCACCCGCACGCCGCCATAGGCCGCGCGGCCCGGCGTCGCAAAGCTGAAGACCTCCTCATAATCCTCGCCGGTCAGATTCTCGACGCGGCCGTAGATCGAGAAGCGATCGGAAATCCTGTAGTCGGCGCCGAGGTTGACCAGCACATATTCCTTCATCGACACCGTCACCGGGATGAAGCTGGGGTCGGTAAACGCGAGATCGGTGGTTCGGCCGTTGTAACGCACGGTGAGTGTCCCCGAAAAGCGCTGGTCGGCACTGAAGACCGTCGTGTTGAGGCTCGCGACATGTTTGGGACGGCGTGCTTCGGCGACGCCATTTTCCTCAGCCTTCAGCCATGTATAGGCGAGGTCGAAGCGGATTTGCGATACCGGCCGCGCGCTGACGAAGGCCTCGATACCATGTTGCTTGCTGACGGTCGTGCGGTTGCCCGGGGTCGCGTCGAAGTCGGGCGGCGGAAAGTTGATGAAGATCTCGTTCTTCAGTCTGGAGTCAAACCAGGTCGCGCCGATCGTCGCCCAGTCGTTCGCGCCAAAGCTCTGCTCCAGCCCCGCTTCCCAGCCTTCGGACTTTTCGGGTTTCAGGTTCGGATTGCCGATGTAAGTGCCGTCGACAAAGCCGAAGAGGTCAAAGAAGCCCGGGTTCTTGACGCCGGTGCCATAGGCGGCGCGGACACGCGTTCCGGCCGGCAGGCGATAGCTGCCCTGCACCCGCCACGTCATCGCGTCGTCGAAGCGGTTGTTGTCGTCGTAGCGCAGCGACGCGCCGAGCGAGAGGTCGCCCGCGAGCAGCTCATATTGTCCGACGAGGCCCAGATTGTTCGCGTGCTTCTCGCCCGGAAAGCCGCCGGGGGTCAGCGTCCGGAAATTCTCGCGCTCGACGTCGACCGCGCCGGTCAGCCGGTGCGTGACCGCGTCGGTGCCGAAGCTCAATGCCGAGGTGAAGCTGCCTTTGTATCGCTGTCCCTTGTTGCCATAATCGAGGCCGAAGGGACTGAATCCCTTGCGCTTCGTGTCGGCGATCTGACCCGACAGCGTGCTCACCCAGCGCCCGTCGAGCGCGGTGAGCTGCGCCGACAGCAGGCCGAAGAAGGCCTTGTTCCTGAAATGCACGCCGGGGCTGTCCACCGTGAAGCCGAACAGCGGGCTCGTCGTGTCGAATTCGCTGTTGTTGGTGTCGGCGTCGGTGTGGCTGTAGCGCAGCACGCCGGTCAGCTTGAACGCTTCGCTCGGGGTCCAGTTGACCTTGGCGCTTGCGCCGATGCTGTCCGACCCGACATCGCGCGTGCCGCCGCGCGCGGTCGGATAGCCGTCGGTGCCATAATAGCTGCCCGAAACCGCATAGTCGAACGCACCCGACGCGCCCGCCGCGCGCGCGCCGCCGCTGATCGTCCCCAACGATCCGCCTTCGACGCGGGCACTGAGTCCCGGCGCCTCGCGGCCCGACAGCGTGATATAGTTGATCACCCCGCCGATCGCGTCGCTGCCATAGAGCGACGACTGCTGGCCGCGCAGCACCTCGATGCGCGCGGCGGGGTCGGCGATCAGCGTGCCGAAATCATATTCGCCCTGATAGGGATCGGCCGCCTCGATACCGTCGATCAGCACGAGCACATGGTTGCTCTCGGTGCCGCGGATGCGGATTTGCGTTTGCCCGCCGACCGCGCCGATCCGCGTCACCGCGACGCCGGGCACATCGCGCAGCACGTCGGAGACGATGCGCGTCTGGCGGAGGTCGAGTACCTCGTTGTCGATCACGGTGACCGCCGAACCGAGCTGGCTCGCGGGTACGCCTTCGCCCGAGCGCGAGGCGGTGACGATGATTTCGTCGCCGGGACGCTCGCTATCGGCGGTCTCGGCAAGCGCCGGCGTCGCGGTCGCCAGTGCCAACAGGGAAATGGTCGCAAATTTCAACATGGGAGGGCCCCCGCACGCCGGCAACGAAGGCGGAGCCTGCCGATACGCGGGCGCGATCGACCAATGCTGAGACACGCAAGTGGCGTAGATGCCTGCGGCCCCGGCACCGAAGCGGCTCCAGCCGCTTGGTCGTCGCTCGACGGAAACCTCCGTGCCGCGGCCTTTCCCTGGGCCTTGGCATTGAGCGACCCACGCCGGCAGGTCTCCTGGCTCGCGGGTCAGGGCTCGATGCACGCCTTCCCAGGTGACCCCAGTGGCTGATCCGCAGAACCGGACCGGTGCATCTCGCTCGCCGCTTACAGTTGCAGGGACAGCCTCGGCTTCGGGGGTTCAGGACGAACCCCGTTACCGCGTTCCCGTTTTAAGCCCTTTCGGGCACCGGCGCGATCATATGCAGGGCAAGCCCCGCACGCGCCGCCCATAGCGCAGCCGCGCTTTTTCGCAATGCCTATTGCCGCTCGACGATCATCGCCGCGCCGACCCCCATCGCGCCGGTCAGCACGACGAGCCCGTAGCGACCCTCGCAGGCATTGAGCGCATCGAGCAGGGTCGAGGTCAGGATTGCGCCGCTCGCGCCCATCGGATGCCCCTTGGCAAGGTGCCCGCCGCTGACATTGACCCGCGCCGGATCGGCCTCGCGGTCGCGGTGGAATTTGGCGATGGTGACGGCGAAGGCCTCCATGAACTCGATCCGGTCCATGTCGTCCAGCGTCAGCCCGGCGCGGCCCAGCACCTTGTCCATCGCCGCGAACCCTGCGGTCAGCGATGCTGCCGGATCGCCGCCGCTTTCGGCAAAGGCGACGACCCGTGCGCGCGGCGCGATGCCGAGCCCGGCGCGGCCGATGAGGGCAAGCCCTGCGCCGTCGCAGATCGGCGGTGCATGCGCGATGCTGTGTAGCGGCTCGAAGGTCGCGTCTTCCAGCGCCCCTGCATATTGCGCCTGCAATTCGCCAAAGGCCGCGGGTGCAGCGGCGAGCGATTCCGCGCTCGTCTGCGGCCGGATACATTCCTCGCTCGTCAGCGCGCCGGTCGCGATGCGCGAGGTCTGCAGGCCCGGATCGGCTTCCGCTGCCGCCGCTCTCTGTTGCGACGCGAGGGCAACCGCGTCGAGTTCGGCACGCGTTATCCCCTCGGAATGCGCAAGCCGGTCGGCGCCGAGCACCGGCGGCACGAAGCGCGCGCGCGGCGGCAGTTCGTCGTTTGTGTAGAAACCTGCGCGGTCGCCGAGGAACTGGCTCGCGCTCATCGACTCGACCCCGCCCGCAAGGATGTGCGCCGCTTCGCCGCTCGCGATCTTCGCCACCGCCTGTCCGATCGCCGACAGCCCCGATGCGCAATAATTGTTGATGCTGTGTGCGGCGATGCTGTCGGGCAGGCCTGCGTGCAGCTTCGACACCAGTGCGATATGCCCGCCCTGCGCGCCGGCTTGCGTCACACAGCCGAGCAGCAGCGCATCGGGTCTCGCTGCGATCTCGCCGCAGCGTGCGGCGAGCGCCGCCGCTTGGCTACGCACCAGTTCCTGCGGGCTCAGCGCCGCGAGCCCGCCATCGGGCCGCGCCTTGCCGCGCGGCGTCCGTACGGCGTCGTAAAGATAGACGGGATGCGGCAAATCAGGTGCCGACGACGAAGCTGACCGCGGTCGTCGCGCTGCCGCCGACGTTGAAGGTGGCGAAATTGCGCGCGCCCTCGACCTGATAGGCGCCCGCGTTTCCGGTGACCTGCCGCCAGCTGTCGAGCAACATCCGGACCCCGGTTGCGCCGACGGGATGGCCGAGCCCGATCAACCCGCCCGACGGATTGACCGGCAGCTTCCCGCCGAGTGCGATCGTGCCATCCTCGACCGCGCGCCAGCTTTCGCCCGGCTTGGTGATCCCGAAATGGTCGATCGCCATATATTCGGTGATCGAAAAGCAGTCATGCACCTCGACCCCGTCGCACGCGTAGATGTCGGGCATCTCGGCGCGGCGGAGCGCGTCCATCATCGCCCTGCGCACGCTGGGGAAAACATAATCGCCGCCACGGCTGTCAGCGACCTTGGTCGAGTAGAGCAGGGGGGCCGTCGCATGACCCCAGCCCTTGATGCGCGGGATGCTGTCGACCGAAATCCCGCGGCGTTTCGCATAAGCCTCCGCCACTTCGCGCGAGGCGAGGAAGATCGCGGCGGCACCGTCGGTAACCTGTCCGCAATCGGATTTGCGAAGCGAGCCTTCGATCAGCGGATTGACCTCGTCATTTGCGGCCAGATGATCGTCGGTGATCGCCCAGCCGCGCGTCTGCGAGTTCGGGTTCTTCTTCGCATTGGCGAAATTATTCGCCGAAATTCCGCGCAGATGCGCGTGGTCGAGCCCGAAGCGTTCGCCATATTCCTCGGCAACCCGCGCGAACATATAGGGCCACAGGTAACGCGCTTCCTGTGCTTCGCGCCCCGCCCACGCCGCGGCGCCGAGATATTCGGCGGCGCGCTGGCCGGGGACGTTGCGCATCAATTCGATGCCGAGCACGAGCGCGAGGCCGTAACGCTCCGCTTCGATCTCCGCCGCCGCCGCAAGGATCGCGATGCTGCCAGATGCGCACGCGGCCTCGTGCCGCGACGCCGGAATGCCCGCGAGGTCGGGGTGGACATGGCCGAAGAAGCCGCCGAGCTGACCCTGTCCCGCGAACAATTCGCCGACAAAATTGCCGACATGCGCGGTTTCGACCTCTTTGGGTTCGATCCCGGTCGCCGCAAACGCCGCTTCGGCGACCTCGCGGAACAGCTCGAACAGCCCGCCGCCCTCGCGTTCGAGGTTGCGCGCAAAGTCGGTCTGCGCGCCGCCGAGGATGAAGACGTCTTTCGCCATGTCAGGCTTCCTTTTCGAGAGTGGCGAGCGCCTGTTCGCGCACTTCGCTGCGCATCACCTTGTTGGTGACGTTGCGCGGCAGCGCGTCGAATCGGAACAGGCGTTCGGGGAGCTTGAAGACTGCGAGATCCTTCTCGCGGAGATAGTCGGCGACCTCGCCGATCCCGACATCTTCCTGCCCGCGCGGCACATAGGCGAGGCCGATGCGCTCACCCATCGTCGGGTCGGGTAGCGAGAAGGTGCACGCTTCGGCGAGCAATGGATGACCGCCGAGCAACTGGTCGATCTCTTCGGGCGAGATATTGACGCCGCCGCGGATGATCAGGTCCTTGTAGCGCCCGACGAAGCGATAGAAATCGCCGCCCTCGGCAATCTCGAACAGGTCGCCGGTGCGAAACCAGCCGTCGTCGGTAAAGGCTTCGGCGGTGCGATCGGGGGCGTTGTGATAGCCTTCGAACAGCGTCGGTCCGCGAATCTGGAGCTCGCCCGATACGCCGTCGGCCTCGACGGGGTCGCCGCCGCCGGGCGGGACGAGGCGGCTTTCGATATTGGGGGCGCGGCCTTCGCCATAGGGGCGTTGATAGGTGCCGCGGCGCGGGAAGAGGCTGGCGCGCTTGTCGGGGTCGGGCATATCGCCCTCGCCGGTGATGAAGCTCATTCCCTCGTTCGATCCGAACACATTGACGATGATGATCCCGAGCTTTTCCTGGAAACCGCGCACCATCGCCGGCGCGAGCGGCGCCGAGCCCGAGGCGATGACGCGCAGGCTCGACAGGTCGACCGACGCGAGCAAGGCCTCATTCTGCAGCAGCATGTTGAGCACCGCGGGCGGCGCGATCGTCAGGCTCGGCCGCTCGGTTGCGATCTGCTTGAGGTAGACGCCGGGGTCGAAGGGGTGATGGAGCACCATCGTCCCCGCGCTCGTCAGCCAGCACATCGTGATGCCGCCGATGCTCGCCATGTTGATGAGCGGGAAGGGGTTGAGCAGCACGTCGCCCGGCCCGACCTTCATCGCCTCGTAACCGGCGCCCGCGACCGCGATCCAGTGATTGTGGCTGCGCGGCACGCCCTTCGGGACGCCGGTGGTGCCCGAGGTCCAGCAGATGGTGAAAATATCGTCGGCGTCGACCGGGTTCGCCGCGACATGCGCCGCGAGCGCGGCTTCATTGCCCCTGACGGTCGAGAGGTCCAACGCACCGGCGGGCGGATTCGGGCCGAACGTCATCAGCTGAATGCCGTCCAGCAAGGGCCGTGCGACGCCGACATGGTCGCACCCCTTGACCTGCGTCGCGCACACAAAGGCCTTGGGTTCGACGACGCCGATCATGCCCTTCAGCTCATGGCTGCGATATTGCACCGCCGCCGGGCTGACGATAGCGCCGATCTGCGCGGCGGCGAAATAGAGCGCGACGAACTCGCTGATGTTGGGCAATTGGACGAGCAGCACATCGTCCTTGCCGACGCCCGCGACGACCAGCGCGCCCGCGATCCGGTCGATTTCGGCCTCGAGTTCGGCATAGGTCAGCCGCTGCGGCGCGCCGAAAGCGAAGTCCTCGCGATTGGGCGCATCGACCAGCGCCAGCCGATCGGGATGTTCCACCGCATTGGCGAAAAACAGGTCGGCGAAACTCTTGTCGCCCCACCAGCCGCTTTCCCGATGCTGTCGCCGTTTATCCTCTCCCGCGGCGATCATCTCAGGCGGCCAGCACGCTGTTATCGCCCATGCCGATATCGTCGCCGCTCGCCCACACCGTGTGCGTTCCCGAACAGATGCGCTCAGGCAGGATGATCCGGCACACCGGCCCTGCCGCGACATTCTTCGCGTCGATGAGCACGCATTCGGATGTGTCGGTTTCAAGGTCGGCGATGAAGGAGACGAGGTAACCGTCATCCTCATCCTTCGCATCGATGCGCGGCGCAAAGGGCGCCTCGCTGCCGAAGCGACCGGGGCCGAATTCATAGGATTCGCTCGTCCGCGCATTGAGGTCGTGCTTCACCAATCCGCGGAACAGGAACCAGCCCGGCTCGGGGATCGCGCTATAGGCATAGCGATAGGGCTTGCCCGCATAGCGGTGGTTGAACATGCCGAATTCAAGGTCGCGGTCGTCGAGCCGCTCTTCCTTCGTCTCGCCGGTCTTCAAATTGAAGCGCCAGCGATGGAGGCGCGGCTTGAGCAATCCCTGATCGAGATAGGCCATCATCCGCTCGAGTCCCTCGGGCGCGTTCGGATAGGACTTCGGCATCGGCTCTTCCTGATAATAGCCGTCGAGGATGATCTCGTCGCCTTCCTCCCACGCGTTGAGCCAATGGAGCGTGTAGGTCGGCTCGGCCGTAAACCAGCGAATATCCTCGGGCTGGCCGTGGCGCGGGATGATCGCGAAGCGCGTCTTTTCGTCGGGGTGGAACTGGACGACGTGGAGGTTCCGTTCGAGCAATTCCGCGTTCCAGTAGAGCGGCATGTCGTTGAGGATCGTGTAATTTTTGGTGAAAGCCATGTCGTGCGGCAGACGCGGCCCGGCGAGCGGGATGGGGATATAATGCTTGAGCTTGTTGTCCGCCCCGACGACGCCATAATGCATATAGGGCGCGTGCTTCGAATAGTTGAAGAACATCAGCTCGCCGGTCGCGAGGTCGACCTTGCAATGCGCCGAAATGCCGTCGAGCGGCACCCAGCTTTCGGTGCCGAACTGTTCGAGCGTGAAGGGGTCGAGCCGATAGGCTTCGCCGCACTGGTAGAAGGTCGAGATGATCTTCCCCGCATGGATCGCGACGTCGGTCGACGACGAATCCTTGAGCCATTCCTGCGCGCCCCAGCCGTGGCGGGTCGACTTGTGCGGCGGCTCCATCAGCCCCGCCCAGAGCGAGCGGCCGGCTTCCTTTTCGGCCTCGAACCCCTTGGTGCGAACGAAGCGGCTGCGATAGCTCGCGCGGCCGTCCTTGAAGCTGATCGAATGGATGAAGCCGTCGCCGTCGAAGGGGTGATAGCGCCCGATCGGCTCGTGGATCTGGTTCTCGCCGGTGCGCACATAGACGCCATCGATATCGGTCGGGATATTGCCGATCACGTCGGCATCACCGTTCGCGAAAATTGCGTCCCATTCGTTGAACGTCGGCCGCCATGCGCCCTTCATATAGGGGTGGTCGTTCGGCTGGATCGTCGATGCGATCGTCTCGACAAGCTGGGCGGTCATGCGATGACTCCTTCGGCAGGGGCAAAGCGCGGGCGCGTTGCGGCCGCATCATATTCTGAGACGAGGCGGTTGACGATATCCGCCACCGGCTCGACGCCGCGCACCGCGCCGACGCCTTGTCCGGCGGACCAGACATTCTTCCACGCCTTGGCATCGTCCTGCGCGTCCGAGAAGTTCGGGCGCTTGTCCTCGGGCATGTTCAGGGGGTCGTATCCCGCCGCGATCAGGCTCGATTTCAACCAGTTGGCGGTCACACCCGTGATGCCCTTGGAAGGAATGATGTCCTCGGCACCCGCCGCGACGACCATGTCCTTGTAGGGCTGCACCGCCATGCTCTCGGCACAGGCGATCAGCGACGTGCCGAGATAGGCGAAGTCGGCGCCCAATATCTCCGCCGCGCGCACGGCATGGCCGGTCGAGATCGCACCGCCGAGCACGAGCGGCCCGTCCCAGAATTGCCGGACTTCCTCGACAAAGGCGAAGCCCGCGGTCGCGCCCGTATGCCCGCCCGCGCCCGCGGCGACGAGGACGAGGCCGTCCACTCCGGCGGCTGCGGCCTTGCGCGCAAAACCCACCGAATTGACGTCGGCGAAGACGAGACCGCCATAGCTGTGGATTTCCTCGACCACGTGCGCCGGGCTGCCGAGCGCGGTAATCACCAGCGGCACCTTATGACGCACGACGCAGGCGAGGTCTTCGGGCAGCCGGCCGTTCGACGGATGGACGACGAGGTTGACTGCCCAAGACGCGGCCTCGGGATCGTTCGACAATGCCGCGTCGATCCGGCTCACCCAATCCTCGAGGTCGGCGGAGGTGCGCGCATTGGAGGTGGGGAAGCTGCCGATCACGCCGGCGCGCGATGCGGCGATCACCATCTCGGGCCCCGAGACGAGAAACATCGGCGCGGCGATTGCCGGTAGCCGCAAATTGCGCGTCAACGCCGGTGGCAGGCCGCTTTTTGCGGTCATAAATTCTCTCTCCCAAAACTCACTTGCATAGTGATACTTAAAGACGGTAGGAGTCGCAAGGCAAGAAATGCATCGCCGGCGGTGGGCGCCAGGACGATGTCAGAGGGAGGATTTTATGAAGACCAGCATTGTCGCGCTGCTTGCTGCATCGGCACTCGTCAGCCCAGCCGCTGCGTTCGCGCAGGACGCCGCGCCGGCCCCCGAATCCACCGAAGAGCAGGGCGGGCTCGAGGAAATCATCGTCACCGCGCAAAAGCGCGCCGAGGGCCTGTCGGACGTGCCGATCTCGATCTCGGCGATCAGCGGCAAGCAGGTCGAGAATTATGGCCAGACCAATCTCGAACAGATCAGCTCGTCGGTCCCGAACCTCAAGATCACCCAGACCGCGATCGCCAACCGCATCGCGATTCGCGGCATCGCGTCGGGCGATAACAAGGGCTTCGAACAGTCGGTCGCGATGTTCGTCGACGGGGTCTATTACGGCCGCGATCAGCTCTCGCGCCTGCCGCTCGTCGACATGGAGCGCGTCGAGGTGCTGCGCGGGCCGCAGCCGACCCTTTTCGGCAAGAATGCGATCGCGGGCGCGGTGAACATCACGACGCGCAGCCCGACCGACGAATTCGAAGGTTCGGTCAGCGGCCTCTATGAATTCAACCACAAGGAATTGCAGCTCACCGGCGTCCTGTCGGGGCCGCTGAGCGACGGCGTCGAGGCGCGTGTCGTCGGCTATTACCGCAAGATGGACGGCTATTTTTATAACCAGAAGCTCGACCGCGACGAGCCGAACGTCGACGAGAAATATGTCCGCGGCAAGATCGAGTTGGACAAGGGCGGGCCGTTCGCGGCTGAACTCAAGCTCGAATATGCCGACTTCGAGACGAAGGGGCAGCCGCGCGACGTGTTCGGCGCGGTCGGCAACTACAACACCGTCTTCCAGGGGCCCTTCTTCGTCAGCACCGACCCCGATTATGTCCGCGAGGACAATGGGTATGAAAGCCGTAACAAGGTGTTCGGGGCGACGCTCAACGCCGACCTCGAAATCGGCGAGCATACGCTGACCTCGGTCTCGTCGCTGCTCGATTACAAGACGCGCGAGATCGTCGACGTCGATTTCTCGGGGATCAGCTTCCTCGACGGCACCAATTTGCGCGAAGATTATCGCCAGTTCAGCCAGGAACTCCGCCTGACCTCGCCGGGCGGCGAGACGTTCAACTATATCGCGGGCGTCTATTATCAGCATGCGAAGCTCGATGTGCAGGACTTCACGCTGTTCAACCCGACCTTCCTTGCCTTGGGTCCTCCGTTCAATGCGCTCGGCGACACGCGCAACGACCGCGACTATACGCAGAAATCGGACCTGATCTCGGGCTTTGCGCAGGGCGAATTGTCGGTGACCGACCAGCTCCGCATCACCGCGGGGGCGCGTTTCAACCATGAAAAGAAGAGCGGCAGCCGCACGCTCGCGGTCGTCAAGGGGCCGCTCAACACCGCGCCGCTGCCCGTCGTCACCGCGGTGTTCCGCGCGCTCAACATCGAATCGCACAGCATTTCGGGCAAGATCAGCGAAGACAGCTTCAACCCGATGGTCAACGTGCAGTATGACGCGACCGACGATCTGATGCTCTACGCCTCCTATGCGAAGGGCACCAAGGCGGGCGGCTTCGACATCCGTTCGAACTCGCTGCCGACCTCGACGACGGTCGCAAAGCCCGGAGCGTTCGAGTTCGAGGACGAAAGCGCCAACAATTTCGAGGCGGGCCTGAAGTACAAGGGGCGCAACGTCGCTTTCAACCTCTCGGTCTATCGCACCGATTACAAGGATCTGCAGGTCAACATCTTCGATGGCACGCTGAACTTCAACGTGCGCAACGCTGCCGAAGCCCGCACGCAAGGGGTCGAGGCCGATTTCCGCGCGGCGATCGCTGACGGGCTGACGATCAGCGGCGCGGTCGCCTATCTCGACTTCAAATTCACCAACTTCACCGACGGCCAATGCTTTTATCTGCAGGTGCCGGGGCCGAACGGCTTTTGCGACTATTCGGGCAAGCGCAACGCGCTCAGCCCAAAATGGTCGGGAAATCTGAATGTCGATTATACGACGCCGGTGACGAGCGACATAAAGGTCGCGTTCAACGTCAACGCCGACTTCTCCTCCTCCTATATCGCCGCGGCGAACCTCGACCCGCGCACGCATCAGGACGGTTATGTGAAACTCGGCGCGCGGCTGGCGCTCGCGCAGATCGATGATCGCTGGGAGGTGGCGCTGATCGGTCGCAACCTGACCAACCAGCGCATCCTCCAGACCGCGAGCTCGATGCCGCTCGCGACGACGATCACCCGCAACGCGGGCAACGCCTATAACGGCATCGTCGACCGCCCGCGCACGATCGCGGTGCAGCTGACCGGGCGCTTCTGACGCGAGGGAGGGCGGTTTGCCGCCGCCCCCCTGTCGCAGGTGCCAGCCTTGTCGGCATCCCGGGCTTCGGTTAGGGGGCGGGGAGAGGTAAGGACGGCTTATTTGAAACACGACCGCACGATCAGGGCCTGTTCGATCTGGCGCGCGCTCGATGTCGTCGGCGACGTCCCGGTGCTGCTGATCATGGAACAGGCGTTCCTCGGCACGCACAGCTTCGACGAATTTGTCGCGCGCACCGGCCTTGCGCGCTCGGTTGTCAATGGCCGTCTCAAGAAGCTGGTCGAAGAGGATTGCCTCGCCAAAGTGCCCAAAAAGGGCGGGCGCGGCTTTCATTATGTGCTCACCCAAAAGGGCCGCGACCAGTTTCCCAACGCACTGATGATGCTGCGCTGGCAGCACAAGTGGGAAGCCGACAGCCGCGATTTCCGGGTCCGCCTCCATCATGCAAGCTGCGGCCACGCGACCGAGCCGGTGCCGGCGTGCGCGCATTGCCGCGCCGAGATCGACCCGCGTGACGTCGACTGGCGTGAAGGTCCGGGGCTGGCGCAGGTCGTCCCGCACTACGAACGCCGCCGCTTCAACGGCGAAGTCGGCGCGCGGCGGCCGGGCGGCCGGCCGCTTGTCGACACGATGATCGAGCTGTTCGGCGACCGCTGGGCGACGCTCGTCGTCCGCGCGATGTTTACCAGCATCAACCGCTTCGACGATATCCAGCGCGACACGCTGATGGCGACCAATATCCTGACCGGCCGCCTCGAACGGCTGGTGCGGCAGGGGATTTTGAAGACGATTCCCTATTCGGCGCATGCCGACCGCGTCGAATATCGCCTGACCGCCAAGGGCCGCGATCTCTATCCTGTGCTCCTCGCCTTGTTGCAATGGGGCGACCGCTGGTTCTCTGACGAGCGCGGTCCGCCCTTGCTGCTCACGCACCGTCCGTGCGGCCACGACCTCCATATGGTCGCCGCGTGCAGCCATTGCGGCGACGAGCTGCAACTGTCGAACAGCGGCTTCACGATCGAGACGACCGGGGGCGGCGCGTGACATCGCGCTCGCCGCACTCTATAGGCGCGCTATGCGGACGCTGATGCGCTTCCTGATTGGCCTGCTGGTCTCGCTCTCGATCGGATTCGGGAGCATCGCGCATGCGGCCGAAGCGCCAGCGGCGATCACGGCGGATATCTGCGCCGAAGAAACGGGGCATACGCAGGGCGAACCCGCCAACGACCCCGACAAGATGGGTCTTCACAACCATGGCGGCTGCCACGGCCATCATCAAGTTGGTGCCGTCGGGACATCCGATACCGGACTCGCGCCGCCGCTCAACGGCCTGAATTTCGCTGCCGGTGCCGATTTCGTGCCGCAGCTGATCCCCGACGCGAACCTGCGGCCGCCGATCGCCTGAACCAGCCCGCGCCGCCGGTCATCTGGCGGCTGACTTTGGCTTGTTCAGGATAATCCACGATGAAATCATTATGGGCGGCCATGCTGGCCGCGCCGCTCTGTGCCTTTTCGGCGCAGGCGCAAACCTCGCCCCCGTCCGCGGGCGGCGATGTACTCACCCTTGACGAAGCGCTGGCCGACGCCGGCGTGACCACCCCGCTGACGCTGGCGGCCGAAGCGGGCGTCGGAGCGGCGGAGGCCGGGCGTAGCGTCGCAAAGCTGCGCCCCAATCCGTCGGTCAGCGTCGATACCGAAAATGCGCTCGGCACCGGGCCGTATCGCGGGCTCGATGAATCCGACACGACGGTGGCGTTCGCGCTGCCCGTCGAGCTCGGCGGCAAAAGATCGGCACGCATTGCGGTCGCCGATGCGAAGATCCGGCGCGCGCACGTCGACCTTGCGGTTGCCGAGGCCGACCGGCGGCTCGCGGTGACCGAAGCCTATGTCGCAGCGATCGCGTCGGAACGCCGTGCGGCCGTTGCGGCTGCACAGGTTGCGGTCACGACCGAGAATCTGCGCATCGCGCGCGACCGGGTGATGGTCGGCGCCAACTCGCCGATCGACGAACAGCGCGCGGCGCTGGAGCAGGTGCGGGCGACGACCGAGGCCGAAACGGCGCGCCTGACCGCAGCGGCAACGCGCGCCACGCTGGTGCAATATGTCGGCGACGGTGCGCGAACGGCGCTCGATCAGCGCTGGTTCGACGTGGCGACGGGCGGAGCGCAAGGGCCGACCGTGCCGGTCGATGCCCGCGGCACGCTGGCGCTGGCGGCGGCGGCGGCCGATACCGCTGCCGCAGAAGCGGGGCTCCGACTGGCGCGCAGCCAGCGCGTCCCCGACTTGACCCTGACCGCCGGGACGCGAAGGCTCGAGGCGAGCAATGATCAGGCGATGGTCTTCGGTGTGTCGGTGCCGCTGCCGCTGTTCAACGGCGGCAAGGCGGCGGTGACACAGGCCGCACGCGAGCGCGATCGCGCCGATGCGCAGGGCCGGATCGCGCTGTTCGAGGCCGAGCGGGCGATTGCCGTCGCGCAGGCCGATCGCGATCGCACGGCGACCGCGGTGCGCGCCTCCGAACCGGCGCTGGCCGCCGCGACCGAGGCCGCGCGTATCGCACGCGTCGGCTATGCCGAGGGCAAGTTCGACCAGCTCATCCTGCTAGATGCCGAACGCACCCTGCTCGACACGCGCCGCGCCGGAATCGACGCGCGCGCTGCTTACCATGATGCCGTCGCGCGCCTTGAGCGGCTGACGGCCCGGCTGACCGCCGAGGGAGACAATCAATGACGACCAAGTCCAAATATCGGGCGGTGCTGCCGCTCGCGCTGACGCTCGTTCTGGCCGGTTGCGGCCAGCAGGCGGCGGCACCGGCCGAAAAGGCCGAGGCGAAAGAAGCCGAAGCCGAAGGCGTCGTCCATGTGACCGCGCAGCAGATCGCGGCGGCGGGGATCGTCCTCGTTCGCCCGACCGCGGGTGCGGGGGTGCTCAGCCTGCCCGCGACGATCGAAAGTGACCCGCAGGCGACACAGGTCGTCTCGGCCGCGATCGGCGGCCGCATCGTCGCGCTCAACCGCAATCTGGGCGAAGCTGTCCGCCGCGGCGAGGTGGTCGCAGTCATCGAGAGCCGCGATGCCGCAGGGCTGCGCGCCGAAGTCGAGGCCGCGCAGGCGCGCGCGAACCTCGCGCGCTCGAACCTCGCGCGCGAAGAAAGGCTGTTTGCGCTCAAGGTCTCGCCCGAACGCGATCTGATCGCCGCGCGCACTGCGATGACCGAGGCGAACATCGCGCTTCGGCTCGCCTCGCAGCAGGTTTCGGCAGCGGGTGTCGGCGGCGGCGCGCTCAACCGCATCGGCGTCGTCGCGCCGATCGGGGGGCAGGTGACCGCGCGCAGCGTCGTGCTTGGCCAGACCGTGGCGCCCGACGCCGAACTGTTCCGTGTCGCCAATCTCGGCCGGGTGGCGATCAACCTGTCGCTGACCCCAGCGGACGCCGGGCGCATCCGCGTCGGCACGCCCGTCGAGGTCCGGTCGGGGGGGCGCTCCGCTACCGCGCGGGTCCATTTCGTGTCGCCGGTGCTCGACGCCGCGACGCGCCTCGTTCCGGCGGTCGCTCTGCTTGAAAATGGCGGCGGCGTGTGGCGGCCCGGCGAGCCGGTGGCCGCGCTGCTGCAAATCGGCGTATCGGGCGACGCCGTGAGCGTCCCCGACAGCGCGATCCAGACCGTCGAGGGCCGGGCGAGCGTGTTCGTCCGTACCAAAGAGGGCTTCCGCGCCGTGCCGGTGACTGTGACTTCGCGGGTCGGAGGCATGGCGACCGTCACCGGCCTGTCGGGCCGCGAGAGCCTTGCCGGCGACGGGAGCTTCACCCTGAAGGCCGAGCTCGCCAAGGGCGAAGCCGAGCATGGGGGGCACTGACATGATCGCCTCCATTGTCAATTTCGCGGTCGCGCGGCGCTGGTTCGTGCTGCTCGTCACCGCCATCGCGACGTTGATCGGCGCGTGGGCCTTGGCCCGTCTGCCGATCGACGCCGTTCCCGACATCACCAACAATCAGGTCCAGATCACCGCGCGCGCGCCCGCGCTGTCGCCCGAACAGGTCGAACGGCAGGTCGCCTTCCCGATCGAAACCGCGCTGGCGGGGATTCCCGGGCTCGAAAGCACGCGCTCGCTCAGCCGCAACGGCTTTGGACAGGTCACCGCGGTCTTCACCGATGCGACCGATATCTATTTCGCGCGCGCGCAGGTCGCCGAGCGGCTGCGCGACGCCGAACGCGCGCTGCCCGAAGGCGTCGACCCCGAAATGGGGCCGATCGCGACAGGGCTGGGCGAGGTCTTCATGTGGACGGTCCACATGGAGCACCGGAAGGACGACAAGCACAAGCCCGGCGAGCCGGGGATGCAACCCGACGGCAGCTATATCACCCCCGAGGGTGACCGGCTGGTCACCGACGCCGAAAAGGCGACCTATCTGCGCACGGCGCAGGACTGGATCGTCACACCGCTGCTCAAGCCGATCCCGGGCCTTGCCGGCGTCGACACGATCGGCGGCTATGTGAAGCAATATCAGGTCGTCCCCGACACGCAGCGGCTCTCCGCGCTCGGGCTCAGCCTCGGCGACCTTGCGACCGCGCTCGAGGCGAACAACCGCGCGATCGGCGCGGGTGTGGTCGACCGCAACGGCGAGGGCCTCGCGGTGCGCTCCGACGCGCGCATCGGCGGCGCCGATGGGCTCGCGCAGACCGTGATCGCGACGCGCGGCGGGGTTCCGATCCGGCTCGACCAGGTCGCGAGCGTGCGCACGGGGCAGGCGATCCGCATGGGGTCGGCGTCCGAAAACGGCCGCGAGGTCGTCGTCGGCACCGCGATCATGCGGATCGGCGAGAACAGCCGCAACATCGCCGGGCTCGTCGCCGAACGCCTCGACGAGATCAACGCCTCGCTCCCGACCGACATTGTCATCCAGCCCGTGCTCGACCGCACCGGGCTCGTCAACGCGACGATCCAGACGGTGGCGAAAAACCTGACAGAGGGCGCGTTGCTTGTCATCGTCATCCTCTTCCTGCTGCTCGGCAATTTCCGCGCGGCACTGATCGCAGCACTCGTCATTCCGATCACGATGTTGCTCACCAGCTTCGGGATGCTCAAGGGCGGCGTGTCGGCGAATCTGATGAGCCTCGGCGCACTCGATTTCGGGCTGATCGTCGATGGCGCCGTCATCATCGTCGAAAATGCGCTGCGCCGTATCGGCGAGCGACAGCATCAGCTCGGCCGCACCCTCGACCGCGACGAGCGTCTGGGTGTCGTCGCCGCGGCCGCGCGCGAGATGATCCGGCCGTCGGTGTACGGGCAGGCGATCATCATCCTCGTCTATGTCCCGCTGCTGACGCTCACAGGCGTCGAAGGGAAGACCTTCACTCCGATGGCTATGACGGTGATCGTCGCGCTCGCCGCGGCGTTCGTGCTGTCGCTGACTTTCGTGCCCGCGATGCTCGCGATCTGGCTGTCGAAGCCGGTCGAGGAAAAGGAGGGGCGGATCATGCGCTGGCTCGGCGCGTGTTACGAGCCCGGGCTCGACCGCGCGATGGGCCGGCCGCGAAAGACGATGCTCGCGGCGGTCGCCGCGCTGGTCGTTGGCGCGGGTGCCTATGTCACGCTGGGGCAGGAATTCCTGCCGCAGCTCGACGAGGGCGACCTCGCCGCGCAATTGCTGCGCGTTCCCGGCACCTCGGTCGACCAGAGTCAGGCGATGCAGCTTCGCGCCGAACGCGCGCTTGCCGCACTGCCCGAGGTGAAGTTCGTCTTTTCGAAGACCGGCACCGCCGAACTCGCGTCGGACCCGATGCCGCCCAACATCTCCGACACCTTCATCATCATGAAAAGTCGCAAGGACTGGCCCGACCCGCGGCTGACGAAGGCCGAATTGACGGCGAAGGTCGAAAAGACGCTCGCCGGTCTTCCCGGTAACGCGTTCGAGATCAGCCAACCGATCCAGATGCGCTTCAACGAGTTGATTGCCGGGGTGCGCGGCGACGTCGCGGTCAAGGTTTTCGGTGACGACAGCGACGCGATGGCGGCGACCGCGAACCGCATCGCGGCGGTGCTGCGTCAGACCGAAGGCGCGACCGACGTTCGCGTCGAACAGACCGAAGGGCTGCCGATGCTCGATATAAGGCCGAAGCGCGACGCGATGGCGGGCCTCGGCATCACCGCGGCGGCGCTGCAGGAAACCGTCGCCGCGGCGGTCGGCGGACGCGATGCCGGGGTGATCTTCGAGGGCGACCGGCGCTTTGCCGTCACCATCCGGCTCTCCGATGCCGCGCGCGCCGATTTCGCGGCGCTGGGACAGGTGCCGGTGCCGACCCCGGCAGGCGGCTTCGTGCCGCTCGAAAGCGTTGCCGAACTCGCGGTCGTTGACGGGCCGAACCAGATCAGCCGCGAAAATGGCAAAAGGCGGATCGTCGTCCAGGCGAATGTCCGCGGCCGCGACATCGCAAGCGTGGTCGAGGATGCGCAGGGCGCGATCCGCGAACAGGTCCGCCTGCCCGCAGGGCAATATGTCGAATGGGGCGGGCAGTTCGAAAATCTCGCCTCGGCGCGCGACCGGCTCGCGCTCGTCGTCCCCGCGTGCTTCGCGCTGATCCTGCTGCTGCTTTACGGCGCGCTGGGTAGCGTTCGCGATGCGGCGATCGTCTTCACCGGCGTGCCGCTCGCGCTCGTCGGCGGGACGCTCGCGCTGGCGTTGCGCGGGATGCCCTTCTCGATCTCGGCGGCGGTGGGTTTCATCGCGCTGTCGGGGATCGCGGTGCTCAACGGGCTGGTGATGGTGACATCGATCCAGCAATTGATCGCCGAGGGCAAGGCGCGTGCCGAAGCCGCGAGGGCGGGCGCGCTGGCAAGGCTGCGGCCGGTCGTGATGACCGCGCTCGTCGCCTCGCTCGGCTTCGTGCCGATGGCGCTCGCAACCGGCGCGGGGGCGGAGGTGCAGAAGCCGCTCGCGACGGTGGTGATCGGCGGGCTGATCTCGGCGACTTTGCTCACCCTGTTCGTGCTGCCGACGCTGTATGCGCGCTACGGGCGTCCGCGCGTCTAGGGCAACAACCTGCCTTCGTCGCGCCGCGGCATCGGCGCGACGAAGCGCAGCACCAGCGCCGTCAGGACAAGCCAGCCGGTCGAGACGAGGAGCGCCGCCGACAGCGACGACAGGTCGGCGATCAGGCCAAGCGTGTAGGCGCCGAGCGCCATCGCGCCGAAGGTGACGGCCTGATAGATCGACAGGCAGCGGCCGAGGATTTCCTCGGGCGACCGGAGCTGCATCGCGACGTTGAGCGTGGTCAGCATCGACACCCACGCCCCGCCGGCGACAAAGGCGGCGACGACGGCCCATGCAAGGCTTGTCGTCAACGCCACCGGCAGCATCGCGGCGGCAGATATCAGCGATACGGCGGTGACCACCCGGTCGCTGCCCCAGCGGTGTCGCGCGGCGCCGACGCACAGCGCGCCGACGATCGATCCTGCGCCGAAGGCCGCGAGGCACAGGCCATAGGTGATTTCGGTTCCATGCAGCCGGTCGCGGACGAGCGAGGGCAGCAGCGCCTGGAACCCCGTCGCGCCGAAACCGAAGGCAAAGCCGCGGACCAGAACGCGGCGCACGGGGTCCGAATGCGCGCAAAATCTTATGCCCGCGGCGATCGCGGTCAGCATCGAGGTACGGCGCCGCGGCGTAGTTTCGGGATGCCAGCGCAGCAATACGACGATCAGCACGATATAGCTGATCGCATTGAGACCAAAGGCGGCCGCGGTGCCGACGATCGAGATCAGCAATCCGCCGAGCGCCGGGCCGACACTGCGCGCGAGGTTATAGGCGATGGTGTTGAGCGCGATCGCCTGCGGCAGATCGCGCGGCCCGACCTGCAGCCGCACCGACGCCTGCCACGCGGGGCCATTGAGCGCGGTCCCGCACCCGACCGCGAGGGTGAAGAAGAGCAGCGACAGCGGCGTGATCGCATCCAGATACGTCGTCAGCGTCAGCAACGCCGAAACGATGAGCATCCCCGTCTGTGCCGCAAGCATCACGCGTCGCCGGTCGAAATTGTCGGCGATCGCGCCCGCGAAGATACCGAGCAGCAGAATCGGGATCGTCGCGCCCGCCTGCACCAGCGCGATCAGCAGGTGCGATTGGGTGAGTTCGGTCATCAGCCAGGCCGCGGCGACCGACTGGATCATCGACCCCATGTTCGACGCGAGGTTCGCGATCCAGATCGCGCGAAACGCCGGGTAGCGGAAGGGGGCGAGCGCGGAGGGCGGGGCGGGCGTGTCGGGACTCACTTGTCTGCGCCTAACCCCGCTTGGTTCCCGCGACAAGTCACGAGGCCGGGTGACCGGCCTAGATCGCCGGCCCGCTATCGTCCTGATACTGGCGACGAAGTTCGACCAGCTTCCGCTTCATCGTCGCGATCGGCACCTTCATCGCCGGGTCGTCGAAGCGGTTGTGCATTTCGCCGGGATCGGTCTTCAGGTCGTAGAATTCCCACGCATCGATGTCGGCGCCGTAAAAGCGCACGAGTTTATATCGTTCGCCGCGCACGCCGTAATGCGCGCGCACCGCGTGGAAGCCGGGGTATTCGTAATAATGATAATAGACGTCCTTGCGCCAGTCGGCGGGTGGACGGGCGCCGAACAGCGCGCGCATCGACCGGCCCTGTATCGTTACCGGACCCTTCACCCCGGCAAAATCGAGAAAGGTCGGCGCATAGTCGATATTCTGGATCGGCGCGGCAATGCGCGTGCCGGCGCGGATATGCCCGGGAAACTGGATCAGGAAGGGCGTTCGCATCGATTCTTCATAGATGAAGCGTTTGTCGAACCAGCCATGTTCGCCGAGGTAGAAGCCTTGGTCCGAGGTATAGACGACGATCGTGTTCCGCTCGAGGCCGCTGTCCTTCAGATAGTCGAGTACCGCGCCGACGCCCTCGTCGACCGCGGCGACGGTGCCGAGATATTGCTGCATGTACCGCTGATATTTCCAGCGCGCCATGTCCTGGCCCGCGAGCTTCGCGGCGTTCATCCGGTCGTTGTCGGCCTGCATCAGCGCATCCCACTGCGCCTGCTGCTGGTGCGTCATGCGATCGAACGCGCCGGGCCAGCGATTGTATCGCAGCGCCGCCGAGCCCGCCGCGACGGTCATCTTGAGGTCGTGCCCCTCGTACATGTCGCGATAGATGTTCATTTCCTGCGCCGCCGCCGCGCGGCGTCCGGCATAATCGTCGAAATAACTGGCCGGAACGGGGAAGGTCACGCCCTGATATTTCTGCACATGGCGCAGCGCGGGCATGAAATTGCGGTGCGGCGCCTTGTGATGGATCAGGATCGCGAAGGGCTTCGACTTGTCGCGGCCGTTCTTCAGCCAGTCGAGGCTGTACTGCGTGATGAGGTCGGTCGCGTAGCCTTCGACGACGCTGCGGCCCTGCGGTGTGATGATGTCGGGGTTATAATATTCGCCCTGGTCGTCGAGCACCTTCCAGTCGTCGAAGCCGATCCCCGCGGGCGAATGGTTGATGTGCCATTTGCCGAACATCGCGGTGGTGTAGCCCGCCTGCGCCAGCGCGCGCGGCCACACCCAGACATTGTTGTCGAAGATGCTGCCATTCTGTTTGAAGCCATGCGCGTGGCTCTGGCGGCCGGTGAGCAAGGTCGCGCGGCTGGGACCGCAGAGCGAATTGCCGACGAAGCTGTTCGTGAAGATCGCGCCGTTGCGCGCGATCCGGTCGATATTCGGGGTCGGCGCAAGCTTCGACACCGCCGATCCATAGGCCGAAATCGCCTGATAGGCGTGATCGTCCGACATGATGTAGACGATGTTCGGACGCTCGGGCCCTTGCGCGCGCGCCGGCGCGGTAAAGGCCAGCGGCGCAGCGGCAAGGGCGATCAGGTTCCGGAAACGCATCGACATCATCCTATTCGGTCAGTTCGAAACTGGCCTCCGACCCCTCGGCCGACGACGGCCCGATCCATAGCTTGAACTGGCCAGGCTCGCTGCCCCAGCTCATATCCTGCCGTGTGAAAGCAAGGTCGGCATCGGTCAGCGTGAAGCGGATCGTCCGTTTCTCGCCCTTTTTGAGCATCACCTTCTCGAAGCCCTTCAGTTCCTTCACCGGGCGCGTCACCGATCCGACGAGGTCGCGGACATAGAGCTGGACGACCTCCTCGCCATCGCGCGCGCCGCTGTTGGTCACGGTGACGGTCGCGGTCAGCTTCTCACCCGGACGGATTTTCGCCTTGTCGAGCGTCACCGGCGAATAGGCGAAGCTGGTGTAGCTGAGCCCGTAGCCGAACGGATAGAGCGGCGTGTTCGGCGTATCGAGATAGCGCGAGACATATTTGGCGCCCGGTGCGCCGAGTTCGATCGGGCGTCCGGTGTTCTTCATGTCATAATGGATCGGCACCTGCCCGACATTGCGCGGGAAGGTGACGGGCAATTTGGCTGACGGGTTGTAGTCGCCGTAAAGGACGTCGGCGATCGCGTGGCCGCCCATCGTGCCCGGATACCAGGCCTCGAGGATCGCATCGGCATTGGCATCGGCCCATCCGATGCTGTTCGGTCGCCCGCTCATCAGCACGACGATGATCGGCTTGCCGGTTTTCTTGAGCTCTTCGAGGAGTGCCTGCTGATTCCCCGGCAGGTCGAGCGAGGTGCGGCTTGCCGCCTCGCCGGTCATGTTCCAATGCTCGCCCACCGCGGCGATGATGACGTCCGATTTCTGTGCGAGCGCGATCGCCTCGGCGAAACCGTCGGTCTTGCCCTCGGCGGCGAAATCGTAGCTCGCGCCCTTCGCGAAGGCGACGCTCGTCCCCTTGGGCGCGCGTGCCTGCATCCCTTCGAGCAGCGTGACCGGGCGCGTCTTGCGGTCGCCCGCTGCTGACCAGCTGCCGATCATGTCCTCCTTGCTGTTGCCGAGCGGGCCGATCACCGCGATCGATTTTGCCGTGGCGGCAAGGGGGAGGGCGCCCGCCTTGTTCTTGAGGAGCACGATCGACTTGCGCGCCACGTCGCGCGCGGCCTCGAGGAATTCGGGCTTGTAGATCGTCGGCTTTTCGCGTGCCTCATTGGCATAGCGATAGGGATCCTCGAACAGTCCGAGGCGATATTTCATCTCGAGGATCGCCTTCACCGCGGCGTCGACACGCTTGATGTCGACCTTGCCCTCGGTGACCGACTTCGCGAGATTCTCCATATAGACCGCGCCCTGCATGTCCATGTCGACCCCCGCGTTGATGGCCTGCTCGCCCGCCTGTTTCAGATCCTTGGCATAACCGTGCGGGACCATTTCGTTAATCGACGTGTAATCGGTTACGACGAAGCCCTTGAACCCCCATTTGTCGCGCAGCACGTCGGTCAGCAGGTGGCGGTTACCCGATGCGGGCACGCCGTCATATTCGTTGAACGACGTCATGAAGGTTGCGGCGCCCGCATCGGCGGCGGCCTTGAACGGCGGCAGATAGACGTCGCGCAGCGTGCGCTCCGAAATGTCGACGGTATGGTAGTCGCGCCCGGCCTGCGCCGCGCCATAGGCGGCGAAATGCTTGGCGGTCGCGAGAATCGTGTCGGGGCGCGACAGGTCGTCGCCCTGGTATCCACGCACGCGCGCCTTGGCGATCAGGCTGCCGAGATAGACATCCTCGCCCGAGCCTTCGGAAATGCGGCCCCAGCGCGCGTCGCGCGCGATGTCGACCATTGGCGAGAAAGTCCAGTGAATGCCTTCGGCCGACGCCTCGATCGCCGAGATTCGTGCAGATTTTTCAATGGCTTGCAAATCCCAGCTGGCGGCTTCGCCGAGCGAGATCGGAAAGATCGTGCGGTGGCCGTGGATCACGTCATAGCCGAAGATCAGCGGAATCTTGAGCCGCGTCCCTTCGACCGCGAGCGCCTGCAGCTCGCGCGTATATTTGGCAGTATAGGCGTTGAAGATCGCGCCGACGCGCCCCGCGCGGACATCTTCCTTGTAGCTGTCGCGCATCGTCGGGCCGGTCGATTCCCAGTTGCTGGTCAGCAGGTTCAACTGGCCGACCTTTTCGTCGAGCGTCATCTTCGCCATCAGGTCCGCGACGAAGCGATCCATCTTCGGATCGGGGCGCATCCAGCCGGCCGAATCGGCGGACGCCTTCTGGCCCGCGCTGGCCGCAGGCCTGGCCAGCAGCGGGGCGGGGGAGAGCTGCGCCCCCACCATCAAGGTGGCCAGCGTCAGGCATGTGAGGTTGCGCGTCATCGGCGGCATGATTCGTCCTTCCCGGTCGGATTTGTTTATACATTGTCACGAGGATTGGCCGAAATCGGCCGAAAACCGGCTCGCCCCCGATTGCATCCCTCTGTGTCGCTTCCCCCTATACAGTGATCGTGAAACCGGTTACAAACTAAAAAAACAACGACGCGATTTCCCGCGACTCGTCGCTGCACCGGAGGCAAGGCCGGCCAGCGGATGACGCGAGCGCGGGGAATGTCAGGGGCCAAAAAGGGAGGATACCGTGAAGTTTCCGCATGAATTTCAGACCGTTTCCGCGCGCCGGTCGCGCGCCCGCACGCTCGCTGCCGCGCTGGCTTGGAGCAGTGCTGGTGCCGCGCTCGCCATCGGGGTGGCGACACCCGCGCACGCGCAGGTTTCGGGCGCTTCGCTGCGCGGTACGGTAAAGGCCGAAGGCGGAGTGTCGCAGGTCGCCGCGATCAACGTCAACACCGGCCTGACGCGCACGGCCACGGTGAGCGCCAACGGCAGCTATAATATCGCGTCGCTGCCGGTCGGCACCTATCGCCTTGAACTCACCACCCCGGGCGGCGTGCGCCGCACCGACGAATTCACCCTGTCGGTCGGGCAGAGCGCAGTGCTCGACTTTGATTTCTCGCAGCCTGACATCGCCGAGGGCGCGGACGACGCGATCATCGTCACCGGCAGCCGCATCCGCTCGATGGAGGGCGGCGAAGTCGGCACCAACATCACCCAGCGGTTGATCGAGCAGTTGCCGCAGAACAACCGCAACTTCCTTGCCTTTGCCGACCTTGCTCCGGGCGTGCAGTTCGTCACCAACGGCACCGACCAGTCGCGCCTTCAGGGCGGCGCGCAGGGAAGCAACTCGGTCAATATCTTCATCGATGGCATCGGGCAGAAGGACTATGTCCTCAAGAACGGTGTTACGGGCCAGGATTCGACGCAGGGCAACCCGTTCCCGCAGCTCGCCGTCGGCGAATATCGCGTCATTTCGTCGAACTACAAGGCCGAATTCGACCAGGTCAGCTCGGTCGCCGTCACCGCGGTGACCAAGTCGGGCACCAACGAATTCCACGGCGAAGCCTTTGTCGACTTTTCGAACCAGAGCCTGCGTGATCGCCGGCCGAGCGAGAATTTCCCGACCTATGTTCCCAAGACGCGCACCAAGGATTTCCAGTTCGGCGGCGCCCTCGGCGGACCGATCATCAAGGACGTCCTGCACTTCTTCGTGACCTATGAAGGCAAGCGCCGCATCAATCCGCGCGACGTGACCCCGGGGCTCGAACTGCCCGTCAGCTATTTCCCCGAAAAATATCGCTCGGTGTTCGGGCCGCGGAACGAAACCTTCGACGAGAATCTCTATTTCGGGAAGATCAACTTTACGCCGACGTCGAACGACCTGTTCGAATTCTCGGTCAAATACCGCGACGAAAGCGGCGAGCAGTTCAACAGCGGCTTTGCGGCATTTGAAACGCGCACGATCGCGAAGGTCGAGGAATGGCGCGGTCTCGCGCGCTGGGAGCATACCGCCGACACCTGGGTCAACGACTTCAAGGTCGCCTATGAAGACGTGACCTGGGGGCCGCGCCCGCTCAACTTCGGCAATATCTCGATCTTCAACGCCGTCGTGCCGAACACGCCGCCGGCGACCGGAACGCGCCGCGGTGATATCCTGCGCATCGGGGCGGGAAGCAACTTTCAGGACAAGGGCCAGAGCGGCTGGCAGGTCTCGAACGATTTCACCTACACCGGGCTCGACAGCCACACCTTCAAGGTGGGTGTGAAGGCGAAGTGGGTCGAGCTCAACACCAACACGCAGAACGGTGTGAACCCGGTCTTCACCTATAATGTGAACTACAATCCCGCCGGCGGGACGTTCAACGACACCATCCCCTATCGCATGACGTTCAGCGCGCCGGTCGCCGGCGGTGATCCCAACATCACGTCGAAGAATTTCCAGTTCGGCATTTATGCCCAGGACGATTGGGAAATCGACGACCGCCTGACGCTCAACCTTGGTTTGCGCTGGGATTATGAGCGGACCCCGGCGTTCCTCAACTATGAACATGACCCCGCGATCGCCGAATTCGTCGCCGGCCGGGCGCCGTACACGGCGGCGAACGGCACCGTCACGCCGCCCTATCTGAACCTGCGCAACGCCAATTACGACATCAACGATTATATCTCGACGGGCAGCGAGCGAAAGGCGTTCAAGGGGGCATGGCAGCCGCGCCTCGGCTTCACCTATGCGCTCGACGACGAGAAGCGTTTTGCGATCTTCGGCGGCTATGGCCGGTCCTATGACCGTACGCAGTTCGACTTCATCCAGCAGGAACTGGCACAGGGTCTGTTCGCGGGGCGGACGTTCAACTTCAACAACCCCGGCGAACTGCTTAATCCATGCACGCCGAGCGCAACCTGTATCGCGTGGAATCCCGCTTATCTGACCCCCGAAGGCCGCGACGCGCTGATTGCGGGTCTGCCGGTCGGTGCCGGACGCGAACTGCGCTTCATCAAGAATGATCTCAAGACGCCCTATTCGGACCAGTTCAGCCTGGGCGTTCGCGGACGGTTCGACCTGCTCGATCTCGAAGTCGGCTACAGCTATGTCGAGAGCAAGGACGGCTTTGCCTATGTCCTCGGCAACCGCCGGCCGGATGGCAGCTTCTTCCCGGCGACGGGGCGCCCCGACGCGCCGTTCAACCAGCCGCCGGCGCCGTTCGGCAGCATCATCCTCGGCACCAACGGGATCGAAACGCGCGCGAACACGGCGTATTTCAAGCTGACCAAACGCTACACCGAATTCTCGCCGTGGAGCCTCGACGCGACCTACACCTTCATCGATGCCGAGGAAAACCGGCAGTTCGGCGAAACCTTCTCGCTCGATTTCCCGGGAATCGAAAACTATCCCTTCATCTCGGCCACGGGCGTGCGCAAGCATCGTTTCGTGATGGCGGGGACGGTTGACATCCCGCTCGGGATCACCCTGTCGGGCAAGTTCCAGATCGCCTCGCCGAAACGTCTCGCGGCGCTGCTCGACACGTCAGGTACGCCGCCGAGCCGTAAGGTCACCTCGATCGAGACGAAGGGCAATGGCGATCGCTGGGGATACCGCCAGATGGACCTCTCGCTCACCAAATATGTCCCGCTCGGCTTCCTCAGCGACGAGGCCCGGCTGCGCTTCCGCCTCGACATCATCAACCTGTTCAACGACCGGAACTACGGCGGTTTCAGCGCGGTGACGGGGCTGCGCAATCCGAACGATCTCAGCCTTGATGGTCCGCCGCGAACGATTAAGTTATCAGCCGGCTTCCAATTCTGACCGGCTGACCCGGCACCCGGTCCGCACCCCCCTCCCGCGGGCCGGGCGCCCATTTTGTCTTGGAGTATCGAATGTCGTTCCGGATCGGGGCGTTTGCCCTGCCGCTGGTGGCGCTGACCACCGCCTGCACCACTGCACCCGCACCGTCCCCCGCCGCCCCGGCCGCGACGACCCCGCCCGCCGTGCCCCTGGCACCGATGACCGAGGCCGCCTTTTCGGAAGAGCTGACCGAGCGCACCTTCCGCTATTTCTGGGATACCACCGACACGACGCGCTGCCTCGCGCCCGACCGCTGGCCGAGCAATCCCTTTTCGTCGATCGCCGCGACCGGTTTCGCGCTGACCGCGTACGGGATCGGCGCCGAGCGCGGCTATGTAACGCGCGCCGAAGCGGCGCTGCGCACGCGCGATTGCCTGCGCTTCTACTGGACCGCGCCGCAGGGGGCCGAAGCGGCGGGCAACACCGGCTACAAGGGCTTCTTCTACCACTTCCTGAAGAATGACGACGGCACGCGCCACAAGATGACCGAGTTGTCGACCGTCGACACCAGCCTGTTTCTGGGCGGGGCGCTGTTCGCGCAAAGCTATTACGACCGCAACGATCCGGTCGAGGCCGAGATCCGCGATCTCGCCGAGAAAATCTATACGCGCGTCGACTGGCGCTGGGCCCAGCGCAACACGACCGGCACCGACGCGAAGAATCTCGCCAATTCGCACGCGATCACGATGGGCTGGCGGCCCGAGAAGGGTTTCGAGACGCACGACTGGGTCGGCTATAACGAGGGGATGCTCGTCTATGTGCTCGCGCTCGGTTCGCCGACGCACCCCGTTGGCAAGGACGCATGGGACAAGGGCTGGGCGGCCGAACTCGAAAAGGACTGGGGCAGCTATTACGGCCAGCAGCATCTGCAGTTCGAGCCTTTGTTCGGGCACCAATATAGCCATGTCTGGGTCGATTTTCGCGGCATCCGCGACGATTTCATGCGCGGCAAGGGCATCGACTATTTCGAGAACAGCCGCCGCGCGACCCTGTCGCAGCGCGCCTATGGCGCCGACAATCCCAACAAATGGGCGGGTTACAGCGCCGACATCTGGGGCTGGACCGCCTCCGACGGGCCGGGATATTCGAAGGACAAATATCGCGTCGGCGGCACGCCGCGCTTCTTCAACGGCTATATGGCGCGCGGGGTCAGCGCGATCCGCGTCGTCGACGACGGCACGATCGTCCCGACCGCGGCGGGCGGATCGGTGCCGTTCGCGCCCGAAGTGACGATCCCGGCGCTGATGGCGATGCGCACCCAATATGGCGCGCGGCTTTACACGCGCTACGGCTTCAAGGACGCGTTCAACCCCAGCTTCACCTTCGCCGATCCGGATATGCGCAGCGGCACGGTCGATCCGGTCCACGGCTGGGTCGCGAACGACTATCTCGGCATCGATCAGGGGCCGATCCTTGCGATGATGGAAAATCATCGGAGCGGCTTTGTGTGGAAGGTGATGCGGAAGAATCCGCATATCGTCCGCGGGCTGAAGCGCATCGGGTTCGCGGGCGGCTGGCTCGACAAGGCCGGATAAACGCGCTCAGGGCGGGGTCAGCGTCCAGTCGACGGTGTCGCTTACCTCCTTGCCGTCGAAGCGTGCGGTGGCGACGGCGCGGTTCGCGCCGGGCGTCAGGCGGATATCCTTGACCTCGCAGATGCTCTGGGCGCAGCCGATGTCGCCGAGCGGCTTGCCATTGAACGTCACCGCGACCTTCGGTGCATTGCTGTAGATCCTGATCTTCGTCAGCGGCTCGATGCGCGCCGTCCAGCGGCGGCTGGTGATATGGACGACCGGTGCATCCGACCATTGCGCCTTGTAGTAAAAGAAGGCGTCCTTTTTGACCTTGCGGTCATAGGTGACGAGACCCTTATCGTTGATGTCGGTCGCGTCGCCCTCCTGCCGGATCTTCGACGAGAAATCGAACATGTTCCAGATCCAGTTGGCCCAGAGATAATGCCGCTCGCGAAGCTGCGGCCAGCTCTGTTCGTGATACCAGCTCTGGAACTCCTCGGGGTGCATCCGGCTGGCGTGGGCGATCTTGTGCTTCGACCCGTCCTCGACATGCTGGCTGAGCGCGCCGCCCGCGCCATATTCGCTAACCGAGATCGGGATCGCCGGATAGCGCGCGTGCATCCGGTCGAGATGCGGGCCAAGGTCGGCGACGTCGCGGTAATACCACCCATAATAGCGGTTGTAGCCCATCAGGTCGGAAAGCCCCGTCAGCACCGGCTGGCGCGGCCGCTCGCCGGCCGGGACCGCGCCTTCGTGCGTCGCTTCGCAGCAGTCGGCGATCACTGTCGGGCGCGTCGGGTCCTCGGCTTTCGACAGCGTATCGAGTTCGCGCAGCAGCGGGCGCGCGTCGGTGGCGGGGGGTGCGCGCCCGGTCACGACGTCGAGGTCGACCTCGTTGCCGATCCCCCAGGTGACGACAGAGGGGTGATTGTAGTTCTGGCGGATCAATTCGACCATCTGCACCTTCGCATTGGCGAACAGCTCGGGCGATCCCGGCGAGCCGTCGTTCGATGGCCGGTTGACGAAGGGCACCTCGGCCCAGACGATCATGCCATAGCGGTCGGCGAGTTCGAACCACTCCGGCGCGTGCTGATAATGGGCGAAGCGCACGGTGTTCGCGCCCATTTCGGCGATCAGCGCCATGTCGCGCTCATGATCCCCGGGGGCAAGCGCCCAGCCCTTGCCGAGATAATCCTGATGCCGCGACACGCCGTGCAGCCGCAGATGCTTGCCGTTGAGGTGGAAGCCGCTGGCCGGATCGACGCGGAATTCGCGGAAACCCACGGGGACGGTGACGCTGTCGAGTGCGCTCGTGGCGTCGGAGAGCCGGGTTTCGAGGCGGTAGAGATAGGGATCGACGCGTCCGTTCCAGCGCCGCGGTGCCGCAACGTCCAGCTTCAGTTCGGCTTCGCCTTGTCCCGCCGTCAGCGGCGTCGTGCCCTCGGCCACGGTGCGCCCCCCCGCGTCGCGCAGGATCGCGACGAGGTTCTGTCCGGCTGTCGCGCCCGCGATCCTGGCCCGCACCGAAACTGTTCCGCGTCCGTCACCGGTGACCTCGGGAGTCGCATACACTCCCGGTCCACCATGATCGTCGAGCGCGATATGGCTCGGCGCGACATGGAGCAGGCGCGCGGGGCGATAGGGGCCGCCGTGGATGAAGAAGTCGCCGTCGAGCGGCACGACATGCTGGGTACTGCTGCCTGGTTCGGGCTTGCTGTTGTCGGCGCGCAGCAGGATCAGATTGGGTCCCGCCGGATCGAGCATGTCGGTGAGGTCGAAACGGAAGCGCGAGAAGGCGCCGGCGTGGCTGCCGACCTTGCGACCGTTGACCCACAGATCGGCAAGATTGCCGACGGCCTCGAACTCGATGACATGACGCTTGCCAGCGGGCAGGGTCGCGCCGTCGAGCCGCAGCCGGTACCAGCCCTTGCCCTGCCTGTTGTCGGTCGCCGCGGTACGTCCGACACGATATTCGCCGAGCCGGTTCCAGGTGTGCGGCAGGGTGACGTTTTCCCATTCGCCGTCGGGCAGCCTCGCCACCCCCTCGGGCGTCAATGCGTCGTCGAACCGGAATTGCCAGCCCGACGTCAGCGCGGTCGCGGCGCGCACGAAAGGGGGAGGGGCGGCTGGCGCCGGCGGCGGGGTTGTCGAACAGGCGGCGAGCAGCGCCGCGAACAGCACCGCCAGCCACCGCGCCATCGTCAGCAGCCCTTGCCGACACAAAGGTCGGCGAGCACCGGATAATGGTCCGACGGCAGCTTGCCGCCCGTCTGCTGCGTCAGCGTCGCATGGCGTAGCACCGCAACGCCCTCGCCCACGAAAATATGGTCGATCGGGCTTGCCTCATTCTGCTCGATCTTGAAACCGGTAAAGGTGCCGAGCGGCCCGAAATGCGGGGTGCGGCTGATCGCCAGCGTATCGTAAAGCGCGATCCGGCCTGGCGCCGCGTCGGTGATCGCATCATGCGCCGGGCTGTCCGCCGGACTGTTGAAGTCGCCCATCAGCACCACCGTCTCCCCGGTCTTGCGATTGTCGTCGATCCAGCGTCGAATCTGCTTTGCGCTTTCGAGCCGCGCTGTGGTGCCAACATGATCGAAATGGGTGTTCACGACCAGCAGCATACGTAGTGACGACTTGTCCTTCAGCCGCGCCCAACTGGCGACGCGCGGATAGGCGGCGTCCCAGCCCTTGCCCGGCACATCGGGCGTCGGCGAGAGCCAGAAGGTACCCGAGGCAATGAGGGCGAAGCGATCGCGGCGGTAGCCGAGCGGCGAAAATTCGCCTTTCTCCTTCCCGTCGTCGCGCGCGGCGCCGACAAAGACATAATCCGGCAGGTCGGCCTCGAGATTCTGCTTCTGGTGGAGCAGAACCTCCTGCATTCCAACGAGATCGGGGGCGTAATAGGCGACGATACCCGCCAGCGCCTTGCGCCGGTGCGGCCACGCATTGTCGCCGTCCGACGCGAGGTCGAGCCGGATGTTGTAGGTCATCGCGCTGTAGCGGTCGGCGTGCTCCTTCGCCGCGGCGGGCTGCACCAGCAGCGCCGCGACGAGGATCAGCAACCCGCGGATCATCCGAGATTTCCGCCGTTGGTGGCAATGACATTGCTGTAGAAGCGCGCGCTGCGCTTCGGCGTACGGACCTGCGTTTCATAATCGACATGGACGATGCCGAAACGCTTCGAGAAACCCAGCGACCATTCGAGATTGTCGAGCAGCGACCAGGCCATATAGCCGCGCACATCGACGCCCTTCTTGATCGCGTCGCCGATCGCCGAGATATGCGTGCGCAGATAGTCGCAGCGCAGCGGGTCGTCGATCCCGTCGGGGCCCGCCTTCGGCGGGTCATAGAAGGCGGCGCCATTCTCGGTGATATAGACGGGGATATCGCCATAGGTGTCGCGGAACCAGACGAGCATGTCGGTCAGCGCGGGCGGGTAGACTTCCCAGTCGGTCGTCGTGTGCGTCGCATTCTGCCGCACCGGCGACGCGCCGACGGGCCATTGGGCCGGGTCGGCCTTGACGACGTTCCGCGTGTAATAGTTGATCCCGATGAAATCGACCGGCTGGCAGATCGCCTTCAAATCCTCGGCGGGCCATTCGGGCCACGCTTCGCCGAACACCTCGGCGAGTTCGGCGGGGTAGCTGCCCTTCAGCGCCGGGTCGAGATATTGGCGGTTCATATAGGCGTGCGCGCGCGCGGTCGCCGCGATATCCTCGGCGCTGTCGCTTGCCGGATATTTGGGCTCGATATTGACGACAAGGCCGATCTCGTGCGCGCCTTCGCTGCGATAGGCCGCAACCGCGGCGCCGTGCGCGCGCATCAGATTGTGGCTTGCGATCGGCGTTTCAAAGAGGTTGCGGTGGCCGGGTGCGAGCGCGCCATGCAGATAGCCGCCATCGGTGATCACCCACGGCTCGTTGAGCGTCACCCACTTTTTCACGCGGCCGTCGAGGCGGCGGTACATCACCGAACCATAGTCCGCGAACCAGTCGGCGCTGTCGCGGTTGAGCCAGCCGCCCTTGTCGTCGAGCGCCGCGGGCAGGTCCCAATGGTGCAGCGTCAGCAGCGGTTCGATATCATTCTTGAGCAGTTCGTCGACGAGGCGCTCGTAAAAATCGAGGCCGGGCTCGTTCACGCGCCCGATCCCTTCGGGCAGCACGCGGCCCCAGTTGACGCTGAAGCGATAGGCCTTCAGTCCCAGTTCCTTCATCAGCGCGACGTCGGCGGGCATGCGATTATAATGGTCGCACGCGACGTCGCCGGTGTCGCCCTTCGCCGCCATCAGGCGCGGGTCGTGGCTGAAGCGTTGCCAGATGCTCGCCCCCGCGCCGTCGGCAAGCGGCGATCCTTCGATCTGATAGGCGGCGGTCGCCGCGCCCCACAGGAAGTCGTCGGGGAAAACGGTCTGCGTCATTTCTTGTCCTTGGTTATGTTCTGTGAAGAGGGAAGTCTTTGTTCGAGCAGCCAGGCGTAGAGCGCCGGGTCGTCGTAGGCGGGGTCCCAGGCGTTGTGGCCAAGGTCGGGATAGATGGTCAGGCGGACCTTGCGGCCGCCGCAGGCGCGGATCGCGCGCGCCATGGCGAAGCTGCCTTCGGGGACGACGACATCGTCGCGGTCGCCGTGAAAGGCCCAGACAGGCAGGTCCATCAGACGGCACGCTTCGCCTGGATTGCCGCGCCCCGCGATCGCCGCCATCGCCGCGAAACGCCTTGGCTCGGCGATCGCCCAGCGCCAGCTTGCATGGCCGCCGCGGCTGAGGCCGGTGAGGTAGATGCGCGCGGGGTCGACGCGATACGTCTTCGCGATATCGTCGACCAGCCGGTCGAGCTTGCCGATATCCCAATCCTGATCGGTGCCGAGCAAGGGCGATATGGTGAGGAAGGGGAAGGCCGGATCGCGGTCGGCGATCTTCGGCGGGCCGTGAACCTTGACCTTCGCGACATCGTCGCCGCGCTCGCCCGACCCGTGGAGGAAGATCAGCAGCGGATATGGCTTCGCCGTGTCGGCCAGATAGCCCTTGGGCACGAAGAGCTGGTACGGATAGCTTCCCGCCTCGACCGGTTGCTGCGGCGTCTGCCCCTCGACGACGGCCGGCGCTTTCGTCCTCGCGGCGACGGGCGATGTGGCGAGCGCGAGGCCCAGCAGCGCCGCGGTCCAGTATTTCATCATTCGATCCTTGTTTGCACGGCTCATCCCTTGACGCTCCCGGTCAGGAGGCCGCTCAGGTAAAAACGCTGGAGCGCGAGGAAGAGGATGAGTACGGGCAGGGTGGTGACGACGGCGCCCGCCATCATCAGCTCGTTATCCTGCACATGCTCGCGGCTCATCGCGGCGAGCGCGACGGGGAGGGTGTAGAGATCCTGGTCGGCGAGGATGATCAGCGGCCACATGAAGTCGTTCCAGCTGCCGAGGAAGACGAACAGCGCGAGCGTGACGATGATCGGGGTCAGGATCGGCAGCACGACGCGGCGTAATATCTGGCCCTCGCTCGCACCGTCGATCCGCGCCGCCTCGAGCATCTCGTCGGGGATCGACAGGCAATATTGGCGGACGAGGAAGATGCCGAAAATGCCCGCGAGCCACGGCACCAGCGCGCCGGCATAGCTGTTGACGAGCCCCATAGCCTTCAGTTCGAGGAACAGCGGCAGCATCCCGATCTGTCCGGGCACGACGAGCGCCGCGACGAGCAGGCGGAAGGTCGCATCGCGGCCCTTGAAGCGCAGCTTGGCAAAGGCGTAGCCTGCCGGGATGGTGAACAGCAGGGCGAGGATCGTCGCGAGCGTCGAGACGAGCAGGCTGTTGGCAAGGAAACGGCCGATGCCGAAGGTGCCGAACAGGGTGCGGTAATTTTCGAGGCCGGGGTTTTCGGGAAGCAGCGGTGGCGGGAATTGCGCGGCCTCGCCCGGCGCCATGAAGCTGACCGAGACCATCCACAGCAAGGGCGCGACGGTGAGCAGCGTGACGAGCGCCGCGAGCAAGGTGACCGACCAGCGACGCACGCTCATATCGCGCCCCCGCGTTTCGCGAGTTTGAGCTGCACCAGCGTCACCGCGAGGATGCAGAGGAAGAGCAGGAAAGCGACCGCTGCGCCCGACCCGAGGTTCCACCATTTGAACCCTTCCTCATACATGAAATAGAGGATGGTCACGGTCGACTGGGCGGGGCCGCCCTGCGTCATCACATAGGGTTCGGCGAACAGCTGGAACATGCCCGCGACGGTCAGCACCGACACGAGCAGCACCGTCGGTGCGATAGCGGGCAGGGTGACGTGGCGCAGCCGCGTGAACCAGCCGGCGCCGTCGATCCGCGCTGCCTCGTCGAGTTCGCGCGGCACGGTCTGGAGCGCCGCGAGGAAGATGATCATGTTGTAGCCGAAGGTCTTCCATCCGACGAAGATCAGGATCGCGGGCAGCGACGCGTTCGGGCTGCCCAGCCAGTCGACCGGCGCGATGCCGAACAGCGACAGCAGATAATTGACGAGCCCATAACGCGTGTGGAGCAAGTAGCGCCACACGACCGCGGTCGCGACGAGCGTCGTCACATAGGGCGCGAACAGCGCGACGCGCCACACCGGACGCCACTTGAGCCAGCGCGAGTTGACGAGCATCGCCGCGAACAGCGACAGGATGACGATGAAGGGCACCCCGAGAACGACGAACCACAGCGTGTTGCCCATCGCTTTCCAGAACAGCGGGTTTTCGATCAGCCGCTCGTAATTCTGCAGTCCGACGAAGCGCAGATTGCCCGTATCGGCGAGCGCATAGATGTCGAAATCGGTGAAGCTCAGGAACAGCGACGCGATTGCCGGCACGACGAAAAAGGCCGCGATCGCGGCGAGCGCGGGCGCGCTCATCGCCCAGCCGGCGCGCGCTTCCCGCCTGTGGCCGGCGGCGCTCACAGCGCCTTCCCCTTGTCGAGCATCCAGCGCCGCTTTTCGAGCAACCGGTCGGCGCGGCGGTCGATTTCCTTCGCCGCCGCGTCGACGCCGAGCTGGCCGCGCACCATGCGCTCGGCGACGACCTGCATCTCGGTGACGATCCGCTCCCATTCGGGCACCTTGGGCAGCGCGGTCGCATGGTCGAGCTGGGTGGCAAAGGGCGCAACGGCGGGATCGCTGACAAGTCCTGCCTCGCGCCACACCGACCGCCGTGCGGGCAGGCTGCCCGTCAATTGATGGAATTCGAGCTGCGCCGCGGGCGACAGCAGGCGCGTCAGCACGTCCCACGCCGCGGCGGGGTTTTCGGTGCCGGCAAAAACGACGAGGCTCGATCCGCCGGGGGCGGCCGACCCGGTGCCGTCCGGGCCGGGGTTGGGCGCGGTGCCCCATTTGCCCTGCATCGCGGAGGGCAGGCGGCTCTTCATGTCGCCGATCGTCCACGGCCCCGACAGGAAGACGCTGAAATAGCCGCGCGCGAACTCGTTCCACACATTGGAAATCTGCGCCGACGACGCCAGCGGCGCGAGCCCTTCGTCGAACAGCGATTTGTAGAAGGCGAGCGCCGCCTTGAATTCGGGGTCCGAAAAGGCCCCGCGCGCCCCATTGTCGCGCAGCATCCGCGCGCCCGCCGACAGCGCGAGCGTCGTGAGCTGTTCATATTCGTTGAGCGGGTAGAGCAGGGCATAATTGCCGTCGCCGGCAAGCCGCTTCACCCGGTGCAGCGCCGCCTTCCAGCCCGCCCAATCGGCGGGCGGTGCGGCATAACCGGCGCGCGCGAACAGGTCCTTGCGATAGAATTGCAGCCGCGTGTCGACATACCAGGGAACCGCCCAAGTCTGGCCCGCGATGCGGTTGGTGTCGACCACCGCGGCGAACTGGTCGCCAAGGATCGCCCCGGCCGACGCCGGCACCGGCGCGATCGCGCCGATCGCCGCCATCTCGGCGATCCAGCTGTTGCCGACCTGCCCGATCGCGGGAAGCGACCCGCCGGCAAAGCCGGTGAGCAATTTCTCGTGCGCTGCGGTCCATGGGAGCGGCTGCACCTCGATCGGCGGCATGCCCGCGGGCAGGGAAAGAGTCTTCAGCAGTTCGGGCAGGTTCGCACCCTCGTTGCCCATCGCCCAGATCGTCAGCGCGCCATCGCGTCGCGCGCCGCACGCACCGAGCATCGGGAGCAGGGGCAGCGCCGCGAGCGCGCCCGTCAACTGGCGCCGTGTCATCTGCATCGGGCGCCACCACAGATCATGCGCGGGCGTCGGCGGCCGTTACGGGTTGCGTGGTGCCGGTCGTCCCCCGGGCGATCAGCGCGGGGGTCAGGATCGTTGCGCTCGCGCCGCCGAGCGTTTCGCCGCGCAGGATGCGCAGCAGCAGCATCATCGCGGTCGATCCCAGCCGGTCGATATGGACCTGCATCGTCGACAGCGAGGGGTTGAGGTGCCGCGCGAGCGGAATATCGTCGAAGCCGGCGACCATGACGTCGCCGGGCACCGACCGACCGGCCTCGGCGAGCCCCGCGATCAGCCCGACCGCCATCTGGTCGTTCGCGGCAAAGACCGCGTCGGCGGGAAGCTGTCCCTGCACCAGCAGGCGCGCCGCCTGGGCACCGCTTTCCTCCGAGAAATCGCCGGGCAGGATCGCCGGATTGCGCACGCCGGCGATCCTGGCCATCGCGTCGGCAAAGCCCCGCTGGCGGTCGCGCGCGTCGCGGTTGTGCTTGGGGCCGGCGATATGGACGATCTGCCGCGCGCCGCGCGCGAGCAGCGCCTCGGTCATCGCATAGGCGCCCTGATAATTGTCGACCGCGACGAAGGGCAGGTCGAGCGGCCCCGCATCATAGTTGAGCAGCACGGTCGGGAGCGCGGGGTCGAGATAGTCCGCGAGCAGCTCGGGCTTCAGGTCGGGTGGCATGACGAGCAGCCCGTCGACGCGGCCGCGCATCGCGGCAATGGCGGCGGCGGTCTCGTGCGTGCTGCCGTGCATGTTGCCGAGCAGGAGGTGCATCCCCGATTCATGCGCAACGAGGTCGATGCCGCGGATGATTTCGGAGAAGAACTCGCCGAACAGGTCGGGCAGGATCACGCCGACGGTGTCGGTCTTGCGCCGCGTCAGGCTGCGCGCGCCGCTGTGCGGCACGAAATTCAGCTTCTTCACCGCCGCCATTACCGCCGCGCGCGTCGGCGCGGTGACGTTGCCGAGGCCGTTGATCGCGCGCGACGCCGTGGCGACCGAAACCCCCGCTTCGCGGGCGACGTCCCTCAATGTGGTCATGCCGCTCGTCCCCTTTCACTCCGATGGCGCCGGGCCGCTGGTGCGACTCCGTCCCTTGTCCTGTTGCCGGGCGCGGAAACGTTCACATCGTAACCGGTTACATGATGTGGAGGCAAGGTCATTCGCGCCGTTCCCCGTGCAGCGCGCGGCCCTCGGCATCGAAGAGGTGCAGGCGGTCGGCGGGCAGCAGGACCGGCATGACATCGCCTTCGCGCAGGCTGCCGTCGTCGCGGAGCTGGCATGCCAGCGGTTCGTCGCCCGCCGTTCCCTGCAGGTGGATCGTCGCGAGCCCGCCGAGCCGTTCGATGAAGCCGATCCGGTGGGGCAGGGCGCCCGAAGCGGCCCCGATCGCGATATCCTCGGGCCGGATGCCCACCGACAGGCGGGTTCCGCGGGGCAGCGTCTCCGCGTGCTGCGGCAGGGCCACGACGCGCCCGTCGGCGAGCGCCGCCTGCCCGGGGCCGGATACTGTCACCGGCACGATGTTCATGCGCGGGGTGCCGAGGAATTGCGCGACGAAGATATTCGCCGGCCGCTCATAAAGCGCGCGCGGGCTGCCGACCTGTTCGATCTGCCCATCGCGCAGCACGATGATGCGGTCGGCAAGCGTCATCGCCTCGACCTGGTCGTGGGTGACATAGAGCGTCGTCGTGCCGAGCGTGCGATGCAGCGCCGCGAATTCATAACGCATCCGCACCCGAAGGTCGGCGTCGAGGTTCGACAGCGGCTCGTCGAACAGGAAGATCTGCGGCTGGCGCACGATCGCGCGGCCGATCGCGACACGCTGGCGCTGCCCGCCCGACAGCGCGGCGGGCTTGCGGCCGAGCAGGCCCTCGATGTTCAGGATTTCCGCCGCGCGCTGTACTTGCCGCGCGATTTCGTCCTTGTCCGTCTTTGCGATGCGTAGCCCGAACGCCATATTTTCATAGACGGTGAGGTGTGGATAGAGCGCATAGGACTGGAACACCATTGCGATGCCCCGCGCCGACGGTGCGAGATCGGTGACGTCGCGCTCGCCGATGACGATGCGGCCGCCGGTCAATTCCTCGAGCCCCGCGACCGACCGGAGCAGCGTCGACTTGCCGCACCCCGACGGGCCGACGATGACGGCGAATTCGCCGTCGGCGACCTCGATCGACACGCCTTTCAGCACCTCGGTCTCGCCGAAGCTCTTGTGCGCGCCCTCGATCGACAGTCCGGCCATGGCTTCCCCTATCCCCTCGTGCGTGCCGTGTTCAGTGGACCGTGACGCCCGCGCTGGCCTGACGCGCAGGCGCGCGCCCGGCGGCAACCGCGAAGATGCATAGCGCGACATAGCAGGCGGCCGGCAACGCCAGCGCGGCGGCATAACCCACAGCGTCGGACAAAAGACCTGCGAGATACGGGATCGCCGCGCCGCCGACGATGGCGGTGCAGAGCAGCCCCGACGTCGCTTCGGCCCGCGCGGTCGAACGTTCGAGCGTCAGCGTGAAGATCACCGGGAACATGATCGAATTGAACAGGCCGATCGACAGCGCAACGAAGCCGGCCGTCACTCCGCCGACGAATACGACATAGAGACAAAGCAATGCGGCGATGGCCGTAAAGACCGCGAGCAGCTTCGATGCCGAGAAGCGCGCGAGGAGAACCGATCCGATCGCGCGGCCGACCATCGCGCCGCCCCAGTAAAGCGCAACTGCCTTGCCCGCTTCCTGAAGCGAAACGCCGGGAACGCCGTCGCTGCCCATGATCCAGCCGAACAGGCCGAATGCCGCGTCCGATTGGCCCCAGACCGGGTCGCTGTTGAGGAACAGCGCCATCTGCGTGCCGATCGCGACTTCGGCGCCGACATAGAGGAAGATCGCGAGCCCGCCGAGCAGCGCCCAGCGCGACGAAAAGGCCTCGCGGATCAGCTCGCCCATCCCGGCGCGCTCGCCGATCGGGGCGGGCGGCACCGCTTCATTGACGATGCGGCGGCTGACCCGGAAGAAGAGCAGCAGTGCGACGATCAGGCCGCAAATCCAGAAATAGGCCGAATCGATCCCGGCGAGCGCCTGCGCACGCACCGCGTCGGTGACCACCGTGCCTTGCTTGACCTCGACGCCCTCGAGGAACAGGTGCGCGCCGATCAGCGGGCCGAGGAAGGTGCCGAAACTGTTGAAGGTCTGGCTGAAGGTCAGGCGAAAATGGCTGCGCTTCGGATCGCCGAGGGCTGCCGCGAGCGGATTGGCCGCGACCTGTAGGATCGTGATGCCGCTCGCCAGAATGAACAGGCCCGCCAGCACAAGCGGATAGACCGCGAGATTTGCTGCCGCGAGCATGACAAGGCAACCGACGACCATCGTCGACAGCGCCGTCAGGATCGACGGCACCGAATGGAAACGCGCGATCAGGGCGGCCGCGGGGAAGGACATCAGGCCATAGGCGATGAAGAAGGCCGAGGCGGAGAGCTGCGCTTCGGCATCGCTCAACGTGAAGATGCCCTTCACCGCGGCGACGAGCGGGTCGATCAGCGAGGTGATGAAGCCCCAGGAAAAGAAAAGCACGGTCACCGCGGCAAAGGCCGCCATGGCATTCGACCGTCCGCCACCGTGGGCGGACGCCTGGCTGGGCACGTCCATGCAGATATCCTCTTCACCGAAACTATGTTATGTCATCGGTCTAACGGGACGCCGGAACCAATGCAACCGGTTACATTGCGCCGTGCGACGCGCGCGAAATCCCGGCGCCGGCAAATGATCCGGACCCCCGCGAAATATTCGTTCGCCCCACTGGCGCGCTTGGGCTCGACTGGTTACATGGGCCGCCACCAAACGAATCGCGTGCGCGGCTCCGGAATGCGGGGCAGGCGCCGCCCGCACCAGAAAGTGGCACCCATGGAAATCATCACCGGCCTGACCTTCGACGATGTGCTGCTGGTGCCCGGTCCGTCGGATATCCTGCCGTCGGACGCGAATTTGTCGACCCAGCTGACGAGCGAGATCAACCTCAACATCCCGATCCTGTCCTCGGCGATGGACACGGTGACCGAGGCCGACATGGCGATTTTGATGGCGCAGATCGGCGGCATCGGCGTCCTCCACCGCAACCTGACGGTCGAAGAACAGGCGGCGGCGGTGCGGCAGGTCAAGCGTTTCGAAAGCGGCATGATCGTCAACCCGATCACCATCACCCCCGACGCGCCGCTCTCCTATGCGATCGCGCTGATGGACCAGCACCGCATCTCGGGCATTCCGGTGGTCGAAACCGGCGGCAAGCTCGTCGGTATCCTTACCAACCGCGACGTCCGCTTCGCCGACAATCCGGGGCAGCCGGTGCGCGAGTTGATGACCGCCGACAATCTTGCGACCGTGCGCCCCGGCGTCGGGCAGGACGAGGCGCGCAAGCTGCTGCACCAGCGCCGCATCGAAAAGCTGCTCGTCGTCGATGACGATTATCGCTGCATCGGCCTGATCACCGTCAAGGACATGGAAAAGGCGGTCAATTATCCCGACGCCACCAAGGACGCGGGCGGCCGGTTGCGCGTCGCGGCGGCGACCAACACCGGCGACAGCGGCATCGAGCGCGCCGAGGCGTTGCTCGACGCCGAATGCGACCTGATCGTCGTCGACACCGCGCACGGCCACAGCAAGGGCGTCGGCGAAACCGTCGCGCGGATCAAGAAATTGTCGAACCGCGTGCAGGTGCTCGCGGGCAATGTTGCGACCGGCGATGCGACCAAGGCCCTGATCGACGCGGGCGCCGACGGGGTGAAGGTCGGCATCGGCCCCGGCTCGATCTGCACGACGCGCGTCGTCGCGGGCGTCGGCGTGCCGCAGCTCACCGCGATCCTCGACAGCGTCGAAGCGGCGTCGAAGCTCGGCGTGCCGGTGATCGCCGACGGCGGTCTGCGCACCTCGGGTGACATCGCCAAGGCGCTGGCGGCGGGCGCATCGAGCGTGATGGTCGGCTCGCTGCTCGCAGGCACGGCCGAAGCGCCGGGCGAAACCTTCCTGTTCCAGGGCCGCACCTACAAAAGCTATCGCGGCATGGGCAGCGTCGGCGCGATGGCGCGCGGCTCGGCCGACCGCTATTTCCAGCAGGACATCAAGGACCAGATGAAGCTGGTTCCTGAAGGCATCGAAGGGCAGGTCCCGTTCAAGGGGCCGGCGAAGGACGTGATCCACCAGCTCGTCGGCGGCGTGAAGGCGGCGATGGGCTATACCGGCAGCCGCACCCTCAAGGATCTGCGCGAGCGCGCGAAATTCGTGCGCATCACCAATGCGGGCCTGCGCGAAAGCCATGTCCACGACGTCGCGATCACGCGCGAGGCGCCGAATTATCCGGTCGGCTGAGGCCGATCGATGACGCCCGCAGCGCGTATCCAGGCGGCGATCGAAATCCTCGACGCCATCGCAGCGGCCGCGCGCGAGGGTGGCGCGCCCGCCGACGCGATCTTTGCCGAAGCGATGCGCGCGCGCCGCTATGCGGGATCGAAGGACCGCCGCGCGATCCGTGCGCATGTCTATGACTCGATCCGCGTCGTGCGTTCGGCGCCCGCATCGGGCCGCGCCGCGATGCTCGCACTCGTCGATACGCAGCCCGAACTGGCGGAGCTGTTCGATGGCTCTTCCTACGGGCCGGCGCCGATCGCCGACGATGAACCGCGCGGCGAAGCCGGGCTCGCCGCACAGGCGTTGATCGACCTCTTCGACCCGCTCGTCGGTGAGGATGAAGGCGCGGCGATGCTCGCCCGCGCGCCGCTCGACCTGCGCGCCAACCGTATCAAGGCGAGCGCGGCCGATCTCGCGATGCTGTTTCCCGACGGCGAGGCGATCGCCGGGGCGCCCGACGGCTGGCGCCTGCCGCCCGAAACCGCGGCGGCGCAGCATCCCTCCTATACCGAGGGGCAGTTCGAGGTGCAGGACGCCGCGAGCCAATATGCCTCCGCCGCGCTCGATGCTGCACCGGGGCAGGCGATCGTCGACCTGTGCGCGGGCGGCGGCGGCAAGACGCTCGCGATCGCATCGTTCACCGGGAACGACGCCGACATCCTTGCCTGCGACACGAATCGTGCCCGGCTCCAGCAATTGCCGCCGCGCGCCGAACGCGCCGGGGCGACGCGCATCGAAACGCGGCTGCTCAATCCCGGGCAGGAACCCGCGATGCTCGCCGGCTGGCGGGGCAAGGCCGACCGGGTCTTCGTCGACGCGCCCTGTTCGGGCAGCGGGACGTGGCGGCGCAGCCCCGAACTGCGCTGGCGCCTGACCCCCGCGCGGCTCGAACGTCACCTCGCCGATCAGGCCAAACTGGTTGATATCGGTGCCGATCTTGTGGCGCCCGGGGGCAAACTCCTCTATGCTGTCTGCTCGATCATCACGCGCGAGGGGCGGGCACAGGTGGACGATTTTCTGAACCGGCATCCGGGCTGGACGGCCGACGTCGGCTATCTGCCGGACGGCATCGGCCGCGCTGCGGGGCACGGTTTCCTGCTGACCCCGGCGCACGACGGCTGCGACGGATTTTTTCTCGCACGACTGACAGCACCATGTTAGCATCCCCTGCAATGAAGCGATGGGAGAATGCGATGCGTGTCGGTTTTCTGGCTCTTTCGGCGGGATTGATCCTCGCCAGCCTGCCCACCGCATCCGACGCACAGCGCGCCGACAACGACCTCTTCCCCCGCTCGATCGCGCTCCAGCAGGAGGGGCATAAGGCGCAGGACGCGGGCAATCTCGACCTAGCGATCGACCTTTATGAATCGGCGCTCGCCGCCGATCCGCGTAACCGCTCGGCGATCATTGCGCTGGCGCAGGTCGCGCGTGCGCAGGGGCTGCCGGGCAAGGCGATCGGCCTCTATCGCGAGGCGCTGGTGCTCGAACCCAATGACATCGTCGCGCTGACCGGGCAGGGCGAAGCGCTCGCCGACAAGGGCGCGCTCGAACTCGCGCGCGAAAAGCTCGCCGAGGCGGAGCGGATCTGCGACAGCAAATGCCCGCAGGTCGCGGCGCTCGAAAAGACGATCGCGTCGAGCGCGTCGAAGCGCGTCGTCGCGGCCGAGGTGCTCGTGCCCAAGCCGGTCGTCGCGACCGTCGGCGCCAGCAAGCAGAACTGATCCGTTCAGGCGCCGAGTGTGCGCGCCAGTTCGACCCATTCGGCGACGCTGACCGTTTCCGCGCGCCGCGTCGGATCGATCCCGAGCGTTTCGGCGACGGCGACCGCACCCTCGACGCCCTTCAGGCTCTGCCGCAGCATCTTGCGCCGCTGGCCGAACCCCTTTTCGGTCAGCTTCGACAAGAGTTTCGGATCGACACCATCGGGCTGCACCGCCGGCGTCACATGGACGATCGCCGACATCACCTTAGGCGGCGGGGTGAAGGCCGAGCGGTGGACCTTCATTGCGATCTTCGCGGTCGATCGCCACTGCGCGAGCACTGCGAGCCGGCCGTACGCGCCGGTGCCGACGGGTGCGACGATGCGTTCGGCGACCTCGAGCTGGAACATCAGGGTCAGCGACAGCCAGCGCGGCGGCCACGCCGCGGGCTCCAGCCAGCGCGTGAACAGCGCGGTGCCGACATTATAGGGCAGGTTCGCGACGATATGGTAAGGCGCGCCGCCGGTCAGCGCGTCGACATCGACCGCCATCGCATCGTCGGCGATCACCGTCAGCTGTCCGGGGAACGCTTCGCCCAGTTCGGCGAGCAGGGGCAGGCAGCGGTCGTCGCGCTCGACCGCGATCACCCTGGCACCGGCACGCAGCAAAGCACGCGTCAGCCCGCCGGGGCCGGGTCCGACCTCGAACACCGTGACGCCACCGAGGTCGCCGGGCAGCGCCGCGATGCGGTCGAGCAATTGCTCGTCGAACAGGAAATTCTGCCCGAGCGCCTTGCTTGCCGACAGGCCGTGCGCGCGCACCGTCTCGCGCAGCGGCGGCAGCGGGACGTTCGGCTCGACCCTCACTTCGCCGGCGCGTAGCTGCGTTCGCGGGCCCGCGCCATCCGTGCCGCCATCGCGATCGCGGCGATCGTCGGGCCGGGGTCGGCAGCGCCGGTGCCCGCGATATTGAACGCCGTGCCATGGTCGGGCGAGGTGCGGATGATCGGCAGCCCGAGCGTCAGGTTGACGCCGTCGTGGAAATGCAGCGCCTTGAACGGGGTCAGCGCCTGATCGTGATACGCGCACAGCAAGGCGTCGTACCGCGCCCGGATGGCGGGTGCGAACAGCCCGTCGGCGGCGAGCGGCCCGTCGATGACCAGCCCTTCGTCGGCGAGCTGTGCGACCGCGGGCGCCATGATGCGCTCTTCCTCCCTGCCCAGCTGGCCGCTTTCGCCGGCGTGCGGGTTGAGCCCGGCGAGCGCGATGCGCGGCGATTCGATCCCGAAATCGCGCCGTAGCCCGCGCGCGACGATCCGCGCCTTGGAGACGATCAGCTCGGTCGTCAGCCGCTCGGGCACGTCGGCGAGCGGGATATGCACGGTGAGCGGGACGACGCGCAGGCTCGGTCCCGCGAGCATCATCACCGCGTTGGTCGCGGTGACGCCGCAGCGTTCGGCGATGAATTCGGTCTGCCCGGGGTGCGTGTAGCCGATGCCGTGCAGGGCATATTTCGACACCGATCCGGTGACCAGCGCCGAACTCGCCTGGTTGCGCGTCAGACCGATCCCGGTTTCGAGCGTGTGGAGCGCGCAGGTTGCGCCCGCCGGCGTCGGCTGGCCTGGGGTCAGCGGGCCGCTGTCTTCGAGGTGCCAGACGGGCAGCGCGTCGTCGAACGCCCGCACCACCTCGTCCATATCGCCAACGCGCGCGACCGGGCCGTCCCATACTGCGGAAATCGCGGCTGCGTCGCCGATGGCGACGAAGGGTGGCAGGCTGTTCTCGCGGCGCGCAGCCCAGGCGCGGGCCGTGACTTCGGGGCCGACGCCGGCCGGGTCACCCATGGTGACCGCGATCGGACATCGATGATTAAAATCGGGCATCGGATCAGCTATATTCGATCACCGCATCCCGGCGGAGGTCGCGCAGATAGCGCTGAGCCCGTTTGTTGACCTTTTCCTCCAGCAGTTTTTGTTCGATCTGCTCGACGTTCGGGGCCGTGGCGGTTTGCGGCATGTCGCGGCCGCACAGGACAAGAACGCTGACGCCTTCGTTCGCCGCGCCGAACGGCTGTGTCGTCTGGCCGATCTGAAGGCTGGCGAGCGTCGCCTGCAGCGGCGCGGGCAGCGCGCGCATTTCGATATTGTCGCGCGACACGACATTGGCGCCCAGGCTCTGCGCCACCGCGTCGGCGGCGCCGCAACCCGCAATGCTGCGTGTCTTTTCGGCGAACTGGCCGGCGAGTTCGGACGCCTTCGCCTGCGTCGTGCCGGCCGGGAAATCGAGCGAAATCTGCTTGAGACTGAGCACCGCGTCGCGCGGGTCGGCGGTCAGCACCTGGCGGCGATCGATCATCAGCATGATCGAGATGCCGCCGGGCACCTCGACCGGGCCGATGAGCTGGCCGGGCTGCATCTGTATCGCCGCTTCGCCCATCGAGGCGGGGAGCTGGCCGGCCTTCACCCAGCCGAGGTCGCCGCCGACGACGGCGGTCGACGCTTCCGAAAACTGGCGCGCATAAGCGGCGAAGCTGCCGCCCGCCTGCAACGCCTGGATGATCTTCTTCGCGTTCTCGTTCACCGCGGCGGCATTTTCGGGCGTCGCCGACAGATAGATTTCGCCGAGATGGAATTCATCCTGACCCTTGGCGTCGTTCATCTGCTTGACGATGATGTCGACTTCTTCGGTCGATACATTGGTCGTCGACTGGATGTTGCGCGACAGCAGGCGGTCCCAGGCGAATTCGCCGCGGATCTGCTGCTTCACCGCGGCGGCCGACGAGCCTTTAGACGCCAGATAGGCCGAAAACTGGTCGGGCGTCTGCTTGAAGCGCGTCGCGAGGCGGGCGTACTGCTGGTTCACGAGATTCTCGTCGATCGTGATCTCGGCCGCCTTGGCTTCCTGGATCTGCAGTTTTTCGTCGATCAGGTTGCTGAATACCTGGCTGCGCAAACGCTGCACTTCCTCGGGCGGCAGCTCGACATTGTTGTTCGCGATGCGGATCAGCGCCATGCGCTGTTCGATGTCGGTCGCGGTGATGATTTCGCCGTTCACCGTCGCGGACGGGCGATAGACGTTCGGCTTGGCATCGCCGAAAAGCTGCACATTGCCCGGAATGTTGAGGCTGGTCGTCGGCACTTCGCTGTCGGCGACGGTCTGGGCCAGCACGGGCGTTACGCCGGCGGCGGCCAAGGCGATCAGGCCGGTCATGGTCGAAAATTTGGTCATCTTTACCCTATTCGAGAAAGTCCGGACGCTCCGTATCAGCGGAAACGCCCGATGGTCCAGCGCAATCCGCGATGTGGGACGGTTTGATGCCGGCAGATAGCCCGCAGACGCTGAACCTAGGCTGAGCGGAGCATGTCAGAACCCCAGATTGCGGAACGCGATGCGGAACGAAAAGCTGTTGCCGCGCTTTGCATCGCCGGTGTCGGCATAGTCGCGCCGCCAGGTCAGCGCGATCGACAGGCATTCGTCGTCATAGGCGACCCCGAGGCGGTGGCGTATCGGCTCGAACCCGTCGGCGCCGCTCAGCGGATCGTCGCTTCGCTGCGTCAGATCGACGATGGCGGAGCCGAACAGCGACCAGTGTTTCGCGAACGCGACGCGCCCGCCGGCGCGGACCTCCTCGCGGTCCTGCAAATCCTCGCCCAGCAGCAATATATCGCGATTGAGCCGCGAATAGCCGAGCACGGCATAGGTCGAGCGGCTGCCGATCGTCGCGTCGAATTCGTTGCGGCGAACCGCCAGATTGTCCTTGTCGAGCCGGAAACGGTGGGTCAGGCGCAGGAAATCGCGGTAGGCAATCGTCGTGCGCCCGACGATGTCCGACGTCCGGTCGGTGAGGCCAGTGCCGTCGGGGAACAGGCTGGGTTTGTCCGACAGGCGATAGCTTTGCCCGACGACGCTGTTGATGTTGAAGCCCGGCCGGCTGAAATTCCATTCGACGCCATAGGTGATGCGCGCGCCATCCTCGAACCGGTCGTGGCCGTTGAACCGGTTGATCGCGAACAAATTGCTGTCTTCGAGGTCGAAGGCGCGCGAATCCTCGTTCGGAATATCGAGATTCTTGATCGGCGGTGTCGCGACGATCTGGACGCGCGGGGTCAGCGTCTGGGTGCCGCCCATGAACTCGCCGATGAACGGCCAGCGCATATCGGCGGCGACCGCGGCGATCCCGCGCGCCTGCCAGCCCGATTCGCCGCGATAGCCGGGAATGGCGGTCAACAGATTTTCGTCGCTGTGATAGACGTCGCCGCGGACGAGCGCGGTCAATGTCACTTCCTGGCCGAGGCCGGTCAGTCCGCGGAGGTTCCATTGCGCCCCCGCAAAGGCGCGCTGCGTATCCTGTCCGGCGGTGCGCCCGATCGCGAGCGTGTTCAATTGCAGTTCGAACTGTCCGCCGAACAGCGGGTCGTCGAACCGCTGGCGATAGTCGATGATCGGCAGCGCGATCGCCTGCTGTCCCTGAACGTCGTTCGCGCGCAGCGTCTGCGTCGCCCAGCCGGCGATCGAGAGATAGGAGTTGCCGCCGATCCGCTCGAGCTCGAAGGTCGAGCGCAGCCGGTCGTCGCGGCTGATGTCGTAGCGGCGCATGAAGGTGCGGTCGGTCGCGATGCGGCCCGAATAGGTCAGGCTCCAGCGCGGGTCGAACTGGAACTTGCCCGCGCTTTCCAGATAGCCGCGGAACCGCTTCCTGCTGTCGGGATCTTCCCCCGTCAGCGGGACGAGCGAGCCATAGGTCGCATAGCCGTTGATGCGGAACGACCCGATATCGGTCAGCGCGCGGAACTCGCCCTCGATCATCGGCGCCGCGCTGGTGTAGAGGTGCGGCGTGATCGTGATGTCGCGGTCGGGTGCGAGCCGCAGATAATAGGGGACCGCGATCTCGAACCCGTTGCTGCGGTCGAGCCGGATTTCGGGAACCAATATGCCGCTGCTCGGCTCGTTGTTGATCGAATGGCTGAGGCCGGGTAGCGGGATCAGCGGCAGGCCGAAAATCTCGACGCGTGCGCCCTTGTAGCGCACCTTGTTCTTCACCCGGTCGTACATCACCCGGACGGCGCGGATCTGCCAGCTCGGATTCTTGGGACACCCTTCGTCATCCTCGACGGGGCAGGGCGTATAGGCGGCGTTTTCCAGCTCGATATTGCCATTGTCGAAGCGCGTGCCCTTGATCGCGGCGAGCCGCGAGCCATTGTCGAGCACGACGAGCAGGTTTTCGACGACGCCGTCGCGCAGCGTGTCGGTCAGCTCGATCCTGTCGCCATAGGCGGTGTCGCCTTCGGGATTCTTGATCGTGACGTTGCCCTCGGCAAAGACCTGCCCCGTCTGCCGGTTCCAGGTCACCTTGTCCGCGCGCATTTCAATCGCTTCGCGGTTCATCTGGACGTTGCCCTCGGCAACGACGACTTCGGTGTCGCTGTCGTAATTGAGATTGTCGGCCGCGAAGCCGATCTGGTCTTCGGACTGGACCGCGGGGGCGTCGGTGGTCGTCGGAACGACGTCGGGCGTTTGCAGGTCGGGCTCGCCCGCGACCTCTTCCGGCTGGGCCGGATTCGCCCCGGTCTGGGCCAGCACCGGGCACGCGGCCAAGGCTACGCCGCTCGCCGTCGCCAGCCAGAACGGCCGCGCACGCGCTGCCCGATGGAACAAAGCCCAGCTCATCAAGGGTCAGAACCTACCAATTACCCGTTCGAGGCGCCGAAATGGCGAAGATATCGGCTTCGTGTGGCCGCGGCGGATGGTGGTTCCATCTGCAAGGCCGCACGGGGACGAGATCGAAGCCATTTCGACGTCCCTCCGGGATTTGATCGATTTTGTCCATGGCTGCGTCAGCGTGCCTTGGAATATATTCATATGCCTACGTCCCGCTTCCTTGCCCTGAACAAAATCGCTTCAAACCTCGAACGGGTAATTGGTAGGCTCTGACCCTAACCCCTTTGTCCCGAACCCTATAACGATGTTTCCGGCTTGGACCGGCAGCTTTGTTTTTGCAACTCGCAAGCGATACCCCTATCGGTCCGCCACGTTCCAATCAATCATCGCATAAGAAAGTTAAGGCATGGACATTCAGTTTGTCGCGCAAATCAACGCGTCTGCCGACGTCGTCGCTTTTCCGGTCCGCAAGGGCGAAGCCGGCGCGCTCGGCGCGCTGCTGGGCGCTGCGGCGGCGCAGGCGCGCTTCGACGGCGCGGCGGGCACGGTGGCCGAGACCGCGGCGATCGACGGCGACCAGGCGAAGCGCCTGCTGCTTGTCGGGATCGGTGAAGGCAGCGAGCTGGATATCGAACGCGGCGGCGCGGCGCTGACCGCCAAGCTGCAGACGAGCGGCGTGACGCAGGTTCACGTCGATTTCGCGAGCGCGGGCCAGAGCGACGCCGATGACGTCCTCGCCTTCGCCATGGGCGCGCGCCTGCGCAACTGGCGTATCGACACCTATCGCACGCGTCTCGCCGACAAGGCAAAGCCGACCCTGAAGACGGTGATCATCGCCTCGCCGCATGGCGACCTGTCGGATCGCTGGGCCGAACATGCCGCGATCGCCGATGGCGTCGCGCTGACCCAGACGCTCGTCGCCGAACCGCCGAACATCCTCTATCCCGAAAGCTTCGTCGAACGCTGCCAGCATCTGGCCGACCTCGGTGTCGAACTCGAGGTGCTCGATGAACGCCAGATGAAGGCGCTCGGCATGGGCGCGCTGCTCGGCGTCGCGCAGGGCTCGACCCGCCCGCCGCGGTTGCTCGCGATGCGTTGGAACGGCGGCACCCCGGGCGAAGCGCCGGTCGTGTTCATCGGCAAGGGCGTCACCTTCGATACCGGCGGCATCAGCCTGAAACCCGGTGCCGGCATGGACATGATGAAATGGGATATGGGCGGCGCGGGCGCGGTCGCGGGCGCGATCAAGGCGATCGCGGGGCGCAAGGCGAAGGCGAATGTCGTCGGCGTCGTCGGCCTCGTCGAAAATATGCCCGACGGCAATGCGATGCGCCCCGGCGACATTGTCACGACCATGTCGGGCCAGACGGTCGAGGTGCTGAACACCGACGCCGAGGGCCGCCTCGTCCTGTGCGATGCGATCAGCTGGGCACAGAGCGCCTACGACCCCAAGGTGATTGTCGATCTCGCGACGCTCACCGGCGCGATGGTGATTTCGCTCGGGCACGAATATGCCGGCATTTTCGCGAACGACGACACGCTCGCGGCCGACCTGCTCGCCGCGGGCGAGGCGTCGAACAACAAGCTGTGGCGCTTCCCGCTGTCGCCCGCGTACGACAAGCTGATCGACAGCCCGATCGCCGACATGAAGAACATCGGCCCGCGCGAAGGCGGATCGATTACCGCGGCGCAGTTCCTGAAGCGCTATGTGGGCGAGGGCGTCGCTTGGGCGCATCTCGACATCGCGGGCATGGCGTGGGCCGACAAGGACGGCCCGGTGTGGGCGAAGGGCGCGACCGGCTACGGCGTGCGCCTGCTCGACCGCTACATCGCCGCCAACCACGAAGGCTGAGCGAAACGGGGCAGGGGAGCATGGCGCGCGTCGACTTTTACCGGCTGACCCGCGACCCGGTCGAACGGGTGCTCCCCGCGCTCGCGACGCGCGTCCTCGCGAACGGCGACCGCCTGCTGGTGGTCGCCGCGCCCGCGATGCAGCGGCAAGCGATCGACGAGGCGCTGTGGACGCTGACCCCGGCGAGCTTCCTGCCGCACGGCCATGCGGGTTCGCCCGACGAGGAGGTCGAGCCGATCCTCATTTCGGGCACGCTCGCGGCCTCGCCGCCGAACCGGGCCAGCCACCTCGCGCTTGCCGACGGCGAATGGCGCGAGGAAGCGCTCGGCTTCGAACGCACCTTCCTGCTCTTCGACAACGGCCGGATCGACGACGCGCGCGCACTCTGGCGCACGCTTGCTGCCCGCGACGACGTCGACAACCGCTTCTGGAAACAGGACGAAAACGGCCGCTGGTCCGAAGGGCCGTAACGCCCTCGCGCTCTATCCTTGCGATACGGCCAAAGCGCCGCTAGAGGCGCGCGCATCGCAGACCATAATAACACAGGAGCTTCCCCCATGGCGGTCACTCGCACCTTTTCGATCATCAAGCCCGACGCCACGCGTCGCAACCTCACCGGCGCCGTTACCAAGATGCTCGAAGACGCCGGCCTGCGCGTCGTCGCATCGAAGCGCATCCACATGAGCCGCGAACAGGCCGAAGGCTTTTATGCGGTTCACAAGGAACGCCCCTTCTTCGGCGAACTCGTCGATTTCATGATCAGCGGCCCCGTCGTCGTCCAGGTCCTCGAAGGCGAGAACGCGATGCAGGCGAACCGCGACATCATGGGCGCGACCAACCCCAAGGACGCCGCGCCCGGCACGATCCGCAAGGAACTCGCCGAGAGCATCGAAGCGAACAGCGTCCACGGCTCGGACAGCGACGAAAATGCCGCGATCGAAATCGCGTACTTCTTCAAGCCCGAAGAAATTGTCGGCTAAGCCAGGCGGTATGACCGAAACGAAGAGGCCGTCGGAGCGATCCGGCGGCCTTTTTCGTCAGAACTCCTCCGCGACCCCCATCAGCCCCGCGAGTTTCTTCGGCGCCACCGACAACCAGCTCTTGCGCAACCATTCGCCGATCGCGTCCCAGTCGGTATCGCCGAGGTCGAGCCGGACCCCGACCCAGCCGTCACCGAAATAGGCGGGGCGGTAATAGCGGTCTTCGTCGAGTTCGATCAGCATCGCCTGTTCCTCCGCGCCGCTGATCTTCACCAGTATCGCGATCTTGCCGTCGCCGTGGTGATCCTCGGTGAAATAGGCGAATTTCTTGCCCTTCACGATCCCGAAACAGGGCATGCCGTGCGAGACGACCTCGTCGGCCTCGGGCAGCGCCATCGCGAGTTCGCGCACGCGACCCCGCAAATAATCGGGCGTCCGCTCGCGCATCACAAAGGCGGCGAGGGTCGCCGGATAAAGCTGGTGTTCGGCGATCCGCACGCGCGCGCTCAATGTCTCGACCGTATCGCCGGGGAGGATCGCGACCGGCGTTTGCGCGAGCACCGGTCCTTCGTCGACGCCCGGTGTTACGATATGGACGCTGCACCCCCCGAACCCGTCACCCGCATCGATTGCCTGGCTGTGCGTATTCAGCCCCTTGTAGAGGGGCAGCAGGCTGGGATGGATGTTGACCATCTTGCCCGCCCAGCGCGCGACGAAATCGTCGGACAGGATGCGCATATAACCCGCGAGCGCGACGAATTCGGCCCCCGCCGCGCGCAATTGCTCGTCGGCCAGCGCGTCGAACGCGTCGCGGCTCATCCCCTTGTGCGAGCATCCCCACGTCGCGATGCCTTCGGCTTCGGCGATCGTCAGCCCCGGCGCACCGGGGTCGTTGCTGCCGACGAACACCAGTTCATAGGGGCAGTCTTCGGCCTTCGCGGCATAGAGCAGCGCCGCCATATTGGTGCCGGCGCCCGAGATCAGGACCGCGACACGCGCCTTAGCCATTGTGCGTGGCGCTCCACGGCGCATGCGCGCTCCACGTCTCGGCGCCGCCCTTTACGGTGCAGCCCTTTGCACCCGCGGCGATGTGACCGATCCGGAACACCGTCTCGCCCGCGGCTTCGAGCACTGCCGTCACCCCGGCGACATCGGCTTCGGCGATGACGACAGCCATGCCAATCCCGCAGTTGAAGGTGCGCGCCATCTCCTCGGGCTCGATATTCCCCTGCGCCTGCAGGAATGCCATCAGCCGCGGCTGCGCCCACGCATCGGCGTCGACGTGCGCGTGCAGCGTCTTCGGCAGGATGCGCGGGATATTCTCGAGCAGTCCGCCGCCGGTGATATGCGCGAGCGCGTGGATCTGGCCGCTCTTTACCAGCGGAAGCAGGCTCTTCACATAGATGCGCGTCGGCGCCATCAGTGCATCGATCAGCAGGATATTCTGGTCGAACAGCGCAGGGCGATCGAGCTTCCACCCCTTGTCGGCCGCGAGCCGGCGCACGAGCGAGAAGCCGTTCGAATGCACGCCCGACGAGGCGAGGCCCAGAATCGCGTCGCCCGCCGCGACCTTGTCGGCGGTCAGCACCTGGTCGCGCTCGACCGCGCCGACACAGAAGCCCGCAAGGTCATAGTCGCCGTCCGAATACATGCCCGGCATTTCGGCGGTTTCGCCGCCGATCAGCGCGCACCCCGCCTGCTTGCACCCTTCGGCGATGCTCGCGACGACTTCGGTCGCGACATCGTTGTCGAGCTTGCCCGTGGCGTAATAATCGAGGAAAAACAGCGGCTCTGCGCCCTGTACGATCAGGTCGTTCGCGCACATCGCGACAAGGTCGATGCCGACGCCGTCATGCTTTCCCGATTCGATCGCAAGCTTGAGCTTCGTGCCGACGCCGTCGTTCGCCGCGACGAGCAGCGGATCGTTGAATCCCGCTGCCTTCAGGTCGAAAAAGCCGCCGAACCCGCCGAGGTCGGCGTCGGCGCCGGGACGGCGCGTCGCACGGGCGAGCGGGGCGATGGCACGGACCAGCGCGTTGCCGGTTTCGATCGAGACGCCGGCCTGCGCATAAGTGTAGGAGGCGGGTGGGTTGTGCTTGGAATCCATGGCCAGCGCGACTAACGACTCTGGCCACGAAATGCCATGATTTCCTTGTCCGGGGCCAAGCTTTTGGGCAAAGCATAGAGAAGATATGATTTCGGCCGCTTTCCCCCGCTTCGCACCTCGCTTTTCTCTCGACGCGGTTCGTCCGCGCGATTGGCGCTGGGCCGCGCTTTTCGGCCTGCTCTTCGCGATTCTCCTCGCCGGCATCGTCGATGGTCAGATCACCCGCGGCGACCGCGGCATCACCCCGATCAACAGCAGCGGCGATTTCCTTGCGAGCGGCATCCTCGTCGACGTCACCGGCGATAACGCCGACGACGCGCGCGAGAAGGGCTGGCGCGAGGCGCAGCGCAAGGGGTGGGCGCAACTTTATCGCAAATTGAACGGCAGCGACGGCCCCGCGCTCGGCGATTCGGTGCTCGACGGCATCGTCACCGCGATCGTCGTCGAGGAAGAACAGATCGGCCCGCGCCGCTATGTCGCGAAGCTGGGCGTCCAGTTCGACCGCGTCCGCGCCGGCCAGATTCTCGGCGTCAGCGGGCGGACCTTGCGCTCGCCGCCCTTGCTCGTCATCCCCGTCTATTCGATCGACGGCATCCCGCAGGTGTTCGAACAGCGTAGCGCCTGGCAGCGCGCCTGGGCCGAATATAATACGGGGCAGAGCGCGATCGACTATGTCCGCACCGCGGGCACCGGCGCCGACACGCTGCTGATCAACACCGGGCAGACCGGCCGCCGCGGCCGCGTCTGGTGGCGTGTGATCCTCGACCAATATGGCGCCGCCGACGTGCTTACGCCGATCGCGCGGGTCGAATATTCTTACCCCGGCGGCCCGATCAAAGGCTATTTCACCGCGCGTTTCGGTCCCGACAGCAAGCTGATTTCCAGCTTCACGATGACCGGCCCGAGCCCCGCGGCGCTCCCCGACATGATGGAAAAGGCAGTCGCGCGGATGGACCGCATCTATATCGACGCGCTGGCGGCAGGCGTCCTCAAGACCGATACCTATCTCGTCCTAGAAAAACCGGTCGAAAAGGAAGACTTGCCCGAAGAGGCTGCGACAACGGATGAAGATATGTTGCCCAGCGAAACCGACGCCAGCGTACCGACGACCGTTGCAAACGGTGTGCAGAGCTTCACCGTTCAGTACAGCTCGCCCGACGTCGATTCGGTCACGGCGACCGAACGCGCGGTGGCGGGCGCCGCTGGCGTCCAGTCGGCCTCGACCACCAGTCTCGCGCTCGGCGGAACCTCGGTGATGCGGGTCAGCTTCCGGGGCGACCTTGCCTCGCTTCGGGCTGCGCTCGCCGCGCGCGGGTTCAAGGTCCAGGAAGGCGGCGGTCAGCTCCGGATCAGCCGCTGATGGCGCGCGCGCGCACCAGCCAGATCGCCTTGCCGCTCGACTGGAGCGCGGGCGGGTCGAACGACGGTCCGCTGATCGTCGGCACGAGCAACGCCGATGCCGTGCGGTACCTGCGCCATGTCGCGACTTGGCCGGTGCGCACGGCGGTACTCACCGGACCACGCGGATCGGGGCGCAGCCTGATCGGCCGGCTCTTTGCAAGGGACACCGGCGGACGCGTCATCGACGGTCATCAGAGCGTCCCCGAAGAAGAGATTTTCCACGCCTGGAACGCCGCGCAAGCGAGCGGCACGCCGCTGCTCGTTATCGCCGACACGCCGCCGTCCGAATGGAACGTCGCGCTTCCCGACCTTCGCTCGCGTCTTGCCGCGGTGCCGGTGCTGACGATCGGCGAACCCGACGACTGCCTTGCGCGCGACCTGATCGAGGCGCTGTTCGCACAGCGCGGGATGGCGCTCGCCCCCGGGGTTGCGTCCTATATCGTCCCGCGAATGGAGCGCAGCTACGCGATGATCCACCGCGTGGTCGCGGCGCTCGACGCCGCGTCGCTCGAAAAAGGTGGCGGCATTAGCATTCGTCTTACCCGTGAAACATTACTGTCACAGGGGCTCATCGATCCCGATTTGCTCGAAAGACAGGATGACGCGACATGTCGATAGCCGGCGGCCCCCTACGCGCAGACAATGATGCCAACGGGGCGTTTCAGATCCCCTTCGGACCCGAACGCTTCTTCAACCGCGAACTGAGCTGGCTCGCCTTCAATCGCCGCGTGATGGAAGAAGCGCGCAACCCCGCGCATCCCTTGCTCGAACGCCTGCGTTTCCTGTCGATTTCGGGCAGCAACCTCGACGAATTCTTCATGGTCCGCGTCGCGGGGCTCAAGGGGCAGCAGCTTCAGGGGATCGACGACCCCTCGGCCGACGGCCGCTCGCCGGGGCAGCAGCTCGCCGAGATCGAGGCCGAGGTGAACCGCCTCGTCGACCAGCAGCAGAGCGAATGGCAATTGCTCCACCGTCTGCTCGCCGAACAGGGGATCGTCGTCCACGGCACGGGGTCGGACAAGGAAGTGTTGCGTTCGGCGCTCCGCCAGTATTTCATCGACCAGATCTTTCCGATCCTCACCCCGCAGGTGCTCGATCCGGCGCATCCCTTTCCCTTCATCCCCAACCGCGGCCTTGGCGTCATCTTCGACCTTCAGCGCAAGGCGACCGGCGAGACGATCCGCGAACTGGTGATGATTCCGGCCTCGCTCGCGCGCTTCGTGCCGGTGCCGGGGCAGCCGGGTGCCTTCGTGCCGATCGAATATCTGATCGAGATTTTCGGCGACCTCTTGTTCCCCGGGTTCACGATCCGCTCATTGGGCGTGTTCCGCATCATCCGCGACAGCGATATCGAGCTCGAGGAAGAGGCCGAGGATCTCGTCCGCCTGTTCCGCACCGCGATCCGCCGCCGCCGCCGCGGGCGCGTGATCCTGCTCGAACTCGAAGCCGACATGCCCGGCGAAATCGCCGAGGTGCTGGGCGCCGATATCCAGGGGCACGAAGCGATCGTTGCCAAGATCGGCGGCTTCATCGGCCTCGCCGCGCTGTCGGCGCTTGTCGACGTCGACCGGCCCGACCTTAAATTTCCCGCCTATTCGGCGCGCTTTCCCGAACGTATCCGCGAACATGGCGGCGACTGTTTTGCGGCGATCCGCTCGAAGGACATCGTCGTCCATCATCCCTATGAAAGCTTCGACGTCGTCCTCTCTTTCCTCCGTCAGGCGGCGGCCGATCCCGATGTCGTCGCGATCAAGCAGACGCTCTATCGCGCCGGCAACCAGTCGCCGGTCATCCGCGCGCTGATCGAGGCGGCCGAGGCGGGCAAGTCGGTGACCGCGGTGGTCGAACTCAAGGCGCGCTTCGACGAAGAGCAGAATCTTCTCTGGGCGAACCAGCTCGAACGCGCCGGGGTGCAGGTCGTCTACGGCTTCATCGAGTGGAAGACGCACGCCAAGATTTCGATGGTCGTGCGCCGCGAAGGGCAGGGGTATCGCACCTACTGCCACTTCGGCACCGGCAATTACCACCCGGTGACCGCGCGCATCTATACCGACCTCAGCTTCTTCACCGCCGACCCGCGCGCCGGGCGCGACGCGGCGCAGCTGTTCAATTACATCACCGGCTATGTCGAACCCGAACGGCTCGACCTGATCACCATGTCGCCGCTCAACATGCGCACGCACCTGTGCCAGCTGATCGATACCGAAATTGCGGCGGCAAAGGCGGGGCAACCCTCGGGCGTCTGGGCCAAGATGAACAGCCTCGTCGACCCCGACATCATCGACAAGCTTTACGAGGCGAGCGCCGCGGGCGTGCCGATCGAGCTGATTGTGCGCGGTATCTGCTGCCTGCGTCCCGATGTCCCGGGTCTGTCCGAAACGATCCGCGTCAAATCGGTCGTCGGCCGTTTCCTCGAGCACAGCCGCGTCTGGGCCTTCGCGAACGGTGCGCCGCTGCCGCACCGCGCGGCAAGGCTCTATATCAGCAGCGCCGACTGGATGCCGCGCAACTTCGACCGCCGCGTCGAATATATGATCCCGATCGAAAACCCGACCGTGCATGACCAGATATTGGACCAGGTGCTCGTCGCGAACCTCATCGACAATGAACAGAGCTGGATCCTGCAGCCCGACGGCACCTCGGTGCGGGTGACTCCGGGCGACAAGCCATTCAACTTGCACCATTATTTCATGAACAATCCGTCGTTGTCGGGCCGCGGCACCGCGCTTCACAAGCGTCAGGACGTGCCCACGCTCGCCTTCAACGTGCGCGAAGATTGAGAAGAATTTGACCTTCCTGCGGTCCTCGAAACAGGCGGTCAGCCGATCCGCCGTCATCGATATCGGCTCGAACTCGGTGCGTATCGTTGTCTATGAGGGCCCGGCGCGCGCGCCGGCGGTGATCTTCAACGAAAAGGTCGCCGCGGGCCTCGGCCGCGGCCTCGCGATCGACGGTCGTATCGCGCCGCAGGACGCCGAACGCGGCCTCGTCGCGCTCCGCCGCTACGCGCTGCTCGCAAGGCATATGGACGTCAAGGACGTGCAATGCGTCGCGACCGCCGCGGTGCGCGACGCCGCGAACGGCCCCGACTTCATCGCCGCCGCCGCCGAGGCGGGGCTCGCCATCCGGCTTCTGTCGGGTGAAGAAGAGGCCGAAGCCGCAGGACATGGCGTGCTCGCGGCGATTCCCGACGCGCACGGTATCGCGGTCGACCTCGGCGGTGGCAGCCTCGAACTGGCCGAGGTATCGGCGGGCGAGGTCGGCCGCCGCGCCTCCTTCCCGCTCGGGGTGCTCCGCTTGCCCGCGCTGCGCAAGGACGGCGAGCAGGCGTTCGAGCGCGCGGTCCGCAAGATGCTCCGCGCGGCGGGGTGGCCCGGCGATGGCCTCACCGGTCTGCCGCTTTATCTCGTCGGCGGTTCGTGGCGCGCGCTCTCGCGCCTCGATCTCGAACTGACGAAGGACCCGCTCGCGGTGCTCGATCAGCACAGCCTGCCGCGCAGCGCGCTGCGCCGGCTGACCCGTGCGACCAGGCGGCTGAGTTTCGAGGAACTGCGGGCGATCCCCGGCATGGCATCCAACCGCGCGGCGGCCTTGCCCGACGCGGCGGCGCTGCTTGCGGCGCTCGTCAATATTCTCGACGTGCCCGAAATGACGGTCTCGTCATCGGGGCTTCGCGAAGGTTTGCTCTATCAGGCGCTCGATGCCGAAACGCGCGCGCAGGACCCGCTGATCGTTGCCGCCGAATTCGAGGGCCGCCGCCTCGCGCGCTTCGCGCCGCACGGGCGTGCGATTGCCGAATGGATCGCGCCGCTGTTCACCGACGAGGTGGCGGCCGACAGCCGCGTCCGTCTCGCCGCAAGCCTGCTCAGCGACGTCGCCTGGTCGGCGAACCCCGATTTCCGCGCCGAGCGCGGCACCGAAATCGGCCTGCACGGCAACTGGCGCAGCATCGATATTCCGGGCCGTATCCTCCTCGCGCGCGCGCTTTACGCGGGCTTCGGCGGCGCCGATGCCGAATTCCCGGCGATGGGCGATCTCGTGTCGCCCGAACGGCTGGCGCGGGCGCGGCAATGGGGGCTGGCGATCCGGCTCGCGCAGCGTCTGACAGGGGGGATCCAGGCGCCGCTCGGCGGCAGTTCGATCGCGCTCGGCGGGGGCAAGCTGCGGCTAACCGTTGCGAACGAATGGCATCACCTGATGGGCGAGGCCGTCGACCGGCGCCTGCGCGCGCTGGCGAACGCGCTCGACGCCGAGCCCGTGGTGGATTTGCTGGACGGCGGCGCGGCCTAGTTGGCTGCCGGGGTCGCGGCTGCGGTGCAGCTGGTCCCCGCGGCCGACGCGGTTTCCTCACCGGGCTTGAGCGGCGCCAGCATGCCGTCGGTCATGCCCTTCGTCCACCATTGCCAGCCGCCGCCGACATAGCGCGCGCCGCTCCCGGACGTGGCGATCTTCATCTCGACCGTCTGGCCATTGGTGACGATCTGCGCCGTATCGGGGGTCGGATAGCGCGCCTCGACGGTCGACCCGTCGGCGCAGCTGTAGCGGACGAGCCCGGCGGTGGGCGCGGCTGCTTCGTCGGCCTTGGGGGTGGTCGATTGCGCCGTTTCCGCGGCGGGGTTTTCGGTTTTTGTCGGCGGCGCGTTGCAGCCTGCAAGGCCGATAGCGGCGAGGGCGATAGCGACGGGGAAACGCATGGCTTGCTCCTTCATTTTCGCGAAAGACGACACTTGCCCGATTATGAGCCAACGCCCGGCGCCGCGCAAATGATATGGTGCCGGCCGTTCAGGCGGCGCCGTCGATCTCGCTCATCACCAGCTTGCCGCTCTTGACCGCGAAGCCCATCCGGCCTTCGACGAGGTCGAGCGCGGCGTGGCCGAACACGTCGTAACGCCAGCCCTGCATCATCGCGATGCCGTCGCGGGCCCCCGCCGCCAGCGCTTCGAGGTCGTCGCTGCGCGCGATCAACCGCGCCGCGACGTTGAGCTCGCGCGCACGAATCTTGAGCAGCAGCTTGAGCAGATCGGCGACGAGGACACCCTCCTTGCCGAGCCCCGGTCCGCGCGGCGCGCGATCGGGCATGTCATCCTTCGCCATCGGCTTCGCATTGGTCAGCGCGTCCATCAGCCGCGCGCCGATATCGTTCGATTTCCAGGTCGCCGACAGCCCGCGGACGCGCCCGAGCCCGTCCTGGTCCTTCGGCGGGTGCGCGGCGAGGTCGGCGAGCGTCTCGTCCTTCACGATGCGGCCGCGCGGCAGGTTCTTCGTGCGCGCTTCGCGCTCGCGCCATGCGGCGAGTGATTGCAGGCGGCCGAGGACGTCGGGCTTGCGCGAGGGAATCTTGATCCGTTGCCACGCCTTGTCCGGATCGACGCTGTAATTGGCGGGGTCAGCGAGCTTTTCCATTTCCTCGTCGAGCCAGTGACCGCGACCGGTCTTGATCAACTTGTCGAGCATCATCGGGAAAATCTTGGCGAGATGCGTGACGTCGCCCACCGCATAATCGATCTGGCGCTTGTCGAGCGGGCGGCGGCTCCAGTCGGTGAAACGCGCACCTTTGTCGAGCTGCAGCCCGATCCAGGCTTCGACAAGATTGGAATAGCCGACCTGTTCGGCCTGGCCGATCGCCATCTGGCCGATCTGCGTGTCGAAGATCGGGTGCGGCGTCTTGCCGGTCAGATTGAAGATGATTTCGACATCCTGCCCGCCCGCATGAAAGACTTTCAGCATGTCCTCATTGGCGACGAGCAGGTCGAGCAGTGGCCTCAAATCGATACCGGGCGCCATCGGATCGATCGCCGCGGCATGGTCGCGGTCGGCGACCTGGATCAGGCAAAGCTCTGGCCAGAAAGTGTTTTCCCGCATGAATTCGGTGTCGACAGCGATGAAATCACTGTCCCGAATGAGGTCGCAAAATTCGACGAGCGCGGCGCTGGTTTCGATCAACGGATGGACTTGCATAGCGCGCCTATACAGCTAGTTGGAAGTAACGGGCAGGAAAAATTGCCCGGGCTCTTCGGGTCGCGAAGCCGGAACACCGGCTGGGGAAAAAGACGAAGGGAATTGGGGCATGATGTGGCTCGGTTGGGTGCTTGCTGCGCTCGGTTTTGCACTGCTTTTCGGGCAATATGCCGCGGGGCAGGCGGATATTTTCCTGTCGATCGCCAATCCGCGACCGCTCGACGAGGAATCGATGGTCGTGACGCTGAAGGGCTGGGGCTTTGCGAGCGCGGCGGCACAGCCTTTTGTGACGCCCGAATCCGATCACGGCCTGTGCGATGTTCGCGTCTTCGCGACGCGGCGCCAGATGCTCGTCGCGATCGCGACCTGCGGCTTCCTCCGCCCGGTGACTGTCGCATGGCGCGCCCATGCCGGCATCCTGCCGCTAGGAGACGCGTGATGCCGATCGTGAAGCTCGGCGACGAAGGCCGCTGGACCAACTATCACGGCACCGGCACCTGCGAGGCGGCGACCCGCTTCGCGCTACGCAGCGGCGACGCGCCGCGCGGGCGCGACGAGATCGCGATTGCGGCGAAGTCGGTGCAGGACTGGCTCGCGGCGGCGCAAACCGCGAAGCGTCGTGTCCGCCCGCTCGGCGCTGGCTGGTCGCCGTCGAACGTCAACATCAGTTCGCAAAGCTGGCTGCTCCACACGCGCCGCTTCAACCGCTGCTTTCGTATCGGCCCCGACGATGTGCGGCCCGGCATCGACGCGGGCGCGTTGATGCTCGTCGAAGCGGGCGCGCTCGTCGACGAGGTGTCGGACAAGCTCGAGGAACAGGGGCGGTCGCTCTGGACGAGCGGGGCGGGCAATGGCCAGACCTTCGCCGGCGCCGCCGCGACCGGCACCCACGGCTCGATGATCGCGCGCGGGGGTATCCAGGACCATATCCGCGCGCTCCAGATCGTCACCCCTGCCGGCATCCACTGGATAGAGCCCGACGCGGGCGTGATGAGCAACGCCTTCATCGCAGCCACCGGTTCGACACCGCTCCGCGACGACGCGATGTTTGCCGCGGCGCAGCTTCCGGTCGGGTCGCTCGGCATCGTCACCGCGCTGGTGGTGGACAGCGTCCCCAAATTCCTTGTCCGCCCGATCCAGAATCTGCGCAAGGTCGACGGCGCGGCGCTGGGCTGGCTCGCGGCGGGAGATTTCCGGCGTTTTTCGGCCGCCTATGCGCTCGATCAGGACCCCGATTTTGCCCAGATGATCGTCAATCCGTACAAGCCGTTCAAGCGGCCGGCGATGCTGCGCTTCCTTTATCGCGAGCCGTGGCGCGACGATTATGCCCGCGCGACGCCGGGTCAGCTTGGCGCCGGTTATGACGCGCTCAGCCTGCTCGGCCGTTTCCTCAACGATTATCCGTGGGCGCGGGGCGCGCTGCTGCAATTTGCGATGAAACAGGGCTATGCGAACGGCCCCGATGTCGACGCGCCGCCGGTCTATGGCAGCTGGGGGGAGGGGCTCGACACGCATCGCCCGCTCGCTGACCTGTTCAACGCCTCGGTGACGATCGACCGCGCCGATCTCGCGCATGCTTTCGAACGCATCTGCGCCGTCTATGCGCGGCACGGCGGCTCGACCGTCGTCACGGTGCGCTTCATGGAGCGTGCGCAGGGATTGCTCGCCCCCGCACGTTTCCCGCATAACGCCGTGATCGACTTCGACGGCCCGCGCAGCCAGCGCACCGCCGACGCCTATGCGCGCGTCATCGAGCGTCTCGACGCCGAGGGGATCGCCTTCACGCGCCATTGGGCGAAAAGCTGCCGCCTCGACGCGGCGCGCGTCGCTGCCGACTATGGCGAGGATTTCCGCCGCTGGCGCGCCGCGCGCGACCGATTGCTTCCTGATCCCGCGCACCGCGCGCTGTTCGGGAGCGAGGTGCTCGATAACCTCGGGCTGACCCGTTGATTTGCGCCCTCGACCCTTGACAAATCGCTCGCCGCGCTGCCTTAGGCGCGGCCATATCGGCGCGTTTTTCCTGCGCGCCCTCCCGAACATTGAAAGACGATCAAATGCACGCCTATCGCACCCATAATTGCGGCCAGCTTCGCGCCGAGCAGGTCGGCCAGTCGGTCCGCGTCTCGGGCTGGGTGCACAGGAAGCGTGACCATGGCGGGCTGCTCTTCGTCGACCTTCGCGATCATTATGGCCTCACCCAGATCGTCGCCGACAGCAGCGATGCGGTTTTCGCAACGCTCGACGGCCTGCGCGCCGAAAGCGTCGTGACGATCACCGGCGACGTCGTCGCGCGCTCGGCGGAAACGACGAACGCGAACCTGCCGACCGGCGCGATCGAAGTCCGCGCACGCGAAGTTGCCGTCCAGTCGGCGGCGATCGAACTGCCGATGCCCGTCGCGGGCGAACAGGAATATCCTGAGGATATCCGTCTGAAGTACCGCTTCCTCGACCTGCGCCGCGAACGCCTGCACGCCAACATCATGCTGCGCTCGAACGTGATCGCCAGCCTGCGCCGCCGCATGGTCGATCAGGGCTTCACCGAATATCAGACCCCGATCCTGACCGCCTCGTCGCCCGAGGGTGCGCGCGACTATCTGGTGCCGAGCCGTGTCCATCCGGGCAAATTCTATGCGCTGCCGCAGGCGCCGCAGATGTTCAAACAGCTGCTGATGGTCGCGGGCTTCGACCGCTATTTCCAGATCGCGCCCTGCTTTCGCGACGAGGACGCGCGCGCCGACCGTTCGCCCGGCGAATTCTACCAGCTCGATTTCGAAATGAGCTTCGTCACGCAGGACGACGTCTTCAATGCGATCGAGCCCGTGCTTGCGGGCGTGTTCGAAGAGTTCGCGAACGGCAAGTCGGTGACCCCGGCGGGATCGTTCCCGCGCATTCCGTACCGCGAATCGATGCTGAAATACGGCAACGACAAGCCGGACCTCCGCAACCCGCTGATCATCACCGACGTCTCGTCGCACTTCGTGGGGTCGGGCTTCGGCCGCTTCGCCGACATCGTCGCTGCGGGCGATGTCGTCCGCGCGATCCCCGCGCCCGCGACCGCCGAGAAGAGCCGCAAATTCTTCGACGACATGAACAGCTGGGCGCAGGGCGAGGGCTTCGCAGGCCTTGGCTATGCGACGCGCAAGGGCGGCGAATGGGGCGGCCCGATCGCGAAGAACCACGGTACGGAAAAAATGGATGCGCTCGCTGCGGAGCTGGGCATCGGTCCCGACGATGGCCTGTTCTTCGCCGCAGGCAAGGAAGCGACCGCGGCGAGGCTCGCGGGCTTCGCGCGCACGCGCGTCGCCGAGCAGCTTGAGCTGATCGATCCGAACAAGTTCGAAATGTGCTGGATCGTCGACTTCCCGATGTTCGAAGCCGACGAGGACACCGGCAAGATCGATTTCAGCCACAACCCGTTCAGCATGCCGCAGGGCGAGCTCGAAGCACTTGAGACGAAGGACCCGCTCGACATTCTCGCGTGGCAGTACGACATCGTCTGCAACGGCGTCGAGCTGTCGTCGGGCGCGATCCGGAACCATCGCCCCGACATCATGTACAAGGCGTTCGAGATCGCGGGCTACAGCCAGGCCGAGGTCGATGCGAACTTCAGCGGCATGATCAACGCGTTCAAGTTCGGTGCGCCGCCGCACGGCGGTTCGGCGCCGGGCGTCGACCGCATCGTGATGCTGCTCGCCGACGAGCCGAACATCCGCGAAGTCGTCGTCTTCCCGATGAACCAGAAGGCCGAAGACCTGATGATGAACGCCCCGGCGCCGGTCAGCGACAAGCAGCTCAAGGAACTCGGCATCCGCCTCGTCGACGGCCCGAAAAGCTAAGTCATGAGCGAGCCGCGGGAGCACCGGCGGGAAACGCCGGAAGGCGACATCTGCTGGTTCGAATGGGGCGAGCGCGGCGAGGGGGCTTCGCTGTTGCTGCTCCACGCCACCGGCTTTCACGCGCGCCTCTGGGACCAGATCGTTGCAGCGCTTCCCGCGGGCACGCACATCATCGCGCCCGATCATCGCGGGCATGGGCGCAGCTACCGCCCCGCCACGCTCGCCAACTGGGCGGCGACCTCCGATGCGTTATTGCCGCTGCTCGACGGGCTCGGCGGCCATCCGCTCGTCGGCTGCGGCCACAGCATGGGCGCCTATGTGCTGACGCGGCTCGCGTCGCAGCGGCCGGCCGCCTTCCGTCACCTCGTGCTGATCGATCCGGTGATCATGGACCCGGCCTTCTATGAAGGCGAGAGCGCCAGGCCGATCCCCGGTCCCGTCGACCATCCCGTCGCGCGCCGCCGCAACGCATGGGCCAGCGCCGAGGAGATGCGCGCGCGCTTCGCAGACCGGCCGCCCTATGCGAACTGGAATCCGCGCGTTCTCGCCGACTATTGCACCTATGGCCTGCTTCCCGTCGCGGGCGGCGAAGTGTTCGAGCTTGCCTGTCCGCCGGCGCTCGAAGCCTCGGTCTATCAGAATGCGCTGCGCACCAGCCCGCACGAGTGGCTGCACTATCTGGCCACGCCGTCGACGGTCATTCGTGCTCCGACCGGCGAGCGCGGCGGCCCGCTCGATTTTTCGCTGAGTCCGACCTGGACCGGGCTTGGCGCGGCGCTCGGCGCCGAGCGCGACGAACTATGGGCGGAGCACAGCCATTTCATCCCGATGGAAGATCCCGCGCGCGTCGCCGCGCTGCTCGCAGACCTGCTCTGACCGCGTAACGAAACGCGCGCGCACTGTCCCGGAAAATGACAGCGCCGCATCGCGCTTGGTAGGACGGCCCGGGTTGCGCTAGGGAAGGCGTCATGAGCATCTCCCTTTCCGATCATGAAACCGGCGCCAAATATGATGGCGACTATTCCGACGCCCTCGATGCGCTGCAGGAGCGGCTCGAGCGGGTACAGGCCGCGCACATCACGCATGGTCAGCGCAGTATCATCATGTTCGAGGGCTGGGACGCGGCGGGGAAGGGCGGCATCATCAAGCGCATGACCGCACTGCTCGACCCGCGCTTTTTCGAGGTGTGGCCGATCAGCGCGCCGAACGACGAGGAACAGGCACGCCATTTCCTCTGGCGCTTCTGGAAGCGTCTGCCGGGCAACCGCGAAATCTCGATCTTCGACCGCAGCTGGTACGGCCGCGTCCTCGTCGAGCGCGTCGAGGGGTTCGCGAGCGAGGCCGAATGGCGCAAGGGCTATGACGAGATCAACGAGTTCGAGGCCCAGCTCACCGGCAGCCGCACCAACCTCGTCAAGATTTTCGTCCACCTGACGCAGGAAGAGCAGGACAGGCGCTTCGCCGACCGCCTCGACGACCCGTGGAAGCGGTGGAAGACGGGGGGCGAGGATTATCGCAACCGGTCGAAGCGCAAGGACTATCTCGCCGCGATGGACGACATGTTCGCGCAGACGAACACGCGCTGGGCGCCGTGGAAGGTGATCGACGGCAACAACAAGAAAGCGGCGCGCATCGCGGCGCTGACGCATATCGCGGAGGCGCTGGAGGCCGTCGTGCCGATGACGCCGCCCGACCTCGACCCCGCGGTCGTCAAGCTCGCGGGCAAGGCGTTCGGCTACAAGCCCAAAGACTAGGTTTTTCGGCCTTCTCGGCTAGCATTGGCGGTCTCCAGTCGCTACATGAGGGCGATGAGCCGCGCCAAGAGATCCGATGATTGGGGTTTTCCCCGCTGGCGCCCCTATGGCTCGAGCACCGAGGCGCAGAAGGTTCGCCTCTGCGATCGCCATGGCTGCACCAACCCCGGCAACTGCCCCGCACCCAAGTCGCCGAACAGTCCCGAGCGCTGGTATTTCTGCGAAACGCACGCCGCCGAATATAATCGCGGCTGGGACTATTTCGAGGGATTGAGCGCCGAAGACGCCGCTGCCCGCGCCGCCGAGGAAGCCCAGGGCGCACGCAGCTACGCTCGCGCGCAGCATTATGCCTGGGGCGGATCGGGCGATGGCAGCCGCAGCGCCGACGAGATGCGCGCGCTCGAGATACTCGACCTCGAACCCGACGCCGATTTCGAGGCGACGAAAAAGGCGTGGCGGAGCCTCGCCAAGGAATGCCACCCCGACGTCAAGCCGGGCGATGCCGAGGCTGCCAAACGTTTTGCTGCAGGGCAGGCGGCCTTCGAGGTGCTGAAGCAGGCCGAAGAACGGAAAAGCTGGAAGCCGGCGTAACGCGTCTCCTTTCCCTCCGAAGCAACCACACTCCTGACCGGGCGTTCCTTGTTCAAGCTTGACAAGGAGATGTCGCGTGACCACGACTAGGACCTTAACAGCACTCGCCGCCGGGGCGTTGATCCTCATTCCGGGTGCAGCGCTGGCGCAGACCGATTCCACTCAGCAGTCGACGACACAGGAAGACCGCGTGGGCGCGATCCTCGGAACCCTGTTCGGCGATCGCCTCGGCGCATCGACCTCGATCGAGCGGCAATGGGCGGCGGGCCGCAAGCCGCTGGCGACCCAGCGCACCCAATTCAACACCCGCATCGATACCGATGTCCGATCGGGCAGGTTGACCGCGCGCAACGGAACGCGCGTCAAGGCCGAGTATGACGAGCTTGTCGCGCTCGAGGCCCGCTATGGTGCCGACGGCCGGTTTACGACCCAGGAACGTACCGAACTCGGCGACCGCTATGGCGCGCTGACACAGGCGCTGACCGAGGGCGGCTACGCCGATGACGAGGGTTCGACGACCTTGTCGGTTGCGGAAGGGCGTGCCGAATTTGACCGGCGCGTGGATGCAAGGGTGGCCGCCCGCGGTCTGAGCCGTACGCAGGCGACGAGTCTCAAGCGCGACTATGCCGCCTTGATCCAGACCGAGGCCACCTACGCCCGCGACGGGATCAGCGATCGCGAGCAGGAAGATCTCGATGCGCGCCTCGATGCGCTGGACGCCCGCGTCGGCGATACCGCCTATGGCGGCGGCCCGGCTGTGCTCGACAACCGCACGCGGCTGGCCAACATCGACGCCGCCTTGCGGGCCAGTGGCCTCACCGCCGCTGCTCAGGCACAGGTTCGCGTCGAAGCCGGTGACTTGAGCCGGCTCGACGCCGCTTATGCCCGCACGACGCCGAGCAGCGATGACCGGAATTACCTCGAGCGCCGCATTGTGGACCTCGAAACGCGCGCGCGCGTCCGGCGCTAGGCGGCCGCGGGTGCGCTATTTATAGATGCAGCTGTCCAGCCCGTCGCGCTTCACGACGCCGATGCGCGCGCGGATCGTATTCCCGTAGCGGCGGGTGAAGCCCGACGGGCTCACCGCCTCGCGTTTCTTGGGTAGCGGCAGGATCGCGGCAATGCGTCCCGCCTCGGCGGGCGTGAGTTTGCCGGTGCCGTGCCTGAAATAACGCTGCGCCCCTGCCTCGACGCCGTAGGTGCCGATGCCCGTCTCGGCGACGTTCAGATACACTTCCATGATCCGCCGCTTGCCCCAGATTTTCTCGATCAGGAAGGTAAACCACACCTCGGGCACCTTGCGCACATAACGCGTCCAGCCGCTGCCCTGCCACAGGAAGACGTTTTTCGCGGTCTGCTGGCTGACCGTCGATCCACCGCGCATCCTCTTGCCTTTCGCGTTGCGCTCGATCGCCTGTTCGATCGCGTCGCGGTCGAAACCGTCGTGCGAACAGAATTTGCCGTCCTCGGCGGCGATCACCGCGCGCACCATGTTGCGGTCGATGTTCGACAGGCTCTCCCAATCCTTCGTGATCCCGTTGCTGTCGAGCAGCATCGTCAGCGTCACCGGCGGCGGCACGACGGCATAGACGAGCACCCATGCGACCGAGATCGCGATGAACCACAGCAGCCATTTGAACGGTCGCAGAAACCAGGGGAGCTTGCGCTTCTTTGCGCGGGAAGACGTTGCCATGCGGGCAAATTAGCCGGTTGCCGCCCCGAGGCAAGCGGGCTTGATCGATCGGTCGAATTTCGGAAAGAAGACTGACGAAAGGAAGACCCCGATGCCGCTTCGATCCGCCCTGCTTTTCGCCGCGCTCGCCTTCGCCGCGCCGGCCCTCGGGCAAGAGGATCGCCGCGATCTTTGCGCCGACCGGCCGGGGCTCGGGACGCCCGCCTGCACCGTCGATGCGGGCGCGGTCGTGCTGGAGGTCGGCATCGCCGACTGGACGCTCGACCGCGATGCCGCCAGCCGCACCGATGCCTTCGCGTTCGGCGATGCGCTGCTTCGCGCCGGACTCACCCCATCGCTCGAGATGCAGGTCGGCTGGACGATGCTGGGGCATGTACGCGAACGCGACCGGGCGACCGGCGACGTCGCGCGGCGGACGCGGACCGGCGACGTGACGCTCGCACTGCGGCAGAACCTCCGCAATCCCGACGGATCGGGCCTTTCCGCGGCGATCATGCCCTATGCGACGTTACCGGTCGGGGGACGCGGCGTGGGCGCGGGCGATTGGGGCGCGGGGGTGATCGTGCCGGTCGGCTTCGAACTCGGCGCCGTGTCGCTCGGCTTCACGCCGCACGTCGATGCGGCGGTCGACGGCGACGGCGACGGCCGCCATCTCGCCTATGGTTCGGTCGTCGGCCTTGGTTTCGGCGTCTCTGACGATATCTCGATGGCGGCGGAAGTGTCGCTGACCCGCGACCGCAATCCCGGTAGGCGCACGACCGAGGCGTTGGCCGGGCTTTCGGCCGGCTGGCAACCCGATGCCGACAGCCAGTGGGATGTCGGGGCCAATGTCGGCCTCAATCGCGACAGCCCCGACGTCGAACTCTATTTCGGCTACGCGCGCCGGTTTTGAGGCCTGCGCCCCAAGGCTTCGGCGCCAGCGACAGCGCGGATCAGGCGGTGATCAGCCGCCGGTCACCCGCGAGCTTCAGCATCGCTTTCTGCAGCTTTTCGAAAGCGCGTACTTCGATCTGGCGCACGCGTTCGCGGCTGACGTCGTAAACCTGGCTCAGGTCTTCCAGCGTCTTCGGATCGTCGGTGAGGCGGCGTTCGGTCAGGATGTGGCGCTCGCGCTCGTTGAGCGTCTCCAGCGCTTCGTTCAACAGCGAATGCCGCACGTCTCGTTCCTGCGCTTCGGCGACGCGCTCGTCCTGCAACGGGCCTTCGTCGCCCAGCAGGTCCTGCCACTGGCTGTCGCCATCCTCACCCATCGGCACATTGAGCGACGTGTCGCCGCCCATCGCCATGCGGCGGTTCATGCTGACGACTTCCTCTTCGGTGACGCCGAGGTCGGTCGCGATCTTGGTCAGATGCTCGGGCGACAGATCGCCGTCCTCGAACGCCGCGAGGTTGTTCTTCATCCGGCGGAGATTGAAGAACAGCTTCTTCTGCGCTGCGGTGGTACCCATCTTCACAAGGCTCCACGACCGCAGGATGAATTCCTGGATCGAGGCGCGGATCCACCACATGGCATAGGTTGCGAGACGGAAGCCGCGTTCGGGGTCAAACTTCTTCACGCCCTGCATCAGGCCGATATTGCCTTCGCTGATCAGCTCGCTGACCGGCAGGCCATAACCGCGGTAGCCCATCGCGATCTTCGCGACGAGGCGGAGGTGCGAGGTGACGAGCTGCGCCGCAGCTTCATTGTCACCATGCTCCTGGAATCGCTTCGCGAGCATATACTCCTGCTCGGGGGTCAGGAGAGGGAATTTGCGGATTTCGGCCAGATAGCGGTTCAGGCTCGCCTCACCGCCGAGCGCGGGCACCGTGGCCGGAACATTGCTTTTATTAGCCATTCTTGGAGTCTTCCCTTATTTTCAGAGGAAAAATATGCCGCGGTTGGGTCCAGCGGTCGAGATAGATTTTCATTCGAAACCTAAACGCGCAATTCATCGATCAGTTCCCGCATGTCCGCTGGGAGTTCGCTGTCGAGCGCGATCCTGTTACCGGTCACGGGATGAATAAAGCCCAAATGGGCCGCGTGCAATGCCTGCCGCCCGAAATTGCGTGCTTTCAGCACCTCCGACAGCGGCTTTTTGGCGCGTCCATAGACCGGGTCACCGACCAACGGGTGGCCGATATGCATCATGTGCACGCGCACCTGATGCGTCCGTCCGGTTTCGAGCCGGCATTCAACCAGTGTCGCATATTTCAGCGGCTCGATCGTGCGATAATGGGTAATCGCATGCTTACCACGCCCTTCGGCGACGACCGCCATCTTCTTGCGGTTCGTCGTCGATCGCCCGAGCGCGGCGTCGATCGTGCCGTTCGCGGGCATCGGCCGGCCGGTCGCGAGCGCGAGATAGCGGCGGTCGATGCTGTGCGCGGCGAATTGCTTCGCGAGACCTTCGTGTGCCTTGTCATGTTTTGCGGCGACGATCAGTCCGCTCGTGTCCTTGTCGATGCGGTGGACGATCCCGGGGCGTGCAACGCCGCCGATCCCCGAAAGCTGTCCCGCGCAATGATGGAGCAAGGCGTTGACCATTGTGCCGTCGAGATTGCCCGCGGCGGGATGGACGACCATCCCGGCAGGCTTGTCGACGACGATCAGATGCTCGTCCTCATAGGCGATGACCAGATCCATGTCCTGCGCGACGTTATGCGCGGGCAGGGCAGCAGGCAGGCGGACCTCGATCGTGGCGGGCGCCGCGGCCTTGGCCGATGGGTCCCACAGGATATTGCCGCTCGCGTCGACGACGCGGCCACCCTTGATCAGACTTTTGAGGCGTTCGCGCGACAGGCCGGGCAAGGCTTCGGCGAGTGCCCGGTCGAGCCGCAGCCCGGCCGCGCTATCCGACAGCGCCACAGTCAAAATGTCGTCATCCCCCTGCATTGACCGGAATGTGGTTTGGGGGCGCCGAAATTCAAGGGTCACGGCCCACCGTATCGCGCTTGCTCTGGACGGCTCCGGTGCCGTAGGAGCGGCGCACGCCGGAAATGTCCGGACACTGCGCTGGGGAGCCTGTTCATCCATGACCGACGATCGCGTCAATTTCGCCTCGATGCTGGCCTCGCGCCTGTGTCACGACCTCTTGAGCCCCGTCGGGGCCTTCGCCAACGGCCTCGAACTGCTCGCCGACGAAAAAGACCCGGCGATGCGCGAGCGCTGCTTCGAACTGCTCGAACAAAGCGCACGCACGTCGGCGAACAAGCTCAAATTCTTCCGCCTCGCCTTTGGATCGGCGGGCGGTTTCGGCGAACTCGTCCCCGCCGACGAGGCCAGATCGGCGATCCAGGGCATCATCGGCGACCGCGCGATCGACCTCAACTGGATGATCGGGACCGACCCGCTGCCCAAGCCGGCAGTGAAGATCATCCTCAACCTGTCGTTGTTGCTCGTCGACGCGCTGGTGCGCGGCGGGCGGCTCGATATCGGCTGCGAAAAACAGGGTGAGGGGATCGAGATCGCGCTGCATGTCGAGGCCGAACGCACCTTCCTCGACGCCGACGTCGAACGCATCCTCGCCGAGGGCGAGGGCGCGAGCCCGATGACGTCACGCACCGCGCCCGCGGTGCTGGTACAGGCGGTCGCGCGGCAGAATGACGGCACGGTGATGCTTGCGCGCGAAACGCAGACCTCTCTCCTCGTCGGCGCCGTCCTTCGTGGTCGCGGGTAAAGCCACTTTTAACCATTGTCCGCCATGGTGGAGCTTCATTTTTTGGGGCGCACCGGTACGGCGATGGACGATCTGCTGAACGACTTTTTGGCCGAAACGGCGGAAATCCTCGCCGAAGCGGGCGGGGCGATTGTTGCGTGGGAAGCCGATCCGGCCGATCGCGCGCAGCTCGACGCCATTTTCAGGCTGGTCCACACGATCAAGGGCAGCTCGGGTTTCCTCGCGCTGCCGCGCGTCACGGCGCTGTCGCATGCCGCCGAAGACGCGCTCGATCAGGTGCGCCGTGGCAATCGTCAGGCGAACGCGGCACTCGTTTCCGGCGTGCTCGGGATTCTCGATCGCCTGAGCGACCTGTGCACGGCGCTGGGCCAGAACGGAACCGAGCCCGCGGGCGACGACCGCGACGTCATCGGCGCGCTCGCCGAGCAGGGATCGACGCTCGATGCGTCGTTCGAGGTCGCCGGGGTTCCGCTGCGCCGCGACGATTATTTCGGCGCCGAGCTGCAAAGCTGGCGTTCGATCCGCGTGCCGCTGCCGCTGCTCGACAGTGTGATGACCGGCGTCACCGACATCGTGCTGGCGCGCAATGAATTCGCGCGGATGCTCCGCGAATCGGGGGCCGACCTGTCGGTCATCGCGTCGTTCGACCGCCTCTCCGATTCGATTGCGGGGATGCGCCAGTCGGTCAGCCAGATGCGCATGCAGCGGATCGACAAGCTGTTCGCGCCGCTCCCGCGCATCGTCCGCGATCTCGCGCAGGATCTGGGCAAGAAGATCGCCTTCCAGACGAGCGGCGGCGAAGTCGAACTCGATCGCGAGATGATGGAGAATATCCGCGACCCGCTGATCCACATCGTTCGCAACGCAATCGACCATGGCGTCGAATCGCTCGAGGATCGCGTCGCGGCGGGCAAGGACATCACCGCGACGATCTCGGTTTCCGCCCGCCAGTCGGGAAATCAGATCGAAATCGCGATCCAGGACGACGGGCGCGGCCTGTCGCCCGACGCACTGGTCGCCAAGGCGGTCGCCTCGCATGCGATCACCGCGGTCGAGGCGCGCGCGCTGGGATCGAAGGAAAAGCTCGACCTGATTTTCCGCCCCGGTTTTTCGACCGCCGCGAAAGTGACCGCCATCTCCGGCCGCGGCGTCGGGATGGATATCGTCAAGGCGAATGTCGAGAAGATCGGCGGCGTCGTCGAACTGCGCAACGAAGAGGGGCGCGGGCTGACGATCCTGCTCCGCGTGCCGATGACGCTCACCATCATCTCCGGCCTGATGGTGCGCGCGGCGGGGCAATATTTCGCGATTCCGCGCGGCGCCGTCCGCGAAATCCTGCTCGAAGGCGGCGACACGGTGCGCATCGATCGCGTCGGCGGCGGCGAGCTCGCGACGGTGCGTGGCGAACAATATCCGCTGCTCCGCCTCGAAACCGTGCTCGGCCGGGGACGGCACGATGGCGACGACGTCGACGACCGCGCGCTCGTCATTGTCCGGCCGGGGCAGGGGCAAAGCTATGCGCTGAGCGTCGCGGCGATCCACGACCATGAGGAGCTGGTGATCAAGCCCGCGGCGCCGATGATCATGGCGACGGGGCTCTATGCGGGCACGACCTTGCCCGACAACGGCCGCCCGGTGCTGCTGCTGGACGTCCAAGGTATGCTCGCCGCGTCGGCGATCGACGCGCGCGAAGCAGGCCGCAGCCACGACCGGACGGCCGAAGCCGAAGCTGAGGCCGCGGCAATACGAAATGCCGCGCAGTTGCTGCTGTTCCGCGATACGAACGCGCGCGTGCGCGGCGTCCGCCTGTCGGTCATCGAACGCGTCGAGGAAGTCCCGGCAGCGGCCCTGTTCGAAAGCGCGGGCCGGGTGCAGGTCCAGATCGGCGACGATATTTTCGCTGTCCATGCCGCGACATTGCCGGGCGGCGAGGGGACGCTGAAACTGCTCCGCCTCTATGACGGGCAGGCCGTGCTCTGCTATCCGATCGCCGAGGTCATCGACATCGTCCGTCTGCCCGATGCCGTGCAACCGTCGGCCGCGCCCGGATTGATCGCGGGGGTCGTGCTCGTCGGCGGCGATCCCGTCGAGCTTATCGATCCCTTCTGGCTGATGGAACAATATGCTGCAGGGGCGGCCGCGCCGGCATTGCGCCAGCCGCTCTGCCGTCTCGCCGACGACCATGACGGCTGGGGAGACAATTTCCTCGCGCCGATCCTGCGGAACGCCGGTTACCGCGTCATCTCGGGCGACGCCCCGTCCGACGATACGCCCGACGTACTGTTGTGTCTCACCGCCGATTGCCGCCACGCCGACGACGGGGTGCCGGTGATCCGCCTGCGCACTTCGATCGCGGCCGCGGGGCCCGAAGACGAAACCGTCTATCGTTATGACCGCCAGGCACTCCTCGACGCGCTGCGCCGCCAGGTCGGGGGAGAGAGCGCATGATGGACAAACTCTACCTTGTCGCGCGCATCGCCGACACGCGCGTCGCGCTGCGCAGCGCCGCGATCAACTCGGTCGTCACCGTCGGCACGCCCGTCGAGGTTCCCGCCGCGCCGCCGCACGTGGCCGGCCTCTTTGCGCTGCGCAGCCGCGTCTTCACCCTCATCGACCCGCACGTCGTCGTCGGACTTCCCGCGGTACCGGTCGCGCCGGGGCAGCGCGTGATCATCGTCGAGGTCGCCGAGCATGGCTATGCGCTGCTCGCCGACGAGATCGAGGATGTCTGCTTCATCGAGGCCCCCGAAACGCGAATCGCAGGCAAGCTCTTGCCCGGCTGGGCGCGCGTCGCCGATGCGATGATCGAACACCGCGGCGCTTCGCTGCTTGTCGTCGATCCGTCGCATTTCATCACGTTGCCAGCCCCAAAAGCTGCATGATTCCTGCCGTCTATTAACGGGCTGAACACCCCTTCATCGTAAACAGGCTCAAATCCCGGGGGTCGGAGTTAATTTGATGTCGAAATCTTGTCTGGTGGTCGATGACAGCAAAGTCATTCGCAAGGTCGCGCGCCATATCCTTGAAAGCATGTCCTTTGCCGTCGAAGAGGCGGCCGACGGGCAGGAGGCGCTGACCTTCTGCCGCGCCAATCGCCCCGATGTCATCCTGCTCGACTGGAACATGCCGGTGATGAGCGGCATGGAATTCCTCGGGGCGTTCAACGATCTCGATTATGGCCATGAAGAACGGCCGCGGGTCGTTTTCTGCACGACCGAAAACAGCATCGACCATATCCGCGCCGCGATCGAAGCGGGCGCCGACGAATATGTGATGAAGCCGTTCGACCGCGAAACGCTCGAAGGAAAGTTGCAGCTCGTCGGCATCGCTTGAGGCTGTTTCAATGGGTCGGGCACAACCCCTGATATCGGATCCGGAGCCAACGGCTCGCACCATACGCGTGATGCTTGTCGACGACAGCCTTGTCGTCCGCAGCATTCTCGAGCGCATCGTCGACCAGCGGCCAAGCCTCAAGATTTGCGCGTCGGTCGCTTCGGCGCAGGACGCGCTCGCCTATCTGGCGCGCGAACCCGTCGATGTCGTCGTGCTCGATATCGAAATGCCCGGAATGAGCGGCATCGACGCGCTGCCGCACATATTGGAGCGCGCCGAAAAAGCGCGTGTCCTCATTCTCTCGTCGAACTGCGTCGAGGGCGGTCCCGCCGCGATCGATGCGCTCGCGCTCGGCGCCAGCGATACGCTTGCGAAACCCGGCCGCGGCAGCTTTTCCGGACGTTTCGCCGAGGTGCTGACCGAACGGATCATGACGCTCGGCCATCGGCAGGACCATCCGGCGCCGGTCCCGGTCCCGGTCGCCGAGCGCCGCGCGCCGGCACCCGTCGCGCTCGCCATCGACACCGACCAGCCGATCGAATGCATCGCCGTCGCCGCGTCGACGGGCGGGATTCCCGCCTTCACCAATTTCCTCGCGCATCTCGATGCCAGGATCAGCGCGCCAATCCTGCTCACCCAGCATTTGCCTGACGCGTTCATGGAATTTTACGCGAAGCAGATCGCGACGATGACGGCGCGCCGCGTCCGCGTCGCCGCGGCGGGCATGACGATCGAGCGCGGTTGCATCTATCTCGCTCCCGGCGATGCGCATCTGCTCGTCGTTGCCAATGGCCGCCGCCACGAAATCGCGCTCGATCATCGGCCGGTCGACAATGGCTGCTGTCCGTCGGCCGATCCGATGCTCGATTCGGTTGCGGAAATATATGGCAAGGGCGGCATCGCGGTGATCCTGAGCGGGATGGGCCGCGACGGCGCGATCGGTGCGGCCCGCCTGAAGGAGGCCGGCGGCACCATTTTTGCGCAGGCGCCCGAAAGCTGCGTGATCTGGGGAATGCCGGGCGCCGTCGCCAAGGCGGGGATCGCCGCCGCTACGCTCAACCCCGATGCAATCGCGCTGATGCTCGGCAGCTTCCTGCATGGTCGCGGGCAGGGGCGCCGCAAGCCATGATGGGCGGCAGCGCCAGCGAATCGGCGTATCGCGTCCTGATGGGGGTGCTCGAATCGCGGACCGGGCAGACGCTGTCGCCGAACCGCATCTGGCGGATCGAAATGTCGCTGAAACCCGTGATGCAGCGCCATGGCATCGCCGATCTCGACGCGCTGGTCGCGGCGCTCGTCACCTCGAACAGCCGGCAATTGCTCGACGACACCGTCGATGCGATGCTCAACAACGAAACATATTTCTACCGTGAATATAGTGTCTTCGACGAAATAGCTGCGACGGCACTTGAGCGAATCCGCGAAATCAACGCGTTGCGCCGGCGCGTGACGATCTGGCATTGCGGGGTATCGACCGGCCAGGAAGCCTATTCGATGGCGATGCTGATCGCCGAGCAGGGCGAGAAATGGGCGGGCTGGCAGGTCGATATCGTCGGCACCGACGTCAGCTATCACGCGATCAGCCGCGCGCGTGTCGGCCTTTACAGCCAGTTCGAGATCCAGCGCGGCCTGCCCGTGCAGCGCATGGTGCGCTGGTTCGACCAGACCGACGGCGGCTGGCTCGCCAAGGCCGACCTGCGCCGCCGGATCGATTTCTCGGTGCAGAATATGCTCACCGACCGGCCGCCGCTCGCGAGCCCCGCCGACCTGATCTTCTGCCGCAACCTGCTCCTCTATTTCTCGGCGCCGATGCGCCAGAAAGCCTTTGCACGGCTCCGCGCGATGGCGGCGCCGCAAAGCTTCCTCGTGCTGGGCGCGGGCGAGACCGTGCTCGGGCAGACCGACCAGTTCGTCGCGAGCCCGCGTCTGCGCGGTCTTTACGAGCCCGCCGACCAGCAGGTGCGCCGGGCGGCCGCCGCCTGACCTTGCATTTTCTGCCGCGCTGGCGCAGTTGGGACGCTATTCCGCATCGGGGCGGCGCAGGCAGGAACCGCGATACGCATGAGCGATTTTATCGAACGCTGGTCTCCCAATTTCGACGAGCGCGCGCTGCCCATCTCGATGATCGTGTTGCATTATACCGGTATGAAGAGCGGTACCGAAGCGATTGATTGGCTTGCCAATCCCGATGCGAAGGTGTCGGCGCATTATGTCGTCAGCGAGGATGGCCAGATCACCCATATGGTGCCCGAGGACAAGCGCGCCTGGCACGCCGGCCAATCGCACTGGCGCGGGGTCAGCGACATCAATTCGGCGAGCGTCGGGATCGAGATCGTCAATCCGGGGCACGAATGGGGCTATGTGCCCTTTCCTGACCCGCAGGTCGCATCGGTTGTCCGCCTCGTCCACCTGATCAAGGACCGCCATGCGATCACGCGCGGCAACGTCGTCGGCCATTCGGACATCGCCCCGACACGCAAACAAGACCCCGGCGAGCTGTTTCCGTGGGAAGAACTCGCACGCCGCCGCCTCGCGTTGCCGCGTCCGACCAGGAAGCTGACCGATCCCTTGTGGACCGACGCCGGTTTCCTGCTCGCGCTCGAACGTTTCGGCTATGACGTGACCGACGGGTTCGCCGCGACCGTGGCGTTCCAGCGGCGGTTTCGGCCCGAACTGATCGACGGCACGATCGACGGCGAGTGCCGCGCGATCCTGCTCGCGCTGCTGCTTCCGCAACCCGAGGGAGGATAGCGGAAGCCGTAAGGGAAATCGCTTCTTGCCCTTGGCGCGCGACCCCGTGTTTTTGGCGCGCTGTTCCTATCCTGTTGCAAATAGGTCACAAACTGGAGGAAATTTCGCGCTCCGGCGGAAACTTCTTTACGCGCCCCCATCGAGGGCTCATCGCGCCGGCCGGGGGGACGGCGCAAGGTTGCAATCCTTCCAGGTGCCGTCCTTTCCGATTCTGCCCCAAAGCAGCGAGGAAAACTGCACTGTGAAAAAAGCTTATCTCCCCCTACTGAAATTGACTGCCGCGCCGCTCGTGTTGAGCGTGGTGATGCTTTCGGCCCCTGCGCATGCACAGGACGCCGCCACCGCCGCAACCGACGAAGCGAGCGAAGATACGATCGTCGTGACCGGCTCGCGCATCGGGCGCCCCGAACTCGAGGGATCGAGCCCGGTCCAGGTGCTGGGCGAAGCGTCGATCCTGCAGCAGGGCTCGCAGAATATCTCGGACGTTCTGAACGAAATGCCGTCGATCGGCACCGGCATCGGACGCACCAACTCGAACTTCCTGACGAGCGGCAACGGCGTTGCCACGGTCAATCTTCGCAACCTCGGCAACAGCCGCACGCTGGTGCTGGTGAACGGCCGCCGCGTTGCCGCGGGTATCGGCGGGACTTCGGCCGTCGACATCAACAATATCCCGACCGATCTGCTGCAGCGCGTCGAAGTGCTCACGGGCGGTTCGTCGGCAGTCTATGGTTCGGAAGCGATGGCCGGCGTGGTCAACTTCATCCTCAAGGATGATTTTGAAGGCATTCGCGGCCGCGCCCAGGCAGGCATCACCGACGAAGGCGACAACGGCCGCCAGATGCTCGGCCTGACGGTCGGCAAGAATTTCGCCGACGGCCGCGGCAACATCACGCTCGCCGGCCAGTATGACCGCGACACTGGCCTGCGCTCTTACAAGCGCGCCATTTCGGCCGAAGACGTCCCCTTCCGCAGCAGCTTTACCCCTCAAGGTCGCTTCTTCGTAGGCAGCAACAGCTATACCTACGACCAGGCGGGCAACCTCAAGCAGGGTTTCGACACGGCTGTCGACGGCTACAACCGCAACGGCGACCGCTATATCGCGGTCCCGCTCGAGCGCTATCTGGTCAACGGCCTAGGGCACTTCGACATCAACGATTCGCTCACCTTCTTTGCAGAAGGCACCTATGCCAAGGTGAAGTCGCGGTCGCGTCTTGAGCCTTATGCGTTCGACAATTCCGATGCGCAGCTACCCGACGGTACGATCCTGCCCGGCATCTCGATCAACAATCCTTTTGTACCGCAGACGATTCGCGATGCCGCGATCGCGGCCGGCACGACCACGATCGGTTTCACCAAGCGCTTCAACGGCGTGTTCGATCGTTCCAATCGTGCCGACCGCGAATTCTACCGCGCGGTGGCGGGCCTTCGCGGCACGCTGTTCAGCGACTGGAAGTGGGATGCGTACTACAACCGCAGCCAGACGGTCGAAAATACGGCGTCTGAAACCGCACTGCGCGACCGCCTCTATTATGCGCTCGACGCGGTAGGTGCTAATCCCGCGACGGCCGAGTGCCGCGATGCGGCGGCGCGTGCGGCGGGCTGCAAGCCGTTCAACATCTTCGGCGCGGGCACGGCTTCGCCCGAATCGATTGCCTACATCACGAACAATGGCCAGCTCTCGACCTACAAGGCGAAGATCAACCAGGAAGTGTTCGCCTTCAACACCTCGGGTTCGGTCTTCCGTCTGCCGGGCGGTGACGTGAAGGTCGCCGGTGGCATCGAGCATCGCACCGAACGCAGCAGCGAAGTCTATGACGCCGCGACGCAGACGGGCAACACGCTGAGCAACATGCTGGCCAACACCACGGGCAAGTATCGCGTGTTCGAAGCCTATGGCGAAACGGTCGTGCCGATCCTGTCGGACGTCCCCTTCGCCGAATATCTCGGTCTCGAGGCTGCGGTGCGTTACGGCGACTATTACGACACCGTCGGGTCGGTCTGGAGCTACAAGATCGGTGGCGACTGGGCGCCGACGTCGGATATCCGTTTCCGTGCGGTCTATTCGCGTGCAACCCGCGCGCCGAATATCGGCGAACTGTACCAGGGCGCGTCGCAGACCTTCCCGTCGGGCCTGGTCGATCCTTGCGAAGGCGTGACGGCGACGTCGAGCCGGCCGCAGGATGCCTATTGCCGTACCATCCCGGGTATTGCGCAGCAGATCGCGACCGCTCCCAACGGCACCTTCGTCTATAACAACAATCTTGATCGTCAGAGCATCGAGGGTGAAGACAGCGGCAACCTCAACCTCAAGGAAGAAACAGCAAAGACGTTGACGGCTGGCGTGGTGTTCACGCCGAGCTTCGTCCCCGGCCTCAGCGTCACGGTCGACTATTTCAACATCAAGGTGAAAGACGCGATCCAGCTGATTCCCCGCCAGAGCTCGATCGACGAATGCGTCAAGTCGGGCGGTACGTCGCCGCTTTGCAGCCTGATCGTCCGCGAACAGGTGGGGACGCCGCGTCCGCGCACGCCGGGAACGCTGTATCAGATCAACGCCTACCCGATTAACTCGGCAAACATCGAAACCGCGGGCATCGACGTTCAGGCGCGTTACAAGACGAACCTGGGCGAAGACAGCAGCCTCGATTTCGCGTTGTTCTACACCTATCTCGACAAGCTGACGCTGCAATCCTTTGCGGGCGGGGACGTTCAGGACAACCGTGGTCAGCTCGATGGCGACGGTCGCCTCGGTGCCGGCTTCAAGCATCGTGCGAATCTGTCGGTGACGTATCAGACCGGGCCCTTCAGCCTGAACTGGCGCACCAACTACCAGAGCAAGATGCAGGATACGCTCGGCGGCAACCCGGGCCTCGGTGACGAGAACTACGTCAAGGCATACTGGTATCACGACGTCCAGGCTCGCTTTGCCGTCGACAAGGATCGCCTGGAATTCTACGCCGGCATCGACAATCTGTTCGACAAGAAGCCGCCGGTCATCAACCAGAATGGCGCGTCGAACATCACCGGTACGGAAACTGCGGCGGACAGCTATGATCCGTTCGGTCGCAATCTCTACGTAGGTGCGGTGTTCCGCTTCTAAAAAATCGGGCCCCGGTTCGCCGGGCGCCTGCGAACGAGAAGGGGCGGTTCCTTGCGGACCGCCCCTTTTTCTTTGGCCTCAGCCCAGCACGTCGGTGAGCACGCGGCGCCAGTTTCCGCCCATGACCAGATCGATGTCGCGCGAACGGAACCCCGCCTTGTCGAGCGCGGCCGCGATCGTCGCCATGCGGTCCATATTGTTGAGCTCCGGGATCACCACATGCTCCGGCGCCCAGTCGAAACCCGCGATCTCTTGTTCGCGCATCGCCTGCCACCAAGGAAGATATTCCTTCACGCCCTCGGCATTGTCGTTGTTCAGCGCCACCAGATTGGTCTGGCCCGCCATCGGGAAATCGTTCGAAATCCCCACCGCCTCGATACCCGCGATGTTGGCGACATGGCGTATCTGCGCGATCAGATGGTCGACCGTCGGCTTCGCCCCGCGGGTCAGCCAGAAGCTCATCATGAAAATGCCCATCATCCCGCCCTTATCGGCGATCGCCCTGATGACGGTGTCGGACGCGCAGCGGGGGTGGTCGACGATCGCCTTGCACGCGCCGTGCGACAGCAGGATCGGCGTCGAGCTGCGCCGCGCCGCTTCGAGCATAGTCAGTTCGGACCCGTGCGAGACGTCGGGAACGATTCCCACGCGATTCATCTCCGCCAGCCCTTCGATGCCGAGCGGGGTCAGCCCGCTCCAGTCGCGTTCGAGCGCGCCGCCGGCGAACAGATTGTTGTTATGGTGCGTGAATTGCAGGACGCGCAGGCCGCGACGGTAGAAATCCGCGATGCGCGCCAGATCGGTGCCGACGGGTTCGCACGACTGGAATTGCAGAAAGGTCGCACAGCCCGGGCGCGTGCCAATATCCGAACCCTTGCGCGCGACAAACACCTCCGGCCGGTTTGCGAGCCGCGCCACGGTTGCATCGAGCGCGGCGCTGCATTTCTCGAAGGTCCGCAGGTAGCGGGGGATATTGTCCTTATCGCGAACCTCCTCGATTTCCGAAATGTCGCAGATCATCCCGCCAAGCTGTGCTGCCCGGATTTCCCCGAGATTCTCGGGAAGGAAGCTCAGGCCATCCATGACAAACCGGGGCTCCTCGTCGGCCATCGCGCTTTGCCCGCTCCAGACGAGAGCCGCTGCACTCGCTGCGAGGAAGGATCTCCGGTTCATCGGGGATGGGCGGGGTGAGGTCACGCATTGCTCCTGTTCTGTTGTTCTGTGCCGATTGGCGCTCGCTTCTTATGGCCGACCCTGCGTGCCAAGGGAGAGGGCTTTTTCGTTCCGCTCGCCAACCGTCTGCAAGATTGCTATACTCGCAGCCGCCAGAGGGTCGGGCGATCGCCGCCGGTGGGGTATCCCGCCGGGGGAGGAAAGTCCGGGCTCCACGGAAATCACGGTGCCGGATAACGTCCGGCGGGCCGGTTTTCGGACCGGTTCAGGGAAAGTGCCACAGAGAGCAGACCGCCACAGGCTTCGGCCCGGCGAAAGGTGAAAGGGTGCGGTAAGAGCGCACCGCGCGGCTGGTAACAGGCGCGGCACGGCAAACCCCACCGGGAGCAAGGTCGAATAGGGACGGTACGGAGCAATCCAGGGCTGATTCCGGCCCAGCCGTCCGGGTTGACTGCTTGAGCGTTCGGGTAACCGTCCGCCTAGAGGAATGATCGCACAGTCTCCGCAAGGGGATGGACAGAACCCGGCTTACAGACCCTCTGGCACCTCTCTCCCACGCCGCAATCGGGAACCGCCCGTGCGCGGACCGCGTTCTAGTCGGACCAGTTGAAAGGGAACGCATCATGAAAGTCGTCGATGACCATGTCGAAGTGACCGAGACCGAGGCGAGCAGCGGCGTAAAGGGACATAATGTCCGCTATGTGCTGGCTTTTTCGCTGGTCGCGGTGATTATCGTCATGTCCGCGATCTGGATCATCCCGGCGCTGCTGCGGCCCTAGATTCGGAGCCGCGCCGTCCCGATTTGCCAGCCGGCGCGGCGAGTCTTGTCAAGACTGCGTATAGCTCAGTTACCGCTTTCCTGCATTGTCCCGTTGACCTACCGTCGCGTCGACGACCGGCAGGGGCGGTCAGATGTGAATTCAGTGTGAAGTGGTGCAGAATTCAGCCATTGTTCGCGCGGGGCGGCGCGGCAAAAGCGGGGGATGGGGCATGGAAAAGCGACGACGGGTCGGCGCGCTTTGCGCGGCTTTTCTGACGCTGGCCCTTGCTGCGCCAACCGCATCGGCACAGCCGACGGGCGCATGCGGCGCCGCGCCGCTCGAGGGCGATCGCGTCGCGCTCCTGATCGGGAACAGCGCCTATAACGACTGGGAATGGCCGTCGCTGAAAAATGCGGTCAACGATATCGACCACGTCTGCGACGCCTTTGCCAAAGCCGGCATCGCGCCGCGCATCGTCCGCAATGCCGACATGTCCACGCTCGATGCCGCGCTGACGCGCTTTGCGGGGGAGGCGGCGGGCGCGAAGTCGGTGATCATCTATTTTGCCGGCCACGGGTTCGAATATGGCGGCCGCAACTGGCTGGTGCCGATGGACGCACCGCCCGCGACGCGCCGCGCCGATGTCGAAAAACGCTACCTGTCGATCGAGACTGTCGTGAAGCGTGTCGTGCCGCAGGGTGCCTTTACCCTGCTGTTCGTCGATGCGTGCCGCACCGCCGAGCCGGTGGTGCGCGTCGAGGACGCCGATGTCGCGAAGGGCGAGGCGGGGTCGGCGCCGCTCGGCTTGCTCGACATCGGGCAGGGGGCGGTCTTCTATTCGACCGCGAAGGGGCGCCCCGCACTGGATTTCGCGCCCGCGGGTTCGCCGGTCAGCCCCTTCGCGGCGGCGGTGGTCAAGGAACTCGGCATTCCGGGCCTCGAAATTTCCGATTATTTCAAGGTCGTGTCGCGCGAGGTGTACAAGCGGACCTTTGGCATGGAACTCGGGCCGCAGCAGCCCTTTCATTACGGCAGCTGGTTCGACGATTATTATCTCGTCGCGCCGCCGGACGTGCCCCGGGCGTCGTCGGCGATACGGGCTCCGGCGGTTTCGGGCGTCGCCGCGACGCGGGGCGCGCGATCCGTCGCCGATCCGCTCGCGGATATTTCGCTCGACCGCCTCGCTATCGAAGACGAACCGATCCTGATCGCCGACGTCCTGTCGCGGCATCGCGCGAGCGAAATCGTCGCGCTGGCGGACGGCGGCCATCCGCTCGCGCAGCAACTCGCCGGCTATATGCTTTCGTTCGGTGTCGGACTGAAAAAGGACCTCCCGCGCGCCCGCGCCTATCTCGAAGCCTCGGCGGCGCAGGGTTTTCCGGCGGGGCAGCAGGAACTGGCCTATCTGCTCCTCGAAAATAATCCGGCACCCGCCGACGTGAAGCGCGCCTACGAGCTATATGTCGCGGCCTCGAACGCCGGCTTTTCCAAGGCCAAGACCCATCTCGCCTATCGCTTGGCGGCGGGCGCCTTCGGTCCCGCCGATTTTGCTCGCTCGCAGGTGCTCTATGCCGAGGCTGCGGAAAAGGGCCATCCGGCCGCGATCTTCGCGCTGACCTATTTTGCCGACACGCGCGAGGCGAACCTCGCGCGGCTGCGCGCCATCGCCGATGCGGGCAATCCGGAGGGTAGCCATTGGCTCTGCGAGGCGCATTTCGCTGACAGGACCTTGGTCAGGGCGATCAAGGATTGTGGCGTCGCGGCGCGCGCGGGCTTCGCGGGGTCGCGCGCGATCCTCGCCGACGCCTATGCCAGGGGAAACGGCGTCGCGGCCGACGCGCGGGAGGCTTCGCACTGGGCACGGCTCGCGCGCGACCTTCCCGAACTCCGGAAAGACCAGCGCGACCTGATCGCGGGGGTCGGCGAGTGAGGGTCAGGGATAACTGACCGCGATCACTTCCCATTCCTTCGGCCCGGCGGGCAGCTGCACGATGCGTAGATCGCCGACCACGGCGCCGCGCAGCGCGCGGGCGAGGGGGCTGTTCCAGCCGATCCGGCCTTCTCCGGCTTCGGCTTCGTCGTCGCCGACCAAAGTGACGATGCGCCGTGCATCGTCGTCGTCAGCGAGCTCGGCGGTTGCACCGAACCAGATGCGGCTCTTGTCGGGCTGCCCGGCGGGGTCGACGACGCGCGCCGCCTTCATCCGGCGGGCGAGAAAGGAGAGCCGCCGGTCGATTTCACGCAGCCGCTTGCGGCCATAGATATAGTCGCCATTCTCGCTGCGGTCCCCATTGCCCGCCGCCCAGCTGATCACCTCGACCAGCTTCGGGCGTTCGCTGCCGAGCAGTGAGTCATATTCGGCGCGCAGCGCAGCGAAGCCCGCACGGCTGATGATGTTCGTCTTGTCCCCCGCCACCAGGCGTTATCCGGGCGTGCGTTTGCCGAGGTAGAAGCTCAGCGGCGCCTGTTGCCGCGACCCGCTGCCGTCGCGCAACGTGTCGTAGACGACGGCATTTTCGAGCACGCGCTGGACATAGTTGCGCGTTTCGAAAATCGGGATCGCCTCGATCCAGTCGAGCATCTCGATCCCGCCGCCGCGCGGGTCGCCATTGGCGCGCAGCCATTTGTTCACATTGCCCGGCCCCGCGTTGTACGCCGCGACCGCAAGCGGATAGCTGCCGCCGAAATAGCGCATCATCTGCTGGAAATAGGTCGATCCCAGCATCATGTTGTAATTGGTGTCGGTGGTCAGCGAGCCGGCGTCGTAGCTCATCCCCAGCTTGCCTGCGACCTCTCGCGCTGTGCCCGGCATCAACTGCATCATGCCCCGCGCACCGGCGTGGCTGATCGCCGCGCGGTCGAACTGGCTTTCCTGCCGCGTGATCGCGTGGATGAAGGTCCAGTTGCTTTCGTGGCCGGCGGGGACGCGCACGGTCGGAAAGCCCGACACCTCGATCGCGTCGAGGCTGTTCGCCTGCGCGCTGCGCCCGATCATCACGCCGAGGTCGGGGCGCCCGATCTGCGTTGCGAGCTTGCCCGCGAGCACATGGTCGGCAGGGGAGGTGGCTTGTTGCGCCAGTGCGCGCAGGAACAGCGACTGTTCGCGCCAGGCGCCGATTTCGCCGAGCGCGCGCGACGCGCGGACCAGCCGGTCGTCCTCGAACGCGCGGCGCTCGTCACTGCTGACCTGGATCGTCGGGTCCGGCGTCGGCTTGGGCTGCGGACGGCTTAGCCGCTCGAGCGACAACTGGCCGTAGAATTGGTCATAATGCCGTGCGGCATCGGCGAAATGCGCGTTCGCTGTCGAGCGGTCGCCGGCCGCCAGCGCCGCGCGGCCGGCCCAGTAAAAGCCCTTCGTGCGGGTCTGCGCCGAGCGCGCGGCTTCGCCATAGGCACGGTAGAGGCGTACGGCTTCGGCGGGACGACGCAGGTCGCGGTAGGCAAGCTGCCCGGCGAGCCATGCGAGCGAGGTATAATCGTCGCGCACGCCGAGCGGCGTCTCGCGGATCACCGTTCCGGGCGGGAAGGCGTCGTCGAGCTGGCGCGCAATATTATAGGCGGTGGTCTTGTCGCCGCCTTCGCTCGCCTGCCGCGCGTTGGTCAGCAGGGTTTCGAGCCATTCTTCGGTATCGGTCGGTGCCTTCGCGAGCGAACGCGGCGCGGCGAGCAGCGAGCGCGCCTCGCCGACGCGGCCTGACTTGCGCAGCCATGTGGCCTTGTCAGTAATATAACCCGCATCGGTGCGTGTCAGCGACGGGTTCTGGCTTTCGACGGCCAATGCCTGGAAAGCTGCATCGACCGAAGCGCTGCGCATCGCGAGCCGCGCCGCAAAGACGTTGCGCTTGTCGGAGGAAGTATAGGCGAGCTGGCGGCCGGCGGCCGCGGTCGCGCCCGACCACAGCAGGCGGTCCATCCGTGCGTCATGGTCGGCCTGTGTGATCGCGCCGGGGAACATGCCAAGCGCGCGGCTCGTCTCATAATCGTCGAGCAGCCCGCTCGTCCACGCGCGGCGCACAGCGGCATTCGCGTCCTCGCGGCGACCCGACGCGTTGAGCGCGAGCGCATAGCGTAGCTGCCCGCTCGCGGTCTGCGGCGGATAGGCCTGGAAATAGGCGAGGGTGCGGACCGGATCGTAGCTGTCGAGCGAGATCGCCTTTTCGGCGCGCGTGCGCATCTTGTCGCCATCGGGCCAGCCTTTGTTGGCCATCAGGAAGCGCGAGAGCTGGTCGAACGACGCGCCGGTATTTGCCGTCAGCCGCCGCCATTCGAGTACCGCGTCGCCGACCGAATTGGTCGACGGCGGCGCGCCCGACTGGACGGCGAGGCCCATCTGCGCGCGATACCACGCCATTTGTTCGGGGGTCAGTTCGCTGGCATGGGTGGTGGTGGGAATGAGAAGGGCCGCGGCGAGCGCGAGGCGGGAAATGCGGGGCAGCGAGATCATACCGGCCATGCTAATGCCAAACTCCTTGCGGGGCGCTGAATAGACGTCCAATAGCGGCGCGCTGGCTGGATTCTATCGGCCTTCGCGGGTTCTTGTAAAGGAGCGGAGCATGTTTTCGGGGTCGATTCCCGCTTTGGTGACGCCATTTCGCGATGGGGCGTTCGACGCCCCGGCCTTCGCGCACCTTGTCGATTGGCAGATCAAAGAAGGGACGAGCGCGCTCGTTCCGTGCGGCACGACCGGCGAAAGCCCGACGCTCGGCTTCGACGAACATTATCAGGTGATCGATAGCTGCATCGAGGCGGCAGCGGGCCGCGTGCCCGTGATTGCGGGTTGCGGATCGAATGATACGGCGACCGCGATCCGTCACATGCGCCATGCGCAGGCCGCGGGCGCGAGCGCGGCGCTGATCGTCGCGCCTTATTACAACCGGCCGAGTCAGGACGGGATGATCGCGCATTTCAAGGCGCTCGCCGATGCCAGCGACCTGCCGATCGTCGTCTATAACGTTCCCGGGCGCACCGTCGCCGACATCAGCGCCGAGACGATGTGCAAGCTTGCCGAAATCCCTTCGGTCGTCGCGGTCAAGGATGCCAGCGGCGACCTGGCGCGCGTGACGATCCATCGTGCGGGCGCGGGAGAGGGCTTCTGTCAATTGAGCGGCAACGACGATCTGTGGCTGCCGCATGCCGTGATGGGCGGCGCCGGCTGCATCTCGGTCACTGCCAATGTCGCGCCGCGCCTGTGCGCCGATTTCGCCGCCGCCAGCGCCGCGGGTGACTGGGCGCGCGCGCTGGTGCTGCACGACCGGCTGTTCGGCCTGCACCATGCGATGTTCTCCGACACCTCGCCCGGGCCGGTCAAATATGCGCTGTCGCGCGTCCACGACTGGTTTTCGCCCGAAGTGCGCCTACCTATCATCCCGGCGAACGCCGCATCGCGCGCGGCCGTCGATGCCGCGCTCTCGTCGGCAGGAGTGATCTAAGCTTTCGTCATGGCTCGTCCCCAGTCCGCCGCCGAATTCGACAAGAAGAAGGTCGTCGCCGAAAACCGGCGCGCGCGCTTCGACTATGCCATCGAACAGGTGTTCGAGGCGGGGATCGCGTTGCAGGGGACCGAGGTGAAGGCGCTGCGTTTTGGCGAAGGGACGATCGCCGAAAGCTATGCCGAGGTGACCGGCGGCGAAGTGTGGCTGATCAACAGCAATATTCCCGAGTTCAGCCACGGCAACCGGCATAATCACGAGCCGCGCCGGCCGCGCAAATTGCTGCTAAAAGGGCGCGAGATCAACAAGATGCATGCGGGCGTGATGCGGCAGGGGATGACGCTTGTCCCCTTGAGCGTCTATTTCAACAGCCGTGGCCGCGCGAAGGTCGAACTCGCGCTCGCCAAGGGCAAGAAGGCGCATGACAAGCGGGAGTCGATCAAGGAACGCGACTGGAAGCGCGACAAAGAGCGGCTGATGAAGGACTGCGGATGAGCGGGGGCAAGCCTCGCGACAAGGCCGCGGTGATGAACTGGATTCGCCGCAATTCGCCGACGCGCGAAGAGCTGCTCGAGAGCCGCTTCGTCAGGCCCTTCGCGCACCGCGTCGCCCACAGCCATTTGTGGCGCTTCACCCGCACATCGGTGCCGCGCGGCACCGCGCTCGGGCTGTTCGTCGGTATCTTCTTCCTGATCCCGGGGGTGCAGATTCTGGGCGTCGCGCTGCTGGCGTTGCCCGTCCGCGCCAATATCCCGATCGGCGCGGCGATGACCTTCCTCTCCAATCCGGTGACGACGCCGTTCATCATCATCGCGTCGGTGTGGCTCGGCGACTGGCTGTTCGGGCTTCAAGCCAATAGTGCGACCTTTTCGGCGATGGTCGAGCATGGCGCGTCGGCGGGCGATTGGGTGCGCTGGGTCTTTTCGGATGCGGCGCCTGCGATGCTCGCGGGGCTGTTCGTCATTTCGGTCGTTTCGGCCGTCGTCGGTTACATCCTGGCCTCGATCTTCTGGGATAACTGGATTCGCCTCCGCTGGCGGCGCAAACTGGCGCGGGCGCGCGACCAACGACATGAGGCGTCGACCAGCGACACGGCAGCCGGTTGAACCCCCGAACGGCGGGCGTATAGCTGTCGCATCGCTAATCTGCGCCGCGTCTGTGCGGCGCGGATTTTTGCTTCATATTTGAAAACTGGGGAATATCATGACTCTGCATATTTCTTCGCGCCTGATGGCGACCGCGGCGCTTGGCGCACTGATGCTCGCCGCTGTTCCGGCCACCGCCAAGGAAAAAGCCGCCACCGCGCCTGCCGCTGCCCCGTCTGCGGCCAAGCCCGAAATCGGCGATTTCGGCTTCGACCTCGGCGGTATGGACAAGAGCGTCCAGCCGGGCGACGATTTCTACGGCTATGCCAACGGCACTTGGGCGAAGAACACCCAGATTCCGGCCGACAAGTCGAACTACGGCATGTTCACCGCGCTCGCCGACCTGTCGCAGACGCGCACGCGCGAAATTCTTGACGTCGCGAAGGGCGATCCCGACAGCATGATCGGCCGCGCCTATGCGTCGTACCTCGACACGGCCGCGGTCGAAGCGAAGGGCCTTGCGCCGATCCAGCCCTGGCTGAACAAGGTTCGCGCCGTCGACAAGGGTGGCCTCGCGAAACTGCTCGCCGAAGCCGACCGCAACGGCGTCCAGCACTTCTTCGGCGGCTTCGTCGGCCAGGACGACAAGAACCCCGACGTCTATATCTACACGATGTTCCAGGGCGGCATCGGCATGCCCGACCGCGATTTCTACCTGAAGGAGAATGAGCGGAATGCCAAGTTGCAGGCCGCTTACGTCAAGCATCTCGAAAATGTGCTGACGCTCGCGGGCGAAAAGGACGCCGCGACGCGCGCCAAGGCGCTTTACGACTTCGAAAAGCAGATCGCGGCGGTCCATTGGGACAAGAACGACAGCAGCGATGCGACCAAGGTCTATAACAAGATGACGATTGCCGAGCTGGCGAAGGCCGCGCCCGGCTTCGACTGGTCGACCTTCATCCGCGGTGTCGGCGTGGGCGAAGACTCGCTCCTCGTGTCGCAGCCGAGCGCCTTTACCGGCGAAGCCAGGCTCCTCGCCGATGCGCCGGTCGCGGTGATCCGCGACGCGCTGATCGTGCGCAGCCTCGACGGTTTCTCGGGCGTTCTGCCCGACGCCGTCGCCAACGAAGCCTTCGCTTTCTATGGCACCGCGATGCAGGGCACGCCGCAGATGCAGGAGCGGTGGAAGCGCGCGGTCGACTTCACGACTGGCAACATGGGCGAAGCGGTCGGGCAGGATTATGTCGCGAAATATTTCCCGCCCGAAACGAAGGCGGAAATGGACAAGCTGGTCAAGAACGTCCTCGCCGCCATGGGCAGCCGCATCGACGGCCTCGCGTGGATGCAGCCGGCGACCAAGGTCAAGGCGAAGCAGAAGCTCGCCAATTTCACGACCAAGATCGGCTATCCCGATCGCTGGAAGGATTACAGCAAGCTCGAAATCCGCGGGGACGACCTGTTCGGCAATGCGCTGCGGTCGAACCAGTTCGCGCACGACGACAATGTCGGCCGCCTCGGCGGGCCGATCCGCCGCTGGGAGTGGGGCATGACGCCGATGACGGTGAATGCCTATGCCAATTTCGGGATGAACGAGATCGTCTTCCCCGCCGCGATCCTGCAGCCGCCCTTCTTCGATCCGCACGCCGACCCCGCGGTCAACTATGGCGGGATCGGTGCGGTCATCGGTCACGAGGTCAGCCACCATTTCGACGATCAGGGCGCGAAATATGACGAGACGGGCAAGCTTGCCGACTGGTGGACCCCGGCCGATGTCGCGGCGTTCGAGGCCGCGGGCAAGGCGCTGATCGCACAATATGATGCCTATGAAGTGCTTCCGGGCGAAAAGCTGGACGGCACCTTCACGCTCGGCGAAAATATCGGCGACCTCGCCGGCCTGACGGTGGCCTATGATGCGTACAAGAAGTCGCTCGGCGGCAAGGAAGCCCCGGTGATCGACGGGCTGACCGGCGACCAGCGCTTCTTCCTCGGCTGGGCGCAGGTGTGGCGGCGCAACTATCGCGAACAGAATCTGTCGCAGCGTATCACGACCGATCCGCATTCGCCCTCGATCCAGCGGACTTGGGTCTCGCGCAATCTTGACCCTTGGTATAAGGCCTATCAGATCAAGGAAGGCCAGAAGCTCTATCTGGCGCCCAAGGACCGCGTTCGCATCTGGTGATGCGCCAACAGGAAAGCTGATCATTGACCGCGCAAAGCCCGCCCTCCGCTGATGGTGATTTCATCAGGGGGGCGGGCCCCGCCGGGCCGCTGTCGGCCCCGGCGGGGCTGTCGCGGATCGATATCGCGCTGCTCGGCGGGCTCGCGCTGCTGTCGGCGGCGCTGTTGTTCTGGGCGACTGGCAATGTAATCCTGGCGGCGGGTTTCGTTGCCGGGCTCGCGGTCGCGGCGGGCGGCGTGCTGCTCGCGCGGCGCCTTTTCCCCGCGGCGGTCGTCGGCGAGGCCGCACTGCCCGACTGGACGATGTTGCGGCAGGCGGTCAATCACGACGATGTCGCGATCGCGGTCACCGATCGCGCGGGCCGGATGGTGTGCGCGAACGACCTGTTCGCCACCTGGTTCAATGGTTTTGTCACTCCGCCGGGGCTTCCGCTCGAAGGCCGCGGCGCCGATGTGCTCAAGAATGCCGGCCGGGTCGCGTGGCGCGACGGCGAGGGGCGCGCCGACGATATCGCGATCGGTCCGCTGCAATTGCGCGCGCAAGTGACGCGCACGGGGCAGGCGGAGGACTATCTCGTCTGGCGCTTCTCGGCGCTCGAACGCCTCGACCTGGCATCGGAAATCGTCCGCCATCTCGACGGTCCTGCGGGCCGGACGCTGGGCCATGCGGGGGTCATGGCGGCGCTGGTGAGTGCCGAGGGGCGACTGCGTGTCGCCAACCAGGCTTTCCTGCTCCGCGCGCTGGGTGAGGATGACGCGAGCCATTATGCGGGGCGCGACGTCGCGCCGATGATCCGGCTCGACGACGCCGGCGCGCTTTATTTCGCGCGCGAGGGCGACCGCGCGACCCCGGTGCGGCTGATCCAGATCCCGCTCGCGCCCGCCGATGCGAATACGCCGATGCTGCTCGCGATGCTCGACGAGGAAATGGGCCCCACCGACCGCGGTACCGCGCAAACCTATGTCGAAACATTGCTGTCGCTGCTGCCTTTCGGGCTCGCGATGGTCGATCGCGACGGGCGCTTCCTCTATATGAACCGCGCCTTTGTGCGCGCCGCGAGCGTTCCCGACGGCAAGATGCCGCGCTACCCTGGCGACATCGTCGTCGGCGAGGACAAGGGGCCGCTCGCCGACATGATCCGCCGCCACAGCAGCGGGCAACAGGTCGGCGGCGACCTGTCGATCCGGCTGGCGGGGCAGAGCGGCGATCCCGTGTCGATGCGCGTCGTCGGTGTGCGCGGGCTGGGCGAGGCCGCGGTGCTGCTGAGTCTCAAGGATTCGAGCGAAGAATCGCGCCTGAAGCGGCAGGTTGCGCAGGCATCGAAGATGCAGGCGGTCGGCCAGCTCGCCGGCGGCGTCGCGCACGACTTCAACAATATCCTGACCGCCGTGCTCGGCGCGTGCGACCTGATGCTGATGCGCCATACGCCGGGCGACAGCGATTATGACGATATCCAGCAGATCCGCAGCAACGCCAATCGCGCCGCCAGCCTGACGCGGCAATTGCTCGCCTTCTCGCGTCAACAGACGCTGCGGCCGCAGATATTGCAATTGCCCGACGTGATTTCGGAGGTGTCGCACCTGCTGAAGCGGTTGATCGGCGAGACGGTCCAGCTTGCGGTGCATCACGGCCGCGGGCTCGGGGCGGTGCGCGCCGACCCCGGTCAGCTCGAACAGGTGATCATCAACCTCGCGGTCAACGCACGCGACGCGATGCCGGGCGGCGGTACGCTGACGATCGAGACCTATCCGGTGTCGGCGGCCGAGGTGCGGCAGATGGGCAATGAATTCATGCCGCCCGCCGATTATTGTGCGCTCAAGGTCAGCGATACCGGCACCGGCATCCCCGCCGACGTGCTGCCCAAGATTTTCGAACCCTTCTTCACCACCAAGGATGTCGGCAAGGGCACCGGGCTTGGCCTCTCGACCGTATACGGGATCATCAAGCAATCGGCGGGTTTCATCTTCGCCGACAGCAAGCCGGGGCAGGGGACGAGCTTTTCGATCTATCTCCCCGTCCACCGCGCGGAGGGTGATACGCCGGTGGTCGCGCCGCCGCCCGCCAAGCCGAAGAAGAGCCAGTGGGGCAGCGGGACGATCCTGCTCGTCGAGGATGAAGACATGGTGCGTGCAGTGGCCGAGCGCGCGCTGACGCGCGCGGGCTATACCGTCGTCACTGCCGCGCAGGGGGAAGAGGGGCTCGAACGTTTTGCCCAGATGGAGAAGGTCGATTTGATCATCAGCGATGTTGTGATGCCGACGATGGACGGCCCGGCGATGGTGCGCGCGATGCGCGCCAGGCGCCCCGACCTGCCGGTGCTGTTCATGTCGGGCTATGCCGAGGAGCAGTTGCGCCAGTCGATCGACATCGACGATGTCGCCTTCCTGCCCAAACCCTTCTCGGTCGCGCAGCTCGCCGAGGCAACCTCGGCGGCGCTCGACGACGCTGCGCACCGGGTGTCCAATGGCGGGTAATCGCCGCATCCTTCTCGTCGAGGACGACGTCTTGATCGGTATGATGCTGGCCGACATGTTCGACGCGCTCGACCTCCCCGAACCCGCGCAGGCGACGAGCAATGAAGAAGCGCTCGCGCTCATTGCGGCCGAACCGCTCGCCGGCGCGCTTGTCGATATCAACCTCGGCGAGGAAAAGGGCTGGCCGGTTGCCGACGCGCTCGCCGAGCGCGGCATTCCCTTCGCCTTCACCTCGGGCGGGGGCGACGTCATTCCGCCGGCGCACGCGCATCGCAAATTGATCACCAAGCCGTTCCGGATCAGCGATATCGAGGCGGCGCTGGAAGAATTTTCGGCGCAATAATGCGATTTTCTCGCCGCTGGATTTTATTTTGTTCCTCTCTTGTTCCATGAGAACAAATGCCGTACACAGGTTCGGCGTTGCGATGGTTCGACCGTCGCTCTAGAGCTGGAAAGGGACGGTCATGGCCGGACAATTGTCACTCGTCGAATCGGGGAAATCAGTGAACAACACGGACAGGCAGAAGGCGCTCGACGCCGCGCTCGCGCAGATCGATCGCGCGTTCGGCAAGGGCTCGGTGATGAAATTGGGCTCGAAGGAAGCCATGCAGGTCGAGGCGATCTCGACCGGCTCGCTCGGCCTCGACATCGCGCTCGGCGTCGGCGGCCTGCCGCGCGGCCGCGTCATCGAAATCTACGGCCCCGAAAGCTCGGGCAAGACGACGCTCGCGCTGCACACGCTCGCCGAAGCGCAGAAGACCGGCGGCACCGTCGCTTTCGTCGACGCCGAACATGCGCTCGACCCCGTCTATGCGCGCAAGCTCGGTGTCAACATCGACGAACTGATCGTGTCGCAGCCCGACACCGGCGAACAGGCGCTCGAAATCGTCGACACGCTCGTGCGGTCGAATGCGATCGACGTACTCGTCGTCGACTCGGTCGCCGCGCTCGTCCCGCGCGCCGAAATCGAAGGCGAAATGGGCGACAGCCACGTCGGTCTCCAGGCGCGTTTGATGTCGCAGTCGCTGCGCAAGCTCACCGGCTCGATCAGCCGCTCGCGCTGCATGGTGATCTTCATCAACCAGCTGCGCATGAAGATCGGCGTGATGTACGGCAACCCCGAAACCACGACCGGCGGCAATGCGCTGAAATTCTACGCGTCGGTCCGCCTCGACATCCGCCGCACCGGCCAGATCAAGAATGGCGATGAAATCGTCGGCAACACGACGCGCGTCAAGGTGGTGAAGAACAAGGTCGCACCGCCGTTCAAGCAGGTCGAATTCGACATCATGTACGGGCAGGGCATTTCGAAGATCGGCGAGATCCTCGACATCGGCGTCAAGGCCGGCCTTGTCGAGAAATCGGGCGCCTGGTTCAGCTATGACTCGATCCGTATCGGGCAGGGCCGCGAAAATGCGAAAACCTTTCTGACCGACAATCCCGAACTGCGCGAACGGCTCGAAGCCGCGATCCGTGGCCGCACCGACGCGGTGGCCGAAGAAATGATGGCCGGCCCCGACGACGAGGGCGACGACGACAATTGATTTGCCATCCGGCCGGCTTCCCCATCCGGGGACCGGCTGGCAGACGGCGGCGGGCCTCCAGCCCCCTCCTTGCCTCTATTGGGGCACCTGCATACCCTCTCCCCTGCAGGTCGGCCCGCCCGCCGTTGATTCTTGCGCGACTTTCCACGCTCTCACCGCTTGATCCTTGCCTGACCGTGCTCAGCGGGTACAACGCGCCATGCCCGCGATCCGCCTCTTCGGCCTGCCCACCGATATCAACAGCAGCTTCGAACGCGGTGCCGCCGCGGGCCCGGCCGCGATCCGCGCCGCGCTGTGGAGCGACCGCGGCAATATGGCGAGCGAACTGGGGCCCGAGATCGGCACCGATATCGCCTTCACCGACGACGGGGACCTGCCGCTGACCGAAGACACGGTGCGCGACGACGCGGCGATCCGCCGTCACGTCGCGATGCTGCACGAAGATGGCGAGGTGCCGCTCGCGCTCGGCGGCGACCATGCGGTGACCTTCCCGCTTGTCGAGGCGGCCGCGACCTGCGCCGGGCCGCTCAACATCCTCCATTTCGACGCGCACCCCGATCTCTACGACGATTTCGCCGGCAATCCGCGCAGCCATGCGTCGCCGTTTGCGCGCATCTGCGAGGCCGGGCATGCCAAGCGGCTGGTACAGGTCGGCATCCGTACGCTCACCGGCCACTGCCGCGAGCAGGCCGACCGGTTCGGCGTCGAGATTGTCCCGATGGCGGATTTCACCCCCGACGCAGTGCCGGTGCTCGAGGGGCCGCTCTATATCTCGGTCGATCTCGACGGGCTCGATCCGTCGGCGGCGCCGGGTGTTGCGCATCCCGAGCCGGGCGGGTTGACCGTGCGCGAGATGCTCGCTGTGCTGCACAAGCAGACGGCGCCGATCGTCGGCGCCGACATCGTCGAACTGCATCCCGGCCGCGATGTCGGCGGCGTCACCGCGATCCTTGGCGCCAAGCTGGTTCGCGAGCTGGCCGCGCTGATCGACCGCAACGGTCCCTGCGAAAATTGAACCCCTGAGGAGAGCGCCATGAGCCTGATCGTCCACCATCTGAACAACAGCCGCTCGCAGCGCATCCTGTGGCTGCTCGAGGAAATCGGTGCGCCCTATGAGATCAGATATTACGACCGCGATCCGGTGACCAACCTCGCGCCGCCCGAACTGGTTGCGGTCCATCCGCTCGGCAAGTCGCCGGTGATCGAGGACAATGGCCGCGTGGTCACTGAATCGGGCGCGATCACCGAATATCTGTGCGAACGCCACGGCGGCGGGCACCTGGTGCCCGAGCGCGGCAGCGACGATTATATCAGCCACCTCGAATGGCTGCATTTCGCCGAAGGATCGGCGATGACGCCGATCCTGCTGCGCATCTACACCGCGCGCCTTGGCGAGGCCGCCGCGCCGATCGAACCGCGTATCGCCCAGCAGCTCGACGCGCATTTTGCCTATATGGAAAGCCGTGTCGGCGCGAACGGCCATTTTATCGGCAACGACCTGTCGGCAGCGGACATCATGCTGAGCTTCCCCGCCGAAATTGCGATCATGCAGGGCATGGCGCCTCGCTATCCGAAGCTTGCGGCGTTCGTGAACGGCTGTCACGACCGTCCGGCATGGCGGCGCGCGCGCGAAAAGGGCGGCGCCTATTATGGCTATTGAGTACCGGGGCCGCGCCATGCTGGCGGCCGCGGCCCTGCTGTGCGCGCCCGCCGCCACGTTCGCCGCGCCGCCGGCGCTTGCGCCCGAAGTCGAACGCGAAATCATCGTCCCCGCGGGCTCCGCGTTCAAGCCGTCGCCGTCCGATGAGGAGGGCACCGTCGATCGTTTCGCCCAATATACGCTCGCGCTCGAACGCCGCGATTTCGCGGCCGCCTATGCCATGCTGCGCCTGTCGTTCCAGGCGTCGAACCCGCGGCTCGAATGGGAAATGAACCTGCGCAAGCGCCCGACGCTGTGGGCCGACGGAACGATCCGCGTGCTGCGGTTGAGCTGGTACGCCGATCCCGCGGGACAACCGCCGGGGCTCTACGCCGCCTTTGACTTTCGCGGCGATCGCAAGGACCGGACGATGGACTGCGGCTATATCGTCGTCCACCGGGCCACGCCTGCGGACGGATGGACCGTCGTGCGCACCGACACGTCCGAAGTGCCCGCCGACCTGATCGAAGACGGGGTGCCCAAGGCCGACGTCCTGCGCCAATTGCCCTGCTATCTGGGGAAGGGGATCGCGACCAATTTCTGACCGGTTGCGTCGATGATGGCGATCGACACTAATCACCTTGTCGCATCGCCGCAAAATGCCTAATTCGCGCGCATGACATCGACCAATGACATTCGCCGCTCGTTCCTCGACTATTTTGCGGGGACCGGCCACCATATCGAACCGTCGGCGCCGCTGGTGCCGTACAACGACCCGACGTTGATGTTCGTCAACGCCGGCATGGTGCCGTTCAAGAATGTCTTCACCGGACTGGAAAAGCGCCCGTACAGCACCGCGGCCTCGTCGCAGAAGTGCGTCCGCGCCGGCGGCAAGCATAACGACCTCGACAATGTCGGCTTTACCGCGCGGCACCATACTTTCTTTGAAATGCTGGGGAATTTCTCCTTCGGCGACTATTTCAAGGAACAGGCGATCCACCACGCCTGGACGCTGATCACCAAGACCTGGGGCCTCGCGCCCGAGCGGCTGACGGTCACCGTCTATCACACCGACGACGAGGCGTTCGACCTGTGGAAGAAGATCGCGGGCCTGCCCGAAGAGCGGATCATCCGCATCGCGACGAGCGACAATTTCTGGTCGATGGGCGACACCGGCCCGTGCGGCCCGTGCAGCGAAATTTTCTATGACCACGGCGAGCATATCTGGGGTGGCCCCCCCGGATCGCCCGAAGAGGACGGCGACCGCTTCGTCGAAATCTGGAACCTCGTGTTCATGCAGTACGACCAGCGCGGCCCCGGCGACCGGATCGACCTGCCGCGTCCGAGTATCGACACCGGCATGGGGCTGGAGCGCATCGCGGCGGTGCTGCAGGGCGTCCACGACAATTACGACACCGACACGTTCAAGGCATTGATCGCGGCGTCGGTCGACCTGACCGGCGTGCCGGCCGAGGGGGCGACGCAGGCGAGTCACCGCGTGATCGCCGACCACCTTCGTGCGTCGAGCTTCCTCGTCGCCGACGGCGTCCTGCCGTCGAACGAAGGTCGCGGTTATGTGCTGCGCCGGATCATGCGCCGCGCGATGCGCCACGGGCATCTGCTCGGCGCCAAGGATCCGCTGATGTACCGGCTGCTGCCGTCGCTGACCGCCGAGATGGGCGCAGCCTATCCCGAATTGATCCGCGCGCAGCCGTTGATCGCCGAAACGCTGGAGCGTGAAGAAACCAAGTTCCGCCAGACGCTCGACAAGGGTTTGCGCCTGCTCGACGAGGCGACGGTCGGCATGAGCGCGGGCGCGACGCTGCCCGGCGATGTCGCGTTCAAGCTCTACGACACTTACGGCTTTCCCTATGATCTGACCGAGGATGCGCTGCGCACGCAGGACATCGCGGTCGACCGCGCGGGTTTCGACGCCGCGATGGCACAGCAGAAGGCGGCAGCGCGCGCGGCGTGGAAGGGCAGCGGGCAGAAGGCGTCCGAGGAAATCTGGTTTGATCTGGCCGAGACCAATGGCAGCACCGAATTCACCGGCTATGGCGCGACCGCAGGCGAGGGCCAGGTCATCGCGCTGGTCAAGGATGGCGTGCCCGTCGATGAAGCCAAGGCCGGCGACGAGCTGGTCGTGCTTACCAACCAGACACCTTTCTATGGCGAGAGCGGCGGGCAGATGGGCGACGCGGGCACGATCGCGACGCTGGAAGGCGCCAAGGCATCGGTCAGCGACACCGGCAAACCGCTCGGGCGGCTGCATGCGCATCATGCCAAGCTGGAGAGCGGCGCGCTCAAGGTCGGCGATACCGTCCAACTGACGGTCGATGCCGCGCGGCGCGACCGGATTCGCGCCAACCACAGCGCGACACACCTGCTGCACGCGGCGCTCCGCAACCGCCTCGGCGGGCATGTGACGCAAAAGGGCAGCCTCGTCGCCGAGGACCGCTTCCGTTTCGACTTTTCGCACCCCAAGGCGTTGAGCGCCGAAGAAATCGCCGATATCGAAGCCGATGTGAACGCGCAGATCCGCGGCAACGAGGCGGTGACGACGCGGCTGATGACCCCCGACGACGCGGTCGCGGCGGGCGCGCTCGCGCTCTTCGGCGAGAAATATGGCGACGAAGTGCGCGTGCTCAGCATGGGCGCGGCGGACGATCATCATTATTCGGTCGAGCTGTGCGGCGGCACGCATGTGCGGGCATTGGGCGACATCGCCCTGTTCAAGATCATCAGCGAGAGCGCGGTGTCTTCCGGCGTGCGGCGCATCGAGGCGCTGACCGGCGATGCGGCGCGCGTCTGGCTCAACGGCCGCGACGAGGCGCTGAAGGCGGCAGCAGCGGCGCTCAAGACCTCGCCCGACGACGTGCCGGCGCGCGTTGCGCAGCTCGCCGAGGCGCTGAAGAAGGCCGAGCGCGAGCTGGCCGATACGAAAAAGGCGCTCGCGATGGGCGGTGGTGGCGGCGCGGCGGCTGGCCCGGCGGTCGAGCAGGTCGGCGATACGGCGTTCCTTGCGCAAGTGGTCGACGGGCTCGATCCCAAGGATCTGCGCGGCACGGTCGACGGACTCAAGAAGCAGGTCGGTAGCGGCGTTGCGATGCTTGTCGCGGTCAATGACGGGCGCGCTTCGGTCGCGGTCGGGGTGACCGAAGATGTAGTCCGAAAGCATAGCGCGGTCGACCTGGTCAAAGCGGCGGTCGCGGCGCTTGGCGGACAGGGCGGCGGCGGGCGGCCCGACATGGCGCAGGGCGGTGGCCCCGACGGGGCAGCGGCGAACGATGCGGTCGCCGCGGTCAAAGCCGCGCTCGCTTGAAACCGACCAAGAAGACGCGGCGCATCGATCATGCCGAACGGCTGATCGCCGCGCCGCTGGTCGATGTCTTCGCCGCCTTCACGAGTGGGACGAAGCTCGCGCAATGGTTGCCACCCGAGGGGGCGACGGGGACGTTCGAGCATGTCGACCTGCGCGCGGGCGGCGGATTTTTGATGCGGCTGACCTTTGACGACGCCGATGTCGAAACCAAGAGCGGCGACGACAGCGATGTGGTGGAAGTCTATATTCCGACACTCGACGACGGGCGGCTGGTGGTGTGGCAGGTCGAATTCGAGTCCGATGACCCGCGCTTTTCGGGGACGATGGAGATGCACTGGTATCTGTCGCGGCAGGGCGGCGGCACGCTGGTCACGATCGACGCGCATCACGTGCCGCCGGGAATTTCGGCGAAGGATCATGTCGACGGGTTGAATAGCTCGCTGGCGAATTTGGCTGGCGCGGTGGAAGGCACGAGCAACTAATAATTCCGTTCGCATCGAGCGAAGTCGAGATGCCGTCCGGTACAACGCCACCCCGATGGGTGTCTCGACTTCGCTCGACACGAACGGGTTGGATGGTGCGTCTCTAGCCCTCAACCCCCTTCGCTTTGCCCCACGCCCGGGCCGCCGTGTACCCCAGATAACCGGTGCCGAAGAGTGCGTAGAGCGACTCGGGAATGCCCGCGAGATAGGCGTTCATGCCGTCGGCGATGCCCTTCGCCATCTCGGGCCGCGCGGCGGCGATCAGGCCCATCGGGATCGCCCAGAGCAGCAGCGCATACATGACGTAGAGGAAGCTCGGCCGCGCGCGGCTGGTCCACGGGTCGGCGCTGTTTGCCTCGGCGACGATCGCGGTCATCCGGGTGCGGATCGCCTCCATTTCCTGGCTGCCCTCCATCTTGAGCAGTTCGAGCTTGGCGCGGTCGCGTGCTTCGGGGTCGGGGATGATCTTGTCGATCAGCTTGGCGATGGGGCCGATCAGGCCTTCGATGATGCTCATATCAAATGTCCTTGTCCTGAAAGTTGCTAAAGTTGTCCACGCTGCCTGGTCAGTACTGACCGATGCGGTTCGCCAGCCAGCCATAGAGAAAGGCCTCCTGGCTCGGGCGGCGTTCGGCGAGCGCGATGTAACGTTCGCCCTGCAGCGCCTCCATCGCGCGGAGGAGGACGGTTTCGCCTCCGGGGCCGCGCACACGAAGGAAGCCGTCGATCGCGGCGAGCGTGCGCGGGCCGACCTCGCGGTCGACCGCGATGTCGGGATAGTCGCGCGCGGCGCGGTTGAGTGCGTTGAGCGCGCGCTGGAGGAAGCTCGCCGCGGTGCCGGTGCCCATGTTGACCCCGGTATCGAACAGTTCGGCGGCGATCTTCGGCGCCCGAAGCGCGACCTTTTCGAAGCCGGGACGCAGCCAGTAGAGGCGGCGGTAGATGCTGGCCGCTTCGCTGCGTGGCAGGTCGCGCATGACGCCCGCATAGCCCTGCGCGCGCGCAACGGCTTCGGTGATTCCCCAGCAGGTCGGGCCGCCGCGGTCGGCGGGGTGGTTTACATATCGGCCTTCGCGGTCGATGACGGCGTCGATCAACGCGTCGGCGTCGCAGGCCGATGGATCGGGTCTTGGCATGATTCGCTCCTGTGGTTTGTTGAAGAGGCAAAACGAACCATATAGGAATATTGTAGGAAAGGGTTTTCGCGATGCGGGCTTTGCAGGTAAGCGAATTGCTGCCCGGTCATGCGGGGGCCGCGCTCGCGGATTTGCCCGTACCTGTGCCCGGGGCCGGCGAAGTGCGCGTGCGCGTGCGCGCGGCGGCGGTCAATTTCCCCGACCTGTTGATGACGGGCGGCGGCTATCAGCTGAAGCCCGACCTGCCCTTCGTGTCGGGACTCGAGTTTTCGGGCGAAGTCGATGCAGTAGGCGAAGGCGTGCAAGGCTGGGCGGCGGGCGACGCGGTAGTCGGTGGCAACCGTTTTGGTGCGATGGCCGAATATGTCGTCGCGCCGGCGAGCACGCTACGGCCGAAGCCCGTTGCGCTCGGCTGGGACGAGGCGGCCGCCTACCCGGTCGCCTATCTGACCGCCTATGTCGCGCTGGTTCGCTGCGCGCGGGTCGAACCGGGCGAGTGTGTGCTCGTCCATGGCGCGGCGGGCGGCGTCGGGCTGGCGACGGTCGATCTGGCGAAGGCGCTGGGCGCGCGCGTGATTGCGGCGGCGAGCAGCGCGGAAAAGCGCGCGGCGATCGCGCGGCTCTACACGCCCGATGCCGTGATTTCCGCCGAGCCGGGATTTCGCGAGGAGGTGAAGGCGTTGACGGGCGGGGCGGGTGCCGATGTGATTTTCGACCCGGTCGGAGGCGATGTATTCGACGAATCGACGCGCTGCATCGCGTTCGGCGGGCGCCTGCTCGTTATCGGCTTTGCGTCGGGGCGCATTCCCGAGGTGTCGGTCAACATGCCGCTGATCAAGGGCTTTTCGGTCGTCGGGGTGCGCGCGGGCGAATATGGGCGGCGCTTTCCGGAGCGGGGGGCGGAGAATGTCGCGGCGATCGATGCGCTGGCGGCAGCGGGGAAAATCCGGCCGCACGTCCATGCATCGCTCGACCTCGCCGACTGGCGCGACGGGTTCGCCATGCTCGAACGGCGCGAGGTGGTAGGCAAGGTCGCGCTGAAACCGTGACGAACCGAAGCGGTTGCCATAGTTTTGCGACACGCAAGCTGTCATGTCCGTGCCGGGGCACCCCGGCGCGTGCGCCGAACCAGACCAAAGGACATGATATGAAGAAATGGACGATGATCGCCACAACCCTCGGGCTGGCGATTCCTGCGGTGGGCGCCGCGCAGCCGCCGCAGGATGGCGGCCGCATGTTTGCGATGATCGACGCCAATGGCGACGGCAAGCTGGACAAGGCTGAAATCGCGAAGATGGCCGAAATGCGCGCGCAGCGGCAGGGCGATCCGACGCTGGCGTCCCCTGAAAAGGTTGATGCCTTCTTCAAGCACCTCGACGCCAACGGCGATGGCGTGATCGACAAGGCCGAGATGGCCGCGCGGCAAAAGGCGCGCGCCATGCCGCCACCGCCGCCGGAGGAGGATGAGGGGCAGCCCTAAAAGAGCGTCCAGAGCGGGTTGGCGGGGTCGGCGAGCAGCTTCGCGGTCAGCGCGAAGGACATGATCACGAGCAGCGGCCGCACCCCGCGCCCGCCGAAACGGATCGCGAGCCGCGCGCCGAGCTGGTTGCCTGCAACATTCGCTGCCGCCATCGACAGGCCGAGCAGCCACAGGACATGGCCGCCGACGATCATCGCGAGCAGCCCCGCGACATTGGTCGCGAGGTTGAGGAACTTGGTGTTGCCGATCGCGCGGACGAGCCCGAGCCCGCCGAGCGCGACGAGCGTCAGCGTCAGGAACGAACCCGTGCCCGGGCCGAAGAAGCCGTCGTAGAACCCGAGCGCCGTGCAGATGAGGGTGAGCCCGATGGAGCCGACGCGCGCGTGGCGGTCGACGCTGCTCATCGGCGGGGCAAGCAGGAAATAGAGCCCCATCGCGATCAGCAGGATCGGAACGAACGCGGCGAGGAAATCGGAACGCACATATTGCACCGCCGTCGCGCCGAGCACCGAACCGGCAAAGGCGCCCGCTGCGGGCAGGGCGAAGCGGCGGAGATCGACGTGGCCGCCGCGCCAGAAGGTCAGAAAGGCCGACGATGTGCCGATCGTGCTTTGCAGCTTGTTCGTGGCAAGCGCGGAGACCGGCGGAACCCCCACCGCCATCAGCGCGGGGATGGTGAGCAGCCCGCCGCCGCCTGCCATGGCATCGACGGTCCCGGCGAGAAAGGCGACGCCGATCAGGAAAGCGAAGATTTCGGGGGCAAATTCCATGCGGCGCCTGTTATGCGCGATCGGGCTGTTTGGCCAGTCGGGTGCCGCGATGCATAGCAATGCGGTGGGGGGCTTTCAGGCGAGGGCGATCCGGACCGCGTGCACGAGGAAAGTGGCGCCGACGACAGGGATGAGCCAGCGGCGGCTGATCCGGAAATGCGCCTCGCCGATGCGATCGCGGAAGGCGCCGCCGAGCAAGATTCCCGCCATCGAGGCGAGGATGAAATGATTGAAAATTTGGTCGGGACGAGAGGATTCGAACCTCCGACCCCCACACCCCCAGTGTGATGCGCTACCAGGCTGCGCTACGTCCCGACCGGCCCTGTTGGGCAGGCGAGGCCCCTAGCGCGGGTTGGCGGGCGATGCAAGCGGCGATGGCCTGTTATTGCCGCGATCGATCGCGCGGGCTTGATCTGACGGCGATACTTCCCATTTCGGCGAGGCTTGCCAAGGGGGAGGGGCGCAGCGACCGGTTGCGCGCAACGCCCCTGCGTGATAGGCGCCGCGCCATCTTTGCGCGCCGGTTCCGGAGGGGAACGGGCTGCGCGTTCGAACGGAAAGTTTTTCACTCATGTCGACGCAATTGCTTCTGACCCAGGCGGCCGGATCGGGCGGCGGGGCTGCCGGTTTCCTGATGCTGGTCCCCTATCTGCTGATCTTTGCCGTGTTCTGGTTCTTCCTGATCCGCCCGCAGCAGGTCCGCGCGAAGGAACATCGCGCCAAGGTTGCGGCGGTGAAGCCGCGCGACCAGGTCGTGACGGGCGGCGGCATTGTCGGCAAGATCACGCGCGTCGACGATGATTTCGTCGATGTCGAAATCGCGCAGGGCGTGAAGATCAAGGTCGTCAAGTCGACCCTTGCCGACGTTCTCCAGCCCGGTGGCAAGCCCGCCAACGACTGACGCGGCGGCGCCCGTGCCCGTCGCGGTCCCGCTCTTGCTATCGGATTTCTAGACCATGCTCGATTTCCCGCGCTGGAAGACCATCGGCATCAGCATCATCCTGCTGCTCGGTATCATCTTCTCCATCCCCAGCTTTCTGCCCGAAAAGACGCGGGACAGCCTGCCGTCGGTCCTGCAGGCGAAGGTCAATCTGGGCCTCGACCTTGCCGGTGGTAGCCACCTCCTGCTCGAGGCCGACATCGCCGATCTTCGCAAGACGCAGCTGGCGAATATGGAAAAGACCGTGCGCACTGCGATGCGCGGCGAGAGCGGTCCCGATGACGATATCGCGATCGGCGAGCTGTCGACCGTGGGCGGCAAGATCAGCTTCCTCGTCCGCGACCTCGCGAAGCTCGACGAAGCCCGCGAACGCCTGTTCAACGAGACGCGCGGCGCGCAGCTGACGGGCCAGCGCGACTGGACGGTCACCGTCGTCAATTCGACGCGCATCGAGATGACCCCGACGAGTGCGGGGCAGACGCAGGCCGTGGCCAATGCGATGGACACCGCGCGCGACATCATCGACAAGCGCGTCAACGCGCTCGGCACGCGCGAACCGACGATCATCCGCGAAGGCGCCGACCGCGTCGTCGTGCAGGTCCCGGGCCTGCAGGACCCGGCCGCGCTCAAGGAGTTGATCGGCAAGACTGCGCGCCTCGAGTTCCGCATGGTCGACACCAACGCCGATCCCGCCGAAGCCGCCGCGGGGCGGGTTCCCGTGGGCAGCGAGATCGTTCCCTACGCCGAGGGCGAGGGCAATGGCGCCGCGTTCGAAGTGCTGCGCCGCCAGGTGATGATCAGCGGCGAGCAGTTGATCAACGCGCAGCAGAGCTATGACCCGCAGAACAACCAGCCGGTCGTTTCGATCCGTTTCGATTCGGGCGGGTCGAGCACCTTTGCCAAGGTGACGGCGCAGAATGTCGGCAAGCGTTTTGCAATGGTGCTCGACGGCAAGGTGCTGTCGGCGCCGTCGATCAACGAGCCGATCCTCGGCGGGAGCGCCCAGATTTCGGGCAGCTTCAGCGTTGCGAGCGCCAATGCGCTGGCGATTTCGCTGCGTTCGGGTGCGTTGCCGGTGAAGATGACCGTCGTCGAAGAACGCACGGTCACCCCCGAACTCGGCGCCGATTCGATCCGCAAGGGTGCGATCGCGGGTATCATCGCGACGGTGTCGGTGCTGGTGCTGATGATCGTCGTCTATGGCCGCTTCGGCGTCTACGCCTGTATCGCGCTGATCTTCAACGTCTTCCTGATCATTGCGACGATGGCGGCGTTCAACGCGACGCTCACCCTTCCGGGTATCGCGGGCTTCGTGCTGACCATCGGCGCCGCGGTCGACGCGAACGTGCTGATCAACGAGCGCATACGCGAGGAACTGAAGCGGGGAAGGCGGCCGTTCCAGGCGGTCGAGCTCGGCTATTCCGAAGCGAGCCGCGCGATTTTCGACGCGAACGTCACCAACGTCATCGCGGCGTCGCTGATGTTCTGGTTCGGCTCGGGTCCGATCAAGGGCTTTGCCGTCGTGCTGACCATCGGCATCATCACCAGCGTCTTCACCGCCGTGACCGTCACGCGCATGTTCGTAGCCCATTGGCTGCGGGCCAAGCGCCCGACGGCGATCAACATTTAAAGGAGGGAGCGAAATCATGCGCTTGCTGAAACTCGTCCCCGACGACACGAATATCGATTTCCTCCGGTGGCGAAAGCTCGCCTCGTTCATGAGCTTTTTCCTCGTCGTCATCTCGATCGCGCTCGTCGCGGCGAAGGGGTTGAACCTCGGCGTCGATTTCGTCGGCGGCCAGTCGGTCCGCGTCGAATTCACCCAGGCGATGCCGCCGATCGACGAAATCCGCGAGAAGGTCGGCGATATCGGCCTTGGCGAAGCGACGATCCAGCAGTTCGGTTCGGACAAGGCGGTGTCGATCCGCACTGCGCTCCCCGACGGCGACAAGGCCGCGGCGGAGCGCGCGGGCGTGCAGCTCGTCGCCGGCATCCAGAAGGCGTTTCCGACCGCGAAGACCGGCTCGGTCGAAACCGTGTCGGGCAAGGTGTCCGAAGAATTGCTGCGCACGGGCGCGATCAGCCTCGCGCTCGCGATGCTCGGCATCTCGATCTATATCTGGATCCGTTTCGAATGGCAGTTCGGCGTCGGTGCGCTCGGCCGCCTGTTCCACGAAGTCGCGCTGACCTTCGGCCTGTTTGCCGTGACGCAGCTCCAGTTCGACCTGAACAGCGTCGCGGCGCTGCTCACGATCGTCGGCTATTCGCTGAACGACACGATCGTGGTCTATGACCGCATCCGCGAAAACCTCAAAAAATACCGCAAGATGGACATCGTCCCGCTGCTCAACCTCAGCATCAACGAGACGCTGTCGCGCACCGTGATGACGAGCGTCGCGATGCTGCTGGCGCTCGGCGTGCTGCTGCTCTTCGGCCCCGACGTGATCTTCGGCTTCACCGCTGCGATCCTGTTCGGCGTCTTCGTCGGCACCTATTCGTCGATCCTGATGTCGACGCCGGTCCTCGTGTGGCTGAAGGTCGGCCCGCACAGCTTCGTTCCGCGCACCGTTGCGGGCATGGACGGCGGCGAACGCGTCGAGCGCAAGGACGACGGCGCGGTCGTCTGAAACGGCTTGCTTGTGTAAATCCGGCGCCGGTCCGCTCTTCGAGCGGGCCGGCGTAGCCGTATCTAGGCCCCGGCGCAGCGGCGGAGATGCGCGGCGAGTTCGCGGCCGTTGCGGTCCCAGTCGAAGCGGCCGCCGAGGCTTGCGGCGACGGCGGAGGGAGGCAACGGGTTTGCGAGGAGTGCTTGCACCGCTTCGGCAATCGCGTCGGGCGTGCGCGCAACGATGCGGCCCGCGACGGGCGACGTCACGAGTTCGGCGGCGCCGCCCGCGTCGCTGATGACGATCGGGGTGCCGCAGGCGAGCGCTTCGACCCACGCATTGGCAAGACCCTCGCTCGCTGATGGCATGACGACGGCATCGGCCGCGCGGTAAAGCTGCGGCAGGTCGGCGTTCGCAACGGGGCCCATGAAATGGACGCGGGTATCGACGCCGAGCTTTTGCGCGAGCGCGCCGTAGCGGCCTTCCTCCTCTCCGGCGCCAGCGAGCCAATAATGGACGCCGGGAAGCGCGGGCAGGGCCTCGATGACCAGCGCCTGCCCCTTGCGGGGGATCAGCGCGCCGACGGTGAGGATGGCGGGCGCATCGCCCATGCCGAGCGCCGCGCGCGCGGAAGCGCGGTCGCCGGGGTGGAAGCGCGCGGTGTCGATGCCGGTGTAGTGGACGGCAATTTTAGCCGGATCGATGCCGATTGCGGCCATGTCGCCGCGCATCGCTTCGGAGACGGTGAGCAGGCCGGCGGCCTTCTCGCCCGCTTCGATCACCTGCGATCGCGTTGCGGGGTCATGGCCGAAATGGCTGATGTCGGCACCGCGCGCCTTGGCGGAGAAAGGCAGGCCGAGCGCGCCCGCGACGCGCATGGCGGCGGGGCCGTCGGGATAGAAGAATTGGGCATCGACCACATCGAAGGACCGGCCGCGCACGGCGGACAGCACGGCGCGCGCGACCTTTGCCGGATTGAGCCTTGCGCCGACGCGCGGGATCAATGTGAAGCGCGGGCGGAAGACGGTGAGGCCGTTCCAGCTCTCGCTTCGCGGCAGGCTACGGAGCACACGATAGCGTTTGTGGAGCGATAGCGGAAAGGGCGGCAAGCCGACCGGTGCGACGACCGTGAGTTCGATGCCCGGCTGCGCCGCGAGCGCGCGCAGGCTGCGTTCGACGAACAGGCCGAAATTCGGTCGCGCGGCGTCGGGGAACAGCGTCGCGATCGACAGGACGCGCAGGGGTGAGGGGCCGGTCACTCAGAGCGTGCGGAGCAGGCGGACGGCGACCGCGGCCCACGGCGGGTTGCTGACAACCTGTTGGCGCTGGCCGGTACCGAGCGGGAGCAGGTGCAGCTTTTCGCCATCGACATTGAGCAGGCGCGCGAAGAAGAAACGGCCCGCGGGGCGCGGGACGAGCAGGTCGCGGTTGAGAACGCTCGCCCAGTCGCCCTCGATCCGGCGGCACCAGATCTCGTCGCCGGCGCGATAGTCGCCGATCGAGGAGGTGACGCGCACCGCGACCATATCCTCGCCCGGGCGCGCGGTGAGTGCCTGTTCGACGCGCGTCGGCGCCTGCGCGCCCTCGGCACCGAGCAATGCGGTGATGGTGAGCTGCGTATCCTGCGGCAGCTGGACGAGTTCGGCGGCGTCGACGCCGAGCGCGGCAGCGATACGGTTCAGCCAGCCGAGCGACAGCGTGCGCGTTCCCGTTTCGAGCCGTCCGATCGTCTGGGCGGTCGTCGGCGGGACGCAGCGTTGACCCACTTCCTCGAGCGTCAGGCCCTTGGCACGGCGGACCGAACGGATGCTGTTGATCATGGCGGCAACTTTCAAATAACCAAATCGGTTTCTTCTTTCCTACAAAATATTCCAATGTCAAGCCCGGCGTGAAGCAAAGGAGAATCGCATGACCGCACGCCGCCTCGAGACGCGCCTTCACCCCGACGACCGGATCGATCCGGGCAAGGCGGGGGCGCAAGTGATGCGGCATGTGACGGTCAATGTCGGCGAAAGCCCGATCGCCTGGCTGGCGTCGCGTGGATTGCTGACGGCGGCGCAACTCGGCGCAGGCGAACGGTTGCGCGGCGATTACGAGCGCGCGGGACTGTCGGCGCGGGTGACGATGCGCTGGGATGCCGCCCCGCCGGCGAAGAGCCGCGGTGGTGCGCGCGCGGCGGACGCATCGCTCGCGCGGATCGATGCGCACCGCCGCTTTCACGCGGCGCTCGCCGCCGCGGGGCCGGGGCTCGCCGACATATGCTGGCGCGTCATTTGCGCCGGCGAGGGGATTGGCGGGGCGGAAAAGGCGCTCGGGTGGCCCGCCCGCTCGGGCAAGCTGGTGCTGGGGCTGGCGCTCGACCGGCTGGCGCGCTTTTACGGGACGGGTTTCTGACCTCCCCCTTGATGGGGGAGGCAGCGAGACTTGCCAGCCTGCTGGCTAGTCGCAGCGGTGCGTGTGCGGTGTCGGCCTGAAGCGGCGATGCGATCACGCGTCATCACCCCCATCCAACTTCGCCTGATCGCTTCGCGATAAGGCTGCGTATCCTTCCCCCATCAAGGGGGAAGGTTCACTGGAGGCTCTCAACCTCCTCGGCCAATTCCAGCCAGCGATCTTCGGCCGCAACCTTTTCGTCGCGCAGCTTGTCGAGCTTGGCCGTCAGCGCGGTGAAGCGCGGGTGGTCGCGTGTGAACAGCGTGCCGTCGGAAAGTTCGGTTTCGGCCTTTGCCATTTCCTTCTCGATCTCTTCGATCCGGCCGGGCAGCAGGTCGTAGTCGCGCTGGTCCTTGTAGCTCAATTTCTTGCGCGCGGTCGGCGGCGGCGGCGGCGCGGCGGTCGTGCCCTTGGCTTTGACGGCGTTCGGCTTGGCGCGCTTGGCCTCCCAGTCGGCATAGCCGCCCGCGACGATATCGACCTTGCCCGATCCGTCGAGACCGAGCGTCACCGTGACGGTGCGGTCGAGGAAGTCGCGGTCGTGGCTGACGAGCAACACGGTGCCGGCATAGTCGGCGATGACTTCCTGGAGCAGGTCGAGCGTTTCGAGGTCGAGATCGTTCGTCGGCTCGTCAAGCACGAGCAGGTTCGATTCGCGCGCGAATTCGCGCGCGAGGAGGAGGCGCGAGCGTTCGCCGCCCGACAGGGCGCCGACGCTCGCCTCCATGACGCCGGGATCGAACAGGAATTCCTTCAAATAGCCCTGAATATGTTTTTTGACCCCGCGCACCTCGACCCAGTCGCCGCCGTCGGCGAGGATGTCGCGGACGGTTTTGTCCGGCGACATCAGGCTGCGCTGCTGGTCGATGATGATGCCGTCGAGCGTCGGGGCGAGGGTGATGCTGCCTGCGTCGGGCTGGATCTCGCCGGTGAGCAGCTTGAGCAGGGTCGACTTGCCCGCGCCGTTCGCGCCGACGATGCCGATGCGGTCGCCGCGCTGGACGCGGAAATCGAAATTCCTGATGATCGTGCGGTCGCCGAAGCTTTTCGAGACACCCTCGGCGACGATCACCGATTTCGAGCGGACATCGTCGTTGGCGAGGCCGAGCTTGGCGACCCCGGGGCCTCCGATCATCGCGGCGCGGGTCGCGCGCATTTCCTTGAGCTTCTCAAGGCGCCCCTGATTGCGCTTGCGGCGCGCGGTGACGCCGCGTTCGAGCCAGTGCGCCTCGAGCCGCAGTTTCGAATCGAGGCGCTGGGCGGCGCGCGCTTCCTCGGCCGCGACGGCATCGCTCCATTCCTCGAAACCGCCGAAGCCGATTTCCTTGCGGCGGATGCTGCCGCGGTCGAGCCACAATGTCTGGCGCGTCAGGCGGGTCAGGAAGGTGCGGTCGTGGCTGATCGCGACAAAGGCGCCGGTGTAGCGTGCGAGCCAGCTTTCGAGCCAGTCGATCGCAGCAAGGTCGAGATGGTTGGTCGGCTCGTCGAGCAAAAGCACGTCGGGGTTCTGCGCGAGCGCGCGGGCGAGCGCGGCGCGGCGGCGCTCGCCGCCCGAGGCGCTGGCGGCGGTGCGGCTCATGTCGATGCCGAGCTGGTCGGCGATCGCCGCGACCTCATAGGCCTCGGGCGCGTTCGGCGCGGCGACGGCGAAATCCATCAGCGTCGCGAAGGGACGGAAATCGGGCTCCTGTTCGAGCATCACGACATGCGTGCCCGGCACGATCACGCGCTTGCCCTTGTCGGCGTCGATTTGCCCGGCGAGCAGTTTGAGCAAGGTCGTCTTGCCCGCGCCATTGCGGCCGATGAGCGCGAGCCGGTCGCGTTCGCCGACATAGATGTCGAGATCCTGGAACAGCCAGCCGCTGCCCTGCACAAGGCCAAGGCCCTCATAAGATAAAATCGGTGCTGCCATGATGAACGGCGCGCTACCGATACGTTCAGCATCATGCAAGCGCGCTGCGCACAAAGGCCGGAACGGGTTTGCTCCGTCTGCGTTACGGGGCAGACATCAGACATAACCGAAAGCCCGGTTCACAGGAGAATGAAATGACGAAGCAAATGCTCGCCGCTATGGCATCCGGACTGGCCCTGATGGCGGCGACCCCCGCGATCGCCCAGCAAGGAGGTTCGACCGTGACCACAGCAACGACCCAAGGCCCCATCCTGACCTTTTCGGTCAGCGAGGAAGTGCGTTCGCGCCCCGATGAGGCGACCGTCGGTGCCGGCGTGACGACCACCGCACCGACCGCGGTCGAGGCGATGCGCGCCAATGCGGCCGCGATGGACAAGCTGATCGCCGCCGCCAAGGCGCGCGGGATCAAGGCCGAGGACATCCAGACCAGCGGGATCAACCTGTCGCCGCAATACGACTATAACAACCGCGGCGACGGCCAGCCGCCGCGCTTCCTCGGTTATCAGGTGAGCAACACGGTGCGCGCGACGACGTCGAAGATCGCCGACATCGGCCCGCTGCTCGATGCGCTCGTGGCCGCGGGCGGCACCAATATCGACGGACCGTCGTTCGGCATGAAGGATCCCGACGCGCAGCTCGTCGGCGCCCGCGGCACGGCGATCAAGGCGGCCGAAGCCAAGGCGCAGGATTATGCGCGGCTTGCGGGCTTCCGCGGCGTCGAGCTGGTTTCGATCAGCGAAGGCAGCTTCGGCGGACCGCAGCCGCCGATGCCGATGGTCCGCATGGCGATGGATGCCGGTGCGGCGAAGGCGACCCCCGTCGAGCCGGGTCAGGTCGGCAACACGCTGACGCTGAATTTCCAGTATCGTCTGGTGAAGTGATAAACTCCTCCCCCTTTATGGGGGAGGCAGCGAGACTTGCCAGCTTGCCGGCATAGTCGCAGCGGTGGGGTGCGCCACGGTTCACGGGCGCACCCTCACCCCCATCCAACTTCGCCTAACTGCTTCGCGGCAAGGCTGCGTATCCTTCCCCCATCAAGGGGGAAGGGGAAATCCCGACGATACTAAACCAGTTCCCCCTCCGCCCACGGCCAGGGGCGTTCGCGAAACCATTTCGTGATGATATATTTGCGGCCCTTGCGCACCTTCATTCCGTGATGAAGCGTCTCGGGGTTCGCGGTGCCGTCGGGGCGAACATTGTTCCATGCGAGCAGCTTGCCCGCCTCGGGCTGGTGCATCTTCCCGGTCGAGAGAAAGCGCGTAGCGCCCCCGGCATCCGGCTCGTTCAAATAGATCATCAGCGTCCAGCTACGCTGCCCCGGGATCGCGCAATAGGTTTCCCAATCGCTGCCGTGCGGGTCGAAATAATCGGTGTGCGCCTTGAATTCCTGCCCGACGTCGTAGCGCTGGCCCTGCATCGGCTCGCCATATTCGCGCGGGATTCCGGTGAGGTCGTGGAGGCGGTTGTTGACCGCGATGACCAGCGGGTCGCGATGGTCGAGGTCGCAGGTCGTGCTGGTGCGAAACGCCTCGTCGCCGTTCGGATCGGCGATTGTCGAAGGGCGCACATCGCGGTCGATTTGCGTCATCAGCGCGGCGCAGGTTTCGGCGTCGAGGAAGTGCGACAGCATGAATTGTTGCAGCTTCGGCGTCGGTGCGCGGCGGATACCCGGCACGGCGGCAAGCCGCTCCGCGGTGCGGTCAGCGCCCGAGGTCGCCATATCGACATGATCATTCGCAGCCATGGCGCGCTTTTTAGCAGGGAAGCGCGTGCGAACAATGCTTGACGAGCGGGGGGATGCGCGCCTATTCGCCGCGCGCTGTCGAGGGCGCTTCGTGCGCCGCTCTTCGCTTATGTGGCGACCATAGCTCAGTTGGTTAGAGCGCCGGTTTGTGGTACCGGAGGTCGCGGGTTCGAGCCCCGTTGGTCGCCCCATTTTCTCTATCATCGCGCACATGCCGGATTTGTGGTGACTCGCCACGCCTATTGCATTATTACGTCTTCACGTAATTTTCTTATGCGAGGATGAGCCTATGTCCGCTGTCTGGGATTTCGCCGATTTCGACGATCACGAGCATATCCACATGTTCCGCGATCGCGCCAGCGGGTTGACCGCGGTCATCGCGGTCCACTCGACGCACCTCGGCCCCGGCGCGGGGGGCGTGCGGTACTGGCACTATCCGCAGCGCGGGGCGGCGATCACCGACGCGCTGCGCCTGTCGCGCGGGATGAGCTACAAGAATGCGATGGCGGGGCTGCCGATGGGCGGCGGCAAGGGCGTGATCCTTGCCGATGACGGCGCCGCGAAGACCCCCGAACTGCTCGCGGCGTTCGGCCGCGCGGTCGAATCGCTCGGCGGCGCCTATGTGACCGCCGAGGATGTCGGGATCACCGACGCCGACATGGTCCAGATCGCCAAGCACACGAAGCATGTCAGCGGGCTTCCGGTAGCGAGCGGCGAGGCGGGCGGCGATCCCGGCCCGCTGACCGCGCTGGGGGTCTATCTCGGCATCAAGGCGGCGATTCGCGAAGGGCTGGGCACCGACAGCGCGAAGGATGTGCGCATCGCGATCCAGGGCGTCGGCAGCGTCGGCGGCGGCGTCGCGCGGCGGCTGGCGGCGGAAGGGGCAAAGCTGACCCTCGCCGACGTCAATCTGGCGCGCGCGAAGGAACTTGCCGACGAACTCGGCGCCGAGCTGGCCGATTCGGCGGCGATCATGGAGGTCGAGGCCGACGTGCTGAGCCCCAACGCCCTGGGCGCGATCCTGACCGAGGCGAGCATCGAGAAGCTGCGCGTGCCGATTGTCGCGGGCGGCGCGAACAACCAGCTCGCGACCGCGGCCGACGGCCAGCGCATCCACGACCGCGGCATCACCTATGCCCCCGACTATGTCATCAACGCGGGCGGGATCATCAATGTCGCGCTCGAATATCTGGGGCAGGGCAGCCGCGAGGAAGTCGAGAGCCGCATCCACCTCATCCCCGGCCGGCTTGCGGAGATCTGGGCCGAGAGCAAGGCGAGCGGAAACCCGGCGTCGGTGGTGGCCGATCGCATGGCGCAGAAGCTGATCGGACGGGGTTGAACAAAATAGCCCCTCTTCTTCAGGAGAGGGGCAGCGAGACTTGGGAGCTTGCTCCCTGGTCGCAGCGGGGTGGGGGCCATCGGCCTTGCTTGAGGCTGCGAGCCCCCACCCCGACCCCTCCCCTGAAGGGGAGGGGCTTAAACGCTTCGAGGGCTGGCGCGCGGTCTGATTTCCGCTAAGCCATCTCCCGATGAAACGGCATTTTTATCTGATCGCGGGCTGGGCGTCGCTGGGCCTTGGCGCGATTGGCGCTTTCCTGCCGCTGCTTCCGACCGTGCCGTTCGTGATCCTCGCCGCCTTTTGCTTCGCGCGCTCGTCGCCGCGGCTCGAGGCATGGCTGGTCACCCATCCGCACTTCGGCCACCATATCGTCGCGTGGCGCGAGAAGGGGGCGATCAGCCGCAAGGGCAAGATGGCGGCGACCGCGGCCTTTGCCCTCAGCATCGTCCTCGCTGCGATCTTTTCGCCCTGGCCGTGGGTGATGCTGCCGGTGGTTGCTGCGGCGGTCACCGGAAGCTGGATATGGACAAGGCCGGAAGCATAGCCCCCGGCCTTGTCTGTTCACCCGTCGCGTCCGATCAGAAGTCGACCGACAGGCGGCCGTAGACGAAGCGGCCGCTGAAACCGAACGGCGACTGCGACGAATAGGGCAGGAAGCTGTTGTTCAGGCCGAAGTTGAAGCCGTTCACGGTCCCGAACGGCAGGCGGTCGGGATATTCGTCGAGCAGGTTGTTCGCCCCGATGGCAAGCTGGACCGGTTCGACGGGGCGGAACCGGAATTCGAGGTCGACGACCCATTTGGGGGTGAGCGTGATGTCGCCCGGCGCCGCGCCCTTGGGGACGGTGATGTCGAGGCTGGGCCCCGGCAGGAACACCTTGCCATAGCGGTTCGCGCGCAGCGTCAGCCCCGCCGGCCCCGATTCCCAGTCGAGCCCGACGTTGAGCTTGTTCGACGGCTGGCCGTCGGTCAGACGGAAGCTTTCGGGCCGTGCGAACAGGCGCTGCGCGGTGAAGCCGCTGAACGTCCGGCGGTCAGTGATCTTCGTTTCGTTGATGTTATAGCCGGCGGTCAACGTCACCTTGCCGATGCCGAAGTCGGGCAGGCGATAGCTGCCGACGATGTCGAGCCCCTGCGTCCGCGTATCGATCCCGTTGATGAAGAAGCGCGCCGAGGTGCCCTGCACGCCCGCCGCCTGCAGGATCGCGACCACGTCGGCGCCCTGCAGATTTTCGGTGAGCGTGATGCGGTCCTTGATCTTGATACGATAATAATCGACCGTCAGGCTGAGCCCGGGCACCATGTTGAACGCGATCCCGCCGCCGAAATTGACCGACTTTTCAGGCTCCAGCGGCTCGGCACCGAGCGCCACCGCGATCGGCGATCCGACCGGGAAGGTGCCGATTTCGATCAGCACGCCGTTCACATTGTTGGTCGAGGTGGTCGAAAAATATTGCTGCGCCATGCCGGGAGCGCGGAAGCCCGTCGACACCGACCCGCGCAGCGCGAGGCCTTCGACCGGTTCGAGGCGCGCCGCGAGCTTGCCGTTCACCGTATCGCCGAAATCCGAAAAATGTTCGTAGCGGCCGGCCGCCTGGACGTTGAATATCTCGCTGATATCGGCGTCGAGTTCGACATAGCCGGCGAAGCTGTCGCGCGACTCGTCGACGGCGGTCGACGGCGAAAAGCCGGGGAAGACCTGCGCGCCCGGTGCGGCGCCATTGGTGAAGGTGAACGGGCCCGCGACATAGCTTTCGAGCTGGCCGGGGACGATCCGGTAGTTTTCGTTCCGCCATTCGCCGCCGAGTGCAAGCGTCGTGTCGCCGATCCCGAAGTCGATACCGTGCGTCGCGTCGAAGTTCACCGACGTCTGTCCCGACCGCAGTCCGCCCGCGTCGAACTTGCGCGGGCTGGCGAGCCCGCCGAGCGACGTGTTGAACGTGTTTTCGACCCCGTAGTCGAGGCGGTTGGAGCCATAGTTGACCGAAAGGTCGAGGTTCCACCCGCCCGTTTCGCCGCGAATGCCGCCGGCGATCGCAATATCCTCGATCCTGCTGGTGATGAGCGGCAGGAAGCCGTCGGGGTAGAAGGGCTGGCCGCCATTGGCCCAGTCGGCGTTGCGGGGGTCGAGCGCGCGACGATAGAAGCCCGCCCCGTTGGCGTCGCGGATACCATAGCTGCCGAAGCTGTAGAGTTCCCAGTCGGTGCCGACGTCCATCCCGGCGTTGACGAAGAAGTTGAGATCCTTTGATTCGCCGTCGCCGAAGCGGTGCGAATAGCGGTTGAACGTCGTCTCGCGCGGATCGCCGATACCGGCATATTGGCGGCGGATGTCGGGGCCCGAGCGGTTGGACGGCGAGCGGTCCTTATATTCGGCGGTGAAGTTGAAATAGCCGCCCTCGCCGATCGGCAGGCCGACGTTGGTCGCGAACGTATAGGTGTCGCCATCGCGGCGCTTGCGGTCCTTGCCGGTGAAAGTAATGGCCGGATCGACGCCGGCCGCCGCCGTCGGCGCGACGCTGGCGACTTCGGCGACATCCTCCATCGTCGTGATATATTTGCCGAAGCTGATCTGCGCCCGGCCGCCTTCGCGCTTCTTGAGCTGGATGTTGATGACGCCGGCGATGGCGTCGGACCCGTATTGCGACGCGGCGCCGTCGCGCAGCACTTCGATGCGTTCGATGGCGAGCGGCGGGATGGTGTTCATATCGACGCCCGCCGACCCGCGACCGATCGAGCCGTTGAGATTGAGGAGCGAGGAGAGATGGCGGCGTTTGCCGTTGACGAGCACCAGCACCTGGTCGGGCGCGAGCCCGCGCAGCGTCGCCGGCCGCAGCGAGTCAGTGCCGTCGGTCAGCGACGGCTGCGGAAAGTTGAACGAGGGAACGAGCTGGTTGAGCAACCGGTTGGTTTCGGTCGTGCCGCTGTTCTGGAGCGATTCACTCGAGATCACGTCGATCGGCACGGTGCTGTCGGCGATGGTCCGGTCGGTGCGCCGGGTCCCGGTGACGATGATCGTCGCACCGTCCGACGTCTCGTCCGCACCCTCCTGTGCGAAGGCGGGAGTGCTCCAGCCCCCGGCGACGAGCGCGGCGGCGAGAGCGAGCGAGGAGATTTGATCGGCTTTCTGCATGTGGTGGCCCCTGTTGCTGTTGTTGGCGGAGCGAAGCTTCCATGCGGACGGGCGCGAAGCCAGCGCAATTCGCGAGAAATATTACGTTTTTGTGCCAATTGTGGCAATTATGACGCAAATACTTGCGATACTAAGTAATTAAATTATCAAATCTCTGTGGTATCGATACCAAAGTTGCGAGCGGTCTATATGGCGAGCGGTCCATGCAATTGGCTGGACCACCGGGACACGCTGGCTTAAGGCTCGGCGCGCGATGCACGCCTACGCCAATCCGACACGCTTTCTTGCGATTGCCAAACCGCTGACGCCATGGTTGCTCGGCGTCGGGCTGTTGCTGGTGCTTGGCGGTGGCTGGGCCGGCCTGACGATGGTGCCGGGCGATTACAAGCAGGGCGAAACCGCGCGTATCCTGTATGTCCACGTCCCGTCGGCGTGGCTCGGCATGGGCGGCTGGACGTCGCTCGCGATCGCCGGGCTGATCCAGCTTGTGTGGCGACATCCGCTGTCGGGCATTGCGGCGCGCGCGATCGCGGTGCCGGGGATGCTGTTCTGCGCGCTGTGCCTTGCGACCGGTTCGATCTGGGGCCGCCCTACGTGGGGCACCTGGTGGGAATGGGACGGCCGGATGACCTCGATGCTCGTCCTGCTCTTTCTCTATGTGGGGTTTATTGCGCTGACGAGCGGGGATGACGGCCAGCGGCAGGGCGGATCGCTGTCGCGCGGCGCGGCGATCTATGCGCTGGTCGGCGCGATCAACATTCCGATCATCAATCGCAGCGTCGTGTGGTGGAACAGCCTGCACCAAGGGCCGAGCATCACGCTGGGCGGATCGAGCATCGATGGCGCGCTGCTGTGGCCGCTGCTCTTGACGGTACTGGGCTTTTCGCTGTTATTCGGGGCCATCGTGCTGATGCGGATGCGGCGGATCATCGCCGACAACCGCGTCGCGGCGCGATTGCGGCGACTGGCCGACGAGGAGGATTAAGCGGTGACGGGGGTGATCAGCGGGGGCGGCCAATGGGCGTTCGTCGCCGCGGCCTATGGGCTGACGGTCGTGCTGACCGGCGTGGTCCTGTGGACGAGCTGGCGCGCGATGAAAAGGGCCGAGAAGCGCAGCGACGCGCTGCGCGCCGATGGTCGGCGCGTCGGGACGCCGCGCGGGGATCGCAAGTGAAGGCGAAGCATCAGCGGTTGATTCTGGCGCTGGTCGCGCTGTGCGGCATCGGCGGCGCGGGGGTGCTTGCGGCGAGCGCGCTGCGCGACGAGGCGGCCTATTTCCGCACCCCGGTCGAGATCGAGAACGGCAAGGCGGCGGTCGGCGAGCCGATGCGGCTGGGCGGCATGGTCGCGGCGGGCAGCATCGAGCGGCAGAGCGATGGCCTGACGATCCGCTTCGTCGCGACCGACGGCAAGGCGTCGGTGCCGGTCGAGTACAAGGGCATCGTCCCCGACCTGTTCGGCGAGGAATCGGGCATGGTCGCCGACGGCCGGATGCGCGCCGACGGGACCTTCGTCGCCGACCGCATCCTTGCCAAGCATGACGAGCGCTACATGCCGCCGCAGATGGGCGAGATGCCGAAGAATATGAAGGCGCCGGCGGGGGTATGAACCACCTCTCTTTCATCGTCATCCCGGCGAAGGCCGGGATCTCAACGGCGCGTATGGGCGCCGGCGGTGAGACCGTGATCGGAGTCACGTGCCTCCGATCACCCTTCGCCGGGGTGACGGAGGTTGGGTTGTGATCGCCGAACTCGGTCTGGCCCTGCTGTGGATCGCGGCGGCGCTCGCGTGCCTGTCGCTGGTCGCGGGAATCCTGTTCCTGCGCGGCGGGCCAAAAGACCTCGCGGCGCTCGTGCGCCCGGCGAGCGTTGCGCAGGGCGTTCTCACCGCGGCGGCGTTCGGTCTGCTGATCGCCTTGTTCGTGCGATCGGACATGTCGGTCGAGCTGGTCGCGCGCAACAGCAACAGCCTGAAACCCATGATCTTCAAGATTGCGGGGACGTGGGGCAATCACGAAGGATCGATGCTGCTGTGGCTGATGATCCTGTCGCTGTCGGGCGCGCTGATCGCGATCTTCGAGCGGCGGCTGCGCGAGGATACGCTGGTCGCGACATTGAGCGCACAAGCGGCGTTGAGCCTCGGTTTCTTCGCCTTCCTGCTGTTTTCGTCGAACCCCTTCAAGCGGCTGCCCGTCGCGCCGCCCGACGGCCAGGGGCTCAATCCGCTGCTGCAGGACATCGGGCTCGCCTTCCATCCGCCGACGCTTTACATCGGCTATGTCGGGCTGTCGGTCGCGTTCAGCTTTGCCGTCGGCGCGCTGATCACGCGCGAGATCGGCCCGGCCTTTGCCCGCGCGATGCGGCCGTGGGTGCTCGGGAGCTGGATCTTCCTGACATTGGGCATCACCGCGGGCAGTTACTGGGCCTATTACGAGCTCGGCTGGGGTGGCTGGTGGTTCTGGGACCCGGTCGAGAATGTCTCATTGATCCCGTGGCTTGCGGGCGCGGCACTGCTCCATTCGGTTGCGGTGACCGCCACGCGCAACGCCCTGCGCGCGTGGACCGTGATGCTCGCGGTGATCGGCTTTTCGATGTCGATGGTCGGCACTTTCATCGTCCGGTCGGGGCTGCTGACGAGCGTGCACAGCTTTGCGGTCGATCCCGAGCGCGGCACCTTCCTGCTCGCGTTGATGGCGATCTATATCGGCGGGGCGCTGACGCTGTTCGCGCTACGCGCCGGGAGCGTCGCCGAGGGCAAGAAGTTCGCGTTGCTCAGCCGCGAAGGCTCGCTCGTCATCAACAACCTGCTGCTGACGACGATCCTCGCGCTCGTCCTGCTCGGCACGCTCTACCCGATCGTCGCCGAGGCGATGGGCGAGAAGATTTCGGTGGGGCCGCCCTATTACAACCGCGTCGCGGGGCCGCTCGCGCTCGCGCTCTGCCTCGTGATGGTCGCGGGACCGCTGCTGAGCTGGCGCAAGGATGACGGAAAGCGGCTCTGGTCGCGACTCCCGCTGGCGATCTTTGCCGGTGCGGTCGTCCTGTTCGCGCTCATCCTGTTCGGCGGCAAGGTCGGGGTCCTGCCGCTGCTCGGCATGACGGTGGCGGGTATCGTCGCGGTCGCGAGCCTTGCGCCGCTATGGGGCCGCAACCTCCGCCGCACCCCGCTGCCGACGTGGGGTATGGTGACCGCGCATTTCGGCGTGGCGGTCTGCCTGGCCGGCATGGGCGCCGAAAGCGCGTTCATCAAGGAACGGCTGGTCGCCGCGGCGCCCGGCGACGTCGTGAAGGTCGGCGATTTTTCGGTCAGGTTCGTCGGGGTCAAGCCGGTCGCCGGGCCGAACTATACCGCGATCGAGGGCAGGCTGGTCGCGACCACCTCGTCGGGCAGCAGCTTTACGATGCGCCCCGAAGCGCGCACCTTTCCGGGGCTGATGGGAACGGCGCCGACCGAGACGAACGAGGCGGCGCTGCTCACGCGGCCGGGCGGGCAGCTCTACGCCGTGCTGGGGCAGCCGGTGACGGGTGACGATGGCCGCGCCGATCGCTACCAGATCCGCCTGTGGTGGAAGCCGCTGGTGTGGTGGATATGGCTCGGCGGCGGGCTGATCGCGCTCGGCGCGGCGCTGTCGCTGCTCGGCCGCGCGCAATTGCTGGCCATCTGGCGTGCGCGTCGCACCCGCAAAGCTGAGGAGCGTTTCGCGCCATGAGAAATCGCTGGGTTCTTTTCGTGCCGCTGGCGATCATGGGATTGCTGTTCGGCGCCTTCGTCTACCGGCTGGTGACGCCGGCCGAGACGCTGATCCAGTCGCAATGGATCGACAAGCCGATGCCGCTGTTCGATCTGCCGCCGGCGACCGCGGGGGTCGAGGGGCTCAAGAGCAGCCAGCTTGCCGACGGACGCCCGCGCCTCGTCAATGTCTTCGCGAGCTGGTGCATACCGTGCCGCGCCGAGGCGCCGCCGCTCGAGGCGCTGAAGGCCGCGGGCGTGCCGATCGACGGCATCGCGATCCGCGACCGGCCCGAGGATGTCGCGATGTTCCTCCAGGAATATGGCAATCCCTTCGACCGCGTCGGGGCCGACATGCAGAGCAGCGTCCAGATCGCGCTCGGATCGTCGGGCGTGCCCGAAACCTTCCTGATCGACGGCAACGGCATCATTCGCGAGCAGATCCAGGGCGTGATCCTTGCCGATCAGGTTCCCGGGATCGTCGCGAAAATCGAGGCGATGAAATGAAGGGCGAGCGGAATCTCTGTTTGTGCATCCCCGCGCAGGCGGGGATCCAGGGCGTGATTGCATTGACGCGGCGCTTTGCCGCTCTGGGCCCCCGCCTGCGCGGGGGAACATTTCTGTTTTTGGCGGCGCCAGGTTTAGCGGTGATCGCATCGCCCACCACCGCGCAGGATCGCCTCCCGCCGGCGCCCTACGCCTATCAGCAGCTCAGGGACCCGGCGCAGGAATCGCGCGCGAAGGCGTTGATGGAGGAACTGCGCTGCCTTGTCTGTCAGGGGCAGTCGATTGCGGATTCGGATGCGCCGCTCGCGGGCGATATGCGGCACGAAGTCCGGACCAAGATCGCGGCGGGTGAAAGCCCGGCGGACATCAAGAAATGGCTCGTCGCGCGCTATGGCAATTGGGTGAGCTATGATCCGCCGTTCGACGCGGCGACGGCGTTCCTGTGGCTCGGGCCGCTGCTCTTTCTGGCGCTGGGCGGATGGCTGGCGTTCGGCCGGTTCCGCCGCGGCGAGGGCGATGCGGAGGATGCGCCATGATCTGGCTGTGGATCTTGCTCGTCGCGGCGCTGGTCATCGGGGGCATCTTCTGGCTCGGCAAGCTACCGGCGGCGGCGCGGCCTCTGGCGGGCGCAGCGGTCATGCTGGGGCTTGCGGGCTACGCCTTGCAGGGCAGCGCGTCGCTGCCGGGCAAGCCGGTCGCGGCGCCCGCGGAGCCCGAAGGGTTCGGCGAGGCGATCACCGACCAGCGGCAGGGGATGGCCGAACGTTTCGGCCCGGCGGCGCAGTGGCTCGGCATGTCCGACGGCTTCGCGCGCACCGGCAAGACCGAACTGGCCGCGCAGACGCTGGAAAAGGGGCTGGAGAAATATCCCGACAATGTCGACCTGTGGGTCGGGCTGGGTAACGCGCTCGCCGCGCATGGCGGCGGCGTGATGTCGCCGGCAGCGGCGCTGGCGTTCGACGAGGCGGCGCGGCGCGATCCGTCGCACCCCGCGCCGCCCTTTTTCGCCGGATTGGCGCTCGCGCAAGGCGGGGACCTGAAAGGGGCCGAGGCGGTGTGGAGCCAGCTCCTCGCGCGGAGCCCCGCCGATGCGCCGTGGCGGCCCGACCTCGAAATGCGGCTCGCGCAATTGCGTCAGGCGCTCGGGCCGCCGCTGCCGCCCCCTTCCGACGCGTCGGGAGGGTCCTGATTTGAAAGCTATTCCAACGGCGCAGGCTCGTCTAAAGGCGCGCGATGACTGCTGAGTCGCACGAGGGGGCAGGCGGCGCCGAAAGCGCCGCTCCGGCCGCCGCCGAAACGGCCTATCCGGGCCACGGACATCATGGCGATAGTAAGCTGAAGCTTGCCGTCGGGGCGGTCGGCGTCGTGTTCGGCGACATCGGCACCAGCCCGCTCTACGCGTTTCGCGAAACCTTTGCCGGGCACCATCCGATCGAAGCCGACCGGCTGCACATCTATGGCGTGCTGAGCCTCGTCTTCTGGTCGATGATGCTCGTCGTCACCTTCAAATATGTGCTGACGATCATGCGCGCCGACAACAAGGGCGAGGGGGGCAGCCTGGCGCTGCTCGCGCTGATCAGCCGCTCGTCGGGCGAGAAGCGCTGGACGTGGCCGATCATCCTGCTCGGCGTTTTTGCGACCGCGCTGTTCTATGGCGACAGTATGATCACCCCGGCGATGTCGGTGCTGTCGGCGACCGAGGGGCTGAGCTACGTCAACAAGGGCTTCGAGCCCTATATCGTGCCGATCGCGCTCGCGATCCTCATCGGCCTGTTCGCGATCCAGTCGCGCGGCACGGCAAGGGTCGGCGCGCTGTTCGGGCCGATCATGCTCGCCTATTTCGTGATGCTCGCCATCCTCGGCATCATCCACATCGTCGACCATCCGGGGATCATCCTCGAAACGCTGAACCCGCTGAACGCGCTGCGCTTCTTTTATGTCGACGGATTTACCGCCTTTATCGCGCTCGGCGCGGTCGTGCTCGCGGTGACGGGGGCCGAGGCGCTTTATGCCGATATGGGGCATTTCGGGCGCGGGCCGATCGGGATCAGCTGGCTCGCCTTCGTGCTCCCCGCGCTCATGCTCAACTATATGGGGCAGGGGGCGATGGTGCTCGAGGCGGACATGGGGCCGCGGGGCGACCTGATCGCCGATCCCTTTTTCCAGATGATGCCCGACGCATGGCAGGTGCCCGTCGTCATCCTCGCGATCCTTGCGACGATCATTGCCAGCCAGGCCGTGATCTCGGGGGCCTTCTCGCTGACCCAGCAGGCGATCCAGCTCGGCTTCATCCCGCGCCTGCGCGTCGAGCATACGAGCGCGTCGGCGGCGGGGCAGATCTATATCCCGGTGGTCAACTGGTTCCTGATGACGATGGTCATCATCCTCGTCCTCTTCTTCGGATCGTCGAGCAACCTCGCCGCGGCCTATGGTATTGCGGTGACCGGCGCGATGTTCATCGACACCTGCCTGCTCTCGGTCGTGCTCTTCACATTGTGGAAATGGCCGGCGTGGAAGGCGTTGCCGGTGCTCGCGGTCTTCTTCATCGTCGATATCGCCTATTTTGGCGCCAATTTGATCAAGGTGCCCGACGGCGGCTGGGTGCCGCTGGCGATCGGCCTTGTCATCTTCACGCTGCTCACGACCTGGTCGCGCGGGCGCAAGCTGATGCAGCAGGAAATGGCCGACGGCGCGATGCCGATCCCGGTCTTCGTCAAATCGGCGGCGAACAGCGCGACGCGCGTGCCGGGCACCGCGGTCTTCATGACCTCGAGCTCCGACGGCGTTCCGCACGCGCTGCTCCACAACCTCAAGCACAACAAGGTGCTGCACCAGCGCATCATCCTGCTCACGATCAAGGTCGCCGACGTGCCCTTCGTGCGCGAGGAAAATCATTGTGCGCTCGAAGATCTGGGGCAGGGTTTCCACCGGCTGATCCTGAACTATGGCTTCATGCAGCCGGTCGATGTTCCCGCGGCGCTGAAGCGCGTGACGAGCTGCGGCGGCGAGTTCAAGATGCTCGAAACGAGCTTTTTCCTGTCGCGCCAGACGTTGATCGCCGCGAGCAAGCCGGGGATGCCGATCTGGCGCGAAAAGCTGTTCGCGTGGATGCTGCGCAACTCGGAAAGCGCGATGGAATATTTCCGCCTGCCGACCAATCGCGTCGTCGAGCTGGGAAGCCAGGTCGCGATCTGACACGGCGTGCAAGGTTAACTTCCCGACATGTGCCCAATAAGCGTTTGAACATTGCGGCCAGTCTTGCAATGCAAGCGCGAACCCACAAAGGCCGTGCAACGCCATGGATGACGGCAACCGCGATACCCTGATCCTCCCGGTTCCGCCGGAGCCTTTTGCGCTGATCGTCGGCGCGGCGATGCGGGGGCGGCCGGATACGGCGATCGAAACGTCGCTACGCCACATGGGCTTGCAGCCCGAATGGCTCCGCGACGCCGATCCCGAGGGGGCCGGGCGGATCGCGGCGCCCTGTTTCCGCCTGACGTTCGGGGGAGTGTCGGTGCTGGCCGGTCCCGCGGCCGGCGCGGCGCTCGACATGGCCGACCCCGAACATCCTTCGACCAGCCTGCTGGCGGCCAGCCTGCCGCCGAAATGGCGCGACAGCGGCGCGTGCTGGATTTTCGTTCCTGAACGCAGCAGCGCGCCCGTTGCGTCGCCGCCCGCGCCGACCGAGCCACCGACCCGGATGCGCGAATTCTTCAAGATGATGGTGCTGCTGATCGACCTGTTCGACGCCAGCCATATTTTCTGGTCGCCCGCACGGCTCTGGTCGGACGCCCTCCAATTTCGCGCGTCGATCGCCGAAATGCTGGCGAGCGGCATGCCGCCGGTGCTCCATCTTGTCGCGTTCCGGCGGCAGGAAACCGGCGCGGGCGCCAGCATGGGGACGCGGGGGCTGGTGCTTTTTTCGGGGCAGGAACTGGAAGCGCGCATACCCGGCGGCTGGACGGTCGCCGAAATGGTCCGCCGGCTTTCGCGGCTTGCGCTCGACATGATGCTCAACGGCCCGGTCCGGTCCGCCCGGACGATGCGCGGGCTGGAAGCGGGCGAATGGATCGACCTTTCGCCGCACGCCGCGACCGGCAATCTGCGATCGACGGTGGTTGTCGAATTCGGTCGCGACGGTTGATGCCTTCGCGCGGCTGGCAGGGCGCCCCGCCGCCGCAGCCCGGGTTCCAGCGCCACCACCTGATTCCCGTCGCGTTACTGCAACGGCCCCAGATGGCGGCGATGTTCGAACAATTGCGGGCCGAAGATTTCGCGCTTCAGCATTTCGGCCGGAACGGATTGATGCTGCCTGCTTGCGAACCGGTGGCGCTGCGATGGGGGCACGCGCTGCATCGCGGGCCGCATCAGGGCTATAGCGATGTCGTCGCGGCAAGGGTGGAGAGCATCAGGGCGCATTTCGCGCTTCAGGCGCCGGCCGACCTGCGGAAGGCGCGGCGCACGGCGGTGATGCGCCTGCGGCTGCTGCAGGATACGACGCGGCGCGCGCTGACCGACCGCCATGGCGCGGGCTTCTGGCTCAACCGGCGGGACCCGATGCGGCTGTTCGTCGATCGCCCCTATCTCGACGCGGCGATCGACAGGCTGTTCGGACAGTAGAGTGATGGGCCGGATTTCGACCCATTGCGGACGTTGTAGCCCCTCCTCTGAAGAGGAGGGGTTCAGGACCGTCCGCTCACCAACCCAAAACCGTGACGGCCGAAGGTTCGGCGGTATCGGCCTAAAGTCGCACTTTCGCTTCGAGCTCGGCGCGCGCGGCGCGATATTGGGCTTCGAGTTCGGCGACATATTCGGCGACCGGGCGCACCGCGGAGACGGGGCCGATGCCCTGGCCCGAGCCCCAGATATCCTTCCACGCCTTGGCCTTGGTGTTGCCGCCCGAACCGAAATTCATCGCCTTGAGATCGCCCTCGGGCAGATTGTCGGGATCCATGCCCGCGGCGACGATCGACTGGCGAAGATAATTGCCGTGCACGCCGGTGAAGAGGTTCGAATAGACGATGTCGCCCGCGCGCCCCTCGACGATGCCGTTCTTGTAGCCGTCCTCGGCATTGGCTTCGGCGGTCGCGATGAAGGCGCTGCCGATATAGGCGAGGTCGGCGCCGCACGCCTGCGCGGCGAGGATCGAGCGGCCGTGGCCGATCGCACCCGAGAGCGCGATCGGGCCGTCGAACCATTCGCGGATTTCCTGTACCAGCGCGAAGGGCGACTGACGGCCGGCGTGCCCGCCCGCGCCCGCCGCGACGGGGATCAGCCCGTCGGCGCCCTTTTCGATCGCCTTGCGCGCAAAGCGGTCGTCGATGATGTCGTGAAGCGCGATGCCGCCCCAGCCATGGACGGCCTGGTTCAGCTCCTCGCGCGCGCCGAGCGAGGTAATGGTGACCGGCACCTTCCATTTCTCGCAGGTCGCGATGTCTTCGAGCAGCCGGTCGTTCGATTTGTGGACGATCTGGTTGACCGCGTAGGGCGCCGACGGTCGGTCCGGATTGGCGCGGTCCCACGCCGCGAGCTCCTCGGTGATCTGGTGCAGCCATTCGTCAAGCAACGCCTGCGGGCGCGCGTTGAGCGCGGGGAAGCTGCCGACGATGCCGGCCTTGCACTGCGCAATCACCAGCTCGGGCCCCGAAACGATGAACAGCGGCGATCCGATCACGGGCAGGCGCAGGTGGTCGAAAATCGGGGGAAGGGCCATGAATCACTCTCTGGTTGCGGTTTGAAACTAACCTTAACGTAAACGGAAAGCGGCGCAAGATGTTCAGTCGAATGCGGGGCCCTTGAGTTCGACGATATTGCCCTCGGGGTCGCTGATATAGATGGACGGCCCTTCGCCTTCGGCGCCGTAGCGCGGGCCGGCCTGCTCGACCTCGACCCCGTGATCCGCCAGATGGGCGCGGATCGCCGGCTCGTCGAACGGCGCGACCGCGATCGCGAAATGGTCGACGTTGCGGCCCTCGGCGCCCGGCGCCGCGCCGCCCATCGCGCCCAGCTTGCCGTCGATGGTGACGAGGTCGATCAGCGAGCTGCCCGCGCGCAGTTGATAGAGCCCGATTTCGGATTGCGTGCGCTCGTCGGTACAGCCGAGAACGTCGTGATAGAAAGCGACCATGCGATCGAGATCGACGACGCGAAGGACCACATGATCGATCGCGCGAAGGGCAAAGGGGGGTGTCGTCATGGCAGTCGCTCCTCGAATTTCCTGCGCGGTCGGGGCTTTCTAATTGGTATGCGCCCCTGCTGTCCATCGACCGGTGACGGGGGTTGATCCGCCGGCGGTTGCGGTCGGCCGTCCGCTGCGACAGGACAGGATCATGCAGTTGCTCCAGAGCGCGCTCAACGCGGCGTGGTCCTGACCCGGCAAGGGCGGCCGCCGGGCCGCCCTTGCATCGCTTCCGGGTCGGTCAGACGGTGATCGGGCGGCGGCTGGCCTTGACGGCGAGAGTGCCGAACAGGATCGCGGCGAGGAGGAGCGCGCCCTGTGCCGCGACGAAGGGAACTTCGGTTCCGTTCGGTGCGAGCGCATTGAGCGCGGGCACCTTCAGGAACGACTGCACGACCAGCACGAAGAGGTTGAGATAGAGCGCGGCCGTCGCGCTGACCGCATAGACGATGGCGGCGCGGCCGGCGAGCTTGCGGCCATAATAAGCGGTGAAGGCGAAAATGAGGATCAGCGTCGAGAGGATGCCCGTGCCGAGCGCCGGGGTGAAGGCGACGATCGGAAAGAGGAAGCCCGTGAGGCTGGTGAGCAAGGTCGCCCAGAGGAAGACATCGGTGGTGCGGCGGAGGGGGCGTCCGCGCGCAAAGGCGGGGAGCGCGATAAGGCCCGCTCCGATGCCGATCAGGCTGATCGCGACATGGAGGGCGGTGAACTGCGTTATGGTGAGGCCGAGGATCATTGTCTTTACTCCCTGTAGGGGGCGGCGACGGGTCGTCGCCCCGCGGTTCCAGATCAGCTGTTGATGAAATCGAGGAGGTCGGCGTTGAACCGATCCTGATGCGTGACGGTCAGCCCGTGGTCGGCGCCTTCATAGACCTTGAGCACGGCGTGCTTGACGATCTTGACGGTCGAGAGGGCCGCGGCGCCGATCGGCACGATCTGGTCGTCGTCGCCGTGGAGGACGAGCGTCGGCTTGTCGAATTTCTTCAGATCTTCGTTGAAGTCGCTTTCCGAAAAGGCGCGGATGCTGTCGAGCAGGCCCTTGAGGCCGCCGTTCATGCCCTGCCGCACGAATTCGTCGCGCACCGCTTCGTTGACCACCGCCCCATCGCGGTTATAGCCGTAGAAGGGCAGGGTCAGGTCCTTGAAGAACTGCGGCCGGTTGTCGAACGTGCCCTTGCGGATGCCGTCGAAGACGTCGATCGGCAGGCCGCCGGGGTTGGCTTCGGTCTTGAGCATCAGCGGCGGAACCGCGCCGATCAGTGCGACCTTGGCGACGCGGGCCGTGCCGTGGCGACCGATATAGCGGGTGACTTCGCCGCCGCCGGTAGAGTGGCCGACGAGGATGACATCTTTGAGGCCCAGCTGTTCGATCAGTTCGGCGAGGTCGTCGGCATACTGGTCCATATTGTTGTTGTCCCAGACCTGATCCGAACGGCCATGGCTGCGGCGGTCGTGGGCGATGGTGCGGAAGCCCTGATTGGCGAAGAAAACCATCTGGGCGTCCCACGCGTCGGCGCTGAGCGGCCAGCCGTGCGAAAAGACGATCGGCTGCGCGTCCTTCGGACCCCAGTCCTTGAAGAAGATGTTCGTGCCGTCCCTGGTGGTGATCGTGGTCATGATATCGTTCCTTTCGTTTCGGGAAGGACGGGGTGTCCGTCCCGGTGATCTGGAAATAGGCCGGACCGGGCTTGCACGGGATTGGCGGATACGACATTATGCGGGCCGATTCCGACAAAGGAGCCGATATGCCCAAGCTGAAGGTGCCCGACGCGGCGACCGTGCCGCTCGTCGAGGTCGGGATGATGACCTATCCCGACTGCCAGATGGGCATGGTGCACGGCATCACCGACCTGTTCGATGTCGCCGGGCGCTTCGCGATCGACCATGGCCGCAGCCCGATCCGTGCCAGCCATTGGCGCTTGCAGGAGGGCGGGGGCTTTGCACGCTGGTTCGACAGCCATCCGGGCGAGCCGACAGGCAATTCGCCTGCGGTACTGATCGCGCCGGGCAGCCTGCACAAGCTGCTCGAGCCGGGCGAGGTCGAGCCTTATGCGCGCTGGCTGCTCGACCGCCATGCGCACGGTGCGGTGCTGGCGTCGAATTGCGGCGGGGCCTTTGCGCTCGCGGCAACGGGGTTGCTCGCGGGGCGGCCGGCGACGACGCACTGGTATTTTGCCGAGGAGTTCAGGGCGCGCTTTCCCGACGTGCGAATGGAGGCCGACCGGATGGTGATCGACGACGGCGACATCGTCACCGCGGGCGGACTGATGGCGTGGACCGACCTCGGTCTCAGGATCGTCGAGCGGCTGCTCGGCCCGACGGTGATGATGGAGACCGCGCGCTTCCTGCTCATCGATCCGTCGGGGCGCGAGCAGAAACATTATGCGAGCTTTGCCCCGAAATTGTCGCATGGCGACGAGGCGATCCTGAAGGTGCAGCACTGGTTGCAGGCGCGCGGCGCGGGTCCGGTCGCCGTCGCCGAAATGGCGGGCGCGGCCGGCATGGAAGAGCGGACCTTCCAGCGCCGCTTCAAGGCGGCGACGGGCTTGACCCCGGTCGAATATGTCCAGCATCTGCGCGTCGGCAAGGCGCGCGAGCTGCTGGAATTCACGTGGCGCACGGTCGACCAGATCGCGTGGGCGGTGGGTTATGAGGACGCGGCGGCGTTCCGCAAATTGTTCCACCGCCTGATCGGCCTGTCGCCGCACGAATATCGGCAGCGTTTCTCGACCCCGCAGTCGCTCGCCGAGGTCGCCTGAAATTTTTTTTCGCGCCCGTGTCGATTTGGCGATGGCTCGTTCGTCGTCAGGACAGGAGCCGCTGTTGGCCCGATGAAAAGGAGATGGAAGATGCGTGTGATGGTTTTTGTCAAAGCGACCGAGGACAGCGAAAAGGGCCTGCTGCCCACCGAGGAAATGACCGCGATGTTCGAGGCGATGGGCAAGTTCAACGAGGAACTGGTCAATGCCGGCGTAATGGTCGAAGGCGACGGGCTGAAGCCGTCTTCGGCGGGCAAGCGTATCGCCTTCGACGGCGCGAGCCGTTCGGTGATCGACGGTCCCTTCGCCGAGACGCGCGAGCTCGTTGCGGGCTACTGGATCTGGGAAGTCAAGGACATGGACGAGGCGGTCGCCTGGGCGAAGCGCTGTCCCAACCCGATGCCGGGACCGAGCGAACTCGAAATCCGCCCCTTCTATGAAATGGAGGATTTCGGCGAAGCGATGACGCCCGAACTCGCCGAACGCGAACAGAAGCTGCGCGAAAAGCTCGGCGGCGAATAAGCGATGCCGGCCGCCATGCTTGCCTCGCCCGCGATCTTCGCGGACAAGGCGGGCATGGCAGTCGACGAAACCCAGGATCAGACCCATAGGGCAATCGAAGCGGTATTCCGGATCGAGCGGGCGCGGCTGATTGCCACGCTCGCTCGCCTGACGCGCGACGTCGACCGGGCCGAGGAACTGGCGCAGGAGGCGCTGCTGATCGCGCTGACCGAATGGCCGCGGACGGGGGTGCCCGACAACCCGGGCGCCTGGCTGACCGCGGCAGCGAAGCGGCGGTTAATCGACGGCGCCCGGCACCATGCAATGCGGGAGCGGAAACATGCCGAAATCGCCCGCGAACTCGATGAGGAACGCGACATGAGCGCCGACGCGGTCGAGGCGGCGCTCGACGATCCGCTGGGCGACGAACTGCTCGGGCTGATCTTTGCCGCCTGCCATCCCGTGATTTCACCCGAGGCGCGCGCCGCACTGACGCTGCGACTGGTCGGGGGACTGACGGTCGAGGAAATTGCCCGCGCCTTCCTGTCGAACGAAGCCGCGATCGCGGCCCGGATCACGCGGGCCAAGAAGGCGATCGCCAAGGCGGGGGTCCAATTCGAGGTGCCGCGCGGGGCGGAACTGGCGGCCCGGCTGGGGTCGGTGCTCGAGGTCGTCTATCTGATCTTCAACGAAGGCTATGCCGCGACCGCGGGGCCGTCGCTCGTGCGTCCGCCGCTCTGCGGCGAGGCGCAGCGGCTGGCGCGCATCCTTGCGGGATTGATGCCCGAGCAGCCCGAAGTGCTGGGATTGCTCGCGCTGGTCGAGATCCAGGCATCGCGGCTGACCGCGCGCGCCGGACCCGACGGGCGCTTTGTGCCGCTGACCGAGCAGAACCGCGCGCGCTGGGACCAGTTGCTGATCCGCCGCGGACTCAACGCGCTGGACCGCATCGATGCGCTCGGCGGCAGCGACGGACCCTATGCGTTGCAGGCCGCGCTGGCGGCGTGCCACGCCCGGGCGCGCTCGGCCGGGGCGACCGATTGGCAACGGATTGCGGGGCTGTACGACCGGCTGGCGCAGGTGATGCCGTCGCCGGTGGTCGAACTGAACCGCGCCGTTGCATACAGCATGGCCTTCGGTCCCGAAGCCGGGCTGCGGCTCGTCGACGAAATGGCCGATGCGGCGATGCTCCGCAACTATGCGCCGCTGCCCGCCGCGCGCGGCGATTTCCTGTTCCGCGCCGGACGTCCCTGCGAAGCGAGGGTGCAGTTCGAGGCGGCGGCCGCGCTGTCGAGCAACCAGCGCGAACGCGAATATTTGTTGTCGCGCGCCGCCGAATGCGCCCCATGATGACGGTCGCGGTCGAGAGCATCGGCGCCGATGCGCCGCCGCTTGTCATCCTCGACGATTTCGCGCCCGGTCCCGATGCGCTGCGCAGCCTTGCGGCCGCCGCGGATTTCGGGCTGGGTGTTGCGGGGCTGATGCAGTGGCGGCGGCGGCGCCCGAAACGGGATGGGGTTGACGCCGCTCCCTGCGCTGTTGCCTTGGGGGCTAATAACCCCCAGGCGGGCGGTAGAAGCGGTGGCGGATGACCGCGCCGTCGATGATGTGACCACGCAGGCGCAGGCGCATTTCCTCGGCGCCGGTGGCGGTGGTGCAGACGAGGCGGGTGCCGCCCGATGGCAGCGGCTCGATCGCGCTGATGCTCACGCCTTGCGAAAGGCAGATTTGCTTTACCTCGCTCTCGGGGAGCGTCAGGTTCATCGCGCGGCTCATTCGCAGCCCGGATCGCGCGCGGCGCCGGCGTCGGGTGCCCGGGCGCGGATTGCGGCGGCGACCTGTTCATAGCCCTCCGCGCTGGCGGTTGCGAGCGCGAGCGGCCGGCCGCCGAGTTCGGCGTTTTCGGCGTTGAGGAAGGCGATAGCGGGATCACGGCCCCCCATCGTCAGGAAGGCGAGCTGGCTGATGTCGCCCTGTCGCCGCGCATCGTCGTGCGGCAGCGGGGTGCGTTTGGGGCGAAAGAAACTGTTCGAGCGCATCTTCGCGGGCGTCGTGGCCCCGTCGGTGCCTGACGGATCGTCGGGGGTCGGGTTGGCGGGGCTGATTTCGGGATTCATGGGACGCGGCTCCTCCTTGTAAGCGGGAGCGCGCATGTCTCTCAGTCGCGGCGGCCTACTGAAACGCGTGCCGCGATTCTGTGCATATGGGGACGCGGCGGGGATATTGTAAGGCGCCGCCGCGGAATGGCTCCGCGGCGGCGCTTTGGCCTAGGCGATCGCTTCGGTGAGCCGACGGACGGCGCGCGGCCGCCTGTCCGGCCCCACCGCGACGAAGATGAACACCGCCTGCGTGACCTTGTTGTCCTCGTCGGCGTGGCGGTCTCTGGCCCAGGCTTCGACCTCGACGTGCATCGAGGTGCGGCCGACCTTGACGAGGCGCCCGAACACCGACACCTCGTCGCCGACGAAGACGGGGCGGTGGAAGGTCATGCCTTCCACCGAGATCGTCACCGCGCGGCCGCGTGCGTGGCGCGAGGCCACCGACGACGCCGCGAGATCCATCTGCGCCATCAGCCAGCCGCCGAAAATGTCGCCATAGACGTTGGCGTTGGCGGGCATCGCGGTGACGCGCACCGCGGGCTGGGCGTCGGGCATCAAGGCCTCAGTTTGCATCGTAAGCCCCCTTGATCCGCGCTTTCGTCCGCATCGCCTGCGCCGCGGCAACCATCGCGACGAGCGCCGGGCGGACCTCGTCCCATTTGCGCGTCTTGAGCCCGCAATCGGGGTTCACCCAAATCTGCTGCGGCGGGAGATGCTTGCCCGCGAGGGTGAGAAGATCGGTCATCTCGCGCTCCGCCGGGATGCGGGGGCTGTGGATGTCGTAGACGCCGGGGCCGACCTCGTTCGGATAGGCGTAGGTGGCGAAGGCATCGAGCAGCTCCATCTGCGAGCGCGCGGTCTCGATCGAGATGACGTCGGCGTCCATCGCGCCGATCGCGCGGATGATGTCGTTGAACTCCGAATAGCACATATGCGTGTGGATCTGCGTGTCGTCGCGGACGCCCGACGATGTGATACGGAAGCTCTCGACCGCCCAACCCAGATAATGCTGCCATTCGGAGCGGCGCAGCGGCAGACCTTCGCGTAGCGCCGCTTCGTCGATCTGGATGATCGCGGCGCCGGCCGCCTCGAGATCCTGCACCTCGTCGCGGATCGCGAGCGCGATCTGGCGGCAGCTAACTTCGCGCGGCTGGTCGTCGCGGACGAAGGACCAGTTGAGGATGGTGACGGGGCCGGTGAGCATGCCCTTCATCGGCCGGTCGGTCTGGTCCTGCGCATAGCGCCACCAGCCGACGGTCATGGCTTCCGGGCGCGAGACGTCGCCGTAGAGGATCGGCGGGCGAACGCAGCGCGAGCCATAGCTTTGCACCCAGCCGGCGCGGGTGAAGGCGAAGCCGGCAAGCTGCTCGCCGAAATATTGCACCATGTCGTTGCGCTCGAACTCGCCGTGGACGAGGACGTCGAGGCCGACCTCCTCCTGCCATTTGATCGCGGCACGCGTTTCGACGCGGAGATACCGGTCGTAGGCGGCGTCGTCGATCTCGCCCTTGATGTGCGCGGCGCGCGCCTTGCGGACCTCGGAGGTCTGCGGGAAGCTGCCGATCGTCGTCGTCGGGAAGGCGGGGAGGGAAAGGCGCTTTTGCTGCGCGTCGCGGCGCGCGGCGAAGGGCGAGGCGCGGTTGATTGCGCTTTCGTCGAGCGCGGTCAGGCGGGCGGCGACCGCGGGATTATGGATTTTGGGAGAGGTCTGACGCGCGACCGCGGCGATGCGCGAGGCCGAGAAAGCGGCGAAGCTCGCGTCCTCGCCTTCGTTCAGCGCCTTGGCGAGCGCGGCAAGCTCCTCGATCTTTTGCACCGCGAAGGCGAGCCACTGCGCGATTTCGGGGTCGAGCGAGGTTTCGAGCGCGAGGTCGACGGGGACGTGGAGGAGCGAGCAGGACGGGGCGAGGATGAGGTCGCGTTTGCCCGCCAGCTCCTTGAGGCGCCAGTAGAGGTCGGGGAGGTTGGCACGCCAGACGTTGCGCCCGTCGATGACGCCGAGCGAGAGCAGGACGTGCGGCTGGAGCTTCGCCAGCGCGGGTTCGAGCTGATCGGGCGCGCGGACAAGGTCGAGGTGGAGGCCGTGAACGGGGAGGTCGGCGACGAGATCGAGATTGTCGCCGAGGCCGCCAAAGTAAGTCGTGAGCATCAGCTTGGGCCCGCGCGTGGCGAGGCGGGCGTAGGCGCGCTCGAACGCTGTCCGCTGTTCGGCGCTGAGGTCGAGGACGAGGCAGGGCTCGTCGATCTGAACCCATTCGGCGCCGGCTTTGGCGAGGCGGGCGAGGATTTCGGCATAGGTGTCGAGGAGCTGCGGCAGCAGTGCGAGCGGTTCGACCGCCTTGCCCTTCGCGAGCATCAGGTAGCTGACGGGGCCGAGGAGGACGGGGCGCGACGGGTAACCCAGCGCTTTCGCTTCCTCATATTCGTCGAAAATCTTGGTTGACGCGATCCGGAAGCGCTGCCCCGCGGTCAGTTCGGGGACCATGAAATGATAGTTGGTGTCGAACCATTTGGTCATTTCCTGCGCGGTGGTGTCGTGCGCGTGGCCGCAATTCGCGTGACTGGAGTCGCCCTGCGTTCCGCGCGCCATCGCGAAATAGAGGTCGGGATCGACGCTCTCGCCGCTCCAGTCGTAGCGCGGCGGGATCGCGCCGATCAGCGCACTGGTGTCGAGAACATGGTCGTAGAGCGAGAAGTCGTTCGACGGCAGGATGTCGGCGCCGAGCGCTTTCTGGCGTGCCCAGCCGAGGGCGCGGAGGCCCGCGGCGGCGGTCTGCAGTTCGGCGAGCGAGGACTTGCCCGCCCAATAGCTTTCGAGCGCATGCTTGAGCTCGCGGCGAAGGCCGATGCGGGGGAAGCCGAGGGTGGCGACGCTGACAGTCATTTCTCAAACACCTTGCAAGGGGCAAGGCGCCCGGCAGACGCGTACACACGGGACTCCGCGCCCGCAAAGCAAGGGTCGGGCGCAGCCATGCATGCGGCCTGACCGGACACCCCGCCGGAGGACGTATCTGACGAGGCAGGTCTCCTGGCTCACGGATCGACGCGGCGGTCTGGCCTTCCCGGTTCCTTGCGAACCAGTGACACGTAGCGACCGTCGCTCACCGCTTACAGTTGCGGGGGCAGCGCCGGTTTCGCACCGGCTTCCCGTCTTAGCTCCACGCCGTGCAAACGGAGCGGAGAACCTCGACAGCCTGAAACATAGCAAGGGCGTGCGACCTGTCAAGCATGATATAAAGAATTCTTTATATGTCGTTTGTGACTGCCGATGAAAAAGCGCGGCGCACGCGGTATTTGCAAATGATTCGCAATCACCTTAATCGGCGCGCCGAAAGGGGTGATGAGAATGATTCGCAAGATTGTGACGATTTGCGCGGTGGCGGCTGCGAGCGCGTCGCCGGCGATGGCAGCGGAAGCGGCGCTCGATGAGGCCGCGGCCGGCGATAGCGCGGCGACCGACGAGATCGTCGTCACCGGGCGCGCGTCGCAACTCTATCGCGTCGAGGAAACCGCGAGCGGCAAGATGCCGACCGAACCGCTGGCGTCGTCGCAGTCGATCACCGTCATCACCGAACAGCTGATCGAGGACCAGGGCGCGCGCGATGCGCAGGACCTGTACCGCAACATCTCCGGCGTCAGCGTCTTTTCCTATGCCGGGGTTACCGCGCGCGGTTTTCGCCAGCAGGAGAATTTCTACGACGGGCTGCGCGGCGACCCCTATATCGGCTTTGCCGTCCCGCAGCTGTTCAACATCGAGCGCGTCGAGTTCCTGAAGGGGCCCGCGGGGATGCTCTATGGCCAGAGCGCGCCGGGCGGATTGTTCAACTATGTCACGAAAAAGCCGTCGCAGACCTTTGCCGGGTCGGTGAAGATCGTCGGCGGGACCGGGGACCGCTATGGCGGGCAGGTCGAAGTCACGGGCCCGGTCAACGACGTGATATCCTTGCGCGGCGGCGCCTTTTTCGAGGATCGCGACCTGCCGCGCACCCACGCGGGCAACAAGTCGCTGCTGCTCGACGGCGGGGCGACCGTCGACCTCGGGATCGCGAAATTCACCGCGCAGGTGTGGCGGATCGAACAGGACTTGGCCGCGAACCGCCTGCGCGGGATCGCGGTCGACGACGACGGTCACTTCCTTGCCGACCGGCGCTGGAACCATAATGAGCCGTCCGATTTCCTGAAGCTGCGTTCGACCGCCTTCCAGGGCAAGCTCGAGCTCGACCCCACGGACAATCTGCACGTCGACCTGACCGCGCGCCGGATTGATGCGACCGAGACGCAGAAATATCACGAGCCGATCACGCTGCTCGACCGGAACCGCGACGGCCGGTTCGACGCGGTCGCGCGCCAGTATCGCGACCAGCTTCGCGACAGCAGCATCTGGTCGTTCGGCGGCAACGCCGTCTGGTCGGCGCGCTTTTCGGAGAATGTGTCGAACCGCGTGCTCGCCGGGTTCGACTATAGTAGCGACGACGGGATTTCGCTGGCGTCGCAGCTCACCGGCCGCGCGACGCCCGCTACGGGCCTGCCGTGTCCGCTCGATTTCGTGAACCCGGTCTACGAGGCGTGCGATCCCGCGAAATATGCCATGCCCGCGCAGACGCGGACGACGAGCAAGACCAAACGTCACGGATTCTATGTCCTGAACGAACTGACCGTCGGACGGCTGATCGCGGTGGCGGGCATCCGCACCGACAGTTTCGAGGATATCAGCTTCGCCGCCAACGGCACGCGCACCGGCTTCAAGGGCAGCGACGAGACGTACCGCCTCGGCCTCGTCTGGCGCGTGCGCGACGATGTGTCGCTGTTCACCCAATATGCGACGAGTTTCGAGCCGCAGTCGGCATCGGCGCAGGACCCGCGCGCCGGCGGCCCGTTCGCGCCGACGACGGGCGACATGATCGAGGGCGGAATAAAGACCGCGCTGCTCGGCGGCCGCGTCCAGAGCAGCCTGTCGGTGTACCGGATCAAGCGCCAGAATCTGCTCCAGTCCGACCCGCGCGGCGACCCCGAAGGCGACGGCATCAACAACTCCATCGCGTTCGGCGAAGTGACGTCGAAGGGGTTCGACCTCGATGTCGCGGCCGACCTCACCGACAATTGGGTGCTGACGCTGACCTATGCCTTCAACGATACGCGGATTACGAAGGATAACGGCCGCACCCCGCCGACCAATTCGGTGCCGGGCGGGCGTTTTGCCAATGCGCCCAAGGCCAAGCTCGGCTTCTGGAGCCGGTACCAGATCCCCGACAACGGCCTCGCCTTTGCGCTGGGCGGCGATTATGTGTCGAAGCGGATCAGCCTGTCGAACCAGCCGGTGAACGCCTATTTCATCTTCGACGGGTCGGTGACGTGGACGCGCGGACCCTGGGACGTGCGGCTGCGCGTCGACAATATCTTCGACAAGACCTATTCCGCCTCAGGCTTCAACGACCGCGGCGGGCATTTCCCCGGCGAACCGCGCTCGGCCTTTGTCGAAGTGGGGTACAAGTTCTGACCCGTGGCCAGCATCGCCGCCCCGACCCAAGCTAAAAAGGCCAGCGGGCGGCGCCTGTGGTGGGTGGTGCACCAGTGGGTCGGGCTGAAACTGTCGCTGTTCCTTGCGTTCATCCTGTTCACCGGGACGCTCGCGGTGCTCAGCGCCGAAATCGACTGGCTGCTCCACCCCACGCTGCGCGTCGCGCCGTCGTCGGTCGAGGGGCCGCCGCGCTGGGACCGGATCGCCGAACAGGCCGCGCGCTATCCGGGTGTCGCGACAATCAACCATATCGCCCGGCCAACCGCGCGCGCCTTTGCGGTGCGCGTCGCGTTCCAGCGCGCCGACGAGAGTCGCGGTTACCTCCACGTCCACCCGACGACGGGGCGGGTGCAGGGCGAACAGGGCTTCGTCGATAGCCAGCGCGTGCTGCGCAACCTCCACCGCCACCTGAACCTGCCCACCAAATATGGCATTCCGATCGTCGCGTCGCTGTCGTTCCTGCTGATCATCAGCGTTGTCACATCCTTTGTCGTCTACCGCAAATGGTGGCGCGGTTTCTTCAAGCCGATCCGCTGGCGCGACGCGCGCACCGCATGGGGCGATTTCCACCGGCTGGCGGGGGTGTGGAGCCTGTGGTTCGTCGCGCTGATCGCACTGACCGGCGTCTGGTATCTGGTCGAGCAGCTCGGCGGCGAGGCACCCGACCTGCCCGAGCCGGCGCCGGCGATCGCCGCGATGCCGGTGGGGAGCACGACGGTCGATGCGGCGGCGCGGCTCGCCGCGAGCCTGGCCGCGGTACGCCGCGCCGACCCGTCGCTCGAAATCGAGATGGTGCAGTTTCCCGACGACAAATCGGGCGCGTATATTTTCCAGGGGCAGCGCAGCGCCTGGCTGGTGCGGCCGCGCGCCAATGCCGTGTGGGTCGACGCCGCGACCGCCCGCGTCGCGATGACCAGCGACGGCAGCGACCTTGGCGTCCACCAGCGCATTTCCGAGATGGCCGACCCGCTGCATTTCGGGACCTTTGCCGGGTATTGGACGCGCGTTCCGTGGTTCCTCTTCGGCCTGGCTATGACCGGCCTCGCGCTGTCGGGTGCCGCCATCTATTCGCACCGCGTCGCGCACAGCGCGCGCGCCGCTGTCGCCCGGCACCCGATCTGGAACGGGATGTGGCGCGGCAACGGACGGTGGCGCTGGCTGTCGGGTGGGCTCGTTGCGACCGGCGCGGTGATGATCGGCTGGATGGTCTATAAGGGCTGATCAGAGGGGCTGAGGCGCCAGCGCCTTGCCCATGCGGATCAGCGGGACGGCGACGCCGTCCGGGCCGGGCGCCGCGACGCGCTCGATCGGGGTATAGCCGCACGCGCGATAGAGCGGTTCGCCCGACAGCGTCGCCATCATCTCGGCCCGCCGGAAGCCCGCGGCGCGCGCGGCGTCTTCGCACAAGGTCATCACCAGCCGCCCGACGCCGCGCCGCGCGAAATCGGGGTGCGTGTACATCGCGCGGATGCGCGCGGCGTCGACCGCGGGATCGAGCGGGGCGGGGTCGCGCAGGTCCGTGCTATGGTCGCCGCCATAGAGCGTCGCGCGGTGCGACCAGCCGCCGCAGCCCGCGATGGCCTTGCCACCCGGGACGTCCACCTCGACGATGAAATAGGTGCCGTCGGCGATCAGCTGGGTATCGAGGCCCATCACCGCGTTGCTCGCCGCGATCTGTTCGGGGCTGAGGAAGCCCTTTTGCAGCTCGGCGATCGCGAGCGCCATCACCGCGCGAAGCGCTTCGAGGTCGGCAGGGGTGGCGAGGCGGTGGGTGAGCATGACAATCCGATCGATCCTGTGGCCGGAGGCCATGGGATAGAGCCACCGAAGGCGGCGTTTACGCCCCGTTGGCGGCGGAAAGGATCGCCCGCACGCTCGCCGTCGCCACGTCGGTGTCGAGCCCGCAGCCGAACAGGCTTCTCCCGTCCGCCGTGCGGCATTCGACATAGGCCGCGGCCTGCACATTGCTGCCCTGGCCGATCGCGTGCTCGCTATAGTCGATGATGTCCATCACGGGGCCGCCGCTTTCGCTCAGTGCGGCGATGACGCTCGACATCAGGCCGTTGCCGCGGCCGCTGACGCTGCGCGGGGTGCCGTCGATGGTGAGCTTGCCCGCGAAGATGCGGTCGGGGCCGCTGTGCGTCTCCGACCAGTCGACGAGCTGGAAGCGTTTGTCCTCGGTGACCAGATAGGCATGGTCGAACGCGCCCCAGATATCCTCGGCGCCGAGTTCGCGGCTCGTCTCGTCGGCGAGCGCCTGCACGACGTGGCTGAAGCTCGCCTGCATCTTCTTGGGCAGTTTCAGGCCCTTGTCCTGTTCGAGCACCCACGCGACGCCGCCCTTGCCCGACTGGCTGTTGACGCGGATCACCGCTTCATAGCTGCGGCCGAGGTCGGCGGGGTCGATGGGCAGGTAAGGGACTTCCCATTTTTCATCATTCTGGCGCTCGCGCGCGGCGAAGCCCTTCTTGATCGCGTCCTGATGGCTGCCGGAGAAAGCGGTGTAGACGAGCTCGCCGCCATAGGGGTGGCGCGGGTGGACGGGCAGGCGGTTGCAATATTCGACCGTCTGGATGACCTCGTCGATGTTCGAGAAGTCGAGTTCGGGGTCGACGCCCTGCGTGTACATGTTGAGCGCGATGGTGACGAGGCAGGTGTTGCCGGTGCGCTCGCCATTGCCGAACAGGCAGCCCTCGACGCGGTCGGCGCCCGCGAGCAGGCCGAGTTCGGCCGCCGCGACGCCGGTGCCGCGGTCGTTGTGCGTGTGCAGGCTGATGATCGCGGCGTCGCGGTTCGGCAAATTCCTGCAGAAATATTCGATCTGGTCGGCGTAGATGTTCGGCGTCGCCGCCTCGACCGTCGCGGGGAGGTTGAGGATGATCGGCTTGTCGGCGGTGGGCTGGAGGATATCCATCACCGCGGCGCAGCATTCGATGCTGAAATCGAGTTCGGCGGTCGAGAAGGTTTCGGGGCTGTATTCGAAACGCCAGTCAGTGCCGGGCAGGCGCGCGGCATTGTCGCGGAGCTGCTTTGCGCCCTCGATCGCGATACCCTTGATCTCGTCCATCTCCATGCCGAAGACGATCTTGCGCCACGCGGGGCTGACCGCGTTGTAGACGTGGACGATCGCGGTTCTGGCACCCTCGAGGCTGTCGAAGCTGGTGCGGATGAGGTCGGCGCGGCTCTGCGTCAGGACCTGCGGCACAACGTCATCGGCGATGCGGCCCGAACGGACGAGGTTCCGGATATAGTCGAAGTCGGTCGCGCCGCTGGCTGGGAAGCCGACTTCGATCTCCTTGAACCCGCATTTGACGAGCAGGTCGAAAAAACGCGTCTTTTTCTCGGCATCCATCGGGTCGATCAGCGACTGGTTGCCGTCGCGAAGGTCGGTCGAGAGCCAGATCGGCGCCTTGGTGGTGACGCGGGAGGGCCATTCGCGGTGGCCCAGGGGAACCTGCGGAAAGGCGCTGTACTTGACCGAAGGGTCGCGGAGCATGGTCATGATGAAACTTCTTCTGGTGGTTGCGATGCGGTGTCGATCGGACCCTTGAGCGGGTGGCCGCGACTAGCGCGCAGCCAGTGTCACGCCCAAGGGCGTGTAAGTCGCAGAAGAAGAAGGGCGTTGCCGCGCATGGGCAGGCTATTGGTTTAAAATGTCGCCGGATGCAAGAGGGGAATGCGAAAATTGCGCCGCTACGTCCCTTCGTCATTCCCGCGAAAGCGGGAACCCAGCGAGCCGACGTTGCCGCTGGGTTCCCGCTTTCGCGGGAATGACGAGGTTAGTTTGGGGACGCGACTTCGGCGCTACCCCGTCACCCACTCGACCTTCGGATCGTTGAAATCGACGACGTCGGCGAGTTCGCGGACGTTCGGATAGCCGTAGCCGACGAGGTTGATGAAGGTCTGGATATTGAGCGCGAGCGCCGCCGATTTGAGCGGTACCGGGCTGCGATGGTTCGAGAAATTATTGTTGCAATAGATGAGGATGGGGCGGCCCGGATTGCTGCCCACCACCGCGGCGAGGCTCTCGGCAGTGAAGTCGGTGAGCGGGAGGTTGACCGCGCCCCGGATATGGCCGCGCGCAAAGGCGTCCTTCGAGCGCGCGTCGAGGAGCAGGACCCCGGGCTTCGCCGCCTCGGCCTTGAACGCGTCGAAGGCGATGAGGCGCGTGGCGCGCGCAGGGGCGACGCTGGCGGTGAGCGCCTCGAAGGCGGGATAGTCGATCTGGGGGTTGGCTTGCGCGAAGGCGGGCGTGGCGATGAGGGCCAAGGCGAGAAGCAGGGTGCGGCGCATGAGGATCCTCCCTTGAGAGGAGGGCAAGCTACGCCGTGCCGGCTGGCTGGGCGATGAACCGAAAATGTCGCCGGGCCGCAGGGAGGCCCCACGGCCCGGCGCAGTGCAGGGGATCGAAATCTCAAACTCGTCATTCCGGCGAAGGCCGGAATCTCCATGTGGCGCAATGATGCACCGGTGAGGTCCCGGCCTTCGCCGGGATGACGATGGAAGAAATATGATGGGGGAAGGTCAGGCGGCTTCGCTCTCGTCGTCTTCCTCGTCCCATGGTTCGTAAACCTCGTCCTCGATCAGATTATCGACCGCGTGGACGCGCACGCCGATGACCCAGTCCTCGAGCGGGCCTTCCCATGCGGCCTCGACCTCGGTGAGCGCGTCGGCGCCGGCATCGTCTGAAGAAAGGTTGGGGGGGCGGTCGCCGACGAGATCGAAATCCTGCACGCCGTCGTCGGGCGGGGTGATGTAGGCATGCGGTTCGAGCCGGACATTCGCCCAGCCCGCGGTCGGCGCGAGGCCCTCGGCCTCGACGACCAGCAGCGGATTTTCCTCGTCGCCGTCGATCGACGCGTTCACTTCGACAATTTCGCGTACCAGTTCGCTCATCACACGGCTCCTGTACGAAAAAGGGCGGGACCAGCGATGGTCCCGCCCCCTTCTTACGCGGCGCGTGTGACAGATTGGCGTGAGCGAACGAATGCCCTCCGTTCCTCGTCATTCCCGCGAAAGCGGGAACCCAGTTGCGACGGCTGCTCGCTGGGTCCCCGCTTTCGCGGGGATGACGACGTTTTTGATATTACTGCTTTTCGAACGCGGCGTGGATTTCGAGTTCGACCGCGTCGCTGACGTAAGGAATGCCCATCGACACGCCGAAATCGCTGCGCTTGATCGTGGTTTCGGCCTGGAAGCCGACGGTTTCCTTCTTGTTCATGCCGACGCCCGCGCCGTGGAAATCGACGTCGAGGGTGACGGGCCTGGTCACGCCGTTGAGCGTGAGGTTGCCGGTGACCTTGGCTTCGTCGCCGTCGCTGTCGAGCACGACGCTGGTCGAGACGAATTTCGCATCGGCGGGATTGGCGCCGAAGAAGTCCGCCTTGCCGCCGTCCTTGCCGGGGCGCAGCAGGTGGCTGGTCAGGCCGGCGCTGGCGGTGGTGACCTTCGCGACGGGGATCGTGACATCGACCTTGGCCGCGGCCAGATTCTTCGGATCGATCACGAGCGTGCCGGTCACGTCGCCGAAGATGCCGGTATATTTGCTGAAGCCGAGGTGATCGACTTCCCAGACGACCATCGTGTGGCCCGCGTCGGCGGCGTAGGTGCCCGCGGTGACGCGCGTCTTGTCGCGGGCGCCGGGGGCCGAGCCGCCCTGCGCGAGAACGATCGGGGTCGCGACGACGGCGACGAGGGCGGCGGCAGCGTAAGGGAGGATGCGACGCATGGGAAAGACTCCTGCTGGGGAAGGCGGGACGCTAGGCGAAGGCAAGGGACGGCGTCAATAACGCCCCGTGGAAACGCAACATTTCGGTCCGGGTTGCGAACCACGCGCCGCTGCAAGATGCTTGTGCCGCCCTCGGTTTCATGCTGCAACGCGATAGGGAACGAAGGCTGGGGGGCCTCGCGCGATGGATAGCCTGTTTGCCGGGGAAGTTCGCGAGGTCGAGAACGCCTTTCTGGCGGCGCCGTTCGAGGCAGACGGCTGGAACGGGGCGCTGCGCCTGCTCGCGCGCCGGACGGGATCGTCGCGCGCGCAATTGCTGGGGATCGGCGACGAAGCGGCGCTGTTCAACTTCATGCCCGATATCGATCCCGCCTATCAGCGCGAATTCCTGGAAATCGAGGCGTGGCGGCCCGAGGTGAACTGGCGCGTCGCCGCGAGCGGGTGCCCGCTCGAGATATTGAGCGAGGCGCATTACGACGTGGCGCGCCAGCACAGCGGCACCGACGAATATGAGGAGCATATCCGCCGCTGGGACGGTGTCCACGGCTGCCAGACCGCGCTGGTCGCGGGCGAGGGGCTGCTCGTCGGGCTGGCGGCGCTGCGCTCCGAACGCGACGGCCGCACCGGACGACGCGACCGCAAGCTGTTCGCCGCGGGCGCGACCTGGGCACTGGCGGCGGTGCGGATGCAGCAGGCGATGGCGCAGCGCGGCGCCGCGATGACCGTCGGCGCCTTCGATGCCATCGGCATCGCGGCCTTTCTGATCGACCGGCACGGCGCGGTCGCGGTGCTGTCGGCGGCCGCCGAAGCGATCGTCGGCGCGCGCGGAGGCGGGGCTTTGTGCCTGCGCCGGGGGCGGCTGGGCGCGGCGCGGCGCGATACCGACCCGTTGTTGCAGGCCGCGCTCGCGCGCGCGCTGGACGGCGCGTCGGCGGAGGGTGCGTCGGCAGAGGGGGCGATGCAGCAATACTGGATCGGATCGCCGAAGGAGGGGGAGGGCGGATTGCTCTGCGAATTGTTCCGCCTGCCGCGGCGCGAATGGGATTTCGGTTTCGAGCCGCGGGTGCTGGTCGTCGCGCGCCGCGCGGCGGACATTCCCGCGATGCGAACCGCGCCGCTGCGCGCGGCGCTGGGTCTGACCGCGGCGGAGGCCGAAATCGCGCTGCGGCTGGCGAACGGCGAGGCGCGCGAGGCCATTGCCGCGACGCGCGGCACGAGCGCGCAGACGCTGGGCACGCAGGTCAAGTCGATCCTGCGCAAGAGCGACGTCGGGCGCGAAGCCGAGCTGGCGGCGCTGGTGAACCGTTTGCTGCGCTAGAAGAAGGGGAAGGACCGGAAGATACCGGCGGCGGGTCGCAAGCCGCCGATATCCCCCCTCAGGCCGGGCGCCAATGCGGCGTCCACCCTCATCCACCGGCAGGCCGAGGCAAGCCGTTGATCCGCGGCGGATATCATCGATCTGCAAGACGTGTCATACCCCGACCGGGGTATGGACGAGCGACGTCGGAGTCAGGGCGCGCGGCGTTCCTCGAACCAGTTGCGCAGCGCCGCGGCGGCGCAGCCGGTGAAGCCGTAGGAGCCGACGGGCGAGCAGCTGTTCGGGCGCGTCGCGCGGGCGACATTGTCATAGCCCTCGACCGCCGAGGCCCAGCTGCCGCCGCCGGCGGGAACGTCTTCCTTGAGCTCCTCGCGCAGTTCCTTGGGCACGCGGTAGCGTTCGGTTTCGGGCTGCTGCGCGCAGACGACGATCTCGTCGCCCTTCGGTTCGGGGCATGGTTCGTCGCCATAGGTATAAAGGACCGAGGTGCGCTGCGGCGGCTCGCCCGATTGCGCGAGCGAGCTATCATTCTGCGCCAGTGCAGGCGCGGCGAAGGCGAGCGCCGCCAAGATGGGGAGGAGAAGGCCGGCTGTTGTCTTCATTATCGATCGCATTCCCGGACCCCGTATCCCCTGCGGCGCAGATTGGGCGGCGTAGATGAACCTAAGCCGAACTGCGGACCCGGCCAATTGGCTTTCGGTGCAGGCGGCATGGGGTCGATGCCGTCCAGATGGGGACTCGAACGTCGAAAACCAGACCCTGCCCCCCAGTTTGATTGGCGTGTCGGTTGCACGTTGCTCCGGATGAAAATGGAGCGCATGAACGGCGAGATGGGCCGATCGTCGGTCCGGTCGCGCTGGCGGCCATTTGCATGGGGGACCAATTCAGGATGCTTTCCCGTCTCGCGATCCTCGCCGGCCTTTTCGCCGCCTTCGCTGCGCAGCCCGCCTTTGCCTGGCAGCCTTGCCCCAAGGGGATCGAGATCAAGGCGGGCGGCATCAAGTCGGTCGCCGAAATTGTCCGCATCAAACGGCTCCATCCGGGGCAGCAGATCAATTTCGATGGCCTCGACCTGCCGCACGCCGATTTTTCGGGGCAGGATATTTCGGACCTGTGCTTCAGCAACGCGAATCTGGTGCATTCTAAGTGGACGCGCGCGCGCGGGACAAACAGCCGCTTCGTCCGCGCCGAGCTCAACGCGTCGGACTGGCAGCGGTTCGAGGGTCGCGCGCTCGTGTTCGATGCGTCGACGCTCGACCGGGCCAATCTGAGCCATGCGATGTTCCGGCGGACGCGGTTCGGGTGGACGACGATGGAGCAGGTCGACGCGTCGTACGCGAATCTTTCGGGCGGTTCGTTCGAGGGGGGCTCGATGGCTTCGATCAAGGGCGCGAGCTTCCGGTCGGCGAATATGGCGGGCTTCGAATTCCGCTGCGGGTTGGGGCAGGAGGATAACTGCGGGCAGGACAGTTCGGGCGTGTCGCTCGCCGGCGCGGATCTGACCGGCGCGGCGTTGCTGATGGCCTCGAAGTCCGACTGGGACCTGACCGGCGCGACGATCGCGAACACGCGGCTGCATATGATCCAGCTCGACTGGCTTCGCCGCAGCCGGATCGCGGGGCCGGTGCTGGTCGAGGCGACCAGCTGGACGCCCGCGCGCTACGACTGGGTCGGCGCCGCGCCGGCGTCGGGTCGGGTCGCGTTGTCGCCGCGTGAGATCGGGCAAGTCTGGGCGGCGCTCGACCGGGTCGACACGCCGGGCTTTGCGTGTGACCGCGCGCGTTCGGCCGCCGAACACTATATCTGTAACGAAAGGTCGGGGGATGAGGTCGATGCGCCCTCGGCTTTCGCGGGCGCGGATCGCGAGCTGAACGAAGCCTATATTCTCGCCTGGCGCAAGGATCGGTCGGTCGCACTCGCGCAGCGGCAATGGCTGCGCGAACGCGATGCGTGCATGGCGGTGGGTGAGGAGTGGGATCGCATGATCTGCTTCAACGTCGCCTATCGCGACCGGACCGAAGCGCTGTGGCTGGTGGCGCAGGCGAGGCCCGACTTCGCGTCGGGCACAACCCCGATTTATGCGGACGAACGGACGGCGGGCTTCCTGTCGGCGATCGACGACGGGGCGCTGCGCCGGAAGCTGGCCCGCGCGGCGTTCTGGAACAGCTGGCAGCTCGTGATAATCGAGCCCGCGGGGCGGGGCCGGCTGTACGCGCGCGGCGAGGCGATGGGTCCCAATTATCATCTCGGCTCGCTGAACTCTCCCGAAGACGGGATGGTTTATGACCCGATTTCGGGCTTTTACGGCGCGCGCGAGATGTGCCTGGCGGGGTATCGCGTGTGCCCCCTCGTCCGCTTTCGCGGGCGCTATCTGGAGGTCGGGCCCGAGCGCGGCGTCGATCCGGCGACCGGCGACTTCGGCATCAACGAATATGTGATGACCGGCGCGCGGGCCCAGTTCGACCGGCTGGTTCGCGTGCCGCTGGACCGCGGCGATGTCGTGCGGCTGGCGATCAGGCCGGATCCCGAACCGCGCCGAGGGATGTACTGACCGCGTCCCACACCTGCGCGAGCTCGTCCGCGGTGATGCAATAGGGCGGCATGACGTAGAGCGTGTTGCCGAGCGGGCGGAGGAGGACGCCATGGTCGCGGTAAAAGGCGATCAGGCGCGGGGCGAGATTCGAAAGATAGCCCGAGTCCGCGACGACAATGTCGAGCGCGGCGATGGTGCCGAGACGGCGGGGATTGGCGAAGCGCGGGTCGTGGCCGAGGAGCGACAGGTGCGCCGCCTGCGCGTCGGCGAGCGCGTCGATGCGTTGCTGGACGGGCTCGTCGCGCCAGATTGCGAGGTTGGCGTTCGCGGCGGCGCAGGCGATCGGGTTCGCGGTATAGCTCGACGAATGATAGAAGGTTTTCGCGCGGTCGGTCGAGAAATGCGCTGCGAAGATCGGCTCGATGCAGAGCGTGACCGCGAGCGGGAGCGCGCCGCCGGTCAGGCCCTTCGACAGGCAGGCGATGTCGGGGATGACGCCCGCTTGGTCGCAGGCAAAGCGCGTGCCGGTGCGGCCCCAGCCGGTCATCACCTCGTCGGCGATGAAGAGGACGCCGTGGCGCGCGCAGATCGCGCGCATCTCGGCGAGCACCCACGCGGGATAGATGAGCATGCCGCCGGCGCCGAGGATGAGTGGTTCGACGATGAAGGCGGCGGGCGCGCTACCCGTTTTTTGGGCTGCGCAGGCGGCTTCGAGCGCGTCGAGCGTCGCCTGTTCGCGGCCTTCGTGCGGGAAGGGGATGGTGTCGACGTCGAAGAGCAAAGGCTGCCAGGCGCGGTTGTAGACCCCGCGCTCGCCGACCGACATCGTGCCGATCGTGTCGCCGTGATAGCTGTGTTCGAGGACGAGGATGCGGCTGCGCGCCTCGCCGATGTTATACCAGTAGCCGAGCGCCATCTTGAGCGCGACCTCGACGCTGGTCGAGCCAGAGTCCGAGAAGAAGACGCGCGTGAGCGGATCGGGGGTGATGCGGATCAGTTCGGCGGCGAGGCTTTCGGCGGGTTCGTGCGTCCAGCCGGCGAAGATGAGCTGGTCGAGCTTTCCGGACTGGTCGCGGATCGCCGCCATGATGCGCGGGTGCGCGTGGCCATGGGTGGTGACCCACCAGCTGGAGATCGCGTCGATCCAGCTGTTGCCGTCGGCGGCGTAGAGTGTGGCGTCTTTGGCGTGGCTTATCAGCGGGATGGGGTCACCGAGGCCGTGTTGGGTGAAGGGATGCCAGACGGGGGAAGAGTCAGCCATATTTCTTTTCCGTTCGTGCTGAGCTTGTCGAAGCACCGCTCTTCTTTCGGCGGCGGATAAGAGAAGGACGGCCCTTCGACAAGCTCAAGGCGAACGGTGTTGGATTAGGCGAAGTCGGCGACGTTGAAATTCGCCTTGAACGATTTCGCCAGCGTTTCGCTGGTCAGCGGATCGATGACCGGTAACCGGCCCAAGCGGCGAACACCCGAAATCTCGGAAATGACCGCCTCGCTGTCCTCGACCGCGTCGCCGAGGAAGGCAATTCCGTGGATCGGCGCGCCGCGCGCCCGCAGCGCCTCGATCGTCAGCAGGCTGTGGTTGATCGTGCCGAGCGCGGTGCGTGCGCAGACGATCACCGGGATCTGCCATGTCGCGAACAGGTCGGCGTAGAGCGTCGTGCGCGTCACCGGAACGAGCGCGCCGCCCGCGCCTTCGACGATCAGGTCGCCGGGAGGGGGGCTGAGCGTTTCGAGGTCGATTTCGACACCATCCATTTCGGCGGCGCGATGCGGCGAGGCGGGGGCGCTGAGGCGATACGCTTCGGGGCGGATCGGCACGCCCGCGAGGCGGGCGACGACTTCGCTGTCGGTCTCCTCTTCGAGGCCCGACTGGATCGGTTTCCAGTAGGGTGCGCCCCTCGCGTGCGCCAACCCGGCGGAAAAGATGGTTTTTCCGATGCCGGTGTCGGTGCCGGTGACGACGAAGCGCGTCATGCCGCGGCCATCGCATCGGCCAGCGCATCGGCCATCGCGTCGATGTCGGCTTCGTCGACGTTGAGCGTGATCGCGATGCGCAGCCGCGCGGTGCCCTGTGCCACGGTCGGCGGACGGATGCCGCGAATGTCGAAGCCCGCGTCGCGCAGCTGGCCTGCGATGCGCATCGTGCGGTCGTTGTCGCCGATGATCACGGGCAGGATCTGGGTGCCGCTGGCGGGGATGCCGAGCGGCACGAGGCGTTCGGCGGCGTGGCGGACGAGGCTGTGGAGCCGCGCCTGCCGCTCGGGCTCGTTCGCGACGATTTCGATCGCCTGGCGGACGAGCCACGCCATCAGCGGCGAGGGCGCAGTCGAGAAGATGAAGGGACGGCCGCGGTTGACGAGGAAGTCGGTGGCGATCGCGGGGGCGCAGAGCAAGGCGCCCTCGGCGCCGAGCGCCTTGCCGCAGGTGTGGAGGGTGATCAGGTTGTCGCGGCGCGCGAGGCTGTGCGCGAGCCCGGCGGCGCCCGCGCCGAACACGCCCGTCGCATGCGCCTCGTCGACGACGAGCACCGCGTCGTGGCGATCGGCGACGGCGGCGAGATCGGCGAGCGGGGCGCGGTCGCCGTCCATGCTGTAGAGGCTTTCGACCGCGATCCACGGGGTTCCGGCGCCGCCGCCGGCGCGCCAGCGCGCGATGATGTCATCGAATGCCGCGGCGTCGTTGTGCGCGGCGGCGACGTGCCCCGCGCGGCCGAGCTTCATCCCGTCGTGCGCGCTCGCATGGATGAGTTCGTCGTGGACGACGAGGTCGCCGCGCTGCGGCAACGTCGCGAACAGCGCGGCGTTGGCGGCGAAGCCGGTGGGAAAGAACAGCGCGGCTTCGCTGCCATAATGGCGCGCGGCGTGCGCCTCGAGCGCCTCATGTTCGGGGTGATTGCCACGGAGCAGGCGCGAACCGCCCGAGCCGGCGGGAAGGCCGCACTCGATGCCCGCGGCAAGCGCAGCGCGCAGCGCTTGGGAATCGGCGAGGCCGAGATAGTCGTTCGACGCAAAATCGCGGCCGGCGCGCGGCGCGAGGGTGCGGCGGCGGCTGTCATGCGCCAGCGCCGCGAGATCGGCACGGTGCGTGTCGAAGGGAGAGTTCGGCACGTTTCCTCCTTATTTCGTCATTCCCGCTTTCGCGGGAATGACGATGTTTTCTAAGTCACGGGGTGCGAGCCCGCGCCGGTTCCATCGCGGCGGATCGCCTGCCGTTCTTCGCCGGTCAGCCGGTGCGGGGTGGCGATCGGTTCGAGCGTCCTGGCGTCGAAAAGCGCCGCGCGCCGCCGGTCCCCCGCGACGATGTCCTTGATCGCGCGCGTGAAGAAGCGCCGCATCAGCGTGACCATGCTCATTTTCGGCAGGTGGCTCGCGTCGCCGACGGCGTCCTGTGTGAAGAGATGCCCGCGCGGCGGACCGAGAAGCCGTTCGCGCGCCGCGGCATCGCACGCGCCGAGCTGGACGGTGATCAGCGGCAGCTTGCCGTTCGCATAGGTGTTGAACAGCGGCAGGCGGCAGCAGGCGGCGTACCAGCGCAGTGTCGGCGCGTCGGTCAGATGGATGCAGGCAAGCCGCTCGCGGCCCGTGTCGAGCCGCATGCGCGCGCAACGCGTCTGATAAAGCGCGGTACCGCCGTGCGCGTCGAGTACGCGTTCCGCCCGGCCGAGATAATGCGCCAGGTCCTGGCAATCGCTGCAATGGCAGATCAGATGATCGCCGTGCGCCGGGCCGACGCCGAGCATCGCCCCCGAAACGGTCCCGCAGTCGCAGGCAAAGGATAGGTCGGATGTCATCGCCATCCCCCTAGCCCCTTGCCCGCGATTGCGGAAGACCCGTTGCTGCCGGGGTCAGTTCTTCGATTTGTCGACGAGCTGGTTCTTGGCGATCCACGGCATCATTGCGCGCAGTTCTGCGCCGGTCTGTTCGATCGGGTGCGCGGCGGCGGCCTTGCGGCTCGCCTTCAGTTCGGGTTGGCCGGCCTGGTTGTCGAGCACGAAGTCCTTGACGAAGCGGCCGGACTGGATGTCGGCGAGGACGCGCTTCATTTCGGCCTTGGTTTCGTCGGTGATGATGCGCGGGCCGGTCTTGATGTCGCCATATTCGGCGGTGTTCGAGATCGAATAGCGCATGTTCGCGATGCCGCCTTCATAGAGGAGGTCGACGATCAGCTTGGTTTCGTGGAGGCACTCGAAATAGGCCATTTCGGGGGCGTAACCCGCCTCCACGAGCGTTTCGAAACCCGCCTGGATCAGGTGGGTGATGCCGCCGCAGAGCACGGCCTGCTCGCCGAAGAGGTCAGTTTCGCACTCTTCCTTGAAGGTCGTCTCGATGATGCCGCTGCGGCCGCCGCCAACGGCGCTGGCGTAGGAGAGGGCGAGCGCCTTGGCGAAGCCGTTACCCGACGCGCCCGCGCCCTGTGCTTCCTGCGCGACCGCGATCAGGCACGGGACGCCGCCGCCCTTCTGATATTCGCTGCGCACCGTGTGGCCGGGGCCCTTCGGCGCGACCATGAAGACGTCGATGTCGGGGCGCGCGTCGATCAGGCCGAAGTGGATGTTGAGGCCGTGCGCAAAGGCGAGCGCGGCGCCGGGCTTCATGTTCGGGCCGATGTCGTCGGCGTAGATTTTCGCCTGATGCTCGTCGGGCGCGGCGATCATGATCACGTCGGCCCATTCGGCGGCTTCCTTGTTCGACAAGACCTTGAAGCCCGCCGCTTCGGCCTTTTTCGCGGTGGCCGAACCGGGGCGGAGCGCGATCGCGACCTCCTTGACGCCGCTGTCGCGCATATTCTGCGCGTGGGCGTGACCCTGGCTGCCATAGCCGACGACGGCGACCTTCTTGCCCTTGATCAGATCCTGGTCGGCGTCGCGATCATAATAAACCTGCATGTTCTTCTTCCCTTATTTTCATTCGTCATGCCGGACTTGATCCGGCATCCATGGACCCCGGATCAAGTCCGGGGTGACGAAGGTTGAAACGTCATTCTGTAATTCTAGAGCGCCTCCGACCCGCGGGCGATGGCGACGACGCCGGTGCGGCCGACCTCGACCAGCCCGCATTCGCGCATCAGCGCGATGAAGCGGTCGACCTTGTCGCTCGTCCCGGTGATTTCGAAGATGAAGCTGGTCAGCGTCGTGTCGACGACCTTGGCGCGGAAGACGTCGGCCATGCGCAGCGCCTCGATCCGCTTGTCGCCGGTGCCCGCGACCTTCACGAGCGCGATCTCGCGCTCGACATGCGCTTCGCCCGCGTCGTTGAGGTCGATGACCTTGTGCACCGGAACGAGCCGGTCGAGCTGCGCGATGATCTGGTCGATGATCGGCGGCGGGCCCGAGGTGACGATGGTGATGCGCGACAGCGCGTGGTCGGCAGTAATATCGGCCACCGTCAGGCTTTCGATATTATAGCCGCGCGCGGTGAACAGCCCGGTGATCTTGGCGAGCACCCCGGCCTCGTTGTCGACGGTGATGGCGAGCACGTGGCGCTCGCCGGCTTCGGTTTTGATTTTCATGGGGCAAACCTTCCCCTCTCCCCTTGCGGGAGAGGGATGTGAAGACTTGGCAGCTTGCTGCCTAGTCGGAGCTGGGTGAGGGGTATGCGCGCCGTTGGCGCGCGCGGTCCGATGGACCGCTCCCCCTCTCTAAGACTTGCTAGGCGGCGAGCCGCCAAGCCAAGTCTTTTCTCCCCCGCGAGGGGGGAGAAGATGTGTCCGGGATGCCGCATCACACCAGCGCTTTCGCTTCGTCGTCCATCGTGCCGGTGATGTCGTTCGGCTGGAGGATCATGTCGGTATGCGCCGCGCCCGACGGGATCATCGGGAAGCAGTTGGCGAGTTTGGCGACGCGGCAATCGACGATCACCGGGCCCGGGGTGTCGATCATCTTGCTGATGCCCGCTTCGAGTTCGCCCAGCGTGTCGATGCGCAGCCCCGTCCAGCCATAGGCGTCGGCGAGCTTCACGAAATCGGGCAGGCTGTCCGAATAGCTGTTCGAATAGCGGCTCTCGTAAGTGAGTTCCTGCCACTGGCGGACCATCCCCATCCATTCATTGTTGAGGATGAAAATCTTCACCGGCAGGCGGTATTGCGCGACCGTGCCCATTTCCTGAATGTTCATCTGGAGCGAGGCCTCGCCCGCGATGCAGATGACGAGGCGGTCGGGATTGGCGATCTGTGCGCCGACCGCGGCGGGAAAGCCGTAGCCCATCGTGCCGAGCCCGCCGCTGGTGAGCCAGCGGTTCGGCGCCGAGAAGCCGAAATGCTGCGCCGCCCACATCTGGTGCTGGCCGACCTCGGTCGTGATGATCGGGTCGCGGCCGCGGGTCGCGTCGAACAGCGCCTTCACCGCGCGCTGCGGCATGATGTCGGCGTCGGCTTCCTTCTTTTCGGGGAAGTCGAGGCAGCGCGTCGCGCGCCAGCCGTCGACGCGGCGCCACCATTCGCCAAGGTCGCGCGCCTTGTGGCCCTTGGCGTGCCAGCCCGCGATCAGCGCATCGAGCGCGCGGCCGGCGTCGCCGACGATCGCGAGGTCGACGGGGACGATCTTGTTGATCGAGCTGCGGTCGATATCGATATGGATCTTCTTCGAATCGGGCGAGAAAGCGTCGAGACGCCCCGTCACGCGGTCGTCGAAGCGCGCGCCGACCGCGATGATCAGGTCGGCGCGGTTCATCGCCATATTCGCTTCATAGGTGCCGTGCATGCCGAGCATGCCGAGCCATTTCTCGTCGTCCGACGGGAAGGCGCCGAGGCCCATGAGGGTCGAGGTGATCGGCGCGCCGGTCAGGCCGACAAGCTGGCGCAGCGCCGCGCTCGCGTCGGGGCCGGCGTTGATCACGCCGCCGCCGGTGTAGAAGACGGGGCGTTCGGCCGCGGCGATCATCGCGACGGCCTCAGCAATCGCGTCGGCGTCGGGTTCGACCTGCGGGCGATAGCTTTTGTGCGCGATCTTTTCGGGGATCACATATTGGCCGGTCGCAACCTGCACATTCTTCGGGATGTCGATCACAACGGGGCCGGGGCGGCCGTGCGTCGCGATGTGAAACGCCTCATGCAGGATCGGGCCGAGGCGATCGGGGTCCATCACCAGATAATTATGCTTGGTGCAGTGGCGCGTGATGCCGACCGTGTCGCATTCCTGGAACGCGTCGGTGCCGATCAGCGCAGTCGAGACCTGCCCGGTGAGCACGACCATCGGAATCGAGTCGAGCAGCGCGTCGGTGATGCCGGTGACGGCGTTCGTCGCGCCGGGGCCCGAGGTGACGAGCACGACGCCGGGCATGCCGGTCGAACGCGCGTAGCCTTCGGCCGCGTGCGTCGCCGCCTGTTCGTGGCGGACGAGGATGTGCTTGATCGTCGGGTGATTGAAGAGCGCATCATAGATGGGAAGGACCGCGCCGCCCGGATAGCCGAACACCGTGTCGACCCCGAGGTCGACCAGCGCCTGAACCACCATGTCGGCACCACTCATTTCCGTCACGACGAAACTCCTTCCAAACACAAAAAGGCAGCGCTTGTGCGCTGCAACAGGGTGCGGGCAATAGGTGTATGATTCTATCCTGTCAACAGTCTATCACGTAATATTATTGCTAAATGGTCAATAGAATCGATGTTTAATGACTCGTCGTGGCGCGGCCAGTCGGCGGGTGGCTGGTGTCGGAACCACGTAAATTGGCGCTTTGCATATTGGCGGGTGGCGGCCTGCGCGGCTTCGAGCGCTTCGTCGCGGTCGATCTCTCCGCGAAGATGGCGTGCGATTTGCGGGACGCCGATCGCACGCATCGCGGGGAGGTCGGGATCTAGGTCGCGTGCGCGCAGGGCCTCGACCTCTTCGATGCCGCCATGGTCGAACATCCCGACGAGGCGCTGGTCGCAGCGGTCGCGGAGCCAGGCGCGCGGCGGCAGGAGGATCAGCGGGGTGAGGGCGACGGCGTCGGCGATACCGCCTTCGCGCGCCTCTTGCCACTCGCAAAGCGTGCGGCCGGTCGAACGGACGACCTCGAGCGCGCGCGCGACGCGGGTGGTGTCGGCGGGGTTGAGGCGCTGCGCCGCATCGGAGTCGGCAATCGTCAGCGCGGCGTGCGCTTCGGCGACCGGGAGCGCGCGGACAACGGCGCGGATGTCGGGGTCGATTTCGGGCACGGGGGCGATGCCGTAGAGCAGGGTGCGGAAATAGAGGCCGGTGCCGCCGACGAGGATCGGGACCTCGCCGGCGCGGTGCGCCGCGGCGATGACAGCACGCGCCTCATCGGCCCAGCGCGCGGCGTTGTGCGCCTCGGCGGCATCGACATGGCCGAAGAGATGGTGCGGCACGCCGTCCATCTCGTCCTCGGCCGGCCGCGCCGAGAGGATCGCGAGGTCGGCATAGACCTGGCTCGCGTCGGCGTTGACGACCGTCCCGTTCCCGAGAGCTTTTGCGAGCGCGACCGCCAATGCGCTCTTGCCGCTGGCGGTGGGGCCAGCAATAAGTGCGAGAGGCGGCGGTTCGCCGGAGGATGAAGAAGGAGCAGCCATGTTCGTAGCCACGCTGATAGCAGCCGGGAAGCTGACCGACGAGGTGGTTCGCGAAGGGATAGACCGGCTGGCGGCGACAGGGCACGACGTCGGCGCGCCGCACTGGATCGACGAACATGACGCAGCGGACATCGTCTTTCACGGCAGCCTCGTCAGCGCGCGCAAGGAACTGGCGCTGATGGATCATGGCGCGCTCGATATCGTCGTCCAGCCGCTGGGCGACCGGACCAAGAAGCTGATCATCGCCGACATGGATTCGACGATGATCACCGTCGAATGCATCGACGAGCTCGCCGACTATGCCGGGCTGAAGCCGCAGATTGCGGCGATCACCGAGCGCGCGATGCGCGGCGAACTCGATTTCCGCGCCGCGCTGACCGAGCGCGTCGGGCTGCTCGGCGGGATGCCCGAATCGACCTTGGTCGATTGCCGGATGGAGCGCGTGCGGCTGACGCGCGGTGCGCGCACCCTGGTGCAGACGATGAAGGCGCACGGGGCGCATTCGGTGCTGATTTCGGGCGGCTTCATGCCGTTCGCGGGGCCGGTGGCCGAGGCGATCGGCTTTGACAAGGTGATCGCGAACGAGCTGGAAATCGTGGGCGGCAAGCTGACCGGCAAGGTACTCGAGCCGATCGTCGACAGTTCCGCCAAGCTCGAGACGTTGAAGGCCGAAGCCGCGCGGCACGGCCTGCCGCTCGCCGACACGCTGGCGGTCGGCGACGGCGCGAACGACATTCCGATGATCACGAGCGCGGGCCTCGGGATCGGCTATTACCCGCACCCCGCCGCCGGCGAGGCGGCGGCGGCGGTGATCCGGCACCATGATCTGACCGCACTGCTGTGGGCGCAGGGCTATGCGCGGCGGCAGTGGGTGATGGGATAGGACCGGACGATGACCGTCATGGCCGCGCTCGCGCTGGCGCTGCGCATCCCGCCGGCGCTTCCCGGTGTCCGGTTCCGGTGGTGGATCCCGATCCGCAGGCGACCGCCGATCAGGGCAAGGCGCTGGTGGGTCGCTATTTCGAGCTGATGGGCGAGGGCGAAGCCTTCGATCTCGACAGCCTTTTTTCCGCCGACGCCCGTTTTATCGAGCGCGACGGCGAATCCTTCGCGATCCGCGACGAGCTGGACGACGATGGTTTCCCCATGATGGGGCAATGGATGCCGATCACAACCGCGCTTCTGACAAATGGCTGGGCGGCGATCGTCGAGACGCGGAATGACCAGGGGTGGGTGCTTGAGGCGGTGCTGAAATTCTCGTTCGAGCGCAACGTTCGCGGCGAGTTGCGCATTTCGCGGATCGAGCAGGTGGATTTGTAGGAGCGAGCGCATGGAGAAGCATCGCATCTATTCGATGAGCGTCGCGAGCGTGTATCCGCATTATATCGCCAAGGCCGAAAAGAAGGGGCGCACGAAGGCCGAGGTCGACGAGATTTTCCGCTGGCTGACCGGATATGACCAGAAAGCGCTCGAGGCCGAGTTCGCCGAGCGAACGAATTTCGAGGATTTCTTTGCGCACGCGCCCGCGCTCAACCCGTCGCGCGAACTGATCACCGGGGTCGTCTGCGGCGTCCGGGTCGAAAATATCGAAGACCCGCTGATGCGCGAGGTCCGCTATCTCGACAAGCTGATCGACGAACTCGCCAAGGGCAAGGCGATGGAGAAGATCCTGCGCGGCTAGCGCGTTTGCAGCGTCAGGCCTTCGGCTTGACCGTCACCCAGACGTTGACCGTCGCGGCGAATTTGCCGGGCGCGGGCTTTTCGACGTCGATCCGCTCGGCGGTGACGAGCTCGCCGGTCGCGAGGTTGAAGCTGGCCCATGGTTTCGGCATGCGCCCGAAGCTCATCTTCTGGATCGGCTGGCCGGTGGCGGTGTTCATGATCGTTGCGTTGATACCCATGCGGCGCGGGTAGCGGGGCGGCGGCGATTCTGTCCAGCCCGAAGCGCCGGTGTTACGCGGCAGGCGCCGGCAGGCGCGCGAGCTGGGCTACGAGCTGCGCCTGGCTGGTCGCGCCGGTCTTGCGGAAAATCCCTTTCAGGAGAAAGCGGACGGCGTTCACGCTGACGGCGCGGAGCGCGGCATAGTCGCGCAGGCTTTGCCCGCAGGCGAGCGCGACGGCGAGGCGCGCTTCGGCCGGGGTCAGCCCGAACCATTGCGCGACGCGGTCGATTTCGACCACCGGGGTTTCGCCCGGCGCGCTGCCGAGCGTGACGATCAGCGAGGCGCCGAGGCGGACGCCGCCGAGCTGCTGCGCCGACCGGCGCGTGACGCGGGCGACGAGCACGGGGCATTCGGCGCCCGCGGCATCGACCGTATGGAAGGCGAGGCCCGCCGGATCGGGGCTTTTGACGAGGTCGAGCAGTCGCTTCTGGCTGGCGGGATGGGTGAAGGCGAAGCGGTCCTGCAGGGTACGGACGAAGCCCGCCTGTTCGTAGCGCGGCGCGCGGTTGTTTGCGGCGAGGATGTTGAGCTGGTCGTCGAGGCTGAAGATCGCGAAGGGCGCGGCGTCGGCGGCGGCGCGCGCGGCGCCCGCGGCAAGGTCGAGCGAGGCGATGCGGTCGCTGATCCGCATCGCGCGCTGCATATGCGGCGCGAGGACGCGCAGCCCGCGCTTCAGTCGCTCGACATCGCGGTCGCCGGGACCGGGAAGCATCAGCCCGAGGCGGTCGCCGTCGCGGCGGTCGAGCAGCACCCCGACGAGCCGGTCGATGCCATAGGGTTTCAGGAAGTTGCGGAAGAATTCGCTCTCGTAAAATTCCTCGCGCGTCATGATGTCATAGCTGTCGACGACACTGCCGTTGCCATAGCGCTGGAACTTGCGCGACCAGGGATGGCTGCCGGCATAGACCGCGGTGTAGATTTCCTGGATGCCGGCGGCGAGGCCCGTCGCGGCGACGAAGCGCGCGCTGGGCGGATTGCTGCTTTCCCAGAGGATGAAGGCGGCTTCCCAGCTCAGCGGGCAGAGGGTGCCGGTGATGCGGGCGAGGGTTTCGTTCCAGCTTTCGGGATGAAGCACCGAATCGTAGATTTCGCCGATGAGCGTGTTGAGCACCTCCCATTCGGCGGGCGCATTATGGTCGGTCGGAAAGGTCGGTACCGGGTCGCTCTGCATGCACTTCCCCCCAAGAAGTTCGGCAGCGGGAATATCTGACAGGACGCAAACCCCGATAGCAAGCCCCATGCGACAAAGCGAAAAAAACGTGCGTGCTACCCAGGTGGGTAGCGAAACTGTCCGCCGAATCGGCCATTGAGTGGGTGCGACCCGAGGAGGGTGGTCCCAAGGCCATCTTGCTCTCTTGAAGTCCGCCGGCTTGCCGGCGGGCTTCATTTTTGAGCGCGGGCGGGTTTTGCCGGGTAACAGCCGTTGCCCTCCTTGCTTCGTCATTCCGCGAAAGCGGGAACCCAGCAGCAACGTCGGACTGGGTTCCCGCTTTCGCGGGAATGACGAAGGGTGGGGGTGACAACCTCCTACGCCAAAGCGGAATCCGGAGATCTAGCGAATCCGCTGGCCGCCCTTCCACATCATCGTCGCGCGGCCCTGCACCGGCATGCCGTCGAAAGGGGTGTTGCCCGCCCATGCCGCCATCTTCTTCGCATCGACCTGCCACGGCGTATCGGCATCGACGAGGATGAGGTCGGCTTCCATGCCCGGCGCGAGGCGGCCGGCGTCGAGGCCGAGCAGGCCGGCCGGGGTGCCCGCGAGCAGTTCGAACAGACGTCCCGGCGAGACATGGCCGTCGCGGACGAGGTTCAGGCCGAGCGCGAGCAGGGTTTCGGCGCCCGCCATGCCGGGCAGCGCCTCGGCGAAGGGCAGGCGCTTGTCCTCGGGCCCGCGCGGGTCGTGGCCCGAGGCGAGGACGTCGATCGTGCCGTCGGCGATCGCGGCGAGGCACGCGTGGCGGTCATCTTCCGACCGGAGCGGCGGCGACAGGCGCGCGAAGGTGCGGAAATCGCCGATCGCGGTGTCGGAGAGCAACAGGTGCGCGGGGGTGATGCCGCAGAGCACGGGCAACCCCTTCGCCTTGGCGGCGCGGATCAGATCGAGCCCGCGCGCGGTGGTGACCTGCCGGAAATGGACGGGCGCGCCGGTTTCCTCGACGAGCGCGAGATCGCGCGCGATCGCGATCGCCTCCGCGATGGCGGGGGCGGAGGCGAGGCCGAGGCGCGTCGCCATTTCGCCGTCGGTCGCGACCGCGCCGGCGGTGAGCCCTTCGTCCTCGGCATGGATGATCGTGACGAGGCCGAGCGAGGCGGCGTAGGCGAGGACGCGGCGCATCACGCCGCTGTCAGCGATACGCGCGCGGCCGGTGGCGATCGCGCGTGCGCCCGCCTGTTTCATCAGGCCGATTTCGGCGAGTTCCTTGCCCGCGAGACCTTTTGTGGCGGCGGCGAGCGGGTGGACCCAGAGGTCGGGCTTGCCTCCTTTCGCGGCCCGCTCGACGAGCCCGGCGCCGTCGAGCGGGCCGTTGTCGGGCATCAGCGCGGCGCGCGTGATGCCGCCGAAGTGGAAGGCGGGCTTGTCGGTCGCGAAGACGCCGAGATCGATGATGCCGGGCGCGAGCCACTGACCCTCGGCGTTGACGGTCGCGGTGCCTTCGGGGATTTCGGTCGGGTCGAGCGCAGCGATGCGGCCATCGACGACGAGCAGGCTGCCCGGGCGCGGCGTGTCGCCGTCGATGAGCTGCGCGTTCGTGATGTGAAGCGGCTTCAGTTCCATCCGACGACTCCCCGCTTGCGGCGCGTCAGGATGTCGAGACACGCCATGCGCACGGCGACCCCCATTTCGACCTGTTCGGTGATCGTCGAGCGGACGGGGTCGTCGGCGACATTGCTGTCGATCTCGACCCCGCGGTTCATCGGGCCGGGGTGCATGACGATGGCATCGGGTTTTGCCTTTTCAAGGCGTTTTTCGGTGAGACCGTAGAGCGCGTGATATTCGCGTGCGCTGGGCAGATAGGCGCCGTCCATGCGCTCGTTCTGGAGGCGGAGCATCATCACGACGTCGGCGTCCTTGATGCCCTCGTCCATGTCGGTAAAGGTCGTCACATGCATGCGGTCGATCGCGGGCGGGGTGAGCGTCGGCGGCGCGACGACGCGCACTTCGTTGCCGAGCAAAGTCAGCGCGAGAATGTTCGAGCGCGCGACGCGGCTGTGGAGGACGTCGCCGCAGATGGCGATGGTGAGCCCTTCGACGCGGCCGAGGCGGCGGCGGATCGTGAGCGCGTCGAGCAGCGCCTGCGTCGGATGTTCGTGGCGGCCGTCGCCGGCGTTGAGCACGGGGCAGTCGACCTTGTCGGCGATGAGCTGGACCGCGCCCGAGCTGCCGTGGCGGATCACCATCGCGTCGGCGCGCATTGCGTTGAGCGTCATCGCGGTGTCGATCAGCGTCTCGCCCTTTTTCACGCTCGACTGCGCGGCGTGCATGTTGACGACGTCGGCGCCGAGGCGCTTGCCCGCGATTTCGAACGACAGCAGCGTGCGCGTCGAATTTTCGAAAAAGGCGTTGATGATCGTGAGGCCGGCGAGCCGGTCGTCGTGTTTCGCGGCGCCGCTGCGGTTCAGGTCGACCCATTGTTCGGCGGCGTCGAGGACGTAGGAAATCTCCCACGGGGTGAGCTGGGCGATGCCGATCAGGTGGCGATGGCGAAAGGCATCGCCGCCGGGCGGATAGTCGCTGGCGGGTCGGAGTGTGGAGCTTGTCATTAAAGCCGAGCGTCTACGCAGGAGTTGCGAAAATCGCAAGTCCTGACGCGATCAGCGGGCGCAATATTCCAAGCGCCCAGAGCGCGAGCAGGGCGAGTTCGAAGATCAGGATCGCGATCATCCGCGCTGCGAACGGCTGTTTTCGCGTCTTGTGGCGGATGAGGCGCGAGGCGGCGAAGGTGCCGGGGGCGCCGCCGAGGATGGCCCAGCCGAGCAGGGTGGTTTCGGAAATGCGCCGTGCGCCGTTTTCGGCGAATTTCTTGTCGAGGATCATCAGCACGAACGCGATCAGGTTTGCCGCGATCAGCCAACCGGCGAGATAGCCGGTCAACCGCGCGTCATCGCATCGATGGCGCCCTGCAGGATAAAGGCCGCGGCCGCGCTGTCGACGCGCTCCGCCCTTTTCGCGCGGCTGACGTCGGCGGCGATCATTGCGCGTTCGACCGCGGCGGTCGACCAGCGTTCGTCCCAGAGGAGGAGGGGGAGGGCGAGCGGCGCGAGGTTGCGCGCGAAGGCGCGGGTGCTTTGCGTGCGCGGGCTGTCGGTGCCGTCCATGTTGAGGGGGAGGCCGACGACGAGGCCGACGATATTGTGCTGCACAATCAAGGCTTTCAGGGTTTCGAAATCGACCGAGAATTTCTTGCGGATGATCGTCTTGTCGGGGGTCGCGAAGCTCCAGTTCGTGTCGCAGAAGGCGACGCCGATCGTCTTGGTGCCGACATCGAGCCCCATCATGCGACCACCGTTCGGGAAGTGGGCGGCGAAATCGGGGGCGGCGGTGGCGATCATTGAAGCCCTTTACCCGTTCGTGTCGAGCGAAGTCGAGACACCGTGAAGGCGCGCGCTGACGATGGGCATCTCGACTTCGGCCGAAGGCCGAAGTTTATCCTGAGCGCCTGCCAAGGCAGTCGAAGGGCTCGATGCGAACGGATTAAAAAGCGGGATCCCGGATCAAGTCCGGGACGACGAAGGTGAGGTCGCGGATGACGAAGGCGGTGCAGCGGGCGCGGCCGGAGGAGGCGTTGGCGCCGCGGCCGGCGGCACCGGCGACGGTTTGCCCTCATAGGTCGCGAGGCGGCGGAGGGCGTCGGCGCGGACATTCGCCCAGAAGAGGGTGATGTCATAGACATGGTAGTTATTGCCGGGGAGCACATAGCCCGCGACGACGTAATTTTTCGCGATGTCGGCATCGCCGATCATCAGAAAGCCGCGCGTGTCGTCGCATCTGGCGCCGATCTTGCCCGCGATCAGCGACCCCGACCTGAAGCCTTCGGTCGGTTTGAGCGTGCCGATATTGGCCTCTGCCGGCGCTTCGGTGTCGGGGATGCCGGTGAGCGGGTTGGTGCAGAGCATCCGCGTTTCGGCGCGCGGGCGGCCGTCGAAACCGATCGTGCCGTCATAGGCGGTGGTGACCATTTCGGGATCGGCGGGATCGGCGAAGCTCGCCCAGCCGAGGATGCAGCCCTTTTGTTCGGGCGTCTGGCAGGCGGGAAGACCAAGCCCCGCGATGTCGGTGTCGAGGCTGACCGGCCAGCCGATCACATAGGCCGCGACGATGCGTTTCGCGAGCGGGGTACCCGCGATCTTGTTCTTGAGCAGCGTCGTCAGGTGGAGTGCGCCCTGGCTGTGGCCCGCGAGGATGATCGGCTTGTTCTTCGGCTGCGCGGCGAGGAAGGCGTCGAACGCCTCCTCGACGTCGCGATAGGCCGAATCGATCGCCTTGCCCGCGGTCACGCGGTCCTGCGCGAGGAAGGCGCCGAGCGTCGCCTGACGATAGCGCGGCGCCCAGATTTCGCCGGCGTCGGCAAAGGCGCTCGCCATGCCTTGCACGAAAAGGTTGGCGCGGTGGTCGGAATCGCGGTCCTCGAGCGGGGCGTTCCAGCTCGAACGGCTGTAATAGCTGGTCGGATGGACGAAGAAGACCGCGGCGTCGCCCTTCGGGAACGCGGCTTCGGCTGTCGTCTGGGCGGCCTTGGCGGGCGGGATCAGCGGATCGCCGGCCTTGGCCGCGGAGACTTCGGTGCCGGGGGTTTCGCTGCCGTCGGCGGCCGGGCGCCACGCCGAGGGGTCCTTTTCCATCCCCGGGCGTGCGAACCACATTTTCGGGTCGTCATAGGCATTGGGCGCGACCGCGGCCTGCGGCTTGAACTCGGTGCTGGGGACGAAGGCGGTGCGCGCGATCCAGCCCGGGAAGAGCTGGTATACGACCCCGGCGGCAAGGATGAGGATGATGATCGCGGCAATGAAGTATAGGAATTTACGGGCCAATGGGGGCTCCATGGGGGAGAGGAGACGGATTTCAGGCCTCTCTAGCCGCTCCCGTGCCTCGCTACAAATAACTCGTTCAGGATGACCAGGTTACGCGATAGGCTTCGGGTCATGACCGACAGCACCGCACCCGCCGCCGCCGATTCGTCCGCCAGCTCATCGAGCGTCTCCGCACGCCTTGACGACAATGATCCGCCGTGGCCGTTGCGCCCGTGGATCATGGCCGCGATCTGCGCCGTCGCGGGCCTTGCCATTCACATGTTCGTCGACCGCCAATATGTCGCCGAACCCGCGCCCTTGCTCGACGCGCTCGCGGCGTTCGTGGCCATCGGGACCACCGTCTTCGTGCTGGGGGTCGAGCTGCGCCGCTGGCACTGGGCGCTGGGGTTCGCGCTGCTCTGGGGCGCGGTGATGGGGCTGATTACCTGGCATTCGGCGGGGTATAATTTCGGCGGGTCGCCGATCGAATGGCCCTTCTGGTCGGGAATACTCGCGGTGCTCGTCGCGACGCCCCTGTTCCAGACGCGGCGCGATGTCGCGCCCGACTGGCGTTTCTGGAAGCTGTGGGCGCTGCCGTACGAGCGATTGCACAGCCATGCGTGGACCGATGCGGTGATCGGCGCGGCGAGCTTGGCGTTCGTCGGTATCACCTTCCTGCTCACCGTGCTGATCGGGCAGATGTTCAAGCTGATCGGAATCAGCCTGATCTTCGACCTCTTGAACGACGAATGGTTCGGCTGGATGCTCGCGGGCGCGGCGTTCGGGGGCGCGGTGGGGCTGCTGCGCGAGCGCGACCGGCTGGTGTCGACCTTGCAGCGGCTGGTGATGATCGTGCTCGCGGTGCTCGCGCCGGTGCTGGCGGTCGCGCTGGTTCTCTTCCTGCTCTTGCTGATCGGGACAGGGCTGCAAAAGCTTTGGGATTCGGGCTTTTCGACCGCGGCGGTGATGATGGGCGCGGCGGCGTTCGCGGTGCTGCTGGCCAATGCGGTGATCGGTAATGGCAGCGACGATCGCGCGACGAACCCGGTGCTGCGCTGGGCGGCGCCGGTGCTCGCGGTCGCGGTGCTGCCGCTCGCCGGTATCGCCTTCTATTCGATGCATTTGCGCGTGATGCAGTACGGCTGGACCCCCGAGCGCATCTGGGGGTTGATCGCGGCGGTGATCGCGCTCGCTTATGGAATTGCGGGCGTGTGGGCGGTGGTGAAGGGACGGCGCAGCTTCGACGATATGCTGCGGCCGCTGCAGCAAAAGCTCGCGATCGGGCTGGCGCTGCTCGCGCTTTTCCTCGCGCTGCCGATCGTCGATTTCGGCGCGATCTCGACGCGTGATCAACTCGCCCGGCTGAAATCGGGGGCGGTGCCGGTCGAGAAATTCGACTGGGCGGCGATGGCGTTCGATTTCGGGCCGAGCGGGCGGAATGCGCTGGGGGAACTGGGCAAGTCGCACGATAAGGCGCGTGCGGCCCTTGCCACATGGGCGCTGAAGGCGAAGGATCGCTGGGAGCTTAACGGCGCTGGCGGAGAGGCCGACACGAGCGATGTGACCTTTGCCGCGAAAAAAATCGAGGAGAAGGTGCGGGTGCTTCCCGCGGGGATGACTCTGCCTGCCGAGGCCTACACGGCCCTCGATACACGCGGCCAGTGCAAGAGCTCGCCGTGCATAGCCTATCGACTTGGCGACGCGCGAATTGTCGTGGTCAGCCGGGGCAGCGCCATCGGACTGCTGGCGCTCGATCCGAAAACCGGAGCGTGGGGGCAGGATTACGAAGCATTCGGACGCGGTAGCGCGAGCCCCGGCCTGACTATCGACGGTTTGGAACGGGCGAGGGTCGAAGTGCGGTCGGTGACGCGGCAGCAGGTCTTCATCAATGGCGAGCCCGTCGGAGAGGATTTCGAATAGGCGCACCTTGAAGCGCGCCGGGCGGGATGCTAGCGGCGCGGCTTCGTTAAAGTTAGGGCGATCATGTCAATCGATCAGGCAACAGTAAGGAAAATTGCGTCGCTGGCGCGCATCGCGATCAGCGATGCCGAAGCCGCCGCGATGGAAGGCGAACTCAACGGCATTTTGGGCTGGGTCGAGCAACTCGGCGAGGTCGATGTGACCGGGGTCGAGCCGATGACCGCGGTGATCCCGAACAATCTGCGGCTGCGCGACGATGTCGTCGACGCCGACCCGCTGACCGGCGGCAACCGCCGCGACGATATTCTCGCCAATGCGCCCGCGCCGCAGCACGGCTTTTTCGGCGTTCCCAAGGTGATCGAATAATGACCGAACTGACCAACCTGACCGTCGCAGAGATTCGCGACGGGCACCGCGCGGGCGATTTCAGCGCCGTCGAGGTCGCCGAGGCGTTCAACGCCAATGTGGCAGGCGCGAAGGCGCTCAACGCGTTTATCGTCGAGACGCCCGAGCATGCGATCGCGGCGGCGAAGGCAGCCGATGCGGACCGCACGGCGGGGACGCTGAAGCCTCTCTCGGGCGTGCCGATCGGGATGAAGGATCTGTTCGCGACCAACGGCGTTCAGACGACCGCCGCGAGCCATATGCTCGAAGGTTTCGTGCCGCGTTATGAATCGACCGTTTCGCAGAAGCTGTGGGACGCGGGTTGCGGGATGCTCGGCAAACTCAACCTCGACCAGTTTGCCATGGGATCGTCGAACGAGACCTCTTACTTTGGCAATGTGATCAGCCCGTGGAAACGCAACGATGGCGGCAACGCCGCGCTCGCGCCGGGCGGGTCGTCGGGTGGATCCTCTTCGGCGATTGCGGCGCGGCTGTGTCCCGCGGCGACGGGTACCGACACCGGCGGCTCGATCCGCCAGCCCGCAGCCTTCGTGGGGATCAGCGGGATCAAGCCGACCTATGGCCGCTGCTCGCGCTGGGGCATCGTGGCGTTCGCCAGCTCGCTCGATCAGGCCGGACCAATGGCGCGCGACGTCAAGGACTGCGCGATCATGCTCGAAAATATGGCGGGCTTCGATCCGAAGGACGCGACGAGCCTGAACATGGCCGTTCCCAATTGGGAAGCGGCTTTGTCGAGCGATCTCAAGGGTAAGAAAGTCGGTATTCCCAAGGAATATCGTCTCGAAGGCATCGATCCCGAAATCGACGCGATGTGGGATGCCGGCATCGCGATGCTGAAGGATGCGGGGGCGGAGGTCGTCGAGATCAGCCTGCCGCACACCAAATATGCGCTGCCGACCTATTATATCATCGCGCCCGCCGAGGCGTCGTCGAACCTCGCGCGCTATGACGGCGTGCGTTACGGTCTGCGCGACCTGCCCGAAAAGGCGGGGTTGCAGGACATGTATGCCGCGACGCGCGCCGACGGCTTCGGGCCCGAGGTCAAGCGCCGCATCATGATCGGCACCTATGTGTTGTCGGCGGGCTTTTACGATGCGTACTACACGCAGGCGCAGAAGGTGCGGACGCTGATCGCGCGCGATTTCGAGCAGGCTTTTGCGAGCTGCGACGTGATCCTCGCACCGACCGCGCCGTCGGCGGCGTTCGGGCTGGGCGAAAAGACCGCCGACCCGCTGTCGATGTACCTCAACGACGTGTTCGCGGTGCCCGCGAGCCTTGCCGGGCTGCCCGCGATGTCGGTCCCCGCGGCGCTGAACCGCGAAGGGCTGCCGCTGGGGCTGCAAATCATCGGCAAGGCGTTCGACGAGCAGGGCGTGCTAAACGCGGGGTTAGCTATTGAAGAGCGGGCGGGCTTTACTGCTCGCGCCGAGAAATGGTGGTAATGTCGCAAAGTTGATAATATGCTTTGGACGGCCGATATCGATTTCTGCCCGGACTTCACGGGAACGTCGCAAGTGCTTCCGCGTTACTGTTGCTTCGGCGTTACTAAACGGATGGAGAAACAAATGGCGACGCGGGAGAACCTGATAAAGGTAGCAGACTACGCCGTGATGCCGCTGGCCTTGCTGACCGCACCACTGCTGCGGTTCATGGGGCGCTACCAGCATCAGCTTACCTCGACGCGCCGGATAGCGGATCGTTTCGGCTATGCGGTGCGCTCGACCCATTATTATCATCCAACCTATGCCGAGCAGGATCTTCCCGACGACGTGTCGCAGGAACGATATCTGCCGGGTTTCGATTTCAATGAAGCGGGCCAGGTGGCCATGCTCGGCAACTTCACCTATCGCGACGAGCTGGCGGGTGTTTCGGATGGAAAGCCGGGCAAGAATGAATATGCCCATGATAATCCCGCTTATGCCTTTGCCGACGCCGAATGCCTCTATTCGATGGTGCGGCATCTCAAGCCGGGCCGGCTCTTCGAAATCGGATCGGGCTATTCGACCCTGATGGCCCAGCGGGCGATCGCCCGAAACCACGACGAGGATAGCGCGTATCGCTGCGAGCATGTATGCGTCGAACCTTACGAAATGCCGTGGCTTTCCGACGTCGGCGTCAAGGTCATGCGCGAACGCGTGCAGGATCTGCCGCGCACTTTTTTTGGCGAGCTCGGGGCCGACGACATCCTTTTTATCGACAGCTCGCACGTGATCCGTCCTTTTGGCGACGTTCTCTACGAATTTCTCGAGCTGGTTCCCGGTCTGCCCGAGGGTGTCTATGTGCATGTGCATGACATTTTCACGCCGCGCGACTATCCCGACGAATGGCTTCGCAAGGAGCGCCGGCTGTGGAACGAGCAATATTTGCTGGAAGCCCTGTTGAACGCGACCGACCGCTATGAGGTCGTGCTGATGCTCAACTGGCTCAAGCATCATCATTTTGCTTCGCTCGCCGCCGTGTTCCCGCACGCCGGAAAGCATCCGGAGCACGAACCTGGAGCCTTCTGGTTCCGTATCGCCTCCAAACAGAGGACCCATTAGGCAAGTGAAAGACGAGATGTCCGATTATCGCATCAAGGGAGAAACCGGCGAGTGGGAGGTCGTGATCGGCCTCGAAGTCCATGCGCAGGTTACCTCCAACGCCAAATTATTCTCGGGCGCCGCGACGGCGTTCGGGGCGGAGCCGAACACGCAGGTGTCGCTGGTCGATGCCGCGATGCCCGGCATGCTGCCGGTGCCGAATCGCGAGTGCATCCGCCAGGCGGTGCGCACGGGCATGGCGATCGAGGCGCAGATCAACACATGGTCGCGGTTCGACCGCAAGAATTATTTCTATGCCGATTTGCCGCAGGGTTACCAGATTTCGCAGCTTTATCATCCGCTTGTTGGCGAAGGTTCGCTGACGATCGCAGCCGATGAGAAAGCCGGAATCCCCGGCGACAAGGTGATCGGGATCGAGCGCATCCACGTCGAGCAGGACGCCGGCAAGCTGATGCACGACCAGCATCCGACGATGTCGTACGTCGATCTCAATCGCTCGGGCGTCGCGCTGATGGAGATCGTCTCGCGCCCCGACATGCGCTCGCCCGCCGAAGCGGGTGCCTATGTGCGCAAGCTGCGTTCGATCCTGCGCTATGTCGGATCGTGCGACGGCAATATGGAAGAAGGCTCGATGCGCGCCGATGTCAACGTCAGCGTGCGCAAGCCCGGCGACGAATTCGGCACGCGCACCGAGACGAAGAATGTCAATTCGGTGCGCTTCGTGATGGCGGTGATCGAGGGCGAGGCGAAGCGCCAGGTCGAACTGATCGAAAGCGGCGGCACCGTGGTGCAGGAAACGCGGCTCTACGATCCCGACCGCAATGAAACGCGCTCGATGCGGTCGAAGGAAGATGCGCATGATTACCGCTATTTCCCCGATCCCGACCTGCTGCCGCTCGAGCTCGACGACGCCTTCCTCGCCGAATGCCGCGACAGCCTGCCCGAGTTGCCCGACGCCAAGCGCGCGCGTTATCTGGCCGCGGGCATCAGCGCCTATAACGCCGACGTGCTGACCGCCGAGGTCGAGGCGGCGCGCTGGTTCGACACGCTGCTCGAAGCGGGCGCGAAGCCGGTCGCGGCGGCGAACTGGGTGACGAGCGAGCTGTTCGGCGCGCTCAACCGTCTGGGCCGCGACATTTCGGATTCGCCGGTCAGCCCGGCGCACGCGGCCGAATTGCTCGGCCTCGTCGCCGACGGCACGATTTCGGGCACGATCGCCAAGCAGGTGTTCGAGAAGATGCTCGAAAGCGGCGACGCCGCGGGCGTGATCGTCGAGCGCGACGGCCTCAAGCAGACGAGCGACACGAGTGCGATCGAGGGCGAGATCGCCAGGATCCTGGCCGCCAATGCCGACAAGGTCGAGCAGTACAAGGCTGGCAAGGAGGCGCTGTTCGGCTTCTTCGTTGGCCAGACGATGAAGGCGATGCAGGGCAAGGCGAACCCGCAGGTCGTCAACGAATTGCTGAAGAAGGCGCTGGGCTGAGGATGCGCGCGGGCGTTCGTGCGCTCCTGACGCTTTGGCTGTTCGTTGCCTGCGCGGCGCTCGCGCGGGCCGAGACGGTTGTCTTCACCGACGTCCATGTCGTGCCGATGGACCGCGAGCGCGTGATGGCGCGCGCGACGGTGATCGTCACCGACGGGGTGATCGCAAGCATCGGGGCCAAGGCAAAGCTGCCCGCGGGAACGAAGGTGATCGACGGCAAGGGGGCGTGGCTCGTCCCCGGCCTCGCCGACATGCACAATCATGTAACGACGCGCGACGACCTTGCACTGCTGCTTGCGAACGGTGTCACGACGATGCTCAATATGGGCGAGGCGACCAACGCCTTTGCCGGGCGGACGCGGATCGCGGTGAACCGCGGCGAGGTGCCGGGGCCGCAGATTTTCACCGCACTCGCGGTCGACGGTAACCCGCAATACGGCCATCTGGTGATCGACACGCCGGCGGACGCGCGTGCGATCGTCGGGATCGCCAAGGCCAACGGCTACAGCTTCATCAAGGTCTATACGAACCTGTCGGCCGACGCCTTCGCGGCGCTGGCGGGCGAGGCGAAGGCGCAGCGCATCGGCGTCGTTGGCCATAATGTCGCGGCGGTCGGCCTCGCGAAGCAGCTCGCCGCAGGGCAGGTGATGGTCGCGCATGTCGAGGAGTTTTTCACCGGCTTCTTCCCCGAGCCGCCGGCGGGCGACCAGCAGGCGCCCCCGACCGACGCGCGGATTGCCGATGCGATCGCGCTGGTGCAGAAGCACGGGACGTTCGTGACGTCGGACCTCTTCACCTATCGGGCGATTGCCGCGCAATTCGGCAAGCCCGAGGTGGTGAAGGCCTATCTCGCGGCGCCCGAGGCGCGCACCCTGTCGCCCGCCGACCGGATCGACTGGGCGCGGTCGGGCTATCAGAAAAAGGCGGTCGACCTGTCGCGGCGGGTCGCATTCGAGGCGCGCTTCGTGAAGGCGATGGCGGACGCGGGTGTGCCCTTGATCACGGGCGGCGACGCACCGACGATTCCGGGGCTGGTGCCGGGCTTTGCGTTGCATGGCGAAATCGACGCGATGCTGTCGGCGGGGCTGACGCCATGGCAGGCGCTGTCGGCGGCGACGCGCACGCCGGGCGCGTTCATTGCACAGACGGTTCCCGGGGCGGCGAAGGTCGGCGTCATCGCGCCGGGATATCGTGCCGACCTGTTGCTGGTAGCAGAGAATCCGCTGGACAAGCCCGCAACGCTGCGGGCGCCGATCGGCGTGATGGCGGGCGGGCGCTGGTTCGACGCGGCGGCGCTGAAGGCGATGCTGGCCGAGGTTGCGGAGCGGCGCGCGGTCCCTTGATCGTGCACGGGCAAAGCGCCGGAATCGGACGATAATCCGGCTTGCGATAATGCCCGGCGCGGCGCATTCAACGCAGAGGGAGAGTTCGGGGGGCGCCGATGAAATCGCTGCTGTGCATCGCTGCACCGATCGCGACGCTGACGCTGACGCTGGCGTCGCCGGCGGCCGCGCGCGACTATTATTTTTTCAACAAGCCCGGAGTCGATCGCCAGGCCTATCTGGAAGACCGGCTGACCTGTGACGCGCTTGCGGGCGGCGTCGCGCGCATATCGACCGACACCGGTGCGATCGACCAGCAGATATGGAACAACCAGAATCTGACCATGGGCCAGTCCGCGGCGGCGGCCGGGATCGCGACCGTGCTGATCGCATTGCTCGACGGTGGCGCGAACCGGGCCCTGCAGTGGCAGGTCGAGCGGATCTGCCTCGCCGACAAGGGCTATCGCCGGTTCGAGATGGACAAATCCGCATGGAAGGTCATCGAAAAGACCGACGACGTTGCGGAGCGGATCGACAAATGGTTCGCGCTGGCATCGAGTGCGGCACCAAGGGGTAAGGAAATGCACGAATGACGGGGAAAGCCATGCGTCTGCCGCTGGCGGCGGCACTGCTGACGATCGCGCCGACGGTCGATGCGAAGATCAGGTCGGCGGAGGAGATGAAGGCGGAAAAGGCCTATCTGCTGGTCCAGGTCGATCCGGTCGAGATGAAGCTTTTGGGCACCAACAAGATCACGACGGGTATCCTGTTCGCGCCTTATGATCCGGCGACGAAGCAGGTGCGCGCGGGCGTGATGGCGTTGAAGGATCCGGTCGCCAAGGACGGGAAACGACGTCTGTATCTGATCGAGGTCGATCCGGGGACGTGGGTGATCGCCGGAACGGGCGCCAGCGGCGCGTCGCTGGGATCGGCCGACACGAGCTTTTCGCTCGGCAGCTATCATTTCGAGGCGAAGGCCGGCGAGCTCGTCGACCTCGGCGTATTCCTTCCCGCGCGCGAAGAGTCGGACAACCCCGACACCAGGATGAATGCCATGAAGCTGCTGGGCGGGCCCTTATTCGGCGGGCGGGTCGAGCCCGTGCCGAACCGTATGGATATCCGGCCGCGCGGCGATGGCGACGTGCCGGTGCCCGCATGGCTTGCGACAAGGACGGCGACGCATCCGGCGTTCGTCTATGGCGGGACGTTCGGAAACAGCCTTGGCGGCCTCGTCAATCGGGTCGACGGCAAGGACGGCCGCGGCCGTGCGGCAGGTGAAGCGGCCTATCTGTCGAAGCCGGCGCACCCGGCCGCGGAATCAGGCGGGGAGTGAAGCGGTCAGGGTATCGGCTGCCACACCGTCTTTCCTTCCTTGATCGTTGAGAGGACGCGGATGTCCTTGACCGCGCCCACCAGCGTCGTCAGCGGGTTTTTGTCGAGGATCATGAAGTCGGCGAGCAGGCCGGGCTTGATGCGGCCCTTGCGATCTTCCTCGAAAATTTGCCAGGCGGGGCCGGTGGTCAGTGCTGTCCCCCGTCAGCACCAATGGCACAGATTTGAGGTTGTAAGCTAAGGAGGATTTGGGCTTCGTCGTAGTGACGAAGGAACGAAGATGAAGCCCAAATCCTCCTATTCAAAATCGCCGAAGGCCCC